>Ga0268266_10000014_pt1 | contig 644033 bp, 516 predicted proteins | sample KBSS13metaG_FD_190356 | JGI IMG/M metagenome (GOLD analysis project Ga0268266, IMG submission 190356) | Switchgrass rhizosphere microbial communities from Kellogg Biological Station, Michigan, USA - KBS S1-3 metaG (SPAdes) (version 2) | ecosystem: Host-associated > Plants > Roots >... | reverse complement strand
ATTCATGGGAGGTCATCAATGAATTACGCCGCAACAACCCGATGATAAAAGGTATCCGGTTCCAGCGCAACTATGGAAAGTCCGCCGCCCTGAACGAAGGTTTTAAGGCATCCATGGGGGACGTGGTGATCACGATGGATGCGGATATGCAGGACAGTCCGGATGAGATCCCCGAGCTGCGGCGCATGATCATCGAAGACAAGTATGACCTCGTCAGCGGCTGGAAGAAAGTACGCCACGATCCGGTCTCGAAAACCCTGCCATCTAAATTCTTCAACTGGACGACAGCCAGGGTAAGCAGGATCCCCCTTCACGATTTCAACTGCGGATTGAAGGCTTACAGGCGTAAGGTCATCAAAAGCATCGAAGTGTATGGCGAGATGCATCGCTATATCCCGGTGATCGCCAAATGGTCGGGCTTCCGCCGCATTGGCGAGAAAGTGGTGCAGCACCGGGCCAGGAAATATGGCTACACCAAGTTCGGCGGGCTGGGGCGGGGACTGAAAGGCCTGCTTGACCTGGCGTCGATCACATTCGTCGGGAAATACGGCAAGCGCCCCATGCATTTCTTTGGCCCTCTTGGCGTCGTTTGCTTCCTGATCGGCTTTGTCGCCAGCGTATACCTGATCACCGCCAAGCTGACGCATTATGCCTCGTTCGGTCTGACCACGAAGCCTGCTTTCTACATTGCCCTGACCACGATGGTCATTGGCAGTCAGCTGTTCCTCACAGGCTTTGTCGCCGAGCTGATATCCCGTAATTCGCCTGGACGCAACTCATATCTCATCGAAGAAAAACTTGGACTGGACCAACCATGAGTAAAGGCTCTGTCATTATCCTGGGCCCGGCACATCCCCTGCGAGGAGGTGGTCTTACCACTTTTAATCACCGGCTGACAAAGGCTTTTCTACAGGAAGGCTATGACTGTCGTATCTATTCTTTTTCCCTGCAATATCCATCCTTCCTTTTCCCTGGCAGCTCGCAATATACGGATGAGCCGGCCCCGGAAGGTCTCACCATCCATTCCCGGGTCAACAGCATCAACCCCATCAATTGGTGGCTGGTGGGCGAAGAGCTGCGCCGATTGCGGCCCGACATCATCGTCGTCCGGTACTGGCTGCCCTTGATGGGTCCGGCGCTGGGGACCATCCTGCGGAGAGTGCGCCGGAACAAACATACACGCATCATTGCGCTGACCGATAATGTCATCCCGCACGAACGCCGACCGGGCGATATCCCTTTCACCCGATATTTTCTGAAAAGCTGCGATGCTTTTATCACGATGAGCGAAAAGGTGATGCAGGATCTGCGGCAATTCGAAAAAGATAAGCCCGCCCTGCAGGTCCCCCACCCTTTGTACGATAATTTCGGCGAGCCTATTCCCCTTTCTGCAGCCCGGGCAGCCTTACGGGAGAAAGGGTTGAAGGCAGAAGCGAACGACCGGATACTCCTCTTCTTTGGCTTCATCCGGAAATACAAGGGGCTGGACCTGTTATTGGAAGCAATGGCGGATGAGCGCATCCGGGCAGCCGGTATCAAACTGCTGGTGGCGGGTGAGTTCTATGAGGATGAGCGTGGCTACAGGCAGCAGATCGAAAAGTTGGGTATCCGGGACCAACTTTTGCTGCGTACGGATTTTATCCCGGACCAGGACGTAAAATATTATCTCTGTGCCGCCGATGCCGTGGTACAGCCATACCGCAACGCCACTCAAAGCGGGGTGACGCCACTGGCCTATCATTTTGAGAAGCCGATGATCGTCACCAATGTAGGCGGGCTGCCCGCGCTGGTGCCCCATGAACGGGTAGGTCTGGTGGTTCATCCGGACGCAGCCGCATTGGCTGATGGGATACTCCGGTTCTTCGAATTAGGAGCCGATCATTTTATTCCTCACCTTCGCGAGGAGAAGGAGAAATACTCATGGAGCAAGCTGGTTCAAAACATCATTAAAATCATACCATGCTAGATAAAATAAAATATTGTATCAATGAGTCTGTGACTGTGAAGAGCCAGCTGTTAAAGGACGAGCGTATGCTACAGCTGATCTCGGAGCTGGTGGATGTAGTTGTTACCATCTTCAGAAATGGCAACCATATCTATTTTTGCGGTAATGGAGGAAGCGCCGCGGATGCGCAGCATCTGGCGGCAGAGTTCTCCGGCAGGTTCTATATCAACCGCGAAGCTTTACCTGCCGAAGCCCTGCACTGCAATACCTCCTATCTCACGGCAGTTGCGAACGATTATACATATGATGTCATCTATTCGCGATTGATAAGGGGCATCGGCAAGAAGGGGGATATGCTGATCGGGCTTTCCACCTCCGGCAATTCTGCCAATATCGTTCAGGCGTTTGATACGGCAAGGGAAAAGGGCATGGTGACGGTGGGGTTTACGGGAGAAGGCGGCGGCCTGCTGAAGGAACGCAGCGACTACCTGGTGAATGTTCCTTCATCCAATACCCCCAGGATACAGGAAGCCCATATGCTGATCGGGCACACTATTTGTCAGCTGGTGGAAGAAAAATATTTTGGCAAGCAGGAATAATATGCTGGACCTACAAAAGATAGATGAGCACTGGACGCTTTTCCTGGACAGGGATGGCGTGATCAACGAAGAAAAAGAGCAAAGCTATATTTTCCATTATGGTGAGTTTGCCTTTTATGAGGGGGGGCTGGAAGCCTTGCAGCTCCTGGCCGGTGTGTTCCCCCGGATCGTGGTGGTGACCAACCAGCGGGGTGTGGGAAAAGGGTTGATGACGGCAGGCGACCTGGCGGATATCCATGCACAAATGGTGGCAGCTGCTACGGCTGCCGGAGGGCGGATAGATGCCGTCTACTATTGTGATTCCATGTCGAACGATCATCCGCATCGCAAGCCCAACCCGGGTATGGCCCTGGCCGCCCGGCAGGACCTTCCGGACATCGACTTTTCCAGGTCGATCATGGTGGGGAATAACCTCAGCGATATGGAGTTTGGAAGGAATGCGGGGATGTATACGGTGTTCCTGAGCACGACCAGCGAGGCGCCGGCGCTTCCTCATCCAAGTATTGATATGGTTTTTAAGTCTTTATACGATTTTGCCACAGCCGTGTTAAAAAAAATCTAACATACAAGATACTCATACTGTACTACGTTAAATTACAAAATGATCAACCGCTTTATTTTTATACTACTGAGCTTTTGCTGCCTCCACCAAGCCGAAGCGCAAACCACCCTGAGCCCCAGTGTGTTGAAATCGCTGCAGGTGCAGGAGGACTCGCTGAAGGTATTGTCGGACTCACTGATCAATGCGGGAGACCCTGCCGTAAGACTCCGTGCGGACAGCCAATTCATCCGTACGCTCGTCCGGTCGTTAAAGATGAAGCACTCTTTTTACTACCCTTTTGACAGCCTCGAAAGTATATCGCGTTTATATGCGCCGGACAGCACTTTCCGCATTCTCACATGGCAGTATAAAAAAGACGATCTGTTGTTCCTGCAGGAAGGCGCTATCCAGATGAACCAGCCGGATGGATCGCTGAAACTCTACCCGCTGTTCGATGTCAGCATGTTTACCGCCAGACCACTGGATTCTGTAAGAACAAGGCGCAATTGGATCGGCGCCATCTACTACCGGATCATCGAGAAATCTTACAATGGGATCAATTATTATACACTGATCGGTTTTGACGATTTCACCCGCAGCAGCAATAAGAAATGGATGGAGGTGCTGACATTCTCCCGGAGCAATGGAGAACCGATGTTCGGGGGGCCTTATTTTTCATTCCAGGACGATTCCATACGGCGACGTACGCAATACCGTTTCAACATCGAATATAAAAAGGATGCCGCTACCCGGTTTAATTACGATCCCAATATGGACATGATCATGTTCGACCACCTGGTGCCGGAGGGAGACGAGCCGAACAGGAAGGACTCATATATCCCCGATGGAGATTTCGAAGGTTTCAAATGGCAGGACGGTATGTGGGTGCATGTGGAGAAGAAGATCCTCGAATACAAACTGAAGGATGGACAGTTCCCGCAGGAGCACAAGATCCTTGATGAGAGCGGAGGCGTCAACGAGCAGAAACTCCAGGAGCAATCCGAAAAGAATATCCAGAATGTCGAAAAAGCAAAGACCGCTGCTCCGCCTGCAAAGCCGGTGAAGCCAAAGAAAAAACCAGACAATTAATGCCCCAGCAGCCTGCTCTTGGCGCGCTGGTATTCCTCTTCCGACAAGGCCCCTTTCTGTTTCAGGTCGAATAATTTCTCCAGTTCCGCAGCGATATTGGACGAAGCGTTGTTAGCTTGCTGTGCCGGATGCAATCCCGGATGACCCTGTCCGATAGACTCATTGAATGCTGCCGCCATCTGCCGGGCCTGTGCGGTGGATTGCAATGATTTGTAGTCCGATTGTGCAGCCGTGATGGTATCCTTCAGCCTGCGCGGATGATTGACATTGAAATAATCGGTGGCGCCTACCTCGGCGGCAGTCTGGATCTCCACATGACCGTAGTTGAACAGCCGGCCCATCGGCGTCATGTCATAAGATACGTTGTTGATCTTATCCAGGGGGCTTTCCTTTGCATAGTGGCTCAACAGGCCAGATTCGTCGATGACCCGGAAATTGGTCACTACCCAGATATTGACCTTCCAGACAAAATACTTCCAGCAACCATACAGGATGCCCAGCACGGCGGCGATCCATCCGTAATGGTCGGTAAAACCGATGAAGTACGAGGCGACGATCCCTGCCAGAGCTATGAAAAAGGGCAGGATCAGCAGGGTCCAGCTGCTGTATGTCACAAGTAGGATCTTTTCTCCTTTTTGAAGCGGCGTGCGCATGTGGTAGCTATTAGGTAGTGAAATTATGGAATTTTCAGGCGTTGTGGAAAGGCAGTTTACCTGTAGCAGGATTGCCTGTTCAGCATCCCCCGGATCGCCTGTTCCCATTTCTCCTGTGCTGCGGGTATCTGCCCATGGTTGGTCTCTCCGTCATACACTTCCTGCTGTTGCTGGGCTTCCTTGTCTTTCTGCCTGTACAATTGCTCCAGTTCCTTCATATAGTTCTGCGTGGTAAAGGTGAAATGGCGGATGGTGTCGGCCAGTTCGCAGCCTTTTATGGCCGTGATATTAAAATGCTGCTGCTCATGCAGAAGGGTACGGGCGTTGCGGCTGTTTGCGCGGCACCAGGACCGGTTCTTATCGAAGAAGGGAACAATAGTTACGGAGACCTTTGTATGGCCATATTGCGTCTGCAGGCTGGTCCTCACGTCCAGGCCGCTGTTGGTGGCGGCAGCTGCCCGGCTTAGCTCATCTGGCCGGCCCCTGAAATCATCCAAAGAGAGGGGGCGTCCATGCGTCCAGGCTATCCTGTCTGTATCGGCAGCGTCCGCCAGGATCTCTACTTCCACCTCTACGGAAGGCCCGTTGAGCGCCGCCTTCAGCTGCACCTGGTTCTGCCCCGCCCAGGCATCGAATTGCTGGAGCATATCATCCAGTCCACGGCGGATCAGCTCCTCCACATAGCGGGAGGCGTCCAGGGTCGCTTGTACCGTATTGCTGCCTTTGTATTCTACGATCTTACCTGCTGCATTGTAAAAGGCGATGTTCATCCGCACTTCCGACTCCGCTTTTAGTCCCCCTGTCTTTTCGGCCACTTCCAATTGCACGATATGCAGGCTGATCGGTATGGTATGTGTGTCCGCTGTAAGGTTGGCCTTGAAAAAATCAATGAGGGCTGCTGCGGCTCCGCCGGGCAGGTTGAGGGAAACAGATCGTTTGCTGAAGACGCCGGAACGGACAGATCCAATGGTGGTGGTGTCAGGACGGTCGTCCCTGATCTCTGCAATATAATAGTGCTGCAAGTGGGCCTTCAGCTTCTCCTGCTTGAAATTGATGATCTTCGTTCCCTGGGCGTGGCTTAGGAAGGGGCCAGCCAGCAGGGATAAAAGAAAGAATATCTTCTGCATAAATAGGGGTGCTTATTCATCCAGCTTCAGGACGGCGAGGAACGCTTCCTGCGGTACCTCTACGTTGCCGATCTGGCGCATACGCTTTTTACCTTCTTTCTGCTTCTCCAGCAGCTTGCGTTTGCGGCTGATATCACCCCCATAACATTTGGCGGTGACGTCCTTGCGCAGGGCGCTGATGGTTTCACGGGCAATGACCTTGGCGCCGATGGCTGCCTGGATGGCTATCTGGAATTGCTGGCGTGGCAACAGTTCCTTCAGCTTTTCGCAGAGCTTTCTTCCAAAGTCGGCGCTCCGGCTGCGGTGTATCAGGGCGCTGAGCGCATCCACCTTATCACCGTTGAGCAGGATATCCATCTTCACAATATCGCTGTCCTTTTTACCAATGGGATGGTAGTCGAAGGAGGCATAGCCGCGTGTCTGGCTTTTCAGCTTGTCATAGAAATCGAATACGATCTCTGTCAGCGGCATCTCGAAGATCAGCTCGACCCTGGTGGTGGTGAGGTAGCTTTGATTGATGAGCATGCCTCTTTTGCCCAGGCAGAGGGTCATGATATTGCCGATATAGTCTGGCTTGGTGATGATCTGTGCCTTGATATAGGGTTCTTCAATTCTGTCGATGCGGGTGGGATCGGGCATTTCGGCGGGATTGTTCACTATGATCTCTTCCCCCTTGTTCGTATGGGCTACGAAGCTCACGTTGGGGACGGTAGTGATCACCGTCTGGTTGAACTCCCTCTCCAGCCTTTCCTGGATGATCTCCATGTGCAGCATGCCGAGGAAGCCGCAACGGAACCCGAAGCCAAGGGCCTGTGAGGTCTCCAGCTCGTAGGTCAGTGAGGCGTCATTCAGCTGCAGCTTGTCCATGCAGTCCCTTAGTTCCTCGAAGTCGTCCGTTTCCACCGGGAAGATGCCGGCAAACACCATTGGCTTCACTTCCTGGAAACCCTGGATCATTTGCGGATCGGGGTTGCTGGCCAGGGTGATGGTATCGCCCACTTTCACTTCTTTGGCATTCTTGATGCCAGTAATGATATAGCCTACATCGCCCGTCTTCACTTCCTGTTTCGGGTCCAGGGTAAGCTTGAGGATACCTACTTCATCCGCCCCATATTCCAGGTCGGTGGACACGAACTTTACAATATCGCCTTTCTTAATGCTGCCATTGAGTATCCGGTAGTAAACGATGATGCCCCGGAAGGAGTTGAAGACACTGTCGAAGATAAGGGCCTGCAGCGGTGCATCGGGATTGCCTTCCGGCGGTGGTATCCTTGCAATGATGGCGTCGAGTATTCCCTGGACGCCCAGGCCGGTGCGCGCACTGGCCAGCAGGATGTCTTCCGGCTTGCAGCCAATGAGCTCGATGATCTGGTCCTTTACCTCTTCCACCATAGCGCCGTCCATATCGATCTTGTTGATGACGGGAATGATCTCCAGGTCGTTCTCAATAGCAAGGTAAAGGTTGGAGATGGTCTGCGCCTGGATACCCTGGGTAGCGTCTACCAGCAGCAGGGCGCCTTCGCAGGCGGCCAGTGCGCGGCTGACCTCATAGCTGAAGTCCACGTGACCCGGTGTATCGATGAGGTTCAGAATATATTTCTGTCCATTGTGGGGATAATTGATCTGGATGGCATGGCTCTTAATGGTGATGCCCTTCTCTCTTTCCAGGTCCATATCGTCCAGCACCTGGGCCTGCATATCCCTTTCAGATATGGTGTGGGTCATTTCAAGCAGGCGATCTGCCAGGGTACTTTTACCGTGGTCAATATGTGCGATGATGCAAAAATTCCGGATGTTCTTCATTGCCGTGCAAATGTACGATTTTAGTGCCTTAAAATGCTTATTTTCACCACAAATTACCGGTATGGCTACCGAACTCACCACCTTATTCGAACAGGCAGCAGCGGACAGCAAAGAGCTGAGCGAACGCCCTAGTAACGAGACATTACTGCAATTATATTCCCTATACAAACAGGCTACGGAAGGAGATGTGACGGAGGACGGACCTTCCAACCCCTTCGATTTTGTCGCCAAGGCAAAATACGAGGCCTGGACGGCATTGAAAGGCAAAGGAAAGGAGACGGCTATGCAGCAATATATCGACCTCGTCAACAAGCTGAAAACCTGAGCTCAGCGAAATCCTCTGCGGAGGAAGCCGTGCAAAACCTTCACGTCGGCCTTGCGGATCAATAATATTTCCATTGCTTGGAAAGGGAAAGACTTTCTGAAGATCCATAGGTCATAAGCCAGGGACAGTATGCTGGACATGCTGAAGGCCATGGCGGTCCTTTCCGGGCTTGCGGAGCCATCGAGCAGGAAGAAGAACAGCGGCATGGTGAGCAGTTGGATGCAGGCGCTGGTGAGGTTGTAGCGGATATGTCCGCTGCCAAAGAACCAGGCTGTAAAAAAGCCGGAGGAACATACGGCAAACACCCCCGGGATAAAGCCGTTGAAGATGCCGGACATCCTGTCGAAGCTGGGCCCGAACAGGAAAGGGAAAAGCCATGGTCCTGCTGCCATGGCGATAATGCAGCCGGCCAGGACAACGGTGTTGGACAGCCGCACTAATAACAGGAGGTAATCTTTCATCTTTTCTCTCCCCTCGCCTACTCCCGCCACCAATGCGATGAATGGATAATAGGTAAAGGACATAGCCAGTCCCAGGTATTCCACGATCTTATACGCCTGGATATAGTTGCCTTGCCCGTGCGGTGAAAGGAAATACGGCAGCATATAGATGTAGAACCGGGCGGCTACAAAGAATAGCAGGTTTGTTACGAAGGCCAGGAAGGAGAAGCGGAGGAGCGCCTTCAGGGTGATCTGTTTGTCACCAGGTACCCGGAAAGGCAGGTGAAAGGAAAGCAGGAAGAGCAGGATGCCCTGGCCGAAGGAACATATGAAATACAGGCAGAAGAGGAGGAAGATCAGCGACTGGCCGGAATAGCGGCTACTGCAATAAATACTGATCCCCGCCAACAGCACATTGGCCACAAAGGCTATGCGCGCCGTAACATGATTCTTCCCTGCGGCTGTAAAGACGGCGCCAGCCAGGACCGTCAGCAGTCCTCCGGTGATATGCAGGCCGGAGAGCAGCAGTGCCTGTTGTAAGTCAAGATGGGGATAGCGGGATGAGGAGACGGCCAGCAGGGAAAGACTGATCAGCAGCCCCATGCCGGTGACGGCCAGCATGATACGCCGGGCAGTGGCGCCATTCATTTCCTTCCTTGAGAGATAGTAATTCAGGCTGATATCCAGCCCCAGGGTGCAGCAGCTGATGATAAGGGAAAGGAAGTACACCAGTGAATAGAACTCTGCTGCGACGGCAGCATGCAGGGCGCGGGCGAAAATAATATTGACAATAAAGGAAGTTAGGAACTGAAGGCTTTTCCATTGCAAGCTCTGGTACAGGATCTTCCCGACGGGCATAGGCAGTGGCGGTTTAAGCGGTGTGGTGAGTGCGGTTGCTGCACATCAGGCCATAGGCATCGATACATTGGGTGCATTGTTCCGGGAGATCCTTACCCAGGCGATGGGATTGCCGGAATTTCTTGAACGCCGGGTGGCGATAGATCTGCAGGGGATCGTCCTTCAGGATATTCCCGAATATGACAGGCGCATGGCGGACCGTTTTGCCCCAAAGGGTGAACGGGGTGCTGACGGCCAGGAAATCACAGGGCGCCACATTACCGTTGATGTCCACGAAGAAGGTTTCCGTGGACTGACAGCCTGTGGTCACCGGTGACAGCCGGGGCATGCTGATGTTCATATGATGATACCTGGCTCTTTTTACAGCTTCGTCGAAGAGCTTCTGGGCTTCGGGATTACCATCAGGTGTATATAGAGCGAGCGGTTCCAGGCTGCTGGTGAAGCTGAGGATATTGCTGACATAGATCTGCTTTACTCCCAGGCCATGGACGAAGTCGACATAATCGGGCAGTTCCCGGACATTGTCCCTATGGGCCACGAAAGTAACAGCCAGCTTGTCCTTCAGGCCGGAGCTGCGGAGCAGGCGGATCGTCTCTATGATCTTTTCGAACACCACCTCCGTCTTGAAATCCTCCACCGTCTTCTTCGTATAACCGTCCAGGGAGATATTGACCTCTGAAATGGGGTATTTCTCCAGCCGTGCGATCTTTTCCGCCGAGAGCTCCATGGTATTGGAAAGAAAAGGGAACTGCATGCGGGGGTTAATTTCCAGGATCAAGTCCATCATCTGGAACAGGTGCTTGTTCAGGATGGCCTCGAAAGTGGAAAAATTAAAGAAGGAAGCATGCCTGATCATTGGGCGCAGTCTTTCTGCGAACAGGACGAACTCATTGAATTTCATTATTTTAATGACGCCGTCATGAATCTCGGTCCTATAGTCGTTGATGAAGCAATGCTTACACTTGAGGTTGCAGGCGCTTACTGTCTGGATGCTGATGGAATAAGGATAATTAGTAATATACTTCCGGATACCCAGCGCTACTCTTTGAGTAAGCTGGTTCCGGGGTATTTTTTTCACTTTCCGAACCGCAATCTTGATTGCTGTCAGCATAGTATAAAGATAATCAACAATCCTTACTTCAAAGCTTCTATAATTTTCAGAAAATCAGCTGCTACCAGCGACGCGCCTCCCACCAGTCCCCCGTCCACATCGGGGCTGCTGAACAGCTCTTTAGCATTACCGGCCTTAACGCTGCCGCCATAGAGGATGGAAATGCCATCGGCTACCTTGCTGCCATATTTCGATGCCAGCTGCCGGCGGATGCATGCATGCATTTCCTGGGCCTGTGCCGCAGTAGCCGTTTTGCCGGTGCCAATGGCCCAGATGGGTTCATAGGCAATGACGATCCTGCTGATCTCTTCCGGGGAGAAATGGAAGAGGGATTCTTTCAGCTGTGCCTCCACATAGCTTTCCTGTGCGTCGACCTCCCTGATACTGAGAGGTTCGCCGCAGCAAAAGATGGGGGTGATGCCAAGCTCCAGGCAACGCTGGGTTTTAGTGGCCAGGGATTGGTTATGTTCGGAAAAATATTCTCTTCTTTCGCTGTGCCCGAGGACACAATAGCCGATGTTGATGGATTTCAGCATTTCTGCCGATACCTCACCCGTATATGCGCCGGCGGGCTGATCGGAGCAGTTTTGCGCTGCGGCTGCATAGTTCTTCCTACCGGACAGCCTGGTCCCGGCCATGATGAGATAAGGGAAGGGGACGGCGAAGACAGCGTACTGGTGGTCAGCCAGCTCGATATTCCCACTCAGAATGGTGTCCAGTAATGCTTCTCCCTGTTGGTAAGTAAGATTCATCTTCCAGTTAGCGGCCGCAATTTGCTTTCTCATTGATGGCTTGATTTGATTTATTATTTTTCAAAAATATATTTTAACTTCTGTATTTCAGCGTTGGTCAGTGTTTGACCTTTTAATCTTTTCCAGCCCTCGATATCCCGGAGGGCTTTTTCCAGCTCGTATTTCGGCGATGGCCCATAGCCCCAGCTGAAGCTGGGTATGCATTTAGGCGTCAGCCCTTCCCCAAAGATATTACAGCAGACACCAACGACGGTGCCCGTATTGAAAGAGGTATTGATGGCACTGCGGGAATAGTCCCCCATGAGCAGACCGCATTTCGTGCCGGCGGCTATGTACTGATGGGAGGGTTCATCCCATACTTTTACTTCTGCGGCATTGTTCTTCAGGTTGGAATTGGAGGTACCCGCGCCCAGGTTACACCACTCTCCTATTACGGAGTCGCCCAGGTAGCCGTCATGGCCTTTGTTGGAGTAGCCGAAGATAACGGAATTCTTGATCTCACCTCCCGCGACACAAAACGGTCCTACCGTCGTGGCGCCATAGATCTTCGTCCCCATTTTGACCGTGGCGCCTTCGCAAAGGGCAAAGGGCCCCCGGATGAGCGAGCCTTCCATGATCTCTGCGCGAGCGCCGATATAGATGGGCCCTGCGGAAGCGTTGAGGATACAGTGCTGCAGGACCGCACCTTCCTCAATAAAGATGTTCTCGGGGGCAATGGCATGTACGGAAGGAGGAATGGGCTGGGAAACGGCGCCGCTGGTGAGGAGCATATAATCGTCCACCAGGGCTTCTGCGTTGAACTGGAAAATATGCCAGGGGCGGGTAAGTCGGGGCACCCAGTGCATGATACCCCGGGCACCCTGCTGCTCCTTCTCCCGAATGGTGAGAATGCCAATACGTATATCCGCGATGGCCCGGGTGGCCGTGAAAGGGAACAGCGTGTCATCCATGAGGTAAAACTATAAAATTATGGCATCGGGGATGCCGGATGCCCAAAAAAAATCCCTTCCGTTGCGGGAAGGGATAATAGATTATGGAAGAACCAGGAATTACTTGGCTTTCTTTTCGTAACGTTTCTTGAATTTGTCGATACGTCCGGCTGTATCCACCAGTACATTCTTACCCGTGAAGAAAGGATGGGATGTATTGGAAATTTCCAATTTGATCAGGGGATATTCGTTGCCGTCCTCCCACTTTATTGTTTCCCTGGAGCTTGCGCCGCTGCGGCTCAGGAAAGCATAGCCATTACTCATGTCTTTGAAAACAACGAACCGATAATTATTCGGATGGATACCTTTTTTCATAATTAGTTCTATTTAAAGGTTGTACGGATTTGGCCGTACCATTTTTTTAATAAGTGTGCAAAGATAGGTCTAATCACCGGGTAAAACAAATATTTCTCCCTCTAATAGCCCCTTAGCTCCTCATATTGACATACTGCAGGGGAATGCCCAGGTTTGCCCCATTGCAGAGCTTGATAATGGCCTGGAGGTCATCGATCTTTTTAGCGGTGACCCGGACCAGGTCGTCCATAATAGCAGCCTGGACCTTGAGTCCCGAATCCTTTATGAGCTTAACGACCTTTTTTGCATCCTCCTGTTTAAGGCCATTGCGTACAGGCACTTCCTTTTTTGTGATCTTACCGCTGGGATAGGCTTCCTTGCTCATGTCAAAGGCCAGCGCATCCAAACCCTGCTTCATACTGCGGCTGATCAGCACGTCGGTGATCTGGGTGATCTTCATATCGCTTTCCGCCTCCAGCTTGATCTTCATTTCCTTTTTGTCCAGGTCGATAACGACAGGAGAATCCTTGAAGTCAAAGCGATTGGTTATTTCTTTCTTAGTCACGTTGACTGCGTTGTCCAATGTCTGTGGGTCGACCTTGCTGACGATATCAAAAGATGGCATTGTAAGAAGTTGAGAGGCAAATATAGTTAATTATTGCCCCCCGTTTTCACCCTGCTTTCCTCTTCGCCTGCGCCGCTGGTCCTGCGGCGAGCCGGGGCTTTCAACGGCTTACCAAAACGGTAGCTGAAGGTCATGCTCACCTGGCGGCTGTCCCTGTAGTTATTGAAAGTAGCCTCCGTCTGCTGGAAGTTGAGATAACCATGGGGTTTATTGGTGTACAGGAAATCCCGGATGCCCAGCTTGATACTTGCTTTATCCTGCAATAGCTTCTTCGATACTGCGGCGGTGGCTTGTCCCAGTGAGTAAATGACGATCTGCCCTTCCACGCCCTTGGTGCGGTACCATCCGGAGAGCTCGGCGCTCCATCCGTGGGAGAAAGTGAACTGGTTGTTCACATTCAGTGTAAGTGTGGTCGCATCTACGCTGATGGGCTCTCCGTACAATACGCCATTGAACCTGGTGTAATTGACATTGCTGTACAGGATGGACATCCACCACTTTGTAACATGCAGCTGTGCGCTGACGGCGATACCTGCGTTCTGGCGGCTGCCGATATTGCCATTGCGGAGGATGGTAGCACGACCGGACTGCTCGAAGGTCTCGGAAAAGAAATCTTTGGTATAGCTGTAATTCAGGGTGGTGGAAAGAAAACCCGCGTAGGTATGGGACAGCTCAACGTTGTGGGAGAACTGGGGCTGGAGATAAGGGTTACCTGCCTGATAGGTATATTGGTCCAGGAAGAAAAGGAAAGGGTTCAGGTCCTGGTAGGCGGGTCGATCGATCCGGCGGCCATAGTTGACAGAGAACTGGTTCTTTTCATTGGCCTGGTAGCTAACGTACAGGGTAGGGAAAAAGCTGAAATAGTTGCGGGAGAAGATGGAATCCTTATTAATGACGGAAATGCCATTCCCCAGCTGATGGCCGCGGTAGTTGGTATTCTCCACGCGCAGGCCGGCCTGGATGCCCCATTTCTTGTATTGCTTGTTCATGTTGACATAGGCCGCGTTGATATTCTCCCGGTAAAGAAAATGGTTGGTCTTGGCCGTATCCACTTCCGGATGATCGTTGATGATATTGAAGTAGTTGGCCATATTATCCGTGTTGACATAGCTGCTCTTGAGGCCGGTCTCCAGCTTAAGGTCCTTACCCAGGGGATGCGTATAGTCCGATTTGAATGTATAGATATTGATGGTGCTGGGCAGGTTGCCGGTGAGGACGGTCTCCGTTCTATCGTCCTTGCGCGGGTAGGTGGTGATATTGTCGAAATGCTGGTCGCTCTGGGAGGAATAACGGACATAGTCCAGATCGACTGTCAATTCCTTCCCTGTGGAGTCGAACTGATGGCGGAAATTGAGGTTAACGGAGCCATTTTTCCAATTGTTTTTGGAGACGCTGGATGAGTTGACCATGGAATCTACCACATTATGTGCGTCTTTCAATAATATATCGCTGGTGGTGAAATTGTTCTCCTTGTTCTGGAAACCGCTGACCACAAATCCAAGGGTAGTCCTGTTGGACAGGAAATAGTCCATCCCGAACTTGAGGTTCATTTGTGGATTGGCGAAATGGATCTCGGTGCCTTGCGTAAAGATGGAATTGACCACCCTGTCCGGTCCGGGATCGAGATAAGTGCGCCCGATGTCCAGGTGTTGAAAGCCTTCCCAGCGGGAATAGCCGCCGTTGAGGAAGAAGTTGGCTTTCCCGTTGCGATAGTTGAGGTTCAGGCTGCCGCTGGGTTTGGGATAGATACCCTGGGTATGGGTGAGATTGACGCTGCCGTTGAAGCCTTTCGTCTTATTCTTTTTTGTTTTGATATTGATGATCCCGGAGTTACCGGCGGCATCATATTTTGCGGAAGGGTTGGTCATCAGTTCGATCTGGTCGATGGCGGAAGCAGGCAGGCTCTTCAGGTAGCTGGTCAGCTGCGCTGCGGACAGGTAAGTAGGTTTGTTATCGATCATTACGGTGACGCCTTGCTTGCCTTTCAGGCTGATGTTGTCGTCCTTGTCCAGGGTGACGCCCGGGGACCTTTCCAATACGTCCAGGGCGGTGGAACCGGCATTGGCGGGGGATGCGTCCACATTGACCACCATACGGTCAGCCTTTTGTTCGATCAGTGGTTTTTTGCCTACGACAGCGACCTCCTGCAGGTTATTAGAGGCGGCAGGCAGCGCCAGGGAGCCAAGGGCGACGGAGGATTGGGTTGCGGAAACCTCGAACGCGGGGGAAAACCGGATACTATGTCCCACACTGGTGGCCGAAACCAGGTATTTTCCTGCTGAGATCTTTTCAAAGGTGAACCGGCCGGTTTTATCCGTGACGGTCTGGTGTACGCGGGAAGAGTCTCCGGCGTTTAAAAGGGAAATAGTGGCGGCCTCGATTGGTTTGCGGCTGTCATCGGTGACTGCTCCACTAATGTGCCCGGCTGGCGCCTGGGCTACAAGGGACAAGGACAGGATTGTTGCGAAAAATGCAGTCAGCAGGTTCTTAAGGCTGGTCATGGTCGTACTGTTTAGTGTGCCCCGGGTCTGGTTTTCCGAAAACTTACCCATCCCCGGTGCACGGCTAATGATGGGCCTTCGGCCAGCAGATCTGTGATCTGCTTTATTTGGTACTATTTGTCGGCAATTACAATACAAAGATTAGTACTATTCATTACATAGTACATTGCTTTGTGTCGGATGGCTGATTTTGTTGATAATTGGTAAGGCAAACTTAGCTAGTGACCGGGTGGGCGGATAATTTTTTAGATGTAGGGCTTTATTTTGTTGACAACAGGCATGGTTCGTATCAGATAAGACGAATCACTATGCCAACAGGTTACAGGCAGCCCCGCGGGAATGATAGAAGGAAGCAATACGGGAAGGACGGCGCCGGTGGCATCCGGCGAAAGCGTTTTAGCGGGCGCTTAGCAGGAGATCGATCATGACACGGGTCAGGCCAGTCACGGGGCGGCAGGAGCTTCCCGGGAAGGGTTATGCTGTGGTGGGCGGGATTTCAGCCTGAAATAAATGATGGCGCCTGAGATAACCAGGAGCAGAGAGATGATCTCGGCCTGGGTGGGATGGATACCGAAGATATCGTACTTGGAATTGACGCGAATCTTTTCTATGAAGAAACGTTCAATACCATTGACAAACAGGTAGATACCAAACAATGTCCCCGGTACTTTCAATTTTTTGCGCAGGGACCAAAGCAGGAAGAAAAGGCCGAGGCAAACCAATGTCTCGTAAAAGGGGGTCGGAAAAACGGGAATAGGCAGCTGGCTGCAATAAGCACCATCACAGCCGGGAATGCGCACGCCTTCGCTCACTACATTGTGCGGATAGGAATAGGCAAAAAGCCAATCCGGCAGCCAGGACGGAGCTTTTGCTGCCAGGTGTGGGATCTTATCCAGGCTTCCGAACTGGGGAAGGTAAACTTCTTTGTATTGCTCGGTAATGCGCTGAAAATCACCCGGTCCTGCCAGAACGGCCTTTTCTCCGATGTTGGTATAATAAGCGCTGTTCAGGATACCCCAGTCACCGTCACCGGAGACCTGACAGCCGATGCGCCCCAGTGCGTATGCCAGCATGAGGCCGGGTGCCGCTGCGTCGTTGAGATACCAGAAGCCGATGCCGTTCTTACGGGCGTAGTACCATATTGCGAGCGCTGCGCAGATCAGTCCTCCATAGAAAGTAAGGCCACTGAAAGAAAAGAGTGAATCGATGGGGTTTTTTATAAAATCGTCCCATGTTTCCAGGCTATTGAAGATCTTGGCGCCAGCGAAACCGAAAAGGGCAGCATAGATGGTGAGGTCGCCTACCCTGTCATGGGGCCAGATACGGATCTTTTTCTCCTGTGGCTGCGGCAATTTCTGTTTGTTCTTCTCATACCATTTCCAGCCGGCCATGAGCACCCCCAAGAGAAGCCCTGCCGGCAGGCTGCCTTCTGCGGATTTGATAAAATCCTGTGGATTGGCTGTCAAAGGGCTATTGGAAATAAAGAGACCGATGAGCTTATAGCCCAGTACAAACCCGATGATAAAATTCAGGACCAATTCGCCGATGCTGGCAGGTTTGCCTATCAGCACTATCTGATCCCTTCCCTGAAGCAAACCCTCTCTTTCCTTCCGGAGCAGTTCCCGGGACAGCGTGACCGCCGCTGCGATAAAGGAAAGTGCTACAAAGAAGCCAAACGAATTAACGAACCTTAAAGGCGGCAACGAAATTCCGAAAAGATCCTTGAAAGCGTAATAAAGGTTAGGATACATAAAAAAATTTAGGTGCTATGTGTGCAAGGGAGATCATAGCCGGGCACAAACGTACATTAAAAAGGGCAAACAATGAATATCCTGCCGAAAGAATGGAGGATGAAGTTGTTATATCGAAGTTTCCAAAAACATTCAAAAATAAATTTTCCACAAATACTAAATTTTGGGGAATGCCGTTCCACACGAGTGTTCCACGGGGAACACTTTTCCCTTCAATATTATGCTGGTTCTGCATTTCATAGATTATACACAGCTGTGGATATTTCTCTTTTAGGAAAATCAGGTTTTTTACATGAGCTAAGGGCTTTGTGGGTTATCCACAGGGTGCATAAATGGGATCGGATCATTGGGTCCGAAGAGAGGCTATCCCACAACGAAAAAACCCTCCGGCGAACCGAAAGGTTTTTAATTACTATGATTAAAACTGCGTGTTTAACAGTACTCGTTAAAAGCCCCAATCAGGTTTTGGGCGATCAATTGAGCAGGGCGGCCTTCGATCTGGTGCCGCTCGATCATGTGCACCAATTGACCATCCTTGAACAAGGCAATTGCAGGTGATGAGGGGGGATAAGGCAGTAAATGCTGTCTCAACGTATTCACCGCCTCCATGTCAAAGCCGGCAAAGCTGGTGGTGAGGAAATCGGGTCTTTTAGCCGTGTTGGCCACGGCCATCAGGACGCCCGGACGGGCGGAACCGGCGGAACATCCGCATACGGAATTGACCATTACCAGGGTGGTGCCTGACTTCTTTAGCTGGTCTTCCACTTCTGTAGAGGTCAGTAGCTCTTCGAACCCATTATCCGTGAGTTCTTCCTTCATTGGTTGTACTATTTCTGCTGGATACATTTTTTATGCTGTTTAAAAGTTGATTTTAGCTGCGCATTACTGCGCCTATTTGTAAACACAAAAATAATCAAAAAGTTGCGAAGCGGTCCAAATCGGAATAAATGTCACTGAAAATTGATTCCAAATGTAATAATGTCACCTTCGGCAGGAAGTTTTGGACGCAAATCCGTCAAAAATTCTCATTGAAGCCGGTTTTTGGCCCGTGGTACATGGTTTGATCCCTTCTCCCTGTCAAACAAAATTGATAAATCTAAAATAGGAACTCACTATGACACTCGTAAAAGTTAACAATCATCCCGCCAGGAACCTGTCCGGCTTAGTAGATGGCTTTTTTCAGGATTTCCCTGCTACATGGGGCCGTGAAAGCAATTTCGGTTTTCCCCCGGTGAACATTCATGAGACGAAGGATGCTTATCATCTGGAACTGAGCGCTCCCGGTCGTGCAAAAGAGGATTTTCAGCTTTCTGTCGACAAGGGTCAGCTGACCATTGCCTTTGAAAAGAAAGAAGAAGCGAAGACGGAGGACTATAAGACAGTCCGGAAGGAATTCTCTTTCAAGAGCTTCAAACGGACTTTTAACCTGGATGATCGCATCGATACCAATGGGATCCAGGCTAAGTATGAAAATGGTGTCCTGAAGCTTCTCCTTCCTAAAAAAGAACAGGAAAAAGAAAGCACCAAACAGATATCGATCCAGTAATCGGGTGGGCTTCAATGCCTAAAAGATATTAGAACGTTTACTCACGATTTTATGTCCTTTTCAAAGGAGTTCGTGAATCTATCGATTTCAAATAGCAGTTGGTTTTGGTTTAGGCCCTCCCAGTCCTGGGAGGGCTTTCTTTTTGCCGCCGGCACGATATTGGCCTGTGGACGGGAGGCGACGAATAAGGACTTTCTTTATTTGTTTTCCGGATTTTTAGCCTGATTGTTTTAATTTCGGGCTTCAATTACACCTTCAGAACGAACCAAAGGTTTGTTGTCTGTACATCATCCAAGAATATGATTAAACCCGTGAAAGTTTTTCAGTTTTGGCTTTTGGTGGTAGGCTTGGCATTTTCCGACAGCGCATTTTCCCAGAACCCCGTTTTTCATATTCCCATGGCTATGTCCGATACGGGAAAGATCCGGGATGATTCCTCTTTGCGTATACGCAATCTCAACCCATACTTCACACTGCATGTAGATTCTACGCTCACTTATCAATTGGAGATCAACCGGGACCCCAGCAAGTATTTCTTTTTTATGAAGAACGCACCGGTGGGCCTGAAGATCAAAGAAAATGGGTTGCTGACCTTCAAGGCGGATAAATCCTATTTCCTTTCCGGAAGGTTGAAATACGACAATGAATATAAGGTCAATATTGGCGTGCAAAACCTCAATAACCCCCAGGAACGGGTGGATACTTCCTTCACGCTGGTGTTTTTCACGACAGAGATCATGCCCTCTCATGTGAAGCCGACGGTTAGCAATGTATTATATATGGACGAGGGGGATACCATCAGCTTTAAAGTGCAATGCGAGACGGGTACGTATCCCATCGAAAGCATCAATTTCTACTCCAGCACACCTATTAAGACAAATTCAAATATCAAAGGTTGTAATGATGATTTTACCTGGAGTCCTCCTTATGACTTCGTAAAAGAGGGCGATTCCTCGAAAACAAAGCTCCTTCTCCTCTACTTTGTAGGTACGAACAAGATCTTTATGCGGGACACCGCCACTATCCGCATATATGTTAAGGAAGCCCTGAACTATCCTTACATGAAGGAGGAATATAGCCAGGCCATCCACAATATCAATACCTATATTCTCCGCCTGAAATATGCTTTCTTCCAGCTGGATAAAAAAGTGAAGAAGACCAAGAATACCCGTACGGATTTCGATATGACCACCGCCACCACGGCGCTGGGCGGCACCATCTTTTCCTCTGCCGCCAGCCAGGATGCGAAAACGGCCGGAACTATATTACCCAGTGTGGGCGTAGCGCTGGTGCCCGTAAAAGAGGCGGTGGCCCCTACCCTTCAGGCTGAGCAGAACCAGGCGGGCCTTATCCGCAGCTCCATCAAAAGACTGGAGTACAGCATGCGGGACAATGCCCTTGTAGGCGAAAAAGATATGGAGATCGCTAAAAAGGTGACTACCCTGAAAAATGAGCTGAAGCAGACCCAGGTCCAACTGATAGACGTACCGCTGGAGGAGACCAGCAGCATGACGGAGGAACAGCTGAACGCTTATTTTAATAATCCCCGGGTGAACAAAAAGTACAGGCTAAAAAGAAAATAGCGGCCAATAACATTATTCGCAGACTCCCTTCTTCCGGGTATCCACAATATAAAGGATCTTCCAGACACCATTTACCCGGATCAATTGAAAAGAGTCCACGCCGCAATGGAGCAGGGTGCCATTGTAATAAAAATGATAGGAGGCCCAGACAACTGCCAGGGGGCCATCAATTTTCAGCGTTTCAATATGGATCTGTTCATCTGCGGCGCCTTTGGGAAGCTTACCGATGGCAGAAGCAAACTGCGTTACGGGATAGCTACGGGCCTTCACTTTCCCCGCGCTGTCCACCACGATGGTCTGCAGTACCGCGCTATCGTCGAAAGCAGCCACGAGCTGTGCACTGTCCGCGCTTTTCATCGCTGAGAATAATAGATTGACGGCTGTCCTGACGGAATCCTGTGCTGACTGGGCGCGGGCGCCGGCCATGGCAACCAGCAATGCGCAGGTGAGCAAGTATTTAAGGGCCATATACAGATTTTAGGAGGCTACTTATATCCAAGGATCTTCAACATGCTCTGCGCCGTCTGTTCCTTGGCGTATACCCAGTCCACCAGCTTGCCGTTCTTATCATGCCCTACAATGACATGTTTGGGTGAAGGGATCAGGCAGTGCTTGATGCCACCGTACCCGCTGATCTGGTCCTGGTAGGCACCTGTGTGGAAAAAGCCGACATACAGCGGCTCGCCATTAATGATCTTGGGCAGGAACACTTCATTAATATGTTCTTCTGAATCGTAATAATCATGGCTGTCACAGGTGATGCCGCCCAATACCACACGCTGATATTCCACATCCCATTTATTGATCGGCAACATGAGGAACCGTTCGCCAATGCCCCAGGTATCCGGCAGCGTAGTAATAAAAGAAGAATCGATCATGTACCAGATCTCACGATCGTTTTGCATCTTTTGTCCGATGACGCTATAGATATGCGCCATGCTCTCCCCTACCGTATAGCTGCCGAACTCCGTGAAGATATGGGGCATGGGCACATTGCTGCGCTTACAGGCCTTTTTGATATTTCCCACGATCTCATTGATCATGAACTGGTAATCGTATTCGAAACCCAGGGAATGCTTGATGGGAAAGCCGCCGCCAATATTGATGGAGTCCAGCTCGGGACAGATCTTCTTCAGCTGGCAGTAAAGGTTGATGACCTTATTCAGCTCCGACCAGTAGTATATATCATCCTTGATGCCTTTGTTGAGGAAGATATGCAGCATCTTCAGCTGGAACCTGTCTTCATTGCCCTCGATCTTGTCCACGTAAAATTCCAGTACATCGCGGGCGCGGAAGCCAAGACGGGAGGTATAGAAAGGGAAATTGGGCTCTTCTTCTGCGGCCACACGGATGCCCAGCTTGAACGGCACTTTCACCGAGCGTTTGTATTGCTGCAGCTCGTCCTTATTGTCCAGGATGGGAACTACGTTCTTGAAGCCGCTGTTCAGCAGGGACGCAATACGGCTGGTGTAAGGTTTCTGTTTAAACCCGTTGCAGATGATGAAGGTGTCCTTCGTGATCTTTTTACGGGCGTAAAGTTTTTTGATGATCTCGATATCGTAGGCGTAAGAGGTCTCGAGGTGGATGTCATGATTCAGCGCTTCTTCCACAATGAAGGAGAAATGGGAGCTCTTTGTACAATAGCAGTAATAATACTTCCCTTCATAGTGATGGCGCTTAATAGCGGCGGCAAACATCTTTTTAGCCTTTCGTATCTGCATCCCGATCTTGGGAAGATAGGTCAGTTTCATCGGCGTGCCGTACTTATCGATCAGCGCTTTTAGATCCAGGCCGTTGAATTGAAGGTAAGCATCTTTAACCTCAAATCCTTCCTGGGGGAAGTTGAAGGTTTGTGTCACCAGATCGGTGTACGTATTGTTCATTGACGTGTCCAGGTTATATGGTATTTATCGGTTTATAAAAAAAACTATGCAAATGTGAAGTTTTTTGAATAAATAATGAGATTTATTTACATAAAAAACCGGCCCTTTTTGGAGAGCCGGTGTATCATTGTGGTGCAATAAGAATTCGTAGGAATTAGCCTTCGGCCGGCTTCGCTGTGCTCAGCCTTTAACCGAAGCCACCAGCTTCTTGAACGTTTCCGGCTCATTCATGGCCAGATCTGCCAGCACTTTGCGATCCAGGCCGATGCCTTTCTGGGACAGCTTGTGGATGAAAGCGGAATAGGTCAGCCCCTCTGCACGGACGGCGGCGTTGATACGGGCGATCCACAGGGTGCGATATTCCCTCTTCTTTAATTTACGGCCAACATAACGGTACTGAAGGCCTTTTTCCAATACGTTCTTGGCTACGGTGTAAACATTCTTACGTTTGCCATAGAAACCTTTTGCTTCTTTTAAGATGCGTTTTCTGCGTGCCCGGGAAGCAACGGCATTTACTGAACGTGGCATATCTTAACTAATTTGAATTTGAATAATGTGGTGAACCAAACAAGCCCCAGGGCTTATTTATTTCAACCTTAACAGACGCTTGACGAAATCCTGGTTGGCATGATGCACAACGCCTTTCTTATTGAGGCTGCGCTTACGCTTCTTGGATTTCTTCGTGAGAATGTGGCGTTTGAATGAACGCTGGAAGGTGATTTCTCCGGTGCCGGTGATCTTAAACCTCTTTTTGGCACTCGAATTCGTTTTGACCTTTGGCATTTTGAATGCTTTTTGCATGATACCCTGCTGGCGGATCCGCACAGGCGGAACACTTATGGAGCCGTTTGGGTAAACGGAGCGCAAAGGTAGGTCATAAAACTGAAAAAACCCGCCTTCCAGGCGGGTTTTTATTGTAGAAGCCTGTTTAGGCGTTCTTTTCCTTCTTTTTCTGGGGTTTAGGCGCCCAGATCGCCAGCATGCGCTTGCCTTCCATCTTGGGCATACCTTCCAGCACACCGGAGTCATTGAGGCGCTCCGCGAACTTCAGCAGCAGCAGCTCTCCTCTCTCCTTGAACTGGATGGCCCGTCCCTTGAACTGGACATAAGCCTTTACTTTATTACCATCTTTCAGGAACTTTTCGGCATGCTTGGCTTTGAAGTCAAAATCATGGTCATCCGTGTTGGGCGTGAACCGGATCTCTTTTACTTCAGAGGCCTTGCTCTTGGCCTTCATTTCCTTTTCCTTCTTCTTCTTTTCGTAAAGGAACTTATTATAATCGATGATCTTACATACAGGAGGATCTGCATTGGGAGAGATCTCTACCAGGTCGAGCCCCTGCTCCTGCGCCATTTTCAGCGCTTCCTGGAAGGAATACACTCCTACCTCTATATTCTCTCCCACCAGGCGTACCTGCGGCACCCTGATCATGTTATTGGTACGATGTTCTTGTTGTTGTTCTTTCCTGAAACGTGGATTGAAATTACCTCTCGGAGGTCTCGGTGGAAATGCCATTTACAATTTTTAAGTTCAGCCTTCCCCCATTTTGAAGGCTTTTATTTTTTTCGTTTTGTTTAACGACTCCTTTAGGGGTTGGGAGTCCTTTCTTTGATCTCTTTTCTGGCCTCAAGGATAAACTCGTCGATGGTTTTTGTGCCGAGGTCTCCTTTACCTTGCCTTCTTACTGCCACTTTCCCTTCCTGCATTTCCTTCTCTCCTATCACCAGCATATAGGGAACTTTCGCCAGTTCCGTGTCACGGATCTTCTTCCCTATCTTTTCGCTGCGATCATCCACCTCAGCACGAATATCCGCATTTTTCAGGGAATCTAAAAGAGTTTGTGCATATTCCATGGACTTATCGCTGATCGGCAGGATCTTCACCTGCAAAGGGGCCAGCCATAAGGGAAATTTCCCGGCAAAATGCTCCAAAAGGAACCCTATAAAGCGCTCGTGCGTCCCCAGGGGCGCCCGGTGGATAATGAGGGGTGTTTCGGGCTGGTTGTCCTTATTGGTAAAGGACAGCTTGAAGCGCCGGCCCTGGGCAAAATCCACCTGGTTGGTGGCCAAAGTGAACTCCCGGCCGATGGTGCTCCAGATCTGCACATCTATTTTAGGACCATAAAAAGCCGCCTCATCCGCCACTTCCTTGAAGGGGGTGTTGGTCCGGATCAGCACGTCCCTTACCAGGGCTTCCGTCTCTTTCCACAATTCCGGTTCATCTACATATTTCTTCCCCAGCTTGGCAGGGTCGTGGAGGCTCAGCCGCATTACATATTTATCCACCCCGAAGATCTTGAAATACTTCAGGTACATCTCGTTCACGGCCCTGAACTCTTCATAGAACTGCTCTTTGGTGCAATAGATATGCGCATCGTTCATGTGCAAACATCGTACCCGCATTAGGCCGAACAGCTCGCCGCTTTGCTCATACCGGTAGCAGGTGCCGTATTCCGCCAGCCTGTATGGCAGGTCTTTATAGCTTTTCGGTTCGGCGTCAAAGATCTTGTGGTGATGCGGGCAGTTCATGGCCTTCAGATAGTACTTCACCCCTTCCAGTTCCATGGGCGGGTACATACTATCCTGGTAATAAGGCAGGTGACCGCTGGTGAGATAGAGACTCTCTTTTGCGATGTGCGGGGTCACTACCCTTTTATATCCCGCTTTATCCTCGCTTTCTTTGGCGAGTTTCTCCAGCTCTTCGATGACAATCCCGCCATTCGGCATCCAAAGTGGTAGTCCGGGGCCGACCTGGTCGTCAAATGTAAAAATACCCAGCTCTTTCCCCAGCTTACGGTGATCTCTTTTCCGGGCCTCTTCCTGCAGGGCCTCATATTCTTCCAGGTCTTTCCTGGCGGGGAAAGTGATGCCGTAAATGCGGGTGAGCATTTTGTTCTTCTCGTCGCCTTTCCAGTAGGCGCCGGCAATATTGGTCAATTTCACCGCCTTGATGAACCCTGTATGCGGGATATGGGGTCCCCTGCAGAGATCGGTGAACTGTCCCTGCGTATAGAAAGTTATCTCCCCGTCCTGGAGGTTGCCCAGGAGGTCCAGTTTGTACTCGTCGCCTTTTTTCGTGAAATAGCTTATCGCTTCCGTCTTGCTGATGTCTTTCCGCTGATAAGCTGCATTTTGCTTGGCCAGCTCGGCCATTTTCGCTTCCAGCTTACGGAGATCTTCCTCGGAGATCTGGTGGCCGCCCAGATCCATATCATAATAGAAACCCGGAGGATTCTCTGTTGCAGGTCCGACCCAGAATTTTACACCAGGATACATCGATTCGATGGCTTCGGCCATCAGGTGAGCGGAAGAGTGCCAGAAGGTTGATTTGCCTTCCGTGTCATCCCAGGTGAGCAATTTCAAAGAAGCGTCTGCAGGAATAGGACGTGAAGCATCCCATACCTGCCCGTTGACATTCGCAGCTAAAACCTTTCTTGCCAATCCTTCACTGATGGACTTCGCTATGTCCAGCGCAGTGCTGCCGTAGGGATATTCCCTTATGGCCCCGTCGGGAAAAGTGATCTTGATCATAAGGGTGCAAACCTACGCTAAAATGCCCAATTGTCAATGGATGTAAGAGGGACCATATACCCATGTCCTGTGTTGTTATGCAGGTGGTTAGGTTCTTCCCGTCCATTAAAAAAGACATTGATCGCCAGGGAAATTCGCCCCGTCTGGCGAATTCACTGAGACCATTGAAAAGACATCATCATCGTAAGTAAAAAATTAACAAAGTATTGCCACAAATGGTTGTCCTTTATTGACAGCCGGGACCGCGGGAACAAATTATTTCTTTACCTTGCTAAAGTGAAACAGTCGGCTATGCGGAGCACTTTTACACTCCTTTCATTGCTTTTTTTTGGCTTTATCCATGCGCAGGACCTGACGGGTGTCTGGCAGGGACATTTTCGTGCCACCAATGTGCCCACCCGCAGTTCGCTGTTTGACGACCGCTATAAGTTCGAGGTTCAGATCGCCCAGCATGACAAGACGATCGAGGCTGTCACCTACTCCTATCTTTCTTCCATTTTTTACGGCAAGGCAGCAGCTAACGGTGCAGTGAACCCTAAGACCAGCAAGGCCCTTATCCAGGAAGTAAAGCTGCTGGAAGTGCGAAACCAGTCGGGCGATGTTTGTATCATGACCTGTTTCCTCCAATATTCCCGGTCCGGTAATGAAGAGTTCCTGGAAGGCAATTATGTCAGCATGAATGTGAGGGATTCCTCCAATTGCGGTCGCGGAGCCATCTTCCTCCGTAAAGTGCCCCAGTCCGATTTTTATAAAGAGCCTTTCCTGGTCAAGCGTGAGAAAGAGATAGACATGGAGAAACACAGGAACCCGCCAGCAACGGGCGAAGGAGAGAAAGCGAAAAGCCCGGATGAAGGAAAGGCAGGAAATGAGACGGCCCGGCGGGCTGAGGTGGCAAAGGGTGGAAATAATGCACGTAAACGGACTGATATAAAGCCACCGGCCACAACCACCGCAAAAGCTGCCCCAAAGCCACCTGTATCAAGACGACCGCCCGCCAAAATAAAAGAGCCGGAGACCGCTCCACTGGCGAAGGCCAGCATACCACAGGCTTCGAAGTCCGCTGCCCGGATGGACTCCACGACAGGTATCGGCAGGCATTTCTCCGTCATCACGCCTAAAGTCCTGCAATCCAGATCGACAATCCTGACCAAAGCGATCACGGTGAATACACGGGAAGTTACTTTGAACATTTATGACGATGGGGCCATCGACCACGACACCGTGTCGGTCTACCTGGACAAAAAAATAGTGATCTCACACGCGATGCTGACGGACAGACCGCTGGTGTTGACACTGCACCTGGATGAATCCGAGGATTACCATGAGCTCGTGATGGTGGCGGAGAATGAAGGCGAGATCCCACCCAATACCTCCCTGATGATAGTCAGGGCAGGCGATAAAGAATATGAAGTACGCATCACTTCCACCGAGCAAAAGAACGCCATGGTAACGTTCAGGTACCAGAAGTGACCGCTGTTACAGTTAGATTGTTTCTCATGATTGGATTGTCATTAACTTTATTGCCATGCGCGCGCTCTACCTGATAATATGCTGCTGGATAATGCCCTGCTGTCTCCTGGCAGAGAACATAGGGGGCATCTGGAAAGGAACCCTGACACAGGGGCCCGGCGGCTGCTATCCCCGGTATTACCTGGAGCTGCAGATCGAAATTTCCAATGACCAGATCACGGGTAGGGCTTATGACTATTATGATAAAACGCATTTCGTCAAGATGAGCTTTACGGGGCGCTACAATGCCAGGACGCGCCGGCTGGTATTGATAGAAGAGCGGGTCCTGCAGGCTGACATCCCTGAAGACTGCGCCGCCTGTATCAAGACCTATGATCTGACCTATTCCCTGGAAGGTACGGAAGAAGTGCTCAAAGGCGATTGGAAAGGTATCATGCAGGACAAGCGGCTGCCATGTCCGCCGGGGAAGATACTCCTGAAGCGGGCGACTGTTCCGGATTTCCCGGAGGAGGCAGCACAAAACGATACATTGATAAGGCTGCAGCGGCAGCTGCACATCCAGCCACGGGAGAAAGAAGTTATAAGATCCATTACCCTGAACAGTCCCGACGTAAAGATCGAACTGTATGACAACGGCGAGATCGACCATGATACGGTGACCGTATTCATCAATGGGAAATTACTGCTTTACCGGCAAATGCTGACCGACCGGCCGCTGACCATGAATGTGCATGCGATAGCTGGTACGGAATACGAGCTGGTGATGTATGCAGACAACCTGGGAGAGATCCCTCCCAATACCGCCCTGATGATGGTGACCGCGGGAGCGCGGAAGATCGAGGTCTTTCTTACGTCCAGCGAGCAAAAAAGCGCGGCCGTAAGATTCGTTTATAAGCCTGATTAAGTAGTGGTCAATTTTACTTTTTTGTAAGATCGATGGAATCGACGACCTCTCCGCAGCCCAGCATCTTCGACTTATAGGTAGGATGCTTGTCCCCCAGGTAGGGGTTGACGATCCTGGATGAACTGGACAGCCAGTAACCTTCTTCATCCCCATTGAAAGCCATGGGACAACGCTCATGGTAAACGATCCCGCCGTCATAGCGTACAGTACGTATCAGGTCATACAGGTAGCCGGTGAGCATATTCAGCCCTCTTCTCTTTTGTTCGATATTCCCCTCTCCTACAATACCTTTTGCTTCGCTGCCCACGCTGGCAATAAGGCTTTTCGCCGTATTGACGATGTCGCTGTCGCCCTGGATCTGGTTGACGGGTACGCTGTCGGCCCTGAGGGCCAGTGCATAGGCTGCCTGATCCGCTTTTGCCGTGTCCCATATTACAAGCGCGTCCTTGAGGGCATAGTAGTCGCTCAGCAGGCCGGCAAAAGCCGTGTTAAAAGTGCCTGTATTCTTACTGATCTTCAGTGCCTGGTCGGATTGTCCCGGCCTGGGAGCCTCTTTCTTTGATAAGAGCTTCCAGCCAACCAGTCCAGCTATAATGAGTACTATGATCAATAAAACCATCTTCTTCATGCAAGAGAATTTTCATAAAGATACTATGCAGGAGACATATTTCAGGGGAAAATAATCTGTCTCCTGCAAGCCATAATAATTGGCCTTCGGCCAGGATGCCTGTGGCATCGGCTGACAAAAATCTACTCATAGAACGGGCAGGGACATGGGGTTACAGTCTGTTTGCAGTACATTTGCACCCATGTTAGCAGGACTACAGAACGTAACTTTCGAATTCGGGGCCAGGACCATCGTACGCAACGCAACCTGGCATATCCAACCCAATGAACGTATCGGCCTCATCGGCTATAATGGTACAGGTAAATCCACTTTATTAAAATTATTTGCCGGGGACTACCGCCCTTCGGAGGGTACGGTGGAGCGGAGCCGCAGCACTTCCATCGGCTATCTGCACCAGGACCTGCTGAGCTTCGACACCAACGGTTCGATACTGGAAGTGGCTATGACGGCCTTCGAGCGGGTGCTGCAGCTGGAAAAGGAGATCGATGAGCTCGGTAAACGCCTGGAGCAGAACTCCGAGGATGAGGCGCTTCTTCACCAATATACCGACGCCCTCCATGAGATGGATACCTTAGACGGGTACAGCATCCATCACAGGACGGAGGAGATCCTGCAGGGGCTTGGCTTTGCCAATGCCGACCTGCAAAGGCCTTTCCGGGAATTCAGCGGTGGATGGCGGATGCGGGTATTGCTGGCCAAGATGATCCTCCAGCAGCCTGACCTCCTGTTATTGGACGAACCGACCAACCACATGGACCTTCCTTCCATCGAATGGCTGGAGAAATACCTGCAGCATTACCAGGGCTCGGTCATCATCGTCAGCCATGATAAATTCTTCCTCGATAAGATGGTGACCAAGATCGTGGAGCTGTACCAGAAAGAGCTGCACGTCTACAATGGCAATTACAGCTACTACGAGACGGAGAAAGCCATGCGGGTAGAGCTGCAGCAACGGGCCTTCGAGAACCAGCAGGATTATATCCGCCAGCAGGAACGATTTATCGAGCGTTTCCGCGCCAAGGCCAGCAAGGCGGCGGCGGCACAAAGCGCCATGAAGCGGCTGGATAAGATAGACCGCATCGAGGACGTGGAAATAGAACGCCCCAATATCAAGATCAACTTCCGGGTGGATAAGACGCCGGGACGTGTGCTGGCTACACTAAAGCATGCCACGAAGCGATTCGGCAACCTCACCATCATTCAGGATACTTCGGTGGAGATCGACCGGGGGGACAAGATCGCGCTGATCGGCGCCAACGGTAAGGGAAAATCCACGATGCTGCGCATCATCGGCGGCACGGAACCTTTTGAAGGCGAGCGGGTGTGGGGACACAATGTGGAAGAGAGCTTCTATGCCCAGCATCAACTGGAAGCGCTGGACGTGAACAATACCCTTTTGGAGGAAATGCAGCTTTGCGGCAGCCAGAAAACAGACCTGGAGCTACGGGTGCTGTTAGGTTGTTTCCTGTTCAGCGGCGACGATGTGGACAAGAAGATCAAGGTGCTCAGCGGAGGCGAAAAGGCCAGGGTGGCACTGGCCAAGACCATTGTCAGCAAGGCCAACTTTCTCTTGCTGGATGAGCCTACCAACCACCTGGACATGCATTCCTGCGACCTGCTGATCGAGGCATTGAACAAATATGAAGGCAGCTTCCTGCTGGTAAGCCACGACCGCTATTTCATCTCAAAGACGGCCAATAAGATCTGGGAGATAGACGAGCACCGTCGTATCAGGGAGTTCAAAGGCGGCTATGAGGAATATGTGCAATGGAAGGAAAGGATGGAGGCCGCTCAAAAAAAAAATTCTCTAACGCCGGCTGAGGCTGTCACCAAACCCGTTCAGCCCGCCCCAGCGCCGGTGAAGACAGCACCTCCGCCTGCGCCAATCAACAAAGAGCAGAAAAAAGAGCTGCAAAAACAACAACGGATCTTTCAGCAACTGGAGGAAAAAATAGCTACCCTCACCCGTCAAAAAAGCCAGCTGGAATCATCCCTGGCAGATCCTGCAACTTATTCCGACAGAAATAAGTTCGTACAGGCAGAAACGGATTATAAAAAGGCCAGTGAAGAGCTAAACAAGGCCAACAAGGAGTACGAACAGGTCTTCGAGAAGATCATGGAGCTGGAAAAAAACCAGTGACGGAAGCCGATATGAACAGCCTATCGAGATACTTTTTTACCGTGCTAATACTGATGGTGATCGCCGGCGGCGTTTTTCCGCAGTCACCGGGCAAGCGTCCCAGGATCGGGCTAACCCTCAGTGGAGGCGGTGCGAAGGGGCTTGCCCATATCGGCATACTGAAAGCCATCGACTCGGCGGGGCTGAAAGTCGACTATGTTACAGGGACCAGCATGGGCAGTATCCTCGGCGCACTATATGCCGTAGGCTATTCCGCCGACAGCATTGAAAGGATTGCCCGCCGGATCGACTGGGACCTGCTGCTCTCCAACCAGTCCACCATGCGCAGCATGATCATGGAGGAAAAGGACGAATATGGCAAATATGATATCGAGCTGCCCTGGGTGAACCATTGGTTCCGTATTGCCACGGGTGTCATAGAAGGACAGGAACTCTGGCTCAAATTCGCGGAACTGTTCCGCCCTGTTTATAATATCAAGGACTTCCATAAATTTTCCATCCCTTTTGAATGTATCGCTACCGATGTGTCTACGGGTGAGGCGATGTTGCTGGACAGCGGTGAGATCGTTTCGGCCATCCGTAGCAGTATGGCCATCCCTTCGCTCTTTACCGCCGTAGGCTACAATGGGCGCAAATTAGTGGATGGGGGCGTTGTCCGCAATTTCCCGGTGCAGAACGTCCGGGACATGGGCGCCGACCTGGTGATCGGCAGCAATGTATCAGGCGCCCTTCGTACTTCGGAGCAGGTGACCAATGCCATCCAGGTGCTGCTGCAGGTGGCTTTTTTCCGGGAGGCGGAGGACACGCGTAAACAGATCCCGTTATGCAATATCTATGTGCATCAACCCCTGGAAAAGTTCGGGATGGGCAGCTTCGGGGAGGCGGACCAGATCATCGACACGGGTGTTACTGAAGGGCGCAGGCTTTATCCCGTGTTCAAGCGACTGGCCGACAGCCTGAATGCTATTTATGGTCCACAGGAGGTATCCCGGAACAGGCTTCCTGCCGAAATACCCGTCAAGATCACCTCTTTCGAGGTGAAAGGGACGGAAAGAACATCGGAATCCTTTTTTATCCAGGCGACGGGACTGGAAGTCAACCAGTATTATTCTGCACAGAACCTTTCCCGGATGGTGCGCCGGGCCTTCGGCACCCGCTATTACAACCGGATCACGTATTCCCTCGAACCACTGGGCAATGGCGACAGCAGCCGTGTCGTTTTCGAAGTGACGGAGAATCCACTCACTTTTGCGAAGATCGGGCTTAACTACAACCAGTTCAGTGGCATCAGCGCCATCATCAATCTTACCAGCCGGAATTTCTTTACGCCTACATCCCGCAGCCTCGTGACCCTGAACATCGGGCAGAACTTCAGGATGCGGGCCGAGCACCTCCAATATTTCAGCCGGGGTGGTAAGTTTGCCTTTCTCCTGGGAACACAGTTCGATCAATTCCGCATCACCAGCTACAATGCAGCTTTCAAGGAAGCGGGGCTTTACGACCAGAATTACTTCAAGCTGGACGGCAAGTTCAGCTATTCCACGAACAGGGACCTTAGTTTCGGGTTTGGCAGCAGATTTGAATGGATCCATTACGACCCCTCTATCACTTCCAGCCTGGAGTTCAAAGGACGCAACGATTTTATGACCGGCTATTTCTTTCTCCGGCATAATACCCTGGACAGGCCCGTCTTCCCCCGTAAAGGAACAAAGATCGAAGCAGAGGCCGACTATGTCTTTGAACAAAGCCCTCATGCGCAGTATTTCGCCTCCAATACCACACGCAGCGACACCAGCTTTTCAGACAAACCTTATCAGCGGGTGCTGTTCAGCCTGGACAGGTACACGCCCCTTGCCAGGCGCTATACCCTGCTGACGCATGTGCAGGCCGGCATGAATTTCAACTACCTCCGCAATATCATGAACGAATTTTCCATCGGGGGGCTTACAGGCAATTTCCACAACCAGGTGACTTTTGCCGGTCTGCGGGAAGGGACCTTTTATTCTTCCAGTCTGGCGGCATTGCTGGTGGGGTTGCGCTACCAGCTGTTCAGCAATACATTTATCACCGGCAAGGCCAATATCCTCTTCAATAATTTCATCACGAACAACGAGACTTTCTTTACCACGCCGGACTTTCTTTCCGGGTATGCGCTGACATTCACTTACAATTTTGCGCTGGGGCCGCTGGAGGTGAGCGCTATGTATTCCGATCAGTCTAAACGGGTGCTGGGATATGTGAATATCGGGATACCTTTCTGACGGATCATTCCCGCGCTTTTACAAAATCACTGACCAGGTAGCTGATGAGTTTTCCTGTCATGGGATCGTTGCGTCCGTCATCCAGCGTGGCAGCGCCCTCGCATATATGCAGATAGGCCACTTTGGAATCCGTAGCCGCCAGCGTCAGGTATTGACGGGCATTGAGCGGGGTAAGCCCCGAAGGGGTCATGCCTGCGCTGAGGGTATTCTGGATGCTATCCAGATCCAGCTCCAGCCCAATATAGCCGTCTTCAGTAAAGGAGGTAGCATGGGCGACAGCCTGGATAAAATTCCGCTTCTCCAGAATGAAGATATCTTCATAGGTGATGAGATCGATAAACGGATTGTTGACGATGTCCAGCCACACATTTTGCTGAAGATAGTTCTCATGCACACCGATGACGCAATATTTCTGCAGATAGCCATCTTCTTCCGCATAGCGGAAGCCGTTACCACTGTGCCTTCCTTCCGTTGGCCGGAAATCGGTATGGGCATCCAGGTTGACACAGTTGATCTGTGCAAGGGGTATCAATCCCGCTTTGTACAGCCCCTTGGCGGAACCTTTGATCAGCGGATAAGAATTATTGTGACCGCCCCCAATGACGATGGGGATCTTACCGCTGGCAGTGATGACCTTCACCAGGTCTTCTACGGCTTCGTCAATGGTATGCAGGGCGTGTCGGTATGCTTCCTGCTTCTCTTCACCATCATGCGCATTGGCCTCTATCAGCCGCTGCATTTCGCTGAAATCGAAATGGCCCAGTACAAGGATATTCTCGCCCGTGAGAAAATCATTGCTCTGGATGTTCAGGAAGCAATCGAGGAACGGCAGCCAGGCGGTGGAGCTTCCTCCCTGGCTGCCATTGGCGCGGGCTCCTACGTCTTCGGGTACGCCTATCAATATATATTCTGCAACGGATTTTTCAATGGAGGATGTCAGGGACCTGGCATCGGCAATTGTCAATACCTGTTCGCCTAGTTTCGTCTCAAATTTACGGATACGGGTCCGGGAGAGAATATCCTGTTTGGTATAAACGCGAAGGTATTGCATATAGCTTCTTTTTATGAAGAGATCTTGTTATCGACGATCCTGAGTATCTCCGCCTCGGCGGCAGTGGTCTTGCTTTCCAGCTCTTTTCCACGGAAGAGTACCTGCTCTATCCATTTCCTGTCTTCATAGCCGGCAGCATTGATACGAACGTTGAGCCAAGCGCCCATGACAGCGGTGCGGGCACAAAGGGCTCCCACACCTGCATCGGATACGGAGTTGGGGTTGCCCGTTTCGGCCATGGCCCGGATGGTCTCCAGACTGGCATAGGCCAGCTCCATTACCCGTAAAGGTACTTCAATAGCGACTTTTGTAGCTGCCTGTATGGCTGCTGAACGTGCAGCTTTCTCTTCCGGCGTAGCTTTGGGCAGGCCAAAAGCGGCCATGATGCCGTTGAAAGCGCGGGTATCGGCGTCTACCAGGCTGACCAGCTCTTTTTTATAGACCTGCCCTTTCTCTGCCCAGTCGCTGAACTCCTTCCATCGGCTATCCCATCCTTTTTTATGAGCGGACAGGTTGGCCACCATAGTGGCGAGGGCCGCGCCCAGGGCGCCGACATAGGCCGAAATAGAACCGCCGCCCGGCGCAGGGCTTTCGCTGGCCGTCTCATCGGCAAAGTCTACAAGGCTCTTATCCACCAGCGTATGATCTGCATCGTTAGCGAGCAGATATTCTATGATGCGCTCCCCGGGTTTGAAAGGAGCCAGCTCATCAAGTCCCATCGAGAGGACGGCGATGCGGATCAGCTCTTTTTCGGAGACGCCTGTGGAGCGCTGTTGCTTTTCCAGGAAATAGCGGCCGGCATCCAGCATGGCCTGCAGGGGGATCAAACCCACCAGCTCGCTGCCCGTCACGCGGAGACCTCTTTCCGTCGCCGACCTGCACACTTCGTCAAATGCAATATGCACCGGCGTCACCGTGATATTCGTCAGGTTCATGGAGATCTGTGCAATGCCATATTCTTCGATGTACCAGCCGATGGCCTTGACGGCCTTCAGCCGGCCGGGGGTATGTACAGGCTTACCATCGGCACCCGTGACCGGCTTGCCTGTTATGGGATCGCCTTCCCGGAGGACGCGGCCGGCCTCCCTGACGTCAAAAGCAACAGCGTTGGCCCGACGGGTGGAAGTGGTGTTAAGGTTGACGTTGTATGCCACCAGGAAATCACGCGCCCCTATTACAGTGGCGCCCCGGCGGGCATCGAAGACCGAAGGCCCGAAGTCAGGCGCCCACTCGGGCAATTGGATCTTTTTAAAGAAGCCTTCGTATTCACCGGCCCGGATGACGGAGAGATTACTGCGATTCCTGTCAGGTTGCGCAGCCTCATATAAATAGACGGGGATCCTAAGCTCCTCTCCTACCCTTTTGGCCAATTGCTGCGCCCAGACAGCCACCTCTTCCATGCTGATGCCGGCCACAGGAATGAGGGGACAGACATCCGTGGCGCCCATACGTGGATGCTCACCTTTATGGCGGGACATATCAATGAGCTCCCCGGCCTTCCTGATAGCCCTGAAAGCAGCTTCCACTACGGCAGCGGGACTGCCTACAAAGGTCACCACCGTACGATTGGTGGCTTTGCCCGGATCTACATTCAGCAGGCGAACGCCTGCAACGGTTTCGATCTCGCCGGTGATCTGCCGTATGATATTATTATCCTGTCCTTCGCTGAAATTTGGTACGCATTCGATGATTTGATACGCCATAGGGTGGCAATTTAAGCAAACTGATGCATTTTGTCAGTCATTCTCCGCCAGCCTTCTCCGTGGACGGATAAAATCCAGGGGATTACTGATAAAATAGCGTCCCAGGATGCCCAGGAATCCAGGGTAGTCCCGCAGGCGGACGCCCCTGCTCTTCAGCGCTACTGCAAAGGCCAGGGAAAAGCTGACGAGGAAGTTCAGCAGGCCGATACCCAGCACGCCGCCGATGACAGTGGCAAGATACCAGGGATTGACATGACTGAAGCCCAGGCCATACATGGCCAGGGCGGTATTGCCGGCGGAGATGGTGATATGCCGGATATCGAAATGGATGCCGAAGATCTCTCCTACGAATCCGGCCATGCCCAGGAAGAAGCCCAGGGCTATGTTGCCCACGAGAGCGCCAGCATGCTTTTCCACGTAATTGGCCAGTTTCTTTAGCTTTTCCTGTGGCATGGACATCCGCAGAACAGGATGCGTCTGCAATCGTTGGGAGATGTGCCCATACTGGATCTTGTTCTGCACGTAGCCGGCGATGATACCGCTGAGAAAAAGGAAGAAGCCTGTGTTGCAGGCATACAGCAAGGACAGGCTTTGCCAGGGATGCTGGTCCTTTAGCATATGCAAGGCCGCCTCCCCGGCCACCAGGGGCGTGCCGAAGATCTTATCGTAGGCCCAGGCCAGGCCAAAGACACCAGGGAATACGATGAGCAGATTGCCCGCAAACGAAGCAATCTGGCTACGGGAGACCTTTGCAACGGTGATGGCCAGATGGTAAAGATTGGGCTGCTGGGTATTGCGGCGGGTATCCAGGCTGCCCGCCACGGCGCTGGCCGTGAAAGCGGGTTGCTTGGTGGCCAGGGTGGTATGGGTTTCTTCAATGAGGATAAAGCCCAGGCTGTAGTTGATACTGTAGGCAAAGCCATGCCAGAAAAGGGCCATCGGCAGCTTGACAAGCAGGTTCTTAATAATGACTACCAGGCATATCCAGGCGCCGCCGCCCATGGCACTCAGCAGCATGGCCCGGTATTCCGCCCATGTGGCCGTGATATATTTGTTCCCTTTTGCGCCTTTGTGCTCTGCGATCTGGTAGGCCAGGTAGCCCATGGTCTGGGACATGAACTCCAGGAGACTGTTCTTCCTGTTCTCGTTGCGCACCAGCATGCGGAAGAAGTCAACGAACTTGCCTGCATCGAAGGTGTGATCCCTGTCCAGCAGGTCCGTGAGGATGGACATCCGATCCAGGCGATTGGCCAGCAGGATCAGGATATAGGTCTGGTGCAGGCTGGCACCCCGTTGTGTATGGTTCTCCCGGATGAATTCGAGGCTGTCATAACATTGGGTCAGCGTCTGGTTGATCTTTTCAGTAATAGTTTTGAGCACGATATTTCCCGGCGAGGAAGGGGACAGCAGTTCCTGCTCCATCTCATGTATGTGATAGTTCTGTTGTACGAAAGGGTTATCTTCCCTTTCTCCCTCCGGCATATAGTCCAGCACTTCCTTTTCTAATCCAAGCTGGGCCACCTGGAAGCTAAGGGTTTTCAATGCATACAGCAGCTGTGAGAGTATGCGCCGGTCATCCACGTGCAGGCTGAGACCGATGCTTTGGAAGAACAACACCCAGTCTTCCCGGGAAATGCTTTCCACCCATTTATAGTCATCATTATGAAAGAAGACCTGGTTCAGCACATACAGAAAGTCATTTTCGTTCCGTAAAGGCGGCAACAGCTTGTGCCGCAGCCTTCCAAAGAGCTCCTGCCAAAAGCCGCGAGCCAATGGTATGCCACTTTGCGTCAGTGCAGACGAAAGGTCGGTGCGCACCAGTTGGGAAAGTATTGCGTGCTGCAGGTTGCTCAGCAGCACCGGGCTTTGGTGCAGGGCCATGGTGACACGACGAATATTCTCAGCGGCCGGGCGTTTGCCGGGTGAGGAGGACGGCCGTAGAGCAGATAGGAAGGACACGAGAAAGTCCAATCCCTGCCGGCTGTCCGCTATCGGCAGGATGGTGCTCCGTTCAGATGCGGTACGGATAAAATCTGTTCTTTCCTTTTTCTTTCGTCCAAACATGCTGAAAGCTTTAAACAAATTCCCCTCCGATGATGACCTTGTCGACCAGGTTGGAGCCAAAAGCATACGGCAGGTAAGACAGGGAAGGAATAGGCTGGGTAATGATAAGATCGGCTCTTTTGCCGGGTGTAAGGCTGCCTGTGACGGCCCCCAGCTCCATAGCATATGCGCCATTGATCGTGGCTGCATTTATAGCTTCCTCCGGCAACATCCTCATCTGGATACAGCTGATCGCCACTACCAGGTTCATGTTACCACTGGGTGAAGAGCCGGGGTTCAGATCGGATGCCAGGGCTATCGCACATCCTGCGTCTATCAGCTGCCTTGCCGGCTGGAAAGGCATACGCAGGAAGAAGGCAGCGGTAGGCAACAGTGTTCCGATGGTAGGCGAGTCCTTTAACAGGGCAATAGCGTCCCCGTCCATCATTTCCAGGTGATCGACGGACACGGCGCCCAGCTTTACGCCGGCCTGCACGCCTCCCGACAGATGCAGCTGGTTGGCATGGAGCTTAGGCTTCAGGCCATGCCTCATTCCGGCACGGCATATCTCCATCGTTTCTTCCGGGCTAAAAAATCCCTGCTCACAGAAAACGTCGATGTAATCCGCCAGTTTTTCATGGGCGATCACCGGCAGCATATCGTTGATGAGCAGATCGATATATCCCCGGTGGTTATCCTTATATTCCGGCGGATAGCTGTGTGCGCCGAGAAATGTGGCTTTGATGGAAAGACGGCTGCGTTCTTTCAGCTTTTGGATGACGCGCAGCATCTTCAGCTCCCCTTCTGCCGTCAATCCATATCCGCTCTTTATTTCAATGGCGCCGGTGCCCAGGCGGCTGAGCTCCTGCAGTCTTTTCCACGCCTGGTCGAATAGGGCGTCTTCTGAGGTTTCCCGCAGGACGCGGGCAGAGTTGAGGATGCCTCCTCCCCTGGCGTTGATCTCAGCATAGCTGAGGCCCCTGATCTTATCCACGAATTCTGTTTCCCTGCTGCCCGCATATACGAGGTGGGTATGGCTGTCGCACCAGGCGGGGAGGACATGACAGCCCGCCGCATCAGTGACGGTGGCAGGAAAAGAAGGCAATTGTGTCATAGGTCCCAGCGCCGCGATATGCTCATCTTCGATCATGAGCCATCCATCCTCTATACAGGGGAGTTCGGCCAGAGAAGGACCCCGCAGGGGACCCTGTACCCTATGGACACCCGCCAGCTTACAGTTTACGATCAGTTGGGTAGACATGCCTCAAGATAGATATTTCCGGGACCTCTACAAAAAATCAGCCTTGTCCAGTTTGCGGGATATGCGGCATGCAGCGTTGATCAATCCTACGTGACTATAGGTTTGCGGGAAATTACCCCATTGCGAGCCGTCGGTGGTTGCGTCCTCGCTAAAGATGCCAAGGTGATTGCTGAACTGCAGCAGCTGGTTCAGATTAAGCATGGCGTCATCGATCCTTCCTACACAGGCCAGCGCATCTACGTACCAGAAAGCGCATACCAGGAAGGTGCTTTCCGGGAAGCCAAAGTCGTCGTAATGTTTATAGCGGTAAAATAATCCCTTTTCCGTCAGCAGCTCCTTTTCCAGGGCGGCGATATGTTGCTTTGCCTTGTCGGAATTGTGATCCAGGTAGTCCATGGTGATCATGGTGAGGGTGCTGGCGTCCAGGTTGGCGGAGCCGATGGCCTGGGTATACAGGCCGCGTCCCGGGTCATAGGCCTTGTCCAGCAGCTTGTCAGCCGCGACGGCCAGCTGGCCGGCCCTGTGCATCAACTCCTTGTCGCCGAAGAGCGCACCGATCTTATAGGCGGCCTTGGCGCCGGCCCAATGGAACAGCAGCGTATAGGTATGCACCTGTACTTCACTTCTGAACTCCCAAAGGCCCGAATCCGGCACGGAGAGGGTCCGTTCGATCTGGTTCAGCAGCCAGGGAACGATCTTCCGGTAGCTGTTCTTCTTTTTAAAGATCAGGCGTTTGTCCGAATAAAGGGGCAGCAGGCTTACCAATACTTGTCCATATACGTCATGCTGCGACTGGATATATGCCTTATTGCCTATACGGACAGGTTTATTGCCCAGGTAGCCTTCCAGGTCCAAGGTTGTTTCGAACAGTTTTTTATCTCCTGTAACTGAGTATAAAGGCTGCAGGGAGTTAGTGGCGTTGTGAATGATGTTGTAGATGAAGTCGAAATACTTTTCCAGCTCTTCGAAGTGGCCGATCTGGTTGAAAGCACGAAGGGTATAGTGTGCGTCGCGGAACCAGCAGTAACGATAGTCCCAGTTGCGGGTGCTGTCGTGAAACTCCGGAAGGCTGGTGCTGCCGGAAGCGATGATGCCTCCGGTATCCTCATACTGGTGCAGTTTCAGGACCAGGGCGCTTCGGATGATCTCTTCCTGATAGATGTCGGGCAGGTAAGAGCTTTTGATCCAGCTCTGCCAGTCTTCCACCGTTTTACGGAGGAATTCGTCTGCCGTCTCTTTCAGCGGGGCTTCCAGTGGCTCGCCATAAGTAAGCACCAGGTAACGATCCTGGTCCAGGATGAAGGACTGCTCTTTCTGGATATAGGTAAGGGCCACGTCGGTTGTGAGGCGCACCTGCTGGTCCAGGTTGAGATAGCGTATATGGTTGCTGGCAATGACCGTTTCGGGCACGAGGTTACCAAAGTCGCCTCTTGGCCGGCAGGAAACGAGGATGGCCGGCTCGCCTTCCAGCAATTCTATTTTCCTCACCAGCATCAGGGGACGGAACTGTCTTTCGTGTATGCGCATGCGTGGAGCGCAGTCCTTCACGACAAAGCTGCCGTCCCGGCATTTGAATTCAGTGCAGAGCACATTGGTATTGGGCACATAGTACTGTCTGGAGCTATAGGTATCATCTACGGGACGGATGAAGAAATGTCCTCCCTTTTCTTCATCCAGGAGACTGCCAAAAAGGAAGCTGCTGTCAAACCGGGGAAGGCACATCCACTTCACGTTGGCGCTGGTGTCGATATAGGCCAGGTAAGAGCAATTCCCGATGATGCCCATGTTATATTTATGCACCGGCATAGATTTATTTTAGGTGTTCAACCAATGGCTCACTTAAAGGAGTGGTCAGCATGTTCAACAAAGGAAGAACCTGGGTTTGCGAAAGGATGGTATATTGAGCCGCCGAAGCGCCATTGTTGACCTTTATCGTATAAGCCTCCCCTTCCAATGCCTTGAACATATCTTCGTCTGTCGTATCGTCTCCGATGCACAGGACAAAATCCGGGTCCGTCTCATTGACGATCTTCAGGGCCGTAGCGCCTTTATCAAAGCCGGCTATACGTACTTCCACCACTTTGTTGCCATCTATCACCTGGAGGGTGGTATTCTGGATAAGCTGGGACAATGTGTTAAGCAATTCCCGCGACCTGCTGAAGCCCAGACCTGTCTGGGTATTACGGTAATGCCAGGCGATGGTATTGGACTTCTCTTCAATAAAGGAACCTGCGCAACGGATGACGAACAGCTGCATGACGCGGCGGATCTCTTCTTTCCACATGTCGGAAACAGACACCATTTGCTGCCAGCTGCTGTTACGCATTTTGAAGCTGGCGCCATGTTCGGCCACCAGGGTCACGGGCAATGCGCCCAGCCAGCGGTCCAGTGAGGGAACGTCCCGGCCACTGATGACTATCACATGGTTCCTGGGGTCGCCTGTGAGCCTGGCAAGCATTTCCTTCACAGCATTGTCGGGAGATGCTTCTGAAGGCAAACGGGTGAAAGGCACCAGGGTGCCGTCATAATCCAGCAGAAGACAGCGGTTCTTGGAGTTGTTGTAATGCTTGCGTATGGCGGCAAGCGCCTTATCATCCAGGATCTTCACTTTTTGCTTTTGTTGCTCCTGCTTGACCTGTGCCAGCTGATCCATAAAATCATTCACCCATTTGATCACATCATATTCCTGCAGTCTTCGCTGCATGAGGGCAAGCCTGTTCCGTTGTTCATACAACGGCATAGCAAGGGCGCGGGTGATGGAGGACGCAACGTCAGCCGTATCGGTGGGATTCACGAGGATGGCCTCGCTCAGCTCACTGGCAGCGCCGGCCAGCTCGCTGAGGATCAACACGCCTCTGCCTGAGGCGCAGCTGGCGACGTATTCTTTCGCCACCAGGTTCATACCATCCCGCAAAGGAGTGATGAGGGCCACATCAGCCGCGTGGTATAAAGCGATCAGCTCTTTAAAAGAAAGATGGTTATATCTATAAATGACGGGTTGCCAGCTGATGGTCGAGAACCTTCCGTTGATCATGCCGATCTTTTCCTCGATCATCTTTTTCCGCTCGAGGTAGGCTGGAATATTGCTGCGGGAAGGGACGATGTTCAGTATAAAGACCATTTTTTCCCGCCATTCCGGGTATCTCTCCAGGAAATATTCGAATCCACTGAGCCTGCTGGGGAGCCCCTTTGTGTAGTCCAACCGGTCAACACTGAAGATGATCTTCTTATCTTCCAGGTTCTGACGGATCTTTTTGCACATGTCCAGCACTTCAGGATCGTTGGCCGCCTGGCTGAATTTATTATAATCGATGCCAATGGGAAAGAGGTCGATGCGGATCAGCCTGTCCTGATATTGCAAATTGTGAAAATAGTTATCCACTCCCAGCAGCATCTTTACGGACTGCAGGAAATGCTGGACGTAGTCATAAGTGTGAAAGCCGATGAGATCGGCGCCCATGACACCCTGCAGCAGGATCTTCTTCCATTCTGTGGGCAGCAGGCGAAAGATCTCGTAGGAAGGGAACGGGATATGCAGGAAAAACCCGATGGTAGCATCCGGCCGTTTCTGGCGCAGGAGGTGTGGCAGCAACATCAGCTGGTAGTCATGTACCCACACCTGGTCGTCCGGCCTGAGCAGCGGCGCCAGCTTTTCAGCAAAGAGCTGGTTCATCTGTACATAGGCATCGAAAAACTTGCTGTCGTAGATGGCCAGGGAAGAAAAATAATGGAAAAGAGGCCAAAGAACGGAATTCGAAAACCCATTGTAGTAGTTGTCATACAAGTTGTTATCCACGTACAAGGGTATGACGCCAAAATCCTGGTCCGCCACATGAGATGCCACGGCCTGGTCCCAGTCTTCCTGGGGAAAATCCGCCACACCCATCCACAGTTTTTCCGTCAGCTGGTCCTTGTTTACATTGTTCTCGAAATAGCTCTTGATGGCAGACACCAATCCACCGGAACTTTGGCGGAGGGTGAGCTTATCCCCTTCCCTGTCAAGGGAGAAGGGCAGGCGATTGGATATGATGATAAGACGGCCCATAGTTATGCAGCCTCTATTTCAAAAATAAGGCCGAAAACAAAAAGAGCTCTCAGGGGAGGGCTCTTTGAACAAATTGAGGCTTAGATTGTTATTGGGACACTTCCTCGCCATAAATACTTCCTGCTACATCCTGCCATTCCAGTCTTTTTGTATCCAGCAGCCGGATATTCGACGTAAATGTGCCGAGATAGTTCACCACCTGCATCTGGGTCTGCCCATTCAGGAACGTCCACGTACCTGTAATGTAATTACCGTTCTGATCGATCTCCCAATACGTGCCGTTTGTATTGAACTTGGCCTGATTCAAAGAAAGATTGATCGTACTGTTCGACCTGTTGGTTTTATAAAGCAGGTTTGTCACAGACGAATCATACTGGTTAAAATATTCGTCGTACACCCAGACATGGGAGGTAAGGAGAGACAAGCGGCCGCCAGTCGTATCACTGACCTGGTTTTGGGGTACCATGAATCCGTAAGTATTGCCGGCGACATCTTTCCATTGGTATTGTTCGGCGGTAAGCGTTTGAATAGTGGAAACGAAAGTGCCGAGGTAGTTGGATACGCTTATCTGCGTACCGCTGTTAATAATGGCCCAGGTGCCTGAAACTCTATTTCCCGATTGATCGATCTCGGAATAAGTGCTGTCGGCATGGAAGGTCACTCTGTTCAATCCCAGGTTCAGTGGGCTGTTGGACTTACCGATCTTCCAGACCAGGTGTGTCGGGGTGGTGTCGTACGTAGTGAAATACTCATAATATTTCCAGGTGGTGGATGTGAGCAACGAGCGGATGGAATCGACCGTAAGGCTACGGGGCGTCGTCCGGCCATTGGCGTCTTTGAGATTACTTTTCTGACAGGAGAATGCAGATACAAGGATAAGGCAGCAGCATGCGAATTTTACTGAATTTTTCATACCAGATTAATTTGATAAAGGTTAATGATTAAGTTTCGTGCTAAAACTAGAATCAATTTCTTTTCCTACACACAATGATCTAACGGACGTGCAGGAGATAGCAACAGGTGTGTCGATTTGGGGCATAGGTGTGACTGTCATATATAAAAAAAGAGTCCGGTGAAGGACTCTTTTCGTAATCAGATATGAGATAATGATCAGTGGTTGGCAACTTGCCGGATACTATTAGAATTTGGCTGATAGTGTTCTGCCAGCATCGCGATCTCTGCCGAATTGAGCTCACGACCATACAGTCGTACATTGTCGATTTTTCCATTGATGGACAGGGGGTCATTCTGCCACCATCCGCCCACGACGAATTTTGCATCAGGGCAGACGTACGAATTATAATTGAGGACCGTTGTCTGACTGATCTGATTCCCGTTGACATAGACACGGAGCGTGCCTTTACGGAAAGTACACACGAGGTTATACCAGCTTTCCGGCTGGGGTATGAAAGCCGTAGTGTCTGTTGTCGTGCGGGTACCGTAATCATCACAGTTGACGATGGGTGCACCGAACCATAAATTGGGAGAATTTATCATGGAGTTACCTACAAGGAAGCTCGGGCCTTTGCCATCTGCCACCTTCACCAGCGAGGCCAAAACCTGATTGCCGGAGATGGTACGTTCCATAAAGCTGAGTGATATCGAAAAGGCTGTATCAAATTGGATCGATCCATTGTTCGTTACTTCGAGCCGCCCGCTTGTTCCAACACCGCCGAAAGCGGAATTGGCGTATCCATGCATATCGTAGGTCAGCCCTGCTCCGGTGCCCACGATCTGGGTGGGGTTGTTATGACCGCTGGAGTCAGCGATGCTGCCATTAAAAGGCAGGTATACCAGCAATCCCCTGGTCAGGTCCGGAACGGTCGAACCAGGATTTGAAAAACCTTCTGCCAGCTTAGCGATCTCATTTGCGTTCAAAGGCCGGTCGTACAGGCGCACTTCATCCAGCTTGCCATTAATGCTCGCAACATCGCCATCCCACCATCCGCCGACGATCACGTTGGAGGACATGCAGTCTGGTACATGGCTGTTGGGTGTAGTCAATGTGGCATTCAGCTGGCCATTGATATATATTTTGCTGACCCCTTTATTGAATACGGTGACGACATTGTTCCAGACGCCCGGCAGCAAAGCCGAAGTTGACGGCAGCAACTGGCTGTTATAAGGTTGTACAATGGTGGAGCAATTGCCCGTCGTATCCACTGTATTCATATTGATGATGTTGGTGGAATTTTCGGCAGTTCCTACGCTGAAGACCCAGCCATCGCCAGTGGCGTGTTTTACTACAGCCAGTAAATCAGCCCTTTGATAGGAACGCAGCATCACATTCATGGAAACAGTATATGCCGTATCCACCTTAATAGAGCCGTTATTCGTCACGATAACCCTTTGACCATTGCCGGAGCCGTCAAAGGCGCTGGAAGCTGTGCCAGCCAGGTCGGAGCCAAGGCTTGCGCCATTTACACCTGTCGTTGGATTATTGTTTCCGCTGGAATCGGCAAAATTTCCCGAAAAAGGCAGATAAAGGAGCAATCCTTTCTTCAGGTTGACGATGTTGGAGGAATCTGTAGGTGGGGGCGTGGGATGACTATCCTTTTTACAGGAAAAGAACAGCGTAGCCAGGAGCAGGGACGGAGTTAATAGCTTTATTTTCATATTGTTTAGATTTGGGGGAATACTATATGCGGGCATAAAAGTAAACCTTTACTCCTGCATGTACAAGTACCAGTTCACAGACGTGTCGCAAATAGCCATAACTGTGTCGATCCAGGCAACGGTCGTGCACGCTTTTCGGCAACCTAATCCTTTAAACGCTCCTGGATATCCAGCTGGTGTTTCCGGGCCGTATCCAGGGCAATGTCGTAACCGGCATCCGCATGACGGATGACACCCACACCGGGGTCATTGCGTAAAACACAGGCCAGACGGGCTGCCGCCTCCGGCGTTCCGTCAGCCACGATGACCATACCTGCATGGATGCTATAGCCCATTCCCACGCCACCACCATGATGAAAGCTTACCCAGCTGGCCCCTCCGGCCGTGTTGACAAGGGCATTGAGCACAGGCCAGTCGGCGATGGCGTCACTGCCATCCAGCATAGCTTCCGTCTCCCGGTTGGGACTTGCAACAGAACCTGTATCCAGGTGGTCGCGGCCGATGACAATGGGGGCCTTTACTTTGCCCGTCCGAACTAACTCGTTGAAAGCCAGCCCCGCCTTCTCTCTTTCTCCCTGTCCCAGCCAGCAGATCCTCGCCGGCAATCCCTGGAAAGCGATCTTTTCCTTTGCCAGCTTTAACCATCTTTGAAGGGAGGCATTTTCCGGGAAGAGCCCGGCAATGACAGCATCGGTAACCGCAATATCTCCCGGGTCGCCACTAAGGGCGGCCCATCGAAAAGGTCCTTTGCCTTCACAGAACAGTGGACGAATATAGGCCGGGACGAAACCTGGAAACCCAAAAGCATTTTCCAGCCCTTTCTCCTGCGCCCTGGCCCGGAGGTTATTGCCATAGTCGAAAGTGATGGCACCGCGATCCTGTAACTCGAGCATCAATTCCACGTGGCGGCGCATGGACCGGTAGGCATAATCGATATATTGCTGCGGGTTGTCTGCCCGAAGTACTTTTGCCTGCTCGTAGCTGATCTCGTGCGGCCAGTAGCCTATCAGCGGGTCATGGGCGGAGGTCTGATCTGTGAGCGTATCAGGTATACAATTCCGCTGGATCATCCTTTCCAGCAAATGCACGGCATTACAGAGAATGCCGATGGAGAGGGCCTGCCCTTGCCGGCGGGCTTCCAATGCCTTATCGATGGCTTCATCAATATCAAGCAACTTGATATCCAGGTATTTTGTTTCGACCCGTTTGTCAATGCGCCATTCTTCCACTTCAGCGATAAGGGCCACGCCCCCATTCATAGCGATGGCCAGCGGCTGAGCGCCGCCCATACCGCCCAGGCCGGCAGTCACGTTGAGCGTACCTTTCAGCGACCCTCCGAAATGTTTGGTGGCAGCTGCGGCATAGGTCTCATAGGTGCCCTGCACAATACCCTGGGAACCAATGTAGATCCAGGAGCCAGCTGTCATTTGGCCGTACATGATCAGGCCTTTTTTTTCCAGCTCGTCGAAATGTTGCCAGTCGGCCCATTTAGGCACCAGCTGGGAGTTTGAAATGAGGATCCGGGGAGCATCGCGATGTGTCCGCAGGATGCCCACGGGCTTTCCGCTTTGCACCAGCAACGTCTCATCGTCTTCCAGGTCCTTCAGCGCTTTTATGATCAGGTCCAGGGCCTCGAAGCTGCGGGCAGCCTTGCCCCTGCCCCCATACACAATAAGCTCGTCAGGGCGTTCGGCTACTTCCGGGTTCAGGTTATTGAGGAGCATACGCAAGGCAGCTTCCTGTATCCAGCCTTTACAATGCAGTGTTGCGCCTGTTGGGGTTTTGTACTTAACGGGGTCATAATGCCTGAAAGCGGTCGTACTCATCTTAGACGATTTTAAATGCTTCAAATGTACTGTTGAGATCCACTCCCTTCGCTGCAGCCACCTGATCTACCCTTTTAACAAAGGAGTGATCCCTTATGATGCTACGCAATTTCAGGATATCTTCGGAAAAGATCCGGTCCTCGCTGGCGAACCCAACCAGATCACGGACATATTCATGCGCAGACTCCAGTATTTCACTGCTTTTTAGGGGACGTCGAAATTCGATGGCCTGGCAGGCGCTCATCAGCTCGATGGCCAGGATATATTCCAGATTGTCCAGCACCTGGGCCAGTTTGCGGCCACTGATGCTGCCCATGCTCACATGGTCCTCCTGTCCCAGGGAGGTTGGTATGCTGTCAGCGCTGGCGGGGAAGCAGAGTGTTTTATTTTCGGTGACCAGCGCGGCGGTGGTGTATTGTGGGATCATGAAGCCGCTGTTGAGCCCTACGTTGCTCATCAGCAGCATAGGCAGGCCCCACTTTCCTTCCAGCAGCAGGTAACAGCGGCGGTCCGATATATTACCTATCTCTGCGGCAGCGAAGCAGGCATAATCCAACGGCAGCGCAAGCGGCTGACCATGGAAATTTCCACCGCTGATGGTGTCGTTCTCTCCGAGGATAATGGGATTGTCTGTGACGGCATTCAGCTCAATTTCTGTGAGCTTGCGAAGATGCTGCCACGCGTTGCGGGAGGCGCCATGCACCTGGGGCATGCAACGCAATGAATAGGGGTCCTGTACCCGTCCGCAGTCCACATGGCTTTGCATGATGGCGCTGTTGTGCAGCAGGCGGCGCAGGCGCTGTGCCACCAGGGTGGTGCCGGCGAAGGGCCTCAGCCGGTGAAGCCTTTCATCGAAGGGCGCCTTTGTCCCGGTGAGGGCCTCGAGACTCATGGCGCCGATGATATCGGCAGCTTCCAGGCAATAGTGCAGGCGCTGCACCCCACTGGCGGCATAGGCCAGGATGAACTGGGTGCCGTTGATGAGCGCCAGGCCCTCTTTCGGTCCCAGCTGCACGGGTGCCAGGCCATACTTCTGCAGCACTTCCTGTGTGGGACGCCGGTGCCCCTTGTGATACACTTCTCCCAGTCCTATCAGGGGTAAAAAAAGATGGGCCAGGGGAGCGAGGTCGCCGGACGCGCCAACCGAACCTTTATCCGGAACGACGGGTATCACATTCTCGTCGATATGCCACTGAATGCGTTCCAGTGTTTCCAGCCGCACTCCTGAGTAGCCCTGTGCCAGGGCATGCATTTTCGTGATCAGCATAATGCGGGCGATGATCTCAGGTACGGGCTCCCCTACCCCGACACTATGACTCTGAAGTATCTTGTGCTGAAGAATACGCGTGTCCTCTTCGGAGATCCGTGTATCCGCCAGGATGCCAAAGCCGGTGTTGATCCCATAGACGGTGACATTATGTTCAACGATCCCGGAAACATATTGCTGGCTGACCTTCACCTTTTCTCGCGCCTCCGGCGACAGGCGGCCCGAAAGACTGCCCCCGGCCATCGCCATCACCCTGCTAATATCCAAAGTATCTTCACCATAAAGAAAGCTGCTTGCATTCATCTGTCAAAAGTAAAGGCTTTTGATGGAATCCCTTTGTACTCGTACGAGGCCCCGGCCATAAAGGACAAAAGGGCGACTTTCCTACTTGAGCAGCCTTCGAAGGAATTCTTCCCTCCGGCGGCTGGCCACCTCGATATTGCTGCCGTCTTCCATAATAACATAGCCGCCCCTGCCCTTATGGTATTTTTGGATCTTGTGGAGATTGATAATATGGGAATTATGCACGCGGCAGAAAATGGCCGCCGGCAGCAGGTCCTCATACTCTTTTATATTTCGTGTGGCGATGATCTCCTCTTTGTTGGTAAGGTAAATAGTGGTATAGCTGCCATTTGCCTCGAAGCGCATAATTTCCTTGATCGGGATGAACACGAGCCCTGTGAGCGTGGGCACGGCCATCTTTTGCTGGGTAAGCTGGAAGGTCTCCACATTGTACAGCAGGGTCTCCATCTGATCCAAAAAATTTCTTCCCTGCACTTTCCGGGTAGCTCTTTCCAGGGCCGCCCGAAGGTCTTCGATATCCACCGGCTTGAGCAGATAGTCCAGGGCACTGTATTTAAAGGCCCTGATGGCATAGTTGTCAAACGCTGTAACAAATATGACCTGAAAGTCGATAGGCTGCAACTGGTTCAGCAGATCGAATGCATTACCCTGCGCCATCTCAATGTCCAGGAAAACCAGGTCTGGCTTAGCGGTCTGAATGACATGCAGTCCTATCTCCACTCCATCCGCCTTACCTACTATTTCCACTTCGGGACAATAGGTGCTCAGCAAGCGTTGCAAGACCCTTATGCTGTCGATCTCGTCGTCGACTAATACAGTCCTAATCATATACTAATTTTTTAAAAAACAAGTCATATCTGGGAAACCTGACAATTACCCGTGTCCCGGCAGATTCCCCTTTTAGGCCCGTGAGATCTATAACCTCAACCTTTATCCCATCCCCATTAATGGTATTGATCAGACGAATACGGTCAGCCGTCAGAGACATTCCCTTGGATTGGTACTCGATATGCTCTCGTGTTTTGTACCGCGCGGCCTGTTCCCGACCAATGCCATTATCTTCAATGACGAAGGCCAGCTTGTCTCCTTCCTGCCTGATATGGATATGTATATAGCCATCGCCTTTCTGCTTGTGCCGGAGACCATGGCGCATACTATTTTCTACGTAGGGTTGTATGAGCAGAGGTGGTATGACTATCTCTTCTGTGTCCTTCCGGAGAGAGGGCTCTATATGGATAGCATAACTCATTTTGTCCTTGAAGCGTAGTTTTTCCAGGGAGAGATAGGCAGAAAGGTAATCTATCTCCTCTGAAAGTGAAATAAACTGCTTCGTGGAATTATGCAAAGTAGCCCTTATAAGCTTGGCGAACCCTGTAATATATTTATTAGCGGCAAGGATGTCCTGGTCGAAAATATATTGCTGAATGGAATTCAGGCAATTGAAGATGAAATGCGGGTTCATCTGTGCCTGGAGGGCCATATGTTCCGTCTCCGCCAAACGTTTGTGAAGCTCTTCCTGTTCAGCCTGACGACGGCGTAAGTGTTTGATCCGCAGGTTTACGAACAACCAGGTAATGGAAAGGAAAAGCAACAGCAAAGCTCCGTAGAACCAAGTGCTTCGCCAGAAAGGGGTAGCTACTGTAAAAGGCAGGGATATCTTTCTGCTCATTATCCCAAATTTATTGATGGCCTGCAATTCGAATATATAATCACCGGAAGGGAGGGTAGGATATTCAAGGAATGACTCTTTCGTCCTTTTCCAGGCGCTGTCCAGTCCCTGCAAACGGTAGCGGTACCAGATATTCCCCGACGACTTATAAGAAATGCCGGCGAACTCGAAACGGATATTGTTATCAGTATATGGCAGGCTAAAAACAGCGGTGTCGGCCAGCCTGTCCTTTCCCGAATTGATCAGTCCCAGCAGGACCAGGCGGCAGCCGGCAGACTTGTCCACAAGGCTGGCGTTGAAGAAGCTCAGACCGGCGCTCGTGCCTGCGTAGACCATTGAGCTGTCAGTGAAAAGAGTATTGACAATGTCGGATCCCAGGCCATCGTTAGCTGTGTAAATGGTGATGGGATCGTCCTGGCTTTCCAGATCGATCTTATTCAACCCCCTGTCCGTGCCTACCCAGATCGTATTGCCGTGCAGCCGTAAGTCCCTGCAAAGATCGCTGCTAAGTCCCTGTTTACGGGTGAAGGCCCCTACCCTGCGTCCGTCCTTGTAGCCGATGATCCCCCCTCCGTAAGTGGCAATCCAGACAGTACCGTCGGATGATGGCTGGATGGCGCTGATGCGCTTGCGGAGCGCCGGATCTTTTTTCCCCCAATAATCCCTCTGCCTGCCCCTGTTCAATACATACAAGCCATTGAGGGTACCGATATAGACAGCTCCATCGATGGAGTTTATAACGGTCGCTCTCTCGTCCCATAAAGTGTCCTTGAACTGCAGGGTTTCCATGTTCAAGGTATGTACGCCATAGGGCCCCCCGATCAGCACCTCCGAATCATTCTTCAATACCGCGGATTTGACGGAAAACACGATATGGCTTTGGATGGGATAACGCCCGAAATAGCATGTAAAAATGCGGTTGCTGGTAGCCACGAAGAGCCGCCCATCCCTGATCCTGGTGATAAACTGCAGTTCGTCCTGGTCGGAGGAGTCAGGCCGGTACGAACCAGCATCCCGGAATGAAGGGAGGGCATACCGGAATAAGGAGTTGTAATTGGAGCCTACGAGCAAATAATTATCCATCTTACGGATGGTTTTGACAGTGCAGTGCGCATAGGAAGATAAAGAAAGGCGGATGTTCCTGAATTCATCGGAGTTCAGGCGAAAAACGCCTTGTCCTATGCTCGTGAACCAGGTATTGCCCTCATCGTCCAGGAAGGTCTTTGATATCTTTACACCCATGTGAAAATACCGGCTGGCCCCGGTGAAAATATTAAGTTCTCTTGTTCCCTGGGTTTCGTTCCGGTATACCAGGCTATCACCTATCGGGCTAAAACTGACATGCACCAGATCATGTTCGAACGAATAATTTGCCGTCTTTCCCGTAGTCAGGGACCTGATCTTATAAGTCAGGAGACTGTCTCTCCAGGCCACAATGTTACTATTAAGGCCAAAAAAAAGGGAATTATAATCATGCTGGGGGCTTAGGAAAGGAGACACACGCAGATCGAGTTGAGCAGTGAACTTTCCATCGAACAATTTATAGATGGTGTCTCTATCAATAAGGAGAAAATGACCGTCCTTACCGGTGGCTATGGCTGTGCATATGTGGCGCTTGCCTTCAATCGAATCGTATCGCTGCACCTGACCGCCGGGCGTGAGAAGATATATTGCATCGCCTGTTCCCACCAGGATATTCCCATCCTTATCCTCGGCGAAGCCAAGGATATTTTGCGTGAGATGGAGCATCTTCAACATCGCATCGTTTTCCTGGTTGTAAATAGTCCCTTTATAGTAATAACAGATAGATTTGCTGAAAGGTCCCATCCAGGTCCGCCCTTTCGAATCCGAAAAGATCTGAAGCACTTCAATGTCAGGTAGTCCGTCCTCCAGCGTAAAGTTCTTAAAATGGGTGCCGTCGAACCGGCTGACGCCCGCCTCTGTTCCCATCCATAAGAAACCCTGCTTATCCTGCGTGATACAGTATACGTTGGAGCCGGCAAGCCCATCCTTTACATCATAATTGGTATAGCTATATTCCTGGGAGAAGGAGGAATAAGAGAGGAAAATGAGAAAGCAGGACAGTGGGACAAGATTTCGCTTCATAAGACCTTATAAAAATAAGGCTTATTCCGGATGATGATCAACGCCTTACCCATAACGATCTTAATATTTTTACAATATTTAACAAAATGCTGATATGAATAATGATGGCGACGGAAAATATCCGATAAAAATATTCCCAGCAGGAATATAGGGATTTCCAGCACATAGAAAGCCAGCAGGATGAAGAACCAGCCTACCCCAAACTGTTTGCGGATCCTGACGAAGGTGCTAAGCATGATTTGAAGGCCCTTGCGATCGTACAGGTTGTAATATCCCTGGCCCTGGGAACCGAAGGTCTCATTGGCCGAGGCGCCCTGGAGATGGATGACATGCAATTGGCCATAAATGCAGAGGCTACCCAACCTCCGCAGCCGGCTGCACCATTCCGCCTCTTCCGCGTAGAGGAAAAAATCTTCGTCCATCAGGCCGGCTTTTTCGATGGCCTCTTTTTTCACCATCAGATATGCACCGTTGATCCAGTCCACTTCCACCAGTGAAGTCGCGTCGGGTACATTGGGCTTTTCAACCTTAAAGAGCAGACCGGCCTTTTTTACCAGGGTTCCCAGGTAAGGCAAAGGAAGCAGATAATTCAATCCACCCTTCATAAAAAAATTACCGGAGATCTGAGGGGTCCCGTCGACGTTCAGCAGTTGAACACCGCAGGCGACATAGTCCGAAGAGCGCAAAAGCTTGTAGCTGGTCTGGACAGCGCCGTCCTGAACAAGTGTATCGGAATTGAGAAGAAGTACCGCATTACCTGCAGACTGGCGGATACCTTCATTATTCGCTCTCGCAAAGCCGGCGTTGTAATCCATCTGTATCCAGCGCACAGATGGATAGGAAGCTGTGATCCTCCTCATGCTGTCGTCATTGGAGGCATTATCTACTACGATCACCTCGAACAGGATGTCATTGGTCTGTTGAAAGACAGTGCTGAGACAGTCCAGCACCAATTGCGGGCTTTTGTAGTTGACAATAATGATCGAAAGTTCCGTCATGCCGGAATACGGTTGATATGTGTGAGATAATGCAGGAACATGAGCGTTTTGGAGATCAGTCCTACCTTTAGCACCGACCCGGGCATTTTGCTTTGCCATTTCACCATGGAAAGGATCACGGCAGGGATCTCCCCTTCATATCCTGCTTCAGTGATCTCTTCCGGCCGGCGGATCTCCAGATTGCGCATCAGCCGCCACCAGGCATCATATACCAGCCAATTCTTTAGTCGTCCAATCCCAACCTTGTTCAGCAAAAGAAAATTTTCAGGTATTTCGATTGGGCGAAGGCCAAAGCAATCCCGGGTGACCTGCTGACTTCCCACGCCTACATTGATAAGTATGCTCCGGATATAAACAGGCGTTCTACCGGATAGATAGCGGAAATAAAAGTCAATGTCCACCACCCATTTTACCCGTGGGTCATAATAGAAGGAAGGATCCTTGCGATACAGCGTGACACTGGGTGGACCTACAATATTCTTTGAGAACAGGGTTGTATGCTCTTTAAGGAAAGACCGCAAACGAAAATTGCTGACAAAGACTTCTCTAACACGACCTTCATCCAGGAAAACATCCCTGTAGGCGGCAAAGAAAAAAGAAGCTTCGGGATGTTGATCTATGGCCGCGGCAAAAACAGACAGGCTCTTCTCATCCGCAAACCAGTCGTCGTCGTGCATGATCTTGATCCATTGACCTTGAGCATGACGGATAGCCGCGTTCCAGTTCTCTGGTGTGCCGAGCGCCTGGACGTTGCGATGGTATTGCAGCGGGAACCGATCCCTGTATGTTTTGCACAGGTCGCTGACACCCTGATCCGGACTGTCATCGGATACAATTACCTCGAAATCCCTGAAAAGCTGAATATGGATAGAGTCGAAGAGCCTTTTCAAAAATTCCGTATTCTTATACGCCGGGATGCAAATGGATATAAGTGGTTTTGAAGCCATGTAACTAAATGAGCCGCAATCTGGTCCATTTTTTTGATATATTTGCAAAAAACTTGAAAAAACCCTTTGTATACCTGGTACGTAAAAGGGCGCTGGGAGATGTTTTGTGGATCGAGCCGGTGATCAGACAACTGGCTTCAGGCACGAGAAAAGTAATCGTTTATACCAAATACCCCGAACTTTTTTCAAATTACCCTTTACCGAACGTGGCATTCAGATCTAAGCTGACCTTCATTGAGAAGGCGCTGTGGAGCATCGAGCGGTTGTTAGGTATCTCTTTTTTCTTTATCGATCTGGAAGGCGCTTATGAAAAGCATCCCAAAATGCACTTTCTCACTGCTTACCAGCAGAAGGCAGGCGTTCCCGTAATGCATGAATATCCTCGTCTGTACCTGAACGAAGCGGAATTGGCCTGCTCTCCGCCTGTAGCAGGCCAATATGTCGTTTTACACCTGGAGAGCATGACGGACCTGAATTTCCGTAAAGTATATGGCATCGATTGGGAACAGGTGGCCAGCCACCTTGTCGGGCGGGGCTTTTCCCTGGTGCAGGTGGGAAAAGAACCTATCCCTATCCGGAGCGCCCTGCATGTACGGACATCCATCAGGGAAATGATGTCCCTGATAAAGCACGCAGCTTTTTTTATCGGGATCGACTCAGGCCCGAGCCACCTTGCCGCCGCCCTGGGCGTGCCTTCTCTTGTTTTTTTTGGTTCCATAAACCCTGCTTACCGCCACTTTATGCAGTTGTTCAAAGGAAGGATATTGCAGCAATATTGTGAATATGCAGGTTGCTACCATGAGACGGATCGTCCCGGATGGCCCACCTGCCGGCTCGTAGGAAATGAAGGCATACCGAAATGCGCTGCGCATTCCACTGAATATGTGTTAAATAATATAGATTTGCTGATCAAGGACTATCAAATATTATGATCCAGAAACTTTTCCGGAAAATAAAGAGAAAATTGGGCATACGGGAGATCTACCCTTCCGAGACCTCCAAAGTGCGGCATATGGTCATTGGTTACTGCAATGGGTATGGCTGCGACATTGGTTTTGGAGGCGATAAGATCAAGAAAACAGACTGTGCCGGTATTGATTATGCTCAGCCTTATGCCTATACGGGGAAAGACCCTGTGGACATTGCCTGTGATGTCATGCATGAGCCGATACCCGTTGCTAATGATACCTTCGATTATGTCTATACAAGTCATCTTATTGAGGACTTCGAAGATACCAGGGCGGCCCTGGCGGAATTCATCCGGGTTTTGAAACCAGGCGGCAACCTGATATTGGTTTTCCCGGACCAGCCGGCCTACGAAAAATATTGCGCACGGACGGGACAAACATTGAATACGCATCACGTCCATAAAGACATGGGATTACAATTCATGTTGGACAAGCTCGCTGGCCTGCAAGGCATTTCCTGTGAACGTTTGTTCGAAAGTAATTGCGACGTGGATTACAATGTAGTTATGGTCATGAAAATTCACAAATTATAAGCATTCGCGTTGATGAAAAAGTTAATCCTGAAATTACTTGGATATGTAGGTTATAGTATCACAAAGGTCATGCCCACCCCCCTTAAAAAGGAAGTGTGTATCCGGATAGGAAAATTTGACCTTATCTTTCCCAGTTTTAACCCTCTTATAAGGACATACCGTGAACAGCCTGATTTTGCAGGAGAGATCAGCCGGCTTACTTCAGTGGTAATGAAGAAATATCCGGACCTGGTCTTTTTGGATGTGGGCGCCAATGCAGGCGATACGGCAGCGAGAGTGAAATTAGTAGCGAATATTCCCATCCTATCCATCGAAGGTGACGATATTTCTTTTTCCTATTTGCAAAGGAATACCCGGCAATTTGAAAAAATGACGCTGGTGAAGCAATTCTTAGGGGAAAAGGAAGGTATTATCAATGCCTCTCTGGATAAAAAGGGATGGAATACGACGATCGTCCCTTCCGCAGCCGGCGACTCTTCCATCGGCATCAAAACATTGGACACGGTGTTGCGCGAAACAACCGTCCCTGCCGGCAGGAAAAAGATATTCAAAGTGGATACCGAAGGCTTCGATACCATTATTATCAGAGGTGCTACTCAATATCTGCAAGAAGAAAAACCTGTGATCTATCTTGAGTTCAACCGTGATAATATGAACGCCATTAACGAAGATGGGCTTTCCACTATTCTACGGCTCACTACTCACGGCTATGACAAGATCCTTTTCTTCGATGACAGGGGGCGATATATGCTTACTACGCACCTCAACGATAAGCCGTTGATAGAAAGCCTGGTCAGTTATGCCAACGGCAAGGATGGATTGATCTATTACTATAATTTGTGCATTTTCCATGAAGAAGACGCGGATCTTGCATTCAACATGGCGGCAGCTGAAATAGCTATAGGCTAATGGCTGCTGGTAATGAAAGATAACTTAGGAACTTGTTAAGCCCGGCACGTTTGGCGTCATCCAGACGATAGTCGAGGTATTTGGTGAAATAATCATGGAGATTGAATATAGGATAAGGGGTTTCCGCAACAACCGCATCGATCTGCTCAATTCCATGCAGATTGGCCTTATCGAACCGGGCGATAAAATAGGGGTCCAGTAGTTTATTGCTGATCCAGGCGGCAAAAACGAAGGGAAGGCCGGTCATGTTCTTCCAGGCCTCACCCAGGTCATAGATATACGGCGATGTTTGCCTTTGCTCCAATGCCCGATCACCAATCACCACACCTGCAGTCGATCCCTTGATATGGTTGCGGAAGTCTTTTCCTGCATCTACCAGTTCAGGCGTCATCTTCCAGTATTCTTTCAATAATATCCTGGCCAGTTGAACAGAGGTGCGGCTCTGGTAATCCAGTAATACTTTTTCCACCCGTTCTATAGGTACTTCACTGAACAGGCACACGGATGCGACAGGCCCGTTGCTGCCTATACAAAAAGCCCCGTTGATATGATATTCCTTCATTTTTGGTATGATCGCCACAGGTACCAAACCCACGTCTATCTTGTCTTCCAACAGCAGTGAAGCTATCCGTGCAGGATATTCTATCGTGAGGTCGATGTCTTCCATAACTGCAGATTGCCTGATGCCATAGAGTAGCGGTTTTGTGTTGAGATAACTTACTGCTCCCACTCGTATTTTTCTTTCCAATTCCTTTACGTTAATTTTGGCTGCAAAAGTACGACAAATCACTATACATGGAATTAAACGCACTTACCGCCATTTCCCCGATAGACGGCCGTTACCGGCACCAGGTCCAGCACCTGGACGATTATTTTTCGGAATATGCACTGATCCGCTATCGCGTTTTGGTGGAGGTGGAATACTTCCAGTTCTTATCCAAACAAAAAATATTTACCCTTTCCGCCGCCCAGCGCAAAAACCTGCAGGCCGCCCTGGAAAATTTTAGCCTGGAAGATGCCCTGCTGATCAAAGAGACGGAAAAGGTCACCAACCACGACGTTAAGGCTGTAGAATATTTTCTGAAGACGAAGCTGGAAGGGGCCGGCAGTGGCGCTGCTGATATCCGCGAGTGGGTACATTTCGGTCTAACATCACAGGATATTAATAACACTGCCATTCCTCTGCTGTGGAAGCATGCGGTGGAATTCGAATATCTGCCGGCGCTGCTGAACCTGAAAAGGCAGCTGCAGGTGCTGGCGCGCGATTGGAAAGATGTGCCGATGCTGGCAAGGACGCACGGACAACCCGCCAGCCCGACACGCCTGGGCAAGGAGATCATGGTCTTTGTCGAAAGGCTGGAAAACCAGGTAGAGCTGTTCATCCAGGTGCCTTTTTCTGCCAAGTTTGGAGGCGCCACGGGCAATTTCAACGCCCACCATGTAGCCTTTCCTAAAAAGGACTGGGTAAAACTAGCCAATGGCTTCGTGGAAGGGACACTGGGACTGACACGTCAGCAATACACTACACAAATAGAACATTACGACAACCTGGCTGCTCACTTTCATGCCATGGAGCGCATCAATACTATCCTTATTGACTTTTGCCGTGACATCTGGACCTACGTATCCATGGATTATTTTTCACAAAAGACGAAAAAAGGCGAGATAGGCTCCTCTGCCATGCCCCACAAGGTCAACCCTATCGACTTCGAAAATGCGGAAGGAAACCTTGGTGTAGCTAATGCCCTGTTCGGACATTTTGCGGCAAAGCTTCCAATATCCCGGCTACAGAGAGACCTGACCGATTCAACGGTACTTCGCAACATCGGCGTGCCTTTCGCCCATACGATACTTTCGTTGAAGTCCATCGAAAAAGGACTGGGCAAGCTGGTGCTCAACAGGGTTCGGCTGGAAAAAGACCTGGAAAGCAACTGGGCCGTAGTGGCGGAAGCCATACAGACCATCCTGCGCCGTGAAAATTACCCCCAACCCTATGAAGCATTGAAGGATCTGACAAGGGGCAAGGGGAGCATCGACAAACAGTCCATCCACCAATTCATCGAGCAGCTAAAGATCTCCCAGACACTGAAAAAGGAGCTTAAAAGCATCACTCCTCAGAACTATACGGGCGTAGCGCTTCCCTGAACTGAAAAATATCCCAGAAAAATTTAGGTGCTATTATATTTGATAAGTGTGTCGAAAATAGCAATAAGTGTGTCCATTTAGGCTTTTTTCGTGTCGACTTGGGTGGATTTGCAGGGAACCCGGGTATCCCCGGGTTGAAAGATCCGTGATAATTCATTAGTTTTAGCCCCAACCCTTGTTCCCGTAGGCATGAAAGCAAAACTTCCCCGTGTAGTATCAGGTATAGCCTTATTTTTATTATTCTTTTCCTATTCCAGTGCTGGTCAGGACCTTACCACTGGCTTACTGGCTTATTACCCATTTAATGGCAATGCAAATGACGCCACTGGGAATGGCTATAATGGCATACCGATGAATAGTCCTGCACTAACCACAGACAAGGCAGGCAACGCCAACAGCGCTTATTATTTAGATGGCATTGATGATTATATCCAGATCCCAACCGGCACCAGCATCAATCCAACGGATCAGCTCTCCGTAGCAATGTATTTTTACCCCACCCGTCACCAGGTGTCAAGTATGCTGGGAAAGGTCAACTATACCACCGGGCTTGGCATTCAATTTCAGGCTGCCATAGATTTCAGTCTTTTTCCGGGCATCATGTTCGGCGTAAATGGTTCCGCCACAGGCTGTTCCACCACACATATTAACGATTCCTATACCAATTCCGGGACAGCTTTTGCGCTTAATCAATGGCATTGCTTCGTGGCTACATTCAACAAGGGGGTGCACAAACTTTATGTGGACGGGGCGCTTGTCAGCACAGTAAATGCTGGTTTTACTGCCCTTAATCAATGCCCGAATGGCGCTATCCAGATCGGGTCCTGGTTGGCCAGCGACGGTCAGTTCTTCCAGGGCAAGATCGATGAGGTACGTATCTATGGCCGGGAGCTCACCGCCGCTGATGCTGCCGCTTTCTGTCCACTGCAGTCCTGCCCTACCCTGGCAGGAACGCTCACCGGCAGCAACACATGTAACAATGCCCCGGGGATGCTGACCTTCCATGCCAGTCCAGGCACCGGTGCCGGTCCTTTCACGATCACCTATTCAGATGGCTCCAATGTCTATGCCCAGACCAATGTGAAGGATGGAGAGCCTTTTGCCGTACAGGTGCAGCCAACCGTCCCCACCGTCTATACGTTGCAATCCATCCAGGACAACAGCGGCTGCGCCGCCACGACAGCACCGCCGGGCCTAACCGCCACCATCAATCCGGGCAGCTGCAGCCTCTGCACAGGAGCCCTGGGTGATCCCATCGTCAATGTCGACTTTGGCACCGGCGCCGGGAACTCACCGCCCCTGGAAACGGCTGTGCCGGGAGCTACTTCCGTCAATCTTACCTATGTTCCTGTCAGCGGCAATCCCGCCCTGCCGACGCCCCTGGATGGACAATATACTATCACCAACAACGTCCCTGTTAACGGTGCATGGTTCTCAGGCGGCGCCGACCATACACCGAATGACGTGGATGGATATATGCTTTTTGAGAATGCCGGGGTCAACCCGGGAGAGTTCTTCCGGCAAAAGGTGACCAATCTCTGCGGAGGCGGAAAGTATGAGTTTGCCGCATGGTTCGGGAATGCGGATAATCCGGCTGTGATCAACGCCATCCTGCCGGACCTCACCTTCATCGTGCAAACAGAAGATGGCACCGTCCTGAACGCGTATAACTCAGGCCCGGTGCCCCAGTCAGCCGTCTGGACCTGGCGGCAATACGGTTTCTTCTTCACCTTGCCGTCCGGCATAAGTACTGTAGTGATCAGGATCCTGAACAATAACCCTGGCGGGACAGCCCTGCCGGGCAATGACTTTGCCATCGACGACATTACCTTCCGGTCCTGCGGTCCCGCCACTACGTCTTCCTTTTCGGCTGCTGCATCCCTGACCCAGCTGAAAGTGTGTGAAGGAGGAGGGGGAACCTTGTATGGAACGCTTTCGGCAGGATATGCCAACCCTCAATACCTGTGGCAGGTGAGCAGCGACAGTGGCAAGACGTGGACGGATATACCAAATTCCAATGGACTGCAGTTGGCTGTCACCGCCCCCGCGACGGGGCAAGCCGTGGATTATTATTATCGTATGCTGGCGGCGGATGGAAATAATATCCAATCCTCCGGCTGCCGGGTAGCATCCAATGTCAGCATCCTGACGACAAGGGTGCTTCCGAATGCGGATTTTGTTTTTCTTCAGCAGGTCTGCTCTCCACTGCAGGTGAAATTCTCCGGCACCACCCAGCCGGGAGTAACATATACCTGGAATATTGAAGGAGTGGACCATACGGTGGCGGGTTCTGCCGACCTGGCTTATATTTTTGGCAGCCTGGGGTTCTATCCCATCACCCTGAAAGTTACCGATGGTACCTGTTCCAACAGCGCCACCAAGACCATTGCCGTGCAGGTGCAACCTGCGGACCTCATCCACACCGGAGATACGACCCTCTGCGCAGGCCTGCCGGTGCCGCTCACAACGAAGCCGGTGCTGGAATTTTGTTGGGCTCCAACGGACTATCTTGACAATCCTGCTTCTCCCAACCCCGTGGCCACCCCACCTGTCACCACCAAATATTATTTCACCGCCAAGGTTACAGGCAATAACCTGATTATCAATGGCGATTTCAGCAACGGTAATACGGGATTCACCTCTGCCTATATATATGATGCCGTCAACCGGACGGAAGGAGAATATTTCGTAGGTACGAGTCCGAACGCCTGGAATCCCAATGCCCCTGTATCCTGTGGCGATCATACCAATGGCACAGGTAATATGATGATCGTAAATGGTAATCCTGGTGGTGCTATCAATGTTTGGAAACAGCAGATCACCGTACAACCTAATACCACTTATGCTTTCTCCACCTGGATACAATCCATTTCACCTATTAGCCCTGCTATACTGCAATTTTCCATCAACGGAGCTTCCTTGGGAAGTCCCTTCTCAGCCAGTACCGCCACTTGTTACTGGCAACAGTTTTATTCAACCTGGAATTCAGGGAACAACACTACTGCTATCATTAGCCTGGTGAACCAGAATGTTGTGGCACAGGGCAATGACTTCGCCCTCGACGATATCTCATTCAGCCCGGTGGCCTTGCAACGGGATTCCATCACGATCACCGTCAATCCATTGCCGGTGGTACAAGCCAAACCCGACACCTCCGTCTGCCCGGGCAAGCCCGTACCTTTACAGGTCTCCGGGGCCGCCACTTATTCCTGGACGCCCGCATCCACCCTGTCCGATCCGGCCAGCGCCAGCCCGGTGGCCACACCTGACGTCACCACGGAATACATCGTGACGGGCACATCCCTCCAGGGATGCAGCGCCAATGACACCATCGACGTCGCATTGTACTATCCTCCTTATATCAGGATCAGCTCCGACACGGCCATTTGCAGCGGAGACAATATCCCGCTGCATGTCGAGGCTGGCGCCGGCGCCGCTTTCTCCTGGACACCGGTGGCATTGCTGGACGATCCCACCAGCGCTACGCCGTTGGGTACGCTGTCTGCAGATACTTTGTTTCGGGTGTCCATCACAGATGGCAACGGCTGCGTCGAACAGGATTCCGTCAAAGTCTTTATCCGGCCGGCACCATCGTTCGTACAGCCACTGGACCTGTCCGTCTGTGATGGGTTCTCCGGTGTCCTGGGGCGCAACGATTATATTCATTATGTCTATGCCTGGTCACCCGCCACTGACCTGGACGATGCTTCTGCTCCCCGGCCCGTTGTTACCCCTGCTGCCTCCGGACAGTATGCGGTGCGTATCTCCGACTCTACCTGTCCCCGTTACTACAGCGATTTCTTTGTCAATGTCACCGTGAAGCCCAATCCGGTGGTCACCGCGTCAAAAGCCCATGACATCGACTGCTCTCAACCCACCACGCAGCTGAATGCCACCGGAGGCATCGAATATTCCTGGTTCCCGCCCATCGGACTCAGCGATACCGCCGGCGCCAGTCCCCTTGTCAGCATCGACAGCACCATGAAATATTATGTGAAGGGGACCGCCTTCAACGGGTGCTATGCTTACGATTCCGTGACGGTCCATGTCAAAGCCATCGGACCCAATCTTTTCATCGTGCCCAATGCTTTTACTCCGAATGGGGACGGGCATAATGACTGCTATGGCATCCAGCGATGGGGAGATGTGGAGCTGGAAGAGTTTTCCGTATTCAACCGATGGGGTATGCGCGTCTTTACTACCCGTAATCCTGCACAGTGCTGGGATGGGAATTTCAGCGGGCATCCTCAGCCCGCAGGTACCTATGTCTATGTCATCAGGGCAAAGACTTTCTGCGGACCGGTGACCCGCACAGGAAGCCTTACACTGGTGAGATAAAGCTACCTTGCCGGTATGCCTGGCATTTTTATTGAAATTTACCAATAAATCGGTAGTTTAGTATTGCCCTTATTGCCTGTCCTCCAGGCATGAAACCACGACGATCTCCCATAAGGGCATGTGCAGCTATGCTTATCCCGCTGCTTCCGTATTACGGTATGGGCCAGGGTATACACTTCCATCCATCTCCCGGCCTCATCCTTACCAGCGATACAGCCATTTGCGCGGGCAATCATGTAAAGCTAACTGCCCCCTCTTTGCAGGATTATTATTGGTCGCCCATAAATTACCTGGATAGCCCTGCATCAGCCTGCCCGACGGCCACTCCTCCCGTCACCACGACTTATTATTTTACCGCCAGGGTCATCGGCCCAAACCTCATCGTGAACGGGGATTTTACCAATGGCAATGCAGGATTTGTCTCTCATTATGTATATGCCCCCGTGAACCGCAGTGAAGGGGAATATTTCGTCGCCGCCCATCCTCATACCTGGAACCAGTCGATGTTCGCCTGCGGCGATCACACGAGTGGCAACGGCAATATGATGATGGTGAATGGCAGTCCTGTTGCCGGTGTCGATGTATGGACCCAGAAGGTCAATGTGGCGCCGAATACCGATTTTGTACTTTCCAGCTGGATCCAATCCATTACGCCCTCGAATGTTGCTGTCCTGCAATTTTTCATCAACGGGATACCACTGGGAAACAGGGTGGGTGCCGGCGCTACCTGCGCCTGGCAGCAGTGGCAACGCACCTGGTACTCCGACAGCAGCACAGTGGCGATCATAAGCCTGGTGAATCAGAACACCCTCCTGTCAGGCAATGATTTTGCCCTGGATGACATTTCATTTATTCCCATTACTTTATTGAGGGATTCAGTGACGATCACCGTAGACAGCAATCCCAGGGTCACAGCGCGAAAAGCGCATGATATCGATTGTTCCAGGCCGACCACGGAGCTGAATGCCTCGGGAGCGTCATCGTATACCTGGTATCCTGCCGACGGCCTCAGCGACCCGGAGGCCGTCAATCCCACGGTCAGCATTGGGAACACGATGACTTACACTGTCAAAGGCATCAATGCGGAAGGATGCTATGGCCTGGATACGGTGACTGTCAATGTTGGGACTGCGGGGAAAGATCTTTTTGTGGTCCCCAATGCCTTTACTCCGAATGGGGACGGGCATAACGACTGCTTTGGCATCCAAAGGTGGGGAGAGGTGAAGGTAGAGGAGTTTTCCATATACAACCGGGCAGGGACCTGCGTTTTCACCACTCATGATCCTGGCAAATGCTGGGATGGCAATTGCAATGGACATCCCCAGCCAGCTGGCAGTTATGTCTATGTCATAAGGACAAAGACCTTTTGCGGACCCGTCACTCGCACCGGCAGCCTAATGCTGATAAGGTAGATAACACAGGCCCACCGCCTGAACGAATAAGGACCGCTACTTGTGAATTTCCGAAGTGAAATGGAATTCGATGGCCGGGTTATTGGTTCTTTCGGTATTCAGGAACCATTCGCTCTGGGCCAGGTAGACGATGTAGCCGTCCTTATCCTCTGCGATATTTGCATGTTTAAAACGGGTGAATTCCTCCAGCTTCCTGGCATCGGGGCTGGTGATCCAGCAGGCCTTATAGAACGGCATTGCGTTGAACTGGACGGAGGCGCCATATTCATGTAGCAGCCGGTATTGGATCACTTCGAACTGCAGCTCACCCACGCAACCAATGATCTTTTTATTGCCGCCATACTGGGTGAACAATTGGGCAACGCCTTCATCGGTCAGTTGCAGCAGCCCTTTCTCCAGCTGCTTGGTCTTCATAGGGTCCTTATTCACCACTTCCTTGAAGATCTCCGGAGAAAACGATGGGATGCCTGTAAAGAAAAAATCCTCCCCTTCCGTAAGGGTATCTCCTATTTTGAAGTTGCCGGTGTCAAACAGCCCTACCACATCCCCCGGATAAGCAGCATCGATGACATCCTTATCACGTGCGAGAAAAGTGTAAGGATTGCTGAAGCGCACGTCCTTGTCCAACCGGACATGGTGAAAGTATTTATTCCTTTCGAACTTTCCACTGCACACCCGGAGGAAAGCAATACGATCCCGGTGCTTAGGGTCCAGGTTGGCATGGATCTTAAAGATGAACCCGCTGAACTTATCTTCTTCCACATCCAGGTGCCGGGTAGAAGTTTCGCGGCTGCGGGGCGTCGGGGCTATCCGGATAAAAGTGTCCAGCATCTCCCGTACCCCAAAGTTATTGATGGCGCTTCCGAAGAATACGGGCGCTACTTTTCCGTCAAGGTAGTCCTCCACGTCCAGCTCGCCGTGGACGCCATCCACCAGCTCTACATCTTCCCGCAGCGTTGCGGCGTCCTTTTCACCCAACCGCTCTTCCAGCAGCGTGCTATCCAGACTGTCGATACGCAGGGTGTCTTCATCTGTCGCCTTTGTATTGGCGGTGAACAGGACGAGGTTCTTATCATAGAGATTGTAAACGCCTTTAAAATCCTTTCCGCTGTTGATCGGCCAGGTCATGGGATGTAGCTGGATATTCAGCTCTTTTTCGATCTCTTCAAGGAGATCGAAACGATTCTTCCCGTCCCGGTCCATTTTATTGATGAACACGATGACGGGGGTATCCCGCATGCGGCATACTTCCATCAGGCGGCGGGTCTGGGCTTCCACCCCGTTGACGCTGTCGATGACAAGGATGACGCTGTCCACGGCCGTGAGGGTCCGGTAGGTGTCTTCCGCAAAGTCTTTGTGACCAGGGGTATCCAGGAGGTTCACCAGCATGCCTTTGTATTCAAAGCTCATCACGGAGGTAGCCACGGAGATACCACGCTGTCTTTCGATCTCCATAAAATCGCTGGTCGCGTGCTTTTTGATCTTGTTGCTTTTTACGGCTCCCGCAGTCTGTATGGCACCGCCAAAAAGGAGGAATTTCTCCGTCAGGGTCGTTTTTCCGGCATCGGGGTGGGATATAATGGCAAAAGTCTTGCGCTTATTGATCTCGCTGCTATATCGTGTCATTCGGTATATATGTCTTTTCAATGGTCGAATGCAGTCGTTGCACTCGTGCCATTGGCCGGCAAAAGTACGAAATTTTGGTAGTTTGTGTTATTTAGCGATGCCCAGCCTTTTTTTGATGGTATGCAATACAGGCAGTATATCTTCGGAGAGACGCAGCATCAGCACACCCGTGGCAAAAATGCCGATGAACACGGCGCTTCTGAGCACCAGCCATACAAAACCATGATGGGCGTCAAAAAGGACGTAGCAGGCCAGGTATCCCACCAAAGCCAGGAGAATAGTATAAATGGTCTTGAGGGTAAAGGGCTGCATCCCGAATTTCTTATACAGGAAGAAGAAGCGGATACTATTGTAAATAGAGAAAGTAACCAGGTCGGCGATGGCGGGTCCGATGTAGCCCAGCTTCTTTGTCAGGAAGTAGTTTGCAGGCAAGGTAAGGATCGTCAGCACGATGCCAGTAAAGAAGTCAAAACGCCAGAAGGTGGATGTGCCGATGATCTGTGTATTCACACCGGTGCCCATATCCACGACCCTGGTCAGCCCGATATAAAAGAAGATAGGCCGGGCCAGCAGGTAGTCATCCTTTAAATTGAACGTAATGACCCCGTCCTTGAAATTGAGCCATATCAGAACGAACATCCCCGCTGAGAAGATGAGCTGATTGATGGAGGAGCGTTGATAGATGCGGTTGATCCTTCCATAGTCTTTATCTTTCCATGCACGGGACAACGGACCGATGCTGGCGGCGATCACCGTCCGCTGGATGGCCTGTATCAGGCTTCCCACATATAAGGCCAGGGTATAGATGCCTACAAAACGCATTCCATCTGTGACAATGGCGGCAATGACGATCTGGGCAAAGTAAAAAGAAAGATTGAAAAGCACCTGGCCAGTCCACACCAGACTGATCTGGGCCAATATTTTTTTAAAGAACTTTTTCGTCACCCTGCTGCGGCGGAAAGAAAAATGAAGCTGACGTTTTATGACAAGGTAGACCAGCAGGCAAAGGGCCAGCAGCACATAGGTAAAGGCATACACCTTTATAAATTGATCGAAGTCCTTCAGGAGGCCAAGATAGAAAAGGAAGATCAATACTAAAGTGAAAAGACGGAACTGCACCTCCCGGAAATAATTGGTGAGGATCGATCTTTTCAGCTGCCAGGCAAATGCCTCCAGCAGCGAATAAAAAGTGAAGCCCAGGCCAAAAGGAAAGATCCAATAGTAATATTTCACAAACTCAGGAGAACTTTTGCCGAAATTCTCTACTACCAGCGACTTAAAGACGATGCCGCCGGATATCACCAGCAGGAAGCCGGCAAAGCTGGTGGCCAGGGCCCAGGTCATCATGTCATTCTCCTTCGGGGAAAGGTTGTCGTTGTAATAGGGATAGAACTTGTAAATATAAGATTGCATGCCGAGGCTGGCCAGTGGGAACATAATATTGGCAAGCGACATGAAGATAGCCGCCAGTCCATACTGAGCCGGTGAGAATTCCTTTGTGAACAAGAGCGTATTGAGGGCGCCCAGCGCAAAGCCGAAGTAAACAATGCCAGAAGAAATAATGCTCTGCCGCCGGATGGTGCTCATGCTGCAAATATAAATTAATGACCGGATAATGCCGGACTGCTTATTTTTGATGAAAATTCCTTAAATGGGAGATATGAAATACATCCTGACTTTAATTGCGATGGCAACGCTGACCTTCCACGCAGTGGCGCAGCCGAAAAAGAAAAAGGTCGTTTTCATCATAGCGGACGGCATACCTGCCGACGTACTGGAGAAGGCGCATGTATCCTTTCCCGAACAGATCGGCCGGCGGGACGGATATAAGCGTGCTTATGTCGGCGGGGAGCGGGGAGGCTATTCGCAGACGCCGACCATTTCCGCCGTGGGATATAATAGCCTGCTTACCGGCGTGTGGGTGAACAAGCATAATGTATGGGACAACGATATCAAGGACCCCAACTATCATTACCCCACGATCTTCCGGCTCCTGAAAAAAGCGGACAGCACCAAAAAGATCGCCGTATTTTCCACCTGGCTGGACAATCGCACCCGGCTGGTGGGGGAATCCCTGCCACAGACAGGTAATATAAAAGTGGATTACCATTCCGACGGGCTTGAGCTGGACACCGTCAGCTATCCTCACGACGATCAAAGCCAATATATCCATGCGATAGATGAAAAAGTAACGGAAGCGGCGGAGCAATGCATCCGGGAGCAGGCACCGGACCTTACGTGGCTTTACCTGGAATTCACCGACGACATGGGACACAGGTATGGAGATAGCCAGGAGCAGAAAGAGGCCGTAAAATATACGGACAAACAGATTGGTAAGATCTGGAGTGCCCTGCAGTACAGGCAGCAGCAGTTCAAAGAAGACTGGATGATGGTGGTCACCACGGATCATGGAAGGGATTCCGTCACGGGCAAGGGACATGGAGGGCAGTCGGAAAGGGAGCGTACCACCTGGATCGTAACGAACGCAAAAGACCTTAACCACTATTGGCGCGATTATACCCCGGCCATCGTGGACATCATGCCTACCATCGCACGGTTTATGGATATCAATATCCCCAGGGAAAACCAGCTTGAGGCAGACGGTGTACCCCTGATCGGAAAAGTGTCCGTAGCCTTGCCGGCGGTACGCCTGGAGAACAACAAACTGGATATACGCTGGAAGTCCTTTGACAAGGATGGAACGGTGAAGATCTGGCTGGCCAGGACCAATAATTTCAAGACAGGGGGTACGGATGATTACAAATTATTGGCGGAAGTGCCTGCAGGCCAGCAGTCGGCTGCATTTGGAATAGGCTCCTACCCTTCTGCTTTTTATAAGGTAGTGCTGGAAGGGACGTACAATACGGTGAACCGGTGGATCGTGGTGAAATGACCCATCAATAACCTCCCTGTAAAAGTGCATTCAGGTCCTCTTTTCCTTCATAGTGAAAAGGCCGGCTGAAAGGGATAGCGCCTCTTTTCAGGTGCACTTTTCCGTCCAATGTCACCGTCACCTGCCTGTCCATGAAGATCTGCAGCGCATTGCTCAGGAGCCCCTGGAGATTCAGCTGCATAGTGACAGGAACATAGAAAGTATCCTTTTGGGGGATGAGGACGGTGGAATCCAGCACAGAGTGCCCGGCCGGCTTTCCGTTGAGCATCACATCCATTTCCGCACCTTTGAGCTGGAGGCTAAAAGGGTTGGGATTGTAGAATTTCAGTGTGGTGCCCAGGGTCGCCTGCTGTCCTTCACCCCTGCCGATGCGCAAATCCTGGAACCCGTAATACTCAGGAGCTTGTGGTTGACGACACCCTGTCATTATGCCCGCCAGGAGCAGGATGAGGAAGAATATCTTATAGTTGGTACGCCGCATAAGGCTGTAAGATACGTGGATTTATGAATTCCTGAATAATACCTATCTTTCTGGAAACAAACCATCGTGGCTACTATTGCTCAAAGGGTCAAAGCGTTCAATGACGACAGGCTTCCTGCCTATACGGCCTTGAAATATCAGCAGATGGCACAGAACCCCTTCCGCTTCCTTCGCGGCACTTGTCACTTGTTTTATGAAGACCTGCAAAGGAGCAATGCCCTTCCTCAATACCCGTTGAGCTGGATCTGCGGGGACCTGCACCTGGAAAATTTCGGGAGCTATAAGGGGGACAACCGCCTGGTCTATTTCGATGTGAATGATTTTGACGAGGGTGCGCTGGCCCCCGCTGTTTGGGAGCTCGCCCGGATGGTGACGAGCATCTGTTCCGGCCTGGATTCCCTGGGCATCAGCAAAAAAGAATCCAGGCGGCTGTCGGGTCTGTTCCTGGACAAATACAGCGAAACGCTGGCGAAAGGGAAATCCCGTTACATAGAACCCCGCACGGCCAACGGTATTGTGCGGATATTTCTGGATAAGGTTTGCGAGCGCAGGCAGAAGGAGCTCATCCGCCAGCGGACAGAGGAAAAGAAGGGCAAACTTGCCTTGCGGATCGACAATATCCGCTTCTTCCCCCTTGAAAAGTCTTTACGGAAAGAGCTGGCGACCCATCTGGTGGGATGGATGAGCGATGATTCGTTGCTTCGAAAACAACAGGAGGTGGTGGATGTTGCTTTTAGAATAGCCGGCACCGGTAGCCTGGGTGTACAGCGTTACGTGTTCCTCGTACGGCAGATGAAAAACCCTGATAAATACCTGCTGATCGATATGAAAAAGGCCATGCCTTCCTGCCTGCAGGGCCGGGTTAACAATACACAGCCATCCTGGTCCTCTGAGGCCGAGCGGGTCGTTGCAGTGCAGCAGCGGATGCAGAATGTTTGTCCCGCTTTGCTGGGAACTACCCGCTTCCGGGACGAATATTACGTGGTGAAGGAGATGCAGCCTACAGCCGATAAGATCAATTTTACCCTGTTGCGGGACAGCCCCAGGGACATCGAGTGTGTGGTCATCGACATGGCGCTGTTGACGGCTTCGGCCCAACTGCGCAGCGCAGGCCGGCAGGGGGCAGCGTTGCCAGATGAGCTCATCGCTTTTGGTGCAGATCATCACTGGCAGAATGGGGTCCTGGCATATGGAGCAGCATATGCAGAGCAGGTGAAAAAAGATTACAAAGATTATTTTGCCGCATATAAGTCCGGGTATTTTGCGCCGGCGGGACCGGCTGATCTAAAACAAAAATAACCATGCTTTCTACGGAAGAGATCGCCTGGAGGTTGATCCTGGCGGTGGTGCTGGGAGGCCTCATCGGGGCTGAAAGGGAATACAGGAGCAAGTCAGCAGGCTTCAGGACATTGACGCTCATTTGTCTTGGCGCCACCCTCTTTACGATCCTTTCGGAATTGATCGGAGCCGTTCACGCGCCGGAAAGGATCGCTTCCAATGTAGTGGTGGGCATCGGATTTGTAGGAGCCGGAGTGATATTCCGGGGAGACCCTACGCAGAGTAAGGTCAACGGTATCACTACGGCGGCCATGATCTGGGTGACGGCGGCCCTGGGCATGGGCATTGGCGCCGGATACAAGCTGATATCCTTTATAGCCTGCCTGCTGGTGCTGCTCGTTATCTTCACCTTCAGCATGCTGGAAGGGTGGATCGACAGAGTGAACCAGATACGCAATTATAAGATCGTCTGCACCTTCGAAAATGAGACGCTTCACAGGTATGAAGACCTGTTCCGGGCGCATCATCTCAGCTTCAGGCGCAGCCGGCAGTCCAAGACCGATGCAGGCGTCATCGCAGGGGAATGGGTGGTGCAGGGCTCGGAAAAGGATCACCGTCATTGTGTTCATGAGATCCTGCGCGATCCGGCAGTAAAGGCATTCGAGTTTTAGTGCTAATACAACGTCACGGCCCAGATCCTTTCGAAAGTCTCTCCCGGCGGCAACTGCTGTATGCCTTCTTTATCTTCCATCTCCTGATCGGAATCCACGCTGTCCGCAATGCCGCACCAGGGCTCAATGCAAATAAAATCCGCCTTCTCGTTCTTTGCCGACCAGATACCCAGGTAAGGGAAGTCGGTGAAGTCAAAGTCCAGGCCATGCCTGCTCCGGCGGGATTTGAGACTGACGGTGGTAGAAGCCAGGTTCTTAAACACCAGGGCATCGCCGGAGAACAGGTCCCTGGTGATGGGCATGATATTCGTGTTCTCCAGGATGGGCTGAGGTGTCGATTCTATCAGTCCTTCTTTGGAGATGGGCCACCGGCTTGCCGTCTCTTTCTGCTCGAACTCCAGGAAATAGTCCGTATAGGTGGTCCTTTCGGCCAGGGGCACCCTGAAAGCGGGATGACCGCCGATGGAGAAGTACATTTCTTCTCCTGAGTTATTCTTTACATTATAAGTAGTAGCGAGACCATTGGGCGCCAGCTGATAAATGACCCGTAGTTCGAAGTCAAAAGGATATTTGGCCCGGGTAGCGTCATTGCTTTTCAACAGCAGGGTGAGACCATCCTTGCTCTGTTGTTCCACTGCGAACTCCATATCCCTGGCAAACCCATGACGGGGAAGCGTCCAGGGCTTACCCTTATATTTCCAGGTATTCTGGCGCAGCGTACCTACGATGGGGAAAAGCAACGGAGAATGTTTACCCCACACATTGGGATCGCCGCCCCACAAATATTCGATCTGCAGGCCTTTGTGATAAATGCTGGTCAATTCCGCTCCTTTCGCGTTGATGGTAACTTTCAGATTTTGATTCTCAATATTGAGCATGAAAGAACTTTTTTTAAGTTGTAATTCGAATGGGTATTTTAAGATGCAATATTAATGGTTTTTGTCGTTGCCAGGTGTCTCCGAATATGTATATTCGAATTATGTTTGCGTCTAAAACCCAGCGTTTGTTCCGGTTTCTGTTCAGGCACCGGGAGATCGCATGGACCAGCTTCCGGATGGCCTTGCAGGAATTCCGTTCCAATAAGCTCCGGACCTTCCTGTCCCTCCTGGGTATTACCTTCGGTATCTTCTGCATTATCAGCGTGTTGTCTACTATCAGCAGCATGCAGCTGGCGGTGAACAATGACATCAAATCCCTGGGGAACAAGACCATTTATATTGATAAATGGCAATATGGCGGGGGGCCGGACTTCCCCTGGTGGAAATACATCAAACGGCCGGTGCCAAAGATAGAGGAGATGAAATTATTGCGGTTAAAGGTGCCCGATGCCCCCCACATCGATTTTGAGATCGAGACGCAGTCCAATGTCGATTACCAGGACAATTCATTGACGGGGGTTAATTTTTACGGGAATACCGAGGATTTTGACAAGATCCAGCAGATCACCATCGGCCAAGGGCGGTATTTCCAGCAGTCGGACTTTGATCGCGGCACGCCTTATATTGTAATGGGCTATACCATCGCCGAGAAACTGTTCGGCAACCCGGAGAAGGCAGTGGGTAGCGTGGTTAAGCTGAAGGATGGCCGCTCGGCCACCATCATCGGGCTCATACAGAAACAAGGGAAAACCCTTTTAGGCGGATGGGATTATGACAACAGCGTATTATTTACTTATAACTTCCTCCGGCAGCTGGTGCGGGAAGAATATGCCAATCCAAAGATACTGGTGCAGGCCGGGGACAGGATCTCTATAGAAGCGCTGAAAGATGAGCTAAAGGGCGCCATGCGATCCATCCGGAAGCTCAGTCCTACACAAGAGGATAATTTTGCACTGAACGATATCGACAGTCTAAGTAAATTCTTCGATCCCATCTTTTCCGGAATGAACATCGGCGGATGGGCGATTGCAGCTTTGTCGCTGGTGGTAGGCATGTTCGGGGTGGCTAATATCATGTTCGTGACGGTGCGGGAGCGCACCAGCCAGATCGGATTGAAAAAAGCCATCGGTGCAAAACGGAGTGTCATCCTGATGGAATTCCTGCTGGAATCCGCCTTCCTTTGCATCATCGGTGGATTGATCGGGCTGATGGCAGTATTCATTCTTACCCTGGTGTTCTCTTCCATGCTAAGCTTTAAGGTCTTCATACCCCTCGATATTATCGTGCTGGCCGTTGGCATTTGCCTGTTTACAGGTGTTGCCGCAGGCATCATTCCAGCCTTTATTGCCGCCCGGATGGATCCGGTGGTGGCCATACGATCGAAATAACTAATTTTGCGCCATGCAAAAATTGAAAGGACCCGATGGGCCTGTCACTATCCTGGCGATAGAATCGTCCTGCGATGAGACCAGCTGTGCCATCTGCCGGGATGGGATGATCCTGTCAAATATCATTGCCGGTCAGGCTGTGCATGAGCAGTATGGGGGCGTGGTACCGGAGCTGGCCAGCCGGGCGCATATGCAGAACATCGTACCGGTGGTGGATGCGGCCCTGAAAAAGGCGGGATGCGAGCAGTCATCGTTGACGGCCATTGCTTTCACGCAGTCGCCCGGCCTGATCGGTTCATTGCTGGTAGGCGCTCAGTTTGCTAAATCGCTGGCCCTGGCGCTGGATATTCCCCTGCTGGCCGTCCATCATATGCAGGCACATGTGCTGGCGAACCTGATACCGGCATCAGACCGTCCCGAATTCCCTTTTCTCTGTCTCACCGTCAGCGGTGGGCATACCCAGATCGTCCTTTGTCAATCCCCTTTACAAATGGAGGTAATAGGAGAAACGCTGGACGATGCCGCGGGCGAAGCTTTTGACAAATCGGCCAAACTGCTGGGCTTGCCCTACCCGGGCGGTCCCCTGATCGATAAATATGCGCGTGAGGGTAACCCCACCCGCTTTAGCTTTCCGGAACCGCAGATCCCCGGACTGAACTTTAGCTTCAGCGGTTTGAAGACAGCCATTCTCTATTTTTTGCAGGAACAAACGGCCAGGGATGCGGATTTCGTCCAGAAAAACCTGGTCGATATCTGCGCCTCTATACAGGGACGGATCGTTTCCATCCTGTTGAACAAGCTGAAAAAAGCTGCCCGTGAGACAGGCGTCAGGGATCTCTGCATTGCGGGAGGCGTATCCGCCAACAGCGGGCTGCGCAATGCTTTCCGGCAATTGGGCGAACAGCAGGGCTGGCGTACTTTTATCCCTCCATTCGAATATTGTACGGACAATGCAGCGATGATCGCCATCACCGGCTACTATAAATATTCAGCGGGGCAGGCGTCACCATTGTCCGTGAGCGCCAGCGCCCGGGCAGAATGGTGAAAATCTGATCGTATGCCAAATCCTTATTTTAGATTCAAACAATTCACCATCTTCCAGGACCAGTGCGCCATGAAAGTTTGCACGGATGCCTGTATACTGGGAGCATGGTTCTCCGAGAAAACACCGCCCTATTCCTCCATCCTGGACATTGGCAGCGGCACGGGACTGCTGATGCTGATGCTGGCGCAAAAACATAAGGGTGATATCCAGGGCATCGAGCTGGACCTTTCAGCCTTCAAGCAGCTGAAGGAGAATATCGGGCAAAGCAAATGGAAAGGCGAATTAAAGGTTTTTCCGGGAGATGTACGGCATTTCAATTTCCCCCATAAATTCGATTTTATCATCAGCAACCCTCCTTTTTATGAAGGGGACCTGGAGGCGGGCTCGCATTCCAAAAATCTGGCCCGTCACAGCAAGGAGCTCACATTGACAGAACTGCTGACGGCCGTCGACGATAATCTTTCCCCGGCAGGCTCCTTCGGCATTCTCCTACCCTATCATCGGGTGCAATATTTCGAGGGTCTCGCGGGCAGCCGGGGCTTTCATCTGAGGGAGCGGCTGCTGGTAAGGCAGACACCCCGTCACGATCTTTTCCGTGCCGTTCTGCACTTTTCACGTAAAAGGGAGAATTTTATTCCCGAGTCCGAGCTGAGCATCCAGGATGAGCGGGGTGCGTATACCGATGACTTTGTAGAGCTGATGCGGGATTATTATGAAAAGCTTTAAAGACCTTTGGCATAATTCTCCAGGTAGCTGTACCGCCCCGTCAGCTGGCCATTACGGACCATCGTTGCCCTGTCAATGATCGGCGAGCCGCCTCGCACCAGGTCTTCCAGCACATATTTGATCAATTGCTCTCCGAAATAACGGGAGGCATCGCGGGGCAGCTCATTGGGAAGATTGCCTACGGCCATGATGTCGATCGATCCCGGCAGGTATGGCGCCGTCTTCTCCCTTGTCTGACGGTGTACACCATACACAGGGTCCTGTATAGTGGTATCCCCCAGGTTGCAGGGAACAGAGCCTCCCTTGTCATCGGTGATATCAGCAATGGTCGTGATCGTGAAATCCTTTTCCATCAGGTGCTCCCATTCAAAAAGCCGGGGAGTATCCGGATCCCAGTAAATGCCGTTCATCAGTATGTTAGCCGTTGCTGTGTATGGCAGGAATTTACAGCGATACTTCTCGGGATGGAGGTGGAAGTCCTCCCGGTTATACGTCCGGGTTTCCTTGTGCTCATACAGGTCCGGGCCTTTTAATTGAGTGAACACAGGATAGGAGAATTTCCGGTCCAGGAACTCATCCGGCTCCACTTCGATGATGCCCATGAGGTTCATCACCTCCAGCACGCCGTGGGCTACCCGTCCCGAACCGGTGACGGCAACTTTAATGCTGGGTAGCTTCAGGCCGAAATAGGTGTGGATCAATTCGCGAAAGCTTTGCTGTTTATGCACTCTCCCCAGGCTATACTGTCCCGTGCGCAGCCCATATGCCATCATGCCATTGTGCGCCCCTACCACGCCCGCAAAGAAGCCGAAGCCCAGGATACGCTGCCCATCTTCATGTTCCAGGCATTCGTAATCAATGAGCGTGATCTTTTTCTCCAGGATGGACTGGAACATGCGTTGGTTATACAGCTGCTCCTTTTTGGTATGTGAGAAGAACAGGTAGGTCTTGCCGGACAGGAGCTCCTTTTCGGGGACTTCTTTTATGCCCATCAGGATATCGCATTCAGAAAGGTCCTGTTTTACTTCCACTCCTGCTGACAAGTATTCCCTGTCCGAATAACAGCGATCCGGGGACGACTGGGCAATGACCCTTACATCTGCCGCGTTCTTCTGTATCCATTTACATTGCGCCGGCGTCAGGGCTACCCTGTTGTCGGCGGGCACTTTCCTTTCCTGTAGTAAGCCGATCCTGATCATTTGTCATTGATTTTATAGGCCAGGGGCGGCGAAGATAGATTTTTTGGATGGTTTTTGGACAAGAGGGTGCAAATACGTATGTTTGCACCCCTGAAATTGAGGCCCAGATGGCGGAACTGGTAGACGCGTCAGACTCAAAATCTGGTTTTCGCAAGAAAGTGCAGGTTCGATTCCTGTTCTGGGCACTTTTCAATATTTATTCTTTAAAACCCGCTCTGGCAGCGGGTTTTTTAGTTCGATAACTCAGGAAGATAATCACCTCATTTCTCAAACAACATATTATCAATATCTTATGGTTCGATACCTGTTTGGGCTTAACATCAACTTCTTACTATCTTTAATTTCTTTTCTCAATTCCAAACCTGTTATATGAACGAACAATTGCAAACCATTAGTGACGAACAAAAAGAAAGATGGAACAAAGTGGCCTATGGCTGGAGGAAATGGGATGAATTTACAATGAACTTTTTAAGGCCAATAGGCGATGCGATTATAAAAGCGCTGGATATAAAAACGAATGATGTAACGCTGGATATTGCATCGGGCACAGGCGAGCCTGCATTTTCAATTGCAGCGATAGCAGAAGGAGGCAAAGTACATGCAACCGATCTGTCTGAAGAAATGCTTGCCGTTGCACAGGCTTATGCACAAGAACGGGATATAAACAATATAGAATTTAAAGTCGCAGATGTGTCCAACCTTCCTTTCAGTGACAATTTTTTTGATAAAATAAGTTGCCGGATGGGTTTTATGTTTTTTCCTGATATGCAATTGGCTGCAAAAGAAATATTCCGTGTTTGTAGAAATGGCGGCAAAATGGCGGTCAGTGTTTGGGCTGGGGCGGAAAATAATGATTGGCATACCACAATGACGAAAGTTTTATCGAAACATATCGAAATTCCACGGCCGCCCGCAAATGCACCAGGCATGTTTGGGTGTGCAGCACCCGGTCTAATGAAACAATTGTTTGAGAATGCCGGTTTTAAAAATGTAAATGAAGAAACTATTTCCGGCAAAATAGATTTTGGAACAGCAGAAAATTATTGGCTGAACAGAACGGAAATGTCTGAGGCAGTGGTAAACTCATTAAGTAAGACAAGTGAAGAAACACGTAAAAAAATAAATGCTGATTTGCTTGCAGAATGTAATGCCAGGCTAACTTACGGAAGGCTTATTATGAATTATTCTACCCTGATTATATCGGCTGAAAAATAAACAAAGAAAACATCACGGCAAATTGCTAAAAGCCACAAAATCAGTGAATAAGTGGTTAGATAATTGCCCTATCCTGGGCACAAGGCCCCTCAGCAAAGCTGACGGGCCATTGCATTTGGTAGCGAGGCCGAACTTGTTGCGAGGGAGCAGCTCCCGAAGCGACTCACTCGCTCCGCAGGCTGCTGACCGGGTTCTTCAACGCTGTCTTCACCGACTGGAAACCTACCGTGATCGTCGTAATGATGAGCGCAAGTAAAGCCGACGCAACAAATACCAGCGGGCCGATTGTGATCCGGTAATAATATCCAGCCAGCCACTGATGCAGGAAATAATATGCTACGGGCGCCGCGATCAGGCAGCTGATCCCCACCAGCAGGATAAAGTCGCCCGACAATAGGTATAGCACATGGCTCACCGACGCCCCCAGCACCTTGCGGATGCCGATCTCCCGGGTACGCTGCTCGGCCATATAGGCCGCCAGCCCGAAAAGCCCCAGACAGGAGATAAAGATCGCCAGCGCCGCGAACACCCCCGCCAGCCGGCCGATCAGCATTTCAATAGCAAACTTTGACGCATAACTCTCGTCGACGAAACTATAAGCGAATGGATTATCCGGGCCATATTTCTCGCAAATGGGTTTCAGTTTTGCCAATGCCGTAGACGTAGGTACCATTGGCGCTAACCGCATCGTGTACTGCCATGACCAGCTGGGTTGATAGAGGAACATCTCAGGTTCCGCCGCGCCAAAGGGGTTTTGCGTAAGTGCATCCTTCACCACGCCAACGATCCGCAGCCGGTGAGCGGCGCCATGGAACGAGCAGTCCAGGTATTGGTTTAGTGGCCGTTCCAACCGCATCCGCCGTACAGCCGTCTCGTTGAGAATGACGCTGCCCGTATCTACGCCTTCGTTGCCCTTGAAATTATCTCCCATAACAAAACTGATAGCCAGCGTCCGGAAATAGTCGGAATCGCCAACGGCATTCACCGCCAGCGACAAAGGCTCGTTCGGCAGCCGCCCCGGCCAGCCATCGATCGTCAAGTGTTCGTTCGGGTCGGTCTGTGGGTTTGCCGAACGCGTTACGTTGCTGACCACCCCGGATGCCAATGCCTCCTGCTTGAAAGCCGCAAACGCATCCGAATGGGCCCGCGAGACAATAAGCCGGTTGGGGTCATATCCTCTCGGCCGGTTCTTAGCATATTGTATCTGCTGATAGACGATGATGGTGCTGATGATCAGGGCGATGCTACAGGTGAACTGCAACACCACCAATATCTTTCTCGGCAAAGATGCCGCACGTCCGATGCGCATCGTTGATTTGAGCACCTTCACCGGCTGGAAGGAAGAAAGAAAGAAGGCCGGCCGGCTTCCCGCGAGCAGCCCCGTCAGCAACACAACCGAAAGCATGATCAGCCAGAACAACCCGTTTCCAAATGGAACCGTGACAGCATCCCCGGTGAGCGCATTGAACGCTGGCAGCACCGCCTGCACCAGGACGATCGAGAGCAGGAAGGCCATCGCAGTCATCAGCAACGACTCCACCAGGAACTGCAGGATCAGCTGCCAGCGCAGCGACCCCATCACTTTTCTTACCCCTACTTCCCTGGCCCGCCGCTCACTCCGCGCCGTCGACAGGTTCATAAAATTGATACATGCGATCAGCAGCACCAAAACTCCTACGATACTGAACATTCGTACATAATCGATCAAACCTCCTTGCGGCTGCCCGTCTTTGAAGTCCGAATATAGTTGCCAGTCCTTCAATGGGAAGAACTTGGCCTCGCGCTGAAATGTTGCATAAGATTGCGGTGCATACTGCCGCACCAGCTGCCTGGCCTTGGCTTCCGCCCTGGCGGCATCGGCACCCGGCCGCAACGACATGTACATCTTATAGTAAGCGTCATTCCAATTAGTCAACGCTTGTTTTATCCCGGGGTCCCGGGCAAAATCGCTGAACGGCAGCAGATAGTCGAAATGGAAGCTGCTATTACGAGGCAGATCCCGCACAACGGCGGTCACTTTAAAAAAATCGCTCCCGAAACGGACCATCTTGTTCAGCGCAGGCTCTTTCCCGAACAAGCTGCTCGCCGTCGACTCGGTGATCACCACCGAAGGGCTTGATCCTTTTAGCGCCGTACCTGCATCACCCCCCAGCAGCGGGAATGGGAATACCTGCAAAAATTCCTCCCCGACAAATTGCACATCACCATAGATACGCTTGTCTTTCACGACCATCACTTGCTGCCCGATATCAAAAGCCTGCGCTACATGCTCCACCTCCGGGATATCCTTCTTCATCGCATCGCCCAGCGGCAGACAGACCTCGGCCTGGTCCCGGATAACGCCGTTGTCACTGTAATTGAATCGCACTTGGCAGGTCCGCTCATAGCCGGGGAAAAATCGGTCATAGGAAAGCTGGTAATGCACCCAAAGCCCGATGAGTAACGCGACAGCCATCCCCGTAGCCAGTCCCAATAAATTCAATATGCTATAAACTTTGCCGCGGACAATATTGCGCCAGGCGGTCTTGAAGAAGGTAATAAGCATGCCTACCGGCCTCGAAAAGAATGCCGTTTTTTGAAAAAATTAAGGATCAATGAATTGCAACAGTGTTTCTGCCTTCGAATGTCCGCTATCGATACACCGAATGTCCGAAAGCGCCGCTTTTTATCCTTGCCCGATAGTCAACAATATAGTTCCTTGTTTAATTGCACAAGCCCCGTAGTGGATATAATCGTTTATTCTTCTTTGGCAAATGAATAGCTGCCTCCACCTTGATGCAGCATCATTTCCCTTTTATCAGGAAAAAAATCGATAATAATACCAGCCTGATTAAATTGAAATTTATTCTGTCCAATTGCCTCCAGGGGAAAGGATGATTGCCCTGTCGCCTGTCCAATTAATGCATTGCCTTCTTTCGTTATGGTTAATTGCATATCGGGCTGCTTACATCTATACACACCCGTATATTTATCTAACTCTTCTGGCTTCAACTGTATAACATTAAAGTTTGGAATTGCGAAAGGCTTATCAAAATAAATATGCAGGACCCCTTTCAAAATATCATTTATCCCAAATCCCCCATAACCATTAGAAGCATAAACTACAGATATACCTTCTTTAGGAAAATATAATAGCCAGGATTGAAATAAATCTATCATTCCTGAATGGCCGTATACAGGTTTATCATAAAATGGCAGTTGTTCAATCCCTAGCCCTTCACCATCTTTTATCGTAAGCATATGATGCAAACTAGTATCATTAACCAGCTTATGCGAAAATAAGGCTCCTATGAATTTTGTCAAATCCGATGGGGTGGAAACCATTCCCCCCGCACCGGCTGCAACACTCATATCCGTTTCAGGTTGTTGTTGCCAGGTTCCCTGCGCCCATCGATAAGAATATACTTCTCTATTGCCGGCATTCACCTTTCCACCATAGTAAGTATCTCCCAGGCTGATTTTTGAAGTTACCCTTTCTTTTACAACTTCAGCATACGGCTTTTTACAGATTTTTTCAATAATATATCCAAGTAGTAAATAATTAGAGTTGCTATATGCCATTCTCGTATCTGGCTCAAAGTCGGCTTTTTTACTTGTTATCATAGCCAGCATTTGTTCCTGTGTCTGAGGGGTGAACCGCCATTTGTCCCAATCGTTAGTATAATTATACAAACCGCTTCTGTGGCTAAGCAAATTAGCAATTGTAATTTTATCCGAATTGGGAATTTGAGGAAAATAAACCGACAAAGGAGTGGATAGCGTCAATTGATGTTCCTCTATCAATTGAAAGGCAATAACAGCGGTAAACATTTTTGTGATAGATCCAATTCTATACCTGCTCCTTTCGCTTAATAATTCCTTTTTAGCCTCGCTAAATATGCCATAGCCTATAGACCGGCGATAAACGATGGAATCATTCCTGGTAATCAAAACACTACCCATCGATTTATTATACGCCGACAGGCTATCGAAGAAACTGTCCAGTTTGTCTTTGTTTAATTTTTGCGTGTAGGCCGTCTGAAAGCCAGGTAAAATCAATATCAAAAAAGCAAGGACGTTTTTTTGCATTAGATAAAAGACTAAAGTGAAAAATAGTAAAAAATAAATGGCCAGCGTGACCTGATATTATCGACTTAAAATTTTATTAAAAGTTTAAAATCTTCCCGGAAGTAGTTCGAACTTTTTCCGTAAACTAAATTTAAAGAGTCGGGGAATATTGTGATACGTGGTGATGATTCTGTAATTTTGTCTGTATCCTTCATTTAAAAAAATTAGCACTCATGAAAAGAAGTTTGGCTATCCTGCTATCGATAGGTATATCAACAACAGCGATCAATCCGATTCATGCTCAGACAACCACAGCAAACGCCTCTGATCCAGTATTGACAAATTACCGAAGGGAGATTGATTCGCTTGACAAAAAACTTTTTGCAATTTTAGGTGAAAGGGAGAGGGTCGTTAAAGAAATAGGTATTTACAAGGCTAAAAATCATATCCCGTCTTTACAGGCTGCACGCTTTCAGCAGGTCTTGGAAAAAGGAATTGAAGCCGGTAAAAAGGAGAACCTATCGGAAGAATTTGTTACTGAATTACTAAACGCTATTCACAAAGAAAGCCTTCGAATCGAAGATGCATTAAAACAATAAAATTTAAGGAACCTGGCAGGCATTAATAAATCCAGATAATGAAACCATTATTCCGCCAGTCAGCGGGTCCTTACAAATCTACAACAAGGCAATCAGTCACTTAATTGCACGAGCCAATTCAAGTCCGCGAAAAAATGGCTAATACGCTGGTATAGGCACAATTTTCGTAACCCCTTTATTATCCTCCCTACCCTTCTTCGTGGCGTCATAGGCATTTTTGGCAGTGTGGAACTTTGCCAGGACCGGCTCCATTTTTCATTATGCGTTAGATGGCAAAGAATTACACTTCCAGGGTAAGCCTTGTGACGATTAAATTGGCCTGCATCATCTGCTGTCGTCCGAATTTAGTAAATTACAGTAGCTCTTTCCGCCAGAACGGGGTATTTTATAAACCGAGGTTCTGTGAAACGAATTTTGCCATATTATTTCTTTTTCCTTCCGTTTGCGCTTTCCGCCCAAACAGTGGTTACTATTAAAATTAACGGCTCTATCAATCCAGTCGTAGCAGATTACATTCATGATGGCATTGAAAAAGCGCAGCATGAAACAGCAGCATGCCTGATCATCTATCTCAATACGCCGGGAGGCCTGGTCCAATCAACGCGGGTGATCGTGGGCAGCATTATGGAGTCGCCTGTACCCGTAATTGTTTATGTCTCACCAGGCGGCGCACATGCCGGCTCAGCGGGGGTTTTTATTGCCATGGCCGCCCATATTGCAGCGATGGCTCCCGGTACGAATATTGGCGCGGCACACCCTGTGGGAATAGGGCAACAGACCGATTCGATCATGAATGAGAAAGGAGTGAACGATGCGGCGGCATTCATCCGGACGATCGCAGACAAACGAAAACGTAATATGCAGTGGGCAGAAGAGGCCGTTCGCCGGAGTGTTTCCGTCACAGAGAAAGAAGCGTTGGATAAAAAAGTCATTGATCTCATTGCAGTTGGTGAACAGGATCTATTGAATCAGCTGGATGGCAAAAGGGTTGATCTGGAGGCAGCCACGGTGACGCTGCATACAAAAGGGGCAAGGATAGTACCGTATGAAATGAGCTTTGTAGAGAAGATATTGAATATTCTTAGTGATCCAAGCATAAGCTACATTTTCCTGTTACTGGGCATGTATGGGATACTGTTTGAATTATATAACCCCGGCGCTATCCTGCCGGGTATTGTCGGCGTTATTGCACTCATCCTCGCCTTTTATTCGATGCATTCCCTACCTATCAACTATGCCGGATTGGCATTGATCATTTTTAGTGTAGTGCTCTTCCTGCTGGAAGTCAAAATAGCAAGTCATGGGTTATTGGCGATAGGTGCCGTTGTTTCGCTGCTGCTGGGATCAATGATGCTGATCAGAAGCAATTCGTCACTGGAGTTTGTAAGAATTTCCCTGGCTGCTATTATTTCTTCGACCATCGTGTCTGCCCTGTTATTTCTTTTTATCATCGGGATGGGGTTAAAGGCACAAAGGCGAAAGGTGGTCACTGGCCTGGAAGCAATGGCTGGTGCATTGGCGGATGCAATGGACACGCTCGATCCCACGGGTACTGTTATGCTTCAGGGAGAGATCTGGAATGCCGAATCACTTACAGGAAGGATCAATAAAGGAGAAAAAGTTGTTGTAAAGGAAATGAGGAACCTGAAATTGTATGTTGAAAAAGCAAACGGCTAATTAAAAAAATATAATATGACACAGTTCCCTGTTATTACCATCGTGATCATTTTCTTTGCTGTCCTGATCCTGGCAAATGCCATTCGTATCCTTCGCGAATATGAGCGTGCCGTGGTATTCCGCCTGGGACGTCTGGTAGGTAATAACGGAGTCAGAGGGCCTGGACTTATCTTATTGATCCCTGTTATTGATAAAATGGTGCGGGTGAGCCTGCGTACGGTGGTAATGGATGTGCCGACACAGGATGTCATTACGCAGGATAATGTTTCCATTAAAGTAAATGCCGTCGTTTATTTCCGGGTGATCGAACCACAGAAAGCAATTATTGGGGTTGAGAATTTCCTCATCGCTACTTCACAGCTTTCGCAGACAACGTTGCGCAGTGTACTGGGGCAATCCGAGTTGGACGACCTTCTTTCCCAACGGGAGAAGATCAACCACAAGTTGCAGCAGATCATCGACTCGAATACTGAGCCATGGGGAGTGAAAGTAACAAATGTGGAGGTCAAGCAGATCGATCTGCCGCAGGAAATGCAGCGGGCCATGGCCAAACAGGCAGAAGCTGAAAGGGAACGCCGCAGCAAGGTAATTGCAGCCGAAGGGGAGTTCCAGGCTTCACAGCGTTTGTCCGACGCGGCAAAAATACTCGCCGATCAACCCAGCGCATTGACATTACGTTATTTGCAGACATTGCGGGAGATAGCGACAGAGAACAATTCAACCACCATATTCCCTGTCCCCATCGATCTGTTGAAGCCTTTTTTGAACAAATGATCCGCCGGCAGGTGTGCAACATTAAGAGACCGGCAAATGCCTGGTCTTTAATTCTTCATTTTCCAGGTAGAAGGTATGAACCCCTGCCCGGTGATCCAGGCTGTCAAACGTGAAGTGAACCTCCAGAGAACTTCCATTTAAGGCATGGATATATTCTTTTATTATTTCGCCTGTTTCATTCAGCTTATGATTCGTATCCCTTACGACCTTGTCCAGATTTTTCATTTCATCATAAGCGCTTATTATAGGGGCCGCTGTATGAATAGTATGGCCATGTCCGGACAAGTTGTGTTTATTTAGAAGGCTGTCATACTTTTTAGAGGCTGCTTCTTTTGCCTGAGAATAGCCCTGTAAGGCGTCTTCAAGATTCAAATAGTTTTCTAAAATAGTCCTGATATGTGCCTCCACTGACATAACAAGGGAATTATTAATGACTAACTTCGTATTTAAGTGACACTACACCGGAAGCGAACCGTGTATCGGCCAGCAAGGTCAATTTTTTCCGGCTGTCGATATTCCTGAACATAGGCATACCAATGCCGAGGAGCACGGGATTGACGAACAACCAGAACTCGTCGACAAGATCCTCCTTCATGAGCGTCCCGACAGCGCCCGGGCTACCGAAGATAACGATGTCGCCGCCTGGCATTTCTTTGAACTTACTGATCTGCGTACGCAGGTCCTTACTGATGATAGTCACCTTTGGAATGTGCTGCCCTTCCAGACTTTTGGACAGCACGATCTTGTCGACTTTATTATACCAGGCTGCATGCTCCTTGTCGTGCTTTGAAGCCTTCGGATTGTCTGCCGCCGTCGGCCAGTAGGCGTCCATCATTTGATAGGTCGTCCGGCCGTATAAGGCAAGGTCAGCGGACCGGGTGGCCTCCGACGCATGATCAAAGATCGCCTCGTCCACCTTGATCCAATCCATTTCCCCTTGGGGGCCTGCTACAAATCCGTCCAATGAGACGTGCATGAAAGAGATAATTTTGCGCATATGTGTTTGATTTAATGACACAAAGCTATCTCCTTACACAGTCCAAAAAAAGGGGCAGGTCCGACAATTTTAAGGACGTTTGCGACAGAGTCCGGTCATTTTGCCTTTAGTTCGATCTTGCCGGCTTCCTCACCCATAACCTCATAGCCACTCCCCAGCTTTTTGGTCATTTGCGCCAACAGTTCATCCGTTGAACCCATATGCGTGACTGAATAGCTGCCAACTCCGCCAGAGAAGGACTTTTCCATTGATTTAAAGCCGGGAAGCCCGGTAATGATGTTGGCGAGCGCCGTAAAGGAAGTAAAATTGGCATTCGCCAACGAGATCTCCGTTTCTTTCTCCCCTGTTGATGACGCATTACCCGCAAAACCACCATCAGCGGTGATCTTCAAAGAATCCCTCATCCGGGCCATGTACTGTACAGCCTCTATTACCCCATCTTCCATCACTGCCGCAACAGCCGGATCGGAATCGCCTGTCTTTACCAGCCCCAGCACGGAAACACTTTTATTGGCCCTCGATTCAATCCTGAATACATGTGAAGCGATGATATCCCTGGTCTCGGGATTGATCATTTTCAGGTTAAATCCCATTTTAATAGTTTTCTTCTTTGTTCCTACACCTACGACAGATACGCCTTTGTCTTTCTCGCTGTATTCTATTACCTCCCCCGTCACCACTATCTGCGCACCCAGCTGCTTGCCGGCCTTGGGTGTTTTTTTACTGCTGTATTGACTACTGCCAGCATCGATCTCACCGGTGAGGTCCTTGTTGTTGCTGAGGGATTCCAGCACCCTGTAGCAATTGACCCCCTGCAAGGCATTGGTAAGCATGGTAGTCAGGTTATCGCCAAGGGTAGGTGGTATTTTATCCGCCTGTGGTGCTTCTCCCCTGTTGAAAATAGTGCCCAGCGCCTTGAGCCTGTTGTTGGCCCTTACATTTTTTTCAGTCTCGGTACCTGGCCCCTTGGTGGTCACTGTAAAACGGGTGACACTAAGCCTGGCTCTTTTCTCCAGGGGCAGAGCGGCGCATTGCTGTTTTACCTCCTCGATCTTGAATTTCTCGTCCTGCTGAGCAAACAGCATCTGGACTGCAATGGTTAGGATGATGAGTAGGCTAATGCGTTTAAAAACGGATGCATGTTCCATAGACTATAACATTTTTGAGTGAAGGGATTAGAATTGACTCTGTACGATCGGGAATAACAAATAATTCCCTACCGCCGCTTAGATAGCGCACGTACTTCTTTTTGTGAGGATATAAAGTCTATGAGACAGGGTTGGAATAGAATAAACAGGAGGATAGGGAAGGTTCACTGTTTCAAATACAATTTAGCCTTTTCTTTTGAATAGGTCAATATTTTTTTGCCCCCTTATGTCGCATTTTCCTCCTTAAAAATCATTACAAGCTGATAGCTGTAGAACTGCAGGTGCATCGTCATACCAGCGACCGTGACACCCCGGAGACCTTCCGGCAGGATGCGGACGACGTGGCAGGGCTGCTCCGGTATCTCAACATACCCAAGGCGGGCATAATGGGTTTTAGCAATGGCGGTCAAACTGCCATGCAAATGGGCATCAGCCATCCTGAGATCGTGGGCAAGCTGGTTGTTGTTTCAGCATTTTACCCACGGGACGGAGCCTATCCCTGGCTATGGGAAGGGATGGAACTTGCAACACTGGACAAAATGCCCGGTCCATTGAAAGAGGCCTATCTTGCGATTACCCATGACAACGCCGGCTTACTGGCAATGTTCAATAGAGATCGCCACCGGATGCTGCATTTTAAGGACTGGCCGGATGAGGAGATACGTTCTATCAAGGCACCTACGCTGGAGGGCACGGCGAATGCCTGTGAGAGATCATGTTCGCAGGTAAAGGCGGCAATCTGCCGTTGATAACAGCGGGAATAATAAAAGATTTTCTCGGACGATCTCAGTTGTAGGATTGCGTACAGAGGAAATTATGCGGGGTGATGGAAAGATGCTTGTCAATGGCAGCAGGAATCTCTCCCAGGTCCAGCTCCAGGAATGATCCGGCCTCTTTGATCTCCCAGATACATAGGATGCCCCCGTTGGCTGTTTGCAAGCTTATCTCCGGAAGCATTGCCTGCACCAACCCATTCCAGCAAGCCTCTTCCAGCCTTTCATTTGCAGTAAGGTGCCCGTCCTGGCAGGCATCATCTTTTTTGCACAGCTCACCGGAAGTAAAGGTCGTGCCGGTGACCAGCAATATTTCCTGTTGTGTGTAATATTTTTTCATAAAAAAGATGTTTGAAGATTAATACAAAGATGGCTCCTACGGCATCCCATTTCCAAGCTTTTTATATTGAAATCCCAAAAGGTTCCTATTAAACCTATATGAACCTGTCGCAAACTATTAGTCGTAATTAATAACCCTTAAGGAAACATACTGTTGATACCCCTTTGAAGTACGCCTCCCCGACCCTGCCAAAAAAGTTGAATAAAAGGCCAACCATTACGCATATCCCGCACCAATTTATCTGTTACTTGGTACCATACCCTCCGAGAACAGTTCTAACGGGATACACTTAACATCCTTTATTGCTTAACCATTAAACTTTTATCAAATGAAACAATTGTTCCTGCCAAAGCAGGCCATCGGTCTGCTGCTTCTGCTATGTACATTTTCTCTACGGATCTTTGGACAATCCACGCTTACCGCCACGGCAAGCTCAGGCAGTGCGTATCCTGTCATCTCCGCTGCCGGCTACGGCAATGAAAATCCAGACTGCATCCACTCTTCATTCGGGCCACACGTCACCCAGGCCTTCGATGCAGACCTGGGCAAGAATGTGTTTGTCTTCCATAGCCATATCGTGGACGACAATGACAGGTGTATCAATCTCGATCGTGTGCGTATGGAGATCAAAGGCGGCAACAGCACAGCCGAGCAAACCCAGGGGCAGACTGCCTGGTACCGCTGGAAATTCAAGCTGGATGCCAACTTCATCGGCGGCTCTTCGTTCTGTCATATCTTCCAGATCAAGGCCGTAGGCGGTGATGCCGGCGCTCCCATCATTACGATCACACCCAGGGCCACTATCCTGGAAGTGATCCACGACGGCGGAGATGAGGCAGGCTCCGTGGACCTCGGCCGGCTTACATCAGTAGACCTTGCCCCATTTAAAGGGACATGGGTGGAAGCTTTTGTAAAATTCACCAGCAGCGACAACGGCTCATTCCAGATCACGCTCACAAGAGTGAGTGATGGCGCCGTACTGCTCAGCTATAGCAAAACAGGCGGTATCGACCTGTGGAGAACAGGCGCATCCGTCAATCATCCTAAATGGGGTGTCTACCGGTCGAAGAACAGTACGGGGTTGCGGGATGAACAAGTACGGTTTGCGGATTTTTGTGTCTCGGAAAGCAGCGAATCTCAATGCCCGTCCAGCGCAGGCTCCGGTGGCGGTGGCACCTTTTCCGGTTATTACCGGCTGACCCCACGACACAGCGGTAAAGCCCTGGTGGTGCAAAACGCGTCTACCAGCAACAGTGCCGCAGTGGTCCAATATACCTATGGCGGCAGCGCTACCAATGATGAATGGCAGCTCTCCAGCATCGGCAGCGGCTATTACAGGATCATCAATCGCAACAGCGGTAAGGACATGGTCGTACAGAACGCCTCTACCAGCAATGGAGCAGCGATCATCCAGTATACCTACGGCGGCAGCAATACGAATGATGAATGGCAGCTGGTAGACAATGGCGGAGGTTATTACCGCATCGTCAACAGGATGAGCGGAAAAGTAGTGGAAGTGGTTGGAAGCTCCACCGCCGACGGCGCTGCTGTGCAGCAAAATACCTGGAATGGGGGCGAAAACCAGCAGTATACGCTGCAAAGCCTCGGCGCTGCAAGTATTACTTCCGGACAACCCAGCGTGACAGCTGAAAAGACCGGCCCGTCCCCTGAGATGGGAAAAAGAACACTGGACTTTCCCAATCCCGTATCGGGCGCATTTACAGTGTATGTAACTGTGGAGCAGGAGGGATTTGCCAACCTCACATTGTATGATCTGACGGGAAGGCGTCTCTCCGTATTGGCCAACGCTTACATGTCACCAGGCAGACATAGCATTCCGGTCAACAGAGATCTTGCAGTGGGCGTATATGTGCTAACGCTGTCGCTCAATGGAAAACTGATCTCCCGGCAACTGGTAAGGCAATAACGACCGGCCGTCGCCATTGAACAATGCAGGGCTGGCTATAAGCGGCCGGTCCTGCTCTCACTTATTGATGGAATGGCTCTTCTATTGCTAAAGAGCCGCAGTTATCAATTCACACCCGGATCATTCCCTGCCTCTCCTATCTTTGCTCTTATCAATTAAACTTTATACGAATGAAAAAATTTATTCTTCCCCTCCTCTGCCTGCTTTCCTTTTCCGGTCGTCCTATCCAGGCTTCTGATAAGCCGACGAAATGTGAGGGTGTATTGTTATTCTACAATTCCACTTCCATTGCCGTGACCAAGATAGAGATCACCGATCTCACCTGGGGAGGCACGACTACCTATAATAACCCTTCTTTCCCTCTCTGGGCTGGCGTTCTGAATTCCAATCTTTCCATCACTGAATATTTTAGTGCTGCTCATTCCGGCAATATCCAGATCCCCACAACGGGCTTCTGTACCAGATTCGATAATGTCAGCTCCGTGAGCTTTGAACTTCAGGCGAGTTGTACTTATTATCCTGTTCAACTTGTGAACGATGGCGCACCGGTGGATTGCAATTAATTATTGGTTCACCAGCCGATAGTCCTCCGTTACAATGTAATGCTTTAGGGTGGTGATCTTAAGTTCCTGGCCCTTTTCCGTCACATACACTTTTTTCAGCTCACGGAAATTTTTGTTATTATCCAGCAAACCTATGATACAGGAATATTTTTCCGGCCCTTTTTGCAGGACGGGGTGTGGTGGCGTACCCATATCCGGGAGCTTGATCGTGTCCTCCCCTGAAATTCCTTCGAACTCCATTTTGACCAGGTATTTCATGGTTGCCGAAGTCTCGTATAAGCGAACGGAGAAATACATTTCATTGAGGCTGTTGTCTGTCCTGACCCGGTATTCGTCCACAGGCTCCTTTTTCACCTGGGTGCGAAATTCGGGGTTGCGTTTGAACATCGGCAAGGACCGGCGTTTGACAGCCGGGCTATCCGTAGCGGCGCCGGGCTCTCCGGAAGGGGAATGACAGGCCGGTAGGGTGAAAATTACCAGGATTGCAAGGGAAGTTAAGGATCTATAGCGCATAATAGGGTAATGCCGGGCAAACTTTGTACCAGATATATATAGGGTGAATGTCCACAATTTGAGCGTACTTTTGCCGCATGTTAATGAATTCCGGCACTATACAGGAAATGCTATCCCGTCTGAAGATCACAGAATTGAACCAGCTGCAATCGGCAGCCCTGGAAGCCAGCGAAAAGGACCAGGATCTTATATTGCATTCCGATACCGGCTCGGGGAAAACCCTGGGCTTTTTGTTACCGGTACTTGCATTGATGGACGAAGAAGCTCCCGGTACCCAGGCGCTGGTGATCGTGCCGTCCCGCGAGCTGGCGATACAGATAGAGCAGGTGTTCAAGACCATGGGTACGGGATTTAAGGTTACCTGTTGTTACGGAGGTCATAAAAGAGAGACGGAGGAAAATAATCTCATCGAAGCGCCGGCCCTGATCATCGGTACACCTGGACGGCTGGCCGACCATATCCGCAGGAATAATATTCACACGGATACCATACGGACACTGGTGCTGGATGAATTTGACAAATCACTGGAGCTGGGGTTCCAGGAAGAGATGTCTTTTGTCATCGGCGCCCTCCCCTCTTTGCAAAAACGGATCCTCACCTCCGCAACCGCAGCCACCGGGATACCTGATTTTGTACGGCTTCGGAATGCCCAGACCCTGGATTTCCTGTCCGGAGAAAAGCCGGAACGCCTGGCGCTGCAAGTGGTACATAGTCCCGACAAGGATAAAATAGAGACGCTGTTCCGCCTGATCTGCCGTATTGGCGACCGCAGCGCCGTCATATTCTGTAATCACAGGGAATCAGTAGATCGTACCAGTGCCATGCTGAAAGAAAAAGGTATCGTCAATGTCTTTTACCATGGCGCCCTGGAACAGCCGGAAAGGGATATCGCGCTGGCAAAGTTCAGGAACGGAAGCTCCGATGTGCTGGTGACCACTGATCTTGCCGCCAGAGGGCTGGACGTGCCAAATATCCGGTATATCATCCATTTTCATCTTCCTTCCACAGAAGAAGTGTTCATTCATCGCAATGGCAGGACAGCCCGCGTGGAAGCCAGCGGAACGGCCATCCTCATCCTTTCACCTGATGAGACGCTGCCCCCATACATACAGGAAGCCGTAACGCCCGTGGAACTGCCGGCTACCGCCACGCTGCCGGACAAACCCAAATGGGCGACATTGTTTATCTCAGCAGGTAAAAAAGACAAGGTCAACAAAGTGGATATCGTAGGGTTCTTTTCCCATAAAGGCCAGCTTAAGAAAGAGGATATCGGGCTCATCGAAGTGAAGGATTTCACCTCGTTTGTAGCTATCCGTAAGTCGAAGGCAAGTCATACGTTGCAGCTGATCAAAAATGAGCGGTTGAAGAATAAGAAGGTCAAGATCGAAGTAGCCAAATAAGACGGCGACTCACTTGCTGAACTGTTCCCCCAGGAAATCCTTGAGCACCAGCGCATGATTATGCTCCGTATCTTTTGCAGCATACAGCAGGGTGATCAGCTTGTCATGCCGATGTTGCTGTAAAAATTCATCCACAGCCGGGTTGCTCTTCAGTTCGGCCTTATAGCGCCTCTCAAAATCACCCCACAGTGGCACGGTATGGTTGAACCATTGCCTCAGTCCGGTGGATGGAGCAAGTTCCCTGGCCCATTCCGCCGCCACCGCCGCTTTTTTCAGGCCCCGGGGCCAGAGACGGTCGACCAGCACCCTGACGCCGTCTTTGGCGGACGGCTCATCATATATCCTTTTTATAGTGATCTCCGGTGTCATTGTCCGGAGAAAGGTACGACGTTTTAACTATTCCAGATCCCTGACGCAGCCGTCTCCGATACAAAAGTGGAAAAATCCTTTGGCTGACGTCCAAGCGCCCGTTGCACTCCATCCGCGAGCTTCGCATTGCGTCCATCCATCACTTCTGTGAACAAGTAAATTATGAAGTCGATGAAGTCCTGCGGCACGTGCACCGACCTTAGCTCCTCTGCGTACTCCTCAGGTGTGACCTGGACAAATCTTATATCCCTGCCAGACGCAAGTGCGATCTCGCCGACGGCTTGCGCATACGACAGCATCCGGGGGCCTGTCAGCTCATACAGCTGGCCGTCATGGCCCTGTTCTGTCAATGCAGCTACGGCCACATCTGCAATATCGTCCGTATCGACAAACGGCTCTCCGACATTGCCGACAGGTAGCGCCACCACACCGGCAAGGATAGGGTCCAGTAAAAAATTCTCGCTGAAGTTCTGATTGAACCAGCTACACCGGACGATGGTCCAGGCGGCGCCGCTGTTAATGATAAGCGATTCGCATTGCTGCGCCTCCTCCTCTCCCCTTCCGGAAAGCAAGACCAGCTTTTTAACACCCGATCGAACAGCAGTCTCTGCAAAAGCTTTGATGAGGGGCTGCGTGCCTGGTACGGCCAGGTCAGGCTGAAAAGTGATGTAGACGGCATCCATGTCCTGCAGCGCCGGCTGCCAGGTGGACTCGTCCATCCAGTCGAACCGGGGATCTCCGGATCGGGAGCCTATCCGGACAGGGATCTTCAGTTTGTTTAACCTTTCAACTACCTTACGGCCTGTTTTTCCATTGCCGCCTAACACGAGTGTGGCCAACGGCTGAGTGTTTTTTGAAAATTGCATAGTTCATTTTTTTTAGGATACAGCAAATGTAGAATCGCCTGAACCTAAAAAATAGAACAAAACCGACAGATTGGCCGGCTAAGGCTGTCGTATCAATTCGGAAAATCTGGAAGGAGTAAGTCCTGTAAATTCTTTGAAGCTCCGGATAAAATGGGATTGATCCGCGTATCCATTGTCAATGGCAATGTCGGTGAGCTTATTGAACCGGTGTCCTTGCAGCTGAAGCAAGGAAGCATGGAACTGGCAGACCCTTGCAAATAGTTTGGGTGTAATGCCGACATGATCCGCGAATTTCCTTTCAAATGTCCGCTCGGACATGTTCAGCTGCTGCCTGATGTCTTTCAGGGAATCCGGGCTCCTGGACCCTGTAAGCTTGCGAACGGCAAAATCCAGCCCCCTGTCGATCTGTAGATCGTTGCCATAAATATGTGTGATCAAAAAACTGTTGATCAGGTCTACCTGTGTCCGGGTATCGGCGCTGTCTTCCAATTTCGCAATCAATTCCTTCAGCCCGAATTTATTCAGCAAAGTAAGATCCAGGCAGGTGTCGGTGATCTCGTTGGAGTTAAGCCTGAACAATACTTTAGCTACGTGGGAATAAAGATAAAAGATGATGATCCTGCACGTACCTGTCATGTTGAGCTCAATCGGCTTTACTGTCTGGCCATAAAGAAAAAAATTGGAAAGCTTCTTTACTTTGTTCAAATACATCCCGGAGTCGCATTGCTGGAACATTATACCAGGTGAGCCGTCTGCAAAGTATGGAAGGGATGTCTCCTTTGACCCTGCAGCATCGTCCTCTAAGATCAGGACCTGTTTTACAAAGTCATTCAATAAGGAAGGAGGCTGGTATACTTGTGTTGTCATACAGGATAAAGTAATACAAGGTAGGAAATTTGTTGAATACAGGCCGGTTTAATAGGAGTTTGCCACAGCCAGCATGGACTGGTTGATGGCGGAATACAGCCCGGCAGAGACCTCATTATAGGACTTGCTTTCTTCTGCCGTATTGAACCCCAGGTCATTCCAGGAACCCATACCACCAAATACCCAGGCAGTACCAGCCGCGGACAGGAGCTGCCTGGCAATCAGTGAATAATGTTTATCTGCCAGCAGGTCCTGATGATAACAGGCCGTCTCCGGAGCAGCATTGCTTAACAGGGCCCTGGCTTTCTTAAACACCTCAGCCCATCCGGACAGCTGGTGCCTGTCTGCAAAATCCGTGATCGCAGCCAGCGCCTGATCCAGCAGGGAATAGGCCTCCCGGGCATCCAGCTGCGTGTCGGTGGTGGGTTGGGCCTTGTCTATCATGCCATAAGACACGGACCAGATCCTTCCTTTCGGGTCATCCTTGTTTGTCAGTTCCCAGCGGTTGAACCAATAATTCGAATGACGGCGGTAGATGGTCTCGATCATCCAGGTGCCGCCACCACCGACAAGGCCGGCAAGCTTGTGCTCTTCTCCCGGGGGCTCGTTCTCTGCCCGATGATAATACAACCTGATCTTCTTACAACCATCCTTCTTTAAGAGCCGGAACCAATCGCCGGGATCCCGCGCAAGCAATACTTCTCTTGGAGCAGATGAAAAAAAGCTCTTTTTGAGGCTTTTGAAATCGACACTATGGCAAAACTGGAAAGAAGAATGCCCCGGGTAAAAGCCATCGGTGAACTCACCTGCCTGAAGAAATGCGTTGCCATAAGAAGTGAGGGAGATCATCTGCGCGTGAATGCCTGTCATGGCGTGAAATTATGTTTTTTATTGTGTATGCGGATACACAGGAGTGCCTACTTTTTTCCCCAGTTCAGGCAAGGGCTCTGACATGGTAAACGGTCTGAAATTTAGCACAGTAGTTGTGATCCTGGAAATACACCATTTCAAACGACAAAAATGCCAACAACTTCCAACCAAAGCCAGCAAAAGATCCTTGTGATCGAGGACGAAGGTGAAATGTGCCTGTTATTAAGCCTGATCCTGGATGACCAGGGATTAGTGGTGAACCATGTCAAGACTTTGACCGCTGCCAAACAGTTCCTGGAAAAGGAAGCCCCCGCATTGATCCTGTTAGACAACAGGCTTCCGGACGGGCTGGGTGTCGACTTTATCAGCTATATCAAAAAAAGCGTACCTGGCGTCAAGATCATCATGATCTCAGGTGTGGATCCGGAAGCGGAAGACGCTGCCCTGGAAATAGGCGCAGATCATTTCCTGGCAAAGCCGTTTACCAAACAGCAACTGCAGGTATCCATTAAGAATTTACTGAACTGAGCTTCCATTTCTGCGCTATTTTTATTGCTGCTTCCACCATGTAGGCTTCCCAGGATTCTACCTGCCAGGAAGAATGAGCAAGCGAGCTGTGCTGTAAGGCCTGGATAGCCTCTTCATGCGTGGCAGCCGTTTCCAATATACGTGATAGCTCCAGCTGTTGCTGATATAGGGTCTCGTCCTCTACCCTGGTCTCCGGTAAAAGAATCGATCCGGGAAGGAATGTGTTTACATGGCCGGCTGTTAATGGCAGCTGGTTTTTCTGCTTTACAATATTTTGCATTTTCAGAAAGTCATCGTAAAAAGTTTCCCTGGCGGCTGCTGTCTGCAAACCTACGCCCAGCTGCTCCAACACAACGTACTTAATGTGTGGACAACGTCCGAGGACGTTTTCCAGCAGACGGAAAACTTCAGATGGTACTGCATGATCATGCGTATCTCTTCTCACGGTACGTCCCGGATCTGCCAGTGAGTCGTCCCAGCTGCCACCTGAGATATGGATCTCCCGGACACGATGTAAGGGGTATAATGCGATTAGCTCATCAAATGCCATTCCAAAATTATGCAGCTGACAATAAAGGTTGTGGAGGTCGAGGATGATAAAGCCATTCACGGGCTCCAGCAACTGCTCCAGGAATACGCCGTGTCTTTTCACCTCGTCTATCGAAGTGGAGAATGCCAGGTTCTCCAGCCCTACCGGGCATCTGCATGCGTCGTAGATCCTTTTCAGCCTGTCTCTGCCGATGTTCAGCGTAGCAGGCGTATAAGGAATTCCCAGCGGGGCGCCATGGTGGAAGTCCCTTCCTGTCATAAATCCGAAATGCTCCGTGATATGGCTGAATGTAAAGTCCCTGCATACCCGGCACAGCTGGTGCAGCCATTCCTGCTGTCCTTCCAGCCAGCGGCCGGAGAAAAGAGAAAAGAAGATCCCGTGGCCGATCAGCCTGTTTTCGTTCCCAAAAGCAGTCAACAGATCGCGGAACCAGCCAGGTATCTCCTTTTCCCTGTACAGCGCATCGAAAGACCACTCTAAAGCATCGATCCTTGACTCTTCCAGTAATGGAAGACAGGCCGCCAGCATGTCTGCGTCCAGGTTGCAGGCAACGGAAGAGCATATCACCGGCGTCTCCTGTTTCATAGCATTGATACTTTAATAACCCACATTATCAACCCATTCCGCAGGCAGGACAAGGATCGGGGTGAGAGGTCTTTTCCTGGCTTTTCTTTTCGGCCTCCTGTTTCGCCTTGTCCGGAGAAGGTTTATCCTTCTTACAGGAGGTGGCTGCATGCACAGCGATGCCGATCATAACTGCGCTAAGCAGTGACTTCGAAAGTTTCATAGTCAGTCGATTTAAGGCGTGTAGAAATGGGTGACCCTATTTTGACAATCGTAAGTGCAGGAACGTGGCATTGGAGGGAAAATATTACAAATTTGCCGGATACCATTCACGCAGACGAACATCGATCCCTTTATTACCGGCGTCTACCAGTTCCTTGAATTGATGGGTGTCCTGGCCCCTGTAGTGATAGGGATAAACGATCTTCGGCTGAAATGCCAGCACGGCATCTGCTGCCTCTTTGACGTCCATTGTGTAAGGCAGGTTCATACAAACAAAGGCAATATCGATGTTCTTCAGCGCCCGCATTTCGGGGATACCCTGCGTATCGCCGGAGAGGTAAATATTCTTTCCTCCTATACCTAATACATAACCGTTGCCTCTGCCTTTGGTGTGCCTGGCAGCCGGGCTTTCGGGAAGATTGTACATGGGCAGGGCGGTGATGCTGACACCGGACTGTTTGACCTCATCCCCATTCTTCAGGATCACCAGCTTGCTTTTATCATAAGCAGTCAATTTGTCTGCGACGACCTGGGGTACGACCAATATCGTCTTTTCCGTCCTTACGGCCGCAAGGGTGCTGGAATCGAAATGATCGCCGTGGATGTCCGTGATCAGGATCATGTCAGGCGCCGGCAGTCCCTTGAATTTGGCCGCACCGCCGGAAGGGTCGGCATAAATGACAAGGTCTTTCAGGGACAGCACCAGGCTTGCGTGCATGACAGGCTGAATGGTCAGGGGGCCCATGCTGGTTGGCACGATATCCGCTGCGCTGCGTTGCGCATAGCTTCCGGCTGCTATCAGGGAGAAGACAATAGTAAGGATCTTCGATGTCATAATAATTGGTTTGTGGAAGACAAATTTAGGTAAGGCAACGGACAAAATTATCCATCAGCTGCCTGACTTCTGCCTGCGTTCGCTCGTCGGTGATCCTTCCTGAAGCATCCACCTTTGTTTTGATGAACTGTATAAGCAATTGGAGCTGATCCACGTCCTTTGCTTCGATGACCCGTAATGTCTCCAGCAGCGCCTGGTGACCGAAGCGACCGTCCGAAGAGGCCGTGATCAGCACCGTAGGCTTGTTGGAGAAGTCCGAGGAGGAGACGGTCCAGTCGATGGCATTCTTCAGCGAACCGGGAACACCATGGGCGTATTCGGGTGTACAGATGATGACGCCATCGGCATCGGCCAGCCGATGCCGGAAGCTGGTGACCTCGCCGGGCACGTCTTCCAGGTTGCGATCGGGATCGAAGTGCGGCAGGTCGGCAATCGATCCGAGAACAGTGATATCCAGCTTTCCGGCCATCATTCCGGAGATGGCTGCCAGCAAACGATGGTTGGAGGAATGCTTCCGTGTGCTTCCGGATATGGCCAGTACCTTTTTCCTTGTCACCGACATCTCAAACTTTTAGGCAAATATACGATCGTCGCCCATAGCTTGTAGTCGCCCTTTAATATACGGTGAGGGTAAGTATATTTGCCGGATGGATTATTTTAAACAACTGGCAGAGCTGCTGAAGATGGAGCAGGCAGAGGATAAACAGGCCTACCGGGAGCTGACCGAGCGGACGTCAGTCATGGAACGCCGGGCGGCGGGTCTGTGCTGGTATCCCATCGTCATAAAAGACACGGAGATCGGACGGGGGGATTACCTCACCGTGGAAGTAGAACGTCCCAGTCACCAGGATATCCTGCACCAATTCCGTTTTGGTGCTTCCGCGGCTTTATTTTCCCAGCATGACGCTGGTAATCATCGCGTCGAAGGCGTCGTGACCTTTCAGGGAGGAAATACGCTCAGGCTCTCCCTGCGGGTGGATGAGCTGCCCGATTGGACGCGTGACGGGAAATTGGGCGTAGACCTGCTTTTTGACGACAACAGCTATACGGAAATGTTCAGCGCTCTCCGGTTGGCGCCCACGTTGGATGAAAGGACGGCGAAAGGACGATTGATCAGGATACTCACAGGCGAGCGGACACCGACCTTTCATACTGCAGGGCAAGAAGCTGCGATATCCGACATCCTCAATCCGTCCCAGCAAGCGGCGGTGAACAAGATCCTTTCGGCAAACGAGCTGGCCATTGTCCATGGCCCTCCCGGCACCGGCAAGACCACTACGCTGGTGCAGGCGATCAAGGCAATGATCGGACGGGAAGGCGGCCCTATTCTTGTGACAGCGCCCAGCAACACGGCGGTGGACCTGCTGAGTGAAAAACTATCGGATGAAGGGCTGAATGTATTGCGCGTCGGCAACCCGGCCCGGGTGTCGGAAAGGCTGATGTCATTGACCCTGGACAGCAGGATGGCGGAGCATGCCGCCACGAAAGAGGTGAAGAAGCTGAAGAAACAGGCCTCTGCCTTCAGGGATATGGCCCATAAATACAAACGGAATTTCGGACAGGCGGAAAGGGAACAGCGCAAGGCGCTTTTCAATGAGGCCCGCAATATCATGAAAGAGGTGGAACGGACGGAGCAGTATATCCTGGATGACCTGCTGGCCAAGGCCCAGGTGATCACCGCCACGCTGGTAGGCGCCAACCACTACACGGTGCGCAACCTTTCCTTCCGCACTGTCGTTATCGACGAAGCGGGACAGGCGCTGGAGCAGGCATCCTGGATACCCATTCTGAAAGCCGAAAAGCTGGTGCTGGCAGGCGACCATTGTCAGCTGCCGCCTACCGTCAAGTCTGCAGAGGCAGATCGCAAGGGGCTAAGCATAACCCTGATGGAAAAATGTGTTGTACGCCATCCGGAAGCGGTGATCCTGCTGGAGGAACAGTACCGCATGCATACAACGATCATGGGCTATTCAGCAGCGGTATTCTATGAACAAAGATTGAAAGCCCATGCTTCTGTAGCGGAGCATACACTGTATGCCGGCGACAGGCCGTTTGTATTCGTGGACACGGCCGGCTGCGGCTATGACGAAAAGACGGATGGCGTCAGCACCAGCAACCCCGAAGAGGCCGTTTTTCTTTTCAGGCATCTGGCACAATTTACCAGTGAGCTGCAAACACATAGTACCGCCACCGATCTGCCACGCATTGCCGTCATTTCACCGTACCGTCAACAGGTGGAGCTGCTAAAGGAGCAATTACAGCATTCCCCGCTGCTGAAGACCTATGGGGACAAGATCGCCGTCAATACCATCGACAGCTTCCAGGGACAGGAACGGGATGTCGTTTACATCAGCATGACCCGGAGCAATGCCAGCAGCAAGATCGGCTTCCTTTCGGACATCCGCCGTATGAATGTAGCTATGACGAGGGCCCGTAAAAAACTGGTAGTCATTGGCGATAGCGCTACGCTCTCCCAGTCCACTTTCTATGCAGGGCTGATCCGGTATGCGGAAGAGAAAGGCGCCTGGCAAAGTGCCTGGGAACTGGCGGATGTATAGTATTTCCGAAGTAATTTTACTATTTTGGCGCAGAATTATGAAACCCTACCTCCTGGTCCTAAGCCTGTCTTTATGTACTTTTCATGTTGCGCAAGCGCAATATGCCGACCTTGGGACTGGCTCCCTGAAGAACCAGATCTGGTGGCTGGACTGGGCAGGGTTTAGCATCTCCGAAGGAGCCACCCGTAGTATCCAGACCAATAACGGATTGACCATTACAGCGACTTTTTCCAACGTGACCTCCAACCACCTGGCCCCTTATATCATGAATACATGGCCGGGTGCACTTTTACATCTGTTATACGATTTTTCGGATGCCGCCATCCAACCTGCATTATACGATGCAGCCTCCGGACCCATTTCTGCACCCAGTCATTTCAAGATGACCGTCACCGTTAAGAGGGGCAACAACCCTATCAGCTTTTCCCTGCTGGCGGCGGACGCAGAGGCCAGCGAACTCAGCGAGATCAGCACCTTGCAGACGAACGGCGGCGCCTGGTCGATTGTTGAGCTGTTCCGGAATTCCGGGCAGGTCACCGATCCGGTGACGGGATGCGGCACACAAACGGCAACCATCCTGGACACCCATGGCAGCATCGGTACCGCTGCGCAAATAGGCCAGAACCCTATCATTGCCACCCGAAGTCCGGGGACAAGCGCCGTGACATTGGATATCACCGTGGATCATGGTACTACCACGGGTGGCATGGCGCTGGCTTTTGGTATTCTGGAATCTGTCGACCGCGGAGATCTTCCGGCTTCTTACGGTACGGCACAGCACGAGCTGTTGTACACCTCCTCTAACAGTTGTAATTACCTGCCCCCCCTGCCTGCCACCAGCCAGTTACAGGACTTGAAAATAGGCTTGGTAGCCGGAGACCCGGACCCAACTCAATCCACTGACGACAACATGGCGGGAGCCGACGAAGACGGTATTGCAATCTTTCCGTCCTACGACAACGGCGGTTCCTATACAGTAAATGTCACGCTTGGCAACACCACCGGCAGCGATGCTTACCTGACAGGATTTTTTGACTACAACCGCAACGGAAAATTTGATCCGGGAGAATCCGTGACAGCAGTGGTTCCCAACAATACAGCTTCGGCTGCCCTTACCTGGACAGGGCTTCCTAATTTCCTACCGGTGGGCACAGCCTCAGGATATGGGTTCAGGTTCAGGCTGTGCTCCAATCAACAGGAGAGCCAGGCAGCTACAGGAAATGCCCGGGACGGGGAAGTAGAAGATTATCTTGTGCCGCCTGCTACCCTTTGCAGCATCACTGCGACGGCTAAGCCAGACACATCGGTATGCCCCGGCAGCCCTATACCCTTATCAGCCGGCGGTAATCATGTCACACAATATAGCTGGACAGGAGGAGCAGACCTTTCAAATCCCTCCAGTGCCAACCCTATTGCCACTCCGCAAGCGCCCACCACCTACACGGTGACGGCTTCGAACCCCCAGGGCTGTCAGGCCAGCGCCTCCATACAGGTGACGATGCTGCCATTACCAACTATTGTAAAGAGCGGAGACACGACACTCTGCGAAGGCAAGTCAGTAGTTCTATCAGCATCAGGCGGCATCCTTAATACATGGACCTCTTCGGATGGTCTTGTACAAACTACAGCCCCGGGGATCACCGTTGCTCCTGCCCAATCCACTAAATATTATGTGCAGGTAAAAGGCAGTAATGGCTGCAGCAGGATGGATTCCATTACTGTACAGATACACAACCTTCCAACCTTCGCACTGACGCCCAGGTTTCCCTCCGTCTGCAAGGGCGATTCGATCCGACTTGTAGCCTCTGGCGGCGATCTGTATGCCTGGTCTTCCAGCGCGGGGCCGATCCCGGGTGATAATCCCCGGTTAGTGGCATGGCTTGATGCAAATGAGCATTTCGAAGTGAAGATCACCGATACCATCTGCCAGATAACCAATACTTTGCAGCGCAATGTGATAGTGCGGCCGCTGCCCGTGACGGCTGTTACGAAGTCCAACGATATCAACTGCACCCTGGGGGAAGCAACACTGCATGCCAGTGGCGGCTACAAATATTTATGGAATGCTGCCCAGGGGATCTCCGACCTTGCGTCTTCCGATCCGAAAGTCCGCCCACTGATCCCGACAAAATTCTATGTGACCATCACAGGTACAAATGGATGTTCTGCAAAAGATTCCGTCACCGTAAATACGGATTATACGGCTGATCTGAGTAAATATCCCGTCCCCTCGGCATTTACGCCTAATAACGACGGTAACAATGATTGTTTCCGTTTGAAATACTGGGGAAATCTGATAACCCTGGAAATGGAGGTTTTCAATCGCTGGGGAGAACGCGTGTTCATCGCCAGGACACCGGATGATTGCTGGGACGGCAATTTTAGAGGCACACCTCAACCTCCCGGACCTTATATATACCAGATCAAGGCCACCACGCCCTGCGGAGTGGCATACAGGAAAGGCACGGTCTTATTGGTCCGATAGACGGCTAATACAGGATCAGAAAATATATCCAGGCAATAAAGAAGAACTGGAGTGGCACCCTGAACCAGAGGTAACCAGGCCCTTTACCATCCAGCGTCCCTTTTTCATAGTTGATGTGCTTCAGCGCAGCATGAACATTGGCGGGCAGCATCAACATAAAAAGCAGGACCAGCATCATGGCTGCCAGGGCAAACCAGGCGTTGAGCAGCAGACCGGCGGCGCCTGCCAGTTCCGCGATACCAGTGACATATACCATGGCTTTTTTACATGGTACAAAATCGGGCAACATCATTACCATTCCCCTGGTGAAAGCGAAGTGCGCCATAGCCGTAAACAGCAGCATCACGGCCATGGCTATCCTTGCTGACAGCCGGTAATCCCACCATCCGCCAGTCAGTCGAAGGATGAGGAGGACGATAAAAAAAGTACCCAATAGAACGAAAAGAGGCTTCATTCCTTTTTCAGCGAAAATACACCGCTTTTTTATTGGCTGTATCATCACTTTTTTTGTCGAAATCGCCGGGATGCCGGGGGAATGCGGGTGCCACGTTACTGGATTTAAATTAATTTAATAATTTTGTGACATGCCAAAACCATTCGTCGCCGTCATGATCTTTAGTTTCGTGTTAACGAACACTTTCGGACAAACTACCGATACCAGCGGACAGCAGATCAATGTTACTCAAAGGCCTTTCACGCTCAGGAAACAAGTGGATATTCCCCTTACAGCAGCCATGACGGGCTGGACGATCTATAGCTTTGCCCAGATAAGCAAGAAGGACGGCACCAGCGCGGAAAAGCTGGCCGGTCTCACCCGGGACGATGTCAACTGGTTCGACCGCTGGGCCATACGGCCCTACAACAGAGGAGTGGACAAGGCAAGCTACTATCCTTTTTATGCTGCAGTGCCGTACCCTCCGATCTTTATGTTCCTGGACAAAAAGATGCGGAAGGATTATTTTGAGCTTATTTTCCTTTATACACAGGCGATGTCCGTAACAGGAGCTTTGTATGGGTCGGCCGCAAATTATTTTCCCCGGCTGCGTCCCCTGGTGTATGATACGAAAAGCCCCATGGATGTGCGTCAGGCCAGCAATTCCCGAAATGCTTTTTTTGCAGGTCATGTAGCGCTGGTGGCTACTTCCACCTTCTTCATGGCCGAGGTGTTTGCCGAGTATCACCCTGATTCCCATTTGAAATGGGTGGTGTATGGCGCCGCAGGCATTGCAACAGCGGCCACGGCTTATATGCGCCATAAGGCAGGCGAGCATTTTCCCTCGGATATCCTGGTAGGAACCGCCGTCGGCACATTGTCCGGACTGCTGGTGCCCCGGCTGCATAAGAGCAAACTGATAAAAAATAAAAAGATCAGTCTCATCCCATACGCAGGTCCTGCCTCGGGGCTGGCATTCTTTTATAAGCTGTAGCTGCTGTTTTATGTGTAACTTTATCAGGTTTTAAAATTATGCCCCCGTTAACAGCCGAGCAAAAAATTCATTTCACCCTGCGCATTGCCATAGCGATGTGCTTTCTCGGGCATGGAGCGTTTGGTATTATCACCAAAGACATCTGGACGCATTATTTTGCTGTTTTCGGCATTGGCAGGGAAATGGCTTACCGGCTTATGCCCCTGGTCGGCGCGGTGGACATTGTTCTGGGCCTGGTGATGCTGGTACATCCCATGCGTGCCATTGCAGGCTGGCTGGTAGTTTGGGGGCTGATGACAGCGACGCTCCGGCCATTGTCGGGAGAACCTTTTGCAGAGTTGATCGAGCGTGGAGGCAATTTTGGTGCGCCGCTGGCTTTTCTCTTGCTCACGGCAGGAATGGGATGGTGGAAAAGGGTAAAGGTGGGCGAAGGAGGAAATGTTGACCAGGCGGGCCTGTGTCTGCGAATAGCAGGCTTTCTGCTTTTGTTGGGGCACGGATGGCTCAATATAATAGAGAAGAAAGGCCTGATCGATCAATATACCCGCCTGGGATTCGACAGTCCGCAGACAGTAGCGCTATGGGTGGGGGTTTTTGAAGTGGTGGCGGCAGCCTCGCTGCTGATCCGGCCCTTAAGGGGGCTTCTCTTCTTTCTCATTCTCTGGAAAATGGGAACAGAGCTTTTCTACCCGCACTATGAGCTGTTCGAATGGGTGGAAAGAGGCGGCAGCTATGGTGTATTGCTGGCGTTGTGGTTCATTACAAACAAGCGCCCTGTACGGCAGCGCTATATCTCCCTGGCGACATAATCTTTTATCTCCTGCAGGATCTCCTCCGGCAGCATTGTATCCATTGTTTTATCAGGTATATACGCTCCTGCATCGGGCTCCCGCTGTAAGTGCTTCAGGTAATTCAGCGCATTGTTGCGAATGGTACTGTATAGGAATGCCCTGTTGTTAACATCTCCGATGAGGTCGCTCCTTTTGATCCAAAGAATGGAAAGCGCCTCCATTGTCAGCTGCTGAGCAGACACCTTGTCGTCCACCAACGAGCGGGCGAAAGCAAAAAAAGTAGCATAATATTGAAAAAAGAGGGCTTTGAACGCCTCGGAGGAGCCTTCCTGATCAGTCATGATGTCTTGCTTAAAAATGGATCAATTTAATAAGTGGCTATCCCAAATTTCATTGGGCTGACCATCTTTCTGACTGTTGGACCAAGGTAGATAACGGGTTGAATAGTACTGTTCGATAGCGGCACCGATGGCTTCCGTCAGGCCGGAAGACTCTTTTTCGATGTCAGACCAAACATCTTTCTTGTTGTAGACAAGGGCCATGGGGTCATCATAGCTTTCGAGAAAATGTATAAGGAATATAACTACTGTATTGATAACTATCGGCTTTACCATCACCCAGCTCCATTTTCCGGAAAAGAGATATTCCACTTCAAAGCTGCTTTCAAACGGTAATGACTCCTGGATGGATGAGGCGTATGGGATATTTCTTAACCTGTTGAGTCTCAATCTGAAACCAGACATAGTAAAAATTTAATTGATTACAATGATAATGGTCTTACACTTTGCATCCATGTGCTTCGTGGGTCGGATGAAGCACCTGGACCTTAAAGGACACAGGTTGATTTGGCTTATTGACAGTGGATCTGAAATGATCCATAACGGATGAACAAACTTAATAGCTTTACAGTAACAAAAAGTAGAATTAATTCTACAGGCCATTCTTTTTTATTGCTGAATTTAGCGTACGACGCTCCTTTACGGGTAAACTCTTATCCGGAGATATTCAACGCTTACTATGCAACCACAAATACTACTGGCAGACGACCACAGCATGATCAGGAAGGGCCTGAAGCTGCTCCTGCAATTACATTTCAACTTCACGGATGTGAGTGAAGTGGTCAGCTGTAATGAGCTTATGAAGGAGCTGAGCAGGAAAAAATACAGCCACCTGATACTGGATATTATTTTGTCGGACGGCAGTACGCTGGAGATCCTGCCGAATGTCCGGCGGGTGTACCCTGATCTGCGGGTCATGGTATTTTCCATGCAGCCGGCGGAGGTATATGGAAAGGCCCTCAAGCAGTATGGCATCGACCATTATCTACCCAAGACTACGCCAGAAGAGGAAACGATCCGGCTCCTGCAGCGGTTCCTCCAGAATGAACAGCCTTTGCGCGACCAGGGGCCTATGAAATACCCCAACAATCCGTTTTCAGCATTGGCGCCACGTGAGCTGGAGATCCTGCACTACGTGCTTAAGGGGCTGGGCACAAAAGAGATCTCGGAGACCCTGAATGTAAGGATGAACACCGTCAGTACAGTGAAGAACAGGATCTTCGAGAAGACGCAGACCAGTAACTTAAAAGAGCTGATCGAATTAGCCACTTTATATAACGTTAATTATTAAGCTGTATCTTGGCGGCGGGAAAAGCCCTGTATTATGTCATTTCGCCACCTGCTGCTCCTTTTCTTTTTGGGGAAATGGTTGATCGCACCGGCCCAGGAAAACTACCGGGTGGAGCGTTATACCACAGATAATGGATTGCCATCCAACGGGATCAAGGGATTACAGTGGGATGAGACCACTGGCTTTCTCTGGATAGCCACGGAGGCGGGCGTTACCCGCTACAATGGGGCGGATTTCCTCACTTTCTCCAAATCCAATACGCCCGAATTCACTTCAGACCGGATGCTGTTCCTTTTCAAGAACCAGGGAGGAAGGATCTATACCTCGGATGAGGCAGGGAATATCTTCTTTGTCATGCAAAACAAGCTGCAGTTCCTGGGGCAGGTACGGCTGGACGCCCGTCCTTCCGCTTTCAGGCTGATAGGGCTGGCAGCATCGGGGAAGATGTTCCGGCAATCATCAGAACAGCCGGCGCCTCATTTTGGGTTCAACTTCAAGGAAGAAATGCTGATCCCCGTGAGCGAGACCCGCATCATCCTGTTCCGAAAGGATACGTTGTATGATTACCGGGAGGGTCACCGGGAGCCTGTTCCCATGATGACCGTTGAGCCGGGTTCCAGGATATTTTACATGGGGGGGCAGCTGTTCATGTACAATTACCGCCAGGGTGTTCACCGGCTGGATATGGAAAGATCCGACCGGAAGCCGGAGCCTGTACCATTTTCTTTCAAGGGGGGCGCTCCCCCGACAAATGAAAGCTGGCAGCTCTTCTGGGAAAGCAGCATGCCACATCCCGTCCTCATAGTGGGTAAGAGCGCCTGGCTCCTGTCCTTTGAAGGTGGGCGGATGACGTGTTATCCTATTTGCGAAGCCGTGCCTACCGATGGGCTGTTGTCCTACGCAGGGTACAATGAAAAGAATGGCATCCTTTTCCTGGGCACTAACTCCAAAGGGATCATCATAATCCGGAAGAACAGGGTCCATAACGTAAAAGTGGAGAAGCCTTCCAGTGACAGGGTGACCTCTATCTACAGTCAGCTGGGGCTGCCTGGCGGGGCTATTCTCACCAGCCATGGGGATATCCTGGGAGGAAGGCCCACCCCACCCTCCTTCCGGCCTATCGGGACTTCCTTCAACAATTTTGTTTATACGGATGCAGACAGCGTATTATGGTATAGCTATGGGGACAGCATTTATTCCTACACGTATCGCACGGGAAAGACCCGGATGATCTATGCAGGTAAGGGATCGATCACGGATGGCTTTGTCCGCAGCGATAGCAGCCTTTATATTGCCAACGCCATAGGCATTGGCGTTTTGAGGGACAACAGCGTGGAGTATTTGCAGCGGTATCCGCAGGCCGACGTCAACAGCAATGTCCCTTTCGCCATGCTGGAGATGAGACCCGGCATATTGGCCGTTGGATGCTGCAACGGCCTGTTCACTTTTGACACGCACACCCACCGGATGGATACGTTGTTCCGTTCTTCCGGCACCTGTGTCCGGGCTTTATGGAAGTATAAGGAACACCTGTTCATCGGCACCTATGGAAAAGGTATATATATCTGGAAGGATGGCGTGCTGAAGCCTATCCCGGTCGACAAGAATAACTATCTCCTGTATGCGCATTGTTTTATCCCCGACAAGCTGGGATACTGCTGGATCAGCTGCAATAAAGGCCTGTTCCGGGCCAGACCCTCGGACATGGCGGATGCTTTTGACAATGGCGAACCCAAGGTGTATTATCATTACTATGGCAGAAATGATGGTATGGACATCACGGAGCTGAATGGCGGTTGCACCCCCTGCGCGCTGGCGTTGAATGATACGACAGTGTCCTTTCCCTCCATGGATGGGCTGGTATGGGTGGACCCCAACAGTAATTTGACCCAGCTGCCGGAAGGGGAGATGTTCATCGATGCGTTCCTGGCCGACGGCAGGCAATTGAACATGGCTTCTCTGCTGAAGCCCAATCTGCCTTCCAGTACCCGTGATCTCTCCTTCTCCCTTGGGTTCCCAGCCTGGGTGAATAAAGAGAACATTTACATTGAGTATAAGCTGGAACCGTATTCGAAGGATTGGCGGCCGCTGGAATTACAGAAGAACCCTACGCTGTCCTTCGGTAATCTCCCCCCGGGTGATTATGTGCTGAAAGTAAGAAAGCTCAACGGTTTTGGAAGAAATAACTATGCCATGACCGAATCCTCTTTCCGCATCGGGTCGCACTGGTATCAGGAGCCCTGGGCCTGGTTGCTGGGTCTTTGCTGTCTTACGGCACTGGTGATATGGATCATTCGGGCACGTACCCATCAGTTCCAGGTGAGACAACACCGGCTGGAGCTGCAGGTCGCCGCCAAGACAGGAGAGCTGAAGCAAAAGAACGAGGAGTTGGAAAAGACGGACCAGATCAAAACAAGGCTGATCTCCATCATCAGCCATGACCTGGTGACGCCGTTGAAATTCCTTCACCTTGCCGGCAAGAGCCTTATCGAGAAGAAAAGCGAGCTGCCGGAAGCATTGCAAAGGGAGACCATTACGGAGATGATGAATACTTCCAAGGAGCTGGAGCTACTGTCGACCAACATCCTCAACTGGATAAAATACCGGAATGAGGACAGGAGGCTGGTGAAGGAAAACTTCAACCTGCATACCCTGGTCCAGCAGCTATTCAGTCTTTTCAATTCCATGGCCAAGCAAAAGCAGATACGGCTGATCAACCAGGTGGAGGAGGAGCTCCATATCTACCAGTTCATCGAACCTGTAAAGATCGTATTGTACAACCTGGTGCTGAATGGGATCAACTTTTCTTCGGAAGGGCATATCGTCGTCAGCAGCGAGACGGCGCCGGAAGGGATAACGCTGATCATTGAAGATACAGGTGTAGGGATGACCCAGGAGCAGATCAATAACATCATGGCGGATCATTTTATCATTTCCTCCGCGAATGTCGACAGGCGAAAAGGCAATGGGCTGGGTTACCTGATCATAAAGGACCTCCTGAAGATCATCCGGGGCAGCCTGTTCATACAGAGTGAGAAGAACAAAGGTACAAGAGTGCAGATCCTGTTACCGCTGCCACCCGAGCTTACGTCATCCATCAACCTTTAGTTCCTGTCCGGAGAGCACATACAATTGTTCCCAATCCGGAGCACCGCCCGTCCTGGCCAGCGGTCTGAAGCCCACTGCACGGCAGTATTGTTTTTCCAAAGGACGTTCGATATCAATGGCGGTGATCAGCCTTTTGACTTCCGGGAAGGAAAAGAACCATGCAGGACAAGCCTGCCAGATGGCCAGGGCGAAGGTTTCCCCCTCCCTTCCGCCTACCAGGGACAAGCGTTCCAGGTGCATCCTGTAATCGCCCGGAACGGAGGAATAGTGACGGCTCAGATAATTTTGCTGCATGCGATAGATCGAGACCAGGAAGGCCGGTTGGTCGTCGATAAAGCCTATAAAAGATTGTCCCAGGTCTGAGATGGTCAGTAAGCCTAATTCTTCTTTTTTTGTGCGGTACAGCACTTCCGCGAGCTCTTTTCTTCCCGGCAATTCGAGGATGGCAAATTCTCTAAGCAAGGTATCGTCGGCAGTAAGGGACAGCGGTCTCAGGGAGAGTGTCATGCCAGCCGGGGGGAATTGTTTCATACAGACCGCCGGATAGGCTGCATCAGGATCGAGGGGCTGGCATAATGCTCCGTCGAAGGGCCTTTTATTGTTATTGTTCATAAGAGGGTTTACACAATTGATAAGGATAAGTTAGCAACGGCAAATATGCACGGGTCGGATAATCTGTGATACCTGATAAAATTAAATATATCGCTAATCAAATAACGTAAATATTTTTTAAACCTCTTAGATGAAATTAGATGATTACACTTATCAACTCCGTAATCGTTAGCCGAAAAGGTCCTTATTGTCCCTAAGCAAGTGCCAAATTGGGATGTTGTCACAAAAAAGGGCTGATCTTTCGACCAGCCCGGGGCTATAGGGGGTAGGGGCTAACGCTCAGTAGTTGTTTATGACAACCGACTCCTCAAGATATCTTTGGGTCGGGTGATAAATGAAAAGGCAGCTTCCGTTCTTTACAGTCCGGATGATGTGTTTGCTAACGCCGGTAGGTATGGCGGGGCAGCCCAGGCTGGTACCGATGGTGCCAAAATCGCTCATATACTGCGGGTTGACGTAATTAGATCCATGCAGGACGATGTTCCTCTTCGAAGCCATGTCATTGTAGCCCGTGTCTATGCCGCTGATGCGAAGGGAAAGACCATTGCGTCCCCTGTAGGTCTTATTGGTAAGATAAAAACCCAGGCTGCTCTTAAATGATTCGGGGTCATTGGAGAACGAGGTAGCAAAGTCCCCACCGGAGTTTTGTCCGTGTGCGACATAGGTCTGGTACAACAATTTTTTGTGACGGACGTCGATGACATACAGGCGCTTACTGTAGGAAGGCTGACTGAAATCACAGATGGTGAGTACATTCTTCTTCCGGATAAGGCCTTTCTTCAACAAATTGTGGTAGCCGCGCCACGCGTATTCGAAGGCTTTTTCATTCAGGTCGCTGTTCTCAAGCTCCATATAGCTATACATGATTACGGCTTCGTTGATCACCATCTTCAGCTCGGCGGCTTTGGCATTGGCGGCTGCATTTCTCCTGGCGGCAGCCGTGGCCAATGCGATCATCCTGCTGCCTGCTGAGGCGAACACATGGACTTTTGCTGCGACGGCGACCTTGGTAAGGTTGACGGATGTAGCCAAATGAATACGCTGGACGTCAGCGAGACGAGCGGTCGTTTCGCCTTTCTCCGAATAAATGGGAGAGGCTGTCAACGACGTATAGTTGACAAATTTTTTGATAACGGCAGAGGAATAATAGGGTTGCATCAGGTCTCGGTCGAATGGCGATTCGGCGCCGTGATCCTTGCTACTGCTGGCTATCGATGGCGCAGTAAGGATCATGGATGATAGGGTGACCTTGCATAGCAGGCTGGTCAGGATTCGCATGGGAATTTGGATTTTAGTTGAATAGGATGTTAGCGTTAGTTCTTTGTCTTTTGTTTCATTTTCAAGGGTTGGATTTTATTATGAACTTGTTCCTCTCCACCAGCGCATTGTCCTTAAACAGCTCATACTGAAAAAGGCCTGCATGGCGGAAATTAACTTTTTCAACGATCAATAAGGAGTCCCGGATCTGCCTGATCTCAAACAGTAACCGATCCTGGCCGTCGAAGAACCGGATCCTGTATCTTCCGTGAGAGCTGGGGACCACGATCGACAGATCGCTGTTCCTGTCTTTCCGGACATACCTGGAAGAGATCCCTTCATCGGCCGGGCTGATCCACCCGGTGTCCTTATCAATATATAACGAATAAATCCCGGAAATATGACTACTCCTGGGGGAAGAATACAAAAAAACACGGGCATCGGCTTTAGCAACGGTCGTCAGCAGAACTGCTGTGGTAAGACAGGCGATCAATTTGTCTTTCCAGGATAATGGAAATAGCATTTTCCAGGTTTATTGGTTAGTTGAGAAATTTCAATAATACCAATATCTATGAGAATGTAAGGTTTAGTACGATGGCATTCATTGAATATCCCGACTTTAAAAAAATAAAATACAACGCATCCCTTTGCTTATTATTATAAAATGGGTTACGCTATAGGACAACCGGTGATTTTCTTGATCTTCGTCATGCCGTTCTGCCGTCCTTTTTTGGAGGGTCTTCCTTTGCAGCCTGTCTGATGGAGATTACGGGTATGTTCATGTCCTTCAGCTTCATCTCCATTTCGCAAAATTCCTTTTGCACCTGGAGTATCTCTGCGCTGACCACCATCACCTCTTTTTCCAGCGATGCGATCTGCCTGTTCTTTTTGGCAAGCTGTCTGCTACGCAGGGCAAACCCGGCCAAAGCAGCGAACACCATCAATATCAATAAGACCATGACATTGACAGTTAGGTCGAATTCAAGCATAACTAATTGGTTTAAATAGAAAAATGGAGACCTGTGAAAAACCTATTTATCCATTACCAGTTTGCCAGCCGGCCAGATGTAACAGCATGCGCGAAGGAAGAACAAAAGCGAGTGTAGATTTTGTCCATAGCGTACAGATTTTAATTCATTATAAAAGTACCCCCCTGTGCCCCCGCGGAATACTCATTATGCAAAAAATGGCCCCTCGTAAGGACAAAAGGAAACAGAAAAGCTCTTATATCATACTATAGGGCGTATTATCAACGTTGCAGGCCCCTGCTCCTGTGCGCTTTTTTTCCACCCACTCATGCTATATCGTTTTATTTCTGTTATTTTAATTATTAAGCTATGGTTAGGCATGATTAGAAAGGCTTTCACATGGCCGGAAGTTTCCGTCCTGATGTTTTTTTTGATGATACTCGTCGCGCTCGTGGTGATATGGATAAAATTAAGGGTGCGAAGAAAAGAGGAGCTTGCTCGTGCCGAGCAGGCAGCGCAAGCGCTTATGCAAAGCAGCAACCTGCGGGAAAAGCTCATTTCCCTCGTGATCCATGATCTCCGCAGCCCGTTGCGTTTTCTCAACCTGATATCAAGTGACCTCCTCGATAAGCAGGCGGGTTATTCGGCAGAAGAAATAAAGGAGCGTATCTACCTGATCAAGAAAGGCACCCAGGATATCTACAATTTTTCAGAGGATTTCCTCTTATGGGTAACAAGCCAGCGGGATGACTTTTCCATTACCCGGCGCCACATCCACCTGAAGCCATTGCTCCGGGAGATCTATGATTTCTACCTGGAGCAGGTGCAGCAAAAGGGGAATATCCTGTCATACGAAGCGGAAGAGGATCTCACAGCCTGGTCGGACCCGCACATCCTGATCACCATTATCCGTAACCTGGTCGATAATGCCAATAAATACACGGACGGAGGGAATATTGTTCTCCGTGCCTATGAAGAAGGCGCCGTCCTCTGCATCTCGGTCAGCGATACCGGAAGAGGCATGAGCCCGAAACAGGCGGCATATTTCATGCAGGAGGTTAGCCTGGAACATGTACAGAGCGGCAGCCAGCTGGGCCATAAATTCGTCTTCGATCTTACGCACCGCCTGAATGGGCATGTGGTGGTGGAAAGCCGGGAGGGAATAGGAACGACAGTGCGTTTAAAGTTTGCCGGAGAAAAACAAGGCCGGACTTAAGGGAGTCCGGCCATTGTGAATGAGTCGACAGGAGGTCAAGGGATTTTATGCGAGGTTGTCCATTTGCTTTTTGTATTTCCCGGGCGTTATCCGGTAGATCTTTTTAAATGCCAGTATATAATTGCTGATGCTGGAATAGCCGATCTCGTATGCTATCTGGCTAATCGATTTCACATTATCAGCGATCATTTCCCTGGATTTTTCGATCCTTTTGTTACGGATATACTCCGAGATGGTCATACCATGCGTCGATTTGAACAAAAAGTTCAGTTTGTGGTAGCTGGTATAGGTCTTTTTCAGGATACTGTCGACGGTGAACGTATCGGAGCAGTAGTATTCCGAGATATACGATTCCACTTCACGGATAAGGCTTAGATCATCCTCGTTGTCGATGCCCGTAGCTGCATTTACACCGGCGAGGTTGCGATGCCTGCTACAGAGGAAATGCTCCAGCAGGCTGAGCGCGTGGTTCTGGACTTCCAGCAGACCGGTGGTCTCTTCATCCTGGCGCTGGCGCCCATAGCCGGTGATCGAAGAGAAAAGGGTCAATTGCCTGCGGCCCAGCCGGCAGGTGACGATGCTTCCCTCCCCTTCCAGCGCCTGCTCGATCTTAATGAAATTAGGGTTTACTTTCAGGAAAACATCGATCCATTCAGGGGATATGGACAGGGTAACGGCCGAGAACTGAATAGGGGTTGAACTACGGAAAAGCAAAGGTTGAGCGGTCCTCGTCAACAGGCCTAACCCGGGGCTGGCCTGCTGTAATCCACCATTACCGTCACCCGAGGCGATCTGCAGGTCGCCTTTGTAGTTGATGAAAGTCAGTAGCAGGCCATTTCCCATGGTTGCGGGAATGGAAAGGTCCAGATGATCTGCAGACGCAGACCAACAGGATATCCTCAGGCCCACGGGTAATTTTTCCGTGAACCGGGGAGGAGGAGCGACCTCCGGGTCATTAAAAGCAGCGTTTAGGGATTTCATAGTCATGTATTGCCAGGTTGTATTAGGGGTCAATCGAAGCTTAGGTTAATGAGGGTTGAGGTAATGCCAGGGTGAAAAACCATATTCTTTTTTAAAGGCAAGGGTAAAATGCGAGGGGTTGGAATAGCCGATCTCCGTGGCCACTACCTTTACAGGCACTTTATTATCCAGCAACTTACGGGCATGCTCCAGCTTATTCTTCTGATAGTAGCCGAATAAGGTCTCTCCATAATATTTCTTGAACTTTGTCTTAAGGCTCGTGGGACTCATCGCTGATATACGTGACAATTTCTCAATGCCTGGAAATTCCTGCTTATAATGGACGCAAAGATGTTGCTCTACCTTTGATAGATTGTGCGTATCCTGGGTGCTGAGATAATTGCCATCCTTTAACAGCTTCTCCATCACAAAGAACTGTTGCAGCAGATACTCCACGAGGACGGATACATTGCGGATAGTAAACAGCTCCCGGAAAGGATGCTGTATGATCTCAGACATAAAATCATTCAGCAACAGCCGGTATTTGAACGTAATGGGCCAGCTTAGAAAAGAGGCATTGTTGTGGGATTGCAATATTGTCTGGATGGTGCCTGCATCAAAATCATCGATGAGATGACCCATGCTTGACTTCTGTACCCTTACGATCAATGCACGGATCGCTTTCTCCTTTGGGTAGCTGATAAGCTTCCCATAGCTGGCATCCGTGATAGATACGCATGAGTTATGCTTGTCGCCGGGAATGCCTGCAAATGCCAGGGGGAGATCGCTCTCTATCTTACCGGGAACACTGATATCATCAAAACATAAGATGTAGGAGGATGCGCTGCGGGAAGGTAAGAAACTGAACGTAAGATCTTCGGAGAGCATGGAAACATTGATGGCCAGGACCTCGATGCCGGTGGAAACACCGGCCACAGTGATAAAGCCTTTACCATTTTTTCCCGAAAAATAAAGTACCGAATCAGTAACAATACAGGATTTGTCTTCTGCCATCACCTCAAAACACTTCAGAAAAGAATCTGAATTTTCAAGAGATACATAACTCATTGACTTAAATTTATTCGCCCTACGTAAAGAACTTATACAGGCTACTAATCTATATAAGCTGATTTTTTTTCTGCGGCGACAAGTTATTAATAAGGCTACCGCGCTGGTATAGTACAAAATTTAATTGCCTGTAGTTTTTTAACTACAATTAAGGCTGTATTTATTTAGATACTTAATACTTATAATATATACTCCGCTATAAGAAAACATATTTTGTTTTTTGGTGGTATGATAGCCTTGTCCTTTTGCGCATGTGAAACAATTTTGACAATTATCGAAAGTGTCGTTTTATTGAAATATTTACCACGCAATCCAATCCGTACCTATGACAAATAAATCCATACCCGCATGAATAACCTGAAAAAAAAGGAAGGCCCTGACCAGGACCTGCGATCACTTCTCAAGACCCAGCACAAGAAAGTTTATTCCATTTGCCGTTTTTTCGCCAATAACTACAAAGAGCACCAACGTCTCTTCGCCAACATTATCTCGGCGGCGTCGCAGAGTATCCGTTCCCGGCGGAGAGAGGAAAGCAAGCAGGCGCTTTTGCTGAGAGCCTGTATCAACATGGTGGCGCTGCATTCCATCGCGTTGGAGATGGAGCCGGCAGTAGACCGGAGCATCCGGTTTAAATCGCCTGACTATCAAAAAAATATGCTTCAATTCCGGGAGCGCATGGGCAATATATCCGATTATGATAAGATGCGGCTCTTCCTGGAGTTTCAGCAACTGTCACCGGTGGAGATAGCTGATCTGACGGGTCCGTTGCCCTCCAGGAATGTCATTCCGAAGGAAGGGATCAAAAAGAACTTTATCCCTTACCTAAAGGAAAAACTGATATGGAGCTAAAAAACCTGCAGCAATACTGGGACAACTTCCCTGAAGTCTCTATGGAGGAGCGGCCGGTGCTCTCGTCCGACCTGGAAAAAATAGTGGTCAGAAATCCTCTTTCCGACGCGTTTTACCTGAAGAATAAGATCCTTTTCCGGATCATTGCCGGGGGACTACTGATGCTATATAATTTGTACCAGCTCCGGGAACAGTATATGACGGGGGGCGGCGACCTCGATCGTCAGGTAGTCATCTTCTTTATACTGGGGTATTTTATTTATTTCCATACAAGGCTGCTGCTTTTTGCGGACTACCCTGCCCTTTTAGCCTTGCGGCTGATGCCTTTCCTGCAAAAGGTTGAGACCATCCTGGATAAGTATATACTTTCTTTTGGGGTAGTAAGTATCCTTTGCGGATTTTATGCCCTGGCGATCCTGGAAAAGATCCTTTCCTGGTCAAAGGCAGGCGCATTGTTATCCATGAACAACAGTGGAATATATAAGTGGTTGATCATTATATTTCTGTCCGTAAGTTTCTATATTCTTTTCCTTCATTTGATCATTCCCAAATATAAAAAGCTGCTGGCGGCCGTCAGGAAATATAAGGACGGCATTACCACCCGGCCACAAAAAAAATAAAACTCAGCCTTCCCGGTACATTTAATATAATTTATATCGTTTATATTTGGTGCAAGAACCCTATCAAACCGAGACTCATGCACACCATTTTAATCGCAGATGACCATTCCATTGTCCGGGCAGGACTAAAATTATTGATCAATAGCAGCATCCGGGATGTGACCATCGATGAAGCCGAAGACGGAGAGACCGTGATCAAAAAAATGCGATCTGCCAGCTTTGATCTGCTGATACTGGATATCAATATGCCACATACGGAGTCTTTTAGTCTCACTACCTATCTTTTGAAAGAATATCCTTCCTTAAAGATCATCATCTTCACTATGAACCAGGAAGTGTTTTTTGCTAAAAGGTTTTTGAAGATCGGTGCGCATGGTTACCTGAACAAATATTCGAAGGAGTCTGAGATCAAGTATGCTATTCAAAAAGTGCTGGGCGGAAAGCGGTATATCAGCGACAACCTGGCAGAGATCCTGTCGGGCGAACTGACCAAGAAATTAAAGGACAACCCATTTGAAGACCTTTCAGACCGGGAGTTTGAAGTAGTGCTTCAAATGCTGAAGGGCAGCTCTGTATCGGAGATCGCCAATACGCTGAGCCTGCATAAATCCACTGTAGGCACCCACAAGACCCGGATCCTGGATAAGCTAAAGATCTCCAATACGGTGGAGCTTATCAATCTTGCCCGTCTTTACGAGATCATTTAATATCAGAAAACAGTCCGTTAGCTGAAGAATTTCTCCAATGCTTTGCGGACCCCATCGTTATTGTTGGTATCCGTAACCCAGCCGGCTGCAGCCTTTATCTCTTCGGGCGCGTTGCCCATGGCTACACCCATGCCCGCGAATGCGATCATTTCCCTGTCATTATAATTATCCCCCATGGCAATGACCTCGGAACGTTGTATGTTCATCCGTTGGATCAACCATTGTACGGCATTGGATTTGGAGCCACGGGGGTCCATGACCTCCAGGTATGTCGGCTTGGAAGGATAGATATTCAACCGGCCATTATACACCGATCTTAAATGCTGCTGTATCTTCCCGATGTTGGCGGCCTCGCTCATCACCATCATCTTATTGGGGGCAATGCCACGATGGGACCAGTCCCTTACCAGGTCCGGTAGCGGCGCTACTTCCAGTTGTACGTCCATGATCCTTTGTTCATGGTCTGTCCAGGCATCTTTCACTTCCGCGAACCATTCCCTTTGAAGATAGTAGGCAATGGTAGCCCCGAAGGGCCGCACCTTATCGGATACAGCCTCAGCGGTCTCCAGGTCGATCCTGGCATCGAATACAGGCTTCTCCTGCTCCACGATATAGCTGCCATTGAGGCTTACCAGGGGATAATGATCGGGGATACCGATGGCGCGGAAAGTGGGCAGAATGGCATTCAATGGCCTTGCGGATACCAGTATCACGGGAATTCCTTTACGGGTGAGATGCCGGATCATATCTTTCGTCGGCTCGCTGACGGAATGGTCTGATCTCAATAGGGTACCATCCATGTCCAGGAATACTGCCTTATACATGTGCTACAATTGGGTTAAATGGATGCGCAATTTAAGATATTCCCCGAACGAACCGAAGGTTCGTTGCCCGAAGGGCAAAAAATTAGACCTTTCCGGAAAAAGGGTTATATTTTCCAGCGACCCTTTTTCCGGACGTTTAAACCCTTATGTAAATTTTCTTAACATCCAGCCACTTGCCCACCGACCAGCAAAGGAGCATATAGGTCAGGGCAAACAGCAGGGAGCCGAATGCGCCGGGGAACAGGGCCTGATAAAATCCCTGGTTGATCCATTCGAACAGGCTTTGATCATGTCCATGACGGATGGTGAACAAAACTATTACCAATAGTTCAGAGAGCATATAAATGAATATGGGGTTCCTCCCGAATACATTAAAGAAGGAAGTCCAGGCTTTTTGCTGCCGGAACTCGATGATATAGATAAGGAAGGAAAGGAAGATCATGTCGATACCTACGGTATAGAGGACGTAAGAGCTGGTCCATAGTTTCTTGTTGATGGGCAGCAGGAGGTCCCACCCTACCGCGATGGCCATGAGCACGCTTCCGAGCAACAGCATTTTGGCCAGCCCTTCATAGGTCCTGCCTTTTTGCTGGACGAAGACGCCCGTGAAATAACCGGCGATGACGTTGACAATGGCGGGAAAGGTGCCGAGAATGCCTTCGGGTTCGAAAGCGATGCCTTCGCCGTGGTACATATGGTTTTCCCCCAGCACCCATTTATCAACGAAATAGCCCGCATTGGTGGTCATGCCGAAAGGGTCCGCCCCCGGTGCTCCGGCGAGGAGCAATACTACCCAATAGCCGATGAGGAAAATGGCGGAGATGACGAAGATGGTGCGGGTGGAGCAGTATTGTATCAGCAGGGAGGCGAAGCAATAACAAAGCGCGATCCTTTCCAGTACGCCCAGGATACGGGTATGAGAAATGGGCGCCAGGCTCCAGCTGCCATCATCAGCCTGGTGGAAGAAAGGGAACCAGTAAAGCAGATAGCCCAGCAAAAAGATCAGCAGGGTCCTTTTGAAGATCTTCCCCAGCACGGCAGCATCACTCATGGTTGCGAATTTCTTCCGGGCAAAGCTCATGGCGTTGCCTACGGCGAAAAGGAAGGAAGGGAATACCAGGTCGGTAGGAGTACAGCCATTCCAATGGGCATGGCGCAGGGGCGAATAGGTAAAGATCTCGCTGCCGGGCGTATTCACAATGATCATAAAGCAGATGGTCATTCCTCTGAAAATATCCAGGGAAAGGCTCCTGGAAGAGGACGGGAGAACGGGGGCTTCTGGGGATTGCGTCATGCGATGTAAAGGATTAAAAATATTTATTCGATGAATGTAGGAAATATCCGGGAAATCAGGCGCAATATCCCGCCTCCCGGGGGCCACTAATAAAAAAGGGTGTACCGGATCTGTACACCCTTACCATTTATCATCGGAGCATTAACTACGGTGTTCTTACGGCATCCGGCATCCTGTACTCGACGATATACGTACCTTCCAGCTTTACATCGAAGGCGATACGGACGTTGGCAGAATACTTGTGAGCAGCCAGTCCGTCGATGAGCACGAATTGGCTGGGGATGCGGTAGTAGATCAAATGTCCCCAGTCTGTGCTTGGCGTGACATACCTTGCCAATGGGAAAGGCGGCACTTCGAAATCGCAGATCATGCTGGTGTCGTTGTAAGAAATAGGATGAAACTTCGTATAATTCTCAAAAGTGGGCCGGTCGCCGCGTTTGATGATCTCGCCTGCCTTGGGGTTGAAGGGGTTGCCGTTCTTGTCTGATAATTTCAAAAATATACGGGCGCCTTCTGCTGACACCTTGGTAAAGATCACTTTTAATCCTTTCATGGGTATCACCTGAGATGCATCGAGATCATAGAAGGCATTGTTGGCATTGTCTTCCACCTGGAACATGTCATCCGTAGTGGGGTCTACCACGTTGATCCGGCCCAGTGAGGGGTAAAATTTGGTGCCATGCACGTTCGTGGCCTGGATATCGAAAACATAGGTACCCAGCGGCAGGTTCAGCGAACCCTTATTGAAGGTGAGCTGTCCGCTCACCGGATTAAAGTCCATAGGCGTAACATTCAATGTCTCTCTCTTCTTATTCAGGAGCTCTACCGTCGTATCTGTATCCACGTTGAAGGTCATGCCTGCTTTAAATGCTACGATATCATATTTGGTATTCCATTCAGGAGCAAGCGCTTTCCCCGAGCTGTCACGCAGGTTGAGCATCTTAAATGAAATAGGAGGAGTAGAGCCGTCCAGATTAATAGGATCCGACTGCACCAGCGGCAATCCCCGCTGACAATACAGGTCCGGGCTTTTGTAGCGCAGGGTGTCGCTGAGGAACCCGTCCGTGATCTTTTTGCAGGCCGCCAGGCAGCACACGCATACTGCCAAAAGGATCAATATTTTTTTACTCATTGCAGATAATTTTATGATGATGCGTTATTGTATCTTATAATTATTGAATAGCAATCGATGGGCTCCGTCGAGCACATGCACGATGCCGGTGGTGGTAACGATGCCGGACGTCTGGCAGGTCACGCCAGCATCCACCTGGTCCGGCGGAATGGCATGCTGATCCAGCTCCAGGTCATCTCTTGTTCCGTATACCTTGTAATAAGTAACAAAATCTATGTGGTCGACATAGGCGCTATAGTCGAAGATGCGTGTCATCTTGATCAGGTACTGGACGTTCGGGATTGGGCCGAACAGGGAATTATACAGCTTTCCCTGCACGGAGATCTGGTCCCGGTTGATCTTTCCTTCGAACATGTAGACCTTCAGTGAATCCAGGTCCTTCAGGGGAATACTATCCAGCGTATAGGCGACGTTCTCATCCCCTGTGGAATCCGTCTGCATCTGTTTTCTGGCGGCTAAATATGTCTGGATACCATAATTGGTGGTGGCGAAGAAAGTGATATTACCATTGACCGTCTCTTTTAATCCCGCTCTGTCTATCAGGTGTACCAGGTCTGCGAAGAGTGTGTCCGACTTCAGGAAATCATAAGTGGTCATATTGACGTTGGGGTTCGATCTGCCGCCATTGTCCAGATAGCTTTTCTTGCAGGATGAACCGGCGAATACCAGGATCATCCAAATCAGTATGTTTACTTTTTTACTCACAGTCATGATGTCTTTTTTAATGGAGTTCGTGAATGCTTCGCATTTCATAATATTTTTTTTGAAGAACAATTAAACTTTCCCCCTCCAGTAGCTTGTTTGCACCAGGAACCGGTTGTCCTGGAATAAACCAGGATACACCGGCCAGTAAAAGCCTCCCGCCTTAAAACGATCCTCACCCAGCCAGGGTATGAAATTGACGAATTGCCTGGTGCGGATCAGGTCATAGAAGATATGGCCTTCCAGGTATAGCTCCTTGCCTCTTTCCAGGATATATTCGTACATCAGGTCGTCCTTGGACCAGGTGTTATCCACGTAAAAGAATGGCTCGCCACCATTGCGTTTTCTCCAGCCGTTGATGATGTCTGCAGCCGTGCTGACATCGTTCTTATATAAAGCGATCTCCGCCTTTAACAGGATCATATCGCTCAGCCTGAAGATGATCATATCGTTGCTGAGGAAAGGATCGGTCTGTGTACCGGGATTACGGTAAGTGACATTTGCATATTTGCGGCAGGTAGGCTTGGCCTCATGGATCAGGTCGAAATTATTCCTGAAACGAACATCCAATGTGTCGGAATAAGAGGAATCCGTGGCCCCGTCGTAATAGGTGGACGTATAGTAATGAGCATCCATGTGGGCAGGTGGGACCCAATAACGATGGGTTGTCCCGTAACCATTGACATACCGGTCGGTCAGGAATTGTAGCCCGATGTGCTGGTTGGACCCTTCTTTCGAATCCTCGCTCATATAGATCTCGAAGATGCTTTCTGTGCTCCGGGTGTTGAATTGCTTGCCATATGCAGCAGTGTCCACCAGCGTATATCCTCCCAGCGTCGTGATGGAATCGATAGCGGCGCTGGCCTTATCCACATCGGCCATAATGGGATTGGAGGAGTTAAGGTCAGTCATGGTCGCCCTCCAGAGGTAAAAATGCGCCAGCAATGCAAATACGGAACCTTTATTGGCCCTGACGGCCACCTCCTGCTTATTCTGATAGCCCCATTTCAGCAAGCCGGCGGCTGCCATGCAATCCTTCTCTATCTGCGCCATGACATCGGCCTTGGGGCTTCTGGGCAATTGCGGTGCCTTAAGGGGGTCGTCATAGGCTTCGATCACCAGGGGCACGTCTCCCCAAACCTTGACCATTTCGAAATAGGTAAGGGCCCTGATAAAGAGCGCTTCCCCCAGGATCTTGTTCCTGTAAACGGCCGGGTCTTCGACGGTGCCGGAAGATTCCAATTGCTCGTCGGTGATCTTGGGCACCTGCTTAAGGACCGTATTGCTCATGGCAATGGTCTTGTAATACTTTGTCCAGTTGCCCAGGTTCTCAACATTGTATTGAAAAGTAAAATTACCCGTTTGGATCCCTTCCAGCCCGTCCCCATTGTAGTCGATGGTGAAATAGGTATTGGCAATGGCGTCACCGTACATATAGTACCGGTTGTTGTAATCCGTGAATGCATCGCGCAGAAGGGCGTAATTGCCTGCAATGGCATACTCGCAATCAGCTGCATTCTTCCAGAATTGCTCCAGGTATGTAGAGTTCCTGGGCGTCTGTGTGAGGATCTTCCTGCATGAAGTGGATATCAGTGTCGATAAGATGGTCAGGTAGATTATATTTCTTCTTATATACTTTGTCATAGCTTAAAATTGTTGGGGATCATAATTGAACTTCCAGGCCCACGGTGAATTTTTTAGGAATGGGATAGCCGGCGCCGTCATACTCGCCATATGCATTCACGTTCTCCGCATCCGGCAGGTCTTTGGACCTTTGCCATTTCAGGAGATTGTCGGCCACGCCAAATACTTTCACCCGTTCCAGGCCCATTTTATGCAGCAGGTTGGCCGGCAGCTGATACGTAAGGCTCAGGCTTTTCAGACGGAAGTAATCTCCCTTCGTGAGGAAAAAGGTTTGTGCGGAAGTATAGTAGTACAGGTAGGTCCCAAGGTCAGGTTTGGCCCATTCGGCCTTGTCTCCCGGCTGCCGCCAGATATTGAGTTTATCCAGGTTGGGAATGCTGTACTGGGCAAAATTTGCATTTGCGTTGCCGGCAGTGGAATTGCTGAATATATCTGCCTTATACAGGTTCAGCACATCCCGTTTGAAAGTAAAGGAAAAGAATAGGCCCAGGTTCCAGTTCTTCCAGGTGAAATTATTCGTCCATCCGCCCGTGAACTTCGGATTGGGGTCTCCGATAGGCATCTTGTCGGGATTGAGATTGCTGTTGAAAACATCGATGAAATTATCATGGTCCAGGTCTGCCAGATAGAAATCCCCGGCTTTATACTGGCCGTTGCCATTGTGATAGACCTGGCCTGTGAATTTGTCCACCGGCACGTCGGCGTCCGTGGCAAACACGCCCAGTGTCTGATAGAGATAGAAGCTGTTGATCGGCCGTCCAACGGAAAGAATATGGGATTTGTCAAAGCGGTCGCCATTTTTGAAAACGATGTCCCTGCCTCCATTGGGCAGGTTCATGATACGATTCTTATTATAGGAGATGTTGAAGCTCGAGAACCATTTCACCGGGCTTGATTTGGGTAAAGGATAAGCTTTCAACGTCAGCTCCACACCTGCATTCCTTACACCGATGGAATTGGTAAGCGCTACATCATAGCCTGTGGTGACAGGCAGGTTGAGAGAGAAGAGCTGTAAAGAGCTTTCCTTGTTGTAGAAATCGATCTGGGCCCCAAATCGTCCCTGGCTGATCTCCAGGTCCGTACCTATGTTCCATTGCATGGATTTTTCCCAGCTAAGTCCTTTCTGGGCGGCTCCATCGTGGAAATTGGGGGTGACGGCAGTAATGGAGTTGTAGGAAGATGCGTTGGAGCCGGAGGTGTTAACACTGTTGCCATTGAATGCCGCAGCATTGACGTTATACAAATTGTATTGAAGATAGTTCTGATTGGGCAGACTGCCGGAAGTACCCAGGCTGGCGCGCAGCTTCAGCAGGGAGAAATAGGAGTTCTTCAGCATCGGTTCGTCTGACAGGATCCAGGCGACGGAAGCCGAAGGGAAATAGCCCCATTTGCTGTTCTCGCCAAATCTGGACGATCCGTCCCTGCGGGCGGAAAAGGACAACAGGTATTTGCTGTCGTAATCATAGGCCAGCCTGGCGTAATATGACAGCAGGCCATAGGCCTGGTAATCGGAGCTGGCTGTAAGCGTCGACTGACGGAAACCATTCACCACCTGGATCTGATCCGAGGCGCCGGCGGAGCCGGAAGCGATGGTATTCTCATACTGATCGTACTGGATATCCTGCCCGGCCAACAGGCTTACATTGTGTTTGCCGAAGCTATTGGTGTAGGTGAGATAATTGGACACCTGGATGTCGATCTGGTTGTCGGAAAAGGTATAGGAGTAATTACCTCGCTGGCTTTCCTGGGCGGAGGTGCGGGTGAAATTCCTGCGGGAAGTGTTATACAGATAGGCGGTAAGCGATTGGAACTTCAGGTGAGGATTGAATGTATAGCCCAGGTTCAGGGTGAAATTCAGATTGTTTCCTACATTCTTATCCAGACTGCTGTTGTAAGCTCCCATGATAGCTTCCTTTTTATTGGGATCCAGGGCAAAAAGCGAGGAAGGCATGCTGCCGACGCTAAGGCTGAAAGGGTTATAGTTCGTGGGGTCGCGCGGGTCAGTGCCATTGCCCCTTTGCTTATCGGTCCTTGCGTACGCTATGATCGGATTGATCTCCAATTTATTATGCGCCGCTTTGGTCAGCAGGTTCAACCTGATGGAGTAACGTTTGAAGCCCGTTGCCCGGATAATGCCGTCCTCATCATAATATCCCGTGCTGAAACGATAATTGGAATTATCGCTGCCGCCGCTCATGCTGAGATCGCCGTTCCGGATGATGCCGCTCCTGTAAAAAAGACCCTGCCAGTCAGTATTGCCGTTGAAGGCAGGATTGAGGCTGTCGGTCAGCAGGTAGGGCAGCTGCTGCCGTTGTTGATAGGTCAGCTGCTGCTGAAAGACCTCCATTTTTTGCCTTCTTTCCAAAGCGCCGACCGTCACGTCCCGCAATTGGGGTCTTTCGGTGACGCCGGCATAGCCGGAGACCGATACACGGGGAGCGCCAACGCGGCCTTTTTTTGTTGTGATGAGAATAACGCCATTGGCCGCGCGCGAACCATAAATGGCAGCAGCAGAAGCATCTTTCAATACGTCAATGGATTCTATATCGTTGGGGTTGACCCCGCCCAGATAGTTCATGCCAGTGGCTGTACCAGGCCCTTCATATTGCTCATTCGGCTGGGGGACGCCATCCACCACATACAATGGACTGTTCACTACGTTATTTTGATCATAATCCCGGGAAACCAGCGAATTACCACGGACGCTTACAGTAGGCCTTCCACCGGGCTCTCCGCTGAAATTCTGCACATTTACACCAGATAGACGCCCCTGCATCAGCTGGTCAAAGCTGGATGAAGGCAGGTTCTCTATTTCTTTACCGGAAATGCTGGAAATGGCCGCCGTGGTCTTTTTGCGGGTGACGCGCTGATAACCGATGATCACGGTCTCACCCAGCTTGCTGTCGCTTTCCTGGAGCGTCAATGCCAGCGAGGTCCTGCCGGCCAGCTTGACCTCCTGGGGGGAGTAGTTGATGGCGGAGATCTCCAGTGTCGACTGTGCAGCGGTAGTAAGTGTAAAGTCTCCCTTTTCATTGGTGGTCGTCCCTTTATTGGTCCCTTTTACCCGGATGGAAACATTGACAATGGGCTGGCCATTATCAGCCTTGATCGTCCCCTTCACCGTAACTAAATTTTGGGAAATAGCGTTAAGCGCCACTAATAGCGGCACTGCGCAAAGCAGTAGGAGCTTTCTCATGAGGAGCAGTAGTTTTAAGTTCAATGTAAATTACCCTGTCGGGCTGCCCCCTGATTCATCAATTTTAACAAATTACCCCAGTGATTTAACCATATTTTAACCTTTTTTACGCAATAAATGTTGTAGCGACCAGTTGGAAAATAATTTCAACGAAGGGCCGTTTTAGAACTGAGGTTGCTTAATTTAGCCCCAAACCCTTCCAGGAAAATTGAAAACCAAAACGATAACCATATTACGTCCTATTGGGTTCTTCCTGGTCTTCCTGTTCTGGCTCTCTTCTCTTCCGGCCCAACAACCAGTCCCCATCCGTCTGAAAAATGGTCTGCTGAACCGGGAAAGAAATATTGCCCGCATCACCGTCGACTCATTGCGCCCCGTATATTTCCGTCAACATTATTATGTTCTGCTGCAATTCGACCGGCTGCCGGATGCAGTCCAGCGATCCGGCCTGCAGTCGCGGGGTGTCCGTCTTTTCGACTATCTGCCTGGCCGGGCTTATATGGCAGAAGTACCTGACGATCTCACGCTCGCAGGGCTGCAGCAATATGCTGTCAGTGGAGTGTATAACATAACCCCCTCGATGAAGATATCCCCCCGGGTCGCGGCCAGCCCGGAAGCCTATACCCAGGCGGCAGGCCAGCTGATAGCCGTGCGTATTTTCGGGACCGTCACTAAAGAAGAAGCGGGTAAAGCATTGACCGCCGCCGGTGCAAGCCTGGTGACGTCGAAGATCAGGCCCGACAGGGTGCTATTCATACAGGCGGGAAAAGCGGCTTTGCAACGCATCGCTGCGCTACCCTTTGTCAGCTATATCGGGCCGCAATCATTAAGGGACCAAAGCCTGAATTATAACAACCGGGCGGCACACGGGCTGGATGCCCTGAACAACGACCCGGTGCGCAACCTCCAGGGGGACGGCGTCACGGTAGGCATGGGCGATAATTCCACGCCCTATACGCATGTTGATTTCACGGGCAGGCTGATCGACAGATTCTCCCAGCCCGTCCAACTGCATGGCACACATACTTCAGGTACGGTGGCCGGCGGGGGCATCCTCGATCCCCAGTATAAAGGAATGGCGCCGCACGTAACCCTTGTCAGCCAGTATTTCAGCGATATCCTTGTCAACGCGGGGACATACGTTACGGATTACGATATGCCGCTGACGAATAACTCCTATACGGCCTATGACCCGGGGTGCTCCTTTGAAGGCGAATATGATTTTCTCAGCTACTATGTGGATGGGCAACTGGTGTCCTACCCCACCCTCCTGCACGTTTTTGCGGCCGGCAATGACGGGATGCAAAGCTGCACGCCTTACAGCCTGCCTTATGCCACGGTGAAATCAGGCTATCAATGCGCCAAGAACGTCCTGACAGTAGGCAACGTGGACAACAGCAAATATATCATCGGTCCTACCTCCAGTTGCGGCCCCGTGAATGACGGCAGGCTCAAGCCGGAGATCGTGGCGGGCGGTGTGAATGTCACTTCCACTACGCCGAACAATACCTACGGGCCGGGCACAGGCACCAGCATCGCGTCACCCACGGCCACCGGTACGCTGGCGCTGCTGGTTCAACGATACAGGCAGCTGCATGGCGTCGATCCGCCCGCAGCCGTGATCAAGACCCTCGTCTGCAATACGGCTACCGATCTGGGCAATCCGGGCCCTGATTTTATCTACGGCTTCGGATCGCTGAATGCAAAGGACGCCGTTGAGGCGCTGGAAGGCAATCGCTATATCACCAGTACGGTGAACAATGGCGGCAACTACACGTACACGCTTACCGGCATCCCACCGGGCCTCCGTCAGCTGAAGATCCTCCTCTACTGGCCCGATGTTCCCGCCACTCCGAATGCAGCGACAGCCCTGGTGAATGACCTGGACCTTACAGTCACTACGCCTGATGCCGTCGTGCATCAGCCCCTGATCCTGAATCCGGCCGTCGGGCATACATCCGATGCGGCTGTGGAAGGCGCCGACCATCTTAATAATATTGAACAGGTCGTCATTGATAATCCTGCCGCTGGCAGCTTTACTGTGACGGTGAAAGCCACCAGCATTGTATCCGGCCCCCAGCCATTCGTGGTGGCCTGGCAGCCCATACAGCCTTCTGTCATCTTACAATATCCGCTCGGGCTGGAGACATGGCTGCCCGGCGCCAGCGAGACGATACGATGGAACGCTTACGGAGGCGAGCCTAATACTTTTTCGCTGGAATATTCACCCGACAACGGCAGCTCCTGGTCCCTTATCAGCAACAGCATCCCTTCCACCCAGCGCATGTATACCTGGACGACACCTGTGACGGCTACCAACCAGGGCCTGATCCGGGTCAGCCGCAACGGAACGGCCTACAGCGACGTCAGCACCCATAACTTTACGATCCTGGGGCAGCCGGTGGTCTCGGTGACCAACCCTTGTCAGGGATATGCACAACTGACCTGGAGCGCCATACCCTTCGCCACCGGGTACGATATATTTCAGCTACAAGGGGACAGCATGACGAAAGTGGCCGCTACAACGGGCACCAGCTATTTGCTGGGCAACCTCCGGCGTGACAGCGCTTATTGGCTGGCGGTGGCTGCCACCAATGGAGGGACGCGTGGCCGGCGGTCCATCGCAGGTGTAGTCATTCCTTCCGGAGGAGCCTGTGCGCTTACCGCGCTTGACAAGGACCTTACGACAGACTCACTGATCGGTCCGTTGACAGGCCGGCAACATACGTCGTCGGCGCTGACATCCGCCGAGACCATTCGAATAGAGCTAAAGAACCTGGGTACCGTCCCTGCGGCATCGCCTTTCGATCTGTCCTACCGGATCAATGGCGGCCCGGTGATCACAGAAAGCAGCAATGCCGTCATCCCGCCGGGCGGTGCCTATAGCTACAGCTTTACCACCAGGGCCGACCTTTCAGCTTCCGGCATTTATGCGATACAGGCATGGGTGACCTATCCCGGCGATCCCCGACCCGGCAACGATACCCTGACGACGGTGGTCAAACATTTACAGAACGACCCCATTACATTGAGCCCTTCCTTTACCGAGGGCTTCGAGACTGCCGATGCCGCAGAATATATCCGGCCCATCATGGGCTTCTCGGGTCTGGACCGCTGTGATTTCAGTCGCAGCAATGACAACGGAAGGGCCAGGACCTTTGTCAATACAGGCTTTGCACGGACAGGCGCACGCAGCGCCGTCCTGGACCAGGTGCATTACAGCGGCGGCACTACTACAGACAGCCTGATCACCACTTTCAATTTATCCGCCTATACAGCCGCCGACCAGGTGTGGCTGAACTTTTTTTACCGTAACCAGGGTATTGACTCGTCTTTTCCCGGCAACGCTGTCTGGGTACGCGGCAACGACCAGGCGGCCTGGATACCCGTCTATACCCTGGATGCAACTTCTGACAAGATCGGCCTCTATCAGCCGTCTTCCAATATCGACATCACGGGGCTTCTGAAGGCAGCAATACCATCACAGACCGTGGGCAGCAGCTTCCAGATAAAATTCGGACAACAGGGACATACCTCCGCCACTTCCGTGGTGACGGACGGGAACCTGGACGACGGCTATTCTTTCGACGATATCACCCTGACGCGTGCTTCCAATGATGTGAGCGTCCTGGCGCTGACTGGCCCCGACCTGTCCGGCGTATGCAACCTGGGCAATGCGGAGACCATCCGTATCAAAGTAAGGAATTACAGCGGCGTGACCCTCAGCAATATACCCGCCTCCTATTCCATCAATGGGATGAATGTCACCGAGCTTATACCTGCCATCAATGCGAATGACTCGATAGTTTATGCCTTTGCGCGTAAGGCCAATCTTTCCGCTTACGGGACTTATAGCTTACGGGCCTGGGTAAGCGCAGCCGGCGATACCTATGCAGCAAATGACAGCCTGCCGGTGATCGTTTTCTTCACCGTGCCCATGGTAACCAGCTTCCCATACCTCGAAAGCTTTGAGGCCAGTGACGGCCACTGGTACACCGGCGGGATCAACAGCAGCTGGCAATGGGGTACGCCGGCCAAGACCATGATCAACAAGGCCGCCAACGGGACGAAATGCTGGGCTACCAGTCTGACGGGCGGTTATAACGATAACGAGCTGTCCTACCTGTACTCGCCCTGCTTTGACCTCAGCACCCTTGCCAACCCTGTGCTTTCATTCAGCCATATCTTCCAGACGGAAGACAATTGTATGTGCGACTTCCATTGGGTGGAATTCAGCACTGACGGCGCCACCTGGACAAAACTTGGCACCAACACCCGCGGGACCGGCTGGTACGACAATGCCCCCCGGCAGGCATGGCAGCTTTCGGACACCCTGTGGCATGTCTCGAGCTACGATATTCCTACGAATGCGGCCAGCGTCCGCTTCCGCATCGTCATGAGCAGCGATCCCGGCACCCATTACGAAGGGGTAGGCATCGACGATATACATATTTTCGATAAAGCTGCTATCTATGGCAGCCACGACACCACGCTGACCCGGCCTGTCAGTGGCAATAACTGGGTGAACTTCGATCTGGCCGGTCAACGGATCCTGTCCCTGCAGCCCAACGGGCAGGACCTGGGCAATGTGGTGGTGAAGGTCTTTATGAACATGGGCGGGGTCCGTAATGATGGCAAACAATACTATCTCGACAGGAACATCGTCGTCCAGCCTTCAAATGCGCCGGCAGACAAAGTAGCCCTTCGTTATTATTTTACTGATATGGAAGCCAGGGACCTGATCACCGCCAGCGGCTGCCCGGGCTGTAACCCGCTGGCCGACGCTTACCAGGCAGGCGTGGCCCAATACAGCAGCGCCGTCGCCCCGGAAGAGGACAGCACCCTGGCCAATAATGCCACCGGCTTTTATCATTTCTTCCAGCCTCGCACGGATGTCAGCGTGATCCCCTACGACAACGGCTATTATGCAGAATATAGCGTCGCCGGCTTCTCCGAGTTCTGGATAAATGCCGGCGGACCGGGCAATCAGCAACCGGAGGGACCTACCCTGCTCTCTTTCACCGCAAGCCGCAGCGGCGACAGGGGGTTGTTGCAATGGACTACGGGCGGGGAAACCAACACCAGCCGGATCATCATAGAAAAAAGCCCTGACGGGGTCACGTTCACGGCCCTGGATTCCATCGCCGGGAGGAATGGGGACACCATCAATACCTATCATTATGCCGATAATTCACTTTGGAAAGGGATAAATTACTATCGACTGAAGATCGTCGCTGCTGACGGACGCTACAATTACTCCTTCATACGCGCGCTGGACCTGAACGATGCGGGCGCCTATATCCATATCTATCCGAACCCCTGGCATAGCGGGGAACTGCATATCACCAGCACCCAAAACCTGCGCAATATCGAGCTGGCGGATGTATCCGGCAGGATCCTTTTCCGGACGGCAGCCAGTGGCAGCGTGCGCACCCTGACTCCGGGCCCACTTTCCCACGGTATATACTTTGTTATAATTGATACGGAAGGGGGAAGGAAGGTGGAAAAATTGCTGGTGAAATAATCTATATTTGCCCGGCATGTAGTAAAATGGGCTCCGGCCCTATCATTAGTGTCCAACAAAATCCTGTAGTAATTTATGAGTTTCAATCGAGTGAACAATGTCGTGGGCTGGATCGTGGGAGTGATTGCATGTACCGTCTATGTCATGACCATGGAGCCCACCGGCAGCTTCTGGGATTGCGGTGAGTTTGTCTCCAGCTGTTATAAGCTCCAGATCCCCCATCCGCCCGGCGCCCCGCTGTTCGTCCTCATGGGCCGCCTGTTCATCGTCCTTTTCGGCGACAATCCACTCACCGCCGCCCGGGGTGTGAACTTCATGAGCGCCATTGCCAGCGGCCTGTCCATCCTCTTCTTATTCTGGACCATCACCCATTTTGCACGCAAGCTTGTCCAGCAGCAAAATACTGCTGTGGAGCCCAACGGCAGCCAGCTGTTCACCATCATGAGCGCAGGCGTTGTGGGCGCCCTGGCCTATACTTTCTGCGATTCTTACTGGTACAGCGCCGTAGAAGGGGAAGTATATGCATCCTCTGCTTTCTTCACCGCCCTGGTCTTCTGGGCCATTCTCAAATGGGAGCATCATGCCGACCAGTCAGGGTCGGACAAGTGGATCGTCTTCATCTTCTATATGATGGGCCTCTCCATCGGCGTGCACCTGTTGAACCTGCTGACCATTACGGCCATCGTGATGGTGTACTATTTCAAGCGATTCAGACCTACTACCTGGGGCACTATCATCGCCGCCCTGACGGGTATCGTTATCACGGGCGTGGTACAAGTAGTGGTCATTCAATATACTATTAAAGGTGCGGGCGCTTTTGACATCTTCTTCGTCAATAGCCTTGGACTTCCGTTCTTCTCCGGATTTGGATTGTACTTCGTCCTGCTGGCTGCCCTGCTTACCTGGGGGCTTATCTTCAAAAGAGAAAGAACCAGCGTCATGCAAATGCGCATCTGGCTGGCCCTGTTCGTCCTGATCGTCGCGTTGCCTGTCATCATCAATTCCGGTGGCGGAGGTGGCGGCAAGTTCCTCAAGCTGCTGGTTGGCCTTGTCCTTGCCTACTTCGGTGGCTATATTGTTAAGAAGGATGCCATCCCCAGCTTCAAGCTGGCGCTCTGGTGCTTTGCTTTCATGCTGCTGGGCTATTCCACTTATTTCACCACCCTCATCCGCAGTACCGCCAACCCGGCCGTGGATATGTACAATGTAGACAACCCCGTCAGCCTTGTCGGATATCTCAGCCGTGAACAGTACGGCGACTGGCCCATCCTCTATGGACCGGATTTCACCGACCCTGCTCCCACAGTCGAAGGGGCCGACGTATACGCAAAAGGAAAGGATAAATATGAAGTAGCTGGCAAGGCCATCGTACAGGATTGGGGCGGTGCTCCTACCGCACACATCTTCCCACGTATGTGGAACCCCAGTAACGAACGGCGTGAGGTTGACACTTACAGGCAATACTCCGGAATGGAAGGGGATCAGCCGACCATGGGGGATAATATCAAGTATTTCGTCAGGTACCAGACGGGTTGGATGTACCTCCGCTACTTTATGTGGAACTTCTCAGGCAAACAGAATGACCTGGAAGGTTTCGGCAATGCGCGGGACGGGAATGCTATTACAGGCATATCCTTTATCGACAATTATTTTTTGGGAGATCAAAGCAAGCTGCCCGACAGCATCCGTAAGAATAATAAATCCTACAACCGGATGTACCTCCTCCCGCTGATCCTGGGCCTCCTGGGATTGGTGTTCCAGGCGCGGCGCGCCAGAAAGGATTTCATAGTAACAGGATTGCTGTTCTTCTTCACCGGCTTTGCCATTGTCCTCTATCTCAACCAGGCAGGACTGCAGCCACGTGAACGGGACTATGCCTATGCGGGATCCGAATATGTGTTTGCCATCTGGATCGGGCTGGGCGTCCTGTGGATAAAAGAGCTGCTGGAAAAATATGTATTGAAAGGAAAGGGAGCCATGGCAAACTATGCAGCAGCCGGCCTTTGCTTCCTGGCCGTGCCTGTGCTGATGGGCAATCAGGAATGGGATGACCATGACCGTAGCAAAAAAACATTGGCGAGGGACCTGGCCCGGAATTACCTGGAAAGCTGTCCGAAAAATGCCATTCTTTTTTCTTTCGGGGATAACGATACCTACCCGCTGTGGTATGCACAGGAAGTGGAAGGCATCCGTCCCGATGTACGCGTGATGGTAAATACGCTGTTGGGCACGGACTGGTACATGAACCAGCTGCGGTATAAGGTAAACGAAAGCGCGCCTTTTGACGTAATATTCACGCCGGAGCAGATCATGGGCGATAAGCGGAATGTATGCTATTTCACCGACAGGATACCTGGCTTCGATAAGAACAAATACTATGATTTGTATGATGTGCTGAAGAATGTAGTTGGCAGCGAGAGTCCCCAGTACACGAACCAGACCAACAGCGGCGGAACTGTGAACATGGTGCCTACGCAGAAATTCTCCGTGCCCGTGGACGAGCATACCGTGCGCAGCAACGGGATGGTGCATCCGGGAGACAGTGTCGTATCGGAACTGCACCTCGATATCCCTGCGCAGAAAAACTACCTGGTAAAAAATGACCTGGCTATTCTGGCCATCATCGCGGCCAATAAATGGAAAAGGCCTATTTGCTTCACGTCTCCCCAGGAGCTGAGCGACCTGGGCCTGTCTAAATATGTACGCTTGCAGGGGCTGTCCTACCAGCTGGTGCCAGTGGCCAATGGCAACGTGGACAATGAAGTGGCCTATAAGACCCTTATGGAAAAGTTCACCTACGGCAATGCCAATAAGCCAGGAGTGTATTATGATGAAGAGAACCGCCGTCATCTCAATAGCATCAAATTTGCGCATGCACAGGTGGGGTTAAGCCTGGCAGATGCCGGCCTGAAAGATTCCGCCCGGAAAGTGCTGGAGCATTATGACCAGAATGTGCTGGAGTCGAACTTCTCCTATGGCATGACGAGCAACCAGAACAACCTCCATGATTATTTCTCCTTCCGTTTCCTGGAAGCCTGCTATCATGCAGAAGACCACAAGCTGGCAGGGAAAGTGGCGGCTTCTTTGAAAAAAGACCTTCAGCAGCAGATGGTATATTATAAATCACTGGGAGAAGGGATGACGGACGAACAAATGGCTGTCAATGCCCAGATGTTGCTACAGGGCAAGGGCGGCAACCTCTCGGAAAAGCAGGCGCCCTTTGCGCAGGACATCGTGTCGTCTTTCCAGATCCTGCTACAGATGGAAGAGTGGGACAAACAGTACAATGGGAAGCCGGCCCCGGCAGGGCCTCCGGCGCTGAAATAGTATGACTAAAAAAGGGGCCGGGGCCCCTTTTTTAATGTCTATGATCATTTCCCTTCCATTTGCTATGATCCGGGTGACCTTTGATCTGCCAGTATTTTTCATCATGGCTGTCACGGATGACCACCTGATCGTGGCGGCCTTTGTACTCATTGTATTTCTGTGCATCATCCTTATGATGCTTCCAGGGGCTGGGGTCATTTTCCACCACTTTATAAGTTTTGTACAGGTCGGCATGATAACTTGCCGGCAGTTGCGCTGCTGTCACCCTGCGGCCCTGGTTCCAATAGATGTACTGTTTGTGCGGCACATCATAATAAACATCATATTCGGGTAAATAATAATATTGAGCCTTGTCATACCCTGTGGGACCCCACAGCGGCTGACTGCCAATATTGATGCTTACGCTGACCTGGGCGTCAGCATGCTGCCAAAGTGCTGCTCCTGCCAAGACGATAATGAGTGCTAATTTCTTCATATTCAATTGATTTTGAGCGTGTATATTCAAATAAAATGCCAGGGGCAGGAGACAGGACGATACTTCGGTGAATGGGTTGATTTACAAGGTAAATATCAGGAGTTTTCCACAAGCGGGTAGCCGGTGCGGTACGGCGGTGGAAAAAGTTTTCCTAATTTGACTTTTCCAATATATCTTTGTCCATCATAATAGTAGACTTAATAAAAAGTATGAAATCTGCAGCGTCCATGAAGTATATATCTCTCTCCTCTAACAACTCCTGTTGTTGTTGCTGCTGATACTTGCCGCCATCCTCCCTGACATTTTATTCGTTCGAAATTAACCACCTGATTATGGACAATACGATACAGCTGAAACAAGACCAAACTACAATACCCTACCAAAATGGTGGGTTAAAGGAGCTGGTGTCCTCATTGACGGAATTGACGGAAGGATTGAGCATCGAGGAAGCTTTAACGCTGCTGGCTGCGCGCTTTCCGGGACAAGTGACTTTTTCGACCAGCTTCAGCATCGAGGACCAGGTGATCACGCACGCTATTGCTTCGCAGGATATTCCCATTACGCTGTTCACGCTTGATACAGGTCGGCTTTTCGCGGAGACCTACTCCGTATGGAGCAGCACGAATGAGAAATACAATACCCGGGTACAGGCATTTTATCCTGACCGTACCCTGCTGGAAAAATTGCTCAATGAGAAGGGCCCCAATTCCTTTTATGAGTCCGTTGCCGACCGTAAAGAATGTTGCCGGATCCGTAAAGTGGAACCCTTAAGACGTGCACTGAAAGGAAACGCAATTTGGGTGACGGGCCTTCGTGCGGAACATTCGCCGGAGCGGAAGGATCATGCGCTGATCGAATGGGATGAGGGCAACCAGATCATTAAGTTCAACCCCCTGCTGCATTGGAATACGGCAAGGGTAAAGGAATATATAGGCAAAAATGATGTCCCTTACAATGTTCTGCATGACCGGGGCTTTGTCAGCATTGGCTGTGCGCCCTGCACCCGTGCGATCAGGCCGGGAGAGGATTTCCGGGCAGGCAGATGGTGGTGGGAGGACAGCAGCAAAAAAGAATGTGGATTACACTCATCTTATTAGGACGGAAAAAAAATTATCATGAGCACAACGAATAAATATCACTTAGACTACCTGGATCAGTTGGAGTCGGAAGCCATCCACATCCTGCGTGAAGTTGCGGGTCAATTCGAACGCCCGGCCCTTCTTTTCAGCGGAGGTAAGGATTCCATCACGCTGGTATACCTGGCGCTGAAAGCTTTTCGGCCCGGTAAATTCCCTTTCCCTCTTGTGCACATTGATACGGGGCACAATTTCCCGGAAGCGTTGGCTTTCCGGGATCAGCTGGCTGCCCGGATTGGAGAGAAGCTTATCGTACGCAAGGTAGAGGATACCATCAAGGCGAGGCACCTGACGGAGCCCACCGGCAAATTCGCCAGCCGCAATGCGCTGCAAACCTATACGCTGCTGGATACTATTGAAGAGTTCGGGTTCGACGCCTGCATCGGCGGCGCCAGGCGGGATGAGGAAAAGGCAAGGGCAAAAGAGCGGATATTTTCGGTACGGGATGAGTTTGGCGGATGGGATCCCAAACGGCAGCGGCCTGAATTGTGGAATACCTACAACGGGAAGATCAAAAAAGGCGAGAATGTGCGTGCATTCCCCATCAGCAATTGGACCGAGCTGGACATCTGGAACTATATCCGTCGCGAGAAGATAGACCTTCCTTCCATTTATTTTTCGCATGAGCGGGAAGTCATCGGGTATGAAGGACAATGGGTGGCTGTATCCCCTTTCATTCGTCTGGATCCCAGCGACCAGGTAGAAACAAAGCGGGTGCGTTACCGCACCGTGGGAGATATGACGTGTACGGCTGCCGTGGAATCCGGCGCTACAGTCATCGATGATATTATTCGTGAGATCACGGCCACACGTACCAGCGAACGGGGCGAGACCCGCATCGACGACAAAGTGTCGGAGGCAGCGATGGAGGACAGGAAAAAGAACGGTTACTTTTAGCGGACCACAGGTTCGCTGTCCGAAGGATAACCGAGCGGAGCGAAGGTTACGAACGAGGGACGACGTTCCGACGAAGTACTAAATTAGAGTCTAGAAAATCCCGAACCGGGCCGATCAGGCCAAAGACTTAAAAATATTAGAATATGGACCTATTAAGATTTATTACGGCGGGCAGTGTGGATGACGGGAAAAGCACCCTCATCGGCCGGTTGTTGTACGACAGCAAAAGCATCCTGGCAGACCAGCTGGAAGCGCTGGAAAAACAAAGCAGGAACAAAGAGGACGGCGAGATCGACCTGGCGCTGCTGACGGATGGCCTTCGTGCGGAGCGGGAGCAAGGTATTACCATCGATGTCGCCTATAAATACTTCTCCACCCCCAGGCGGAAATTCATCATCGCGGATGCGCCTGGTCATATCCAGTATACACGGAATATGATCACCGGCGCTTCCAACGCGAACCTGATCATCATTCTTGTTGACGCGCGTAATGGTGTGGTGGAGCAGACCCGCCGCCATTCGATCATTGCCAGCCTTTTGAACATCCCCCACGTGGTAGTCGCCATTAACAAAATGGATCTTGTAGATTATTCCGAGGATGTATATAACAATATAGCTATCGACTATGCGGAGATCGCCAGGACGCTGCAATTAAGGGATGTGGTCTACCTGCCCATCAGCGCACTGAAAGGCGATAATATCGTGGACCGCAGTGATAAGCTGGCCTGGTATGAAGGCCCTACCCTGCTGGAGCTGCTGGAGCAGACGGAAGTGGAGAAGGATGTCAACCTCACCCATGGCCGGCTGCCTGTGCAATATGTCATCCGTCCCCAGACCGAGGAGCTGCATGACTATCGGGGATATGCAGGTAAGATCGTCAGTGGCGTATACCGTAAAGGCGAAGCCGTGACCGTGCTGCCTGCCGGACTCACCAGCCGTATCAAAAGCATCGAAACAGGCGGCCGGGAAGTAGAAGAGGCTTTCGCTCCCCAGAGCGCCGTCCTGCAGCTGGAAGACGACATCGATATCAGCCGGGGCGACCTCATCGTGACGAACGAACATCCGCCCCGCGTCGACCAGGAGCTGGAGGTGCTGCTGTGCTGGATGGATTCCAAGCCCCTCATCCCGGGCAACAAATATCTCCTGCAGCAAGGCAGCCGGGTAGTACGCGCAGTGGTAAAAGAAATAACGTACCAGCTGGATGTCAATACCCTTGAAAAAAATACCAGTCCCGGGCAGATCGGGTTGAATGATATTGTGAAAGTCACCATCCGTACGGCTGCACCGCTGCCCTTCGACAGCTATAGTTCGCTGCAGGCGAACGGCGGCGCAATTCTGGTGGACGAGACGAGTTACGTTACGGTAGGGGCTTGCATGATCCAGTGATCAGAATTGCGCCGCCCATCATAGGAGTCTAAACACACCAAACTCCCGAGCCGTCAGGCTCAGGACTTAAAAAAGATAAAGGAACAGAGATTAAAATGAAAAAAGGCAAAGTCATCCTCGCAGGCGCCGGCCCCGGAGACCCGGAGCTCCTCACGCTGAAGGCCCTCCGCTGGCTTCAAAAAGCAGACGTGGTCGTCGTCGATCGCCTGGTCAGCAGGGAGGCTTTGCAGGAATTTACACGCGAAGACGTCCTCATCGTACCCGTGGGCAAAAAATGCAGCGATCATGCCTCCACGCCACAGCAGGTAATCAACGAGCTGCTGGTGGAATATGCGCTCCAGGGTAAGCTCGTGGTGAGGTTGAAAGGCGGAGATGTTTCCATCTTCTCCAATGTGCTGGATGAGTTGAAGACGCTCGCCGAACACCAGATCGAGTATGAGATCATTCCCGGTGTGACGGCAGCCCTTGGCGCGGCCGCCTATGCAGGCATCCCGCTGACGGCCAGGGGTTATGCCACGGCAGTGCGTATGCTGACCTATTACAGGAGCGAGCTGCTGAACGAAGCCTATATGCAGGACCTGGCGCGGACTGACGACACCCTCGTGTTCTATATGTCTTCCGGCACGCTGGACCAGCTGGTGGAAAAGCTGGTGCAATATGGGATAGCATCCGACAAATGGATAGCCATCGTCGAACAGGCCACCACGCCGTTGCAGCACGTACATCATTATCCTGTCAATGGCTACCTGGACAAAGCCGCAGGCAGCACCTATGCATCCCCTACCCTGATCATCATTGGAAAAGTAGCGGCGCTGCACGGATCTTTCGGGTGGATGCCGGACAGCCGCAGCAAAGAACATTATTTCACACCCCTGAGCGTAGCGGGGGCTGACCTATACAATAAAAAGTTACCGACATGCTGACAACGCCGAAATTGAAGACTTTACAGGAGCTGATAGCCGGCGCAACGAAAGAAGAGCTGATCTGGCTGAGCGGCTATTTGGCCGGCGTCGTAGCGCAAACCACCGGGCAACCGGCCATTACTGCCAATGTCCTGGCGACCGCAACGGCCCAGGAGCCGGAAGCTGCGGCAAAGCCCGCCGTGAGCAAGATCACCATTGCCTACGGGACAGAGACGGGTAATTCCAAGAAGCTGGCTGCAGACTTTGCCGCCAGGGCCAAAAAGAAAGGGATCAATGCGAAAATAGTGGGATTGGAACAATACCGTCTCACGGACCTTTCAAAGGAGGAATATTTCTTCACTGTCATTAGTACACAGGGTGATGGGGAGCCACCCGCCTCCGCCAAAAAATTTTACGACCATATTCATAAGGAAAGCCTGCAGCTGACACAGCTGAAATATAGTGTGCTGGCCCTTGGCGATACTTCCTATCCCCTTTTCTGCAAGGCCGGCGAGGATGTGGACCAGCAATTACACCGTATGGGAGGCCAGCGTATCGTTTCGCTACAGAAATGTGATACGGATTATGAGGCGGAGGCCGCCGGCTGGTTTGACCAGATCCTGCAAAAGCTGGTCAGCAGCACCGCCCCGGCGCTCAGCGCCCCGGCCGTCGTTGTACGTAAATCCACGGGTAAAAAGGTCCATGCAGGCACTGTTATCACCAATATCAACCTCAACGACATCGGGTCCGGCAAACAGACCCACCACGTGGAGATCGCTGCTGAAGTGGAATACCAGCCGGGTGACTCCATTGGTATCATGCCGGAGAATCCCCGCGAGATCGTAGAGGCCATCATATCCATCACAGGCATCGATCCAACGCGCAAAGTGACCTACCGGGAAGAAGAGCTATCCATAGCGGACCTGCTGCGCAGGAAGCTGAACATTGTTTTCCTTCCGGAGCGGGTGGTGAAAAAATATGCCGCCATCGTCCGGCAGGATATTCCCGAGACCAGGATCGGTCTGCTGGACCTGCTGAAGATCTATCCTGTAAAGGACCTCACGCAATTCCAGGAGGTCGTCAGCATCCTCGAACCTACCGCCCCGCGCCTGTACTCTATTTCTTCCTCACCTGAAGCGCATGGTGGCGAGATCCATATCACTGTCTCCAAAGACACTTTCGTCGTCAACGGTGAGACCAAGCACGGGCTTTGCTCCGATGCGCTGTCGCAGCTGAGCCCGGATCAAACGCTGGAGTTCTATGTACATAAAAATTCGCAATTCAAGCTGCCGGAGCAGGACAAGGACGTCATCATGATCGGTCCCGGCACGGGTATCGCCCCTTTCCGCAGCTTCCTGGCAGAGCGGGATGCCACGGGCGCCAGCGGCAGGAACTGGCTGTTTTTTGGCGACCAGCATTTTACCACCGATTTCCTCTATCAGACAGAGATACAAAATTGGATACAAACGGGTGTACTAACGAGGATCAATACAGCTTTTTCCCGCGATCAGCAGGGTAAGGTATACGTTCAGCATAAGATGCATAAACAGGCAGCCGAGCTGTATAGCTGGCTCGAAGCCGGCGCCTATGTGTATCTCTGCGGTGCAAAAGAGCCGATGAGCCTGGACGTGGAGAGCGCCCTGCTGACGATCATCCAGCAGCAGGGGAAAAAGAATGCCGCACAGGCGGAAGGTTACCTGGACGAACTGAAGGAAACAGGCCGTTATGTAAAAGATGTGTATTAAATAAAAGAACTTATGAGTGAGACCAAGCAAACGAATGCAGCACCGGCGGAGCCTCCCAGGCAGGCGAACCTGTCCCCTGTGGAGCGTATCAAGCAGAAAAGCGACGGGCTGAGAGGTACGCTGGTGGAAAGTCTGCAGGACGAGGTAACAGGCGCTATCAGCGACGACGACCAGTCCCTGGTAAAATTTCATGGGATGTATCAGCAGGACGACCGGGACAGAAGGGAAGAACGGGCGGAAAAGAAATTAGAGCGGCTGTACTCCTTTATGATCCGTCTCCGTCTGCCGGGAGGGTTCCTTACGCCTGAACAATGGATCGCCCTCCATCATATTGCAGGAGAGAATTCCACGGGTACCATCAAGATCACCACCCGCATGACCGTGCAGCTGCACGGACTGCTGAAATCCAGGCTTAAGCCCACGATCAAGTCATTCAACGAGGCCGGGCTCGACTCTATTGCCACCTGCGGCGATGTCAATCGCAACGTTACCTGCGCTGCACATCCTATGCAGTCGGAAGTACATGAGCAGGTACACGCCTATACGGCCAGGATCAGCGAGATGCTGAAACCGAAGACACATGCTTATTATGAGATCTGGCTGGATGAGGAAAAGATGGCTGACAGATCTTCGGAGGAAGACCCCCTGTACCAGGACCGGTATCTCCCCCGGAAATTCAAGATCGGCATTGCGATCCCTCCTAACAATGAGGTGGATGTGTTCATTAATGACCTGGCACTCACTGCCATCATTGAGAAAAAGACTTTAAAAGGATTCAATATCGCCATCGGGGGCGGACTGGGTACGACGCATGGCAATGCCGAGACCTATCCCCGACTGGCCACCACCATCGGCTACATTCCCGTTGCTGCCGGCGACGACCTGCTGATGAAAGCCATCTATGAGGTACTGACGATCCAGCGGGATTATGGCAATCGCAGCGACCGGAAGCTGGCCAGGCTGAAATACACCGTGGATAAGTATGGCGTGGAATGGTACCGCGAGGAACTGGAGCGCCGTATAGGAGCCAAACTGGAAGAGGCACGTCCCGCCAGCTTCACAGACCGCATCGACTATTACGGATGGCGCCAGAACCACAAAGGACTTTGGTATTATACCCCTTTTATCGAGAATGGCCGCGTGCTGGACGATGAGAAGGTAGCTTTGAAGACCGCGCTGCTGGAAGTCGCCAGTACGGGAAAAGCCAATTTCCGTTTTACGGGCAATCAAAACCTTATCTTGTCCGATATAAACAAAAAAGATAAGACAGCCATCGAAACGATCCTGCAAAAGTACGGCATCCTGCAACATACGGAGACGGCCTCTGCCCTGCGTAAGAATGCCATGGCCTGTGTTGCCCTGCCTACCTGCCCGCTGGCATTGGCCGAAGCACAGCGCTATCTGCCGGTGCTGATCGACAAGATCGAGGAGCTGGTGAGCAAACATGATCTGAAAGACGAGAATATCATCACCCGTATGACGGGATGCCCTAATGGATGCGGACGCCCCTATGCAGCCGAGATAGGTTTCGTAGGCACGGCCCCGGGACATTATAATATGCACCTCGCCGGCGACCATGAAGGGCTGCGGCTCAACAGGATCTATAAAGAGAACCTGGACGAGGCCGCCATCCTCCGGGAACTGGACCTCCTTTTCTGGCTCTATAAGAAAGAGCGGGCCACAGGGGAAAAGTTCGGGGATTTCGCCTGGAGGCAGAAATGGTATAAAAGCTGAGCGAACAATCAAAAATGCTGCGTGCAGCATTTTTTAATCATATTTTAGTCTATTAAATTAATAGACTATTTTTGCGAACCAAAAGTCTATAAAACAAGTAGACTAACACTTTAAAAACCATCTTAAAACGTCCAAACGATTTCGTTATGAGAAATGCGAAAATGCTGACAAACCTTATCCTTTTCCTCCTCCTGGCGGCAGGCAACGCCCTCTTTGCCCAGGACAACAATTCCATTATAGAGATCTCCGGGAGGGTGACCGACCAGGAGAAGAAAGAACCTCTTCCGGACGTCAGCGTGCAGGTGAAGGGCACCGTCACGGGGACGGTGACCAACCAATCCGGTGATTTCAGGCTGCGTACCAAGGCCAGGCTGCCTTTTACCCTTATATTCTCCTCCGTCGGCTTCAGGCAGCAGGAATTCGAGGTGAAGAACCTCGGCTCCAACCTCCAGATAGAGCTGTCCACACAGACCGTACTGGGCAATGAGCTGGTAGTTACGGCCAGTCGCGTGCCGGAAAGCATATTGCGAAGCCCGGTTGCTATCAACAAGCTGGACATCCGGGCCATCCGGGAGACGCCGGCGCCGAGCTTTTACGATGCATTGGAGAATGTAAAAGGGGTGCAGATGACCACATCCAGCCTTACTTTTAAAGTGCCCAACACAAGGGGATTCAATATCCCTAATAACTTCCGTTTTATGCAGCTGGTGGATGGCGTGGATATGCAGGCCGCCACCCTGGGCGTACCCCTGGGCAATGCCATCGGGCCTACCGAGCTGGACATCGCCAGTGTGGAAATTACGCCGGGCGCTGCCAGCGCCCTGTATGGGATGAATGCCATCAATGGCATGGCCAACCTGCTGACGAAGAGCCCTTTTACCAGTCAGGGCCTCAGCATCTACCATAAGACAGGCGTCAACCACGTAGATGGCAAGGACCACGACCCGTCCGTTCTTACGGAAACAGCTATCAGGTATGCCAAGGTGATCAACAACCGGTGGGCTTTCAAGCTGAACTTCGGCTATATGCAGGGTACGGACTGGCGGAGCAACACACGCCTGGACCAGAACCCCAATAACCTTAACAGCGCCAACCCTGGTTTCCCTGCCCTTAACGGCCCGGCCAACAACATGGCATTCGACGGATGGAATAAATACGGCGACGATGTGCTCTCCGGCAGCAATGTGGTCTCGCTCAGTGGCCTCACCATCGACGGAAAGGCCAATCAGACTTTGAGAGTGGCCCGCACGGGCTATTGGGAGACAGACCTGGTGAGCCCCAAGGTGAGCAACTTGAAATTTGACGCAGCGCTCCACTACCGCCTCTCGGAAAAAGCCGAGATCTCCTATAGTTACCGGGTAGGGACTATGGACGGTGTATTCCAGCGGGGCAACAAGATCCGCCTGGACAATGTCGTCGTACAGAACCATCATCTGGAATTAAAGGGCAGCAACTATGTTGTCCGGGCCTATGTTTCGCTGGAGAATACGGGTGACTCGTATAATGTGAAGCCACTGGCCGACAACCTGGACCTGTATACGGGGGGCGCTACGGATACCAAGACTGCGGCCGACTGGGGCTCCAAATACAAGGCCGCCCTGCAGCAATATGGTGCCGATCATGGAGGCGCTTTGAACTCCTCCAACCTGGCAGCGGCGGGTGTATATGCCCGGCAGCAGGCGGATGCCAGCAGAGCGCAGCCTGGCACCGAGCGGTTCAATAGGTTGATAGATACCATCCGCAAGATCAATAACTGGGATATCAAGTCCTCTTCCATTCCTGACGCACCCGTCACAGGTGGCGCAGCCCTTATCCAGAAGAGCCGCCTGTACCACACGGAAGCGCAGTGGGACCTGTCGAAATATGTGAAAGTGGTCGACCTGCTCATCGGCGCCGACGCCCGCGTTTACCAGGTCATCCCCGATGGCAACAACTTCGTGGACTTCTCCCGCCCCATCGCAGACCGTAACAAGCCTGAGAAGGACGGCAGCTATGGAAAGGATGTGATATATGAGAAATTCGGTGGTTTCGCCCAGGTGACAAAGACCTTCTTTGAAGAAAAGCTGAAGCTGTTTGCCTCCCTGCGTTATGATTACAACCCGTATTTCGATCCCAAATTCACGCCCCGCCTGGCGGCCGTGTATACGTTGAAGCAGCGGCATAATTTCCGCTTTACCTTCCAGAACGGCTACCGGTTCCCCGCCCTCTTCGAGGCATTATCCTATGTAAATAACGGACGCGTTAAAAGGGTCGGCAGTCTGCCGTTCATCAACGAAGGGCTGGGCTATCTGGAAAACAGCTATACCCAGGCCTCTGTGGTCAACTTCAACGCCAAAGTAGCAGCACAGGGTAATACGGACCAGGCAGCGCTTGACAACCGCAATCTGCTGGTGGCGGCCAACCTTCCCAATGCCAGGCCGGAACAGATCACCTCCTTCGAGGCGGGATACAAGAGCGTGCTGCTGAGCAATACGCTCATCGTCGACGTGGATGCCTACATCAATCGCTATAACGGGTTCCTCGGACAGGTGCAGGTATATGTACCCCATGGCCAGACCATCGGATCAGACGCCGCCGTGCTCGCCATGCTGGACAAGAACAGGAATTCCCAGGACCGCTACCGTGTATATACCAATGCGAAGAACACTTATAACAATTTCGGATCGGCCCTGGCCGTGACCTATAATTTCTATAAGAAATTTACATTGGGTGGGGTCGTGAATTACAATGAAATGAAGGCCAACAAGACCAGCGACATCTTCGTAACAGGGTTCAACACGCCGAAATGGTCAAGCAACATTTCATTCGGCAACCGCGAGATCGTAAAGAACATCGGTTTCAACGTGGTCTGGAGATGGCAGGACAGCTTCCTCTGGGAGAGTCCCCTGGTGACCGGCGGCATTTCCGCTTTCAGTACAGTGGACGCCCAGGTGAGCTTTCGTATCCCCAGGCTGTATTCCACTATCAAGCTGGGAGGATCGAACCTCCTGGATCACCGTTATCTGCAGTATGCGGGCGGCCCTACAATAGGAGGCCTTTACTATGCGGCTATTACGATCGACGGATTGTTGAAATAAGGAGCATAGAGTGGGTATTATTCTATAAATTTGGAGGACTATGGAGATAAATGATCATCCTATTGAGGTAACGCCCGCAGAAGCCAGGGAAGAGCAGGAAGGCAACCGGCTCTTCCCCGTCTTTTTAAAGCTGGAGGAGCTTTCCCTGCTGATCGTCGGCGGTGGGAAGGTGGCCCTGGAAAAGCTGCATGCCGTACTTTCCAATGCACCTGCCACAAAGATCAGGATCGTGGCAAAGGCCGTGTCGGAAGGCCTGGCTGCAGAAGCGGCCTTGCATGCCAATATAGGTTTGACAGAAAAGCCCTATGACCGCAGCGATCTGGAAGGCGCTGACATTGTCATCGTGGCGGTGAATGATATTCCCGTCGCCACGCAGATAAAGACCGACGCGCGCCGGGCAGGAAAGCTGGTGAACGTGGCTGACAAGCCGGAGCTCTGTGATTTTTATCTCAGCTCAGTGGTCAGAAAAGGAAATCTGAAGATCGCCATCTCCACTAATGGCAAATCGCCTACCATTGCCAAGCGGCTGAAGGAAGAGATCGGCAGTATGATCCCCGATGAAATGGAGAGCGTCCTCGATAATATGCAGACCATACGTCAGCGGATGAATGGGGATTTCAGCGAAAAAGTGCGGCAGCTGAATGACCTCACCAGCGTCCTGGTTGCCAAGCAGGCGGTGCCCGATAAGCCGGAGATCCTCCACAGACCTCCCCCCGGCAAATGGATGCAAATAGTAAAATGGTGCCTTTTCGCCTTCCTTTTTATGATCCTGGGGCATGGCCTGCTTTCGCTGGTGCCTCTCCGTGATATCGGAGTATATATTGAATCCATCCCACAGGACGCCATCCACGGGTTTCTCATCATGATGCTGACGGGATTTATCGCGCAGATGGTGGACGGCTCGATGGGCCTGGGCTATGGCACTATCGCCACCACTTTCCTGCTGGCAAATGGGGTAAGTCCTGCGATCGTCAGCAGCCGGGTACATTCAGCCCGTGTGTTTTCCAGCGGTGTATCAGGGTACAGCCACCACCGCTTTGGCAACATCAATAAAAGGCTCTTCAGGGTACTTGTCATACCGGGTTGTATCGGGGCGGTGATCGGCGCTACCCTCGCTTATTTCGGGCAGAAATATGCCTCCTGGGTCCGGATACCCTTGTCTGTCTATACCGTTTACCTGGGATATTATATCTTAAGAAAAGCATTTAAAAAGAGGAACCCGAAAGATAAGGTCAAAAAAGCCGGCTGGCTGGCCTCGATAGGCGGTTTTATGGATGCTTTTGCCGGCGGCGGCTGGGGAACGCTGGTTACCAGCACGCTGATCTCCAAGCGCCGGAATCCCCGGTATGTCATTGGGTCAGTGTGCCTGGCGGAATTCTTTGTCGTCCTGTCCAGTGCTATCACTTTTTTCATCCTGCTGAAGCATATCCCCCTGATGGATGTGGCGGGCATGATCCTGGGAGGCGTGATCGCAGCGCCGATCGCCGCCAGGCTGGTAGGCAAGCTGCCCATCAAGGCCATGTTCATTGCCGTGGGATCGCTGGTGATCCTTGCCAGTTGCAATACACTATTCAAAGCAGTTATGTCTGTGATGAAAAGTCTCTAGCCGCGCATCAGACCACCATCAGGCTACATCCGCGGATATCGCTGTTGTCCACCCGTCCGGACACTTCAAAACTGCCGTCCGCATGGATGCGCCCGATGTCATCCACCGCAATAAAGCTACAGGAATAGATATTTGCCAGGTCGATGATGTTCAACAACCCCTCTCCCCTGTCGCCAACATCCAGCGGATCGTCTTCCTTTCTTACCAATACCTTCATCCAGGGTGGACAAAAGAATTGTCCTTCGCCGGCCGAATAGGCCTGGGAAAGCAGCTCGGTCATCCCGTATTCCGCGTGTACCGACTTCACGCCCAGCCTTTGCTGGAGGAAGGCATGCAGTTCGGGCCGGGTGATCTCCTTGCGGCGGCCTTTCATGCCGCCCGTTTCCATGACAATGGTATGTTGCAGGTGCAGGGAGTATTTTTCCGCAAAGTCCAGCAACGCAAAAGTTACCCCGATGAGCAGGGTCTTTTGCCCCTTCTCCTCCAGCTTCGACAGCAAGCGGTATAATTTTTCATGTTCATAAAGATAAAAGCCGCTGTCCGGATGGCCGCTGAGACCGATCAGCTCATGGACCATCAGCACGAGTGAAGAACCGGACCTTTCCAGGTAAGCCGGCAGCAGACCAATGATACAATAGTCTTCGGGAAGCCCATAGAACAGCTGGAAGCACCGGGTAAAGCTTTCCTTATAGAGCCGCAGGTCTTTTACTTCGTGACGGCTGCCGCCAGTGCCCGTGGTTCCGGAGCTTTCGAATACGGCAGCCGGGGCAAAGTCCGTTGTCCGCACAGCTCCCGATTTAAAGAAGCTCACGGGCAGGAAGGGGATCTTCGACAGCGACCGTACCGTATCCGGCGGGACGCCCAACGTGTCCACCCAACTCCGGTAGAGCGGGTTGTGTTCATATTGAAAATGAAATATCTCCAATGCCAGGCCGGGGAGCGCTGTGCTCCCGAAAATGTCCTTTTCCAGGTGAGTCATTCCAGTCGGTGTATTTAGCGTCTTTTTAGTCAATAAATTGCAAAAATTGCGTTAAGGTTGGACCTTTTCGTCAAAATTAGGTAGGTTTGTACATATATCCATTCAGCATGAAGCTTTCGTGTTTATTGTTACCCGGAATATTGATAACCGTTGCCATATCAGCCTGCAGCAAGAGTGGAAATGGCAGCAAACCGAAGATCAGCATTGAATCCTTGAACAATCCCGTCCAGCCGGACGAATCATTGACGGTGAATATCAAGTTCTCCAGTGGCAGCAAGCTTTCCAAGGGTACTTTTTTGGCAATTCGCACGCGTCTTAACCAGATCCAGCCGCCTAATCCTGTCAGTGGCGACACCGTTACATTCCAGATACCCGAATTTAGCGCCGATAAAGGCGAGCTGGAATTCATTCAACCATACCAGGGCTACCTTCATTTTATCGATCATATCAATGACACGCTGGTAATTAAGTTCGCGGTCATCGATGTCAATGGGAAATCAAGCGATACCGTATCCTCGCCCCAGATCATTGTGATCAACCCTTAAGATCATCGATCCCGTAATTATTAGCGCCTTGCTACGAAAAATATTCGACCTTTTTATTTTCAGCAGTCTGTACATTGGCCTATGTGCCGTATTGATGGTTTGGCAGACAGGCTGGTTGCTGTTGGGAGCACCTCCTTCGGGAAGGCTGATAGGATTTGTATTTTTCTCTACCATCTGCAGCTATAATTTTCACTGGTATCTGACTCCTTATTCGGTGAATCCTTCACGACGGGCGCTGTGGACACAGCGGCACAAGGTGCTGCATTTCATTCTGTACCTGGTGGGGCTGGTGGGGGCTGCCGTGTATTTTTTTTACCTGCTTCCCCATATCGTAGCCCTTTGTTTCGGAGCTTTTGTTACTTTCCTGTATTCGGCCCCCAAACTGCCGCAACCTATCTTCCGGCGACTGCGGGATATCGCAGTGGGCAAAACCCTTTTTCTCGCCTTTGTCTGGATGTATGTGACCACTGTCCTGCCCCTGATCGTTGCAGGCGTTGCCTGGCAGGCCGGGTACTTTCTTTTTTGTCTGGGCCGCTTTTTCCTCATCTATGCCATCTGTATCCTCTTCGATTACCGGGACCGTGAGGACGACAGGAAAGACGGGATCAGGAGCCTCATCACGCTGCTGAACGAAAAAGGTATCCATCGACTGTTCGTGGCGTCCCTTAGCCTGTTCGGGCTGACTACGATAGCCCTGGCCTTTTTTCATTACCCGGCATTTTATATCCTGCTGCTGCTGATCCCAGGTATATTGTTAGCCTTTTTATACCAGCGGGCCAAAAAAGACTTTTCCGACTACCTCTATTACTTCGTGCTTGACGGCCTGATGATGTTTTCCGGGCTGCTGATGCTGGTCTTCCGAATTTAGTTAAATTTGTAGCTTATCAACAATACTGAAATACCGACAAAATGGCAAAATCCACGAAAACCATCGCAAAATCTCCTTCCATATTGACTACCCGATCCCTGAATTTCCTGAAGAATTATATCAACAATCCATCCCCTGTCGGTTTTGAGAGCAGTGGGCAACAACTCTGGCTGGACTATCTCAAACCGCACGTCGACAGCTACTTTACAGATCCTTACGGCACCGCCGTCGGAGTGGTGAACCCCAAGGCCGCCTTTAAGGTCGTCATCGAGGCCCATGCCGATGAGATCAGCTGGTTCGTCAACTACATCACCCCCGAAGGATTATTGTACCTCAAGCGCAATGGAGGCGTTGACCACCAGGTAGCTCCGGCCCAAAGGGTCTTTATCCATGGCAAAAAAGGACTGGTGCCTGCTGTATTCGGATGGCCTGCCATTCATACCCGGCTGGGCAATCCGGACGCCAAAGAGCAGCAGCCTAAGGTAGACAATCTCTTTCTCGACACCGGCGCACGTAACAAAAAGGAAGTCGAGGACCTGGGCGTTCACATAGGAGCGGTAGTCACCTATCAGGCAGGATATGAAGAACTGGCTTACGATTACCTGGTCGGCCGTGCCTTTGACAATCGCGTCGGCGGATTTATGATCGCCGAAGTAGCCCGTCTCCTGCACGAGCATAAAAAGAAACTTCCTTTCGGGCTATATATCGTCAATGCCGTACAGGAAGAAGTAGGATTAAGGGGCGCCGAGATGATCGCCCGGCGGATAAAACCGGACGTAGCCATCATAACGGATGTCACCCACGATACATCCACTCCCATGATCAATAAGATCATAGAAGGGGACGTTGCCTGCGGCAAAGGACCTTCCCTTGCATTCGGCCCGGCCGTGCACAACAAGCTGCTGGCCCTGGTGCAGGATGTCGCAGGTAAAAAAGAGATCCCCATACAAATGAGGGCCGTTTCCAGGAGCACAGGCACTGATACGGACTCTTTCGCCTATGCCAATGATGGCTGCCCTTCCGTACTGATCTCCATTCCGCTCCGTTATATGCATACGACGGTGGAGATGCTGCATAAAAATGATATTGAACAAACCATTCAATTGATGTATGAGACCCTGCTGACACTGACGCCACAAACTAATTTACGGTATCTATGATAGGAAAGCTCTACTTATATATCGACCCGGGCAGCGGCAGTTATCTGATACAGATGATCATTGCCGCTGTTTTGGGCGTCGCTTTTTATTTCAGGAACCTGTGGTGGAAATTCAAGTCTTTTTTCACTAAAAATAAAAAAGACCAGCCACCGAAAAATGACAGCGAAAATGCCTGAGCCGATCCATCACCCGTCATCTTACAGGGATCCGTCGGGTTTTGTATTCCAGCTGAATGGCATTTATCACAGGCAGGTGAACCAGTCCTATGCTGGAGATTATACCTTGCTCATGGATTCCGGTCTGTACACAGCGCTCGCGGAAAAAGGATGGCTCATCGCCCACCAGGAAATATCCGGCAATCACACGGGCTCCGCAGATTGGTATAAGACGTTGCTGCCAGCGCAGCTGGAACAGGTCACTTATCCTTATGAATGGTGTTTTGAGCAATTGCGGGATGCGGCCCTCCGTACTTTGGCCATCCTTTCCACCGCCATGCAGCGGGGCATGATCCTGAAGGACGCCTCGCCTTTCAACATACAGTTCGTCAAAGGTAAGCCCCTGTTCATCGATACACTCTCTTTTGAAAGGTATGACCCTGCTTTGCCTTGGGTGGCTTATCGCCAGTTCTGCGAGTGTTTTTTATTCCCCCTGTACCTGGAACATTATTGTGGCATCGAACTGGGTAAGCTGCTCACCGCATACCCGGATGGCATCCCGGCGAATGTGACATCGCGGCTGCTTCCCGGGAAAAGCAGGTTCAACCCGGGCGCACTGATGCATGTGCACCTGCAAAGCTGGGTGAAGACAGACAATGGCCCCCGCCAGGGAAAGCCTCCCGCCTTCAGCCGGCAAAAGCTGGCGAACCTCGTGGAAAATCTTGCCGGCATCATCAAAAAGCTGAGGACGCGTGTCTCCTCCCACTCCACCTGGAACAACTATTATGGGCAAACCATTCTCAGCCGCAACTACCTGGAAGAAAAAGAAAAGCTGTTCAGGCATTTTATTGATGACATCTCTTTCCGGACCGTACTGGACATGGGTGCCAATGACGGTTATTTTTCACAGTTGCTTGCGGAGAGAAGCGATGCCACAGTCATAGCCATCGATGCCGATGCCGCCTGTATCAACAACCTCTATAATAAGCATATCAGCAATATCCTTCCATTATGTGTCGACATCCTGCATCCTTCCCCGGCCCTCGGTTTCCGTAACAGGGAGCGGTCTTCTTTTAACGACAGGTTCCGGGCAGAGCTTGTTGTTGCATTGGCCCTGGTCCACCATCTTGTGTTAAGCGGGAATGTTCCGGTCGGCGATGTCGCTCGCCACCTGGCGGAGCTAAGCACCCACCTGCTGATCATCGAATTTGTTCCCCTGGAAGACGAAAAGGCGCAGGAGCTTATCCGGAACAAACAGAGATGGCACCTCCCTTATGATGCGTCTTCTTTCGAACAGCTGTTCCTGGAATACTTTACCATCGTGAAAAAGAGTAAAGTGCCGGGGACGGAAAGGACCCTGTACATGATGAAAAAACTTCATCCGTAGCTATGAAAATGAAATTGCGTGATATCCCTCTTTTTCCTTTTCTATTGCCCGTTTTCTTTGTATTGCACGGGTTTGTTGAGAACAGGCCTTTCGTAAGCCTGCGCGATTGCGGCGGACTGGTATTGACCTATCTGCTGATAGCAGTGGTGCTTTACATTTTATTGTACCTCTTCTACAGGAATACAGCCAAAGCGTCATTAGCATTGGGTGTCCTGCAGGCCGTGTCCTTTTTCTTTGGCGCCATGCACGACTTTCTCATCCGGCACGCAGTCTTCCTAAGCAGGTACAGCATTATCCTGCCCCTGCTGACGATCCTGGTCGTCACGGCATTGATCTGGCTGAAGAAGACTTCCCGTAAGCTGACCAGCTTCGTATTGTTCCTGAACGTATTGCTATTAATTTATCTCCTGGTAGATGGAGTAAGTGCTTTTTACGCGGGTGATCAAAGCCGGCAACGGCTGACATTGGCCACGCCCTTTGAACAATCTGCCCCTGCCTGCGACACCTGCGCCTTCCCTGATGTCTATCTGTTGCTGATGGATGAATATGCCAGCACGACCTCTCTGAAAGAATGGTACGGCTATGACAACAGCGCACTGGACAGTTTTTTACGGGACAGGGGATTTCATATTCAGCAAAGAAGTCGCAGTAATTATAATTTCACTCCTTTTTCGATGGCGTCCATCCTGAACATGTCCTACCTGCAAGGCCTTGAGCCGGGCAATCACGCAACAATCGCCGGCTACGCTTCCAGCAAGGACCTGATACGCAGCAGTGAGGTCGTAAAACAGTTTGCCGCGCACGGATATGACATCATTAACTATTCTGTCTTCGACCTGGAAGGTAAACCTTCGGAAGTCAACCTGCGTCTGCTGGCGGGGAAAACGGACCTCATTACCGGACAGACCCTGTGGAGCCGTATTATCCACGACATCGGGTGGAATTTCCATGGCCTGCCACTCCGGGCGGTAAAAGACCAGGTGTACCAGGTCCTGCATGACAATGATCATTTCATTGCAGAGACAGAAAAGCAAAGCGCTATCCGTTCCGTACGCCCTCGCTTCATCTACGCCCATCTCCTTCTGCCGCATAACCCCTTTTATTATGATAAGCATGGGGCACTGAACGAGCCCCGCAACCTGCGCCAGAATATCCAGGGCTATCTTGACTACCTTCCATACACCAATGAAGTGATCAAAAAGCTGTTGACCTCCATTCAGCAGAATACACAAAATAAAGCCGTGATCATCATGATGGGAGACCATGGGGTACGATATCCGGCCCCGGGCGATACGATGCATATGCACGATCATCAAAACCAAAATGCCGTCTTCTTTCCTGACAGGGATTATCACTTATTGTATGACAGCATCAGCGGGGTCAACCAGTTCAGGGTCGTCTTCAATAGTATATTCCGGCAAAATATCCCTTTATTGAAGGATTCCACGATTTATTTGACAGATAAGAAGCTTTAATTACATTTGGCCTTCATGAGCGGCATGCTAAAAAAGATACCTTTTTATGTCCTTCTCCTTCCTGTCTTCTTTGTCATCCATGGATGCCTGGAATATTATGGATATATATCATTCTCCGATGCATTATTGCTTACGGTGACATATTGTGCGGGAGCCGGACTGCTGTTTGGATTATTTTTTCTTTTTTGCCGGCATGCCGGTAAGGCAGGCGTGTACACCGGCGCGGTCCTTTTCTTTTATTTTTTCTTTGGGGCCATAAAAGATTTTTTCAAGATCCATATTCCTTTCCTTCACCGGTGGGCCGTATTTCTTCCTTTATGGATGGCAGGAACGACAGTCCTCTTCCTCTACCTGCGCAGGAAACCACAGGTGGTGCCCCGATGGTCCCTGTTCTTCAACGGACTGTTCATCATTTATCTTTTCATAGATATCACGGGACTGCTGATCGCCCCGTTAAGGCCCTCCACCAGACGGGAGACGGGCGCCGCTATGCGGCAACTTTCACTGACACCCGCTGCTGACAGCCTGGGCCGGCCCGATATCTATTTTTTATTGTTTGATGCGTATGCCAGCTCCAAAGCGCTGCGGGAGCAATTCCACTATGACAATTCGGAGCTCGACGGCTTCCTGGATAGCCGGGGATTTCATATACAACGTCGCAGCATAAGCAACTACAAATACACCATCCTTTCGATGCCGTCCATTCTTAATATGGACTATATGGACGACCTGAAAAATGTCAGGGGCGGTCCACCGGAGGAATACCGCTATCTCAGCGGGCGGATCAGGGACAATGTCCTTACGGCCTGGCTAAAGGAGCAAGGGTATGACATCATCAACTGTTCTATCTTCGACCTGGAAGGCAATCCTACGCCCGTATCGGAAACTTTGTTGCCCCTGAGAACGAGGTTGATCACGGATCAGACTTTCTATTCAAGGTTCATCAAGGACATTGCATGGAACTTCCTCCAGTATTTCCATGACCCTTTGTCGAAAAAAGAAATTTACGGCCCTTTACATGACAACGAAAAGCTGGAGGAGCTGTTGAAAGCAGCCACTCTGCCACAGGGCAGGCGTCCCCGCTTTATTTATGCTCATTTCAACCTTCCGCACCCCCCCTACTATTTTGATGGGAAAGGACGGAAACTGAGCGTGGCAGCGCCCTATTCTCCTGCTGACGAAGACCGTACGGAGGATTATCTGGCCTATGTATCCTATGCCAACAGCGTCCTGAAGGACATGATCCTGACCATCCAGCAACGGACGAATGGAAAGGCGGTGATCATATTCATGGGAGATCATGGTCTCAGATACCATGACCAGTTGGGATACAACCCCGTTTTCTTTCTTGAGAACCAGAATGCCGTCTATTTCCCTTCCCGGGACTATCATCTGCTGTATGACAGTATTTCAGGGGTAAACCAGTTCCGGGTTGTGCTGAATTCCCTGTTCCGGCAAAATATCCCTTTATTAAAAGATTCAATCGTGAATGTAAAAGATAAGAAATAAATTTGCCTCCGTTAATCATACCAATTATGATAAAAAAAGACTGGACAATAGAAGAAATCAACGATATATACAATACCCCGCTGCTGGACCTGATCTACCGGGCCGCGAAGGTGCACCGTGAGAACAATGAGACGGGAGAGGTGCAGGTCTGTACCCTGCTGTCGATCAAAACAGGCGGGTGTCCGGAAGATTGCGCTTATTGTCCCCAGGCCGCCAGGTACAATACAGGGGTCAATGTGCAGGCATTGATGAAAAAGGAAGAGGTGCTGGATTATGCTGCAAAGGCAAAGGCGGCCGGCTCTACCCGGTTTTGCATGGGTGCTGCCTGGAGAGAGGTGCGGGATAACAAGGATTTTGACAGGGTGCTGGATATGGTGAAAGGTGTGAATGAAATGGGGATGGAGGTCTGCTGTACGCTGGGCATGCTGAATGAGGACCAGGCTAAAAAGCTGGCTGATGCGGGTCTTTATGCTTACAATCACAATCTGGATACGTCTTCCGAATATTATAATGAGATCATCTCCACGAGAACCTATAATGATCGGTTGTCTACGCTGGACAATGTCCGTAAGGCCGGGGTGACCGTATGTTGCGGAGGCATTATAGGCCTGGGCGAGACGCATGCCGATCGTATCAAAATGCTGTATACTTTGTCCACGATGCCCGAGCATCCCGAAAGCGTTCCCATCAATGCGCTGGTGCGGGTGAAAGGCACGCCTCTTGCAAACAATCCGAAGGTCGATACATGGGATATGGTGCGTATGATCGCCACTGCCCGGATACTGATGCCGCGTACGATGGTACGTCTTAGTGCAGGAAGAGCGGAGATGAGCCAGTCGGAGCAAGCGCTTTGCTTCATGGCAGGGGCCAATTCCATTTTTGCGGGAGAGAAATTGCTGACGACCCCCAATCCTTCGTTCGAAGAGGACAATATGATGTTTGAGCTGTTGGGCTTGAAGCCGAGAGAAGCCTTCAAGACTGAAAAGGAGTTGGCGGAAGCAGGGATCAGCTAATGCACGAGCTGCGCCCGGAGATAGCCTATCTCTTCACATAAATAGGTCTTTCCAGCCAATACTTCGTCGATAGCGGCAATCATTTCGGTGCTGGAAGAATTCTTGGTGACATATCCATTGGCGCCGTTGCGCAACATTTCGTTTACATAAGAACGTTCTGCCTGGACGGAAACGGCGATGATCTTAATACCGGTGTCGAATTGCCGGATGCACCGGGTGGCTTCGATGCCATTAACAGGCTGCATATTGATATCCATGAGTATTACATCAGGCCGCAATTTTCTGGCAGCTTCGATCCCCTCCTGCCCGTTGGCGCACTGGGCGATGACCTTGATCCCCGGCGCCTGGTTCAGCACCCAGCTCCAGGCCTCCCGGACATGAAAATGATCATCTACGATAATAATCCTGACCATGAAAGTTATTTCTACCAGATCAAAATTACTGCTAAAGCATTAAAAACAATGCAAATCGGTGTAATCCCCAACACGATTACCCAGTTTCCCCAGCCGGCACTTATCTCTACTTACGTCTGTCTAATCATTTAACCTTAGGTTAAGTCCAAACTGATTATACCCGGTGGTATTCGTGTAGAAACCCCGGGCATATCTCAGCTGTAATTTCTTAAGCAAGACGCCCAGTCCGAATGAAAATCCTGTAAAGCCATTACTTGTTTGTCCAATATTGAGCTCTTTTCTTCGCAGGTAGTTATAGGCTACGGTGACCTCTACCCTATCTTCAGGAAACACTTGCGCAGCCATGATAAAATGACGGAAGAGCTTGTCGATGGTGAAGGAAGAATTCTTATTATTCTGATCGAATCCATTGTAGTTGTTAAAAGCAGTGTCGTCATAGCGGATATTGAATTGCTGCAAATGATGGGCAGTAAAGGAGAATTGGATAGGCGCCCTGGCGAGCCGCTTGGTCAGGCCAAGGGTCAGATCGAAGGGAAGATCGCCCCTGGTTGTTCCGGGATAAGGGCTTAGCTGAACGCCCATATTGCGCAACGTGAGGCCTGCCTGGAACAGCTGTGCACTGTCATAATAATTGATGCCGATGTCCATGGCAGCGCCGGAAGACCGGTAATATCCATACGAAGAATGGATGAATTTCAACGTGACGCCGTAAAACCATTTCTTCTCATATTGACGGGAGGCAGCCACCTGCACTACATAGTCGGAAGGGTGAAAATTACCCAGGATATTTCCCATCACATCGGTCTGCGGGATATCGCCATAATCCAGGAAATTCACGCCCGTGGCAAAATTCGTTTGCCACCGGGCGCTATGCATGGCCGCCCAGCAGCTGTAGTTGCGGGCGCCATCATACAGTGTGCTGAAAGAAGCGTTGATGGCTGCGTGCATGGAAGATCGCAGAAGTGCGGGATTGGAAAAAGAGAGCCCGACGTCATCCGTGATAGCAGAATTGTTGATGCCGCCCAGGGCAGTGAGCTGCGGTGAACCGGGAAGGGTCAGGAAGTTGTAGACAGTATTGCCTCCCAGGGTTTGTGCAGCCAGCTGGCCAAAGGTTAAAGAAAGGATGGTGACGGCTATCAGCTTCATGACGTGGCTGCAAACTAGCAAAAATCCCTCATGGACATGAGGGATTTTTTTAACCCTTAAAACAACCAACATGAAAATATTCAGACGGCCTTGAAGTGGACGGCCGTTGGATAATTAACATGCAGCATAAGGGTTTAGTTCATTCTATGCGTCAGGCAAGCGCCAATTCCAGCACTTGTTGCATATTCTTAACAAAACTAAACTTCATGCCCTTGATGAAGGAGGAATCGATGTCCTGGATATCCTTTTCATTTTGCCAGCAGAGTATGATCTCCTTTAAACCAGCCCTTTTGGCAGCCAGCACTTTTTCCTTTATGCCGCCTACCGGCAGGACCTGACCCCGCAGCGTGATCTCGCCGGTCATGGCCAGGTAAGGCTTGACTTTTTTTCCTGTAATAGCAGACGCGATGGAGCTCATCATGGTGACGCCGGCGCTGGGGCCGTCTTTTGGTACGGCGCCTTCAGGCACATGGACATGAATGGTCTTTTTATTAAACAACTCAGGATCGATGTCGTATTTGCGGGCATTCGACTGAAGATAGGTCAGGGCAGTGACGGCGCTCTCCTTCATTACGTTGCCCAGGTTACCCGTCAGCTTGAGGTCGCCTTTGCCATCACTGAGGCTGGTCTCTACAAAAAGTATGTCCCCGCCCACATAGGTCCAGGCGAGACCAACGGCTACGCCGGGCATATTCGCCACTTTATAGAGATCATTGCTGTAGCGGGATTTGCCCAGGACCTTCTCTACGTCGACGGGGGTGAGCTGGGATTTGACCTTGCCCTTCATGGCAAACTCCTTTGCCTGGTAGCGCATGATGGAAGCCAGCTGTCTATCCAGCTCGCGGACACCGCTTTCGCGCGTATAGTCCTGGATGATCTTGGTCAGGACATTATCGTTGATCTTGAAATTCAGTTTGTCGACACCATGCGCTTCCTTCTGTTTGGGAAGAAGATGCTGTCGGGCAATCTCTACTTTCTCTTCGATGGCATAACCGCTTAAGTCAATGATCTCCAACCTGTCGCGCAGGGCCGGCTGGATGGCTCCCAGGTCATTGGCCGTTGCTACGAACAGCACTTTGCTCAGATCATATTCCAGTTCCAGGTAGTTGTCGTAGAAGGTATGGTTTTGCTCTGGGTCCAGCACTTCCAACAAGGCGGAAGAGGGGTCACCCCGGAAGTCCGTGCCTACCTTATCGATCTCGTCCAGGATCATGACAGGATTGGAGGATTTAACCTTACGGAGGGCCTGCAGTATCCTGCCGGGCATAGCGCCGATATAGGTCTTGCGATGTCCCCGGATCTCGCTTTCGTCATGCAGGCCACCCAGGCTGATGCGAACGTATTTGCGGCCGATGGCCGAAGCGATGCTTCTGCCCAGGGATGTTTTACCGATGCCCGGAGGGCCGACAAAGCAAAGGATAGGGCTTTTCATATCCCCCTTCAGCTTGAGCACTGCCAGGTATTCCAGGATCCTTTCCTTTACCTTGTCCATGCCATAATGGTCCTGGTCGAGTATTTTTTTTGCTTTTTTTAGATCGTAGGAATCGTCCGTATAGTCCTGCCAGGGCAGCTCCAGCATCAGGTCGAGATGGTTGTATACGACAGAATAGTCCGGTGTGCTGGGGTGCATGCGCTCCAGGCGTTCGATGCCTTTTTTGAACATATCCCTGGCCGCAGCCGGCCATATCTTACTTTCAGCTTTTTTCTGCATCTCCTTTACTTCCCGCTCGTTGGTGTCGCCCCCCAATTCGTCCTTGATGCTTTTCAGCTGCTGTTGGAGGAAGTATTCGCGCTGCTGTTTGTCCAGCTCTGTCTTGGTCCTGTTGGTCAGCTTGTTCTTGAGCTCGGCGAACTGCAATTCCCTTTGCAGCAGCTGCATCAGCAGGTCTGCGCGGGACTTGATATGGTGGATCTCCAGGAGCTGCTGTTTTTCGTGGAGCTCTGTATTCAGATTGCTGGAGATGAAATGGATGAGGAAGGATGGGTTCTCGATATTCTTCAGAATGATGGAGGCTTCTGAAGGAATATTGGGCGACAGCTGGATGATCTGTGCAGCAAGGTCCTTGATATTGCTGACATAGGCTTCGAAGTCCTGCTCTTTGGGCGCTTCCTCTTCCTGCAACAGGACCACCTGGGCTTTGAAATAAGGATCTTCCGCGGTCACCGCGCCTACTTTAAACCTTCGTTTACCCTGGAGGATGACGGTGGTGCCGCCATCCGGCATTTTGATCAATTTTATGATGCGGGCCACCGTGCCTACGTCTTCCAGATCGGTGACGGAGGGGTCTTCGATGCTGCTGTCTTTCTGCGCCAGCACCCCTATCAGTTTGTCCGCCTTATATGCATCGTTCACCGCCTTGATACTTTTATCTCTGCCTACTGTGATAGGCAGTACCACGCCGGGAAAGAGCACGGTATTGCGAAGGGGAAGCACGGGTAATTCCTTGGGGATCTCGATATCGTTCAGGCTTTCGTTGTCGCTTTCATTCAAGGGTATGATTGGCATGAAATCCATATCATCTTCGGCACGCATAAATAAGTTCGATTCTTTCATCCTGTTGTTTTTGTTTGCCGCCAGGGGTAATGGGTGCCCCTGACGGGCTGAATCCATGACAAAATAGCATCTGTAAGGGAAAAATCCTACTGTTTTACAGAGGAATATATTGGCCCCAGGGCCGCGCTACCCAAAATTAAGCTATAAAAAAATGGTTGGGCCGTTTCCAGCCCAACCATTTTCAAAATGTCTTCTTTTATTAAAAGAACCTGAATCCCGCATATACCTGAAAACCCTGGTTCTTCCATTTCTGGTCATTGGTGACATCATTGATGTCAGTGAGACCTACCACGTAACGGCCGCCTACGACCAGATTGGCAACGTTGAGCTGGACGCCCCCTACAAGGGAAAAGTCCCCTTTCTTGAATGCATCCTTTGTGTTATTCAACAGGTTCTTATCCTGGTTCAACAGGATACCGAACTGCGGACCTGCCTGGAGGCTGATCAGTTTGACAGGACGGAAGCTCAACAGCAGGGGAACACTGAGATAGTTCAGCTTGCCTTTGACATCATTGAGGCCGCCCGGATAGATCGAGCTGAACTGGGTACCTGTGCGATAATTCGTCTGGTTCCATAATAACTCGGGCTGTATACCCCAGGAGCTGGTGAAATTGAGCTCTGCGAAAGCGCCGACATTATAGCCGAAGTGGAACCCCTGGTCATAGCCCTGGCCATCCACCTTGAAGATATTAGCGCCGCCTTTTACACCCAGATGGACACCCTGGGCCCGGGTATTAATAACGGCAAAGCCTACCAGCAGTAGCGACAGAACAATTGACTTACTCTTCATGTTAATGGTGTTTTAGGTGATTAACTGGTTTGAGAGTAATATTTCAACTTATATGCCATGATTTTAAGAGGAAAATTATCTACATGCCACAATCATGCCACCATGCCCATGTTTGTTATTTCAACTGATATCCCAAAGAGAAATGGAAGCCATGATATTTCCATTCGTCGCTGCTGTTGATACCGTTGAGATTGGTCAATCCGGCAGTGTACCGTGCATCTATCCTTATTTTACCCAGGTTGAGCTGTCCGCCAAAAACCAGTGACGCTTCGCTTTTTTTGAACGCGTCTTTGTCCTGGTATCCCGGAGCTTGCAATAAGCCGGAGGTCTGATTGACGAGATAGCTGTACTGGGGTCCTATTAAGATGGATAATTCGGGTGTAGGTTTAAAGGCCACCATCAAAGGAAGAGAAATATAGTTCAAATAAACATCAGCGCCCGATACGCCTCCATAAGTGCCATAGATCTGGTTGAACTGGTCGTTGGTCTTACCCCTGAGCTGGCTCCAGATCAATTCGCCCTGTACACCCAGCAGCCTGTTGAAACTATATTCTCCGAATGCGCCTGCGCTGAAGCCGGCCTGCGTTTTCTCATCAAAGCTGCGGCCCGTGATCTTATAGAGATTGGCGCCGGCCGTTACGCCCAGGTGCAGTTTTTGAGCATAGGAGGAAGCAGTTGCAGTAGTTAACAAGACGAAAGAAATGATGACGTATTTCATTCTCGGGTTCATTGTTGATGCTGTTTTTTGGTTCAAGTACAATTAATGGTGAATATAGGGTTGAATACCTTATAGCTTTGTTAAAATGTATTTAATGGATCGTTAATCATCCCTCTGTACGTTAAATAGTTGTAAAACGTTGCCGGGCCCGCAAATTTATGGCCTTTTGAGATATGCTGTGAAGATATTATTGTGAAAAAAGGTAAGGCGGCAAAAAGTGCCGGTGAAAATTTTTCGTCTATATGTATCCGGTAGTTCTTGCCGGCCTCAGGGACGTCCATGCCGGTAAGTCTCAGGTCAGCTCGATGACCGTGATCTCTGGCAGGATCCCCACCCTGCCGGGATAGCCTATGAATCCGAATCCCCGGTTGACATACAGCTTCTGACGGCCTTCTTCGTACAGGCCTGCCCATTGCTTGTACACATATTGGACGGGACTCCATTTCAGGCCGGGGATCTCGACGCCGAACTGCATACCGTGCGTATGGCCTGCCAGGGCAAGATCGATATCCGGAAAGTGAGGTCTTACCTGTGCATCCCAGTGGCTGGGATCATGGCTCATCAGGATCTTGAAAGGGTACTTTTCGGCGCCTGCATAGGCATCATTCAGGCGGCCGTGCTTGGGAAAACGGGCTTTGGCGCTCCAGTTCTCGATACCGATGAGGGCGATGTGCTGACCGTCTTTTTCCAGGGCTACGTGCTCGTTCATCAGCAGCCGCCAGCCCATGTCTGCCTGCAGCTTTTTAAGCCGGTCCAGGTTTGCCTTTTTCAGCTCCGGCGTCTCCCACCAGATATAATCCCCATAATCGTGGTTCCCCAGTGTGGAAAATACACCCATGGGGGCTTTCAACCGGCTGAAAATGTCTTTATATGGCTCCATTTCAACAGCTGTATCATTGACCAGGTCGCCTGTGAACAGGATCAGGTCCGCTTTTTCCGCCAGCACCAGGTCCACGCCATGGGACACCGCCTGCAGGTTAGCTAAACTACCAGAATGAATATCAGACAGTTGTATTATTTTCAACCCTTTAAAGGCTGGGGGAAGATTTTCAAAGGCAAGGGAGATACGCCTTACCTTATAGCTGTATTTATTGCTGAAGCCGTATACCAGGGATGAAAAGAGGGCGCCTCCCATGCCCAATCCCAGCCAGCTGAGGAAGGCGGACCGGGAGATCCCGTCCTCAGAAATATTCTCGCCTTCGGTATTCGGAAAGAATACCTTGGCGGAAGCCCACTGGATGAGGCGACGGATATCATCTATCAGGAAGAAAACGGCAGCCAGCAGCTTGGCGAAAAAAAAGCCCAGGATGGTGGCGAATACATAGGTCCTCACCCGGTGCCAATAGGGGTCGGTGAGTATGGGCAGCAGGGCAAAAAGGACCAGGGAAATGAGGGATATTACCCAATACCCGTTGAAAATGATGGCCCGCCACCGGGCAGACGCACCCTGGCTGACAGTTTTCACTGCCTGGAATATATAAAAGTCCAACAAAACGACCAGCACGATGACGACGGCAGTAAACCTCCAATTGCGCATGCAAGACCTATTTAAATTTCAAGATATTCATCCAATTGTACGTTAATGGCTTCCAGGGTGCGTGCATCCCTGATGCCACCGTGGTCGTCCAGCAGGGTATTGACGACGGAGATAGGCAGTTTATTATGGTGCACCTTCATTTTCAGGTAGTGAAGTATTCCCGTAAGGTGCTCCATACCCCGAAGGTTACCCGCCCTGCCCGTGGACACCCCGGTGAGAAGGGCATGTTTACCCCACCAGCATTTCTCAATTTCTGAAATGTCAAACAGGGCCTTCAGGACACCGGGGATGCTGCCGTTGTATTCCGGGGAGACGAAAATGAACCGGGAAGTGGGTATGACAACTTCTTCTTCGATCTTTTCGTAGGCAGGGTTCCTTTCGAGGACGTTGAGTCCCTCCAAAGACAACAGATTGGATTCCAAACCTTTTTGAAGCAAAATTTCCTGGTAGACCCTGGCCACTTTAAGGGTTTTGCTATTGGGCCGGTTGGTCCCTGATATAATAGTATACATATTCGGCGTCTTCAACAGTAAAGAAAAAGGAAAGTTCTGATAATTATCTTTAAGAATGTATTTTTGCTCCACTTCCCTCTGAGGGGAATAAAACTTCCCCCCCTCACGGGAGGACTAAGTTACATTATCACTATGGCAAGAACAATCGGAGTTGCAAATCAAAAGGGCGGCGTAGGCAAGACCACTTCGGCAATCAACCTGGCGGCCAGCTTTGCCGTACTGGAATTCAGGACCTTATTGGTGGATGCCGATCCGCAGGCCAACAGCACCACCGGGGTGGGATTTGACCTGCATAATGTCACGCAGAGCCTTTATGACTGTATGGTTAACAATGTCCTGGTAAAGGATGTGATCCTAAAGTCCGAGATCCCCCATTTGGATGTAGTACCCTCTCATATTGACCTGGTCGGGGCCGAGATCGAGATGATCAACTACCCCAACCGGGAACTGGTGCTGAAGGGCATCCTGGAGCCGGTGAAGAAAGACTATGATTTCATCATCATCGATTGCAGCCCTTCCCTGGGCCTTATCACCGTCAATGCCCTGACGGCTTCAGATTCTGTGATCGTGCCGGTGCAGACGGAGTTCTTCGCCCTGGAAGGCCTCGGCAAGTTGCTGAATACCATTAAGATCGTCCAGAGCAGGCTGAATCCCGAGCTGGCTATCGAGGGCATCCTTATGACCATGTATGACGGGCGCCTGCGTTTGTGCAACCAGGTGGTAAGCGAGGTGCGCAAGCATTTCGACGAGATCGTTTTCAATACTATCATCCACCGTAATACAAAGATCAGCGAGGCGCCGAGCGTAGGTAAGCCAGTGATCCTGTACGACGCCTTCAGCAAAGGCTCCGTGAATTATCTCAACCTGGCAAAGGAGATCCTGCAGAAGAACAATATGACGAAGATCAAACAGGAAGAGAGGATCCTGGAATAAAACAATACTATGACCACCCCCCATAAAAAAGATAAAGAGGCCCTGGGTAAGGGCATCCGCTCGCTGTTGAAAAGTATAGATGCAGACCTGAAGACCACTTCGGGCGAGCTAAAAACATCCGTCGTAGAGGCGGTGACCAACATGCTGCGGGTTCCCCTGGACCAGATCGAGACCAATCCCCGGCAACCCCGTCATGATTTTGACGAGCAGGCCTTGCAGGAATTGGCGCACTCCATCAAGCTGCATGACATCATCCAACCTGTCACGGTATCGAAGCTGCCTTCCGGAAAATATCGTCTTATCTCGGGAGAGCGCCGGTTTCGGGCCGCGAAGATCGCCGCCCTTAAAGATATCCCGGCCTATGTCCGCCAGGCTGATGACCAGCAGCTGCTGGAACTGGCGCTGCTGGAGAACCTCCAGCGCGAGGACCTGAACGCGATGGAAATAGCGCTCAGCTACAAGCGGATGATGGAGGAGCTGAACTATACCCAGGAACAGGTGGCCGAGCGGATGGGTAAGGAAAGAAGCACGGTAGCCAATTATATCCGGCTGCTGAAGCTTCCGCCTGATATACAGGTAGCCGTACGCAGCAATCAATTGTCTATGGGACATGCCCGTGCGCTGGTGAATGTGGACACAGTGGACAAACAACTTTATCTCTTTGGTGAGATCAAGAATAAAGGACTTTCCGTGCGCCAGACAGAAGAGCTGGTGCGCAGGCTTTACAAAGAAGACAGCCCCGCCGGCGTTAAAAATTCCGTAAAACCCACGTTGCCTGAGGCTTTCAAAAGAATTGAAGATAACTTAGCATCGCATTTCAGCACCCGGGTAAAGCTCAATCACAACAAGAAAGGGGAAGGCAGCATTTCCATTGAGTATTACTCTCTCCAGGAATTGAATAAATTATTGGATCAATTGGGAATTGCCGTCAATTGACGAGCTGGCTGCAAACATAAGCATCTCACGCATGAAGACGGTCAGGTATTTATTTTCAGTCTGTGTCCTGGTATGGCTGCATAGCATCTGCTATGCCCAGGAAAAGAAAGACACATTACCCCCTTATATCAAAGGCAAGGTGGTGCTGGGAGAGCGGGTACTGGATACCCTGCCTCCGAACGCGGACTCGTTAAAAGGCCGGAAAAGGCGCAAGGATATTTCCAGTAAGGTGGATTCCCCGGTTGTCAAAAAGAAGCACGATCCCCATAAGGCCACGTTGTATTCCACTTTTTGCCCGGGTCTGGGACAGATATACAACAGGAAATACTGGAAGCTGCCCCTGGTATATGCGGCGGTGGGCATCCCGGCATACACCTATTTTTACAACAGGAGCTGGTACAAAAAGTGTCAATATGCCCTGGCCGTGGTGCTCAATGGTACCACCGACGCAGACAGTCTTGGCAAAGTAGATCCAAAGCTGAAGGGATTCGTCACGAACAAACAAGACAATTATATCCGGGAGTATCGCAATGAGTTCCGGAAGGACCAGGATTACTCCGTCATTTTCTTCCTTCTCTTCTGGGGCCTGCAGATCGTGGATGCCACTGTGGACGCGCACCTGATGAATTTCGACATTAGTCCGGAGCTAAGCCTGCACCTGCGGGAAGGATCGGGCGTTCAAGGCAATCTGCTGATACCCGGCTCTGCCAGTCCGGCGGGCATCGGCCTTGTTTTCGATCTGCATAAGGCAAGGTATAAGCCGATACCTCTGCCTTGATGGCAGTATAAACAATTTAATGTAGGTTTGGCAAAATTTTTTCAGCATCATGAAGATCGCGTTAATCGGATATGGTAAAATGGGCAGGGCTATCGAGGAGATCGCACTGGGAAGGGGGCATACCATTGTTTTAAGGACATCGATAGATAACCTGGAGGACAATACAGTGGAAAATATCCGCAAAGCGGATGTCGCCATCGAGTTTACAGGTCCTGAAAGCGCCTACGGGAATATCAGGTTATGCCTGGAAGCAGGTGTTCCGCTGGTTTCCGGCTCCACTGGCTGGCTGGACAAATATGAAGAGATCAGGCAGGATTGTCTGAGGTCCGGAGGTACTTTTTTATATGCCAGTAATTTCAGCGTGGGTGTAAATATTTTCTTTGAGGTGAACAAGCGGCTGGCAGAGCTGATGGCCCCCCACCCTGATTATGAGGTCCGGCTAACAGAGGTGCATCACACGGAAAAAAAGGATGCTCCCAGCGGGACGGCGATCTCCCTGGCTGAGCAGATCCTGGGGAAGATGCCCCTGAAAAAGAAATGGGTGAACCATATAAGCGATAGCCAGGATGAATTGTCCATTGTAAGTGAACGGGTGGATCCCGCGCCGGGGACGCATATGGTGAGGTATCATTCAGCCATTGATGATATAGAGATCATTCATACGGCGCATAATCGCAAAGGGTTTGCCACGGGGGCCGTGCTGGCGGCGGAGTATATCCGCGATAAGAAAGGGATATTTCAAATGAAGGATGTTCTCGGCTTTTAAAATTCGCCAGACGGGTTTTCAGGCAATGTACCCCGTCTGTAACAAAATAAGGATAACAAATGCTGTCGAAGAAAACACAATATGCATTCCAGGCGCTGATGTACCTGGCAGAAAAAGGGAAAGACGAGCCGGTGCTGATCGCCGAGATCGCCAAGAAGAAGAAGATCCCTTTGAAGTTCCTGGAGAATATCCTCCTGGAACTGAAGAATGCCGGCATCCTGGAAAGTAAGAAGGGCAAGGGCGGGGGTTATTTTTTTGCCATGAACCCCAAGGACGTCCCACTGGCGCAGGTCATGCGGCTATTGGATGGCCCTATCTCGCTGCTGCCATGCGTCAGCCTTTACTTTTATGAACGATGTAAGAATTGTGATCAAAACCATTGCGGTCTTCACATCGTCATGTCCCAGGTGCGCGACGCCAACCTGAAGATACTGGAAAAAAAGACCATCGCAGATCTTGCCAAGCGTTGATATGCGGCCGTTGTAGCTCCTTTATCCTGTTGTCCTCCTGCGCGGGCCTCCTCCTATGTCCGCCCGCTGCATTGTCCGGATGCCGCCGCCATTTTTTCCAGACTGATGAACCTGTTATGGCAAATACGTCCGGCTATAGCCAGGAGCCTGTCTATACGTTGTACCAATTGTTGTAATTCATTTTCCGTGATGTGGTAGTCTTCTTTATAGCGGGCATCCACATAGCTCTGCAGCAACAGCTTGAAGAGATGATCTTCTCCGGCCGCATCGCGGGGGAAAAGAAAGGCGAGCTCTATGGAAAAACGCTGCGTATAACGCCTCAGCTTGTCCAGGTTGTGCGTGCAAGGCTTATAGCCCATAAATGCCAGCAGGATGGCCTGGTAGATATGTTCTGCTGCCTGATGAAGCAGGAAGACGGCCAGCCTTGGCTCTTTTTCCCGGACGTTGAAAAGGGCGCTGTTGAAGAAGGCGCGGGCCTGCCGGCTCCATCTGTCATAATCTTTTTGGGCCGTAAGCCGAATGGCGGCGAAGTCCGGAGATGCGGCCGGGGAAAGGGGTGTGCCACCTGCATCATACAACAGGATGGCTTCCCGGCTCAACAAGGCAAAGAAATATTGTCCTTCCGAAAGACGCTGGTTCATGTAATCGATATCGTGGACCAGGACGGTGACGGTGGCGTGGATACGGCACCGGTTCTCGATGATATCCTGTATCTCGTGGTCATAGCGACGGTCACCGCGACGGGTGATCACAAGCAGATCATATCCTGCGGGCAGCGGGAGGTCATTCCCGGGATTGACGGCCATATCCAGGCTGCCCACGCCATAGCTGCCATACAGGATGATCTTTTCGGGACGGACTGCCTGGATGATCACAGGGATAATGGAAAGGACCTGTTCGCGGGCGACAGGTGCCAAATGGTCTATTTCGGTACGCATAAATCATTTTTTTTGATTACCTTAGCAAAGGTATATCAATAAGTATAATAATACCAACAAAATTAGTAACACGTCCCTGCTATGCATTTTCTAGGAAAAAACATCAGACACCTGCGGAAGCAATTCAACCAAACTCAATCCGAGCTGGCCGATCTGATGGGAAAAGGTCAAACCACGGTGGGCAATTGGGAAAACGGCGTCAGCGAACCCAACCTGGAAGAGCTCCTTCTTCTTAGCAACTATTTTGGTACGCCGCTGGATATCCTGTTAAAGGTGGACCTGTCCCTGACGAGCTGGGAAGTGGGTAAGTCAGGCAAGGATGGAAAAAAAGACACTGGCATCAAGGAGTATGACGCTGGAAAAAAAGAGGAGTTCCTGTTAAAGGAGCCGGACGATGTAAGCCTTACTTATGTCCTGCAAAGGCTGAACAAGATGCAGGAGCAAATAGACCGGATCAATGACAAGCTCAAATAGACAGGTTTTCCAGTACCATGGCGGAAGCGCCACCTCCCCCATTGCAAATACCGGCAGCACCATACTTCGCCTTGTGCTGCCTGAGAATATGCACCAATGTAGTTATGATACGGGCGCCGCTGGCGCCCAGCGGATGGCCGATGGACACGGCTCCTCCATGCACATTGACCCGCGCCGGGTCCAATTGCATACGACGGGTATTCTCGATACCTACCACGGAAAAAGCTTCGTTCAATTCCCAATAATCAATGTCCTGCATTTTTAGTCCCGCTTTTGCAACGGCCCTGGGGGTAGCAATGGCCGGCGTGGTTGTAAACCATTCGGGCGCCTGTTCTGCATCAGCAAAAGAAAGTATCCTGGCCAACGGCTTTAATCCCAGGGACGCAGCTTTTTCGCCGCTCATCAGGACAAGGGCCGCTGCACCATCGTTCAAGGTGGAAGCATTGGCTGCCGTCACTGTGCCATCCTTTTGGAAGGAAGGCTTCAATTCCCTGATCTTATCAAATTTTACATTGAAAGGCTCTTCATCTTTGGCGAAGATCTGCGGGTCACCTTTTCGCTGAGGTATCTCCACTGGGATCACTTCGTCGCTGAACCTGCCGGCGCCCCAGGCAGCCTGAGAACGCTGATAGCTTTGTATCGCAAAAGCGTCCTGTTCCTCCCTGCTGATGCCACAGGTGGCTGCGCAAAGCTCCGCCGCATGCCCCATGGCATTGCCGTCATAGGCATCCGTCAGTCCGTCTTTAGCCAAGCCGTCTATCAGCTTGCTGTCCCCGTATTTATTCCCCCAGCGCATATTTTCAACGTAAAATGGAATATTGCTCATGCTTTCCATCCCCCCGGCGATCACGATATCAGTCTCTCCCAGCAGGATGGACTGGGCGCCCAAAGCGATGGACTTCATTCCGCTGGCGCAGACCTTATTCACCGTGGTGCAGACAACCTCATCAGGCAGACCCGCACCTTTGGCAGCCTGCCTGGCAGGAGCTTGCCCCAGGTTGGCCTGCAGCACACACCCCATCAACACTTCCTGCACCTGGTCTCCCCGGATACCCGCCGCTGCAAGGGCTCCTTTAATGGCAATGGCGCCCAGCCGGGTGGCTGAAAGGTCTTTGAGGGCCCCGCCAAAAGCGCCAATGGGCGTACGTACGGCGGATAGGATGACAACTTCTTTATTTTCTTTATGCATGCTATGGGTTGAGTCGCAAAGATACTAACGGCTGTTAGTATTTGTTAATTTTTATTTGCCGGGAAAAAAATATTTTTGCGGATAATTTTTCTCTGCATGAAAGCCGCAACGGTCCACGAGATCAAACAGGAACTGTCTACCTTATCCCCAGCTGCACTGGCAGACCTTTGCCTTCGCCTTGCCAGATTCAAGAAGGATAATAAGGAATTGCTGACCTATCTTTTATTCGAAGCGGCCGATACCAGCGGGTACATCGCCAGCGTAAAGAAGGATATTGACGAGGAATTCGGAGAACTGCCGAAGGCCAACCTGTACCTGACCAAGAAAAGCCTGCGGAAAGTGCTGCGCGCAACAACCCGGCAGATACGGTATACCGGCTCTCCGCAGGCGGAAGTCGAGCTCCTGACGTATTTTCTTAATAAGGTCCGGCAGTCCGGCATACCTATAGACAAACACCCTGTTCTGACGAACCTCTACAAGGGGCAGCTGAAAAAGGTCCACTCGGTTATAGCCACCCTGCATGAGGACCTTCAATATGATTATAAAAGAGAGCTGAAGGATCTGTAGCTGCCCAGATAAATAAGTATTATAAATGATCAAAATGTCATGCAGGAAGGGGGCGGCTTCTCCTTAATTTTAATCCTTATATGAAAAAACACCTTATACTGCAGCTGTTCCTGCTTTTTCCTGCCGTCCTGCTTTCGCTGACCCTTCCTGCTCAGTCTGTTAATACAGATCACCAAAAAGCTGTCGCCCTGCTGCAGCGAATGACCCTGGATGAGAAGATAGGACAGATGACGCAGGTGACGCTGGGTGTCGTCTCGACATCCGAGGACGGCATATTGGACCCGGCCGCCCTTGCCCGGATCGTGGAGGAGCATCACGTAGGCTCGATACTGAATGTTACCAATCATGCGCTGTCGGTGGAGCAATGGCATACTGTCCTTCGCCAGATCCAGGATGCTGCGTTGAAGACCCGTCTGAAAATTCCGGTGATCTATGGCCTCGATGGTATTCACGGCCAGACCTATACGCTGGATGCCACATTATTCCCTCAAAATATCGGTATGGCCGCCACCCGTAATACGGAGCTTGCCGTAGCCGTGACAAAAGTAGCCGCCCGTGAGCTGCGGGCTTCGGGTGTCCGGTGGAACTTTGCACCCGTTCTGGATTGCGGACGCCAGCCCCTGTGGTCGAGATTCCCTGAAACCTATGGGGAAGATGTCTACATAGGCAAGACCCTGGGGGCGGCTGTTATAAAAGCATATGAAGGAGATGGCCTCCGGCGACCCACAGCAGTGGCCAGCTGTATGAAACATTATCTCGCCTATTCAGCCAGCCGAACAGGAAAGGATCGCACCCCCATTTATCTGCCGGATATTGAATTACGGGAGTACTATTTGCCGCAGTTCAGGGCGGCTGTAGCTGCCGGGGCGTCCACTATCATGGTGAACTCCGGCGAGATCAATGGAACTCCCGTACACGCCAGCAGATACCTGCTCACGGACGTATTGCGGAAGGAACTGGGTTTCCAGGGAGTAGCTGTCACCGACTGGGAGGATATCATCCGTCTGCATACCCGTCATAATGTAGCGGCCACACCCCGCGCAGCGGTAGTTATGGCCGTGAATGCGGGCATTGATATGAGCATGGTGCCATACGACCTTTCTTTTTTCAATCTGCTGAAGGAGGCCGTACAAAAGGGAGAGGTGCCCGGGAGCCGCATCGACGAGGCTGTCACAAGGATATTAGAGCTGAAATACAAGCTGGGACTTTTCGATCATCCATACCCGGAAGAAGCTGCAGCCGCATATTTCGGATTGCCGGAATACCAGACACTGGCCTTACAGGCGGCCCGGGAGGCCATGACCCTCCTGCAGAACAGCGAAGGGGTCTTACCGCTGGCCCGTAACACACGGGTTTTGGTAGCCGGGCCGTCCGCCCAAAGCATCAGTGCATTGAATGGCTGCTGGAGCTATACCTGGCAGGGAAAAGATGAACAATGGTATCCCAAAGACAGTAAGACCATCCTGCAGGCCCTGCAGGATAAATTTGGCGCCGCCAACGTAACCACTACGACCGTTCAGGGCTTTGATAGCCATGAGAACTATGATACGACGACCTTGAAGGCGGCGGCTGCCGGCGCGGACGCCATCATCCTTTGCCTGGGCGAGAATGCTTATGCAGAAAGTCCCGGCAACACAAGCGACCTGGCATTGCCCGGTGAACAGGCAGCGCTGGCCAGGGCGGCAGCGGCGACGGGCAAACCAGTCATCCTTGTTCTCACGGAAGGAAGACCCCGTTTGATCGCTTCCATTGCGCCATTAATGAAAGGCATTTTGCTGGCATACTGGAGCGGGAGAAAAACAGCCGAGGCGATCAGCGACGTTTTATCAGGCGATTACAACCCGGATGGCATCCTGCCTTTCAGCTATCCCCGCAGCATGGGAGAGATGGTGCTGTACGACCGGAAACCTACGGAAGAGATACGGGAAATATTCAATTCTGACATGACGATGGATGGATATAAGCCCCTGTTCCCGTTTGGTTTTGGATTGAGCTATACCCGTTGGGAATACAGTGACCTGCAGCTCAGCAGCCCTCATTTGACAGGTCCCGGCGGATCGCTGACGGTAAGCTTTACAGTAAAGAACACAGGCGATCGTGACGGGAAGCATACGGTAGAACTATACACCCGGCAGCATTATGCCAGCATTACGCCCAGCATGCGGCGTTTACGTGCATTCACCAAAATATTTTTGAAGGCCGGCGAGTCCCGGACGGTGCGTTTTACACTGCATGCCACCGACCTCGCATTTGTCAACGCCCGGCTGAAGATGGTGACGGAACCCGGGGATTTTGACGTAATGGCCGGTGATAAAAAAGCCATATTCACTTATAAGGATACAGCCCAGTAGCTAGTATCCCCATTTCTTCATAACCACCAGGTCTTCCTTCGCGCAGTCCAGCGGCGATTTACCCTGGTATGACTCCTGCTCGATGATGAAATGTTTCGTGCCCCCGGATTTCCTGCCCAGGTCAGTGACCTGTTTGGTGTTGACGATGCCCTGCCCCAGAATAGTGCTTTCGTATTTTTCGTTGCCGCTGGTGGCTTTGATCTCGTCTTTTACGTGCATCAGCTCAAACCGCCCGGGATATTGCATGACGATGGCAATGGCAACGGCGCCGCCATTATACAGGTTGCCCATGTCCAGCTGCTGAGCCACCAATTCAGGATCGGTATGCTGGAGGATGATATCGAATACTTTTTTGTTGTCCAGCACAGTGCTGAATTCAAAGTCATGGTTGTGGTAGCCGAATTTCATACCAGACTTCTTACACAGCTCCCCGCATTTATTGAAAACATCCATATAACGGAGCAGATCGTCATAGGTCTTGCGAAGGCTGGCATCCAGCCAGGGGCTGATAACATATTCCTGACCGACCACCGCAGCATCTTCCACCGTCCACTTCCAGGAGTCGGAAAAATCTTTCTTCGATTCATCCCAGTGTTGAGGGTCCATCCTGGTGTGACCGCTGAGCATTTTTAATCCCATGCCATCCAGCAGGCTTTTGAATTCTTTTGCACCATATCCATAGAATTTCCTGTCAATATAGTTTGCGTGCTCGACGTATTTATAACCCATCGCGGCCAGCTTCTGCAAAGTGCCTGCGGGATCATTCTTCATGTCATCCCTCACGGAGTATAATTGTATTCCCAGGATGCGTTTTTTTGTAGGGGCTGCGAAAGAGCCATCCGGCATGAAGCTGGCGGCGGCGACCGCCAGCGCGCTGTTCTTCAGGAAAGTTCTGCGTGATTGGTTCATTTGACGAATATAACAAATTATATTAAAAACCCCGGAGAGAACGGAAGGTTCCCTGCCGGGGTCATTAAACAGTATTTGGACCCAACGGGTTCTTAGGATTCACTAACGAGGATGGTCACCGTGCGGTGGTGGTGTCGCCGGTCGCACGGGATGCGGCTGCTGCGGGTGGGGTGCGGGATTTGAGCGCGGCTGAGCCTGGCGTGGCTGCACCGGATGGGGCTGTTGTGCCGGCCGTATTTGATGCGGTGGCTGCTGATGTGGTGGCTGCTGCTGCGGCTGCTGGACAGGAGGACGCTGCACCGGGTGATTGGCCGGTGTTGGGTGAGCCTGCTGCCCGGGAGACTGGCCAGGGTTTGAAGGATGCACCTGCCTGGGCGGTGTTGCAGGATTGGGTCTGGGTTGCGTTGCAGGATTCGACCTGGGTTGCGTCCCCGGATCGGACCTTGGCTGTATACCCGGGTTAGGCTGCCCCGGACGCTGTGCAGCAGGCTGTGACGGATGACTGGCCGGTTGGGCTGGTCTGCCAGGGGTATTGCCAGGACGGTTGGCGCTTGTTGCCGGACGATTGTTTACAGGCCTCAGCGCATGCAGATCGCGTACCTGGGCAGGACGGGCGGATGCATTATTATTTTGTACGGCAGGACGGTAAATGGCCAGCTGTCCATTGCGTACGGCGGCTGCACCAGGCCTTTCCGCAGGACGAATAGCCACCGGTCGCACTGTCCTGTGGGTAAATCTTTCCACATCGTTGGTCTGTGGTCCCCGCAGGTAAGCATGCCCATTTCCCCTGTTGACATTGTTTATAACAGTTATATTATTGATGACGGTGGTATTATGCACGTTCCTTACATAATAATTGCTGACGTTCACGCTGGTGATGCGTTCTCTCGGGCAAAAGTTCCAATACCTTGCCGGCGGGCGGTAGGTGCTATAGGCAACGCCGATGTCTACCCGCGGACCTATTGGCGCCCAACAGTAATTCCCGCCGGATGCTCCCCAGGTAACCCAGGCAGGGGCCCATTCATATCCTGGCACCCACATCCATCCATAGGAGTCGTCATAGAACCAGTTACCATAGTGAAAGGTTGCCCAGCCCCAGCTGTAATCCGACACCCATGTCCATCCATCCTCTGTATACACCCAATGACCCCGGGTGCCGTAAGGTCTGAACCCGGAGCCGGCATCGGGCACCCATACGTAACCGTAATCAGGATAGCTGACCCAGGCACCGAATGGGCTCAACTGATCGTAAAAGAGCTGGAAGCTTACATTGACCTGTGCGCTTGCCCGCTGGACAAGCGGCGGCAGGATGCCTGCGAACAGTGCAAGGCCTGCCATTATTATTATCTTTTTCATATAGACATAAGTATTGACAGGATGTGTAATACAATAACGATGCCTGATAAGCATGGGTCTGCCGGCCCGGCATGGGGCGTTAAAACCTTGTGAAATTTCAATTTTGTGGAAAACGGTTAATTTTTCATCTTAACTTTCTCACAGGTATAATTATAGCCTATGCGCCCCATACTTTTACTTCTTCCTTTTTTACTGTTCAGCTCTATCCTAAACGCTCAATCCTGCCTGGACAGGGCGAATGGATTATTGGATGAAGCACTGGGTTTTATGAAAAAGAACTACTATCGCCGAAACGATGTCCGCTGGGATGATATTACCAATGACGCCAGGACGCGCCTGAAAGCTTCCGGGAAATGTGATGATGTGTATGATATTATCTCGTCCTGCTTCCGACAGCTCAATGAGCAGCACAGCTTTATCATGCCTCCCAAAAAAGCGGGTCAATATAATTATGATGGCAGCCTGGCGCCGCTGCCCCCTCTTTCCGAGCTGGTAGGCGAGATCAGGGGTGAATGGCTGAATGACAGCATTGCCTATCTCACTGTGCCCTGGGTGAGCACGACAGATTCATTTATTTGTATGCGTATAGCCGACTCGCTGCAGGAGCTCATCGCACGATTGGACAGTAAGGGTGTTTCAAGATGGATCATCGATCTGCGAAAGAATGCCGGAGGAAATTGCTGGCCCATGCTGGCAGGGATCGGGCCCTTGCTAGGCGATGGTGTCTACGGTTATTTTGTAAATGGCGGGGAAAAGATCCCCATCTCTTATCGTAATGGAGCCGCCTTCCAGGGTAAGCACGTTCTCTGCCGCGTCAGCAGGGAAGGCTATCGCACGCAGCATGAACGCAAGTCGATCGTGGTCCTCACAGGCCGGCGGACGATCAGCGCAGGAGAGATCGTCGCGCTTGCTTTTAAAGGCAGGGAGCAGGCTTACTTTGTTGGGGAACCTACGGCAGGTCTTACCACGGCCAATGCCACTTATTCTTTATCGGACCATTCCATGCTGGTGCTTACCGTATGCCGGGAAGCCGACTATATGGGCCGTATCTGCGAAGGCAGCATTTTGCCTGACAGGGTCATCCGCCCGCCCACTATGGGTCCCGCAGACGATGACCCGGTGCGAGCCGCGGCTATCGATTGGTTGCAGGCACGATGAAACGGCCGTCCGAAGTAAACTTTATAATGAGTGAAACGTATTTTATTGCAATCCCCTACCTTTATCCCTTTCCAATAAAATACGTATGACAAATTCACTTTTTCGTGCAGGTGTTTTTCTCAGTATAACAATGGGTGCCGCCGGATGCGGACAGGGCAGCAGCTCATCTTCCGCCACAGGAGGCGGAGAAGAAGGGCTCTCCATCCTCAGTAAGGACAGCCTGGCGGCCCATATTCAGGTCCTGGCTTCCGACAGCTTCCAGGGCCGTCGTCCATTTACGGCAGGTGAGGACAGGACGGTGGACTACCTTTCCAGGTCTTTTGCAGCCCTTGGCCTGGAGCCTGGCAACGGTGGTGGCTATACGCAAGACGTGCCCATGGTGGAGATCAGTCCTGCAGGGACACCCACCATGAAGATCCAGGCGTCAAAAACCAGCATTGACCTGAAAACGCTGAATGATTTTGTCATCTGGACCGAGCGGCCTGATACTGTCATCAAACTCGACAGGAATGAGGTGGTCTTTGCCGGCTTTGGCGTCGTCGCCCCGGAATACAACTGGAACGATTATGCAGGCCTGGATGTAAAAGGCAAGACCGTGGTGGTGATGGTCAACGATCCCGGGTATTATGATCCCTCCCTGTTCAAAGGACATACGATGACCTATTACGGACGCTGGACCTACAAATATGAGGAAGCCGCCCGTCAGGGCGCTGCAGCCTGTCTTATCATTCACAATACGGGAGCAGCCTCCTACCCTTTCCAGGTGGTACAAAGCTCCAACGGCGGTGTAAAATTGCACCTGGATACCAGGGGCAATGGTCAATACCAGCTGGCTTTGCAGGGATGGATCACCGAAGAGACGGGCAGGAAATTGCTGGCGGCGGCAGGCAAGGACAGCTCGCTGCTTACAGCGGCAAAGCAGAAAGGGTTCAAAGGACAGCCGCTCGATCTGAAATTATCCGCTTCGCTGAAGGTAAAGGAAGTGTATAATAAATCGCATAACGTTATTGCCAGGATCACGGGCAGTCAGCGGCCGGATGAATATGTCATTTATTCCGCCCACTGGGACCACCTGGGTGTGGGTCAACCCGATGAAAAGGGCGATTCCATATATAATGGAGCGGCAGACAATGCCAGCGGAACAGCTGCCCTGCTGGAGCTTGCCCGCGCATTTAAGCACCTACCGGAGAAGCCTGCACGCACAGTGATCTTCCTTGCCGTGACGGCTGAGGAGCAGGGGCTGCTGGGTTCAGCCTGGTACGGACAGCATCCTGTCTATCCACTCGCCAGGACGGTGGCCAACCTGAACATCGATGTATTGAATACCTATGGCCCTACAAAGGACATCACCTACAGCGGCAAAGGGCAGTCTGACCTGGAGGACCTGCTGGCGGAGGAGGTAAAAGCGAGAGGCCGCTATATAGCCCCGGAAGATCATCCGGAAGCTGGCCACTACTTTCGGAGCGACCATTTCAATTTCGCGCGGGCCGGCGTACCTTCGCTGACGGCTGACGGTGGCGTGGACGATGTGTCGAAGGGGACAGCATTCGGCAAGCAGAAGCATGACGAATATACCGCGCAGCACTATCATCAGCCCAGCGACGAATATGACGCCAGGACATGGGACCTCACCGGCGGATTGGAAGATGTTGGATTGTTGTACCTCCTGGGAAAGAAGCTGGCATTCGGAAGCACCTGGCCCCAGTGGAAAGCGGGTTCGGAATTCAAGGCCATCCGCGACAGCAGCGCACAGGAAAGAAAATAAAATTTATTTGCTTCCTGTTTTGCTAAAACTTTATATTTACCTTTTGTATTTTATACACATAAGCGGGCTATAAGCCCTCAACCCCCAACAGATATGGGAGATCTCCAGATCAAGAAACAGCCAAAGAATTACGATGCAGTTATAGTGGGATCCGGTGCAGGCGGCGGAATGGCGGCATACGTGCTTGCCAACGCTGGCCTTAAAGTATGCTTGCTGGAAGCAGGCCCGATGTTCGATCCCAAAAAAGATTCCAGCCAGTTGAAAAATCCCTGGGAATCGCCACGGCGGGGCGCCCATACGAAATTCAGACCTTTTGGCGACTTCGATGGTTGCTATTGGGGATGGGAGGTCGAAGGGGAACCCTATACGCAAACGGGCAACAAAGGCACCACCAACTGGGAATGGTGGAGGGCACGTATGCTGGGAGGCCGGACCAACCACTGGGGCCGTATATCCCTTCGCTTTGGTCCGAAGGATTTCAAGCGGAAAAGCATCGATGGCCTGGGTGACGACTGGCCCATCGGCTATGAGGATGTAAAGCCTTATTACGACAAGATAGACCAGCTGCTGGGAGTATATGGTACGAACGAAGGACTGTATAATGATCCGGACGGATTTTTCCTGCCTCCGCCAAAGCCCAGGCTGCACGAACTGTTCATCAAAAAAGCAGCCACAGGCATCGGTATTCCCGTCATCCCTTCCAGGATGTCCATCCTCACCAAACAGATCAACAAAGACAGAGGCCAATGCTTTTATTGCTCGCAATGCGGCAGAAGCTGTAAGGTCTATGCAGATTTCTCGTCGTCCAGCTGCCTGGTAATACCTGCCCTGAAAACGGGTAATATCGACCTGGTCACCAATGCCATGGCACGTGAGGTCCTGACCAATAAGGAAGGACTGGCTACCGGCGTGTCTTATGTCAGTAAAGACGATATGCAGGAATACCAGGTCACCGGCAGGACCGTCATTCTGGCTGCCAGCGCCTGCGAAAGCGCCCGCCTCCTGCTCAACTCCAAATCATCCCGCTATCCCAATGGCCTGGCCAATAACAGCGGGATCGTAGGCAAATACCTGCACGATTCCACAGGCGCAGATATGGGAGGCATCATCCCACACCTGCTGGATCGTAAACGCTATAATGAAGACGGCACTGGCGGAATGCACGTATACACTCCCTGGTGGCTGGACAATAAAAAATTAGATTTCCCCCGTGGCTATCACATCGAGTACGGTGGCGGTTTTGGAATGCCCCTATATGGTTTTGAATGGGGTATCGAGAAGATCAATGGGGACGGCAAGATCATGGGTAAGGCCAAAGAGCCCGGGGGCTATGGCGCTTCTCTTAAAGACGATTACCGCCGGCTGTTCGGCGCCCATGTCGGCATGGCAGGCCGTGGTGAGGCGGTTGCCAATATCAATAATTACTGCGAGATCGATCCTGCAGTAGTGGATAAATATGGTATCCCCGTATTGCGGTTCAACACCAGCCATTCCGACTATGAGATCAAACAGGCCAAACATATGAAGGAGACCTTCAAGGAGATCCTCCATGCCATGGGCGCTGTGGTCACCTGGGGTGGCGATGACAACGAAAAGAACAATTACGGTATCCATGCACCGGGTAATATCATTCACGAAGCAGGCACCGTGCGTATGGGCAATGACCCCAGGACTTCGCCCCTCAACAAATGGAGCCAGGCCCATGACGTGAAAAATCTTTTCTGTGTGGATGGCGGTCCGTTCGTATCCCAGGCCGATAAGAATATCACCTGGACCATACTGGCGCTGTCCATGCGGACCAGCGAGTATATCGTTGATGAAATGAAAAAACGTAATATTTAAAATATTTTATGGACAGAAGAAAATCCATCAAAGCCCTTATCGTAGGTACCGTGTCCACCGGCGTGCTGGTAGAAGCCTGCAATCCCGGAGAAGAGAAAAAAACCGAGGCGCCGAAGATAGCCGATGCTACCGCACCGGCCGAGACCAACCGGATGAAGGAAGAGGAAGCCCACTACAAGGAGGTTGTCGCCAAAACGTTTTTCACCCCGGATGAGATGGCTACCATCACCATCCTGGGAGATATCATCATCCCGAAGGATGAGCACAGCGGCAGCGCTTCGGATGCGAAAGTGCCGGAATTCATTGAATTCATTGTAAAGGATATTCCCACGCACCAGATCCCTATGCGGGGCGGTCTCCGCTGGCTGGATGTGCACTGTCTCAACCGTTTTGAGAAAGCGTTCAAGGATTGTACACCCCAACAGCAAATAGAAATGGTGGACGCCATCGCCTATCCGAAAAAAGCAAAGCCGGAAATGGCGCAGGGTGTCTCCTTTTTTAACCTCATGCGCAACCTGGTCGCTACTGGTTTTTTCACCTCACAAATAGGCGTAAAAGACCTGGGATATGCGGGGAATGTCCCCAATCAATGGAATGGCGTCCCGGCTGATGTCCTCAAACAATATGGATTGGCTTATACCGAGAAGGAGCTGAAAGAATGTGTCAGCTTCACATAGCTGTATGCTGGCAATTGTCGGCTGCCGGCTCAGCAGCATAAATAGCTACTGAGCGGGCATTTGTTCGGCCGTCGAACGGACGCATGCGAAGGAGCTGGGAGAAACCGATGGTCCGCCCGTCTTACACAAACGAAAAGAAATTGAAATTTTGTTCCACTTAATTGTCAAGGGGTTTGTAATAGAACCCTTCTTCGTTTAGCACAAAACTGTTTGGAACGAAACTAAGAAGTGATTGTTTTACCATGGCTGCCGCCTCCTGCTGATAGTGCAGACCGACTTCCGGGGTCCGCATGGCGAATTGCCAACTTTGTATCTTCAGCAGCGCGATCCTGCTTTCCTGTAAAAGATAATTTTCCGACTGGCGAAACTCTTCTGCCAGATGATCCTGGTTGTTGCGTATGTCAGGGGTCATAGGGATGAGCATTAGTTTTTAAAGAATATTGGATTGTAGTATTTAAACGTGATGCCTGTCATAAAATTGTCTACTTATGGCTGTTTTCCTTGACCCGGAATTTTTTTCCCAATCATGGACGGCGGAAACAGCGGCATTTTTTACTTATGATTGATTTTCAGATACTTACAAATTGGCATTCTATTCGTAATCCTTAACACGTATTTAATTGACAAATTAAGCTCTTCAAGATATTTACCTTAAAAACAAATTTGACGGCCATCAATAAGTTTTAAAAAGGTTTCTCTAGTTTTTTCAGGCTTACAGGTTCTATACAAAAAATGAAAATCGCCCCAACCATAAAAAGTGGGGCGTTTTCATTTTACCTTATTAATAACGCCGTCCCTTTCTGGAAGATGTTTTTGCCTGTGTCCCTGTCCGTATAATGAAGGATCCATACCAACGCCCCGGGTGGCTCCGGGTGCCCGTTGACCGTGCCGTCCCATTTCGACAGCCAGTCTCTTGAAGTAAATAAGAGCTGCCCCCAGCGATTGAATATTTTGAACTCCATGTTATCCGCCTTGTAAGCGTTCAGCGGATAGAGGTAATCGTTAAGGCCATCTCCATTGGGCGTGAAGGCGGAAGGAACTGCTATATAACAGGATTTGAGCACATCTATCTGCCGGTTGGCCGTATCCTTGCAACCTATGTCATTGGTGATGATGAGCCTGATGCCATATTTCTTTTCGGCGCCGATGACAGGGAACAGGTGATCCGCCGGGATCGAATCCGTGCTGGTAGTCCCATCCCCGAAGTCCCAGTCCCAGGTACTGACATGCCCGTGTGTAAAGTTCCTGAATGACGCTGCATCCGTGGGGCAAAGGATATTTGGCGCTTCGAAAGCGGCATCGATGGCATTGTCCAGGGGAATAATGACCACATTCGTGTCGCTGCAAAATCCATTGGAGACGATGAGCTGCACCTTTTTGTTTCCAAAAACAGTATAACGGTGCTCAGGGTTTTGCAGGTGACTGGTGTCTGTGTCATCAAAGATCCATGTCCACTGATCGACGCCGTTCTTATCCGGGTAGAAAAGGTCAATCGTATCCTGGATGCATCCCAGGTGCACCTGGTTCTCAAAAGCTGCCGAGACCGTATCCTTGGTAGCAAATGGCAGCGGCGCACCTAAAGGGGTTACCAGGCCGCATTCATCGATGATCGTATTCCCGTCAATACCATTTACCAGCCTGATCTGGAAATTCCCTGCCGTCATGATGGGTGCAGACAGATGCACGAGGATCACACTGGTCTGTCCATCGGCATCGCACTTGCCGTTGGCTGAAACGACCGTCACCGGTGATGATCCGGACACAACGAAATCACTGCCGTCCGTCGCGATGGAGCTGCATTTTATTTTCTTGCTGAATACCAATTGCAGCACGTCGGGTGCGCAGGCCGGCGGTGTCAGGCTATCGAAGGGTGTGGGTACGGGAGGTGCAATGACAAAAGGAAGAGAAGTGCCTGCGGGGATTTGTGTTCCACAGTTGTCAAAAAGTGTATTCTGGTCCCGGCCATTTTTTGCGACGACCGAATACGTGCCCGGAACAAACCCGCTGCTAAGCGTAAGTGTTACTGTGTCCATATCGAAACCCGCGCTGCAGCTGTTGCCTGCTGCGCCAATGACCTGTGCAGCAGCAGGGCTGATGGAAAAGTCGCTGCCATCGGCAGCAAGGCTGCTGCACTTCATCTTCTTGTTCAGGATCACCCGGATGCGGCTGCCATCACAAATGGGGCGAACGTCCTTAAAAGTAGGCGGGACCGTATCGGTGATGCTGGCAGTGCCTCCCACAAAAGAAAGATCATAGCCGCTTTGCTGGTCACCGGTGAAATGACTGATAAGCAGCAGATAGTTATGTCCCTGGATAAGTGATGGCAGCTTGCTGTATTTCGGCGGATTGAAAGTGCCGGTGGACCCGCATTCATTGAGAGAAGCCGCATTGGCGGCCGTGCCGGTGGTGCCGAACAGTCCCGACCAGTTGGAAGCCACCAGCAGCTGTTCGTTGGTGTATACTTCAGCGGGATCATGCCCTGTCACATCGAAGATCTGCCAGTCATAGTCGTCATTCTGGTTCTTGGGAGAGATGGTCAGCGCAAGGGTGCCCGAGGTAAAACAAGTGAATTTATACCAGTAGGGATTTTTATCCTCATATACATTCCCGGTGCCGGTGGAGCATGGCGCTTTCACCGTACCGTTGGTACATACAGGAACACTGGACTGCGTAAAAGTAGCGCTGCCGCAGACCGGAAAGGCAGTGGCAGGTGTCTGTCCCAATGTAGTACAGCCCTGAGCATGCGCAGGAAGGTCTCTGACCAGGGTAAATAAAAGCACCAATAAAATACTAAGCAGTTTCTTAGAGAACATCCAAATCTAGTTAACTACATGACGGTGCGGAGGGGGTTACCGTTGCTTTGTAAATGTAATAAGTCCACCCTTTTGCAGCAAAATCTATTCATTTCGGGAGGAAGATTCCAAAATCGGGAAAAATGCGATGTATCTTTTTGCATTTTAGCATTGATTATCAATGATATATTCAATTGGCACAGGTTTCGTGTACCTTCTACTATACCTGAATCACCATTTAACCCCTAAACCTTAAACCTTTTCTATCGAACAACCTTTTCCCTACACCGGCCATCAATAGTTCATAATAAAGATTGTTCTTCTCTTTTTTTCAAATTTCAAGGTTTCTGAGAGATCCTCCCGAACTGAAGCGGGAGGATTTTTCATTATAGGTAGCGCATGGACGGTAATATTCAACCATTTCCCCTTATTTTTGCCTCCCTTGATTTCACCAGGTAACCAAAAAAGCGACTGTTTGCTGGTGGAACTTCTCTTTTAAGAACTAATATTTATTATGGACAAATTGATTTATTTAGTTCCCGTCATGGGCGCCATCGGCCTCCTCTACACATTTATCAAGTTTGCCTGGGTGTCCAAACAAGATGCAGGTAACGATCGTATGCAAGAGATCAGCCGTTACATTGCGGAAGGTGCAATGGCCTTTCTCAAGGCAGAGTGGAAGATCCTCTCCTATTTCGTAGTGCTGGCCGCCATATTACTGGCCTTTATGGGCTACAGCAATCCTGACTCGCACTGGTCGATAGCCATTTCATTTATCCTGGGCGCCATCTTAAGCGCCACTGCAGGTTATATTGGTATGCGCAGCGCTACCAAGGCCAATGTACGGACAGCGCAGGCGGCCCGTACCAGTCTTAGCCAGGCGCTGAAGGTATCCTTCACCGGCGGGTCCGTGATGGGCCTGGGTGTTGCAGGTCTGGCGGTGATGGGATTGGGTGGTTTGTTCATTATACTCAAAGGGATCTTTGCCCCCGGCGCTCCGGTGGATTCTCCGGAGATGATCCGCACGATAGAAGTGCTGACCGGCTTTTCCCTCGGCGCGGAATCCATTGCGCTGTTTGCCCGTGTGGGAGGAGGTATCTATACAAAAGCCGCCGACGTTGGAGCTGACCTGGTGGGTAAGGTAGAGGCAGGCATCCCCGAAGATGATCCCCGCAACCCTGCTACGATTGCAGACAATGTGGGTGATAACGTTGGCGACGTGGCTGGGATGGGAGCCGACCTTTTCGGTTCTTATGTAGCCACCGTACTGGCCACCATGGTATTGGGGCGGGAGACCCAATCAGACGACCAGTTTGGCGGCATGGCCCCTATCCTGCTGCCCATGCTGATCGCCGGCGTCGGTATCCTCTTCTCTATCGTAGGCACTTTATTTGTCCGCGTAAGCGATACGGCCGAGCTAAACACGTCAGTCGTCCAGAAAGCCCTGAACATGGGTAACTGGGGTTCCATCGTCCTGACAGCCCTCGCCTGTATCGGGCTGGTATATTATGTACTGCCTGAGACGATGGTCCTGCGCGGAACGGAGTTCACCAAATGGGGTGTGCTGGGCGCCATTGCAGTAGGTTTGCTGGTGGGTACGCTCATGAGCATCATCACGGAATATTACACCGCCATGGGCAAGGGGCCTGTATTAAGCATTATACGGCAGTCGGGCACCGGCCATGCCACCAATGTCATCGGCGGCCTGGCGGTAGGTATGCAATCTACCTTCCTCCCCATCCTGGTGCTGGCAGGCGGTATCTATGGCTCTTTTGCCTGCGCCGGTCTTTACGGCGTCGCTATTGCTGCCGCCGGTATGATGGCGACAACAGCCATGCAGCTGGCGATCGATGCCTTTGGTCCCATAGCGGACAATGCAGGCGGTATTGCCGAGATGAGCGAGCTCCCCAAGGAAGTACGTGAAAAAACAGATATACTGGATGCCGTAGGTAATACGACGGCCGCCACAGGTAAAGGATTTGCCATCGCTTCAGCTGCCCTGACAGCGCTGGCCCTTTTCGCCGCCTTTGTCGGCGTGGCCGGTATCCAGGGTATCGATATCTATAAGGCAAAGGTGTTGGCCAGCCTCTTCGTAGGCGGCATGATCCCCTTCATCTTCTCTTCGCTGGCCATACAGGCAGTGGGAGAAGCAGCCATGGCGATGGTGGAAGAAGTCCGCCGCCAGTTCCGTACCATTCCGGGCATCATGGAAGGTACGGGCAAACCGGAATATGATAAGTGCGTCGCTATCTCCACACAGGCTTCCATTAAAAAAATGGTGCTGCCTGGTGCGATCGCGATCCTCTCTCCCCTCATCATCGGCTTCCTCCTGGGACCGGAAGCGCTGGGCGGCTTTTTAGCCGGCGCAACCGTCAGCGGTGTATTGATGGGCATTTTTCAGAATAATGCCGGCGGCGCCTGGGATAATGCGAAGAAATCCTTTGAAAAAGGCGTGGAGATAAATGGAGAAACACATTATAAGAAATCTGATCCCCATAAGGCTTCGGTAACGGGTGACACAGTAGGCGATCCATTCAAGGATACTTCCGGTCCGTCCATGAACATCCTCATTAAGCTGATGTCCATTGTATCCCTGGTCATCGCGCCTACCCTCGCGTCTATCTTTCACACGCGCGACGAGGTGAAGATCCATGTCAAAAAGAATGTGCCTGAAGTAGTGGTGAAGGCGGTTCAGCCACCTGTGACCGCAGCTGATAATTAATTGCAGCTTTAACAAAAAAATAGTTGGATAATTCGTAGGTATATTTATCTTTACGACCTCAAAGAACGACACTAATCAGATCCAAATACCAAAAGTCCCGATGTTTCTACATGGGGGCTTTTTTTTTGTGCCTACGGGGTATCTGGAATGTACTCCCTCCGGCACAAAAAAAATCTTTTTGATGGCCCTTCGGGCAGCCGGCCTGTGGCCGGCTATAGACTAATTAGGCGTTCATAGATTAATCAGATGCTTTCAGGTTGAGGTTTGCAGGCGCCCGAAAAAAAGGTTAAATTACAGGTAATACGCTTGCATGCCTCCAGCCATCCTCTATTACGCCATTCCGGGCTTTATCCTTTTACTCAGCCTGGAAGCCTGGTTGTCCCACCGGGAACAGCGTGATCTGTACGAGACAAAAGACACTTTCAGCAGCCTGGCCCTGGGCATCGGTAACGTGGCGACAGGCCTCATCACAAAAGCCCTCATCTTTGGATTTTTCATGCTGCTCTATCGTCTTCGGATCTTTACCCTGGACGGAAGCCGGTGGTGGCATTGGGTCCTTGCTTTCTTCGCGGACGACTTCTCTTATTACTGGTTCCATAGGGCCAGCCATCATATCAACTGGTTCTGGGCATCGCATGTAGTACACCATTCTTCCAAACGCTATAATCTCGCGGCTGCCCTGCGGCAGACCTGGACAGGCAATCTGACAGGCGCGTTTATCTTCTGGTGCTGGATGCCCGTGATAGGCTTTCATCCCGTCATCGTCCTCATGATGCAATCCATCAGCCTTATCTACCAATTCTGGATACACACCGAGATGATCCAACGGCTGCCGGCGCCACTGGAATTTTTCCTGAACACCCCCTCCCATCACCGTGTGCATCATGGAACGGACCTCGCTTACCTGGACAGGAACCATGGCGGGGTGCTGATCATCTGGGACAGGATCTTCGGTACATTCACACCCGAAAAGCAACGACCGCAATATGGGCTTACCCGTAATATAGGTTCCTTCAATCCTTTTATCGTGGCGTTCAGGACATGGGGGGAATTATTTAAAAAGGCAGCCCGTTCGGGCTCCCTGAAGAACGCCCTCCTTTATTTTATCAAGCCGCCGGGCTGGAGCCATGACGGCAGCAGCTACACTACCCGTCAACTCATCGAAGAAGATCGCCGGCGGGAAGAGGAACATTTTTAACATTCATTTACGAAAAATATCGTAAATTGCTTTTCAAATATATTTTTATGTCGACGAAGTACATAAAGCCAACGGAAAGCGAGCTGGAGATCCTGCAGGTCCTTTGGCATAAAGACCTGGCGAGTGTGCGGGAAGTGCATGAAGAGCTCGCCAAATCCAAGGATGTGGGTTACACCACCACGCTCAAGCTGATGCAGATCATGCATGAGAAGGGGTTGGTTAAAAGAGATGATTCATTCAAGACCCATATCTACCAGGCGGCTGTCACCAGGGAGAAAACACAGAAGCACCTGCTCGGCAAGATGATCAACACTTTGTTCGGCGGATCGCCAACAGAGCTGGTCCTGCAGGCCCTGGGCAATCACAAGGCGTCCCCGGAAGAGCTGGAAGAGATCCAACAGCTATTAAATAATCTGAAAAATCAATAGGCATGCACCTGCTTACCCAATCCGCTTTACTGAGGGCGCTGGGATGGTCATTGTTAAATAGTCTTTGGCAAATGGCCTTTTTGTGGTTTGTGTATGTTTGCTTTGTTAATATTTTCAGGCGTACTTCCGCCCATGTCCGCCATGGGCTTGCGATCCTCTTATTAGGTGTTGGTACCGCCTGGACAGGCATCAGCTTTTTCAATGCTTTTTTATCAGCAGATCCTCTTGAGACAGCTTCCCGGCTGGGGATCCCTTTGCTTTCCGGGGGAAACCGTATCAGCTCCTTCCTGCTGGCTGGCAGGCAGCTGATCATCGAAGGGCTCCCTTACTGCTCGACCCTTTATCTGCTGACCATATGTTTTCTTTTTGCCCGATTTGGCAAACAATATTATTATTCCAGACGCCTTACGCATGCCGGCTTATCAAAAGCAGCACCTGAGCTGCGGACCTTTACAGAACAAACAGGTCGAAGGATCGGGATAAAAAAGAACGTGCAGGTCTGGCTTTCCTCTCTCGTGGAAGGGCCTGTGACCCTTGGCTTCTTAAAGCCCGTTATTCTGATCCCGCTGGCAATGGTGAACCATCTCACCACAGAGCAGGTGGAAGCACTGATCCTGCATGAGCTGGCGCATATCCGGCGGCAGGACTATCTTTTGCATTTGTGGATAGCCTTCCTGGAAGTGCTGTTCTTCTTCAACCCTTTTTCAAAACTGCTCATACGGACCATTCAAAAAGAAAGGGAACACCGCTGCGACGACCTGGTCCTTCAATTCCAATGTGATCCCCACACTTATGTCGCTGCGCTGCTGGCCCTTGCAAAAGGCATACAGGGAAGTCCACGGCTGGTGCTGGCTGCCGCCGGCAGCAACGACCAGTTCCTGCTCCAAAGGGTCAGACGGATCCTGCAGCGCAACAATGCGGCTGATCCGCTGAGGGGACGGCCATTCATATTCCTGTTCCTGACGCTTTTTATGGCAGCCATGCTATTTTCCCGGCCGGGCCTTGTGGCAAGGCAGGGGGCGGAGATCCATGCTACAGAGGTTGCTGCTTCGCAGATAAAAACCACGGACGAGCCGACTGGCGGAGAAAGCAATAGGACAGCATTTATATCGGTCTCTTTCCGGTCAGCGCATAAACAGGCAGCCCTTGCTCCCCCCAAACCTGCAAGGTCACACACGCATCACAAGGATGCCGCCGATGATGAGTCCGGCTATGCAACGGAGGAGATGGTCCAGTCCGATGCTCCGTCCGGGGACGAAAATGACAACGACCTGGCAGGCTTTGCTTCCACGATCCTGCAGGCCGACAAACGGGACTACTCCATTTCGGCACATACCGATGCGGCTACCATATTGCATGTAAACGGCGCTACCCCTCCTTACGTTCCCAATTCAAGCTTTTCCTGCCAGATCATACAGGACAGCACAACCCTCCCCGGAGCACAATATGTATACTTGCAGCAAATGGCCACTCAACAGGTAGAGCTGGCTATCAATAAAATGCAAAAGGAATTGCACATTCAGCTAAAACTTCTGCAACAGGCAGGCGCGAAAGAGGCCCCTGAACTAAAGCAAAAACGCCAGATATTATTGGAGCAGCTGAAACTACAGCAGCAGTACCTGGATAAACAACAGCAACTGCAAAGAAAGCTGGAAAGGGTCGGCAAACGGCGGGTTATAGTAGTTATCTGATCTCAGACCTGCATTTACCAAACATTTTTAGGGCACCAATCCCCGTATTTGTTCCCGATGAGGAATCCAACGATGATCTCATGAGTACCTTTGCTTACGGTATTCAATTTAGAAGTTGTCATGTCATAGGAATAGCCAATATTAAAAGTATTGGATACGTTGAGCCCGGCCATGGCGGCAAAGCCATCATAGGTCCGGAGGCTGGCCCCTATCCATAAGAAGTCCTGGTATTGCAGCTTGGCGTTAAAGTCGAATTGCAGGGGCAAGGGGTCCACATATTTCACCATCACGGAAGGCATCAGGTTGAAATCCTCGTCGAGCAGCCACCGGTAACCAGCTTGTCCGAACAGGTGAGGCACCAGCTTCCCAGGGTGAGGAGCGATCTTATCTGTAAAAGCTATTTTCTGCGGAATGATCTGCTGTGCAGAGCATCCCACGAAGTAATCAGCCGAATACAGCCAGATACCAGCGCCAAAATCCGGCTTGATCCTGTTCAGCTCCCCGCTGGAATAGACGGCGGGATCCACCGGTACATCGAAAAAAAGCTTATTCCTGTCCAGGTTCAGCTGACTCATGCCTGCAGCAAAGCCCAGGGCCAGGCTGGTGCGGGCGCTAAGTCCCAGGTGATAGGCGTAAGTAGCATAAGCTGAAAAACGGCTGAGCGGACCCGTCCGATCGTCCAGGATCTGAAGTCCGATGCCATGGTGAGGTCTTGCAGCCGTATAGTCATCCCAATAGTCCCTTCCCCGGGGATTGTAGCCGGGTTTATGGAAGGAAGTGGCCGTTTCACGATCATCCTTTTTACCCAATGGTCCCTGGATGGTCAGATAAGTAGTGATTGGCGCATCCTGAACGCCGACCCATTGGTGGCGATGGCTGATCTTCACATCTGTGTAATTCTCGATCCCTGTGAGGGCGGGATTGAGGATATAGTTATTGAGGATATACTGGGTGTACTCCGGTTTTTGTTGCGCCTGCAGCAGGGTTCCCAGGAGTAGGCCGGTGATCACCGATAAGGCTCTAATCGTAAAAGATCGCATCAGGCTGTTTTGGTTTGCAAGCCATGTAATTTACGATGTTGGGTTGACCCCGGCAAGTAAAGATCGGGCCCGCTGCCCTTCACAGAACAACAGGTCCAGGATGGAGAGATGAGGGACGAACCCGGTGATCTCTTCAAAGACCTGGTGGTAGGTCACCGGAGGCGGCATGCTGCCCGCCCGGATATTTTTGGGGAGGAGCTGCCCCCGCATATCCAACCAATCCTCTTCTTCATACTGTGGCCTCCAGCTTTCAGTAAGTGCTATCCGGACGGGTAACGCCAGGGCCCGGCATGTCCATTCGAAACAGGCGAGGTTCCAATCCAGGAGAAAATCAAAGCGCTTGCGATAGAATATTTCCAGGTCGTCCCGGTAGAATTCAAACCAGGGTGAACGGCTGTAGCAGGCAAGAATGGTCTTCCAGTGCTGGTCCTGCCAGGAGTAGGCATTCGCAATTCTAACCTCCTTCATGAGCGTCTTTTGATCGCGTCCTTTTTCCAGCGGTATGCTGAGATCGATACGCCCCTGCGACCCGGCGATCTCACACCTGTTGCGAAAACTCATTTTTTGGTAGTATTCATATTGTTCAAATATTATATTTGATGAATTATTTGATATTTTATATAATATAACACTTGGAAAATATTGTGAATCAGTTATTAAATACATCTACCTATAATTAAATTTAAATCTGTTTAACTTGAAGGGATTTAGCCGTTCAAAGCATTATTTGATGAGGGTAAATAAGTAATAATAAATAAGATATACCGCATCATAAAACCATCATAAACAATTAATTAGCAATTAAATTACTCGCCTAATCAACTTAGCAGCCGGATTTCCCCGCTGTTGCGTTTTTTTGCGGCTTGCAAACCAAGCAATTTAGCAGAAAAATCCGGTAAATTGGAAGATACGAAATCCCCCACGAGCCGGGAAAAGAAAAAATGAGCGCCCACACTCCTATCCCTTCCCTGCCCGTCCTTTCCGTCTACAACAGGCCAGAGAGATCAGCACGATCATTCCCAATGAAGTGACCCAGATGTCGTGTCCACTCTTTTTCTCTTGCAGTAGTGCCACCGCAGCCCCGGCGTAAGATCCCCCGGCAGGAATAGCTCTTTCCTCCTCCGTCCGTGCCACGAGGTCCCAGTCATTGGGTCCTTTGCCCGTGAGATAGGTCAGCATCTCCAGTTCATCCTTGCGCCTTTCCTTTAATTCATCGAGGTATTTTTTCCCTTCCGGGCAGTTGAGGTCCCCGGTAGCCGGGTGGGTAATAATATAGCGTGCCTGGAAATTTTCCGTGTTGGCGGTCTCCTGGAAAAGCAGGTCCTGGGGGAAAGCTTTGCGATTATATCGGACATGCAGCCGGGTAAAATAAACATTGTCCGATGCCTGCTGCCCATCCTCATCGTCGTCCGACGGTGGTCCGCCCATCCACCACACACCGGCCTGTACCAGGTCCTGCCGGGAAGGAGCGCTTGCAATGCAGGGATCGCATTTAACATAGTTCCGGGGACTGACATCCCAGGCATATTCAAGCATGGTCACCGCCTTGCCTTCCATTTTCCATTGATGCTGAAAAAGATTGGAATAGAAATTCCCGAAATTTTGCTGTACGAATAAAGGAACATTCTTTCCGGTGGGCAGGGATACGGTCCGGTAGTTGGCACATTCTATCCTCCCCCTTTTGCTGAAAGCATAAACGATCATGTCCTGGTCGCCTTCCGCATTGGCCATGCCCAGGCGGATCGGCAACATGAATTTGGGAGAGTTGAAAGAGATCTGGATCGGCCTGAGGAAATTGCCCGGTAACTTCTTCTTTTCTGCCTCATTTACCTTTACGACAAAGAACTTCAGGTTGCTCCTGATATAGGGTTCCAATACCTCCCCGGCGCCCGGAGGGATCTTATAGCCGTTCTCCGTAAGCCAGGTCTTCAATCCCTGGGATTCTTTTGCGCTGAGAATGAGAATATCGTATTCTCCCACCAGGTATTTGGCTTCTATGCGAACACCAAGGCTCTTTCTTTTGCTGGTGCCATACCCCGTCACTACCGTTTCACTCAGGGACAAGCCTGGTACCATACCCCGGAGCCTGTCTTGTATCCCACAAGGATTCGCGTCATAATACTCCACCAGCCTGGGCTGGCTATAGTCATTCAGCGTCGCGAAGATCTTTTGATCCACCACTTTGATATCCTTTTCCTTTAATACGACAGGCACAGGCACCACCATGGCGAAATCCTTCAGATCGCCTTTAAAATCATTGTACATGGTGATAGTGCTCCTGTCGCCATGGTGTACGATGATCACCTGCGAGGTCTTGTTCTTCAGCGTGCCGTCTGCCTTGCTGACGTAAAATCCACAGAAGGCCGCCGCATCATGGCTGATCATGGAGACCAGGATCATCACTGCGGCTGCTTTTCTATTAAAATGAATGGGGATGGCTGACCATGTAAAAGGGCTGGCCCTGAAGACCCTGTCCAGGACAGGAACAAGGGGCGCCGCCGCGACCAGGACCCAGATCGAAGTATTATACTTCCATTGGAAAGCGGAAAGATAGAAGGAGACCGCAGCGATCAGCGATGCCCAGATGACCCTTGCAAAAGGATGGTTGGGAGAGGTCCGGGGGTCGCTGATCATAAAAAAGGAGAATAACAGCAAGCTCCCGGTTGTAATGGAATGAAGGAAATAATCCGCTGGCCATCCCAGCACATAGGTCTGTCTCCACCAGGTCAGCAGCGCAAAGGTCAGGAGAAAGGCAAGACTGGTATCCAGCTTCTGCACTCTTGTCACGACGATCGTTCCGAAGACAATGGTAAGGAAGAAGAGCAGGATGTTGCTGCCCCATTGCCCGGGAGACAGCCAGGCATCCTGTGTGATCAGCAATGTAGCCACTATCCCAAAGGCGGAAGGATTGAAAATATGTTTGGCACCGATGCGAAGAATATATTTCGAAGCTATGGTCAGCAAGGCCGCCAGTAAGCTGGTGTACCAATGGCCTGTCTTTAGTAAGAGACAAAGGCTCATGGCGCTGATCAGCGCGCTTAACCCCCAGGAATGCCAGCTATGCCAGGCTGGCCATTTCCGCTGCCGGATGCCCTCGGCCAGATAATTGAAGGCCACCGCCCCTCCGGTACTGACAAGGTAATGGTCCCATTCGGCTGTCCAGCCCAGGTAAAGAAGACCATAAAGCATAAAAATGGTCTGAAAGAACAATTGGAAATAGCGGGGGTCGGAGGCGAGTCGTTTTATCAGCATACATACCTTTTCAGGAAGGATGCTCCGTTGCTGCCGATTGCATAAGCGGACCCAAAAAAAGGCGTCTCAACATAATTGAGACGCCCTGTACAAACCCGGGAACTTACCCGGCTTTATGTATCTTATTCCGACAAATTCGGTCTTTGTTTCTGCAGTTCTTCCAGCTTCTTCTTGCCATAAGCCGCCCGCGTGATGACCACAAAAAGCACAGGCACGATGAAAATGGCCAGCAAGGTTGCCGACAGCATCCCTCCGAATACGGTAAAGCCGATGGTATTGCGGGCAACGGCGCCGGCGCCGGTGGCAAAGATCAGGGGCAATACACCCAGGATAAATGCCATAGATGTCATCAGGATGGGACGGAGACGGAGCTGTACAGCCTCCAATGTAGCCGTTAGCACCGGCACCCCTCTATCCACCCTTTCCTTGGCAAATTCCACGATCAGGATAGCATTCTTTGCCGCCAGACCGATGAGGGTGATCAGGCCGATCTGGGCGTACACGTTATTGGTTAGCCTGGGCACCAGGGTCAGCGTCAGGATAGCGCCGAATATCCCGATCGGTACTGCCAGCAGTACGGAGAATGGCACCGACCAGCTCTCATAAAGGGCCGACAAAAAGAGGAATACGAACAGGACGGACAGGGAGAAGATATAAATAGTGCTGGACCCGGACTCGATCTCCTGTTTACTGAGACCGGCGAACTCATAGCCATACCCTTCGGGCAGGGTTTTGGCCGCCACTTCCTGCAGGGCCTTGATGGCCTGTCCGCTGCTATAGCCTGGCTTGGCGCCTCCATTGATCTCCGCCGTCCGGAAGATATTGAAGTGAGAGATCAGCGGAGCGCTTTCCTGCAGTTTGTAGCTCACCACGGTGCTCAGCGGGATCATCTCCTGGGCGTTGTTACGCACATAGAACTGCCCGATATCGGATATATCAGCCCGGTAGATGGTGTCGGCCTGGGCCACCACGTGGAAGTTACGGCCATAGATGGTAAAGTCATTGATATAGCTGCTGCCCAGGTACATCTGCAGGGTCGTATACACATCTGCCAGGGACACGCCGAGCTTCTTACATTTATCCCTGTCAACGGTGACCTGGTAGCTGGGTGTATGGGCGGTGAAGAAGCTAAAGGCCTGCGCGATCTCGGGCCGTTTGTTCATTTCGCCTACAAAGCTGCGGACCACCCTTTCAAAGGTAGGCAGGTCATCGTTGCTTTGTCGCTGTTCCAGTTCGAAAGTAAAGCCGCCCGTCTGGCCCAGACCAGGGATGGCGGGGGGCGAGATCACGACCACGTTGGCTTCCTTAAAGATGGAAAAGCGCTTACGCATCTCCGCCATAACACCGTCCAGCTGCTGGCTCTTCTCTTTCCGTTCGTCCCAGGGCTTCAGCTGGCAGAAGATGGTGCCGCTGTTGGATTTGGTGGCAAATGTCACGACATTCAATCCGCCCAGGGCCGCGTAGTGGGCCACACCCGGCACGCTGTCGATGACCTTCATCATGCTGTCAAGGACCGCAAGGCTTCGGGTGGTAGAGGCCGCTTCAGGGATCTCATAGGTGATATATACGCGGCCTTCATCTTCCGTAGGAATAAAGGCGCTGGGTTTCTGCTTGAAGAGGAACAGCGCCCCAAATACAATGCAGATCAGCAGGATGATAGCCAGTGGCGCCCGTTTGATCCAACCATTTACATTTTTCGTATACCGGACAGACACCCGGTGGAACCAGCTATTAAAATGGTAGAAGAACTTATTCAGGCCCCGCGAGTTCTTGTCCAGGTGCATGGGCTTCAGCAGCAACGTACAGAGGGCCGGCGTAAGGGAAAGCGCGACAAAGGCAGAGAGCAGCACCGAAATGGCGATGGTGATGGCAAACTGCTGGTACAGACGCCCGGTGATGCCCGGTATGAAACCTACGGGCACGAACACTGCCGCCAGGATCAGGGCTATCGCCACCACGGGACCGGAGATGTCTTTCATCGCCCGCTGCGTAGCTTCTTTCGCGGAAAGTCCCTCTTCATCCATATAATGCTGTACGGCCTCTACGACCACGATGGCATCATCCACCACGATACCGATGGCCAATACAAAACCGAACATGGTGAGCGTATTGATCGTGAACCCCAGCGGTATGAATAATATGAAAGTCCCGATGATGGACACGGGTATGGCCAGTACCGGGATCAGCGTCGCCCGCCAGCTCTGCAAGAAGAGGAATACCACCAGCACCACCAGCCCCAGGGCTTCCAGCAGGGTGTCGACCACTTCGCTGATGGATACCCGTACGACAGACACCGATTCAAAGGGGACAATGTAATCCACGCCGACAGGGAAATATTTTTTCAGGGCGTCCATGGCCTTGTATACACCGTCTGCCGTCGCAAGGGCGTTGCTGCCCGGCGCCTGGTATACCAGCAGGTAGCTGGCCCTTTTCCTGTCGACGAAGGAGTTGCTGGCATAGCTGAACTTACCCAGTTGGATCCTGGCCACGTCCTTGAGGTAGATGATCGAACCATTCTGGGGATTGCTGCGGATGACAATATTCTCGAAATCCTTTTCCGAGCTGAGCCGGCTGTTGGTGAATACGGTATACTCGAAAGAAGACGTGGGTGTCTGCGGAGGTACGCCTACGGAACCGGCTGCGATCTGCAGGTTCTGCTCCTGGATGGCGGCGGTCACATCCTGCGAGGTGAGGCCCAGCTGGGCCATCTTGTCCGTCTTCAACCATATGCGCATACTGAAATCATCGGCGCGGGTGAACACGTCTCCCACCCCTTTCACCCGCAGCAGGGCGTCACGAACAAATATATTCGTATAGTTATCCAGGAATGGTACTCCATGGGAGGCGTCCGGTGAGTAAATGGCCACCAGCATCAGGATGCTGGGGTTCCTTTTGCGGGTGATGATACCCAGGTTCTTAACCACCGCTGGAAGCGGCGGCGTAGCGATGCCCACCCTGTTCTGGATATCCAGGGCGGCAATGTCCACGTTGGTACCCACATCCAGGGTGACGGTGATGGTCGACTGCCCGTTGTTGGTGCTGTTGCTTTGCATATAGGTCATTCCGGGCACGCCGTTGATCTGGGTCTCGATGGGCGTGGTGACGGTCTGCTCCACCGTCTGGGCGTCCGCGCCGGTGAAATTACTGGTCACCTGGACCGTTGCCGGCGTGATATCCGGGTACTGGCTCACCGGAAGCGTCAATATTGCCAGCACGCCCACGATCAAAAGGACCAGTGATATTACGATGGCCGTTACCGGCCTTTTTATAAAAGTATCTGCAATCATAGCTGTGACTTGATCTGTTGTCTGATGAATATTATTTGCCTTGCTGCTGTGCGCCTGCCTGCGGTTTAGCTCCTGCCGGGGCTCCGGCATTTACCTTTACGCCATCCCTCAGCTTCTGTACACCGTCGGTCACTACCTTATCCCCTGCCTGCAGCCCTTCCCTGGCGACAACCTTATCGCCGACATGGGCGCCAAGGACGACCTTCTTTTGCGCCACCTTGCTGCTGTCGCCCAGCACGAAAACAAAGTTCTCACCCATCTGCTCGACTACTGACTTGAAAGGAATGAGCAGACTGCCGATAGCACCTTTATTCTGGACACGTACATTCCCTGTAACACCGGGACGTATGGTGTTCTTTGGATTGGGAAATGTCAGGCGGGCTTTGATGGTCCCTGTCGTTGGATCCACTGCACGGTCCAGCAAAAGGATATGTCCCGGGTAAGGATAAGCAGTCCCGTCCGGCTGCACAAACATGAAAGTGGAATCATTTGCAGAGGGCTTTTGCTGCAGCAGAACAGAGAAGCGTGCGATCTGCTTTTCATCCAGGGCTACGTCCACGGCCAGTGGGTTGTCGGAAGAAACAGTGTTCAGCAGGGTCTGCGGATACACGGCAGTACCCAGCTTCACCTGGGAGATCCCTATCGTGCCGTCAAAGGGAGCATAGATCATGGAATATTTCAGATTGGTCTGCACGCTGGCTACATTGGCCTGCGCAGCCTCTACCTGCCGCTTGTTGGCTTCCAGATCTGCGAGAGCATGATCCAGCGTCTGGCGTGCGATGGCATCCTTCTGGGAAAGCTCTGTATAGCGGTCGGCATCCTGTTGCGCCCTGGCCAGGTTGGCCTTGGTGACGTTGAGATTGGCAACTGCCGCCTCATAAGACGCTTTATACTGCTGCTGGTCTATTTCATACAATGGCGCGCCCTTGCGTACGCGCTGCCCATCCTGGAAAAAGATATGGGTAATATTGCCCGAAACCTGCGGCTTGATATCCACCTGGTTCAGGGCAGCCACGGTCGCGGGGTAGGAATCAAAATAGGTGGCGTCCCCGGGAGCTACTGTGTACACCGATACGGAGACGGGAGGTGGTGCTGCGGGACCAGCGGGCTTATCGTTACCGCAAGCCGCCATTAATCCGGATACGATGATCATTAGTCCTGTCCAACGTGTAATATTTTCCATATAAAAACGATGATTTATTTGCGATATTAAAATTTAATGGTGCCTAATGCCTTTTGAACATCCAGCTTGCTGCTTAACACCTGGTACAGCGCATCACTGAAATTGGTTTGTGCATTGCGGAGGTCTGTTTCGGCCGTGATGAGCTCCAGGTAAGCTTTGATCCCGCTCCTGTATTGCAGCTCAATAGTATTGAAAACGTCCCGGGCAAGATCGAGATTCTCTTTCAGCACATAGTAATTATTGAGGTAGCCTTTATAAGCCGCCAGCGCCTGCGCATATTCGGTGCCGATGGAATTCTGCAGATTGACGATATCCCAGTCCAGGCGCGTCAGCTGCAGCTCTGCTATCCTGATATTCTGCGCCCGCTTGGTGCCCTGGAAAATAGGGAAGCTCAACTGCACACCGGCAAAGGAGTTCGGAAAATTGTCGTTATACAGTTTTGAAAATCTGTTGTTGAGGTAATTCATGTTATACGCTGCATTGGCAGTCAGGCTGGGCAGGTAGCTCCATTTCTCATACTGCAGATTGGACTGCTGTAATTTCTTTTGCGTCAGCAATGCCTGGTATTCAATGCGGTTGTTAAAATCTACGCCGGACAGCGTATCCACCGATATATCCGACGCCATCTGTGCGCTGTCGTATACGAGATGGATGCTGTCCCTGGAAGTATAGCCCATCAACTCCTCCAGGGCAGTATATTTGGCCTTCAGCGCCTCTATATTGGTCTTCCGCTGCGCCTTCGAATTATTCAGGGAGATGGTCGCCCGCTTGTAATCAGTCTTGTCCACCAGCCCCCCCTGGTACTGGTTGTAAGTATCCTTCAGGTTCCTTTCCAGCCGGCGGATGTCATCTTCCAGCACCTCGATCTGCTTCTGCGTGAGCAGCACATCATAAAATGCCTTGCTGACATTCACCACGAGATTGATCTTATCGGTGGCCGTATATTGCCGGCTCAGCTTGATCGCATCATTCTTTGTCCGGCTGGCCAGCAGCACGTCCCTGTTGAAAATATTCTGCGTCAGCCCCAGCCCTACCAGCGATGAATTGTAGACGCCTGAACGCACATAGGTACCGTTGAAATTAATGGTCTGCAGCTGAAAGTTATTCTGGTAGCTGGCATTGAGATTCAGCTGAGGCAGCCAGTCCGCCAGTTTGCTGCGGATCTGCCGGTCCGTGATCTGCTCGTCCAGCATCGCCTGCTGAATAAGGGGATAGTGTTTCAGGGCAAAATCAACCACCTGTGGCAAGGTCGCCTGCTGCAGCACTGTATCGGGGGCCTTCTGGCCATTCACCGCCGGAGATAGAATAATTAAGCCGCTGCTGAAGAATACCGCGTACATTAAACTTTTCATAAATATGTTGACTATAGATTGAATGATTATTCTTTCGGCAGGCAAAAATCGTTACAAATAATTGAGACAAAATAACCGCTGATGTATTTGGGTACTAAATACACCTAATGCGCGGCAAATTTAAACAAACGTTTAAATTAAACAAACGTTTAATCAATTTTTAATCATATATATTTTCTAAATATTTTATTCTCATACAATTAGGGTTGGATATAGCGTTAATGACCGTCCTTTTATCTTTGAAGCCTAATTCCAACACCATGTCGATGCATACCATATTGGGTGCCGGAGGTATTATTGCCAATGGTCTTGCCCGCGAGCTGATCCTGCATCAGCTGCCAGTCAGGCTGGTCTCCCGCCACCCATCACCATTTCCGGGAGCAACAACACTTGCGGCCGACATTACCCGTGCCGGTGACGCATTAGAGGCCGTCAAAGGGTCTGCCGTCGTCTATTGCTGCATTGGTCTGAAATATGATTATTCCGTCTGGCGACAAGGCTGGCCCCTCATCATGAACAACCTCATCGATGCCTGCCGGCGCACAAATACAAGGCTTATCTTTTTCGACAACGTATATATGTACGGAAGGTTCAATGGCGCCATGACAGAGGATACTCCTTATGATCCTGACAGCCGGAAAGGTGATCTCCGCGCCCGGATAGCCACCCAGCTGATGAGCGAAGTACGGAAGGGCAATATTACTGCCACCATCGCCCGCGCAGCGGATTTTTATGGCCCCGGGGCTGACAAGACCAGCGTATTCAACCTGCTGGTTTTGCAGCGGCTCCTCAAAGGTCAAAAAGCACAATGGCTGGTGAACCTCCATGCCCGGCACTCTTTTACCTATACGGAAGACGCCGTAAGGGCGCTTCACCTGTTGGGGAGTGATGAAAACTCCTGGAACCAGGCCTGGCATCTTCCTACGGCCGCCGGCCCGCTTACCGGCGCCGGCTATATCGCATCGGCGGCGGCGGCCCTGGGCAAAGTACCGCACAGCATGGTACTTCCCAAATGGATGATCCGCATAGGAGGACTCTTCGACAAGACGACGGCCGAGCTGCATGAAATGCTCTATCAATATGAATACGATTATTTGTTCGACTCTTCTAAATTTGAAAAGGCATACAATTTTCAGCCTGTTTCCTACGCAGAGGGTATAAAAGCGACAGCCAATGCATATACGAACAGCACTGGCTTCTAAAGAGGTGTAAAAGGTCAGTAATAAAAAGTGGGTGGACGGATGCTGATGGAAACGGAGTTAAAAACAGGTCAGGCAATTTAATCTACTGAAAAGCTACCAAAATAAAATGATTGCAGCAAAATTTGTTTCCATTTTGATGGTACTCCGGGAACGATTGCACAATTAAATCCATCACAAATGGGGGGATGAATTAATTTGGCCATCATGATCAAGTCTGTAACGAAGTTGCTGCTGCTATATGCCATGGCCTTACCCGTTGCCTGCCCTGCACAAGGCCAAAGCACGGAAAAAAATATCCTTTATTATATACGGCACGCCCCCTTTCCCATGAAAGAACCGCAACGCCCATCCATACCCAACCGCCGCTACCTTTTAAGCGACTATGGTGCGGTGGGAGATGGACAGACCCTGAACACGGAGTCTTTCGGGAAAGCCATTACCGCCTGCGCTACGGCAGGTGGCGGCCGGATCATCGTGCCGGCAGGCGCGTGGCTTACAGGCCCTATTCAACTGCGCAGTAATATCGATCTTCACCTGGAACGAGGGGCCATGATCCTGTTCACCCGCGATCATGGGCAATATCGCACAGGCAGCAACGAAGGGCAGCAGGTGACCCTGCCGCCAATATCAGGACGCGACCTGGAGAATGTCTCTATCACTGGTGAAGGTATCTTTGACGGCGGTGGCGACAGCTGGCGGCCGGTGAAGAAAGAAAAGGTCACGGCAACGCAATGGAAGAACCTGCTTGGTTCTGGTGGCGCGCTCAATAAGGACCAGACGATCTGGTGGCCCAGCCTTGAGGCCATGGAGGGAAAAGAGAGCAGGCCGGTACTGATGCAGCTGAATCATTGCAAACGCATCCTGCTGGAAGGCGTCACCCTCCGCAATTCGCCCAAATTCGTATTTTATCCCAATAACTGCACGGACCTCACGATGGACCATGTCACCATCTTTAACGAGTGGTGGGCGCAAAACGGTGACGGCATTGATATCAGTTCCTGCAGGAACGTGATGGTCTACCGTTGTACGGTGAGCGCGGGGGACGACGGCATCTGTATGAAATCCGGTGGGCGTCCACAGGATGGGCAGGCGGCCTTACAAAATGTGATCATCGCAGGATGCACGGTCTACCATGGCCATGGAGGATTTGTCATTGGCAGCAATACCGACGGAGATATGCACCGTATCTTCGTCAGCGACTGCAGCTTCATTGGTACGGATGTAGGCCTTCGTTTTAAAAGTAATATGGGAAGGGGGGGGCTGGTGGACAGCGTCTTCATACAGGACATTTTCATGCAGGACATTGTGAACGAGGTCGTGCTATTCGACACGTACTACGAAGACATGCCTGCAGGAGCCGTAAAAGACCCCAACAAAGCCAGAGCGACAGACAAGACACCCGAATTCCGGGACTTCTATATCAGCCGCATCTATTGCAATGGCGCCCGGACAGCCATCTCTATCACCGGTCTGCCGCAAATGCCTGTGCATAAAATATGGTTTGACACCATCACGATCTCGGCAGGAAAAGGACTTGTCGCCACGCAGGCCGCGGAGATCGACCTGCACCAGGTGAAGCTGATCACCAGGGAAAACCCGGTGTTCCAGCCGGACAGTACGGCGCATATAACTATACGCTAGCAGCGTGATGGACACGGTAGTAAGCCCGCTGCAGGTTGATCTTTGTAGCCGGCGCAACCAGTAGCGGCAGCTTTTCCACCACCGTCTCGCTGGAGTCCAGCCCGAATGCTTTTTCTTCTGCCAGGGCCAGCTTTTTCATGCTGAAATAAGCATTCAGGATAAATCCTTCCCTTACAGTGAATTCATTGTCATAGGAGAGGAATTTTTCCAGGATCACATAACGGAAATCTTCTGCAATATTGTGCTTTTTCAGGGAAGGATAGCGATGGGCAATGTCCAGCTCCCTGTTACAGATCATCTCCGATACGACACGGCGGAACATGAGACCCACACGGGGCTGCACGCGGAAACCCAGGCGGAATTCCACCCGTATCACTTTATCGCTCAGCTCTTCCACCCCATATTCCATCGTATATGGTTCGTCGGTCCGCTCGATATGGAGGAACCAGTAAATATCCGCCCGCTTGGGATTATGGCTGAAAATGGAATAGAGTATCTTCTGCTCGATCTGCCCCGGCCGGTTGGCCTTGGTGAGATATATAAGGTGAGAGGTGAACCTGGGAATGGACTCGTCCTTACTAAGGCTTTCCAGTAGTGGAATATGCTCCTTCAGGTCGATGAAGTTCAGAAACCTGTTGTTGATCTTTCGCGCGTGGTACCAGATATACATGGTGAATATCAGCCCCACTTCAAATACGAGGAAGAAAAGGCGTTTTACAATCTTGACCGCATTGGCAACGAAAAAGGAGGACTCAACGACGACGAAGACAATAAGGATGGGAATGACGGTCCAGAGAGAATAGTGCTTCACATACCGTAGGAAATGATATACCAGGATGGTGGTCATCAGCATAGCGATCGTGATGGAAAATCCATACGCAGCCGTCATGCTTTCGGAAGTCCTGAAGTAGAGCACTACAAGAAAACAGCCCGTACACAATATCCAGTTAATGCTGGGTATATATATCTGGCCGCGGATATCCGTAGGGAATTTCACGGTGACCTTAGGCCAGAAGTTCAGGCTGATAGCCTCGTTAATAAGGGTGAAGCTGCCGCTGATCAGGGCCTGGCTGGCGATGATCGAAGCAGCCATGCCAATAAAGACACTGGGTACAAGGAACCAGTGCGGCACGATGGCGAAGAAAGGGTTGACGCCGCCCAGGTCGGTCTTCTGCTGTAGCAGCACCCAGGCGCCCTGTCCCAGGTAATTCAATACAAGGGCCGTCTTTACAAAGATCCAGCTTATCTGTATGTTCCGTCTGCCGCAATGGCCGAGGTCGGAATACAAGGCCTCTGCCCCCGTCGTGCAGAGGAATACGGCGCCCAGCAGCCAGAAACCCTTAGGGTGCCGGATCAGCAGCTCCAGCCCATAATGGGGGCTCAGCGCTTTCAATACAATTGGATAATGTATGATCTGGTTGACGCCCAGGACAGCCAGCATGGAAAACCATATGAGCATGATCGGCCCAAAGGAGCCGCCGACGATCTTTGTGCCGAAGCGCTGGAATACGAACAGCAGCAGCAGGATCACCAGTACCAGCTCCACTACCAGGTTATTGCCCGGCACGATGACATGCTCCAGTCCCTTCACGGAGTTCAGACCTTCAATGGCGGACGTCACGGATATAGGAGGAGTAATGATACCGTCGGCCAGCAGCGTTCCTGCTCCGATAATGGCAGGGTACACCAGCTTTTTCCCGTAGCGCCGCACCAGCGCGAAGAGGGAGAATACGCCTCCCTCTCCCCTGTTATCCGCCTGAAGTGTGATCAAAACATACTTAAAAGTTGTTTGCAGGGTCAGCGTCCAGAAAACACAGGAGATGGCGCCCAGCACCAGCTCGCTGGAAACTTTACCCCCTTCATTCAGGATCGTCTGGAAAGTATAGAGGGGAGAAGTGCCTATGTCCCCGAAAATAATACCTAATGTAATAAGCAGTCCGGCTGTGGTTATCTTTTTTGAGTGGCCTGTGTCCATAATTGTGCCTGTAGGGTCGCCTCGCCAGCGTCAAAAAACATACCCAGCCTGGGCGGAAGCGTCCTGACCCGGCCAAAACCCGCACCTGCAAAGGATTACAGGAGATACAAAAAAATTATCATTTAAAAATACAGAACGGGCGTACCACCCCAAAATGGAAAGGAAACTTACCATAATGAAAAAATACCGGCATTCATCCCAGCAGGTCCTGCCTGTCCTGCTGTCCCGCACGGATCATCTGCCCATAGTCCTGCTTTTTAACCATGGCCGTCACCACCCGGGCGATCCGTTTTGCACGCGTGGCGTCCGTTTTGGCGCTGCGCACCCAATTGCCGAAATAATTCTGATGAGATTTGGGCAGCTCTCTGAAATATGCCATCGCAGCGGGCTCGTCGGCCAGGCATTCCAGCAGGTCCGATGGCGGTTCGATCTTGGCATTATCCACTTCCAGCTGTACTTTCAGCCTGGCCCCCTTATTCTTCCGGATGGCTTTCCTCATCGCAGCATTAAGCGCCATGATGAAGTCCCCCTCTCCCATAGGCAGCAAAGCCACTTTTTTGATCGGGTGCTCATCCAGCCTGCCTTTTACCCGGAAGGACTTCTTGTTGCCGGGCTTCAGCAGCTGGGCCTGGGCAGCCGGGATCCTGATATACGTCCAGCCAGTCTTTTCGCCCTGGTCTGCAAATTGTAATATCGTTGTAGTGAACTGGATCATGCGATCAATTGCATCGCCGTGTATGCTTCAGAATGACTAAGATAATAAAAAAGGCCCCTCCGGGAGGGGCCAGGCTGAACATTTATGTAAGAACGTACTTTTTAAACCTTAGCTGTCGAAACCTTCTTCTTTTTCTTTCCCTGGCTAAGAGCGGCTTCGATACCCTTGCTTAGGTTGTCATAAGTGGGCTTACCGGTGAACAGCTCTCCATTGATGAAGAAAGCCGGTACGTCCCTTACTCCTTTATCCAGTCCTTCCAGCAGATCGCTCTTTACAGACCAGCCATAAGTACAATTCACCAGGTGTTCCAGGAACTTCTTATTGATCACCCCTACCTCCTTGGCATATTCGCGCAGGCTGATGGCGCCCAGGCGCCGCCGGTGGGCAAAGAGCGTATTGTGCATTTCCCAGAACTTACCTTCCTGGGCCGCTCCAAGGGAGGCTTCCGCCGCCTTCATCGCATGCTGATGGATCTTGGTGAGGGGAAAATGACGGAAATTGAAGCGTATCCTGCCGTCATATGCTTTCAGTAACTTATCTACTACCTCATTGACTTTTGCGCAGGCTTCACTTTCATAATCACCGTACTCTGTCAGTGTTACGGGAGCTTTAAGGTCTCCTACGAAGATATCCCGGGTAGGGATGATCTCCACTTCTTTTGCTTTTAGTGCCATAATTCATCTATTTAACAATTCCTAATCGGTTTGGTTCAGCTTATATGCAATATACCCTTTTTTATTGGACGGCTATATAAAAATGACCCGGGAAAGCACTTCCCCGGGTCATTTTCGAGCCACTGCGGCTATTAGATTGCGTGGGTCTCTTGCGCTTCATTGCGAAATACGACAACGCCATCGAATACATCCACCAGTACCGGGTGGTCTTTTGCCACATCACCCGCTAATATCTTCTTACTCAACTTGTTAACTATTTCCTTCTGGATGAGTCGCTTCAGCGGACGGGCCCCGAACTGGGGATCGAAGCCATTTTCAGCCAGGTAATCCAGCGCATAGTCGCTGAACTGGAGGTCGATGCCATTCTTAGCTACCATCTTTCGCAGGCTTTCCAGCTGAATACGGATAATTCCCTTGATCTCGCTTTTCAGCAGGGGCTGGAATAGAATGATCTCATCTATGCGATTGAGGAATTCCGGCCGTATGGTCTGTTTCAGCAGATCCGTCACTTCCCGTCTGGTCGTTTCCATCACATCTTCCCTGTTCTTCTCCGTCACATCCTCAAAATTCGCCTGGATGATCTGGCTGCCCATATTGCTGGTCATGATGATGATGGTGTTCTTGAAGTTCACCACCCTGCCCTTGTTATCGGTAAGCCGTCCGTCATCCAACACCTGCAACAGGATATTGAAGACATCGGGGTGCGCCTTTTCGACCTCGTCGAGCAGAATGACACTATAAGGTTTGCGACGGACGGCCTCAGTCAGCTGACCGCCTTCGTCATATCCTACATATCCCGGAGGTGCGCCAACCAGTCTGCTCACCGCATGCTTTTCCTGGTATTCGCTCATGTCGATACGGGTCATCATCCCCTCATCATCGAAAAGATATTCCGCCAGTGCCTTTGCCAACTCCGTCTTACCGACACCGGTAGTTCCCAAAAAGATGAACGATCCGATGGGACGTTTGGGGTCCTGCAACCCTGCACGGCTCCGACGGATAGCGTCGGCAACGGCCGAGATGGCTTCATCCTGTCCTACGACCCGCTTGTGCAGCTCGTCCTCCAGGTTCAGCAGCTTTTCCTTTTCGCTTTGCAGCATCTTCGACACCGGTATGCCCGTAGCCTTTGCCACAGCCTCCGCAATGTCTTCTCCGTCTACTTCTTCTTTCATCAGCCTGGAATGAACGCTGATGGCAGCCAGCTGCCCCGAATATTCCTCGATGATCTTTTCCTGTTCCTTCACCTTGCCATAGCGGATCTCTGCCACTAGGCCATACTGTCCTTCCCTTTCGGCCTTTTCAGCGGCCAGCTTCAGGTTCTCTATCTCTGCCTTTGCGTTCTGCACTTTCTCCACCAGTTCTTTTTCCTGCTTCCATTTAGCTTTCAACGTATCCCTGTTCACCGTGAGATTGCCTATCTCGGCGCTCAGCTCTTTTAATTTATCCTTATCGTCCTCTCTTTTGATGGCCTCACGTTCGATCTCCAGCTGGCGGATCTGCCTTTCCAGCCTGTCGAGCTCTTCAGGCATAGAGTTCATCTCAAGCCGGAGCTTGGCCGCGCTTTCATCAATCAGGTCGATGGCCTTGTCGGGCAGGAAACGGTCCGTTACATAACGATGGGATAATTCCACCGCTGCAATGATGGCTTCGTCCTTGATCCGCACGTGATGGTGCGTCTCATACCTGTCTTTCAGTCCACGCAGGATAGAAATGGCGTCCTCCACATTGGGCTCGTCGATCAGCACTTTCTGGAATCGGCGCTCCAGCGCTTTATCCTTCTCAAAGAACTTCTGGTATTCATTCAGGGTAGTGGCCCCGATAGCTCGGAGCTCACCACGGGCAAGCGCCGGCTTGAGTATATTGGCGGCATCCATGGCGCCGTCTCCCCCACCCGCGCCGACAAGGGTATGGATCTCATCGATGAAGAGTATGATCTCCCCATCACTGCCGGAGACTTCCTTCACAACACTTTTCAGACGTTCCTCAAACTCTCCCTTATATTTGGCGCCTGCGATCAGCAGTCCCATATCCAGGGCATAGATCACCTTGGAGCGGAGATTTTCGGGAACATCCCCGTTGACAATACGATGCGCCAGCCCTTCCGCTATAGCTGTTTTCCCAACGCCGGGCTCGCCCACCAGGATGGGATTGTTCTTGCTGCGACGGGAAAGGATATGAAGGGTCCTGCGGATCTCCTCATCCCTGCCGATGACAGGGTCCAGCTTCCCCTGGCGCGCCAGCTCATTTAAATTCTTTGCATATTTATTCAGCGCATTGAAAGACGCTTCCTGCGTCTGTGAATTGACAGTAGACCCTTTACGTAAGTCCCTGATGGCTGCGATGATGCCCTTTTCCGTCAACCCGGCATCCTTTAGTAATTTGGCGGTATTGTCGCTGCCCTGCACGATGGCCAGCAGGAGATGTTCTACGCTTACGAATTCATCTCCGAACTGTTTCAGGTCGGAGCCCGCCCGCAGCATGACATTGTTCATGTCGCGGCTGATGGTCTGGGCAGGCTCGCCGCCATTGACCTTTGGTAGTTTATTAATACTCTCGTCGAGCTTTGACTCTGCGAAGCTCACGTTCACATTATTCTTTTTCAACAGAAATTCTACCAAAGAATCTTCTTCACTCAGCAACGATTTAAGCAAATGTTCCGTTTCGATAACGGGATTCGCCTTGTCAAAAGCCAATTGCTGCGACCGGGAGATCGCTTCCTGTGCTTTGATGGTAAAATTGTTCAGGTTCATATAATTAGCTGTTTTCCTTTTTGAAATTTACTGTTACATTGTGCGACAAAATCTAATCCAAAAGCCAAACCCGGCAACTATGTCATATAAAGTTAAAACAACCTGTCTACAATGCGGGTTCCTTCTCGCATACCTGCTATTCTGTCGGCCCGCCATGGCCCAATCCGATTTTAGCGCAGTAGATCAATTATTTAAGCAGAACCAAAAGACACTGGGGAACAATTTCACCGCCCTGGTCTGGAAAGATGGGAAAATTATTTACCAGAAACAGGGGGGGCTGGATTTCACCCCCAAGACGGTGGCTCCCATCGGCAACTCCGGCAACTGGCTTATTGCCGCCCTGGTGATGACATTCGTGGACGAAGGCAGGCTGTCGCTGGACGACCGGATAACAAAGTATATTCCCCTATTCTCCAAATATTCGAAAGGCTATATCACCATTCGCCATTGCCTCACCAATACCACAGGGATCAAGGCGGACGGCAAGACAAAGTTCGAAAGCCTGGAGGAAGAAATAAATTCCTATGCCTCCCACCGGGACATTGTGTCCAATCCGGGAACAGAGTTCTACTATAGCTATGTGGGTCCCAATATCGCCGCCCGCGTGCTGGAGATCATTACGAAAAAGAGTTTTGACAGGTTGATGCAGGAGAGGATCATCCGGCCGCTAAAAATGCGGGGCACCAGCTTCAGCAATGAGGAGGGAGGCGCGCTCAATCCTGCCGGCGGCGCAAGGTCGACGGCCAATGACTATATCAATTTTCTTTCCATGCTGCTGAATAAGGGCGTTTTTGAAGGCAAGCGTGTCCTCAGCGAAAAGGCAGTGGAGGAACTGGAGACGTCCCAGTTCGCCCAGCTACCCGTCAAAAATGCGCCAAGGCAAGTGCAGGGGTTTCACTACAGTTTTGGCGCCTTTATCACTGAGTCCACCGCATCGGGTGTCGCCAATGTGCTGGCCTGCCCCAACCTGATGGGCACCACCCCCTATATCGATAAATGCCGGAATTATGCTGCCATCCTCATTGTCGACAAGCCGGAGGAAGAGAAAAAGCCCCTTTTCCAAAGCCTGAAGAACCTGGTGGACGCGGCGGTTGGTGGGAATGGATGCCAGTAAGCCCTACTCTTTTTTCACCAGGACGATGCGGGTATGGTCGGCCTTGTACAGCTGCTCGTAGAATTTGACAATGGCTGGATAATCCGATGGAGGGAAACGCCCTACTGTCTCCTCACAGCTGCGATAGTACAGGATCTTGTCAGGCAGCACCTTTACCGTGGCACTGTATTTTCCAAACCTGGTATCGATGTGTGTATCGGCAGGGACAGCTTCAGGCTGATAGCCTGGAGGAATGTTGATCGTAATGCTGTCGATGTCCCTGAAAGCCCTGTCATCCACAAAATCATAATGCCGCACCGAGTCCTGGGGCAGCCGGTAAGAACTCTTGTCAAAAAGGTTGGGTGTGATAAATAATCGTTTGCCCGTTATGTTGGCATAGCTGGGACTGATCACATGCAGGTATTCCTTTATCACAGGCATGACGCCTTTTTCTTCCTCATACCGGCTTTTGTCCACTTTGTAAGTGGGCAGGTGAAAGAGACCGTTGAGATATTTCTCCCGCTCCTCATCCGAGGCGCCATAGATAAGTCCATGGGGCGATTCCTGCCTGGTACCCCTATAAGTGGTCGCCACTTCGGCATCCAGGTTGCCTTCGGTATTGATGCTGGCGTTAACGACACGGCACTTTGTGTTGTCGGTAGAAGAATAGGAAGGGGTCTTTACAATGTGCGCTCCTGCTTCATCGATGAGGATGGCCTTCCTGTCGCCCGTGAAGCTGCCCATATAGCCCGGCGATTCGGTCTGACTGGTGCATTCCAGCCAGATGGTGTCCTTGCCCATAGGTACACACGATATGACGTGGTTCCCCTGCAGCGAAGGGAATTCGTCTACCAGGGCCGGCTCATCCCTGCCGCCATAAATGATCACATATTTACCGGTGATGCCCACTTCTTTCAGCAGGGCGATCATATAGTTGGACAATGCCTTGCAATCACCATATCTTTTTGTCGCCACGTAGTCTGCAGGGAAAGGCTGCCAGCCGCCGATGCCCAATTGAATGCTGATGTAATGCGTATTCTTTTGCAAAAAGTCATAAAGAGCATATACTTTCTGGCGGGGGTCCTGTAGTTTGTCCGTCAGTTCATGCACCTTTCTTTTGATGTCATCAGGCAACACATCTCTGCCCACGCACAGCTGGTAAAAGAATTTGCCGTAATTCTCCCAATTGGACATATTGCCCTTATATCCCTGGGCCTCGAAATCTGAAGGCGCCATCAACACATGCGGAGCGATCTCCTTCCATCGGGGGCCTGCCACCTCCGTCTTGCGGGCCGGGAGATTGCCAGTTTCCCAGGTATAAGTTTTTTTGTCCCCGGCAGTGGTTATCACGGGCTGAAAATTACAGTTCACAGGCTTATACCTAACTTCATAGTCCTTTGGCGCAATGATCACGTATTTACTGTGCTGGGTGGAGATGCCCGAGTTCAACAGGGGACGCCAGGATGGGAAATACAATATACCATTGTACTCATCTTCCTCATCACAAGCCACCGTATAGGGATAGATCTTATAATAAAAATTATATTCTTTATACCGTGCGTCATCCATCAGGGTCCCCTCGCTGACATAGCTCCGGTCCTCCATGTCTTTCTTCTTCACATGCTTCAGCTCTTTTCCCAATGCATCGTACAAGGTCAGCGAGATAGAATTTATGGATTGGAATTTATCGTACCAGGAAGTAAAGCCGCCCAGGTTATCACCTCCCTCATTCAGGATGGTATATACATGATGCTCGCGAACGATGGCTTTGGAAGCCGACCGTATCTCCAGGATATATTCGTCCTCCCTCACCACGGCCCTGGCCTCTTTTTTCAGGCTGTCAGGGATCAGCAGGGCATTATAGGTCTGCGCATGCAGGCAGCAGGGGATGATCATTATAAGAAAAACATTCAGGATCTTTCGCATGTGGTCATTTTTTCTTTTTGAATACGATCTGTTCACTCTGCTTTTTTACGACAAAGGCGAAGAAATCACGCAGGGTGGCATAATCTTCCGGCTTATAATTGGCTTTCTTAAGCTGGATACGGCTGCGGAACTGGATGCCATCGTCATTTTTTACGATCAGGTATTCGAATGCACCTTCGTTCTCGTTGAAGGTGACCTTGGTGGATTTAGGCAGCTCGTCTACGACATACCCTTCGGGTATCTCCATATTCAGAATAAACGTCTCGTCAAACCCGTAAGGCATTTCCACCGGATATCTCCGTTCGGCCGCTTTGAAAGGATTTTCCTTATATCCTTCCGCCAGCATGGGGTTGAAATAGATCACGTCTTCCGAGGGATCGTTCTTCCACTTTATATCATAATTGACGCCTACCGGCTCGTCCAGCAGCTTAAGCGAGTCAACGGAGGGATTGGAGATCTCCGTCTCTGCGGGATAGGCCGCCTGGATGGTCTTGAAATATTCCTTTTCGCTTTTATCGCGTATCTTTTCCCTGATGCCGCAGGACTCGAAATATCCCGGCAACGACTGCACCCTGCCAACCAGCACGCCTTTTCCTTCATTGGAGATGAATGCAGTGGTCATCTTTCTTTCCAACATCGCATCCGCATCGAGATAGATGGGTTCGGGAATCCCCTCCTTTATGATCCGTGCATGACCATTGTAACAACGCTCAGGCAGGTGTCCAAAGCCGACCCATGGTTCACTGGCGTCCAAATACCATTCGGTGGAGTCGATCAGCAGTCTGCCGACCACATAGTTGAACCGGCTCAGCAAGGGGTACATCTCATGGGTAAACCCGTGGCTGCGGGTGCTCAGGATCACCGGGTCGGCCGACAGGTGGGCATGGTTCAGCATTGCGACCAGCAGGAGATTGATCTCCGCTTCGCTGCCATTCCTGCTCCTGAACACCGTTTTCAGCGGATTGGCGCAATACAGGCTGCTGTGATCAGTGCAGGTATAATGATCCCGCACATAGTTGAAAATGTTCTTTGCTTTATCGAGGGGTTTCGTGGCGCCATTGACAGCCACCTTCATTTCTTCGTCCATCCAGCCATTGTTGCTATGAAGGTCCGCGCCGAATGCTTCCGTCTTCATCAGACCCGTGCTGACTGTCAGCCAGTTGCCCATCTTATCCTGGATCATCGTATTCGGGAACGCATAGCGGGCCAGCTGAAACTCTATTTTGGAAGTATAGTTCCTGATAGTGGTGGTAAACCGCTCTTCTTTCAGCGAGGGGACATTCTTCATCGTCCAGATGTGATCCACCACGTCATCTTCAAAGCTGACATTCTCATCCCTTTCAGCCCCGCCGGGTATGCTCAGCCGGAAATTGGTTCTTTTTGTGGTAGGGGTCTTGGCGTCGAATTGGAGATAGCCCTGCGTCAGCGTGACATATTGAAAAAAGTTGGGCATATTGACCTCGTATTCGCTGTACAGGCAGGGATATTCGCTTTGGAATGTCCAGGGTTGCAGGTTCCTCAGGTATTCGGAATGCTGGGTATAAGTAAATTCTATGATCGAGCCTTCCTTCAGGGCAGGGAAAGTGAATTTCTTCACCGACAGGTATTTATCGATCTTGTCCGTAAAGACAGATTTGTCATCCAGGCGGGTCTCCACTACCTTGCCATTCTCCAGGTTATAGGTCACCGCCTTCAGTCCGTCTATTTTTTCGCCATCGGTATAAAGGACTATTTGCTCCGTGGCCGCATCGAAACCATTTTTGTTCAGGATCCTGATGCGTTTGGAATGTTTGAAATCCAGCGTGAACCAGCCTTTGACATTCCCGACAAATTCAGAGCTGCCGACATCGGCGATCACCACCGCATCTGCGGCCGAATCGAAAGAGGGTGCTTTAACATTGAAGTCCTCGGGAGAGACTTTTCCAAAACGTACTTTTTCCTGGGCTTTCGTGAAGGTACATGCTGCCAAAAAGCAGCATAGGGCGATAGGGAGCTTTTTTCGCATGGGCATAGGAGGTCGAATTTAGGAGGTTATGGTTATGGGGGTTAATGGGTTCTATTGTTTTTTCAGCACGATCTGTTCACTCTCTTTTTTAACGATGAAAGCATAAAAATCCCGCAGGCTGGCATAATCATCCGGTGGAAAGCTGGCCCGGTTCAATACCAACCGGCATCGCAGCTGGATCGTATTTTCCTGTTTGGCGATCAGGTATTCAAAGGCACCCTGATCCCCGTTGAAGGCTACCTTGGCGGACTTGGGCAATTCTTCCACCACATATCCCGCCGGGATGTCCATGTTGAACAGATAAAGAACTTCAGTGGCATGGTTCATTTCCACGGGGTATTTCCTGTCGGCAGCCCGGAATGGGTTCTCCCGCAGGCCATCCCCGAAAAAAGGATTGAAATAGATCATCGGTGCGCCGGCAGCCTGCTTCAGCGCAAACTCATACCGGACTGTCACCGGCAGCTCTTTCTTATCCAGCGAATCGAGGTGCGTATGCTGGATCTCCGCATCTTCTCCATAAGCGGTCTGGATCCTTTTGAAATATTCCTTCTCCCCTATTTCGCTCACCCGCTCCCGGATATCATAGGAAGCCTGTGGGTCCATGGTCGATTGATAAGACCCTTCCAACCCTTTTTCTACGTTGGCAATAAAGACCATGGTCGTTCTTTTCTCCGTGAGGGAATCTGCTTCAAAATACACGGATCCGGAATCCTTATTGCTGATGATGCGGGCATGCCCGTTGTAACAGTTGCCGGCCAGCTGGCCGAACCCCAGCTGAGGATGCGCAATATCCAGGTAATATACAGCCCCGTTCAGCGACAACCTCGCTATGACATAGTTCAGCCTGTCCAGGATGGGATATTTGGAAAGATTGAACCCATATTCCCGGGTACTGAGCACGACAGGGTCGGCAACAAAGCCTTTCTGATGAAGCATGGCCACCAGCAGCAGATTAAGATCTCCCACCGTTCCGCTGTTCTTCTTCAGGACGTCGTGGAGCGTAGTCCATATATATTTATAATTGGGATTCGTACAGGTAAGGTGCTCCTGCAGATAATAATAGATAGCCTTTGCCTGCTGAAGCGGGTCATTTATTCCGGAAGTGACCTTATTCAGCAGCCCGTCCAGCCACTCGGTGTCTTCATACAAAGGCCGCCCGAAATCTTCCCGTCTCAGCAAATCTTCCGTTGCAGTTCGCCAGGTGTTCATCACATCATGGGTGTCTTCACCATTGTAGGTTTTTGATAGCTGCAGCTCTATCCGGTCCAGGTAATTGTGCGGGGTAGAAATATAGTTCTCTATCCGCAGCGGTGGAACATCTTTCATCACCCAGCGATGCTTCACCGTATTGGCAGTGACGAACAGATCATTACTCATGCCTGCAAGGTTATTCTCCTCTTTTCTGGCGACCCGATATGATCCATGCCCTTCGCCGCCTTTATCTATCGCAAAGGGGTGGATGCCCTGCTTGACCACCACATAGAAGAGCGTCTGCGGTATCTCCACATTGTATTCGCTGTACAGGCAGGGATATTCGATGGATTGAAATTCCCAGGGAGGAAGATTGAAATAGAAATCTGATGTGATCGTGTACGTATATTCGATGATCGAGCCTTCCCGGACCGCCGGCAGGGTGAATCTTTTCTCCGTATAGTACTTACTTTTTTTGTCTTCGAAGATGTCTTTTTTATCCAGCCGTGTCTCCACCACGGCCCCATTTTCCATATTGTAGATGGAAGCAGCGATATTATCGGCCACTTCTACATTATTTTCCCTGTAATGGAGGCCGATCTCCACGGTGGCCAGCCCGAAGGCTTTCTTATGCAGGATCCTGATGCGGGTATGTCGCTGGTATACGTAGGAGAACCATCCTTTTTGATTACCTACGAAATGGACTGTCCCCTGGTCGGAAAGAATGACGGCATCGGTGCTGCTGTCGACACTGCTGCCTGAAAAAGATCTAAAATCATCCGGGCCCGCCTTTACGAATTGAATTTTTGATTTGTCCTGGGCAGCACAATACCTTTGTGGCAGGCATAGGAATAAGACTATAGCTATCAGCACGGTGGGCCTTAGGAGCATCATGGGGATCAATTAGCGACAGCAAAATAGTGAAATTGCAGTATTCCACATACTCCTCAGGGATTAAAAAAACATACTTGACAAAAAACGACTATACGAAGTGGATCAAGGAATGGACGAGGGACCTTGGGTTCGACCATTGCGGCATTGCAAAAGCTGTTCGGCTGGATGAAGATGCACGCCGGCTGGAAAACTGGCTTAACAAAGGCATGCACGGGTCCATGCATTACATGGAAAATCATTTCGATCTCAGGATCGACCCCTGCAAGCTGGTGCCGGGCGCCAGATCGGTCATTACACTGTTGTTGAACTATTTTCCGGGGCGGGAGGCCTTGCCTGACACCGCCGGAGAAGGGGTTCCCCGGATAGCAAAATACGCATATGGGAATGATTATCATGAAGTCATTCGCGGAAAGCTCAACTTATTATTGAAGCAAATGCGGGATAACATCGGAGAGATAGAAGGCCGGGGATTTGTGGACAGCGCTCCTGTACTGGAGAGAACCTGGGCTGTGCGCAGCGGGCTGGGCTGGATAGGAAAGAACGGGAACCTCCTGCATAAGCAGGCGGGATCTTTTTTCTTTATTGCTACCCTGATCGTAGACCTGGAGCTGGAATATGATGTGCCTTTTGCCGGAGATTATTGCGGCAGCTGCCGGAAATGCATAGACGCATGTCCTACCGATGCCATCTCCGATGATAAGGTTGTAAATGGCAGTCAGTGCATCTCTTATTTTACCATCGAGCTGAAAGACCTGCTGATACCCGACACCATGAAGGGAAAATTCCAGGACTGGCTGTTCGGCTGTGACACCTGCCAGGACGTATGTCCCTGGAACCGTTTTTCCACGCCGGCCAGGGAAATGGCTTTCTCTCCTATCCCCGCCATCCTTCATTTCAGGACTGCGGAGTGGGAAGAGCTGACAGAAGAAAGTTTTAAAGAGATCTTCCGGCATTCACCACTTAAACGTGCCCGCTATGCCGGCATCCGCCGGAACCTTCAGTTCATCGCTCCTGATCCTCCTCCCGCTACTTTTTAGCTTTCCCGGGCAGCAGTACCAGGCGGAGACCGCCATAGAAAAGATGTTGCACGCCGGAGCCCTGGCTTTGCAGGCTGGTGAGGCCATACTGGACCTGGGGTCCTGCCTGAAGACGTATCCCTCTGACGGGAAGGCCTACCAGCAGTGCGGTGGCCAGGTTGAACTGGGTTTTATTGACCACATTCCCATCCTTATAGAACACCCCCGATTTAGGGTTGAAATACAGCGCATTCGAACTGACTAAATAAGCAAGAGAGAAGCCTCCCTCCCAGAACAGGGGTAGGTTGCGACTATGGTTCACCTGCCAGACAACGGATGCAGGCAGCTCCAGGAAATAATAACGGTTGACAAAAACATCCTTATTGCCCACAGAATAATAATAGGGATAGGCAGCTGCCCCCTGCACGTATTGGCTTTGCCCCGTCAGCAGGGAGGGGGACGAGACACTGCTGAGCGTATTATCTACTTTTTCCCCTATCTGGACCTTTGTGGAATAATAGTGAAGGTCCAAACCCAATGATAGGGTCAGCACCTTGCTAAGCGGTCTTTGGACGACAATGCCGGCCCAGTATGACAGATCAGGCTTCACCTGTGAGCTATAGACCTTGGGCCGTCCCGTGATGGGTGCTGCATTGGGGCTCAGGTCGGACATGATCGTGGGCTGCTGGAATAAGGTCGCGTTCTGCGAGGATAACCCCATTCCTCCTGCAAAGCCTGCCTCCCACGAATATTTCGGCTTAAGCCGGATAGGCGCTTTTGCAGCTGTAAAAGCCTGGCTTGCGGAGGACAGGCGTGCCGCCGAAGGAGCAGAAAAATGGCGCTCGAAGGCATTCAGTCCGGGCAGCGTAACGCGGGCGGTCACGGCTTTCGTGCCGGCGGAGGTAGCAACAGGCGCGGTGGCTGAACGATCTGAAATGACGGCTTCGCCGGACCTTTCGTTGGATGTTTCACCGGCGTTGTCGCCGGCAGGCGTTACCGCGTTTACTGCAGATGGTGTTGTCCCGGAGCCCCCGGCAGGCGTTGGGCGCCTGGTATAAGTCAGGCGCATACGGGACATTCCGGAAGAAGGAATGGAAGAAGCCCTGTGTGTACCATTTTGTGCAATTGATGAATGGACCGGACTGGCAGGCGCTGACACGGCAGGCACAGCAGCCGGCAGGTTGGATGCGGCGGATGGTGAAGCCGGTGGCGTCGCAGCCGGTGATGTTACAGGGGATGCCGGGGCGACGTCGGATCGCTGGGTCAGTGCAGTAGCCGGATGCTTGCTGGTCCCTGAAAAATAGATCACCCCGGCGCCTGTCATCAGGAGCGCCGGCAGCAGGAACAGCCAGAAAACGGGTACTCTGCGTCTTTTTTTACCATTGACGGCTTGCTCCACCCTTGTCCAGACAGCATCCGAAGGGCTGAACGACAGCTCTTCCAGCTTATGCTGTACTTCTTGCTCAAATTTAGGGTCGTGCATACGTCTCATTTTTTGTTACGGACGATAGTTTTTTTATCCAACTGATCAGCAGGGACCTGGCCCGTGCATACTGGGAACGGGAGGTCCCTTCATTGATGCCTAAGATCTTACCGATCTCCACGTGACTGTATCCTTCGACTGCGTGCAAATTGAATATCGTCTGGTATCCCGGCGGCAGCTGACGTATCAGGTCTGCCAGCTCCTTGGTGCTCAGCAAAACTTCCGGGTCATCATCGGAGACAGGATGGAGCGTCCCTTCCGTAAACAGCAGCTCCGTCTGATAACGGCTGTGCTTTTTCAGGTAATTGATCGCCGTATTGACCATGATCCTTCGAACCCACCCTCCCAGCTCACCCGAAAAGCTAAACTGGTGCAGGTTTTTAAACACCATGATAAACCCTTCTTGCAGAACGTCTTCCGCATCGACCATGGATTTGGTATATCGATAGCATACCCCCAGCATGTTTCCTGCGAAATGCTCATACAACTGCCTTTGAGCAGCTGTATTCCCTCTCAAACAGTCTTTTACCAACTGGTGATAATCCATTCCTTATTTGTTAATATCATTGACAATTAAACTTTACCAACCGTTGCATTACTTTTGCCCCTTCATGAGAACATTAACCGACAGGGACAACCAGGTGATCTGGCATCCCTATACCCAGCATAAGCGTAAGATGCCTCCAATCCCGGTGGTACGTGGCAAAGGTACTCTGTTATGGGATGAAAAAGGCAACCACTATATCGATGCCATCAGCAGCTGGTGGGTGACCCTCCATGGGCATGCCCATCCCTATATCGCTGAAAAGATCTATCAGCAGGCCCTGCAGCTGGAGCAAGTGATCTTCACCGGCTTTACGCATGAGCCGGCTGTGTCGCTGGCAGAACGACTGCTACCCCTTCTGCCGGGAGCTTTTTCCAGGGTCTTCTATTCCGACAATGGTTCGACAGCCGTGGAAGTTGCCATTAAAATGGCCATTCAGTACTGGAAGAACAAAGGGGACGACAGAAAAAAGATCCTGGCATTGCGTAACTCATACCACGGCGATACTTTCGGGTCCATGAGCGTCAGCGAGCGCAGCCTGTTCACTGCCGCCTTCCAGGATTACCTGTTCGAACCGGTGTTCATCGATGCCCCGGACAGGGAAAATATCGGGGAGCTGAAGGAATTGCTTCGCCGGCATGGCAGCGGGATCGCTTGTTTTATCTATGAGCCGCTGCTGCAGGGAGCAGGCGGCATGCATATGTATGAAGCGGCGCTTTTAGATGAATTGCTGGGCGTGGCGAAGGAAATGGATATATTGCTTGTCGCTGACGAGGTGCTGACAGGTTTCGGAAGAACGGGTCAATTATTTGCGGGGAATCATCTTCGGCATACTGCCGATATAATTTGCCTTAGCAAGGGTTTGACAGGGGGCACGATGGCCCTGGGCGCTACGGCCGCCACCGAAAAGGTCTTCGAAGCATTTCTCAGCGACGACAGGCGGAAGACGCTTTTCCATGGGCATTCATTTACGGCAAACCCGCTGGCCTGCGCAGCTGCCCTGGCAAGCCTGGACCTGCTGCTGGCAACAGCATGTACCGACCGTATCCGGAGCATAAACATGCAGCATGCCGCATTTGCAGAAAAAATAAAGGCTTATGACATCGTCAGGGATGTGCGCATACTTGGTACCGTTGTTGCCTTTGAATTGAGCAAGGGAGAGGATGGCTATATCAACCCGGCAGGGCTGGACCTGACCCAACAGGCGATGGAGGAAGGTATCTATCTGCGGCCCCTGGGAAACACGGTCTATATCCTGCCCCCCTATTGTATAACGAGTGACGAGCTGGAGAAGGTCTATGATCTTCTCGAAAGGTACATAAAAAAGAACCGGCCTTAGGCCGGTTCTTTTTGTTTAGCTCTTTATGGGGATCGTCACCTGCGTCTTGTCCCAGCTGATGGAAAGACCAGCCGCCGGTCGCGCGATCGTCAGCTGCTCTACAGGAGCCGACAACATCTTCACGGGTACTACTGTTTGCAGTACGTCCTTGTCCTTATTCTTGTCATAGTCGTATGCGCCCCATTGTCCCAGCTTCGAGTTGAGAATAATGGTCCATTGCTTTTCCTCGGGAATGACAAAAAGGGTGTAAGTACCGGCCTTAACAGGCTTGCCGCCAAAGGTCACATCCTGGTTGAAGGTGATCTGAGTGGCTTCATCGGCGCCGCACCGGTACACTTTACCATAAGGTTCCAGCTTTCCAAAGATCTCCCGGCCCTTCTTATAGGGACGGCCATAGGTGACAGTGAGGTCCTTGGCCTTCAGCGTGTCATGCGGGCTCTTGGGATGGGTGGGTTGCGCATACGAGACGGCCCCTGCCAGGAGAATGGCAAATAAAGACAGGATGGTTGTTTTTACGTGCATAGTATTTAATTTTAAGTGTGACATTAAGAAAAGGCTTTTAAAGTTAAGGTGTCTTTTCCAGATATTGTTTCAATCCCGCCAAAGATTCTTCCATCAAGGGCCCAAATTGTTTGTCATATACGAGTATCCCTAATTTTTCCCAGGGGTACCAGCGGAAATGGAAGTCGAACCAGGACTGAATAGTAATACTGTCGCTGCTGGTCTGCAGGATATTGTATCCTCCTTCGAAATGCTTCCCGCCGGACAGCCGCCAGTCCAGCGCGACGGAATCGGGCGCCGAGGTCATGAGCGTAAGCGCCAGCTGGTCTGCATGTAAAAAAGCCCCTTTGCCCGATGCCGGTGTAGAATAGGTTTTTCCCGTCAGCGGTGTGGCACGGATGAACGCATTCCATTCCTCCCACCGGCGCAGGTCGCCAACGGCGGCATACACCTTTTCCCTGGGTGCCGCTACGTTGACGGCGCGGGACAACCGCAACCGGGAAGGGAATAACAGGGAAAGGGCGGTCAGGACGCCAAAGAGGACGATGGCGCTGATAAGCAAAAATTTTATGATGCGCATAAATTGGGCGGAGCTCAATTTGTACTTGAGGCCCCAAGGCCGAAAGTACAGACATTATGGTTTGGCGGTAAAAATTATTTTTGTTCAATTTTTTATCGCCACATATTATTCCCATTTGAATACTTTAATAGCGACGGCGTAGACGACAATGCCCCACAGCGCGAGTATGCCCAGCTGTTTGCCGCAATCGGTGAGGTGCGCCCCTTCGAAAGCTACGTTGCGCATGGCATCGTTCAGTTGTTTGAGGGGTAATATCTCGCATATTTTTTGCAGCCAGACGGGGAAAGCTTCTGTCGAAAAAAAAGTACCCCCGAGGAGGAATTGTGGCAGGGTGAACATATTCGCAAAAGGAGGAATGGTGCTTTCGCTTTTCGCTACGCTGCTGATAATGAAACCGAAGCCCATGAAAACAATGAGCCCGAATAAGCTGAGGAAGAGCATGTCCAGGAAAGTGATCCAGCCATGCACCAGGGTGAAATGAAAAGCGATCTTACCAATGACAATGATGACAATGGCTGTGATCAGCTGGAACAGCACCCTGGAAAGCCCTTCTCCAAGGATAATGTATTTTTTGCTGATGGGAGTGGCATAGAAACGCTTTAGCACCAGTTGCTGTCGGAGGCTGAAAAAAAGAAAGGCCACGCCGAATACAGCCGCGCTCAACAGGGAAAACCCCAGCATGCCCGGGAGTATAAAGTCGATCATGGCATATTTCCTGCCTGTGATCATGGGCAGCTCGTCCACGGTCATGAACTTATATTGCGCAGGGATCTTCTCATCCTCTGCATACCGGATCGCCTGTGCCAGCGACATTCTTACGATCGGGTACTTATCCCCTGCAGCTGAAGAGGTCTGCACACGGAAGTGATAGTGAGCAAAGCCCATCGCGGACGGTGTGGAATCTACGGACAGGATGGCTCCTATCCTTCCCTTTTCAAGGTTGCGGCGGATGGAGATGGCGTCAGTATCTTTCGACAGCCTTACGGTAGAGTAGGACAGCATGCCGTGAATGACGCCATTGGAAGTGTCAGCCCTATTGGTCAATGCAATATATACCGTTGGGCCGCCTCCGCTGATAAAACCAAAAACCAGGATGAACACAAGGGGGAAACCAAAACTAAAGGCCACGGAAGCCGGATTTCTGAAAATAGCTTTCAGGCTTCCTTTCGTGATTGCCAGCATTGCCCGCAGCTGGTTGTATTTTTCTGCCATACGACAAAGGTCGATGTGCACCGGGTCTGGTTTACCCGAAAAATAACCCATCCCCGGTGCACGGCTTATGATGGGCCTTCGGCCAGCGGATCTGTGATCCGCTATTCAATTTTTCAATTATTCAATGCTGAGATCGAAAGGCAGTTTAGCCTGGCCGACCCCAACCGATGCCTTTAATTTTCTGATGGTATTCCAGGTCTTGTAGCCCTCTTCTCCCAGTTGATCCTTCATGGCCTTGGCGCTCATCGACTTCTTATAACCGCCCAGCAGCTGGTCCAGGAAACTTTTGGGCTCGGGATATTCTTTCAACCGGTAGTCACTGGTCTTCGCCAAACGGGCTGCACAATCGATGGCATCCTGCAACGTGCCAATGCGGTCCACCAGCCCTACCTCCATGCCCCTGACGCCACTCCATATACGCCCCTGGCCGATGCTGTCTACATATGCTACCGTTTTTTTACGGCCATCCGCCACCCGGGTCTTAAAGTCCAGGTAGGTCGTGTCGACACCATCCTGGAGATATTTTCGCTGGGAAGGGGTCAGGGGCCGGGTGACACTAAGCGGATCGGCTTCAGGAGCCGTCTTTACCCCATCAAAGGTGACACCCAGCTTATCGCGGAAGAAATTCTGCAAATTAGGCACTACGATGAACACGCCGATGGATCCCGTGATGGTGCCCGGCATGGCAAATACGCTGTCAGCATTGCAGGAGAAATAATAAGCTCCTGAAGCCGCCACATCCCCAAAGCTGATGACCACAGGCTTTTCCTTCCTCGCCAGGCTGACCTCTCTCCAGATATTCTCACTGGCCAGCGAACTGCCGCCGCCGGAGTTCACCCGGATCACAATGGCTTTTACATCCTTGTCAAAACGGGCCTTGCGCACCAGCCAGCGGTAGGTGTCGGAACCTATTTCGCTCTTGTCCCCTTTTCCATCCACGATATCACCTTCCGCATAGATAAGGCTGATCTTGTCCCTGCCTTCGGCCTTATAATCCACCGCCTTTGCATATTTGCCCAGGGGAATAAAATTGATGAACTCATGCATGTCGATGTGCAGTTTTTGCCGCAGCTCCTCCTTCAATTCATCATCATAACGAAGTCCGTCTATCAACTTATAATTCACCGCATCCCGGGGATGCTGGATAAGGTGTTCGTTCACGCATTTGCGCAACAGGGTCGTATCCAGATTACGCTGCTTTGCTGTCGTATACAGCAGGCGATCGTAAAAATCATTCAGCAGCTCGGTCAGCTGGAGTCGGTTGGCATCCGTCATCCTTTCCTCCCGCAAAGGTTCCGTGGCGCTTTTGAACTTACCCGCGTAAAAGATCTGCGGCTGTATATCCAGCTTTTGGAGGGCGCCCTTCAAAAATGTCATTTCCACGGAGAAGCCTCTCCAGTCGATGCTGCCTTTAGGGTTGCAATAGATCCTGTCGGCGATATTGGCCACATAGTAGGCCTTTTGCGGGAAAGATTCTCCATATGCATATACGAACTTGCCGCTCTTTTTAAAATCCAGGAGGGCATTGCGGATCTCCTCATTGGTGGCAAACCCATTGGGATCATCGCTGCATTTCAGAAAGATGCCTTTGATGGCTGAATCCCCTTTGGCATGGCGGACCAGCCGCACCAGGTCATATAGTCCGGGAACATCATACTGATCTTCCGACCCCAGCCCTGACAGGGGATTGTCCTGCGTCTGTTCGCGGACAGATTGAGCAAGGTCTATGACGAGAATGGATCTTGCGGCTACATCCGGCTTCTTTGGGGATAAAAGCCCACCCACAACGCCTGCCAGGACAAACACCACGATCACTGCAAAAACTATCAGCGCCAGCAGGGCGGCTAAGAACGATTTAAAAAAGCCTCGCATGAAAAGGATTTATATTTTTAAGCTAAATCTAAAATTATAAGATATTTGGGCTCCCGAAATTACGGAATCTATGAACATAGCCTATTTATTGATAGGTGGCAACGAAGGTGACCGATCAGGTTATTTGCAGGAAACAACCCGGCAAATCGGGTCCGGGAGCACGAGGATCATCCGACAATCGTCCGTATACGAAACGGCGGCCTGGGGCAAGACGGACCAGGCTCCTTTTCTCAACCAGGCGTTGATCATTGAAACACCTTTGGATGCCCCTGCCCTGATGCAGCGCCTGCTGGCCATAGAGGAACAGCTGGGTCGCGTACGGACGGAACGATATGGCTCGAGGACCATCGACATCGATATGCTTTTCTTCAATGAGGACGTCATCCGTCTACCATGGCTGATCATTCCACATCCCGAGGTGGCTAATCGCCGTTTTGCCCTGGAGCCTGTGAATGAGATCGCGCCGGACTATGTGCATCCGATCCTGCAAAAGACCATACACGAGCTGCTGACCCTGTGCCCGGATAAGCTGGAAGTAAAAAAAATAATCATACGCGGATGAACTATCATTTTATCACGATTGAAGGCAATATCGGTTCCGGAAAGACAACCCTCGCGCATATACTTTCTAAACATTTTAATGCAAGGCTCATATTGGAGCAATTTGCCGACAACCCTTTTCTCCCGAAATTCTATGAAAATCCCGGACAAAATGCTTTTCCACTGGAGCTGTTCTTCATGGCCGAGCGGTACAAGCAGCTGAAAGAGCTGGTGCATACCAGCGACCTGTTCCAAAGTCTCACTATTTCCGACTATCTCTTTACGAAATGCCTGCTCTTCGCCAAGGTGAATCTGCCTGAGCAGGAGTTCCGTCTCTACCAGAAGCTGTTCGACATCATCCATACCCAGCTTGTACAGCCGGACATACTTATCTATTTGCATGCTCCTGTCAGCCGGCTGCAGCAGAATATCAGGAAAAGAAACCGGTCCTATGAGCAGGGTATTGCGGATGAATACCTTTTTAAGATACAGGAAGCCTATACCAACTATATAAAGCAGCATAATATAAAGACCATCTTCATAGACGTCAGCAATGCGGATTTTCTGGGCAACAGCGCACACCTGCAGGTGATCCTGGATGCCTTGGAAAAAGACCTTGACGAAGGACAACATTATTTTACATTACCATGACCCAGGAAGGCAACAGACAGACAGCGCTGGAAATATTATGTATCCCGGAATACCGGAACTTCATTATAGCCCGTTTTTTTTACGTGATGGCCATGCGTATGGTGACAACCATCGTGGGCTGGCGTATTTATGAGATCACCCACAATGCCTTTGCCATTGGCCTCATCGGTCTTTCCGAGTTTGTTCCGGCTTTTTGCCTTGCGCTCTATGCAGGGCACGTCATCGACAAGAGCGACAAGCGGCGACTGCTGCTGACCACTACCAGCTGTTACCTCGTCTGCGTGGCGGGCCTGATAGCGCTCTCTGTCGGCCCGCTCGTACGGTCCCTGGGCCCCCACTGGATCCAATGGCTGACGTATACCATCATCTTCACCACAGGGATCATACGTGCCTTTGCGGGCCCGGCCCTGAGCGCCATTGTCGCCCAGATCGTTCCCCGCGACCAGCTGCCATCCGCCGTCACCATGAATACCAGCGCCTTCCTGTTCGCCTCGGTGATAGGGCACGCCACCGGCGGCTTTCTCATCGCTCATACCACCTACCTTTATTCTTTCCTGACCGTTGCCCTGTATGTCGTCGTGGCTTTGTACGCGCTGACCACCATCGCCCCTAAAAAAGTCATGCTGGTGAGCGCGGAAAAGAAGACCTGGGACAGCATCCTCGACGGCCTGCGCTTTGTCTACAGGACCCGGGAAGTGCTGGGTGCAATGGCGCTCGACCTGTTTGCCGTTCTGTTCGGAGGGGCTGTCGCTATGATCCCCGTATACGCCCGGGATATCCTCAGGATCGGGCCCATCGGGTTTGGCTGGCTGAATGCTGCCAGCGATATCGGATCGATATGCACCATCTTTGCCATGACCCTGTTTCCACTACGCCGCCGGCAAGGCCTGATCCTCATGTATGCAATTGCCGGCTTTGGCATCAGCACCATCATCTTCGGCCTGTCCCAATTCTACCTGCTGTCCTTCATCGCCCTGCTGGTCTGCGGGATGCTGGACGGCATCAGCGTCGTAGTCCGGGGTACCATCCTGCAGGTAAAGACGCCTGACGTCATGCGTGGAAGGGTGTCTTCGGTCAATTCCATGTTCATCAATTCCAGCAACGAGCTGGGAATGTTTGAAAGCGGCGTGATGGCTCGCCTGCTGGGTGTTGTGCCCTCTGTGGTATTCGGCGGGTGTATGACCATCGCCGTGGTGGCAGTCACCTGGTTCAAAGCGCCCAGCCTCCGGAAAATGGAATATTAAGGAATGGCGGCCATCAGCTTTTCCAATACAAAATAAACGATGGGACAAAAAGTTGTGTTCTTCTGCGTGATGGCAGGTCTTTTTATCAATACGTCCTCATCCGTGTAGGGGAAGCGTTCACAGTCCGAAGGACGCACATCATATATGCTGCAATAATTGTCCTGTCCCAGGAATGGACAGGGCTTCGATCTTACCACGTAATCCCCGTCTTCGTCCAGCCGCAGATAGGTCTCGATCAGGTCACTCTCTTTTAGCTTCAGGTGCCGGGAGATCCGTTTGATATCAGGGGTTTTAAAGCGGGGCGAGTAGTTCTTACAACAGTTGGCGCATTGCAGGCAATCTATCTTTTCGAACGCAGCTTCATGGAGGTCCGGCAGGAGAGGAAGGACCTTTCTCTTATCGGCCTTCCCGAGGAAGCGTTTGTAATCCTTCTGGCGGGCAGCGGACTTTCTTTCCCAGTTATGTAACAGATCAGTCATATGTTGCTTCCTATTAGTGCTTGATTAACAACTAAAACAATACAAAGGTCCGCTTTTTCGTTTATTTTTGACCATCGTGCATAACCTGAAAGAACAAATATTGTTGCTGGTCTCCACCCCACTCTATCTCATCATCATCGGATTAGAGATATTCCTTAGCAATTACAGGCACAGGAAGCTGTATACCGTGCGGGATACGCTGACAAATCTTTACCTGATGTTGCTCAATGGCGGCATCGATCTGCTGTTCCGGGCCACCTATCTGATGATCCTGGACCTATGCTACAGGCACCATTGGATATCCATCACCAATGTCTTTTCCTACTGGTTCCTGCTGCTGCTGGCCGAGGACTTTCTCTACTACTGGCTGCACCGGTGGGACCATGAGATCCGCCTGTTCTGGGCCGTCCATGTAACACATCATTCCTCAGAACATATGAATTTTACGGTGGGCTTCCGGAGCTCGGTCTTTCAGCCCCTGTACCGTTTCGTCTATTTCATTCCCCTTGCTTACCTGGGATTCAAGCCTTTGGATATCGTCTTCATGTACTCGGCGACCCAGATCTGGGGCATATTCGTACATACCGAGCTCATCGATAAGATGGGCTGGCTGGAACACATCCTGGTGACGCCATCCCACCACCGGGTACATCATGCTTCCAATCCCCGCTACCTGGACAAGAACATGGGTATGTTCCTCATCATCTGGGATCAGCTGTTCGGCACCTTCCAGGCAGAGCTTTCCCAGGATACCTATCAGCCTACGAAATATGGTCTTACCTCGGCACCCGAAAAGAAGGATCCCGCCCATATCATTTTCCACGAATGGCGCCACATCGGCAAAGACCTTTCGCGTAAGGACATCGGCTGGAAAGAGAAATGGCATTACCTTTTCGGGCCTCCCGGCTGGAGCCATGATGGCAGCCGGCAAACCAGCGAACAAATGCGTGAAGCAGAGTCGCGTATGTATGGAGAGACGGACCAGGAGCCATCTCAGCAGGAGTCAATTTTAATTTAGTTTTAATATATCTTAACCTCCATTCCCGTGTTTCCGGGTTAATTTTGTTTTGGTAATTAGTTCATGCTTACTCACAGCAAAAAGTTTTAGCATTAAGTTTTAGGGTTTAGGGGTTTTTAAACAGAAAAACGGCCAGCTCCATTTGTATCAACTTACGGAGCGGCCGTTTTTCATTTCCATCCTCCGATAATCACCTTTTATCCACGGTATTAGCTGGCCTTATCTAAACCCGCTGTTTTCTGCTTCCCGGGCCGTAACTTTGCACATCTTTTTTAAACGGTCAACCCCCTACTTATGAAACCGAGCTATTGCGAGGTTCCATCAGGCAATTAAAAAACAAATACTATTCTGATGAATCTATTCGAAAAACAGGCTGGAGAGTTCATCGGCCGGCACATCGGACCTAATGAAGAGGAAACGGCGCAGATGTTGAAAACCATTGGCGTAGGGTCTTTAGAAGAACTTATCGACAAAACCATTCCTGCTTCTATCCGTAGTAAAGGAGGCCTTGCGCTGGCCGGTCCCGTCAGCGAGCATCAGTACCTGACGGAGCTGCAAGAGCTGGCAGCCCTCAATAAAGTATGCAGGTCCTATATTGGTCAGGGCTATTACGACGTCATCGTACCCAGCGTCATATTGCGGAATGTGTTCGAAAACCCGGGCTGGTACACCCAATATACGCCGTACCAGGCGGAGATCGCCCAGGGCCGCCTGGAAAGCCTGTTGAATTTCCAGACCATGGTGGCTGACCTTACCGCGTTGCCCCTGGCCAATGCATCATTGCTGGATGAAGGCACTGCTGCGGCAGAAGCCATGACAATGTTCTTCAATCTGAAGAACAAGGACCATGACCATGTCACCGTTCCCAAATTCTTCGTCGACGCCAACATATTCGCCCAGACCAAAGACATTTTGCTGACCCGGGCGCAGCCGGTGGGCATCCAGCTGGTGGAAGGCGACTACCGCCAGGCAGCTATCGACGGCTCCTATTTTGGGGCCATCGTACAATATCCCGCCAGTGACGGATCGGTGGAAGATCACCGTCAATTCATACAGCAGGTGCATGCTGCAGGTGGCTTTGTGGCAATGGCTACCGATCTGCTGTCCCTGACCTTGCTGACGCCTCCGGGCGAACTGGGAGCCGACGTAGCTGTTGGCAGCGCACAACGCCTTGGTGTGCCGATGGGATTCGGGGGGCCGCATGCAGCCTTCTTTGCCGCCAGGGACGATTTCAAACGCAGCATTCCTGGACGCATCATCGGTGTAAGCATCGATGCACAGGGCAACCGTGCGCTGCGAATGGCATTGCAGACCCGCGAGCAGCATATCAAGCGGGAAAAAGCCACGTCCAATATCTGTACTGCCCAGGCCTTGCTGGCCAATATGTCGGCGATGTATGCCGTATATCACGGTCCGGCTGGTCTCACGGACATTGCCAAACGGATAAGCCTGCTGGCACGAACCCTTTCCCACGAGCTGGTAGCGCTGGGATATCAGAACCTGAATGCATCTTATTTCGATACGGTGCGGATCAGGTCGGCCAACCCTGCCGCGATCCGTAGCCTGGCTGAAGCAAGGGGGATCAATTTCCGCTACTATGGCGACAACATCGGCATCACCCTGAACGAAACGACAACACAGCAGGATGTGCTCGATATCCTCAGCGTCTTCCAGGCAGCCGCAGGCAGTGACCTGGCCATCGCCACATTCGAAGTGGAAGACGACACATTGGACAATATCCCTTCAGCGCTGACCCGCGTTTCTTCGTTCCTCACTCATCCCGTCTTCAATACGCATCACAGCGAATCAGAAATGATGCGCTATCTGAAAAGCCTGGAGAACAAGGACCTGTCGCTGAATACGTCCATGATCTCACTGGGATCCTGTACGATGAAGCTGAATGCCGCCACGGAACTCATTCCGGTGAGCTGGCCTGCGTTTGGCGGCTTGCATCCCTTTGCGCCCGCGGATCAATGGAAAGGCTACCAGCAGATGATCACCGAGCTGGAAAAAGCATTGAGCGAGATCACCGGTTTTGCAGCTACGTCCCTGCAGCCCAACAGCGGCGCCCAGGGAGAATATGCAGGACTGCTTACCATTCGCGCATATCATGCCGCTCATAAGGAAGGACACCGCGATGTAATGCTCATCCCTATCTCCGCACATGGCACCAATCCTGCCAGCGCAGTGATGGCGGGCATGAAAGTGGTAGTGGTAAAAAGCGACGAGGACGGACACATCGACGTGCCTGATCTCAAAGCCAAGGCAGCACAGTACAAGGATAATCTGGCCGGCCTGATGGTGACATACCCCTCCACACATGGCGTATTCGAGGAAAGCATCAAGGATATCTGTAAGGCCATCCATGACAATGGCGGCCTGGTGTATATGGATGGCGCAAATATGAACGCCCAGGTGGGACTCACCAGCCCCGGTCTCATAGGGGCCGATGTCTGTCACCTGAACCTGCATAAAACTTTCGCCATTCCCCACGGCGGTGGTGGCCCCGGCATGGGCCCCATTTGTGTCAATGAGAAACTGAAGCCATATCTGCCGGGACATGTAGCGCTGGAAACGGCTGCCGCCGCCGCACATGCCTTGTCCAACGGGCATGGTGCGCATGAAACGAAGGTCCATGCAGTATCTTCAGCCCCCTTCGGCTCGGCCAGCATCCTGCTTATCAGCTATGCCTATATAAGATTGTTAGGTGCGGAAGGCCTGACCCTGAGCACTAAATATGCCATCCTCAATGCCAACTATATGAAGGCACGTCTGGAAAAGCATTATAAGATCCTGTACAGTGGCAGTAATGGCACCTGTGCCCATGAGTTCATTGTGGATTTGCGTCCATTCAAGGCCACAGCGGGAATAGAAGCGGAAGATGTCGCCAAACGCCTGATGGATTACGGATTCCATGCCCCTACCCTCAGCTTCCCCGTACCCGGCACCATTATGATCGAGCCGACAGAAAGCGAGGACAAGGCTGAGCTGGACCGTTTCTGCGACGCGCTGATCGGTATTCACGAAGAGATCCTCCGGATCGAAGAAGGCGCCGCCGATAAAGCGGACAATGCATTGAAGAATGCGCCGCACACCCAGCATGTCATCTGCGCCGATGAATGGGATCATTCTTACAGCCGTACCCAGGCTGCCTTTCCCCTGCCCTATGTGAAGGAAAATAAATTCTGGCCCAGCATCGGGCGTGTCAATAATACTTACGGTGACCGCAATCTCATCTGCACGTGCGAACCGGTGAGCGCTTACGCAGAGCTGGCTTAGTGTCCCGACATTTGTCTATTGGGTGGCCTCTTTTGATCTTTGAATCCAAAAGAGGCCATTTTACGTATATGACAAGGCTATGTATATACCTCAGCACAGTGGCAGCGGGATAATGAAAAGCATCTTCCTCGAAGAAGGATTGTACCTGCGGTATACCCATTTCAGGTATTATGAGGATATCGAGGTCGTGCGTCTTTCGAAAACACCCGGGAGCGAAATAATTTTCGCATTGTGTTTTCTGCTGCCCTCTGCCTCGCTTAAATCCGTAAATCATATTTTCAGATCTTCTCCGGAAATGGGCTATCCCAACAACGTGTTTATAACGTCTAACAACAACCGCCTGTCGGTCAGGATTCCCGAAGGCCTATTGTCCCATACCCTGGAGCTGCAGTTCTCGCGGGAATGGCTTTATAAGCACCTGGCCGGCATGGAAGAGAAGATCGGATCCATCGTAGACGAGCTGGGAGGAGAAAACCCTGTATCCGTCATTGCAGAGACGACACGGACGGACGAAGATCGTCTGCTCAGTGAGATAGCCTTCGAGCTGCATAAGCCGTTGTGCAGCTTACTGGCCGTACGCTCCCGGGCGCTGCTGTTGCTGGCTAACATAGTCGGTCGTATTCCCGGCTCCCCCGTCCTTCCTCCCTCTGAGGCGCCTTATACTGAGCCGATCCCGCAGGTGGAACAGCAGCTGATGCAGGGCCGCGAAGATACGCTGCCTTCCAGGAAAGAGCTGGCGAAGGAATTTGCCCTCAGCGAATGGGCTACGAAAAAGTAAGCAGCCTGTTTTAGTAGGCTGCCTGCAATACATTCAATGTTACAGGATTGGAAGCATTATGCGTACTGCCCGAGAGGAATATCGTATAGGCGGCCCCCGCCACGAGGTTCACGCTGGAAACAGTGGCGATCACAGAGTCTGTTCCCGCCTTTTTTGCCTGCAGGCTGAATCCTCCCGCAGTGACAGCCTGGAAGGAATTGTAATAACTGCTATTGGCATTATCCGCCACGTGCCGGTTCTGTTGTACAGCCGTTGAATTCATATACAGGTCCACGGCAGGTGCATCGGGGCAGAAGTTAAAGAACCGGTAGTTGGCGCCCGACAGCGAAAGGTTGGTAAAATCGTCATCGATCTTTATAGCGCCTACACCGGCGCCGCCTTCGGTGTTATACAGGATCAATGTATAAAATCCGAGGGAATCGTAGGTGGAAGCCGGCAGAGAGTCCAGCGCGTTGCTGGAGCCGGCAGCCATGAATTTAATATCATAGACACCCGGCGGTATCTGGCCGTAGCTGGTGGAAAAAGTTCCTGCCGCAATGGCGGAAGTTTTCTTGATCCCGTTGAAATAGACCTCCATGGAGGAGGAATAGGGAGCCATATGCATTAAAGAAATAAAACTGATATTATTGCTGTTCTGATTATTGCCAGTGCCAGTTTTCATACAACCGGAGGATATTCCTACGACCGCAGCCACTATTAATACGCAAAAAAGGTTACTTGCACGCATGTTTTTACTCATGATTTATTTATTTAATATATCTCAATCTCTTCATCTCATCCCTTTGACAATCTCTACGTCTTTTCCGTTGCTTAGGTTGTCTGGTGACCACCTAAAAAACGAACGCCTGCCTCCGGGCAGGGAGGCAGGCGCAAGGTAAGATTTTAGCATGATTTAGCAGCCAACGGCGGTTTTACTTGACTTTGACCTTGATGGTTGTCGCCAGTTTGCTGCCGTATGACCGGTGGATACCGTCGGCAAATTGCAGGGTCAGTACGTGTTCGCCGGCGGGCAGCGTCACGTCAGTGCTGGTCTGGCCCTTGCCGAAATGCAGGTGATGTTCGTCCTTAGGCACGATCACGCCTGCGGCAATGGAATCGCCGGCGTCGATGAGGAGATGATGGTGTCCGGAGCCGGAGACGATTGCGCCTGCCGTATCGACCTTCAAGCCATCCATACCCATTTCCACTTTAAAGGGAGACTGAACTGTCTGCCCGTCCTTCAGGTTCTTAAAATACACCTTACTGCCTGCCGGCACTTCCGGTAAGGGCGTTATTGCCTGAGTACTGTCAGGCGTATGATGCATGGCCATGGTGTCAACACCGGCCTTTTGGGAAGAATCCGTAGCAGCAGCCTGGTCGCCGGCATTATTGCAGGCAGCGAGCCCCAGGAGCAGTGCAGCAGGAAGAAAATAAAACTTACGCATGGTAGAAATAAATTTTGTGCAGGAAAGGTACTTAATAACTATGAATCATCCATCTACGCAGTCACCCAGGTGGTTTTCTCCTTCACCGGCTTCCGTGAGCCTGCAACGGAAGGCACACGGACATGTCCAAGGTAAAAGAAGCCCATCAGCCTGTCCCCCTCTTCCAATCCGAAGAATGCCCCGGCAGCGGGATCGTAGGTAGGTCCGCCAGTGCTCCAATACCCGCCCAGGCCATAAGCGGTCGCCGAAAGGTATATATTCTCCACCGCGCAGGATACTGCGGCGATCTCCTCTATTTCCGGTATATCGGTGGTCCTGCTGCGGCGAAGGATGATCGCGATGATATGCGAAGCTTTCAGGGGGTTTGCCAGCAGCTTGTTGTATTTATCCTGCCTGAACTTATCGCCGGCTGTCTGCTGGTATCTTTCTGCCTGGAAGGCAGCGAATTTCTTCAGTCCCTCCCCGGTGAAGACGGTAAAATGCCAGGGCTCTGTAGCCTTATGATTGGGCGCCCAGCAGGCATTCTCCAGCAGTTGCCAGATGATGTCCGGGTCTATTGATCTGCCTGTTTCAAACTGATCGGGGAAAGTGCTTCGTCGCTGGCGAATGAGCTGGTTCACCTGGACAGGTGATATTACTTGTTCATTGATCCCGGGCATGTGTTTAGGTCCGTTGATGAATCGCAAAGATAAGTGACGGGTATAGAATGAAAAAACCCGTCCCGGAAACCCGGAACGGGGGTAAGTAATTTACCATAAGAAGGACGTTTCTTACAGTGAGAGCCCTAAACAGGACAGGACATTGGACGTTGCTGGCTTTTCAGAGGTAATGGATTCGGAGCCTTAGCCGATCTGGTTTTGCAAACGGATACGGATCTATCATTCATTCATACTGCAAAGGTCCGTCAGTCACAAGAGAAAACAAATTTTTCGCATGATCAATCCGTTACCATTTGTGGTTATCTTACCCGGGCCTAAAAGCAAACCCTTACATGACCTTTATTGGCTTTTCCGTACACGTAAAACATACGTCAACCTCATCGTATTTTACGCAGTCTGTCGCCGTATATTCCGAATCACGGCGGATTTTGCCCGTTCGTCAAAGAAAAAAAAGCTTATCTTGCGCTACATTTTATTACCAATACAATTAATGATGGACAACAAAACAACAGGCACCGTGAAATTCTTTAACGCCGACAAGGGCTTTGGTTTTATCAAGCACGACGACGGCAATAAAGAGACATTTGTGCATGCCAGTGGTCTGATCGACCAGGTCAAAGAAAACGATCGTGTAGAGTTTGATCTTCAGAATGGCAAGAAGGGCCTGAACGCAGTGAATGTAAAATTGATCCGATAAAACTGATCATTTTAAAAAAAAGACGGGGTCCTGTGACCCCGTCTTTTTTTTTCGTTAAATTTGGTCTATGCGTTTAATTCTCCTTTTATCCCTGTCATTGTGCTCCCTGTCCGGCTTTGCACAAAAATTCTATCTCTTTGTAGGCACTTATACCAACGGCAATGCCAGCAAAGGCATTTATGTTTACCGGTTCGATGCCGCCACGGGCGATGCCACACTGGTCAGTACAGCAGCTACGGCAAGTCCTTCTTACCTGGCGGTGGCCCCGGGGGGGAACTATCTGTATGCCGCCAACGAAGCTGAAGGGAATGACTCTTCGGGAGTAAGCGCCTTTGCATTTGACAAGCGCACCGGCCAGCTGCGTTTTCTCGACCGGCAGTCCTCCGGGGGAGACGGTCCCTGCTATGTGTCCGTTGACGCCCGTCGCAAATGGGTAATGGTCGCCAATTATGGTGGAGGCAGTCTGGCAGCCCTGCCCATCCATGCAGACGGCTCATTGGGAGCGCTCACGCAGCTGATCCAGCACAACGGCGCAGGACCCAATAAGGAACGGCAGGAAAAACCGCATGTACATTCAGTGACCTTTACGCCCGACGAGCGATATCTCATCACGGCAGACCTCGGGCTGGACGAGCTGTCCATCCGCCGTTTTAACGCCAACGCTACCACCCATCCACTGACGGCGCCTAAGGATTCTGCGCTGCAGGTGGAGCCTGGATCAGGTCCCCGGCATATCAGCTTCTACCCCGGTAAGCCCTATGTATATGCGATGCTGGAAATGGGCGGCGCCGTGGATGCGTTCCGCTGGTCCAACGGGAAGCTCATTCCCTTTCAACATATCAGCTCGCTGCCTGAAGGTTTCAAAGGAGACATCGGTAGCGCAGATATCCACGTTGCACCAAATGGAAGATTCCTCTACGCCAGCAACCGGGGCGATGCCAACAGCCTGGCCATTTATGCCATTGATACGGCCACCGGTAAGCTCACCATAAAAGGCTTCGAACCCACCCAGGGCGCCACGCCCCGCAATTTCATGATCGATCCGACAGGACGTTGGCTGCTGGTGGCTAATCAACGCAGCGATAATGTCGTTGTATTCAGCATTGACAAAGCAACAGGCCTCCTGAAAGGTACGGGCAAACAGCTAAGCGTTCCCGCTCCTGTCTGTCTCAAGATGACTAAATAAAGTATTCGCCGCTAAGCCCAGGTTTTGCGCAGGAGGCGCAGCCAGTTGCCGTGCATGATATTATCTATGTCTACGGCATTATACCCTCTCCCGGAAAGCATGTCCGGGAGTTTCTGCAGGTCCGCGATCGTCTCCAGATCATAGGGCGTTTGCTCTTTTCCAAATGCCCCATCCAGGTCTGTGCCGATGCCTGCGTGCAAGGTATTGCCAGCCAGTTGACAGATATGATCCAGGTGATCAAGCATCTTTTCCAGGTTGCAATGCATACCTTCAGGCGTGGACTTCCCTCTTATCCAGCCGGGTACCATCATCCACGCGTCCAGGGCGCCACCAATGACAGCTCCTTTTTCAATGAGTGCCCTGATCATCCCGTCGCTGAACTGGCGATTGTGATCCACCAATGCACGACAGTTGTTATGACTGGCCCAAACAGCCCCCCCGAACTGATCCATCGCATCCCAAAAGGCGTCGTCACAGAGATGGGTGGCATCCAGGATGATATTCAATCTTTCCATCACCCGCAACAGCTCCCTTCCGGCGTCAGTAAGGTGCCCTGTGGCGTCCGTTCCATTTGCATAGCGTCCGGGGCCATAGTGGGCGGGCCCCACAGCCCGCAGTCCGTATTCGTATGCCTCTTCGAGGTGTTCCGGCGTTATGATAGAGTCGGCGCCTTCCAGGCTGAGGATGTATCCGATGGGCTTTACCCTGCCCGGGTCTGTGTCATCCTGCCATAGGGCAATATGATCCTCCAAAGAAGCTGCATCTTTTATCATTGTCATTTCCCCGGCCTCTTCCATAGCTTTATACCAGGCCAGCTGTCCCTGTGTCTGGGCCCAGGCCTGCCAGGGAGAATGCCAGCCCGGTAAGAGATTGTCCGGCGCCACATAACGGGCTATCTGCGTAGCCACTACCAACCCAATGCCGCCTTTACGCAGCGCCGGAAGGGATACCGTTCCTTTTCCCCTGTCGGGCTTGTCAGAAAGCCCTTTTTCCCTTTCTCTTATCGCCTCCACAGGAAGGCGAAGATCCCTGTTCCATTCCATGGCATTCATGCTCAGGTCCAGATGCGCATCGATTATAAACATAGATAGACCGTACTTTTTTTCACCGGATGATCCGGCCGGTGGGCCCGTTGTGAATGAATTGTTCCAGCTCCGCGTTGTTGACCAGCGCCCAGTCTCCCGGGATACTTTGTTTGATGGCGCCGCACGCAGTGGCAAAATCAATGATCAGCTGAGGCGCTGCGTCAGTCATCAGCCCATAAAGCATACCTCCCGTGAAGGCATCGCCGCTGCCGATCTGGTCGGTGACATAAGGCAGCTCATGCCGCGGTGAAAAATAGCAAGCGCCTTTATAAAGGAGGGCGCCGGAATAGATATGCAAAATGCCCTGTGTCTTACGGAAGCTCATGGCAATGACCTCCAGATGGGGCAGCTGCTCCTGCAGGGCCCTGGCGCAATGTATGAACCGGTCCTCCCATGCAGCGGCAGCATCAGTCTGTATGCCGAAATAAACGGCCGCAGAGTCCAGGTCCGCCACAGCTACTTTCGTGTACTGCAGGAGGCCGGGCATCACCTCACGGGGATGCTTACCGTATTTCCAGAGCGTCGTCCTGTAATTGAAGTCCGTGGATATCAGCGCCCCTTGTTCCCGTGCCACCGCCAGGGCTTCCGCACAGACATCGGCCGCCCCCTGCGAGACTGCCGCCGATATGCCCGACCAGTGGAAAACAGGGATGCCGGCAAGGCTGCTGCTCCAGTCTATGACCCCAGGCTGCAGGCGCGCATAGGCGGATCCGTCGCGGTCATAGATCACCCGGGTGCTGCGAATGCCATTGCCCTGCTCTGTAAAGTAAACGCCCATCTTATCTCCTCCATAGACGATATGGGAAGTATCCACACCCTGGCCTCTCAATTCCTGAATGCCAGCCCTGGCTATATCATTTTCCGGCAGTCGTGTAATATAGCGTACAGGTACACCCAGTCGCGACAATAATACGCAGGTATTTGCTTCGGCGCCTGCATAGTAGGGCTGGTAAGAACCTGCCTGTAAAAAACGGCGCCCTTCCATACAGTGCAGCCGGAGCATGAACTCGCCGAAGGCGGCTAATTGCGGTTTACCGGGAGCGGCTTTCTGAAGCATGTCAGTTTTGTTTTATTGCAGCTCAAATATAGCCTCAATTTCAACAGGAATATTATCCGGCAGGGAACCGAACCCTACAGCACTGCGGACCCCAATGCCATTCTCTTCGCCCCAGACGGCGGCAAAAAGCTCACTGCAACCATTGATCACATAGGGATGACGTTCGAATTCCGGGGTACAGTTCACCATACCGAAGACTTTGATCACTCTTTTTATCTTACTGAACGCACCGACATGTGTGCGGATGGTGGACAACATGGTCAGCCCTACCTGGCGGGCTGCCAGCTTACCCTGTTCGATATCCAGTTCCTTCCCGATACGGCCAATGATGAGGGTCCGGTCATCCTGCACCGGTCCATGCCCGGACAGGTACAGGTATTTCCCTTCTATCAAACAGGGCTTGTATACGCCTTTGGGGCTGGGTGCAGGCGGTAAACTGAGGGCTAAGCGTACGAATTGCTCTTCGGCATTGTTGATCTTCATATGATGTTCTTTGTAGTGTTAATGATGACGGGCAGTCGCAGGCTTATAGATCCTGTCCTCCCCATTGATCTCCACCTGGTGGTACTCCACGACGGCCCGGTATTCATACTGCCTGCCAGGCCGGGCATGCTGCTCCCGGAGTTGAAATGTGCCATCGGCATGGAGGCTCACCCAGGCCGTCCCCGTCCAGGGCGCTGCATATAAGGTTTCCACCTGGCCCGCATAGGGACGATAGTAAAAACGAGCTCTTTTGGCCAATGATCTTTTGTTGCCAAATACTTTTCCGGAGAAGAGAACGCCGTCCTTTGCCGCCTTGCCGTCCAGGGTGCGCACGTCCACCGCTTCATCGAATGCCGGGTCTATTTGCTCCAGCTTTATTACGACGGGATTGGGCCACCGATGGTCGTCATAGACGCGTTGTGCTTTCACCACCGACAACTCCAGGTTCTCCCCCACCTGTTGGAAACGGCAGCCCACATCATCCTGTTTGTATTCGATGATCCGGCTGTTCTGCCCCAGGACGCTGACGCGTGTCCCGGGACCTGCTTTCACAGAATGCAGGCGAAAGGTCTTTCTCTCCCCTTCCTTCCATTCGCTGGTGACGATGGCATAGCACGTATGCGCATCGCGGGCGGTGAACCAGACCTCGTTCTCCCGGCTGACGACCCAATTATGGACACTGTCCATGCATTCGTGGTTAATGAAATACCAGGCAGCCATTTCACGCAATCTGTCTTCCTGTTCGAAAGGCAGCGAGCCGTCGGCTTTCGGACCAACGTTCAGCAGCAGCGACCCTCCTTTTGCCCTGGCTTCGATGGCCAGCCGGATCAGCTGATTGCCCGATTTGTACCTTTCATTCGTGGGCTGGTTTTGCCAGGCTGTTCCCATGGTGATACAGGATAACCAGGGGTCCATGCTCCTTTCCCCCGGCAACACCTGTTCCGGCGTTTTCATGGCCCCCCGGGTGATCAGCAGGTCAGGTTGCAATCGCCAGCAGGTGCTCTTCACCACCTCTTTAGGCGTGCCGTCGATGAACAGTACGTCGATCTTTCCATAGCGGGTCATCAGTTCCTCGCATTGGCGCCGGGTATAGTCGTCATAAACCTGCCGGACCGTATCATCCATCTTCACGTTTGTCCGGCTGATGGGGATATGATGCTGGTGAAGGAACCAGAAATCCTCGGGTGAAAAATAAAACCCTACTCCCAGTCCCGCCGCACGGGTGGCCTCTGTAAAAGCTTGCAGCAGGTCTGTATGATAAGGCGTGTTCATGATATTGAATGGACTCGTCTTCGTGTCCCACATGCAAAAGCCCGAATGATGCTTGGTAGTAAATACAATGTATTTCATGCCGGCCAGTTTTGCCAGCGTGGCTATCTCACGGGGCGAAAAGTGTGCAGGATCAAAAGTCCGGGGCAGCTGGTTGAAATATCTTTCCACATAGTCGTCGGAAGCGCCTACCAGCGAATGGCTAATGACGATACCCAGCTGGGCATCCACACCGAAGTGAATAAAAAGACCTGCGCCTGTGTTGCGGAACCACTCCACCCTTTCCGGTCTGTTGAGGTTGTAGTCGCTGGCCTGGTCGTCACGCACGGTGTCATTCTGTGCCGCGGCAAGCAGGGGTATCAGTAGAAGAAAGAGGGCAGAGAACTGCCCCCTTTTTAGATTACCAAAACTCAGCGTGCTTATGAGAAAATAAAAAAGCCTGTTCATGTGCGCACATTATCATTTATCCCACCAGATATGGGTCATCAGATCGTCGGCGCCCTGACGGGAAACGGCCGCCGCATAATTATCCGCGTTCAAGTTCTTCTCCGATACAGGGTACAGACACCTTCTGAAGATCTGTCCACCCGTGGCATTCGTAGGATAGTTATTCGGTGTCAATGCGGGGTAACCTGTACGGCGGTAGTTATTGTACACTTCCTGCGCGTTGGGGAAAATGCTCACCCAGAACTCGGTGTATATCTGCCGCATCTGCTCGTCGAAGGAGGCACCAGTGTTCAGTTGGTTGTTACCCGCATAAGTATTGATATCCGTGGAAGAGATCGTGCCGGCACTGCCGGCGATGATCGTCCAGTGACGCATGGCTGCGCGAATGCCGGCATCGAAGGATGCAGCCGCGGTAGCGCCGCTGTACCAGCCTCTCAGGGCCGCTTCGGCCAGCAGGAAATCCGTCTCAGCCACGGTGTAGATCAGCTGCGGTGAGCCCCGCAGCAACACAGTATTGGGATTAGGCTCTGAGAACGTGCCGAAATTGGACGGTATCGCATTGGCTATATTGTCCGGCATCCCTTTCTGTAAGGCGACGGAGTTATTCGTCACGCCAGGGGCAGTATATACCACGGAAATGATGGGCAGCCGGGGATCACTATGCGCTTTGAGAGAGTCGATGAATTTTTGCTGGTATTTACCGCCTTCGGGGTTCTTCACCCCGTCCTGGGCGATGTAATCGGCATTCCACATATCCAGGATCAATGGATTCTTATTGATATCCTGGCCGCCGTCCACGTAAGTGATCCTGGCGATGTCCGCATCCTGGGTAATGACCCCGGCGGCGATGGCCTTCGTCACCCAGCTTTGGGCCGAGGCGATATCCACCTTGGTGAGACGCATACCCAGGCGCAGCATTAAAGAATAAGCGAACTTTTTCCACTGGCCCGTATTACCGCCGTAGATCAGGTCGGCAGCCCCGAAAGTGGTCTTGGAGCCGTCCAGGCTTTGTGCAGCAGCATCCAGCTGTGCAAGGAGGCTGGGATAGATGTCTTTTTGCGCATCGTATGCAGGCTTGTAATTCGAGGAGTCCAGCCCCATCACAGCCTGGGAATAAGGTATATCCCCGTACAGGTCGGTGAGCTTGCTGAAACAATATACCTGCCAGATCCTGGCCGTGGCCAGCAGGTTGACCTTGGAAGGATCATCTTTCACCGCCTTGATGACAATGGCCAATTCATTGATCTCATCCGGATAGGCGGCACCAAAAGCCCCGGCCGACTGGGTCACCTGGCTGGAGATATATTTGGACCCGAAACCCGCCACGTCGTTGTAGCTGTCGGTATATTGCATGGTGCCCATCAAAAAATTGCTCCCGCTGGAACCATAATGCCCGTTGTAGCCGCCACCGTCGTACAGCGCCTTGGTGAAGACATAGGCAGGCACAGGGTTTGAGACGGCATCGGGGTTGATGTTGAGGTCTGCAAATCCCTTATCGCAGGAGGACAGGCCGAGCATGCCAAGCGCCACCGAGAGGGCCCCTGCGTATCTTGTAATATTTTTTGTTATATACTTGATCATCATAAGTTCTTTTTTGTGCATTAAAATTTAACTGACAGGTTCAAACCATAGGATCGCGTCCTGGGCAAGCCAATGGATTCGAAACCCTGGTTGTTGCTGTTGGTAAAGCTTTGTTCGGGGTCGAAGTTTTTCGTTTGCCTGTAAAGGATGAACAGATTGCGGGCCACAAAAGAAATGCTGGCTGACTGCACCTTGGCAAACTTTAGCCTGTTGACCGGAATGCTGTAGGAGAAGATCACCTGGCGAAGCTTGATGAAACTGCCGTCGTGAAGGAAACGCTCGGTGTACACTTTGTAGTTATCGTAGTAGTTGCGTAAGACGCCGCCCGTTTGTGTGATGGTGGTATCATACGTGCCGCCTGTCTGATCGACTCCCTTCAGCTCCAGCCCTCCGTCCCTGCCGGGAAGGGTGCTTTTCAGCTTGCCCATACGGGTGGCATAGAGTTCGAAAATGGAGAATATCTTATTTCCGAATTTGCCGTCCAGCAAGACGCTGAGGGAAAACGCCTTATACCTGAACTCGTTGGTCAGGCCCATGGTATAGGGGGCAACGCTGTTGCCAAACCGCTGCAGTGTAGGATCAACAACAGGCACATGGGATGACCTGTTGAAGACGATGTTCCCTTTGTTGTCCCGTAACATGCGGGTGCCTACGATGGTGCCGAAAGGTTGACCTTCGATATGATCGAGGAACGCCCAGTTACCCACGGTGTTGGCCACCTGGATAGACGGCAGGCCGGGAGCCAGTCTGACCACCTTATTGTTGTTATACGCCACATTATAGCTGACCGTCCAGCCGAAGTTGGCGGTCCGGATGGGCTTGCCTGTGAGCAGTAGCTCGACCCCTTTGTTCGTCAATTCGCCGATGTTCAGGATGGCATTGCTGTAGCCGGATGTGGTGGACACAGCTGTCGTTACGATCTCCTTCGTGGTGGTGCGGTTGTAATAAGTGAAGTCTACGCCCAGCCTGTTCTTCAGCAGCTGCACTTCAAACCCGCCTTCTGTAGTGGTAGAAGTATAGGGCTGCAGATTGGGATTGGATATGAAGTTGTCGCCATTTTGGTCAGGTGTCACGCTTTGCAGGGGCTGACCTGAGCTGGCCACGCTGCTGAAAGTGGGGTTGATCTCGAAAGCGTTCGGCGCACCACCGGCAACCCCTGCCCAGGAACCGCGCAGCTTGACAAAGCTGAAGGCGGAAGGCAGCGTCACGGCATCTGACAGAATGAAGCTACCCCCGGCGCTGACATATAGCTGATGGTTATGCTCCGGGCTGAGGGTCGAGAACCAGTCCTCGCGGGCGGTGCCGCTTAAAAAGAGCAGCCCCTTATAGCCCAGGTCGACGGCGCCGAACAGGGAATTGGTAGATATCCGCGGGGAATAAGGAGTGGTGGTCTGGGAGGCAAGGTTCGAAAAACTATAAAAGTAAGGGATGTTGAAATTCTGACCCGTCATCGTCAACCGGTTCTCCTGGTTCTTGCGTGCATTGCCCCCGGCCATCACCGTAACATCAATGTCTTTTGTAATGGAAGTATTGTAAGTGCCGATCACCTGGGTATTCGTTTCAGAGACGTCCGTCTTCAGACCTGAGTACTCACCGTTAAATTCATACAAAGTTCCTGTGGGCAGGACATTCGAGTAGTTGTAATTGTAAAAATCCCTGCTGACGGTGCCTTTGAACACCAGGTTGGGCAGCACCTTATAGGTGATGGAAGCCTGCCCGATGAATCTGTTCTTCGTATCATTCTCCTTGTACTTGTTCTGTACGAAATAGCCGTTGGAAGCGATGGGAGCGTCATTCCATGCCATTTCATTCCCCAATGAATCGTAACCTGGCTTCAGCCAGCGGACATCGGCCGTATTCGCAATTTCCAGCGGCGTCCAGTTGGGGTTGCCCAATGCATCCCCTGCGCCGGTGCGGTTGTGGCCGGTCTCCAGGTTGTATTGTGCCAACGCATCGATGGATATCCTGTCGCTGAGCTTACCGCTAACGGAGAGGTTCAGGGTCTTTCGGTCATACGTGGTATTGGGGAGTATGCCCTTGCTGTTGAGGTCGGCGGCGGAGAGACGATAGGTCACAGACTCGTTGCCGCCCGAGAAAGCGAGGCTATTGGTGAAAGTGGTGCCTGTCTGGTAATAATTCTGGAGGTTCCGTTTCTGGGCGACATAAGGATGGGTCTTTCCATCCACACCCACATAGTCGGTGGAGCCGTCGATCTTGCCGCCCCATGATTTTCTCCCTGAGCCTAAGGCGTCGTTGAGGTTGGTTGGTTTCGTTCCATTCAGACCCTGGCCGTATTCGTATTGGAAATCGGGGATGACAGCCACATTCTCCATCGTGGCGGTGGAATTATATTCTACACCGATGCCTTTGCGGGCGATACCCTTCTTGGTGGTGATGAGGATGACACCGTTGCTGGCACGGGACCCATAGAGAGCTGCGGCAGTACCTCCTTTCAGGACACTGATGGATTCAATGTCGTCCGGATTGATACCGGCAATGCCGTCACCGCGGTCTACGTTGCTCGTGATCCCGTTAACGGTGGGAGGACCGCCAGGGACCGAGTTATCCATCGGCATGCCATTGATGACATACAGGGGCTGGTTATCTCCGCTGATGGTGCCGTTGCCGCGGATAGTGATCCGGCTGGAGCCGCCGGGACCTGTAGAGAGGCCAGCCGCATTGACACCTGCCACTTTGCCGGAGAGCGCATTGGCTACGTTATTCTCCCTGGCCTGGGTGAACTCCTCTCCTTTCACTTCCGTAACAGCATAACCCAGCGATTTCTTCTGGCGGCTGATGCCCAGGGCCGTCACGACGACCTCATTGAGACTGGCCTTACTGTTATCCAGCATGATGGAGATCTGGATCTGTCCCGGCTGTATAGGGACCTGCTTTTTCTCATATCCGATGGAGCTGATCTCCAAAGTAGGATTGTCTTTTGCTTCGGAGGAAGGGATGTCCAGGACAAAGCTCCCGGTAGCGTCTGTGGAAGTAGCAATCTTTTTGTCAGAGAGTAGAATGATCGTTGCGCCGTTAAGGGGAGAGCCGTCGGACTGGGCCCTGACGGTACCCCTGATACGAAGCGGCTTGCCTGTCTGAGCCTGGGACTGGTTGGCCGAGAATGCCAAAAGACAGCAGATCAGCAGGCTGCCCAAGACTTTCGGGTGGAATCTTTTCATTATGCAGTTGTTTTAGTTAGTGATGGATTATTTGCGACTATTTTGCAAAATCCTCCCCGAATTTATCATTTTAATCCGTAAATGAAAAAAATTCTGCAAATATTTTGCATACGAAGGCAGACTAGCTAATTATTAACCCAAAGTATGCGGATTTTACCCTTACGGTTTATAGCGAAACTTTAATTTATTAGGCAAAACCCGTATCATTGCAGATCAGAAGAGGGGAAGAAGCATGCATTTTGCAAATACTGCAAATTTTTTAAGAAGCCAGAAAACACAGTTTTTTCATTATGACTAAGATCAAGGCGAATGGCAATGTGGGCGTATCGCTGCCGAAAAAAGAACGTAAGTTACTCATCCTCAAGCAGGTGAACATACATACGCGGCTCATGTTCAATGACCTTGTAAACCTTATCGACGTTTCTGAGGATACGATCCGCCGGGATGTAAATGAATTGGCGGAAGAGGGGCAGGTGATCCGGATAAAAGGAGGAGTGATGTCTGCGGCCTACCACATCGGCCATGACTCCGAGACTTACGCACAGTCCAATAAACTGGTGATCGCTGAAAAAGCAACGCAGCTGTTGCGGGATGACATGATCGTTCTCATTGGCGGCGGAACGACGATACGTGAATTCATCAAGCGCATACCCAGTAAGCTGCGAGCCACCTTCATTACTGTGAATGTTTTGACAGCTGTGGAACTGCTGGACAAGCCAATGATCAAGACCATCATGATCGGAGGACAGATCTCTGCTTATAGCCAGATGACTGTCAGCGGAGAGGTCTTCGAATATCTTGCTGACATCAAGGCGGACCTTTGTATCCTGGGCACCAACGCCATCGACTATGGCAACGGGCTTACCGATTCTGACTGGGAGACGATCCAGGTGAAGAAAGCGATGATCAAGGCTGCAGAAAAAGTAGCTATACTGGCTATTTCCGAAAAGCTGAACTCCACCATGCAAATGAAGATCGCCGACATAGACGAGATCCACTATCTCCTCACTGAGCTGCCTCCTGACAGCGCTGAATTGCAGGCCTACAGGTCAAAAAATCTCACTATTCTTTAATTGTCTGTTTTCCAGGATGGTGCATGACAGTTGGACCGCTATATTTGCTGTCTCAACTACAGCACTATGATCAAATTTGCTTGCTCCCTGGCTATGCTACAGCTACTTTTCCTTCTGTCCTTTGCCCAGGTAAAGCCAGGACATCTGTTGACTGAAAATCTTACCAACCCCATTGGCCTGGACGTCCGGCAACCCCGGTTCAGCTGGCAGCTATCGGCGCCTGAAAGAGGCGTGCTGCAGACGGCTTATGAGATAAAAGTCACCAGGGGCGGGAAAGAGATAGTTTGGAGCTCCGGGAAAATAAGTTCCGACCAGTCCTTATGGGTATCGTATGCGGGAGCGCCTTTGCTTTCCGGCACCCGATATTCCTGGCAGGTACGGATATGGGATAATAAGGGTCGCAGCACAGGCTGGAGCGACCCGGCCTGGTGGCAGACAGCTTTATTCGCTCCGCAACAGGATTATGTAGCAAAGTGGATAAGTCCCGGTTACGAAGAGCCCTCATCGCGCCCCAGCCCCCTGTTCCGGAAAGAATTTTCATCCGCTAAGCCGCTGGCATCGGCCACAGCCTATATCACGGCGCATGGATTGTATGAAGCGCAGCTGAATGGCCGCCCTATCGGTGACGGCTGTCTGCAACCAGGATGGACCTCTTATCACAAACGGCTGCAATACCAGACCTATGATGTGACATCACTCATCCGCAGCGGCCGGAATGCGCTTGGCGTAACGCTGGCCAGCGGCTGGTACAGAGGTTATATTGGATTCGAGCGTCAAAAAGATTTTTATGGCAAGGATATTTCATTGCTGTTGCAGCTGGTGATCAAATATAAGGACGGCAGCACCGAGACCCTTGTCTCCGACGGTAGCTGGAAATCTTCCACCGGCGCTATCAGGAGTGCGGAGATCTATCATGGAGAAACGATCGATGCGCGGGAAGAGAAGGCAGGATGGGCCTTGCCGGGCTATGATGACAAGGATTGGAGTGGTGTGCAGGTAGCGGCATTCCCCATGAATAATCTCGTCGCCACGTACAATGAGCCTGTGAGAAAACACGAGGTCTTCCATCCGCAAAGGATCTTCAATAGTCCTGCCGGCGATCAGCTGGTGGACTTCGGTCAGAACCTGGTGGGCCGGGTGGTGCTTAAGGCCAATGGGAAAGCCGGAGACCGCATTATTATTTCGCATGCGGAAGTACTCGACAAGAATGGAAATTTCTATACGGAGAATCTCCGCAGCGCCAGGGCCAGCGATACCTTTATTTTGAAAGGCGGCGGAGAGGAAGTATTCGAGCCACGCTTTACCTTTCATGGTTTCCGTTATGTCCGCATTGAAGGATATCCCGGCAAACTGGCCACGGACGATCTCCAGGCAGTGGCTTTATATTCGGATATGCCCAGGACAGGATATTTCCATTGTTCGGATGCCCTCATCAATCAATTACAGCACAATATCCAGTGGGGACAGCGGGGCAACTTCCTGGATGTACCCACCGATTGCCCCCAACGGGACGAGCGACTGGGATGGACCGGGGATGCACAGGTGTTCTCCCGGACAGCGGCCTATAACATGGGGGTGGATAATTTTTTCACCAAATGGCTAAAGGATGTGGCAGCAGACCAGTCACCTGCAGGCGCCATACCTTTCGTCATCCCCAATGTGCTGGGCAACGGCGCCAGCGCCGGCTGGGCAGATGTGGGCACTGTGATCCCCTGGAACCTTTACCTGGCATATGGTGACCAGCGGGTGCTGGAGGAGCAGTACCCTTCCATGAAGGCCTGGGTGGAATATATGCGGTCGCAGAGCCACAACGATCTCTGGAACACGGGGTTCCATTTCGGGGACTGGCTTTTCTACCGGCCTTTTGACGACAATGACGGCCGTGCGGCAGTGACGGACAAATATCTCATCGCACAATGCTTTTATGCGCACAGCACGCAGCTGCTGATCAATGCGGCCAGGGTTTTGAACAAAAAAGAGGAGGCCGCCGCTTATGAACAGCTGCTGAAGAAGATCAAAGCCGCCTTTACAAGAGAATATATGACGCCAAACGGCAGGCTGGTCTCCGGTACACAAACAGCCTATGTGCTGGCCCTGCAGTTCGACATGCTCCCCGATTCGCTGCAGACGCAGGCGGCCAGGAGACTGGCGGATAATGTAAAAGATTATGGTTATCATCTTACCACCGGCTTTTTAGGCACGCCCTATCTCTGCCATGTATTGAGCCGCTGGGGTTATTCAGATGTCGCTTACCGGCTGCTGATGCAACAAAGCTATCCCTCCTGGCTATATCCGGTGAAAATGGGCGCTACCACTATTTGGGAAAGATGGGATGGGATCAGACCTGACAGCAGCTTTGAAAACGCAGGTATGAACTCTTTTAACCACTATTCCTATGGGGCCATCGGCGACTGGATGTATCGCTTCGTGGCAGGTGTGGACACGTACGAAGATGGGGCCGGTTATAAGCATAGCATGATCTATCCCCATCCCGGGGGCGGGTTGAAAGAGGCAGAGGCCAGGCTGCAGACGGGTTATGGCGAGCTGGTCTCCCACTGGCGCAGGGAGAAGGATTCCCTGATCCTGGATGTAACCATACCTGCCAATACCAGCTCCACCGTTTATATCCCGGCTCCGGAAGGCGGACTGGTGACGGAGGGCGGACATCTGCTGGGAAATGTGAAGGATGTAAAAGTGGCCGGTGTGGGCAGAGGATTTTTAATGCTGAGCGTGGGCTCCGGGAGCTATCACTTTGCTGTGAAGGATGATGAGCAGCAGGCCGCTACTGAGAAAGGAAAATAAAGCCGAAAATTTCTTTTGTTAACGATTCAACCTTTTTTCAACAACACCGTTAAGTATACCGATAAGCACGACAGACGAATAACAGACAGGAACAGATAAGCATTTAGAACCATAAAACAATAGAAAAATGAAAACGAAACACAAGCTCGGCTTAGCCGCATTGGCATTCTTAGGTTTTTTAGCGTACGCCGGAAAGGCAAAAGCGCAGGAGGCTCCCGCAGCCGCAAAACAGGAATTCAGATTGAGCGTAGGACCTGAGATCGGATTGCCGATAGGAAGTCTGAAAGACAGCTACAACTGGAATCTAGGCGGATCGGTACAGGCAGACATACCCGTTGTGCAAAACCTGTACGTCACTGTAAACGCAGGGTACAACAATTTCTTCATCAAGGATGAATTCAAGCAGGTGGGCGGTAAGAATATGCAGCTGATACCCGTAAAGGCCGGCCTGAAGTATTTTCCCGTGGGAAATATCTTCTATGTCCAGGGAGAAGCAGGCGTTTCCTTCCTGGCTAACAAGTCCGACCTGCAGGCGGATAAGTCTACTGCATTCGTATATGCTCCCCAGATCGGCGCATTGCTGAAGCTGGCCCCGAAGAACTATCTCGACATCGGCTTCCGCTGGGAAAGCACTTCCACCTTTTACGACGGAGGGTCCTATGCGAATTTCCTGGGGCTAAGAGTAGCCTATTCCTTCGGTTTATAATAATTTAACAATCCTGTCCGGGCCTACCCGGACAGGATTTATCAATTTTCCCTTAATTTAGTGTTTAAACATTAACTATGGCTACAACCAAATGGATACTGGATCCAACGCATTCAGAAGTTGAGTTCAAGGTAAAGCACATGATGATCTCCACCGTCAGCGGCAAGTTCACACAGTTCGAGGCCGGCGTTCAGACGGAAGAAGAGGATTTCACGACAGCCAAGGTCGCTTTTGCCATCGACGTGAATTCCATCACCACCGGCAACGAGCAGCGGGACGGTCATTTGAAAGCCCCGGACTTCTTCGATACCGCCAAATTCCCACAGATCAGATTTACGGCTACGAAATATGAGAATGTGGATAACGACGGCTCTTATGAGGTTTACGGCGATCTTACCATCCGGGACATCACCAAACCGGTAAAGCTGGATGCCGAATTCGGGGGCGTGATAAAAGATCCCTGGGGCAATACCCGCGCAGGCATCACCGTCAGCGGAAAGATCAACCGCAAAGAGTTCGGTCTGCAATTCCACGCTGTCACGGAAGCCGGTAATCTCGTCCTCAGCGACGATGTCCGTATCCATGTCGGGCTGGAATTCATCAGGGGATAGCTTATCTTCGCGGGATGCATTATGTTTCTGTCGAAGGTTTGAGCAAATCGTACGGTGTTAAGCCCCTTTTCAGCAATATCAGCTTCCATATCGAAGAGGGCGATAAAATAGCGATCATAGCGCGCAATGGCAGCGGCAAGTCTACCCTCCTGAAGATATTGTCCGGCAATGAGACGGCCGATGGCGGCACCGTATGGGTGCACAAGGATGTCACGGTGGCTTTGTTCGAGCAGGAGCCTGTATTCATGGAGAACAAGTCCATCCTGGACAATATCTTCCATCATAACCATCCTGTCATCAACGCCATACGTGAATACGAGAAGGTCAGTGAGGAAGGGGATGTGGACAAGCTGACGGACGCCATCGTAAAGCTGGATGAGCTGAATGCCTGGGATTTCGATACGAAGGTCAAACAGATATTGGGCAAGCTGAACATCCATCATTTGCAGCAGCTGGCCGGAACTTTATCCGGGGGCCAGCGCAAACGGGTGGCCCTGGCCAAGACCCTCATCGACATCGGTTTCGAGCACAAGCACGTGCTCCTGATCATGGATGAGCCCACCAACCACCTGGACGTGGAAATGGTGGAATGGCTGGAGCATTATCTCAACCAGGAAAAGGTCACGCTGTTGCTGGTGACCCACGACCGCTATTTCCTGGATGCGGTGTGCAACGAGATCTACGAGATAGACGGCAGCGACCTTCACACCTATAAAGGCAATTACGAGAACTACCTGGAAAAGAAGGCTGCCCGGATGGAGAATGAAGCGGCCAGCATCGACAAGGCCCGCAATACCTATCGCAAGGAGCTGGAATGGATGCGCAAGCAGCCCAAGGCCCGGACCACGAAGAGCAAGAGCCGGCAGGATAATTTCTATGTAGTGGAGGCCAAGGCCAAACAACGCATAGAGGACCAGCAGGTGGAATTACAGGTGAAGATGAATCGCCTGGGAGGAAAGATCGCCGAATTAAAGAAAGTGTATAAAAGCTTTGGCGAAAAAGTGCTTTTAAAGGGATTTGATTACACCTTCAAGAAAGGCGAGCGCCTGGGCGTCGTCGGCAAGAACGGCGTGGGCAAATCCACCTTTATCAATATCCTGCAGGGTATCGAACAGCCTGACAGCGGTAAGGTAAACATCGGGGAGACGGTGATCTTCGGCAATTATTCGCAGGGAGGACTTGTCATCAAGGAAGACATGCGGGTAATAGAATACGTAAAGGACATTGCGGAAGTGTTCCCCCTGGCAAACGGCGGATCGCTCAGCGCGGCCCAGTTCCTCAATCTCTTCCTGTTCCCGCCGGAACAGCAATACACCTATGTCTCCAAGCTCAGCGGCGGAGAGAAGCGCAGGCTTCATCTGCTGTCCATCCTTTTCCGGAACCCCAACTTCCTGGTGCTGGATGAGCCAACCAATGACCTGGATCTGCCGACCTTAGGAGTGCTGGAAAATTTCTTAAGCGAATTCCAGGGATGCCTGCTCATCGTTTCCCACGACCGCTATTTTATGGACAAGCTGGTAGACCACCTGCTGGTGCTGGAAGGCGATGGCGTCGTCCGGGATTTCCCGGGTAATTATTCGCAGTATCGCGCCGCAGAGCGGGATCTTGGAACGACATCTGTAGGACGTGAGATCACCAGCAACAACGGTAACAGCCCTTCCGATCAGCCCGCTGCGGCTTCGGCCCCTGCCCCGGCGACCGCTGCCGAAAAAAGAAAATTATCCTACAAAGAAAAGAGAGAGCTGGAGGGCCTGGATAAGGACATCGCGCAATTGACGGAAGAAAAAAAGCTGGTGACGGAAAAACTTAACAGCGGCAGCACTCCTTTCGACGAACTGCAAAAGCTTTCCCTCCGCATCGGCGAGATCGACCGCCTCCTGGATGAGAAAGAAATGCGCTGGCTGGAACTCAGCGAAGCCGAAAATTAGGGATCAGCATCGGTGTGCTACGACGATAATCCGCATACTGCTGTCCAAAAATTTGCAGGAGCTTCCGTTCTTCCAGGCGTATACCGATGAGGGTGTACACTGTAATGGCCAGACATGCTATTAAATTATTCAGCAAAGGAAAAAAGAGGAACACCGACCAAAGCACGGCCAACGTCCCCAGGTAAAGGGGATGACGCACGTAAGTATGTATCCCCGTCAGTTCCAGCACCGGGCCCTTATCTTCCCCGAAGATCACTTTCACCCCACTGACATTAAGAAAATATTTCCGGATACTTAGGATCATCAGGGCGACACCGGGGAGGCCAATGACAAGGCCGGCCAGGTATTTCAATAAAGGAAAAGAGGCCAGTGCCGGGCTTTTGATGGAGAATTGCAGTGCCAGGACAGCGCCCAGGCTTAGAAAGGCGAAAAGCGAATATAATAGCCGGTAGTACCTGCCCTGGCTTCCCAGCAGGATGGCGCCATATCTTTTGCACAGCGGCGTGGCCATCAAACTATGCAACAGGCCGAACAAGCCCCACGACAGCAATAATATCCAATGATCTGCATTCACACTCGCCAGGTTATCGACGAATATACTTTATATTTGGATCCGTCTTAAAAATTACTCAGCTCCATGAAGCGTCTCTTGTTATTGTTCCCCCTGTTGTCCGCCCGTTTTGCACATGCCCAGGAAATAGCAGACCCCTCGCCTTTCGCCAATGTCATCACTGCGGATGACCTGAGAACGCATTTGTATAAGGTAGCGAGTAAGGAGTTTGAAGGCAGGGAGACGGGCACGGAAGGCCAGCGAAAGGCTGCCGCCTATATCGAGGATCAGTTCAAGTCCCTGGGGTTACAGCCAGGGAATAAAATGGGCTATCAACTGTACTATCCCATATTCCATGATTCATTGACAAAAGCCTCCATCGAGGTCAACGGGCAGGTGTTCCATAATTATGAAGACCTTTCAGTGATCAGCTGGCTCAATCATACATCAACCATTTACAGCAGCGAAGTGGTATTTGTAGGATTTGGCGATACCGATTCCACCGGAAATTACTTTAAAGGACTGGACGTCCGGGGTAAAGTCGTACTGATGCTGAATGGCGTCATTTCGGACGGACGGCCCGCAGCCCGCAGCCGAAGCCTGCTTGTCGACAGACAGGAGACAGCGTTGCAAAATGGCGCTGCCGCAGTGTTGGTCATCAAGAACGGGTTCCCTCAAAAGTCGCATATACCCGGTATTTCAACTTACATGGACGGTTTTAAGAAAGTGACGCTGCCGAATACTTTCTTTGTTTCCGATAAGATTGCCGAAGCCATCATGGGGAAGGATTATGCCACAGTTTCCCAAGGCATGATCCAACCCGGTATCTATCATGCAGATGTGGTCCTGGATTTCGCCAAAACCATGTATACCGAACAGAGCAGCGATGTGCTGGGCCTGCTGGAAGGCGGCGACCTGAAAGATCAGTTTGTCGTGCTTTCGGCCCATTATGATCATTTGGGCAAGCGGGACAGCGTTATCTATTACGGTGCCGATGATGACGGTTCCGGCACGGTCAGTATATTGCAGCTGGCAAAAGCTTTTGCAAAGGCCAAAGCAGACGGCAAAGGTCCGCGCCGGAGCATTCTATTCCTTGCCAATTCCGGGGAAGAAAAAGGTCTCTGGGGATCAGAATACTATTCGGAACATCCGGCCTATCCCCTGGAGCAAACAACAGTGGACCTCAACATCGACATGATCGGGCGCATCGATCCCAACCGCAAAAAAGGGGATTCCACGAACTATGTATACGTAGTCGGTGATGATAAGCTTAGCTCGGATCTGAAAAAGATCAGCGAGACCCAGAATAAAAAACACATAAAGATGGAGCTGGACTATAAATTCAATGATCCCTCCGACCCGCAGCACATCTACTATCGCAGCGACCATTATAACTTCGCCCGCAAGGGAGTGCCTATTATCTTTTATTTCGATGGCATCCACAAGGATTACCATCGCCCCTCGGATACACCCGACAAGATCAACTATGATCTGATGGAACGGCGGGCCCGGCTGGTGTTCTACACCGCCTGGGAGATGGCCAACCGCAATGACATGTTGAAAAGGGATATACCGTTGAACTGACCTATTTGGTGATCTTATAGCACCAGCGGAATAATTTGCCCTGAAAGTCAAAGGGTGTCGTAGCGTTGGTAATGTCCCTGATGGATGAAGCAGCGATCTTCTCCGCCTCCAGCTGAAATTTCCGGGAATTCGTGCTGAAGAACAACAGGCCGCCCGGCTTCATGGCATGGAGGGTCTTATTCAATAATTCAGGGTGGTCGCGCTGGATGTCCAGGAAGTCCTTCATTCTTTTACTGTTGCTGAAGGTTGGCGGGTCCATCACCACCAGGTCATAAAAGCCGGCAGGCGCTTCATCCAGCCATTGCTTGACATCCGCATGAATGAAGTTGTTTACCGGGCCATGGCCGCCGCCAGGCTTATTCAACGCCATATTTTCTTCTGCCCAGCTGAGATAGGTCTTCGAAAGATCGACCGAGTCCACCTGAGCGGCTCCTCCTGCGGCTGCATAGACGGAGAAAGAGCCTGTATAGCAGAAAAGGTTCAGCATTTTCGTGTCCTTAGACGCCTCCCGCACCATGCCACGGGTGATGCGATGGTCCAGGAAAAGGCCCGTGTCCAGGTAATCCGTCAGGTTGACCCTGAAAGAAAGTCCAGCTTCTTTTACCACGAAGAACTCCTGTTCGCTGGCCAGCTTTTCATATTGGCCTTGCCTCCCGGCCTTGCGCTGCCGCTGCCGCCAATAGATGGCCTCATCGGGGATACCCAGTATTTCGCTGATGACAGGCAGACAGGACTCCAGCCAGGCTTCATGTTCTTCTTCGGTCATGCCATGCCGGCGGCGATATTCCGCCAGGTAGATCTTGTCCTCATACAGCTCGATACAAAAAGGGAACTCAGGCAGGTCGTGGTCGTAAATGCGGTAGCAGGAGACGGACTGGCGTCCCGCCAGTCTGGAAGTGTGGCGGAAGGTCTTCGTCAGCCTGTTCCGGAACATCTGTAATTTTTCTGGTTGCATTACTCTAATGATACAGGCCCCGGAGCATCATGGATGCTGCCGGGGCCTGCGGCGAAGTTACATCTTCCTTCCTACATTATTTGCCGAATACTTTTTTCAGCAGGTCGGTGACCTGGGCCGCCGGATTCTGACGAATATTCTTTTCTTCCTGTGCTACGTAATAGAATACGCCGTCCATCGCCTTGCTGGTGGCATAAGAGGACAGGTCGGGATTTACCTTCTTCACCAAGGGAAGTTTATTATAAGTTTCAAACACAGTCTTCCAATACCTTGTAGCGCCCGTCTTTTGCAGGGATGTATCGATCACGGGACGGAAAGCGGCTGTCAGCTGTGTCGTCGTCGATTTGCGGAGATAAGAAGTGGCAGCGGTATCAGGTCCTTTCAGGATGCCTACACCGTCCTGCACGCTCATGCCCTTGATGGCATTCAAAAATATGGGAGCGGCGGATTTAGCTGCATCCTCTGCTGCCCTGTTCAGGCTGAGAATGGCATCGTCCACCTGCTTACCAAAGCCTGCGCTGCGCAAAGCCTTTTCCACTTTTGCCGCTTCAGGGGGAAGAAGGATCTTGACGGCAGCGTCTTTAAAGAATCCATCCACGGCCGAGAGCTTGTCTCCACTTTTCTTGGCGCCCTGCGACAAAGCCTCTTTCAATCCGGCCACGATGTCATCCGAGCTTAATGATCCGCTCTTGCCGCCTTTTAACGAGTTCAATGCATTTTTAGCGCCGCCCAGCAGACCCTGCGCATCAACCATAAGAAAAGAACAAAAGGAAAGCAAAACAACGGTAGTAATTTTCTTCATAATGGATATTTTTCAAATTTCAATGGATTAAAAATAACGCAACAAACTGGTAAAGTAATGTTATATTAGAGTACCTGAGAACAACCTTTTCCATACTACTTTTACTTTCCTGGCTGTTATTCCTTTACGGCAGGATCGTGAATTATCAAACCTGCCGCATCACACCTTTGTCCGCTTCGCCGGCCGTCGCCTGCGATTGTCAGAAACAGGCCCCCGAAGCCAGCACAACGGACAAGCAGCATAGCACGGAAAATTCCGTTTTTAAGCCAAGGCCTGAGGAGGCTTTCATGGTGTTTGCACTGCTGTCTTCCGAAGGTGCTTCGAGCCTGCTCCTTCCGGGCAGGGCAGACAAATCATACTTCACCGTTGCCGGGCATACCGGAGCTATCTTCCAACCTCCCCGGGGAAACGTCTTCTTTCCCTTATTTATTTGACGTTACTACAACAATTTTCGCGGTTGCAGGCGGGATATCCTGTACCCGCGCCTATATGCGCCGATTTATTAAAAACCGATTAATTATGAACACTTCATTTTCATATATAGCCTTATTTATTTATATTTTTCTATGCATTTCCTGTCACCACCAGCTGGCGCCGCAGGGGCCGGTGATCTCCAACCTGGAAGTAACCGATCAGCATGGTAATCCACAATTATTGGGAAAGACCTCGCGGGATAGATTGGAGCAACCTCCCTATGGCGAATGGTTCATGAAGAGCTATGATGCCTACCACATTGATTCAACAACAGCAGCAAAGCTCCGGACAGGACTGGCGGGCAAGCGTATGATCGTCTTTTTGGGTACCTGGTGCGGCGACAGCAGAAGGGAAGTGCCCCGTTTTTTCAAGGTGCTGGACTGTTGCGGCATAGACTCGTCTGCTGTGGAAATTGTGACGGTGAGCAATGCGGACAGTTTGTACAAACAAAGTCCCAACCATGAGGAGAAGGGGCGCAACATCTTCAGGGTACCCGATTTCATCGTCCTGGACAAGGGACGGGAAATGGGCAGGATCGTCGAGTCACCGGTGGCTTCCCTGGAAAAGGACCTGCTATCCATCGTATCGGGAGCATCCTACAAGCCCCGTTACCAGGGTGGGGCCCTGCTGGCGGACGTATTCCGCCGGACACAGGTACGGAAGGTGAAGCGGCGCCTGCCGGAGCTGGAAGAAAGACTGAGGCCCCTGGTCAGTTGGCCGGGAGAGCTGGCTTCCTATGCCAAAGTATTACAGACTTCGGGGGAGCCTGAGAAAGCGGAACTGGTCCGGGGCCTGAATAGCCACCTGTTCCCGGCGGGAAAGTGAGGTACTACCCTTTTTGCCAATAAACCGCTATCTTGCGTCACAAATTTGGCAAATCTTTAAAAAATCAAATATGATCGTAAGAAGGAACTTTGTTGTGACGATGCTTTCCCTGTCCGCCTGTCTGCCGGCAATAGCCCAGACACCGGTGAAGAAATCCACCCCGGCTACCCATACGGGAGGCGCCAGATCCGCCTCTGCACCTGCCTCGAGCCTGAAGACGACGCAGGACTCCCTCAGCTATGCCATTGGGATCAGCGTGGCGAATTTCTACAAACAGCAGAACATCACCAATATCAACACTTCCCTGGTTGTAAAGGCCATTAATGACGTGAATAAGAAAGTCAAGCCGTTGATGGACGAGCAACAGTGCAATTCCACCATCGTGAATTATATGCAAAAGGCCAAGGCCGAAAAATCTGCCGGCACCAGGAAGATCGGCGAAGAGTTCCTTGCTGCCAATAAGACCAAGCCCGGCGTCGTCACCCTGCCCAGCGGGCTGCAATACACCATCATAAAAGAAGGCACCGGCCCCAAGCCCGGTCCTACCGACAAGGTAAAGGTCCACTATCATGGTACATTGATCGACGGACGGGTGTTCGATAGCTCTGTCGACAGAGGGCAGCCCATCGAGCTGTCAGTGAATGGCGTCATTCCCGGCTGGACGGAAGCATTGCAGCTGATGCCTGTGGGCAGCAAATGGAAACTTTTTATTCCATCCAATCTGGGCTATGGGGATCAGCAGGCCGGCCAGCTGATAGCACCCGGTTCTACCTTGATCTTTGACGTGGAGTTACTGGATATAATTAAGTGATAAAAAAACCGGCGTTTGCCGGTTTTTTTTATTCTTTTTGTTTTTTACGCAACTGCTCCAATAATTGCAGTCCCAGCAACCCGTTGATGGAGCCATTGGCATTCTCTCCTCCCCCACCGATGAGCACGTCTGGCATGATCCGGATATGTTGCTGGCCTATTGCCTCCATTACTTTCAACTGGGTGAAATTGTCGCCACCCATTGCTTCAACGGCCAGCTTATAGGATTCTGCGGAGGACTTGCCGATCGCAAGCGTCTTTTCCGCCTCCGCATTCCCGGTGAGGGATATCTTTTCGGCTTCCGCCTTCGCAAGCCACTCGATCTTTTCTGATTCCGCCTTTGCCATCAATCTTGTCTTTTCGGCTTCTCCGCTGGCCAGCAGCTTGAGCCTGTCAGCTTCCGCATTTGCCTGGAGCCGGACACTATTGGCATCCCCCGTTGCTTTTTTAACGGAAGCATCCGCTATACGTTCAGCGATGAGCACGCCCTGGTCAGCTTTTACGATCTCTTTCTGTATCTCGGCTATAGCGGTCTCCTTCTCGAGGCTTTGTCTTGTCTCCTGGGCTTTTCGCTGCGTCTCATAGGTGACCTTCTGCTCCTCCGCCAGTTTGCGGTCCGTGAGTGTCTTCATCAGGCTTTCCGGCGGTACGATATCGCCGATGAGGGTATCGACCCCGAACACATTATACTGCTCCAATACTTTACCGATATGCTCTCTTGCTGATTCCTGCCTTTCTTTTCTTGTACCCAGGAATGCGATGACATCACTGTCCTGCGCTGAATTGCGGAAATAGTTGCCGATGGTGGGTTCCAGTACCTGGCTTACCAGGTTCACCATATTGCCGAACCGTGCGATCACTTTCGGAGCTTCCATCGTGGGAATATGAATGATCTGTGCTACGTCAAGGTTGAAAGGAAAGCCGTCCTTGCTGCGCACGGTGATCGTAGAGAGGTTCTTATCCAGCTGATGCGCTTCACTCCTGGCGCTGGCCCAATTCAGCACCAGGTTGGTCGTGGGCACCAGCTCTACTTTCAGGATGTAAGGATTGATGGGGTATTTACCAGGGCCTAACGGTTCGGCCCAAACGCCTTTTGAGCCTCTTGCCACTATATTCCCATGCTTGAACTCCACGCCGCTGAGGTCTACGCCGTCATTTCCCACATAGGAGATCACTACGCCGACATGGCCGATGGGGATCTCCGTCATTTTTACCATATCCACCTTGACAAACCAGGGATTAAGAAAATACGATCCTGCCAGGATCACCTGCTCCTGGAGTCCCTTGTAGCCCCCGCTGTTGAGGAAGAGGTCGGCGTCCTGGAATTTGTTGTGATCACCGATGATCTTACCTGCGATCTGTCCTTCTTCCAGAGGCTTACCTTCCTGGGTCGTCACGATACCTACCGCATTATCCGGAACACTGATCATATCGGTTATTTCGACATCGAATAAAAAGGTGTTGATACGGTAAGATCCCGGCGCAATGATCCCCGTCTGCCGGCCCTTACGGCCTCCATTCTTCAGGAAAGCCTCTGCATCCTGGAAGGAATCGCAGGGCACTTTCCGGCCCAGGATCGTGCCCGTCTCCAGCTCGGCGCCGTCACGCGCCAGCACCAGGCCGATCTTGCCGGTAGGTATGACCGTAAAGGGCTCGAAAGTGATGTCGAACTGCCAGTACCATTTCCAGAAATATACACCGGGGGCCAGGGTCTGCGCCTGAAAGCCGGCCTCACCGTTGGTAGCGATGATACGCCCTTCCGGTAACGATTGCTTACCTACCAGTACGAACTTTTTTGTGACCAGGCCTATCCTGTCTTCCGGTACGATGACCAGTCCGAAGAACACGCGCATGATCAGCCGGTTGAATATCAGCACCAATAAGGGGATACCAAGGATCAGCCCCCATTTGATCAGGACAGCCGTTTCCATTTTATTTTAAGGGTTTAGTGGTTATTTTGGCGGGTACGCTATCTATTTATACAACTGATCGTAATACTCGGCTGCCATCCTGCCTGCGTCAAACTGGTAACGAACATCCCTCATTCCATTCTTGGCGATCTGGCGCCAGGTGTCATAGTTGTCATAGTATAAAGGGAGCAGCTGTTGCTGGAGGATCTCGTAAAGCTTGTTATAGTCATAGTCGTCCTGTTGTTCGACATGCATATTGGCATAGTCCGCTTTCGGCACGACGAAGCCATTGTTGCCATGATTGATGAACTCGGGAATCCAGCCATCATCCGTGGAAAAATTGACGGCCCCGTTCATAGCGGCTGTCATACCGCTGGTGCCGGAGGCTTCACGCGGAACGCGGGGGTTATTCAGCCAGCAGTCGGCAGCCTGTTTGAGCCGCTTGGATAACGACAGCTCATATCCGATGACCACTGCTACATTCTTATATCCTTTGCTGAGATGCACGAGATGATTGAACTCATTGATGGCGGGATAGTCCATGGGATAAGGTTTACCTGCCCAGATGATCTGGACGGGATACCGGGTGTCGCCGATCAGCTTATTAAAGCGATCCATATCACGGGTGAGGAATGCGGCCCTTTTATAGCCGGCAAAACGACGGGCCCAGACAATGGTGAACACATTCGGATCGAAGATCTTGCCCGTTTGATCAGCGATGAGCTCAAAGGCTCTTTTCTTCATGTATCGCTTGCGGTCGTCCCACCAATAGTCATTGCCTTCTTCCATTTTCCGGTACAGCTCCTTATCGGCCCAATAGCGCCAGTTCTGCGCATTCGTGATCGAGATGATGGGACATATATTGCTGTATTTGCTCCAGAGGGCCCTGGATACATCTCCGTGCAGCCTGGATACACCATTGGCCAGATGGGCGAATCTAAGCGCTACCAGGGAATGATTGAAAGCATCGTCCTCTATGCCTGTCAGCTTACGGACCTCGTCGACGCTGAGGCCGCAGAAGTAGCTCATCTTATGACAGAGGTAGATATCATGCTTTTCGTTGCCGGCTTCTTCAGGAGTATGGGTGGTGAATACGAGCTTCTTCCTTACTTCTACGATGTCATGGTTGTATTTCTTATACAGGTGGAACGCAGCGCTGATACCGTGGGCTTCGTTAAAATGGTAGAGATCGGGGTTGAAACCCAATTCGTCCACCAGCTGCGCCCCTCCTACCCCTAACAAAATGAACTGCGCCACTTTTGTCGCCACGTTGGCGTCATAGAGGCGATGCGTAATGGTCTGCGAGACATAATCATTTTCAGGAAGGTCGGTGCTCAGTAAAAATAGAGGAGCGCTTTTAAACGTTTCCGGGTTGAGATAGAACACCTTCACCCAAACGGGATGTTCGTGGATAATGACCTGGTATTTTATACCTGTGTCTTCCAGGAAACTGTATTGTTTCTCCATCCAGGTCACCTGCAGGGTCTGATCCTGGTTGCGTGCCTGGTCATAGTATCCGTATTTCCACAAAATGCCGATGTTGATCATGTTCTGCCGTAGCTCGTAAGCGCTGCGAAGATGAGAGCCGGCCAGGAAACCCAGACCACCGCTGTAGATCTTCAGCGGCTGATGCACTGCAAATTCCATTGAAAAATAAGCTACTTTCTTCGAATAGCGTTCGTCTATCGTATAGGGAACAGTAAAATTTTTAAAACTCATAGCACTTCCATATTATTTTAATCATGTTTCGGATACGCAATATTGTGCACAATATAACGGATAATCATGAATTGAATTGTCCGGATATAGGTTGCCTGTCTGAGTGCATCATCCTTTTTTCTTCGATGGCTTAGGTTTAGGCGCTGCGCGGCGGTCGAAATAACCTTCAAAAGAACACTTAATATCCCGATGGTTACCGCATCCTTCCAGCTCTTTCATGCTGACCCCGGAGGGGTTGAAGGTGAGATCCACCATGCAGGGGTCTCCGCCGGACCGGAAACGTGCCGTGTTGGGGGAGATGAATCTGGCTTCGCCTTTCAGCTCCCCTTTACAGGTGCCTTCCGCTTTTTCGAAGTGAATGAAAAAGAGGATCCGGGAAGGGTCTTTGCCGTCGCGGACAGAGATAATGTTCCGCTTGTCCTGTATATAGTCTCCTGTGAATTTATGTTTATGCGGAAGCGTATCTATGGGGTTATAGATAGGGGGGATCTTTGTTTTTGTTTCATTCGATTCGGTGAGGATCAGCATAAACCCGGTCTCTTCATTGAAAATATAGGCATCTCTTTTATAATAATTCTGTCCATCGGAAGCTTTCCGCTGATGGGTAAGGGTGAGGGTATATTTGGCGTCCATGATGGCGATGCCGCTGCTCCCGGATTCATTGTCGGAATAGAGGATGGGCCGGGCGGCTGCAAATTTGTTCTGCCGGGAAAAGCAAACGATATACAACGCTTTCCGGGACGCTGTGGAGGCTTTGATAAAAAGATATGTTTCACTTTTGGGTACGCTGATCTTGCCGATGGCATATAGTTTCGGCTTCAGTTCCTTCCCGAAAAGCTTTGTCAGCACGCTGTCCGGCACAAGCTGTGTAAATACTTTATAGCTGATGATGGAGCTTTCCCCCTCTTTCCGGCGAAAGATGGTATCCGTCACCTGGTAAGGCAGTTTCAGGGGTTGGAAGAATTCTACAAAATCGTGCCCATCCACTTTTTCGTCATCCCCTGCAAGGGAGGTTTTTTTGCTCTTACATGAGAAGATAAGGGCCGCCAGCACGATCAGTAACAGGGATTTGTTCATACTAACATCTTTGAATACTACCGGTGTTAAAAATAAACATTCGCGGCAACAAGGCGCTATTTTTCCTGTTATTTATCAATTTTTAATTTTAGATTTGTCTAAATTTAAATTTAGACCCCATTAAATATGAAATTTTCGGCCAGCAAGGAGAACCATCTGAAAGCCATCTTTCACCTGCAGCTTGAGCAGGGGATCGTCACCACCAATGCGCTGGCTGCGGCTTTGCAGACCCGTCCCGCATCGGTGACGGACATGCTGAAGAAGCTGAAGGACCAGAAGCTGCTGCTGTATGAGCGATACAAGGGTTTCCGGCTCAACAACGAAGGAAAAAAAGCTGCCATACAGGTGATCCGCAAGCACAGGCTATGGGAGTATTTCCTGGTCAAGAAATTGCAGTTCGGCTGGGACGAAGTGCATGAGATCGCCGAAGAGCTGGAGCATATCAGCAGCAAGAAGCTGGTAGATCGCCTGGATGCTTTTTTAGGCTTCCCTGACACCGATCCTCATGGCGACCCCATTCCTGACAGCCAGGGCCGGTATCTCCAAAGACGGCAGATCAGCCTCTCGGACCTGCCGCTGAACAAGCCTGCACAGGTGTCTGCAATTTCCAGCCAGACGACGGAGATGCTGGAGCTGCTCCAGCACAAACATATACAGCTGGGCACAAGGCTGGAAATACGTAAAAAATTCCCCTTTGACAATTCACTTGAAGTGAAAATACGCAATCGGCCGCCGGTGACGCTCAGCGCCCAGGTGGCCAAAAATGTCCTGGTAAAAGATGATGAATAAATTTATCAAAGATGTTAGTCTCAGCGAGGTACATGGCAGTGTAGATGCTACGGCCAAAGGTCCCTGGTGGAAGCAGGCATTTGTTTTTTTCGGCCCGGCCTACCTGGTGAGCGTCGGATACATGGATCCCGGCAACTGGGCTACTGATCTGGCGGGGGGCAGCAAGTTTGGCTATTCCCTGATCTGGGTCCTGCTGATGAGCAATGGAATGGCGATATTGTTACAGAACCTGTCGGCCCGGCTGGGCATCGTCAGGGGAAGGGACCTGGCCCAGGCCAACCGGGAAGTCTATCCGGGGTATATCAATATTGCCCTCTATATCCTGGCCGAGATAGCCATCGCTGCCTGTGACCTGGCGGAGGTGCTGGGTATGGCCATTGGGATCCAGCTGCTGACAGGCCTTCCCCTGGTATACGGCGTCAGCATTACCGTGCTGGATACGTTCCTGCTGCTGTTCCTGCAAAGACTGGGTATGCGCAGGATGGAAGCTTTTATCATCGGACTGATAGGGGTGGTCGGGTTGTCTTTCCTCGTGGAGATCCTGCTGGCCAAACCCGCCCTGAAGGAGATCGCTACGGGCTTTGTCCCCATCCTGCGTGGCAAAGAGGCATTGTACATCGCCATTGGTATCATCGGGGCCACTGTAATGCCCCATAATCTCTACCTCCATTCTGCCCTTGTGCAGACGCGTAAGATACAACCCGGAGAAGGGCACATACGAAAGGCATTAAAAATCAATTTCTTAGACAGCACCATCGCCCTCAACCTGGCTTTTTTCGTCAATGCGGCCATCCTCATACTGGCAGCCACCGTCTTTTTTAAGACCGGCAAAACGGATGTGGCATCCATTAAAGAAGCCCATCGCCTGCTGCCGATGCTGGGCACTGACATTGCCCCTAAATTGTTTGCCATTGCGCTGATCGCTGCCGGCCAGAGCTCTACGATCACGGGTACCCTGGCAGGGCAGATCGTGATGGAAGGTTATTTGCAGCTGCGGATCAATCCCTGGCTCAGGCGCCTGTTGACCCGTCTGCTGGCCATTATACCCGCCGTTGCCGTCATCCTGCTGATGGGGGAAGAGGCCGTAGACAGCCTGCTGGTATTCAGCCAGGTGATCCTCAGCATACAGCTGGGATTCGCCATTATCCCCCTGATCCATTTCGTCAGCGATAAGAGCACCATGGGGAATTTCGTCATCAGCCCATTTATCAAGACCCTCGCCTGGATGGTAGCTTCCGTATTGGTGTATCTCAACGTCAAGCTGGTGGTGGAAGAGGCCAGCCCCCTCTTTGCCGAGGCAGGGCACCTGCTTTCAAAAGCCGGCGTCATAGCCGGCAGCATTGTGGCAGTGTTGCTGCTGGCATATGTCTTTTTCCATCCCTGGCTAAGCCGCCAGCCACGGAGAGCCCCCGCCCAGGTGCACCCCCAGTCCGGCCCCCTGACGGACTGGATCCCCCCTGCCTTCCGCTATATCGCCATTGCCCTGGACTTCAGCGCTCATGACGAAAAGCTCCTGGCTTATGCCCTCGCTCAGGGTGGAAAGGAGTGCGACTATTTGCTGATCCATGTGGTGGAAAGCGCTTCGGCCCGCATGCTGGGAGAGGAAAGCGATGATCTGGAAACAAGAAAGGACCAGGAGCGGCTGGACCATTACCGGGAGGCGCTGGCACTGAAAGGATATCAAAGCAGGACCAGCCTTGGGTTCCGGCATCGCAGCCGGGAGATCGCCCGGATCGTAAAAGAGCAAAAAGCCGACATGCTGGTGATCGGCGCCCATGGACATCGCGGCCTGCAGGACTTCATTTATGGAGAGACGGTGGATGCCGTACGGCATGCGTTGAAGATACCCGTCCTCATCGTGAATATCTGATCATTATTTCTTTGGCCGCATCAGGTGTTTCAGTCTGCTGAAGGTCTCAGGCTTGATATTCAGGTAGCTGGCAAGATGTTTCTGGGGTACACGCTGCAACATATGAGAGTGGGTTTTTATATAATCCAGGAAGCGTTCCCGCGTACTCTTTCGTAGCTGGTCGAAAAAGTGAAGGTCCTTTTTGACGAAAAGGTCTGTTACGATCAGTCTGCCCAACCGCTCGATCCTGGGAAACTGGTCATACAGCTGTTCCAGGCTGTCATAGCTGATGGAAAGGAAGACGGTGGGTTCAATGGTCTCCACCACAGCGATGGAAGGGGTCCGGTAAAAAAAGGAAAGCTCCGAATGGATGATATGTCCTTCCACCGCCAGCTGAATGGTCTGCTCCCCACCCTTTACCGGCAGGTATTTACGGACCAACCCCCTGGCAATGATGTTGAAATAACGTTCTACCTCTCCTTCCCTGGTAACCCTCACTTTCTTATCATATTCACGGATCTCGATATAGGGCAACATGAGCTGAAATTCCGCCTTGGAAAGGGGAAGGTACCTGGAAAGGTAATGATGCAAGCCATCCAGGGCTGTCTTATAGGAGGACTTCTGTTTGACCATCTTTGTCAGTCAATTTTTTTTTCCAGGGCTGCGGTCCGCGGCCGCAAATGCTTCAGGCGGCTAAACGTCTCCGGCTTCATGTTGAGATAGGATGCCAGGAACTTTTGCGGGACCCGCCGCATCAGGTCCGCGTTGTTCTGTACAAAATGCAGGAACCTTTCCCTTGTATCCAATCGCAGGCACTCATGCTCCCATTCTTCCCGCTGCAGGAACAGATGGGTAATGGCAATGCGCCCTAACCTTTCTATCCGCGGGCTGTTCTCATAAAGCCTTTCCAATTGTTGCCGGGTGATGGAAAGAAAGGTGGATGGCTCCAGGGTCTCTACAATATAAGGGGAAGGCGTACCGGATAAAAAAGATGCTGAAGAGTTGACAAGCTCCCCTTCCCTTGCGATCTGGGTAATGACCTCCGTTCTACCTTTATAGAAATATTTTCGGGCAAGTCCTTTCACGATGAAATTGAGATAATTCTCCACTTCCCCGGCATTGATCAACAGCTCTTTCTTATCGAAATTCCGGATCACCAGCGTATCGGCAAGCAAGGCGAACTCCTCGCTGGTAAGCGTCACAAAGCCGGAAATATATTGTCTTAAGGTGTCTAACATCCGAAAAAGATATGAGTAGCAAACATACAAAAAACCATGGGTTCGGGAGCGGGTAGAAATACGCGAATCGTGGTGCTGGCGGGACAGGGTTAAATTTCAAAAAAAACACGATCACGATGGCTCATTTTGACTCAATTCTTGTAGGTTTGCTCTCTTTTGTATATAAAATAAGTAGAAATATGGCCAAAAAAATCAAAGTTGCAAACCCTGTGGTGGAGTTAGATGGGGATGAAATGACCCGTATCATCTGGAAGTTCATAAAAGACAAATTAATTCTGCCTTACCTGGACGTGGATATCAAATATTTTGACCTTGGAGTAGAATATCGTGACCAAACAAACGACCAGGTGACCATCGATGCCGCAGAGGCCATCAAGAAGTATGGCGTAGGCATCAAATGCGCCACCATTACGCCCGATGAAGCGCGCGTCAAGGAATTCTCCCTGAAGCAAATGTGGAAAAGCCCCAATGGAACGATCAGGAATATCCTGGACGGCACCGTGTTCCGTGAGCCCATCGTAATGAAGAACGTTCCCCGCCTGGTGACCAACTGGACGGCCCCTATCATCGTGGGACGTCATGCATTCGGTGACCAGTACCGTGCCACTGACACAGTGATCAAGGGCAAGGGCAAGCTGACAATGACCTTTACGCCGGAAGACGGCGGCGCTCCCCAGACGTTTGAAGTCTTCAATTTCAAAGGGGACGGCGTCGCGCTGAGCATGTACAATACGGATGAGTCCATCAAAGGCTTTGCCCGCAGCTGTTTCAACATGGCACTGAGCAAAAAATGGCCCTTGTATCTCTCTACGAAAAATACCATCCTGAAGAAATATGACGGTCGCTTCAAGGATATCTTCCAGGATATTTATGAAAAGGAGTTTGTCCAATCCTTCAAGGAAGCCGGCATCGTTTATGAGCACCGCCTCATCGATGACATGGTAGCCAGCGCCCTCAAGTGGAACGGCAATTTTGTATGGGCCTGTAAGAATTATGACGGGGACGTGCAAAGCGACTCCGTTGCCCAGGGCTTCGGTTCGCTGGGACTGATGACCTCTGTGCTCATTACGCCTGACGGCAAGATCATGGAGGCGGAGGCTGCCCATGGCACAGTGACCCGCCACTACCGGGATCACCAGGCCGGCAAACCCACCTCTACCAATCCTATCGCTTCCATTTTCGCCTGGACAAGGGGATTGGCCTTCCGTGGCAAGCTGGATGGCAACCAGGAGCTGATCAAATTTGCGGATGCGCTGGAAGCAGTCTGTATCGAGACGGTGGAGAGCGGTGCGATGACGAAGGACCTGGCCGTATGTATACACGGCAACAAGGTCGAGCACGGCAAGCATTTCCTGTATACGGAAGAGTTCCTGGACGCAATAGACCAGAATTTACAAAAGAAGCTGAAATAGTTCACAACGTATTATAATTCCGGAAAGCCTCGCTCCTCAAAATGGCGAGGCTTTTTGTTTTCCCCTGCCTGAGCAGCATTTGCAGGCTGGGCTCCTGCACCCCACGTTCCAGGCCCGCAGCAGTGAAGACGGCGCAAAAGGGCTGGAAGAAAGCATTTTCCCGGTAGGCGTAAAATTCGTAACCTCCGGCGCTATAGGAGGCAATGAGATGAGCAATGGTAGGCATGTCCACGTCCAGCATGTCGCAGGCCAGCAGGAGCAGGTCTGTGCGAGGAGATTGCGCATGTACACTCAGCAGGCCCTTCAGCGGGCCGGCGACAGCCACATTGTCCGTCACCAGTGCCGCAGCCGGTGCAACAGCAGAATAAGCACGCACCTGTGATGCGTTGACGGAAAAGACGACGGGAATATGAAAGGCAGACAGCTTATCCGCCATATAGCGCGCCCAGGGAATACCATCCTTGCATATAAGCCCTTTATCGCGGCCCATACGACTGCTGCTGCCGCCGCATAGTATGACGCCCATGAGCTTATCCATGTGATCTATCGGAATGTCCCAGGCTTTTTTCCGGGCAGACCTTATCCCGCACCAATTGTTTCAATTCTTTTATCTCGGGGAACCGGCCTTCTCTTTTCCTGTCAAAAAGCACGTCTCCTTCGACATAAATGACAAAGGAGCCCGCACGTTCCGAAGGTTGAAGGCTAACTGCATACAGCTCTTCCGTGAATGTGGTCAGCAGTTCCTGTGCCATATAGGCGGAACGAAGCATCCATCCGCATTTGGGGCAATATTCAATAGTGAGTGAGGGTTTTTTCATTTGCCGGAGTGGTCTTCCATTGATTCATAAATATGTTTCGCTGCATCCCCTGTGGTCGCATGGCAATTGCAGTTATTCCCCCATTGATGAGATCCATCGGCAAAATATTCGCATTTCCAGATAGGAACCTCATGCTTGATCCTGTCGATAATATGCCGGTTGGCCTCATACGCTTCCCGCCGGTGAGCCGATGCGGTTATGACCACTACAGCCGATTCGCCGATGGCCAGCCTCCCAATCCGGTGCTGCGCGATCGCCAGCTGCAGGTGCCACTTTTCCCTGGCCTCCGCCAGGATCGCATCCATCATCTTAACGGCCAGCGGGTAATAGGTCTCGTATTCAAGATATGCCACTTCCCTACCCTTGTTATGGTCCCTCACTTCACCGCTGAAGAGGACGACGGCCCCTGCCGCCGGATGATGCCCCTGGCGCAGCAGCCCCACGATATCCAGCGGCTCGGCAGATATGACCTGGCTGACATCCAAAGAAGGCTTGCTAGCCTCCACTGGCTGGAGGGATGATGATGACCGTATCATTTTCCTTCAATTTATATTCATTGTCGATGAATCCTTCCTCCACGGCAAAACGGCAGCTGTTCAGCAGCTGCTCCGCCTGATCGTTTAGCTGCACCAGGTGGCGTTTCAGCTCATCCGTATTATGCGCAAGGGTTTCCAGCTCGAACTCCGAGGAAAAATAATCTTTCAGTGTGGCATATACGTGGATCTTCATAATGATGTTTTATATGGCTAGCCTCCAATATGCAGCATGCTAAGATCGCTGCCTGTAAATCGTAGCGCCTGCTTCTGCAAAAGCGCCTGCTGCAATTTTTCCGCCCATTTTGTTGCGTCTTCCTTACTGTCAAGCAGGATAGGATGATTGCTGCTGAGACACCCGTACATATGGCCGCTGCTGTCCAGCCTGAGCCTGTCGCAGTCCCTGCAGAAAGGTTCCGTCTCGTTGGCGATGACCCCAAATTGATGGCCTTCGTCTGTCCGCCAGTAGCTGGCAGTAGCCGACCCGGCCCGTCCCAGGGAGCTGAATGGATAGCGTGTAGCTATGACTGATAGTATATCCTTTTGAGAGAACAGGTATTTTTCTGCCTGGTCGTGCAGGTGGCCCATGGCCATTACTTCCAGGTAACGTATCGTGCAATGACGGGAGAAGGCAAGGTCCAGCAACGGCAGGATTTGCCCGTCATTGATGCCCCGCATGATGACAGCATTGATCTTGACATCCAGGCCGGCGTCCAGGGCAGCATCGATGCCCCTGATCACCCGCTCTGCGGAATGGCGGCGGCTCATCCTGTAAAAGACATCCTCGTCGACGGCATCCAGGGACACATTAACGGATGCCATGCCGGCCTCCTTCATGGCAATGGCCTGACGCTCCAGCAGAAATCCATTGGTCGTCAGCTTGATGGCCGGTATGCCCAGGTCGTGGATACCACGGATAAGCGTTGTCAGCCCAGGATATAACAGCGGTTCGCCGCCCGTGAGACGGATGCCGCTGAGCCCCAGCTGCCCATGCAATCGCCCGATGATCTCCAGCAAGGCAGGTACGGAAAGCAGGTCCTTTTTGCCACCGGCATTGGCGGCCTTCACCGTATCCTCACCCGCCACGCAGTACACGCAGCCCAGGTTGCAATGGTTGAGCAGGCTGACCCTCAACGTTCTGAACCTCCTCCCATATTGATCCTGAATGACTGGCATATGCTCAAAGTTACGATAGTCAACCCTTAATAAGGGCAGTTTTTTCGACAAGGCGGAAATCAGATCTGCCGCTGCCGCAGACGGGACAGGAATAGTCCGGGGACACCTGAGCGAAAGGCCGTCCGGCAGGTTCCCCCGCGCTGGGGTCGCCGTATTGTTCGTCATAGACCGTGAGGCAATGCCGGCATTGAAAAACAGGCGGCCCGCCCATGGCAGGCGACGATGTGGCAGCACCTGCTCCGGAAAGAGGATGGTGCAACGGGGCCGGCCCAATCGTGCTCTGCTGCTCATAAAATGATTTGCAGAGTGAGACAAGGTAGACGAACAGGTTCTCTTTTTCCAGACCTTCCCTGTAGAGAATGTATTCCTTCGAATTGGCGTTGAAATCAGGCGTATGCAGGATATCATAGCGGTCCAGCACTTTCCGCTGATCGGAGCGCCCGACCTCCTGCTTGCGGATGATGACAGACCCGGAAAGACCGGACCTGGGCCGGGTCTTGATGGCAAAGCACAATCCTTCCGTACGGACGTCTTCCAGGTCGAACTGGCGGACCAGGTAACGTTTTAGCCGCAACCCCTCTTCATTCAGGTCTTCTACCTGCCAGTTCAGCTCGTTGCTGGCGTGCCGGAGATTAATGCGGTATTTCCCCATCACATATTCCCAAAGGCCTCTGTCCTTTTCCTCAATTCCCTTGATGATCAAAGACTTCCACGGCGTTGTATACAATTGCCCGACACGGGTCTCCAGGCAGACGAGGCAAATATCCTTCAGGAACGCCACAGGGAATAACTCCTCCCTCCGGTAGATCCCCAGCCAGGTCTTGTTACCCCAATGGGAAAACCCCTCGTAATAAGGAAGATCGAAAGAGGGGCTTTGCAGTGCGGACCGCACCGGCTGTGTAGCGAAAGGACCCTTGTGCTGGATGGTTGTATAAAGCCCGTCAATGGAAGCAATAGCTCCGTGCAGGATAGCCTCCTCGATCATACGGCTGATACGGGGTATGTCCTGCGAGCAGATGAGATCCTTCCAGGGATGGATATGGGTCGTCTGCGGCCAACGCACATAGAGATACCAGTAGTTGCCGATGTCAGAGCTGATAAAATTGATATTACCCGTGAAGAACGGCACGAAGGACTGGTTGCGTTCCACCAGGTTGATCTTCAGGCGGGGCCTGTAGTCAAATGCACTAAGGATATCCTTATATAAGCCCTCGCTGACCCAGCTTTGCGTAGTGAAGATACTTCCCGTCACGTAGGAGCTGACGATATTGGGATACCGCTCTTCATTCGCCTCGAAAGCAACGCCGGCCTGCTGCAGCTCCTGTAAAAAATCCGGACCGTATTTATCGGTCACTTTACAGAACAGTTGCTGCCGCGTCCCAAACTGCATGTTGACCACACGGGCCCTCTCCGCAGCCGACACAATAGCATACAGCTCTCCCGCAGCGACAATGCCGCCGGCAAGGTTGATCTTAACGGTATAATTTTTACGAAACATGGATATTCATCTCCTGTAATTTCTTTTCCAATATCTTTTTCACTTCCGGACGGCAGGACCCGCACCCTGTGCCGGCCCCCGTAGCTGCGGAAATTTGTGAAAGCGTTGTACAGCCGGATGCTATCTTATTCTCGATATTGCCGCTGCCTACGTTGTTACAGCTGCATACCAGTCTGCCCAGCACCGGCTCCGCCTTTGCTCCACTGCGCAACAGGCTGAGGCGCTTCTCGTTCAACTCCACCTTTCCGGAGATCAGTTCCTTAAACTCCAGGAACTCTTCCTTATCGCCGATGAGGATGGCGCCTACCAGCCTGTCCTGGTGAACAATGCATTTCTTATAGTACCGCCGGGCCAGGTCGATAAAGACGATCTCTTCATAGTCCTGCTCATTGGGCCTGTCCGGAATACCGATGGCGCAGAGATCGAAGCCATGGATCTTGATGATGCTCATGAGCGTGCTGCCTTTGTAGTAAGTGCTGATATCGCCGTTGAGATACCCGGCGAATACGCCGGCCTGCTGCTCTGCGGCGGCGGTAAAACCATATAGCATCCCTTCGAACTCTGCGATCTCACCGACCGCATAGATGTCCGGGTCGCTGGTCTGCAGGTACTCGTTAACAACGACCCCCCGCTGGCAATGAAGGCCCACCGCCGTGGCCAGCTCGATGTTGGGGACAGTGCCGATGGCAAATACCAGGGCATCGCAATCGATCATTCTTCCGCTTTTAAGGCGGATGCCCGTCAACCGCGGATGACCATAGAACAGCTGCACTTCGTCGGCATAGTAGACCTCACAGCCCTGGTCGATCATCTCTTCATGCAGCAGCTGGCTGCCCAGGACGTCCAGCTGGCGATCCAGGAAGCGGGAGCTGCGGTGGATGATAGACACCTGTCTTCCCATTTCCCGTAATGAAGCCGCCAGCTCCAAACCCAACAGGCCCCCTCCTACGATGACCACATGGCCTTCTGCTGGTAACAGTTCTTTAAAGCGATCGGCGTCCGTACGGCTGCGCATGGTGAATATCCCTTCCAGGGAAGGGATATTCTTTGGAACGGCGGCTCTGCTGCCGGTGGCCAGCAGCAGCTTGTCATAGTATGTTTGTATACCCCTGGAGTCCACCACGTACTTCTCTTCGCGGTTGATCGTTTCTATACTTACACCCCGGTGTAGCCGTATGTGATAATCAGGCTCCTCCTCATCCGTCATCTTGATCAGCTGCTCCCAGCTCTGAGTACCGCTGATGTAATCCGGCAATTGCACGCGATTGTAGAAAGGAAAGTTCTCCTTGCTGAAGATGATGATCTCGTCTTCTTTATTCAGCGTGCGGTAAGACTGGACGAACCCGAATGCACCCGCGCCCGCCCCAATGACAACGACCCTTTCCTTTCTTTTTTTATATTTCTCCACACGGACGGCGCAGTATTTGAAATCGGGCTCTTTGGACACGGGGTCCACCAGGTTATTGGTGAGATTATTGGCCCTGTTAAGGTCGTTGCCTACGATCTTTCCCCAATGCATGGGAAGGAATACCACTCCTCTCCGGATGGCCGTGGAGAACCGGGCTTTCACACGCACTTCCCCCCGCCTGGATTGGACCAGCACTACATCGTTGTCGGCAATGTTCAGCAACCGGGCGTCTTCCGGATGTATTTCCAGGAAAGCCTGCGCTATATGCTGCCGCAATTTGTTGACCTTCCCGGTCTTGGTCATGGTATGCCACTGATCACGGATACGGCCCGTCGTGAGTATCAGGGGGAAATCAGCATCCGGCGTCTCACTGGAAAGGGTATCTGCGACAGCGTGAAAGATGGCGCGCCCTGAGGGCGTGGAAAAACGGTGGTCCGAAAAGGGCGCAGCCGGGATGGCCGGAGCGTCCCCCGCCGGGCGCGGCCACTGCACCGATCGTTCTGCACGCAGCACCTCATGGCTGAGTCCGCTGATATCGATGGTGGTGCCTGCCGTCAGGCGGGCATATTCACGGTAAATAGCCGCACCATCCGGGAAGTCAAAGCCCGGGAAGCCCATTTTCCGGGCCAGGCGGCAGATGATCTCGGCGTCCGGAAGCGCCTCGCCGGGAGGATCCACGATCTTATGGAGATAGCTTATCCGCCTTTCGGAATTGGTCATAGTGCCGTCCTTCTCCGTCCAGCCGGCTGCAGGCAGCACGAGGTCGGCATACGCCAGGGTCTCCGGCTTGTTGCTGATGTCCTCCACCACGACAAATTTTGCTTTTTTCAGGGCCGCCTCCGCCAGCCGTACGTCGGGGAGGCTTACAAGAGGGTTGGTGCCGAGTATCCAGATGGCTTTCAGACGGCCTTCCTCCAGGGCTTCGAAGATCTCTGTGGCCGTCAGTCCGGGTTTGGGGGAAATGGCCGTACCTCCCCAGAATTGCCGGATCTTCTCCCTGTGCGCCGGATTGGCAAGGTCCAGGTGGGCCGGCAGCAGGTTGGCCAGGCCACCTACCTCACGGCCGCCCATGGCGTTGGGTTGACCGGTGAGAGAGAATGGTCCGGAACCGGGCTTGCCGATATGCCCCGTGGCCAGGTGCAGATCGATCAGCGAAAGGATCTTATCCACTCCGCCAACGCTCTGGTTCAGCCCCATGGTCCACATGCTGATAAATCCTTTGGCATCGCTGATGTAGCCGGCGGCCTCATATATCTTTTCTTCGGGTACCCCACATAGTAAGGCAGCCTCCGCCACTGTTCGCCGGAAGGCGGTTTGCTGGTAAGCAGTAAACCCTTCCGTATGATCCCGGATAAAAGACGGATCGATGGCTCCCTGTTCGATCAATATCCTGCCGATGGCATGGTGCAAGGTAATATCGGTGCCCGGACGGATGGGCAAATAACAATCCGCCAGAACTGCGGTGTCTGTCTGCCGCGGGTCGGCTACGATGATCTTCACATGGGGGTTGGCAGTCTTATGGGCCTCCACCCTTCTCCAAAGGATGGGATGACACCAGGCGGGATTGGCGCCGGTGATGAAAAAACAATCCGCCAGTTCGATATCCGAATAGTTCACCGGGACGCTGTCCTCGCCCAGGGCCTTTTTATAAGCGGCAACAGCGCTGCTCATGCAAAGGCGGGAATTGCTGTCGACATTATTGCTGCCGATGAAGCCTTTCATCAGTTTGTTGATGACATAGTATTCTTCCGTCAGGCATTGGCCTGAGATATAGAAGGCCACCGAGTCCGGTCCGTATTTCCCGATGAGGGTCCTGAACACGGCGGCAGCCCGGTCCAGCGCCGTCTCCCAGCTTACCCTTTGCAGCGGCATCTGCCTGTTGGAGCGCATCTGCGGGTACAGGAGACGGTCGCTCCGGTCGTTAACGGTATAATGCAGGTTGAGCCCTTTGCTGCATAGCATCCCCTTGTTGACAGGATAGTCTGCATCGCCCTGCACGGTGATATTTCCTTTTTTATCTTTATGCACGGTGACACCGCAGCCTACGCCGCAGTAACAGCAAGTGGTGGAAAAGGATGTACCGGTCTTCTTACTTCGGGTCATAATGTGTCAATGGGCTCAGTGAAATGCTTCACATTTTCATGAAAATGCCGTTTCTACCCTGGCTATTTCTCCCGAAGGCGCTGCTGCGCTCCGGAAGCGGGTGGCCAGGATCACCAGGGATACAATTATAACAGAGATGCCTATATAGGTAAAGGCCTGTACGTAGCTGATGGATTCTGACTTGAAGAGAAATCCGAAAAGCATACCGCCCAGGTTACCCCCTGCGCCGACGACGCCGCTGATAAGCCCGATGTTCTTTTCATTGATGAAAGGAACAATGCCATAAGTCGCTCCATTGGCCATCTTCAGAAAGAGGGCAAAGGACAGCATAAAGGCGATGGCCAGGGCAAAAGTACCGGCAGAGGCGAAAGCGATGAGCCCGATACCTTCCAGCAGGAGGACCCCAGCCAGCAGCAGACCTTTACCCCGCAGTCCCCAACGGGCCCCTATCCTGTCGGATACGATGCCTCCCAGGGCGCGCGCAAACAGGTTCATAAATCCGAATATGCCGGCCCAGAAGCCCGCGCTGCTCTGAGACAATTTAAAAGAATCCACGAAATGGAGAGAGGCTACGTTGTCGAAAGTGATCTCCATTCCAAAGCAGCAGCCGTAGGCAAGCATGAGGGCCCATACTCTCCAGTCGGCCAGGGCGGACCAGTCTGTTTTGTTGGTGGATGCACTGCGGTCTATGTCCTTGAAATTGCCGGAAGGCGTATCCTTGGTATAGCGGTGATACAGAAAGGCGATGATGAGCATCATCAGTCCCGGAACGATCATGGCATAGCGCCAGGCTTCATGTTTGGTATAACCGAAGCCTACGATAGCGGCGAATATCAGTGGCATCACCATGTTGGTCACTCCGCCGCCAAGGTTGCCCCATCCACCCGTAATGGCGTTGGCAGTGCCCTTGATCCTGGCACCGAACATCATAGAAGTATGGAATTGGGTGATGACAAAAGAGGCGCCGATGATGCCGATGGCAAAACGGAAGATGAGGAAGGTCGTGTAATCTTTGGCCAATCCTACGAAGAATACAGGTATGGCGCCCACCAGCAATAGCCGTACCGCCGTCTTACGGGGACCCCAGCTATCGCAAAGCCTGCCGATGATCAACCTCGCCAGGATAGTGGAAGATACGGATGCGATGATGATATTACCTACCTGCGCCTTGGACAGCCCCAGGTCGGCGCGTACGGTCGGCATAAGAGGGGCCAGTCCGAACCATCCGAAAAAGCATACGAAGAACATCAGCCAGGTGATATGAAAAGTACGCATTTGTATACTTCCCAGCGAGAAAAGCCGGATGGAATTCAGGGGTTGGTTAGTTGTCGGAGTAGTCATCGGAATAATTTTATAGATGGAGGTATCTTGTTATTTATTGAAAAAATCAGGGCGGATGTTCACCTGCAGGTATGCCCAGCTGGCATTCAGGCGGGCAGCGCCGGGAGTAATGCCCTTGGCATATTCCATGCTGTGGGTGGCTGCCATCCAGGAGACGCCCAGTTCCAGGGAGGTGATCTTATTCAGCCCATAGCCGAAGGTGGCGTCCACTTCGCTGCCCAGGTATTTGGAAAGCACATTGCCTTTCGTATCCTTCTGATCATTGGCCAGCCCGAAATAATGATAGGCCAGTTCTGCGCTGAACCTTTTGCCGGGGGAAGTATACTTCCCTTTCAGGAAAGGATTATTCAGGCCTCCCGCCGGGGAGCCCGAGGCTGCGTAGAAATAATCCATGGAGCCCCAGAATTTATGGGGTGTGCCATACAGCGGGTCGAAGCCGCCTGCCAGGTAATCCCAGCCGGCCGTCCAGGCAAGGGTTTGACGGGCATATGACAATGATAACGTTGTGGTATAAGCGCCAAGGCTGGCGCCGTCCTTGCTCTTGCCTGTCTGGTAGTAATACCCGGCCTGCAGGGTCCAGGCTTTTTGCGGGCCCAGCTGGCTGGTCAGCAGCGCACCCGCGGTGAGGCGGGTATTCACCCCGCTGTGGGAAAAGCGGCGGCCATATATGAAGCCGGTGTCCGCACCGGCGATATTGCGGACAGAGTCGAGGCTGTATTTACCAAATTCATCGGCAAATGCCAGGCCGGCGATCCGGGTACTGCTGAACTTTTTAGCCAGGTAGAGGAACTGCATGGATTTATAATCCTGGTTCATACCATTGGTGCCGGCAGCGCTGGCCAGCAGCGGAGTGCCCGTTCTGGCGCTGAGGCCGGCGGCATTGGCCAGGGGCACCAGCCCCGCAGGCGTGGGAGCCAGATTGCCTTTACTGTCCTTCACATAGGGCGGGAGATTGGCCGGCGTATAATAAGTACCGTTATAACCCACCGCATCCGAGTTCTGATTGAATGCCGCCCCCAGATCTGCCTGCCAGCCTTTGTGCAGCAATTTGAATACGACGGCATCATGGCGTCTTGCCTGTTGCAGCCAGTCAAGGTTGCCTAACAGCCGCTGGTCATCATAGACCAGTTCCTGGCGTCCGATCTTAATGCTGAAATACTCGACGGCGCTTTTCGGCAGTGCGCTGTCCTTTACATTGGCCAGGATGATGTCCGCCCATGCTTCATGGAGACTGAGCCGGTTGCCGTCCGCGTTGTTGATGGTGGAGGCATCGGCCCCCCAAACCCTCACGTCCTGTAAGGAAGCCTGGAAGATCACTCTCGGGGAGCGGAAATTGAAATTGAGGCGTGCCCGCTGGGAAGTAAAGAAAGCCGGTGTGTTGCCTTTCGTTTCCAGGGTGCCATAGCCGTCACGAACTTCGGTGCGGGTGCGCAGCTGTCCTGTCAGAGAAAATTGGGCCTGTCCACAGAAAGGTTTTCCCAAAAATGCCAGGAGAGCAGATGCGACGATGAAATCTCTCTTTTTCATCATAAATTTGTTTTGGTTTAAAATGAGCCATCATTTTATCCTTCAAGCCTCGGATAGACTGAACCTCTTCCGGGGCTTTATTTTTATACCGGTAAGTGCCGGTGATTCATACAGCAGGCAATCGTTGACGGGGAGAGCGATCGTAGACGGGATCAGCCTTTAAACATATTAAATTTAATTACATTTAATACTTACGGGCTGTCTGAAAATTTTAAATCTATAAAAACATTACTTGTATCATAAAAATAAGGTATTTATGCGCTATTTTCACCCTTTTACACGCAAATAAACATATATTTATTTATTAAATATAATATATACTAGGTAATCAGCCCTACTTTTACACCGGCAAAAACGCAAAGCTCTGGACATGAAGAAAATTAATCATACCTGTGACCTGAAAAGCTGCTTCCTGTGCAAACGATGTCTGCCCGAATGGTTGCCCGCCGTCGACGCCAATAGAAAATCGTTCCATTATAAGAAAGGGGAATTGATCTTTGAAGAAGGAGAAGCCGTAAAAGGCATTTATTTCGTGTATAGCGGGAAGGTGAAAGTGCATAAAAAATGGGGGGAAGAAAAAGAGCTGATCATACGCTTCGCCCAAAAAGGGGATATCCTCGGGCACCGGGGTCTGGGCCATAATGTATACTACCCTATTTCAGCCACGGCCATCGAGCCTGTGCAGGTGTGTTATATCGACCTGCCTTTTTTTCAGTCTGCCTTAAAGGTGAATTACGAATTCATTTACCAGCTGCTGTTATTCTTCGCAGACGAGCTGCAGGAGTCGGAGCGTAAGATGCGGAACCTGGCGCACATGCAGGTGAAGGGTCGTATTGCCCAGGCGCTCCTTGCGTTGCAGGATAAGTTCGGCATGACTGCAAATGGTTTCATCGACGTGTCGCTCAGTCGCCAGGACCTGGCCTCTTTTGCAGGCACTACCTACGAAACGGTGTTTCGCATCATCAATGAATTCACAGAAGAGCGGCTGATACAGACGGAAGGTAAGAGCATTGCCCTGATGGATACCGACAGGCTGAAGGAGCTCACCCGCGAAACAGAAGGTCAGAGCCAACGATCCATCACAGATTAAAATACACAACGGGTGTTCCTGCCGCAAGATCCGGGCGTTCTGCCGGGTGAAGGGCCAGCGCGTTGGCCTGCATGCCCAGCCGGATATCTCCGGAGCCATTCAGCGAAACAAGCTGCAGATGGGCCGGATCTCCCTGTATGCGTACCGGGAAGAACTCATCCAGTGGTGTATGCTTCTTTTTAAAGCCGCCCAGCGGCAGGCTCAGCGGGGACGGGAGAGGAAGGCCAAAACAAGCTTGTAAATATGGCTGTATCAGCAATATAAAGCCAACCAGGCAGGAAAATGGATTGCCCGGTAATGCAAAGACCATGGCATTTTCAGCTGTAGCTCCGCACCAGACAGGCTTGCCGGGTTTGATCGCCATTTTGTGAAAGAGGCAATGTACGTCCAAAGCCGCCAGTACCTCCGGGACATGATCCGCATCACCGGCGGAGACGCCACCGCAAAGAACCACCACATCGGCCCGGAGCGCTTTTTCCAGTATGGCTTTGAGGGATGCCTTGTCATCGGGTGCGTGCTGATAGAACCAGGGATCGATCTGCCATTTTTTAAAAAGGGATTGCAGCAGCCAGCGGTTGCTGTTGCGTATCTGCACCGGTCCCACCGGCGCTTCAACGGGCACTACTTCATTGCCTGTGGTAACGATGGCTATACGCGGCAGCCGTGCAACCGTCAGCGCGTACTGTCCCAGGGATGCCAGCAGTCCTACAATGGATGGTTCGCAAATACAAGGTTTGTCGATGACGATCCCGCCCATGGACAGGTCTTCTCCCTGGCGGGCAATATTGAGGAACCGGCGGGCGGGGAGCCGCGTCACCAGTGCAGTACTTCCTCTTTCTTCTGTGTCTTCCCTTCGGACGACCACATCGGCCGCTGCAGGGACAGCAGCGCCTGTCATGATCTTGAAGCAGGCGCCCGGCGGAAGGTCTGTAGCATGGCTGTCACCGGCGAAAATGGTCCCGGCTACCTGAAATTCGAGGATGCCTTTCTGAAGATCTTCCCAGCGCATCGCATAGCCATCCATGGAAGCACGGTTGAAAGGGGGATAATCCCGGTCGGCACGTATCACGGTGCTCAGCACACGTCCCTGGGCCTGGTCCAGGGGAATGATATCCGTTCCGAATGTATGGGCTTTCGCTCTCACCACTGCCTGTGCTTCCGTATAGCTGATCATGGTCAGTGTCCTCCTCCTTTCATCATCTTACGCGCGTGGAAGACGGCAGGCAGGATGGCTTCCAGCGATTCCCGGGCACCGTCGCTGCTGCCCGGCAGCGTGACGATCAGCGTTTGGGCGATGGAGCCGGCCACGGCCCTGCTCATCATGGCCATGGGCGTGCGCATCTGTCCATAAGCCCGCATGGCCTCCACGATGCCCCCGGCGTCTCTTTCCAGGATCTCCTTCACCGCGCCAACCGTATTGTCACGGGGACCAAGACCGGTCCCGCCTGTGGTGAAAATAAATTGTATGTCCTCCGCCACCCACTGCCGTATCTTCTCCTGGATGCGTAACTTTTCGTCAGGCACGACTTCGTAATATTTCACCTGCGCATGCGCAAGACGCAGCATCTCCTGTATGATCTTTCCGCTTTTATCCTCTCTTTTCCCTTCCGCAGTGGAGTCGGAGCATACGAGCACAGCGCAGGAAGGCGGTGTGGCAAAGTACCTTTCCCTGTCGCTCTTGCCTCCTTTTTTTTCCAGCAAACGGATATGGCCGATCTCCAGTTCCTTGTCCACGGGCTTCAGCATGTCATAGATCTCCAGGGCTGCGACGGATACGCCCATCAGTATTTCCATTTCGATGCCGGTGCGACCAATGCTGCGGGCCTGTCCCCTGATGAGGATCCCGGTACGGGCGAGAACGCCGGCATCCAGCAGGTGGCCGTGCGTCTGACTGTCCAGGAATTCAAACTGCATATCCATGCCATCGATAGATACAGGGTGGCAATGCGGCAAAAGCTGGGGCGTGCTCTTGGCGCCAAGAAAGGCGGCAGCCCGGGCCACATCAAAGAGATTGCCTTTCGGCAACTGGTCATTGCGGATAAGATCGATAGTAGCGGGAGCGCAAAAGAGGACGCCCATGGCTTCGGCGGTGCGGAGAGTGATCTGTTTGTGGGAGATGTCGCGCATGTCCTGGTTTATGCGCAAATATACACCTTCCCATCCTTTACCTTCACCGGATAAGTCCTGATCTTGTACTCATCTCCGCTTAAGCACTCGCCCGTCACCAACGAAAACGTCTTTTTATGAAAAGGGCAAGCCACCTTGGGCTCGCATTGTTCGCCCGCGCTGCCCGTCATTCCACGGGACAGGGCCATTTGCTGTTTGTGGGGACACCGGTTCTCCGTCGCATACCATTGATTGCGCCGGGAAAAATTAAAGATCGCTATTTGCTCGTCCCCAAAGCTGACACAGGCCCCGCCATCGGACGGCACGTCCTCTACCTGACAGGCCAGCCTCCATTTTGCATTTGATTCCATGTGAGAAAAATTATAAGATGATATTTACCACTCTTTTGCTTTTATCTGCCCCCGCATGCTGTCGAATGCCACTGTAGGATCTTTTTTCCGGGGAGCATTCACAAAGTGGACAAAACGTTGCCGCAGGTCCGGATTATCCACCACTTCCTTCCACTCGCATTTGTAGCTGTCCACCAGTGTCTGCATCTCCGCCTCCCATACCGCGGCCATGCCGAGGCTGTCCTCCACGATCACGTTCTTCAGATAGGACATACCGCCGTCCATTTTATTCAGCCAGGTGGCCGTGCGGGTCAACGGGTCGGCCGTCTGTATATAGAACATGAGAAACCGGTCCAGCAGGCGTACAACCGTGGCTTGGTCGATGTCTGTCGCCAGCAGCTGCGCATGCTGGGGTTTGGAGCCGCCGTTGCCGCAGACATACAGGTTCCATCCTTTCTCTGTTGCGATGATGCCGAAATCCTTGCTTTGCGCTTCGGCGCATTCCCGGATACACCCGCTGACACCGCCCTTGAGCTTGTGGGGAGCGCGGATGCCCCTGTACCTTTCCTCTACTTCAATCGCAAAGCTGACGCTGTCATGAAGGCCGAAGCGACACCAGGTGCTGCCCACGCAGCTTTTCACTGTGCGAAGCGCCTTTCCGTAAGCATGTCCGCTTTCAAAGCCCGCCGCGATCAGCTCTTCCCATATATCGGGCAGATCGCTTACATGCGCGCCAAAGAGGTCGATGCGCTGACCGCCTGTGATCTTGGTATAGAGATGATATTTTTTGGCGACCTTTCCCAATACGATGAGCTTTTCCGGGGTAATTTCCCCGCCCGGGATACGGGGTACCACAGAATAGGTCCCCCCTTTCTGGATATTGGCAAGATAGCGGTCGTTGCTATCCTGTATGACGGCTTGCTGTTGAATATTGTCATTCCAGCAGCTGGCCAGTATGCTGGCTACGGCTGGCTTGCACACTTCGCAACCATCGCCTTTACCCCAACGGCCCAGCACTTCGTCATACGTCATTACGGCATGTAGCTTTATCAGATGCAGCAGTTCCTGCCTGGATTGGTCGAAATGCTCGCAGATCACATTACGGATATAACGGCCGTTGGCTTTAAGTTCGCCTGCAATGAGGTCCTTCACCAGGGGCACACACCCACCGCAACCTGTACCTGCTTTTGTGCATTTTTTCATACCATCGATAGTCTCGACGCCTTTTTCTGACACGGCATGGCAGATGGCGGCCTTGGTGACAGATTCGCAGGAGCAGATGAGGGCGTCGTCCGGCAGGTCCATCACCCCCGCGCCGGATCCCGCGCCACCCCGGCTGCCCAGGATCAGGTCTTCCGGGTCCGGTGGCAGCGGTAGCCGGTTGTTGACAGTCTGTAATAATATATTATAGGCAGCAGCATCCCCGATGAGGATGCCTCCCAGCAGACGTGTTCCATCGCCCGTGATATTGATACGCTTATAAATGCCCTTGTGCCTGTCCTCGAATACGATGGTCCTGCTGTCCGGCTCGCTGACGAAGGCATCGCCGAAGCTGGCCACATCCACACCTATCAGCTTCAGCTTGGTGCTCATGTCAAAGCCGGTAAACGCTTTGTGCCCTCCGGCCAGGTTGGTTGCCACCACATCCGCCATTTCATAGCCCGGCGCCACCAGCCCATAGACCATGCCGGCTACCAGGGCGCATTCCCCGATGGCGAAGATCTGCGGGTCGCTGGTCTGCATTTTCTCATTCACCAGGATGCCGCCCCGGGTGCCTACCTGGAGGCCGGCCAACCGTGCCAGTTCGTCACGGGGACGGATACCTGCAGAAATGACCAGCATGTCCAGGTCTAAAGCGGTGTCGTCTGCAAAGCGCAGCGATTGGATCCTCCCCTCGCCTTCCACGGCAAGGGTGGTCTTATTGAGGTGGAGATGCAATCCTAATTTCCTGAGCCGCGCTTCCAGGATATGACTACCGGCGCTGTCTATCTGCCGGGGCATGAGACGGGAAGCAAATTCGATGACATGAGGGTTGGATACCCCCAGGTCCAGCAATGCCTTAGCCGCTTCCAGCCCCAGCAGACCGCCTCCCATGACTGCTCCGTTGCGGGCTCCCCGTGCATAGTCCCTGATAAGGTCGAGGTCCTCGATAGTGCGGTAAACGAATACACCTTGCTTCTCTATACCGGGAATGTCCGGTACAAAAGCGGCTGAGCCGGTGGCCAGCACGAGGTAGTCATACGGCTGGACAATGCCCTTCCGGGAATGAATGATCTTTGCCGTCCTGTCGATCTCTCTGACAGGATCGCCGACGTGCAGTACAATGTCCTGTTCTGCGTCAAACCATCCAGCCATGGAAAGACTCAGGTCATTGGCAGACTTACCATTGAAATACTCGCTCAGATGTACCCTGTCATAGGCAGGCCTGGGCTCTTCGCCGAAGACGACGATCTGGAAGGAAGACGACGTCGCCATCAATTTCTCACAAAACTTATGGCCTACCATGCCATTGCCGATGACAACCACCGTGGGTTTGTTGGAGCTGCTCATATGATCAATTTTAAGGGGGAATCCCCAGGTGTATGGCAGGCAAACGTTAGCAGTTAGTTTAAGTATTATCAATTTTCATATGTAATACTCCCATACAATTATATGATTTTTTTTGCAATAAAACATTGTTTGTATAATAAAATATTTGCCATGGCCGGATTTTTTGCCTAATTTGTATGTTATACAACATATGCATATAATTTATAATAAAACACCGGAATTGATTGTCGTGGGCGCTGGCCCAGGCGATCCGGAGCTGATCACGCTAAAAGCCTACCGTGTCCTGCAGGAAGCCCCGGTCATATTATATGATAATCTCGCCAATGCAGCCCTGCTGGACTGGGCGCATCCCGCCAGCGAAAAGATCTATGTAGGCAAGCTGCCCTATGGCGCTTACACGCCCCAGGAGTCCATCCATGCCTTAATAAAGGAGAAAGCATTCTCTGCCGGAAGGGTGATCCGTTTGAAGGGCGGGGACCCGTTTATTTTCGGCCGGGGATTCGAAGAGATCGTCTTTGCCCGCCAGCACGGCATTGCCGTATCATATATCCCGGGTGTCAGCAGTATGCAGGCGGCCGGTCTTTCAGCCATCCCCCTTACCCACCGGCATGTCAGCGAGAGCATCTGGGTTATCACCGGTACAAAAAAGGACGGCGATCTGTCAGCAGACCTGGCCTTGGCCATGAAGAGCAAAGCTACTGTCGTGATCTATATGGGGATGAAAAAATTAAAGGAGATAGCAACCCTTTATGCCGCGGCAGGCCTGGGGGATATGCCTGCAGCTATAATCAGGCAGGCTTCGCTTCCTGAAGAAAAAATGGCCCGGGGCCCCGTCCGGGAATTACAGGAGCTGGCGTCCACCCATCAGCTGACCCATCCTTCGATCATTGTCATAGGGCCTGTGGTGGAGCTGGGCATGGATATAAAAATGCAGGCCATCAGCCACCCTGCGGATGCCTGTGGCCTGCAACAATTAAAGGTTATTTAATTATTTAAAAGCTTTCGCATCGGCCAGGAACTTTGCCAGTCCGATATCCGTCAGCGGATGTTTTAACAAGCCCAGGATAGGTTCCAGGGGAGAGGTGATCACATCAGCACCCGCTTCAGCACATTTTACAATATGGAGCGCGCTGCGGATAGAAGCAGCCAGGATCTCCGTTTCGTATCCCTGCACTGCATATATCTGGGCTATCTGGGCTATGAGCTCTACGCCATCCCAGCTGCTGTCGTCGATGCGACCGATAAAGGGAGAAACATAGTTAGCGCCTGCCTTGGCAGCCAGGATAGCCTGTCCTGCGGAGAACACCAATGTACAGTTGGTCTTTATGCCATTGTCGGAAAACCATTTCAGCGCCTTGATGCCGTCCTTGATCATCGGCACCTTCACCACGATGTTGGGGTGGATCGCATGCAGCTTCTTTCCTTCTTCAATGATCTCTTTGAATTCTGTCGACACTACTTCAGCGCTTACATCCCCATTTACTATCTCTGCGATCGTTTTGTAATGGTTGATTACAGCCGCCTCGCCCTTGATCCCTACTTTGGCCATGAGCGAAGGATTGGTGGTCACGCCATCTAAAATGCCTAAATCATTTGCTTCTTTGATCTGCGCCAGGTCGGCGGTGTCAATAAAAAACTTCATGGTATTAAATTTATCTTTTATCGGAGCAGCGGGCCCTGGAGGCCCTGGTATCAATAAAAAAAGGCAAGTTACTTACATCGCACCGCTGCGACCACTTACCCTTGCTGCCTTCCGGCCCTGGGGGGGTTCAGCGGGAGCTGGTCGTATAAGACTTGCCGGCCACAAAGATACGAATAAACAGATACCGATGTTCTAAATATTTTAAAACTTTTAGCCCGTTTTATTGCAAAAGATGCATCTTTCACCGGAAGGTATTAAGGCTGTTGGCGGATAAAACGCCCACCAGCTCATCCGCCCTTGCACCCAACGCTCTGTAATAGACGAGTATGGTATATGAATTCTCCGTCTCAATGTGATTGCCTTCCGTGAACTCGAAGGATGGTCTTCGGGCCGGATCTGATCTGTCCACGGTGACATAGGCATAATTATAGAATCCCTGTTTTAACAGGAAGGATCTTTCATACCTTCCCTTTTCAGCGTTGAACACCAGCCGGGTGGAATCGTTCAGGCCGCCGCCTGTAAATTGAGAAAGCAGGTACAGGTCCTTGTCCGGCCAGGGGGAATGGTCAGCCGGTACAAAATAGAAGCGGACGGTGGCATAGTCTGTCTGGAAATAGGGATTGATGCTTTCCGTCGTCTGCGAAAACCAGCTCCCATTGTAATCTTTGTAGAACAAATAAGGCTGGCGGCTTCTATCGCCATCGGGCCTGAGCAGGATCTCGGTGGATCGCTTGCCATAGTTGACGGTCTGCACCCTGTCGCTCTGGAAGCGGAAGCTCTGGAGGTCCAGCCACCGCCATTCGCTGCCGCCGGAAAATACAATGCCGTCATCGTTGCTGTTATACTCCAGGATATTATTGACATAGAATGTTGGCTTGATATTGCGCACGGCATTGTCCCAACGATAGTTTTGCAGGATCACCACCCTGATCTGGTCCAGCGCATTGGAAGGATTCACGCCGGCCACATTCAATTTCAGCAGCAGGCGTTGATGCGTATGTGCGATATCAGGATCCAACGGCTGCAGCAGCTGTACTCCGCCGCTGACTTTTTTGTCCGCCACCAGCAAACGCCGGGTGAACACCAGTTTGGAAGTATCTGCATCCAGGAAAACTTTTAACAGGTAATTCCCTGAATGGATGGGCAGACAATTAGGATCAGGCAGCAAAGCCTGGTAATGCGTATAGCGGGTGAGGGCTACGGACGACAGCTGGTAGTTGGCAATGCGCACCTGCGCAAACCCCCTGATATAATCGAATACGCTGACAACGGCCGGACTCCAGTCGGCATTGCATAATTGATAGGTGTAGTAGTAATTCTTCACATCTCCGTCCAGGTCATCAAAATGAAGCTCCAGCTGACCGTTGCCATTCAGCTGCAGGATAGGATAGCCCACCTGGTTGCCTGCCGGATAAAGCTGGGGCAGGCTGATATTAGGCGCATAAATAGAGTCAGGAGCCTGCGCGCCTGCGAAGAATGTGAACATGCTGCCGCAAAAAAAGAGGAGGAGATGTTTCATCGGAAAAGAATTGCAGGACAATGTAGCACAAAATTTTATAGTTTTGCCTAAACTATTGTGTTTGAATGTAGCAGCATTTATCGCCCGGCGTGTAGCCTTCAACCGGGAACGATCTTTTTCCCGATTTATCATCCGGCTGGCCATTACCGCAACGGCTATCAGCATAGCGGCCATGCTCCTGACCCTCGCCTTCACAAAGGGCTTCCAGTACACCATCAGCCAGAAGATCTTCAGCCTGTGGGGGCATATCCGTGTACAATATGCCACGCCCGGCAGGTCAGCTATTGCCGAGGAGCAGCCCATATCGGAGAACGATACGGTAAGACGGGTCCTGCGCGCCAACAGGAACATACAAAGCATCGGCGCCTATGCGACTAAGAATGCCGTCCTGCGGAGCCCTGAAGGCATCGAAGGGATCATGCTGAAAGGAGTACGGAAAGGTTATGATTTCAGCCATATGGACGGCTTCCTGAAGAGCGGGCGCTGGGTACATTTCCCCGACAGCGGATATAGCAACGAGATCAACATCTCTACTTCCATGGCCAGCCAGCTGAAGCTGAAAGTAGGCGACAAGGTGCTGATCTATTTCATTCAGCAGGAAGGCACGCGGGTAAGGCCGCTTACGGTAGCCGGCATCTTCAAGATAGGTATCGAGGACTTTGATAAGCTGATCGCCATCGGCGATCTGCGGCTGATCCAGCGTTTGAACAACTGGGGGCCGGATCAGATCGGGGGATACGAGGTCTTTGTCAAGGACTACCGCCAGACCGACTCAGTGAATTCCATGATCTATGATCAGCTGCCCGCTGCCTGGAGCAGCCGCACCATAGACGAGATCATGCCTAATATCTTCGATTGGCTGAACCTGCAGGATCTCACCATCCTCATCGTGCTGATCATCATGATCGTGATAGCCACCCTCAACCTCGTCACCTGCCTTATCATCCTGGTGCTGGAACGTACACGGATGATCGGTATTTTGAAGGCCATCGGCGCCCCTACTTCCGCCGTTCAGAAAATATTCCTCTACCAGGGCGCCATCATCACTTTATTCGGAATGGTCATCGGTAATGGGTGCGGCCTCCTCCTCTGCTGGCTGCAGCAGAGATATGGGTTCATTACCCTTCCGGAAGACGCTTATTTCATCTCAAAAGCCGTGGTAAGGCTGGAGTGGTGGCATGTTGTGCTGGTGAATGCCGGCACTTTCCTCATCTGTTTTCTCATCCTGACGATCCCTACCCTCGTGGTCCGGCGGATGCAGCCGGCGAGGGCCATTCAATTCCGGTGACGTGCCGTTATCGCACCAAATGCGATAGGATGATCCCCGCAGCTACCGCCGCGTTGAGGGATTCAGCCTCACCGATGCGCGGGATGGTGATGGGATGGGTGGAGCGTTGCAGCAGCTCCCCACGGATGCCTTTCGACTCATTTCCGATGACGATCCAGCCTTTCGTGATACGCGGCTGTTCGAAAATGCTTTTTCCTTCCAGCACGGCAGCATAGACGGGAAGGTCCGGGTGAAGATCCATCAACCTGGCAGGGTCCTCATACAGCACCTGTATGCGACTGATGCTGCCCATAGTGGATTGGGTTGCCTTGGGGTTGAAGACATCGGCGCTGTCACGGGTACAAATCACCTGCCCGATGCCAAACCAGTCGGCGATCCGGACAATGGTGCCCAGGTTGCCGGGGTCCTGGATCCCGTCGAGCACCAGGCTGACACAGTGTTCAGGGTCCGGCTGAGCAAAGACCGGCTTCTTAAAAACGGCCAGGACCTGGTTGGGCGTGGCCAGGGAAGATATCTTTTCCAGTTCTGCCTCCTTCACTTCAGTGAAAGGCACGCCCGCATCCCGGAATGAAGACAAGGCAAACAGGTGCAATAACTCCAGGTTCGGAGCTTGCAACAGCTCCTTTACCATTTTAGGGCCTTCCACGATAAATGCCCCTTCCTCATCCCGGAATTTTTTCTGGCCTAAACTTTGAATATATTTGACCTGCGATTTTACCAGCATTGGTTTTCGTTTACATACAAAAGTTAACCCTTACCGGGTTTGTTTAATCTCTTTATGCTATACCGCCGGCAAGTTAGTGTGTTCATCCTTTACCCTGCATTTGCATTGTCGACGGTGATCTTCCTGTTTTCCTGTACACCCGGCAAACAAGTCTCGGGCTACCAGTATGGAAAACCTTTTGTCTATAGCACAAATATAAAAGTAGAAGGTGATATCCCTGGCAGCGAAAAAAAGGATCTTACCCTGCGCCTGTTCAATCAGCTGGATGACAGCCTCCGTACACAGGAATCCTCCATCGCCGGCGTTTACAGGAAACTGGTCAATCCCCCTGCATTCGATTCTGCCAATGTGCGCCGCTCCCTCGGCTATATGGTGGCCCTGCTGAATGCGTCGGGCTATTACACCCCGCTGATCAGGGATACTTTCCATACAGACACGGTCCGGGTCCGCAAGAAAAAACCGCTCAAGGATCAATACAGGGTAAGCATTGAATTCCGGGTATGGCCCGGCAAACAACTGCGACTGGATTCCATCGGGTATGACCTGCATACGCCTGCGCTCCAGACCCTGGCGTTGCAGAGCAAAGGGCAGTCCCTTCTCCGGAAAGGCCAGCCTTATTCCAATAAGAACCTATCCGATGAGCTGGACAGGCTGGTGGCGCTGTTCCAGGACAATGGCTACTATAAATTCTCCAAGGAAGACCTGGTCATCATCAAGGATACCGTGGTAGCCGGCCTTATCGATCCGACCCTGGACCCTTTTCAGCAGGCGGCCCTGCTGGAGGAGCTGCGTAAAAAAAGGGAGAACCCCACGGTCCATGTGGTGGTCGAGCAGCGACCTGTCAGGGATTCCAGCCGGATCAAAAGATATTACATCGGCCATGTCACCGTCTATCCGGACCTGCCCATCCTGGAAGATACCATTGCTATCAGCACGATTGACACCAGCACCGCAAAAGGCTTTACCATCATCGCCCGCACGGACAGGTTCAAGCCTTCCTTTGTTGCCAACAACGTATATCTCCGGCCGCAACGTATGTACCGGAAATCAAACTACGACAGGACCATCAACAGGTTTGGCCAGATGGGCGCCTGGGACCAGGCTTCCATTAACTTCAGCTCCGAAGGGTCCGCTGATTCCCTGCTGGATGTCGCGCTGCGCCTGTATCCCAATAAGAAACAGAACCTCAATGTGGGAGTGGAAGCCAGCCGCAACACCGCTGATATCATTACCGTAGGCAACCTCTTCGGCGTGGGTGTGAACCTGGGACTGCGCAACCGTAATACTTTCCGTCAGTCAGTCCTTTCCAACACCAATTTAAGGGCCGGGGTAGAGCTGGGTAATGACCTCATTCAGACCACCCAGGCCAGCATCGCCCATACCATCTCCATCCCCCGTCTGATTGTTCCATGGAACGTACGGCGGGAGCGAAGACTGGACAGCCTGCGCTCAGTGCTTAACCTCAACGCTTCCTATACAGACAGGCGTCAATTCTTCACCGTGCAATCCTTCAATGCATCCTGGGGCTATCAGTGGACAAGGGGCAATCGCTCATTCATACTTAACCCATTGAACGTGGAGTACACCAAGCTGTTCAAAACGGACAGCTTCCAGCGGTTCCTGGACAGCATTCCCTCTCTGAACCTGGCCTTCCGCAGCGGACTGGTAGTAGGTTCCCAATTCATTTACAGCAGCCGGCGGAAGATTGGCAATCACACCAACTTCCTCCGCATCAGCGTGGAAGAAAGCGGTGCATTGCTGGGCCTCATCAAGGAGGTGGACGAGGGAGATCTCTGGCGCTTCATAAAAGGAGAGGTAGAGTTCAGCCACCACATCGATTGGCGCAGGACGGAGCTGGCTATGCGCGCCTATGCCGGAGCAGGATGGGCTTATGGCAGGGAAGGCAGCGGATATGAAGAGACCCTGCCCTTCTATAAAGCCTTTTTTGCCGGGGGACCTAACAGCATGCGGGGCTGGCGTATCCGGCAACTGGGACTGGGGTCTTCCAAATTTTATGATAAGCCTGAAAATGAAAAGTACGACCGGTTTGGAGATGTACAGCTGGAAGGTAACATCGAATATCGCTTCCCCCTGGGTACAGTATTCGGCGTCAAGCTGAAGAGCGCCTTTTATGCGGATGCGGGGAATATCTGGAACCGCCGGCTGATCGACAGCGCCAGGAGGGACGTGGGCAGCGACTTTCGTTTTAACCGGTTCTACAAGGAGTTTGCCGTGGACGCAGGCACAGGTCTCCGGCTGGATTTCGATTATTTCCTCATACGATTTGACTGGGCCTATAAGCTCAAAGACCCCCAGCGCCTGGAAAACAGCGAGAAATGGTTCTACGATATGCATCTCAGCGACGGGCAGTTCCAGCTGGGCATAAACTATCCCTTCTAAGAAAAGGCTGCCAGCTTTTCCCGGATATATTTCCCTGCCTCCTCCATATTCATGGCCTGCTCCAGGCGAAAGGCCCCGATGCGCGTTCGGCAAAGACCGCTGAGATATCCTCCGCAACCAAGGACGGCGCCCAGGTCATTGGCAAGGCTTCGGATATAGGTCCCCGTTGAGCAAACTACCCGGAAACGCACCACGGGCAGATGGAACCCTGTGATCTCGAATGCGTGGATGGTCACCGGTCGTGGGTCCAGCTTTACCTCCTTCCCTTTTCGCGCCAGCTCGTACACCCGCTGGCCGTCCTTTTTGATAGCCGAATGGATCGGCGGCACCTGCTCTATGGGCCCGGTGAACCGGACGACAGCCTCCTGCACGGCCTCCAGGGTAATAGCGGAACAATCTTTAATATTCTCAGGCTCGCTTTCCAGGTCGAAAGTAGGTGTAGTGGCGCCCAGGGTAATGCTGCCGGTGTACTCTTTTTCCTGCGCCATATATTCGTTGATCCTTTTCGTATATTTTCCCGTGCAGACGATCAGCAATCCTGTAGCCAATGGATCAAGGGTGCCTGCGTGCCCCACCTTTTTTGTCTTCACCATGCCTCTTAATTTCCTTACCACGTCGAAAGAGGTCCAGTCCAGCGGCTTGTCGATCAGCAAGGCCTGTCCTTCAGCAAAGGGGTTGTTCTCTGTTAGATTTTGTTGCATCGGGCGCAAAGGTACAAAAACGCAACTATCCGAGGCGAAAACGGACCACAGGTCCGTTGGCCGCAGGCCCATCATTAGCCATTTTCGGACGAAGGGTAAATTCCGCACACCCGTCGTCCGAAAATCAGATCGCCAAACGTGCCTTTATTTCCAGGTACTTGTTGACAGTCTGGACAGTGAGATGCTCGGGTGCGGTGAGTATGGTGGCAATACCATGTTTGTTCAGCTCTTTGACGATAAGCCTTTTCTCATAGGCGAATTTTTCGGCAATGGTCTTTATATACAGCCCTTCGATGTCTTCCGCAGCAGATGTGCGCACCTCCTGCAGGCCGGTGTTCTCGAAAAACACTACCAGCAACAGATGGTTCCTGGCGATGGCCCGGATATAAGGCATTTGTCTTTGGAGACCTGAAAGCGATTCGAAATTGGTGAACAGTATAAGCAGGCTCCGTTGGGTGATGCGGCTGCGGATGAGCGCATGCAGCCTTTCATAGTCCGTCTCAAGGAATCTGGTCTGCTGGTTATACAGGATGTCCAGTATATTGCTCATCTGCATCGCTTTCCTTCCGGCAGGAAGAAAAGTGCCTATCTGATCGGCAAAGGTCACGAGCCCGGCTTTGTCCTGCCTTATCAGCGCTACGCGGGAAAGTATGAGCGTCGCGTTGATCGCGTAGTCCAAAAGGCTCATACCTTCAAAAGGCATTTTCATGATGCGTCCCTTGTCGATGACGCAATAGACCTGCTGGCTCTTTTCATCCGTAAAATTATTCACCATCAGCTGTCCGCCTTTGCGGGCCGTGGCTTTCCAGTTGAGGCTTCGGATATCATCCCCGGCCACGTATTCCTTTATCTGTTCGAACTCGAGGCTTTGTCCCTGCTTGCGCATCCTTTTATTACCGCTCTCGGCCAGGTTGCTCGAAAAGGCCTGGAGCTCATATTTCCGCAACGTGAAATAAGACGGCAGCACCCTTACCATTTTTTCAGCGGGAAGGATCTTCCGCCGCACGATGAGACCGAACGGGCTCTTTATATAAACATTTATATCATGGAAGATATATTCGCCGCGCTGGGTCGGCCGCAGCTCGTAGGACAGCCTGATCGTCTCGCCCGGTTTCAGGGTGCCGTCCAGGTGGAAATCCCTGCGCTGGAACTGGTCCGGCAGCTCGTCGATGATGCGGTAGGACACCTTGAAAGGGTATTGGTTCGTCACCACCAGCTTCACAGGGTTATGATCCCCATTGCTGAACCGCTCCGGCAGCTGTCGTTGGACGTCGACGGGGACCTTGCGGGAAAAGAGGACCAGGTAATCCAGCGTGCTCGCGACAAAAATAAATAAGGCTATCAGCTGGGAAACGACAAAAAGCAGGCTGATCCAATAAGATAATATGAATAGCAGGATCACCGCTACCCACAACGAATACCAGCGGCGGGAAAAGAAGAGGGATTTATAAAATCGATTGATCATCAACGTGGTATTTCGATGGATTGAATGATCTCATTGATAACATCGTCCGTTGACGCCCCTTCCATTTCTTTTTCAGGCGCCAGCACCAGCCGGTGGCGCAATACGGCAGGAACTATGTATACAATATCGTCGGGTATGACAAAATCACGTCCCCGCATGGCGGCCAGGGCCTTCGAGCCGTTGAGAATGCCTATAGAAGCGCGGGGTGAAGCCCCCAGGTAGATTGCTTTATGATTGCGGGTTGCCGCCACAATGGAGGTGATGAACTGTATCAATTTCTCTTCGATGACCAGTCCATGCACTTTTTTGCGCAAGGTCTCAATGGTTGCCGGGGACAACACCTGCTGAACGCGGTCCATGCGGTTTTCCGTACGGGACAGGTGATGATCGGATACGATGCGGAACTCCTGCTCCTGTGTGGGATAACCTACATTGATCTTGAAGAGGAACCGGTCGAGCTGCGCTTCAGGGAGATGGTAGGTCCCTTCCTGTTCGATGGGATTTTGTGTGGCCACCACCATAAAGGGTGGCTGCAGCACGAGTGTCTGGCCGTCGACGGTGATCTGGCGTTCTTCCATTACTTCGAAAAGAGCCGATTGTGTCTTGGCAGGCGCCCTGTTGATCTCATCGATCAGCACGATATTGCTGAAGATGGGCCCTGGCTTGAACTGGAAAGTGTTTTCCCGGGGATTGAAGATAGAGGTCCCGATGACGTCGCTGGGCATTAGATCAGGGGTGAACTGTATCCGGGAAAAGTTTACGGAGATCACCCTGCTGAGGAGCTTTGCCGTCAGTGTTTTAGCCACACCGGGTACGCCTTCTATCAATATATGTCCGTCTGCCAGGATGCCTGCCAGCAATAATTCGATCATTTGCTCCTGTCCCACGATCACTTTGCCGATCTCCCGCTTGAGCTCTCCGACAGCCTGCTGCAATTCACCCAGATCAGTACGTTGTTCAAACAGATTTTCTTCCATATTTATCCTTGTTTATAAAATTCTTCCAGTTTTTTATTCAATGCCAGCAACTCTTCATCCGACACGGAAGGGCTGTCCTGCAAACGCAGGAGCTCGCCTGTCAGAACGTTCAGGAATTCTTTGGAAATGCCCGTCTTATAAGCCAGCCGGTTTACAAATCCTTCGTCGGTCATATGTATGGACAGGTTATATTTTGTCCGGATATGATCCTGGAAATGCGTAGCCATCTTGGTGACCAGGTTTTGGTTGTCCCTCCGTTGGTAATACAGCCGGCCGATGGTCGTGACAAAGTCCAGGGAATTATTCCGTAAACCCTCTATCACGGGTACGATCCGCTGCCTCCGCTTGGACTCTATAAGGTAGATGGTCAGCAGCAGCCCCAGCAGCAGCCAGAAAGCAACGGACAACGGGCGGCTGCCAAGGATATACCGAAGAGCGGAAAAGGCGCTTTTCCCCTTGCCGCCATCATCGCCGTAGCGAATATTCTCATCCCACAGGACTTCGTTGACATTGTTGGGTATGTAGGATAGTACATTGTCGTAATACGCTTTGTTATTCTTATGCAGCAGAAAGAAATTGGTGAATGCCATAGGCGCAAAATGAAGGAAGAGCGATCCTCCTCCCTTGTAGCTAAATTTCACCAGATTGGGCCGTCCCTGCTCATTCCTGCCCAACACGGTGGCGTAAACAGTATCCAGCGAATCGACGTAATTGTCAAATGCTGCGCCCGGATAAGCAAAAGACAAAGAGTCATTTGAGATGGGCTGCAATACACTGACCCGCAGCCCCTCCTTCACTGTGAGTCCATCGAAGCCGTTGCCAGGGCGTAGATTCAATGCATGCAGCAATGAATCATCAAAATAAAAAGAAGAGATGAGAACATGGTTGCCCTGCCCGACAAAGTTCAACAGGGCATTGACCTGCGAAGCGTCCATCCTGGCAGCATAGCCGATGTAGATCAGCGCTTTTTTTCCTCCCTCACCTTGCGCAAGGGTGGCAAAGTTCGATTTATTAATGGATATTTCGGCGTTGGGAAACAGGTACTGGAGGCTTTCATACGCTACAAAAGTGCCATAGGGTATCTTGTCCTTTCGCCTGAAGGTCATCCGGTCGTTGAGCTTTTTACTGCCGCTGCCCCGGTGGCACGACAACATGGGAAGTAAGAATAACATCAGCCATATGATGCGGTAGTTTTTTCTCATGCGCGTCTGGTGTGCTCGATGGATGTATGAAAGTCCTGGAAATATTGTACCAAACGGGCGAACTGCTGGTCGCTGAGGGAGAATTTCCCATACCACACCCTTTCATAGACGCCCATTACCCATCGGAAGTTCTCACCTTCGGGCCTGGCATCCATTTGCCGCGCATATTCCTCATCGGTAGTACGAATATGCCACCTTATCATTTCCCGGGCTTCCAGCATGCGAAGCGTTTTCAGATAAAGATACCGGGTCGCCAGCCGATGATCGCCCTGGTCCATGGCTTTCTTTAACAGCTGGTCAAGGTCCTCTTCCGGCAATTCCGCCTCTGCCAGGGGCCCCTCTCCCAGTTTGGCCGGCTTCCTGTAGAAAAAACGCAGGTTATTATCCGAGATGATCTTATACAATGCGTAAACCAGCGCGCTGCCAAAAAATATATAAATGAAATAAAGAAAGCCCTTGCTGTCCAGCAGCCTGAAAAGACCTTCATCCGAAGAGCCGGTGTCTTTGACCGCACGTTTCCAGTAGGAGGAATCGTTGGCATAAGCAAAATCGCGTTGCTTTTTCAGGTTGCGGATCGTGCTGTCGGGAATACTCCGCAGTTCCAGGGGCGCTGCCTCTTCTTTTTCAGGAAGGTCAGGTGTCGTCATGGGAACTTCCGTTATGGTTGTGTCCCTATGTTGTTCGGGGGCGTCGATGGTTGCCGTCACCGTATCCGGGGCAAATGGTTTGATCTCCTCGTCGGCGGTATTCACCGAATCCGGCATGCTCGCGGAATGATGCGCTGCGTGGCGTCTGCCATGCCGCTGTGCCGGGCTTTGCAGAACAGCGAGCAGGAGAGTCAGGGTCAGGACAGCCAGACGGCGGCTGTAGCTTTTAATATGTAGAGGGTTTGGGTTCAAATCGAAGTGGGTAGATAAGGAAATACCAGACAATGAAAGTTAAAGAAGCCACCAATATCAAAATGCTGAGCCAGATGGGCATCGAGGAATAACGTGTGACGAACCCTTCCAGGAAAGCGGCAACGATGAATATGGGTACCAGGCCGATCATCAGCTTCACGCCATCTTTTGCACCCCGCATCAACGAATGGAGCCGCCGGTGCGTGCCGGGGAAAAGAATGCTGTTGCCCAGGATGAACCCGGCGCCGCCCGCAATAATGATAGAAGATATCTCCAGGGTCCCGTGGATCCAGATGACCAGGACGGACTGCCATCCCAGGCCTTTCGTGAAAAAGTAATACTGGAAAGCGCCCAGCATGACGCCGTTGTTAAACAGCTGCCAGATCGTACCGATGGAAAGGATGAATCCGCTGACGAATACCATAAAGGATACCTTTATGTTGTTCACGGCTATCCAGGTGAACATGCTCAGCTGGTCCTGGTGTTTGTACACACCAAAAGGGTCGCCTTTTGCAATATTCTCCTCCGTCATGTCCATATAGCGGTCGCCCAGCACGCCACGCACGAATGTCTCGTCATGGGCTGCCGAAAAAGCGGCCAGAACGGCAAAGAGTGTAAAAACAAGAAAAGAATAAAATATTTCACGGTGGTACTTCCTGACGACGGTCGGCAGCTCTGTTTTCCAGAAACTGAAGATGCGGGATACCTGCTCCTTCTTATTGCGGTAGATACCCAGGTAGATCCGTGAAGCGAGCCCATTGAGGTACAGGGTGACCTTACTATGCGGATAGAATGTTTTGGAATAGCCCAGGTCATTCACCAGCTCGGTGAATTGTCCGGCCATTTCGTCAGGGTCCGTCGCAGGCTCGTATTGATACTGCTTCCACTTATCAATATTTTTTTTAATAAAAAGTCCTTCTCGCACGTAGGAAGATTTAGCTTTATATTTACCGTTAAATATAGTAAGTTAAATCTGATAATTATAATTCCCCATACCCTGATCTATGCCATTAGTAAAACTAGACACCGGTTTTAATATTGAGGTAGAATTCGCCATCACAGCTTTTCACAAAAGATTTCTTGCGTGGATCATCGACTTTGTGATCCTGGTGGCTTATTACCTCTTCATGAGCAAGCTGCTGAATACTGCCATGTCGGCTGAAAAGGAATGGGTTTACGTGCTGGCCGGCCTCCCTCCCCTCTTTTATCACCTCATCTGCGAGATCTCCATGAACGGGCAGACGGTGGGAAAGAAAGCGATGTCGATCAAAGTGATCACCCTGGACGGAGGACAGCCGTCCCTAAGCCAATACCTGATCCGCTGGGTATTCCGGCTGGCAGATTTCCCTGTCTGGATATTACCTTCCATCGCATACGGGGCCCTGCCCTGGTGGTGCGCTATCTTCCTTTTCGGGGGCATGGCTTGCGTGATCGCCACTCCCCATACCCAGCGCATCGGGGATCTGATCGCAGGCACTATTATCATAGATACCCGCACGCATACGTCATGGGAAGACACTGTATTCACAGAGCTGGAAAATAATTACCGGCCCAGTTTCCCCCAGGTAATGCAATTGACCGATAAGGATATCAACACGCTGAAGAGCATCATCAACACGGTGGCGAAAAAGAGAGATTATGATCTCTCCATGCGGATTGGGGAAAGGATCAAGTCGAAGCTGCGGATCGAAAGCGACCAGGACTCTCTCGACTTCCTGGAAACACTGTTAAAGGATTACAACTACTATTCCACACAATAAGATCACCGGCGGTATACGGAGATGATGATGGTGAAGAGCAACACGATGGCCATCAGACCAAGCCAGATGGCGGTCAATATGCCCAGGAAACGGTAGCAGGCTTTCAGGTTCCTGAAGCCTTCGTTCAGTTGGACCTGGTCATTGCTCCGAAGCGCCAATTGGATCTTCCTGGCGAAGTTGAAAGTGTAAAGGCAGGGAAAGAAATATAAAAGCGCTATCACGAAATAGACAATGGCAATGGCAGTCCCGCTCATGTATCGCATGCCGGAAGATGCGCTCAGCGTGCTGAGATCGCTGGACGTGCCCGCGCCCAGGCCGATGCCTGCCAGCAGGCAGAACCCGCAGCCGATGAATCCCATGATCGCCAGGAATTTGGCCCAGCGGGCGCCATCCTTGAGGTAAGCAGAAGCCTCGTGATCCACCTGCAGTTCGAACAAACCAGTAGTGTTGCTTTCCATGTATTAAAATTTAAGGTTACCTGAAAGTAAAAAAAATAGCCAGGTATCGATCACGATCCTGGCTATTTACCCCCCTAAAAGGGCATTTCTAATATAAATTATTACCTAATAAGCCATTGCAAAAAGCACCCGCTGCCGGCTCGGTGCGCCCGTCAAAATACATTTTCCTTCCTCAGCAGGATTGTCGAGGGGTATACAGCGAATGGTCGCCTGGGTCTTTTCCTTGATGGCGGCCTCCGTTGCAGGCGTACCGTCCCAATGCGCGAGGACGAACCCGCCTTTTTCGTTCAGCACCTTTTCAAACTCGGCCCAGGTATCCACTTTGGTAATATGCTGATCCCGGAAAGCAAGCGCCTTATCGTACATAGCCTTCTGAATGGACTCCAGGAGGCCGGAAACATAGCCGGCCAGCCCTTCCATGGGAACGGATACTTTCTCCTTCGAGTCCCGGCGGACGATCTCCACCACCTGGTTGTCCAGGTCACGCAGGCCCATGGCAATGCGGACAGGCACCCCTTTCATTTCATATTCCGCGAATTTCCAGCCCGGGCGGGCATTATCGCTGTCGTCGAACTTCACCCGGACGCCGGCAGCTTTCAGCTGGGCCGTCAGTTCCCTTCCTTTGGCATCCAGCAGGTCCTTTCTCTCCTCCCCTTTATAAATGGGGACGATGACCGCCTGCAGGGGTGCGATACGGGGAGGCAATATCAGCCCGTCGTCATCGCTGTGCGCCATGACCAGTCCGCCGATGAGGCGGGTGCTTACCCCCCAGCTGGTGGCCCATACATATTCCAGCTGATTATCCTTGTCGGAAAATTTTACATCGAATGCCTTGGCGAAGTTCTGGCCCAAGAAATGGGAGGTACCTGCCTGCAGGGCCTTGCCGTCCTGCATAAGCGCTTCTATACAGTAGGTGTCCACTGCACCTGCAAAGCGTTCGCTTTCTGTCTTGACACCCCGGATGACCGGCAAGGCCATATACTCTTCCGCGAAAGTGGCGTATATGTCCAGCATCTGGCGTGCCTCGGCGATGGCCTCATCAGCGGTGGCATGAGCGGTATGACCTTCCTGCCAGAGGAATTCGGCGGTACGCAGAAAAAGACGGGTCCTCATTTCCCACCGAACGACATTGGCCCACTGGTTAATGAGCAGGGGCAGGTCCCGGTAGCTGCGGATCCATCCCTTATAGGTATTCCAGATGATCGTCTCGCTGGTAGGACGAACGATCAGCTCCTCTTCCAGCTTCGCCTCCGGATCCACGATCACCCCTCCCCCATTGGGATCGTTCTTCAGCCTGTAGTGGGTGACCACGGCGCACTCTTTGGCGAAGCCCTCCACGTGGGCGGCTTCCTTACTGAGAAAACTTTTGGGTATGAACAGGGGAAAATAGGCATTGACATGTCCCGTATCCTTGAACATCCTGTCCAGCTGGTCCCGCATGTTCTCCCAAAGGGCAAACCCATATGGCTTGATCACCATACATCCCTTGACGCCGGAATGGTCAGCCAGGCTCCCCTTGATGACCAGGTCATTGTACCATTTGGAATAATCCTGTGCTCGGCTTGTGATTTCTTTGCTCATAACTGTTCTAACTGTCTCATTATATTATTAATCACCTTTTAACAGTCGGGCATTAATTTTCCCTGTAAAGGCTGATATTTTATTGTAACTTTACGTTAACATGGATGTTAAATCATGTTAAGTTGCGCAAGATAGCAACTTCATCCCGAAAAACACTAAATGCTTTCGCCATGACACCAAGCAAACATACACTTTCCATCCTGGCTGCAGGCCTTATCCTCCTCAGCAGCTGTTCATCTTCCCGGAAAGCCGCACAGACCCCTGATGATGTCTATTATTCTCCCGGTTCTTCCAGGGCCACAGCCGCAGCAGATGATGATGAGGACGGCGGATATTATAGCCCCCGTTCAAGCAACCGGGGAGACTATTACAGCACCGCTCCCAGCGATAACTACGTTCGTCTGAAAGCACAGGATCAGTCCCGCTGGTCTTATTTCGACGATTACAATGCATACGATTCATATTATTACCCTTCCGCGTCGATCAGCCCGTATTACGGCATGGGCTTCGGATATGGCTATCCCATGTATGGATATGGACTTTCTTATGGGTTGGGCCTTGGATTCGGCAACCCCTACCTGGGATGGAACAGCTATTTCCTCTGGAACACCTGTTACAACCCTTATTTTTATAACCCATATTATGGGGGCGGCGCCATCATCGTGAAAGGAAACGGGTCCTATGCCAACAACATGTACACGCACCTGCGCGCTTTCAATGGCACCAGCTACAGGAGCAGCCTTGCGGCAAGGGTCACCAATAGCAATAACAGGAGCTATCGTCCAGCCAGCAATGTATATACGCGTGACGTACAAAACGGCACCAGCAACCGCTACAATTCCACCAACCAGAGCGGAAGCCGGAACAATAGCTACTATCGTTCTGTCAGCCCGAATAATAGCAGTATGAATAACAACAACAGCTATTCAAGGCCCAGCAGCGGCGGTTTCGGTGGTAGCCAGCCTGTGAGAAGCTATTCTCCCCCTCCTTCTTCAGGCGGCGGGGGCGGTGGCGGCGCCAGGCCCACCAGGCACTAATACCAGCACCCTACATACCTAAGCATTTAGCCTTTCATGAAAAAAATTGTCGTAGCTATAGGCATATTGGCCTGTCAGCGAGTAGTTGCCCAATTACCTGAAGATGCCCTTCGAGCTTCGTGGATAGTACCCAGTGGTACGGCCCGCCAGCAGGCCATCGGAGGCGCCATGGGTTCGCTGGGAGGTGAGATCTCTTCCAATTTCGTCAACCCCGCAGGGCTTGGATTTTATAAGACCAGAGAGATCGTCCTCAGCCCGGGATTCCGCCTGCTGCAGGATAAGGCCAATTATCTGAATACTGCCAATGGCGGCCATTCTGCCGGCAACTTTAACCTTGGCACCAGCGGCCTCGTCACCAGCCACACCGGCTTCAATGGCAATAACAGCGTTTTTTCCATCGCAGTGAACAGGACAGCCAATTTCAACAATCACGTGTATTATAAGGGACGGAACAATTACAGCTCCCAGTCCGAACAATATGCGGAGGAATTCTCCCGGTCGCGTTACACCATTGACTCGGCCATTGTGAACCCATATGGCGATGTCTCTTACGGCACCCGAAGCGCCCTCTATACCTACCTGGTGGACACAGCCACTGTTAATGGGCAGCAACAAGTGATCAGCCGGGCACAGAACGTGGGTTTGCTGGACCAGGTGAATGACGTCCGGACCAGCGGCGGTATCACGGAGATAGCGCTGAACCTGGCCACCAGCCTGCATGATAAATGGTTCATCGGCGGCGGCATAGGCATCCCCATCATCAACTACACCCGCGTACAGAATTACAGGGAAACTGATGCCACGGGCAATGCCCACAACGATTTCGACAACTATACCTATACGGAGAAATATACTTCCAAGGGTTTTGGCCTCAACGCCAAGCTGGGCTTTATCTTCAGGCCTTCCAACGCATGGAGGGTAGGTCTTGCTGTCCATACCCCCAGCCTGCTCGGGGTGACCGACAAGATCCATACTTTCATGACCAGCAGCCTGGAAGACTTTTCCGTACCCCAGCAGGTGAGCTCGGACGAACTTGACGCCAATTATGGTGCCGTCAATAGTGTCAACTACAATCTATATACCCCCTGGAGGTTCATCGCCAGCGGCTCGTACGTATTCGGGGGCGGCGAAAGCAATGTAAAAGCACAAAAAGGGTTTATTACGGCTGATGTGGAATATGTCACCACTCGCACGGCCCATTTCAAGCCGGAGAACAGCGAAGACGAATCTGCACCGGGCAACTATTACGATGCGGTGAATGCAGCCATTAAAGATATTTATAAGAACTACCTGAGCCTGCGGATGGGAGGCGAGCTGAAATTCAATACAATCTTTGCCCGCGCCGGCGCAGCATATTATACCAACCCCTACCAGGACAGCAAAGAACTGAAGGCGGATAAGCTGTTCCTCACAGCCGGCACAGGCTATCGCAACGCAGGTATGTTCTTCGACCTGGCCTTTGTAATGCAATTCTCCCGGGATATCAACTTCCCCTACCTTTTGTCCGATAAGAACAATCTGGTATCTACTTTAAAGGAGACAGGCGGGACGGTGGTGCTCACCGTGGGATTTAAGTTCTAATGAATGGATCTCATCAGCGGCACTATCATGGTTGCCCAAATGGCATATTCCTTCCCGGAAAAATGAAGGCCGTCCCCTGCAATGAGCGAGGGATCATTGGCTGCCTTCCGGCTCTCTCCCGTCACATCCAGGTACTGGACGCCACTTGCGACAGCCAATTCCTTATTGATCATATTGAAAGAATCTATCTGCGCGGCGATATAAGCTTTATCGCTTCCCCTGGCGAAAGGCGTCACTGAATAATCGGGGATGGACAGGATGATGACATGGGAAGGCTTGCCTCCGGTCAACCGGATGGACTGCTGCACCAGGGAAGAGAATCGGGTACGGTATTCCGACACGCCCAGTTGCTGGTATTGGTCGTTCACGCCTATCAGCAGGCTGACGGCATGATAAGGTGGCGTAGTTGCGGTGGGTATGGCCGCCAGCAGGTCAGTCGTAGTCCAGCCTGTCGTGGCAATGATCCTGGGAGCCTTATAGGGAATGCTGTTTTTTTGCAGGTTACTCACCACCCGGGCAGGATAACGATCACTGTCCGCGACAGATTCCCCGATGGTATAGCTGTCTCCGAGAGCCAGGTAGGAAAGGGAGTCCTGCCCTTTGAACGAAAATACCCCCGGAGGAGAAGCGAGAAGACCGCCGTTGTTTTTCACACAGGCCAGCTGCTGCGTAAGGGCCCAGAAAACACCCATGGCCGCTAGCAATCCTATCGTCTTAACCCGAAGCATGCTATATATACGAAAGAAAAAGGCCCGGCGGATGCCGGGCCCTTCAATATTCATAATACATTGATTAATAATCCATTCCGCCCATGCCGGGTGCACCACCGCCGGGGTGGGCATGGCCTTCTTCCTTCTTGGGCTTGTCGGCAATGACACACTCAGTGGTCAATACCATGCCGGCGATGGAAGCAGCATTTTCCAGTGCGATGCGGGTAACCTTGGTAGGATCGATGACACCGGCCTTCAGCAGGTTCTCATAGACTTCAGTGCGGGCATTGAAACCGAAGTCGGCTTTGCCTTCCTTCACTTTCTGTACTACGATGCTGCCTTCGATACCGCTGTTGATCACGATCTGGCGCAAAGGCTCTTCAATGGCGCGTTTAACGATCGCGATACCTGTGGTCTCGTCTTCATTGGCGCCTTTCAGCTTTTCCAGGGATTCGATGGCGCGGATATACGCTACGCCGCCGCCGGGAACGATGCCTTCTTCTACAGCAGCGCGGGTGGCATGCAGTGCGTCGTCTACACGATCCTTCTTTTCCTTCATTTCCACTTCGGTGGCAGCACCTACATAGAGTACCGCTACACCGCCGCTGAGCTTGGCCAGGCGTTCCTGTAATTTTTCCTTATCATAGTCGGAAGTGGTGGTTTCGATCTGGGCCTTGATCTGGTTGACGCGGGCCAGGATGTCTTCCTTCTTGCCTTTACCGCCTACGACGGTCGTATTGTCTTTGTCGATGGTCACGCTGGCAGCGGAACCCAGGTAGCTGAGGTCGGCGCCTTCCAGTTTGTAACCCTGCTCTTCGCTGATGACGATGCCTTTAGTGAGGATAGCGAGGTCCTGCAGCATTTCCTTGCGGCGGTCGCCAAAGCCGGGGGCCTTGACAGCAGCCACTTTGATAGTACCACGGAGCTTGTTCACCACCAGGGTAGCCAGCGCTTCGCCTTCCAGGTCTTCTGCGATGATCAGCAGCGGACGGCCGCTTTGTGCTACTTTCTCGAGGATATGAAGGATGTCCTTCATGGCAGAGATCTTCTTATCATAGATAAGGATATAAGGATTCTGCAGCTCGGCTTCCATTTTTTCGCTGTTGGTAACGAAATAAGCAGAGAGATATCCCCTGTCGAATTGCATACCTTCTACTACATCTACCGTAGTGTCGGTGCCTTTGGCTTCTTCTACGGTGATGACGCCTTCTTTGCCTACTTTACCGAAAGCCTGTGCAATGAGCTTTCCGATGGCATTGTCGTTGTTGGCGGAGATAGAGGCCACCTGCTCGATCTTACGGCTGTCGTTGCCGATGGTCTGGGACTGGCCATTGAGGTTCTCTACTACTTTGGCGACAGCCTTGTCGATACCGCGTTTCAGGTCCATGGGATTGGCGCCGGCTGCTACATTCTTCAGCCCTTCACCGATGATGGACTGAGCGAGTACCGTGGCGGTAGTGGTACCGTCACCGGCAATATCTGCCGTCTTGGAAGCCACCTCTTTCACCATTTGAGCACCCATGTTCTCGATGGGGTCTTCCAGCTCTATTTCTTTTGCTACGGTGACACCATCCTTTGTAACGGAGGGAGCGCCGAATTTCTTTTCTAAAACCACATTACGTCCCTTGGGTCCCAAGGTTACTTTAACGGCATTGGCGAGGATGTCAACGCCTCTCTTCATCTTGTTACGGGCTTCGATATCGAAGAAAAGTTGTTTTGCCATAAAATTATTCTGATTGATCTCCCCACCCGGAGGAGGGGGTAAGTTTAAAAATGAATGATGTGTATGTGTTAAACAATTGCCAGGATGTCAGATTCCCGCATGATGAGGAAATCGTCGCCTTCTATCTGGATCTCCGTTCCGGCATATTTGCCATACAGGACGGTGTCGCCGATCTTGACAGTCACTGGCTCATCTTTCTTACCGGGACCGGCGGCTACAACCGTACCGCGCTGCGGTTTTTCTTTGGCTGTGTCAGGGATGATAATGCCACCGGCAGTTTTTTCTTCAGCAGGAGCTGGCTTCACTATTACCCTATCAGCAAGCGGGGTAACGTTTAACTTTTTGCCCATAGTTGTATTTATTTTTTGTTTGATGGAATGATAAGCCTGCAATTTCTGCAGGGCTGTAAAGGTAAACGAATTTCGGGCCAAACCGCAAAGCCAGGCCATTTTTACAGATTTGGATAAATGCACCGGGGGCGAGTGCCAATTTTTCAGGCAGGTAACGGGCTGTTTGTCAGGAAATAAAGAAACCCCATCCTGACGGTGGGGCTCCCTTAATTTAAATATGCCGCTTACTTTTGTACGACAGCCGGCTTTACCGAGTAAATGACGACACCTACCTGGCCGATGAGTTGATCGGACAACCCATTCTTCTTTGCGGCCGAGACGACATCCGCCACAAAGGCGTCAAAGTCTCCGCTATCGGCCTTGCCATTCATGCGGGGATTGGTAGCGGGGTCATGGGCATCGTGCATATTCTTACCCGCATAGGTGAAATGCTGCGCACCCGTGGCAACACAGAAGAAATCCGTCAGGTTCCTGCTCAGGACGGTGAACCCTGTCAGGTCATTGCTGCCAACCTCCGCCAGCAGCGTCTGGAAAAACCCATTGATCTCCGGGTCCGCCGCGATGACAAAGATAGCGCTGTCCACCACTGAGCGCAGACCAAGACGCCCCTTTTCGATCATCTGGCCGGAATTGGCGGGATCGGACACTTTTGTCGTTCCGCCCAGCGAGTCGTACAGCGTTTGCTTTGCGGTCGAACTGTCTTTTTTACAGGACTGCATGGCGCATAGAACAACACCCATACTTAGCGCTGCGATAACAATAACCCTTACTTTGATCCGGAAAAAATGTCTTTTCAATTTCATATTGCTGATTTTGTGTTTAAAAAATGTGTTTGAAATAGCTGTACACCTTGTATGAAGCAGAAGTGGAAGCAACGGGGCAACCGCTCTTCATGGCTGCTGCGCCGGGCATGTAACGTTCGGCCTTATAAGGCAGCTGCGCTGTAAGATCGCTGACCACCTGGCTGGCCGTTGTTTTGGTGGGAAAGAACGTAAAGACTGCAATAGCTGACCGCGGGTTTACCAGTACATGATCCACCCCTTTCTGCCGGAGGAGCCAGGCAGTGATCCGGTCGGCGTCGGTTTGCGTGATGGCCTGCCTGATATCGATCCGGGCCATGGCCCTGGTATGGGCATCGATAGGTTTCGGACGGGTGACGATGTATATGTGTACGCAAAGTACGATCGCCAGCAGACCAAAGACGGACAAGACGCCCAGGGCAATTCTCTTCCAGGTCCTTTTTTGCATAAAAAAAGATTAATGATTAAATAAATGAAAAGGGGAAAATGCTTTTAAGAATCAGTAGATTTAGCTCGGAGGAATTGATCAGGACCGCCGGATGAGCGCTTGTAAGAGATACGACAATACAACGCTGATGGATTGCAGGTTTTCTAAAAATAATTGAATTTACTCCCTGAGACGGTAAATCCGTATATTTGCAGCCGCTAATTAAGCTCTTAAAAATGATCAGCAGAAGAAATATCCGGGTAAAAGTGATGCAGACCTTGTATACCCTGGAAGCACAGGAACAAACCGTAAAGCCGGGAGAACATGTACGGATCTTACAGAAACATTTTGACCAGACCAGGCAGCTACTGACATATCTTACCTATTTTATCGCCGAAGTGGCCCGTTATGCCGAGACAGATTCCAGGGTCAGGTCTTCCAAGCACCTGCCGAACGAACAGGATCTCAATGTCAACATCAAGCTGGCAGGCAATGACTATCTCTGGAAAATGCTGGAGGATCCCAGCTGGCAGAAGGCCGTGAGCACGGATAAACCTCACCTGCAGGAGAGTAAGGAGCTGATCAAGAAGCTTTACCAGGAACTGGTGGCCACGGATGAATACAAACAGTACATCGGTGAGACAGGCAGGGAAAAGAAGTCAGAAAAGGCCATGCTCGAATTTATTTTCACGGGGCTGATGCTGTCCAACGAGGTTTTCGAAACGCATATCGAGGAGCTGTTCACCAATTGGGATGATGACGGGGAAATGGTTAGCCAGCTGGTAATGGGCTACATCAATAAGCCCCAATCCCTCAATTTCCAGGAGATCATCAGCAAGGATAAATGGGATTTCGCCAAAGGCCTGCTGGAGACGGTATTGGATAAGAAGGAGGTGCTGATGGAACTGATCAAGCCCAAATTGAAGAATTGGGACGCGGAACGCATCGCTACCCTGGATATGATCCTCATGCAAATGGGCGTTTCCGAATTCCTGTATTTTGAGACCATTCCTCCCAAGGTGACCATCAATGAATACATCGACCTGGCCAAGGATTACAGTACGCCCCAGAGCGGTCAGTTTGTCAACGGCATCCTGGACAATATCCATAAGGACCTTGTAAAGGAAGAAAAAATGCATAAGATCAATTTCAAGGCAAACCCGTAGGTTTGCAAAAAAATACCCCATGCGTTATTTAACGGCATTTTTAGTGGCAGCGATCCTGATGGTCGGCTGCCAGGGCAATGATAAAAAAGAGGCGGCTTCAGCTCCGGGCGCCGGCGTTACCCGGGATTCCGCCCAGCTTACTTCCGTCCAATGGCTGGATTCCTCCAAAGATTTTGGAAAGATCGTCGAAGGGCAAAAGCTGGAAGTGGCATTTCGCTTTCGCAATACAGGAGATAAGCCTCTGGTGATCGAAAGAGTGCAGCCGAGCTGCGGCTGTACGGTGGCCGAACAACCCAAGGAGCCTATCCAGCCCGGACAGGAAGGACAGATCAAGGCCTCTTTCAACAGCGAAGGCCGTGTAGGCACAAACCACAAGACCCTTTTTGTCTATGCCAATATGAAGGACGCCAAAGCCCATCCGCTGGAATTCGTGGTGCAGGTGGAAAAGAAACCTTCCTAAAAGTTCATCCAATTCATCATTCTCAAACAAACAAATAATACAATGACTCAATTAGTGGTTCTATTACAAGCAGGTGCACCAGGTGGAGGCGGATCCTTTCAATTGATCCTGCTGGGGGGCATGATCCTGGTATTCTGGCTGTTTATGATACGTCCCCAACAAAAAAAGGCCAAGCTCGCTAAAAAATTCCAGGAAGAAATGCAGAAAGGCGATAAGATCGTAACGATTGCGGGCATTCATGGCACCGTTTACAAAGTAAATGATGACGGCACCATCCAGATCGAGACCAGCCCCGGCAGCTATCTGAAGATCGAGAAGAGCGCCATCTCCATAGAGTGGACACAGAACATCAACAAGGCAGCTGCTGCACCAGCCGATAAAAAATAAACCAGGCCCCGCGATCGCGGGGCTTTTAGATTAAATATGTTCAGGGTTGGATTGACAGGCGGTATTGGGTCCGGCAAGAGCACGGTAGCCGGCATCTTCGAGGTGCTGGGCATTCCTGTGTCCTATGCCGACCGGGAAGCCAAACGGGTCATGGTGGAGGACCCGGAGCTGCGGCGGCAGCTCATCTTTCATTTCGGAGAGGAGACCTATGCCGGCGGGCAGCTCAACCGTCCCTACCTCGCGGCGCAGGTGTTTAATGATAAAGAAAAGCTGGCATTGCTGAACGCACTCGTTCACCCTGCCACGATCGCGGCAGGAGAAAAATGGCTGGAGCAACAAAAAGGCCATGCCCCTTATGCGATCCGGGAGGCGGCCCTGATCTTCGAGAGCGATTCCGTGCGACACATGGACTTTGTCATTGGGGTCTTCGCTCCTCAAACCCTTCGGATCCATCGTGTACTTCAGCGGGACAAGCTAAACAGGGAAGAGATCCTCCAGCGCATGCGCAGCCAGATAGACGAGGATATAAAGATGAAACTGTGCGATGCAGTTATCTATAATGACGAACAGCACCCGGTGATCCCCCAGGTGCTGTCCCTTCACGAAAAGCTGCTGCGTCTGTCCGCAGCAACCGTATAATGATCTTATTTAAGCTTGCTGAGGGCATCCTTGATCCTGCCCCAGGCTTTTTCGATATTCCCCATGCTGTTGGCAAAGGAGAAACGAACGCAGGCCGGCTCTCCGAAAGCATCTCCCATGACAGAGGACACATGCGCATTATTCAGCAGGTACATGCTGAAATCCCCTGAATTACCTATGGTAGTCGTCCCGTCGGATTTGCCGTAATAGGCGGATACATCAGGGAAAATATAGAAAGCGCCTTCGGGTTCGAAGCATTTCAGCCCCGGGATGGCTTTCACCAGCTCCAAAGTCTTTTTACGGCGATCTGTAAATTCCTTCACCATATCCATGGAAGGCGCCAGATCGGCAGTCAATGCTACCACCGCGGATTTCTGTGCGATGGAATTCGTGCCGCTGGTGAACTGTCCCTGCAGTTTCTCACAGGCTTTGGCCACTTCGGTGTTTGCGGCGATATAACCCAGCCGCCAGCCTGTCATTGCAAAGCCTTTGCTCAGGCCATTGATGATAATGATACGGTCCTTGAGATCGCTGAACTGGGCGATGCTCTCATGTTTGCCGGTGAAATTGATATATTCATATATTTCATCGGAGAGGATAAAAATATCGGGATGTTTGCGGAAGACGGCAGCCAGGGCTTCCAGCTCGGCCTTGCTGTAAACGGCGCCCGAGGGGTTGCACGGAGAGGAGAAGAGGAAGGCCTTTGTCTTAGGGGTAATAGCCGCTTCCAGCTGGGCAGGCGTGATCTTGAAGCCACTGTCCAGGGTGCAATGAACTTCCACCACCTTTCCACGGGCGATCTTCACCAGCTCGGAATAGGTCACCCAATAGGGTGTGGGGATGATCACTTCCTCCCCTTCGTCCACCAAAGCAAGGATGACGTTAGCCAGGCTTTGCTTGGCGCCTGTGGAGACAACGATGTTCTCCGGCTTGTAATCCAGGTTATTATCCCTCCTGAACTTGGTGCATACCGCTTCCCGCAGATCGGGATAGCCGGATACGGGAGTATAGTGGCTCCAGTTATCATCGATGGCTTTCTTGGCGGCGTCCTTTATATGCTTGGGTGTGTCGAAATCGGGTTCTCCGAGACTCAGGTCAATAACGTCGATGCCTTTCGCTCTTAATTCGCGGCCGAGCTTGGCCATTTTCAGTGTTTCCGGCTCACTGAACCGGGAAAGAATAGATGATAATTGCATAAATATATAATTATTTGAACACCGGGAATGGTCTGCGCCGAAAATTAGCCCATTCCCGGTGCACGGCTAATGATGGGCCTTCGGCCAGCAGACCTGCGGTCTGCATGGGGCCGCAAAGGTAAAACATTGCGCAATTGGAAGCAGGAGTTTACCCGGTAAATAATTTGCATTATTTGAGCCAATAACAAGGCTGTTTTTGCAATTCTACTAATACGATTAGTATTCCTTCGGCCCCCCGGTAGCGACAGACTGCTTTCCAGGCAGGCTCTTTTCTGCCCCCGGGGGGTTGGAAACCCCTTATCTGGCCCGTATCCCGCGGGGGTTGCAGCAGGCCGGAATAATTGAAAATAGCTGATGGTATTCAATTCCTAAAACTTATATTTGCGGTTCTTAAAAAACAAACGAAACTTCCAATGAGAGCACTGGTGAGCATATTCGCTGCTTTACTTATTGTCATTTCACTGTACCAACTTTCTTTTACGTGGTTTGTCAACAGCCATGAATCGGCCATGGAAGCCAAGGCCAAAAGGCAGATAAACAGCCTTTATCCCTCGGCCGCTCAGAAATATCCCGGGAATAAAGAGGCCCAGGCCCTTTACCAGGATACTGTGGACGAGGCATTCAACCTTCGTAAAAAGCAATTGCTGGACAGCACAAGAGAGACAAAGATCACCTGGTGGGGTACGACCTACCAGAAATCCAAAGAGAGCGAGCTCCTGCTGGGCCTCGATCTGCAGGGCGGTATCAGTGTAACCCTGGACGTTGCATTGGATGGGCTGATCAAGGGTCTGGCCAATAATTCCCGTGACCCCCAGCTGCTGAAAGCGCTTGACCTTGCCAACCAAAAGAAGGTTTCCAGCTCCGGCAACCTCATTGATCTGTTTGCTCAATCTTATAAGGAGATAAATCCCAATGGCAAGCTGGCTCCTGTCTTCGCCAATGCCAATCGCAATAAGCTCAGGTTCGACAACTCTGACGATGCTGTGATCAGCTATCTGCATGGAATGGCCAGCGCAGCCATGAAACAAACATATAAAGTACTGCAGACCCGTATCGATAAGTTTGGAGTTGCGCAGCCCGGCATCAGCCTGGATGAGAACAGGGGCATCATCTCCGTCGAGCTGGCAGGCGCCACGGATCCGGAAAGGGTGCGTAAATATTTGCAGTCCACTGCCAACCTGCAGTTCTGGGAAGTTTACAACCTGGGCGAACTGGAAACGTCTGTGCTAAGCGCCGATAAAGCGCTGGAAAATTACCTCACTGGCGTCAAGGAGGATACCACGGCAGCCAAAACTGACACTGCGAAAAAAGATACGGCCGCAGCCAATGATCCCAACGCCCATCCGTTGCTGAACCAACGGGTGATCCATTTCATACAGCCACAGCAGGACCCCAAGACCGGACAGCCGCATTATGCTGCATCCCTGGCCCAGGTACTGCTGAAAGATACGGGCACGGTTAACCACTGGCTCAACAATCCCGTGGTACGCAACAACTTCCCACAGGACCTGAAGTTCCTCTGGGGCAAACAGGACATCGATGACGACGGCAAGGCCATACCCGCGCTGGAGCTATATGCCATCAAGACTATCCCCGGCACGGAGAAAGCCCGTATCGAAGGAACAGCCATCGAGGATGCGACCCAGGATTTCGACCCTATGACCAGCGAAGTGCTCGTAGAGATGAGCATGAACAAGCAAGGCGCGAAGGCATGGGCCGATATGACCACCAAGAATACAGGCAAGCCCATCGCCATTGTATTGGATGATATCGTCTATTCCGCCCCGTTCGTCAACGAGCCGATCACCGGCGGCCAGTCCAGGATCACCATGGGCCGCGGCCGTACCAACTCCACCCATACCATCGAGGAAGCGCAGGATCTTGCGAATATCATTAAGACCGGTAAGTTGGATGCCCCGGCCAAGATCGTACAGGAATATGTGGTAGGACCTACCCTGGGCAAGGAGGCCGTGCATGGCGGTACCATGGCCTTTGTTATCTCTTTCGTGGTGATCTTCATCCTCATGCTCGTCTATTACAACACGGCCGGATGGGTTGCAAATATCGCTCTGATATTGAACCTGCTGTTTACCATCGGGGTATTGAGCTCCCTGCATGCCACGCTGACAGCACCCGGTATCGCCGGTCTGGTACTGACCATCGGTATGGCAGTGGACACCAACGTTATTATTTTCGAGCGTATCAAGGAAGAGCTGACACGGGGCAAAAGCTACCAGCTGGCAGTAAGCGACGGCTATAAACGATCCCTGGCGCCTGTACTGGATGCGCACGTCACCACTTTGCTCACGGCGCTTATCCTTTTCTATTTCGGGCTTGGCCCGGTGCTGGGTTTCGCCACCACCCAGATCCTGGGTATCCTGCTTTCCCTGTTCTGCGGTATCCTGGTGTCCAGGCTGATCACGGATTTCTATACCAATAAGAACCGTCACTTTAAATATTTCACTCCCCTCTCCCGTCGCATCTTCAAACATGCTTCCTTCAAGTTCATCGAATACAGGAAAGTGGCCTATATCATCTCCGTTGTCGTGCTGATACTGGGCGTCAGTTCGTTCTTCCATGGTTTTAAAGAAGGCGTAGAGTTCAGGGGAGGCCGCAGCTATGTCATCAACTTCCACAAGCCCATAAAAGACGTTGAGGTGCGTGATGCGCTGAAGAAAGTAATGCCCGACGCCTCCATGGAGATCAAGACCTATGGCAGCAACGAGCAGTTTGAGATCACGACCGACTACCTCATTCAGCAAACGGGCAATTCTGTTGATTCATCTGTATTGCATCAACTGTTTACGGGCCTGAGCCCCTTGCTGACGCCGGGGATAACGTACGGGGAATTCGCAACGACAAAATATGTACAAAGCAACAAGACCGTACTGCCCACCATTTCCGATGATCTGAAGTCCGGCGCGGTCAAGGCCGTCATTTTCGCCATCATCATCATCTTCCTGTATATCTTTATCCGCTTCCGCGACTGGCGTTATTCGCTGGGAACGATCATCGCCCTGCTGCATGACGTATTCGTTACCCTGGCAGTGTTCTCTTTCCTTCATGAAGTTGTACCCTTCCCTCTGGAGATGGATCAGCATTTCATTGCAGCCGTCCTTACGGTGGTGGGCTTCTCCATGAACGACACGGTGATCGTATTCGACCGTATCCGGGAAGACAGCCGCCTCATGAAGGGGGCAAGCAATGCCACGATCATCAATAGAGCTATCAATGATACGCTGAGTCGTACGATCATGACCTCGCTGACCGTGTTCCTCACCATCCTGATCCTGTTCCTGGTAGGTGGTGAAGTGACCCGCGGATTTGCTTTCGCCATGCTTATCGGGGTGATCACGGGCACCTACTCGTCCATCTTCGTAGCGGCACCCTTCCTGGTGGATTTTGCCAAAGGCAAGCCCCTGGGCGCCGGGCAGGAACCCGCTGAGAAAGCTAAGGTGACACCGGCTACTACAGCTAAATCTTAATAAAATAGCATCAAAAAAAAAGGCGGATCGTTCGATCCGCCTTTTTTTTTACTTGTGGTGCACCGCTCTGTGATGATGTTTTACCTTATGATGGTGTTTATGATGAACGGGCTTATGCGTCTGGGCCATGGCCGCTCCTGTCATCATAACCAGTACCAATACAGACAAAAGGATCTTCTTCATATGATTTTCATTTTATTGGGTTAAAGCAACTTATTACGACTTTTTGGCGGCAGGAGCCTTATTTTCCTTGAACCGCTTGTCGGGCGTACCATCCTTTTTTACGTGCGTGGTGGCAGGCGCCGTCTTTGCCGCGTCCTTATTGGCTTTATATCGCATGTCAGCCGTACCGTCTTTCTTGGTCGGTCCGGCGGCAGGTTTGGCCGTACTCGATGTTGTTGCGGCAGCGGCAGGCTTGGGCGCTTTGGCTTTCTTAGGCGTTGTCTGTGCAAAGGTCATGCCGGTAAAGGCCATGAGCAGGCTGGCAATCAGGAAAAGTTTCTTCATAATTAGCATGTTTTTAATGTATTTATTCAACGTATACTATGTGAATTTATTTAAAGGCCGGGCGGCTGCCAAAAAAATCCCCGGGAATTAAATCGTATTTTTACTCATTAACCGGTTATTAACAATCGATTGTACATTAAGAAGATGCATATATTTTGGCTTTGTTAACTAGTACTTAACCATTTTCCTAAATTAGTAAGGATAAACCATAGCAATTTTGCATCCATGCGTTCGTCTACTTTAAAATGGATCGTCCTATCCGCCACTTTGCTGGCTGCGGTCATCATAACGGTCCAGCTTTATTGGCTCAATATGGTCTATTCCTACGAACAGCGCCAGTTCAACATCAATGTGGTGAAGAGTGTGCGCGGCTTGTTCGAGGACCTGCAGATGAATGATGCGCCCGGTATCAGTCTCCAGCAACTGATAAAAACACCCGGCAACAATTATTTCATCGTAAAGGCGGATACCATTCCCCCCAAGGACTCCCTCACCTTTTATCTCCAGGATGAATTTGCCCTTTTTGGCGTCCTCACCGATTGCAAGCTCGGTGCATACAGCTATGCAGATAAGAAATTCCTGTACGAGGAGTTCCTGCCTACCCCGGCATCCAGGTATCCCCCCTCCAGGGCGACATTACAGGACCTCCCTGTACTGCCCAACGACGGAGACTATATCGTCCTTTATTTCCCCCACCGGCATGAATATATCCTGGAGCAGATGGATTTCTGGATCATCAGCAGCGCCATCTTATTCATTGCGCTTATTGGGCTGGCGATCAGTCTGTTTTATTTCTACCGGCAGAAATTCCTCGCTGAAGTGCAAAAGGATTTTGTCAATAACTTCACCCACGAGTTCAAGACACCGCTGGCTGTCATGAAAATAGCTTCAGGGGTATTGGCCCAGGAAAATATCCTTCAGCAGCCTGACCGGCTGGAGCGGTATGCTGCCATCATCAAGAATCAAACCGAGCACCTGCAAAACCAGGTGGAGCAGCTGTTGAAAGCGGCCTCCTCAGAGTCGAAGAACCTGCTCCTGCAAAAGGAGAATATTGATGCCCATCAGCTGATCGAGCAGGCCCTCAGCAAAGTACAACCCCTCATAGAAGAGAAAAAGGCCAGGATCGAACTGAAAACTGACGAAGGCAACAGCGTACTCCATGCAGATAAGGCCCACCTGGAGCTGGCGGTCGTCAATTTGCTGGAAAATGCCCTGAAATACTCCCCCGAACCCCGTATCGTAGTGGAAACGGGCAGCGCTGATGCCGAATTTTATATTTCCGTAAAGGATAATGGCGTTGGCATCGAAAAAAAATATCTTAAAAGCATCTTTAAGAAATTTTACCGCGTACCTACAGGTGATATTCATAATGTAAAAGGATTCGGGCTGGGACTGAACTTCGTCAAACGGATCATCGATGCACACAATGGCAAGATCCGGGTCAATAGCCTGCCGGGTATTGGTACGGAATTCAGATTATTTATTCCTCTCAATTAAAGAATTATGCAACAGACCCCTAAAGTAAAAGTGCTCCTGGCCGAAGACGATCTTTCGCTTGGATATGTCATCAAGGATAATCTCGTCGACGCCGGCTATGAGGTGGTGCTCTGCCCTGATGGACAGACGGCTATCGAAAAATTCGATAAGAATGAGTTTTCCATCTGCCTGCTGGATGTCATGATGCCCAATAAGGACGGCTTTGCCGTTGCCAAAAAGATCCGGCAGCAAAGCGATATGGTGCCTATCCTTTTCCTGACGGCCAGGTCCATGGAAGAAGACAAGATAAAAGGTTTTCGCAGCGGTGCCGACGATTATATCACCAAGCCTTTTAGCATCCAGGAGCTGTTGATGCGGATGGAAGTTTTTATCCGGAGGACCCGGAAAATGCACTCCGACAAATCAGTTTTTTTCACCATCGGCAACCTGCAATTCTCCTACACGGACCTGAAGCTCACCATCGACACCGAAATATTCAATCTCACGCAAAAAGAAGCAGATCTGCTGAAATTCCTCTGCGAGCATTCCAACAGGATCTTAAAAAGAGAAGAGGTCCTGCTGAATGTCTGGGGCAAGGACGATTACTTTTTAGGCAGAAGCATGGACGTGTTTATCACCAAGCTAAGAAAGTATTTCAAAGCCGATCCTGACGTAAATCTGGAGACGATACACGGCGTGGGATTCCGTTTCAATACGCCGCAGGCTTAAATGCCTGTCCGGGGTACTTAACCCCTGATTAACAAGAATAACAAATAGTTTTGCCTCCTCAAAACGTTAAGCAAACCTATGTTTAAGAATCGGATCTTTTTGGTCTTATGTATTATTTTTTCAAGTGTTTTGCTCCGGGCCCAGCCCCGGCAGGATACAGTCCGCCTGACCTTGCCGGAAGCCGAAAAAATGTTCCTTGACAGTAATTTTCAGCTGCTGGCAGGCCGGTATAACATCGATGCCAGCAAAGCAATGATCATCCAGGCCCGCCTGTGGCCCAACCCGAATTTCAGCATCAGCCACGGTTTGTATTCGGGCCAGCTGAATAAGTTCTTTCCCACAGGCAGGAATGACGAAACGACGGTGAATCTGTCCCAGCTGATCCAGCTGGCCGGCAAACGTAACAAACAGGTGAAGCTGGCGCAGGCGGGCGCCCAGCTGACGGAATTCCAGTTCTTCGACCTGATGCGTACCCTGAAATATACGCTGAGGACGGATTTCTTTCACATTTATTACCTGGAGCAGTCCGTTAAAGTCTATGACGAAGAGATCAGGGCCCTCCAGCAGATAGTGAATGCTTTCAACGAGCAGGCCGGAAAGGGCTATATCTCCGAAAAGGAGGTCATCCGGATCCGTGCCCAGCTGTACGCTTTCCAGAGCGAATACAGCGACCTGGTCAGCCAGATCAATGACCTGCAAAGCGAGCTCCGACTCGTGCTGCAGGCAAAACCCGGTGTTTACCTCGATCCCGCCACGGACTCCACCCTCCTGGATAAGCTGGACCCCAGTCAATACCCATTGAGTACCCTGGTAGACTCCGCCTATCGCAATCGGACGGACCTGCAGATGGCACGGGCCAACACCAATATCAACCGGTTGAATTACAATTATCAGAAAGCATTGGCCGTACCCGATCTGACGCTGTCCCTGGGATATGATGAAGCCGGCAGCTTTCTGACCAACTACTATGGCATTGGCGCTTCCATTGATCTGCCGTTCTTCAATCGCAACCAGGGGAATATCAGGTCCGCCAAAGCCCAGATCGCCAGCTCGCTGGCTGCCGAAAAAAGCGCGCAGGCTACGGTGGAAGAGAATGTATCGGCCGCCCTTCAAAAAGCATTCGCACAGCAAAAGCTCTATCGTACCGTCGATCCGAAATTCTACGGAGATTTTTCCAGGCTGCTGCACGAAGTGGTCCTCAATTACCAGAGGCGCAACATCAGCATCCTGGACTTCCTGGACTTTTATGATTCCTATAAACAGAACACGCTACAGCTGAATTCGATCCAATTCAACAGGATCAGCGCTTTCGAGGACATAAATTATTACACTGGCACCAGTTTCTTCAACTGATCTGATAATCAAAAAAAACTTTGTGATGAACTATATTTTTAAACAATATGCGGCGCCTTTTATCATCGTTTCTTCCGCCTTATTGTTTTTTGCTTTACCCGGCTGCACCAGCGGCGCGGAGACCCCTGCAGCCGAAAAAGGGAAATATGTACTGCCCGATTCGTTAGCCCGGAGCATCCGCATAGACAGCGTGGTCAATTCCCGGGTGGTCAATTCCATTACCCTCACGGGCAAAGTGACCTTTAACGAAGATAATGTGGCGAAGATCTATCCTTTGGTCAGCGGGAATATTACAGACATAAAGGTCATGCTGGGAGATTATGTTCAGCAGGGACAAACCCTGGCCCTCATACGCAGTGGCGAGATGGCCGGCTACAGCAATGATCTTGTCACGGCAGAGACCAATGTCGCCGTAGCGAAGAAGAACCTGGAAGCGACCAGGGATATGTACAAGAGCGGGCTGGCTTCCGCCAGGGACTCCATCACAGCACAGGCCGGTTACGACCAGGCTAATGCTGCTTTGCGCAAAGCGCAGCAGGTATTGCAGCTCAATGGAGGCGGCCTGAATGGTCAATACCAGGTGAAAACCCCCATCAGCGGATTTGTCGTGGAAAAGCTGGCTACCAACAATATGTCCCTCCGCCCCGACAACAGCAGCAACCTGTTCACCATTTCGGACCTGAAGAACATCTGGGTGATCGCAAATGTATACGAGTCCAGCATCGCCCTGATCAGGCCCGGCGATAGCGTCAATGTGACCACCCTCTCCTATCCCGACAAGTTCTTCAAAGGAAAAGTAGACAAGATCATGAACGTCCTGGACCCTACCAATAAGGTCATGAAAGTGCGTATCGTGCTTGCGAACCCGGGATATCTGCTCAAGCCGGAGATGTTTGCAAACGTAATGCTCAACAATAAGGAGAACAAGCAGATGTTGTCCGTGCCCAGTACATCGCTGATCTTTGATCATAGCCAGTACTATGTCCTGGTGTATAAAAGCCCTTCGGATATCACCATCCGTGCCGTACAGGTAGGTGGTACCGTCGGGGACAAGACCTATATATCAGAAGGTCTTTCGGAAGGCGAGAAAGTCATCGGGTCCCAGGCCCTATTGATCTACCAGGAACTGAACAGCTAGTTCAACAAAAAAATTTCAGATGAACAAAGTATTAAAAAGCATTCTCGCTTTTTCTCTCAAGAATAAATATTTCATTTTTTTCGCCACGGCCCTGCTGGCCGTATACGGCTACTTTACCTTCCAGAAAATGCCTATCGAGGCATTTCCGGATGTTACCAATACGGAGATCACCATCATCACGCAATGGCCCGGGAGAAGCGCCGAAGAAGTAGAGAAGTTCGTGACCATTCCCATAGAGATCACGCTGAATCCCGTACAGAAAAAGACCAGCCTCCGGAGCACGAGTATCTTTGGGCTCTCTGTTGTAAAGCTGATATTCGACGATGACGTGGCGGACAGCTATGCACGTCTCCAGGTGAATAACCTGCTGCCCAATGCGGAGCTGCCCGAAAACATCAACCCCCAGGTGCAGCCGCCCACCGGCCCCACAGGGGAGGTATTTCGCTATACACTTGAAAGCAGTTTCCGCAATCCCCGTGAATTAAAAACCTTACAGGATTGGGTGGTCGATCGCGAGCTGCGTTCCGTCCCGGGTATCGCCGACATCGTCAGCTTCGGGGGAATGGTAAAGACGTACGAGATCAGGGCTAATCCCCAGAAGCTGGCCGACCTGGGCATTACCCCCCTGGATATATCCAATGCCGTAGGCAAAAGCAATATCAACATTGGCGGGGATGTCATCAATAAGAACTCCCAGGCCTATGTGGTACGGGGCATCGGCATTCTGAATGACATCAACGAGATCAAGAACATCATCGTCGAGAACATCAACGGCATCCCGATCCTGGTAAAAGATATTGCGGATGTGGAGATCTCCAATCTTCCCCGGCTTGGCGAGGTGGGCAGGTCTGACGCCGTCGACAGCTCCGGGCACAGGACACTGCGCAACAATCCCGATGCCGTCGAAGGGATCGTCCTCATGCGCAAGGGGGAAAACCCCGATGAGGTGATCAAGGGCCTGAAGACAAAAATAAAAAAACTGAATGAACGGGTGCTGCCTTCAGACACCCATATCGTGCCCTTTTACAACCGGGAAGACCTCATCCATTACGCCACACATACAGTGCTGCACAACCTGATAGAAGGTATTCTGCTGGTGACCCTGATCGTATCCCTTTTCATGTTCAACTGGCGGACAACGCTTATCGTGTCCATTATCATTCCACTCTCCCTGTTGTTTGCCTTCATCTGCCTCAACCTGATGCATATGTCGGCCAACCTGCTGTCCCTGGGGGCCATCGACTTCGGGATCATCATCGACGGGGCGGTGGTCATGGTAGAAGGGCTCTTCGTCCTGCTGGACCATAAGGCAAAAGAGGTGGGTATGGACAGGTTCAACAAGCTGGCCAAGATGGGTATGCTACGGAAGAAAGGAGCCGAATTGGGGAAGGCCATCTTCTTTACCAAGCTGATCATCATCACGGCCCTGCTGCCCATCTTCTCTTTCCAGAAAGTGGAGGGCAAAATGTTCACGCCGCTTGCCTATACGCTGGGGTTTGCCTTATTGGGAGCGCTGATCTTCACATTGACGTTGGTGCCTGTTTTGGTGAATGTATTGCTCCGGAAGAACGTCCGGGAAAAACACAACCCTTTTACCCATTTTCTGCAGGCAGTCATCATGCGGTCCTTCCGTTTTGTCTTCCGTCATAAGAAAGCCTCGATCCTGGTGGCGATGGCAGTGATCGTAGCAGGACTATATTCTTTTAAGTTCCTTGGTTCGGAGTTCCTGCCGGAGCTGAATGAAGGCTCTATCTGGGTGCGCGCCACCCTACCCTACAGCATTTCCCTGGACTCCTCCGTAACGCGTGCAACACAGATGCGGGCGATCATGATGAAATTTCCGCAGGTGAAAAGGGTCATGTCGCAGACAGGGCGTCCCGATGACGGCACAGATGTGGCGGGCTTCTATAACAATGAATTCGGCGTCTCGCTGTATCCCCAGGAAGAATGGGATCCCAAAATTTCCAAAGATGAGCTGATCGAGCAGATGCGGCAGGCATTGGCCGTAGTGCCAGGTGCAGAACTGAACTTCTCACAGCCCATCATGGACAACGTGGAAGAGGCCGTTTCGGGCGTCAAGGGTTCCATTTGTGTAAAGATCTTCGGAGACTCGCTGCAGTATATGGAAGATCAATCCAACCAGGTATATAACATATTGAAAAATATCCGGGGCATCGAGGATCTCGGGGTGATCAAGAACATCGGCCAGCCGGAGCTGGACATTGATCTGGACCAGAGCAGGATGGCTGTATACGGTGTGTCGGCGGCCGATGCCAATGCTGTGGTCGAGATGGCCATAGGAGGCAAGGCTGTGACCCAGCTATACGAAGGGGTTAGGAAGTTTGACATCCGCATACGGTTCCCCGAAGACTTCCGGGCCACGGAAGAAGACATCGGCAATTTGCTCGTGCCCACGCAAGGCGGTTCCAAAGTACCCATCCGTGAAATTGCCAGGCTCACACAAAAGACCGGTCCCTGCCTGATCTTCCGGGATGACAATGAACGATATTCCGCCATCAAATTCTCTGTAAGGGGAAGGGATATGGGCAGCACCATCGCGGAGGCCCAGGAAAAGGTAGGCAGCGCGGTGAAGCTGAAGAAAGGCTATAGCATGGTATGGCAGGGTGATTTCGAGAACCAGCAGCGCGCATCCAAACGCCTGGTCCAGGTGGTCCCCATCAGCCTGCTGCTGATCTTCCTGTTGCTCTTCGTCATGTTCGGCAACCTGAAAGATGCCGGCCTGGTATTCCTTAATGTTCCATGCGCCGTCGTGGGTGGTATTATCGCCTTACTGATCACAGGAACGAACTTCAGCATTTCCGCGGGCATCGGGTTCATTGCCCTGTTCGGTATCTGTATCCTGGAAGGCGTGTTGCTGATCACGGCTTTCAAACATAATTTAGAGCGGATAAAAGGCCTGGAAAGTCCTTTGTATACTTCCATCAAGCTGGGGGTTAACGACCTGATCCGCCCTGTTCTGATGACGGCCCTGATGGCCACCATCGGGTTGCTGCCGGCCGCCATTTCCACCGGCATAGGCTCGGAAAGCTCCAGGCCCCTGGCCAGGGTGGTGATAGGTGGATTGCTTTGCGCCACTGTCTTTTCACTCCTGATCTTCCCGCTGGCATTCTTCTGGGCTTACAGGAAAGTGGACACCAAACACGACGGATAAAACTTAAGGGCCGGGCATCCGCCCGGCCCTTAAGTTCATATATTTGCTACATGTTTGGAAAACCATGTATCCTACGACTGGCTATCCTCCTGCTGATGAGCAGTCCTGTTGCAGCCCAGGATTTTTTCAAGCCCTCCCCTTCCTATAACCCCGGCCGGGTAAATGGAGTGGTCATCGCAGAAGCTGCTATTGGAACAGCTGTCACCATCGGGCTCAACTACCTCTGGTATAAGAAATTCCCACGCAGCAAATTTCATCTTTTCAACGACAACAATGAATGGCTGAATATGGACAAGGTGGGCCATGCCACCACGGCATATAATATTGCGGCCATACAGACGGACCTGCTGCGGTGGGGAGGCGTGCGACCGGGTGTAGCGGCACTCGCCGGCACATTGACGGCACTTGGATTCCTCACCATGGTCGAGATCATGGACGGACATTCCGTCAAATGGGGGTTCTCCAAAGGAGATATGCTGGCCAACCTTGCCGGCTGCGCCCTTTTCGAAAGCCAGCAGCTCATGTGGGGACAACAACGCATCAGCCTTAAATATTCCTACCATCATACTTTATTTGCACATTATCTGCCCGGGGAGCTGGGGCGCAACCTGCCGCAGCGCATGCTAAAGGACTATAATGGCCAGACCTATTGGCTGTCCGTGAACATCGGCTCTTTTTTGCCCGCCAGCAGCGGCTTCCCCAACTGGCTGAACCTGTCCGCCGGCTATGGCGCCGAAGGGATGATCGGCGGGGTAAAAAATCCTACAACCATCAATGGCCAGCCCATTCCGTCATTTAAACGTTACCGGCAATTCTATTTTGGCTTCGATACCGACCTCTACCGGGTGAACGGCCTGTCACCACTGTCCACCACCCTGCTGAAGCTGAACCGTACCTTTAAGATGCCGGCGCCCGCCATCGAGTGGAATCAACAAGATGGTTCCAAATGGCATTGGATTTATTTTTAGGGTTTTATGGCGGCTCCGCATAATCTGATCCCGCTTTCATTCGTTACTTTTGCTCACAATTAAAATTTGCTGAATGAATTCCAACCAGCTCCTTATCGCCATCGCCTTTGCCACCCTGGTAGCCGGGGCATTGGTTTACCTGTTCCTCAAACAACGCAGAGAGATCAAACAGGCACAGCAGCGGGAGCCCGGGAATGGAAATGAAAGCAGCGCTACCCGGCAGCTGCAGTTGCAGGCTTACGAACGCCTGATCCTGCTCACCGACCGGATCGCTTTGCCTAATCTTATTCAACGGGTGAATACGCCCGATCTCAGTGCCCGGGAAATGCAGAGCCTCCTCATTCACAGCATCCGGCAGGAATTTGAGCACAATATCACGCAGCAGATCTATGTTTCTGCGGAAGCCTGGGATGCCGTCCGGAATTATAAAGAGCAGAATCTACTCATTATCAACCAGGTAGCCTCTTATTTGCCGGCCGAGGCCTCAGGACCGGAATTGAACAAGCATTTGCTGGAGCTGCTGATGCAAAGCCCGAAAGCTTCTCTGCAGAACATCGTTTCGGATGCGCTGAGCTATGAGGCCAAGAAGCTGATGTAATGCGCCTGGGTGCTTAATAGTACCTTTAAGCCTAAAATATGCCCGGAAAAAAAATATACACCGACAGCGGGATCGAAATAAATGAAGTGTACTCGACGGCTGATCTTGCCGGATCGGTTCCCAGCGACGCACTGCCAGGCGAATTCCCCTATACCAGGGGCGTCCAGCCCGACATGTACCGGGGCAAGCTATGGACCATGCGCCAGTATGCCGGCTTCAGCACGGCAGAAGAAAGCAATGAACGTTACCATTACCTGCTGAGCCAGGGTGTGATGGGGCTAAGCGTGGCCTTCGACCTGCCCACGCAGATCGGCTATGACAGCGATCATCCCCTCTCCGAGGGTGAGGTAGGCAAGACGGGTGTAGCCATCGATTCCATCGAGGACATGGCCACCCTTTTCAAGGGTATCCGGCTGGAAGACGTCTCCACCTCCATGACCATCAACGCCACGGGGTACATCCTGCTGGCCTTCTATACGGCGCTGGCCAAACAGCAGGGTGCGGACCTGAAGAAGATCTCCGGCACTATCCAAAACGACATTTTAAAAGAGTATGCCGCCAGGGGCACCTATATCTATCCCCCCAAGCCCAGCATGCGCATCATTACAGATATTTTCGAATGGTGCAGTCATGAGCTGCCAAAATGGAATACCATCTCCATATCTGGCTACCATATCCGCGAAGCAGGTAGCACTGCCGTGCAGGAGATAGCTTTTACGCTCAGCAACGGGAAGGCCTATGTGCAGGCGGCAATGGCAAAGGGGCTGGATATTAATGTCTTTGGCAAGCGGCTGTCCTTCTTTTTCAATGCGCATAACAACCTGTTCGAAGAAGTGGCCAAATTCCGGGCTGCCCGAAAGATGTGGGCCATCATCATGAAAGACCTGGGAGCTACGGACCCGGGAGCCATGAAACTACGCTTTCATACGCAGACAGGAGGCAGCACCCTTACGGCCCAGCAACCCATGAACAATATTTCCCGGGTGACGGTGCAGACGCTCGCGGCCGTATTGGGCGGGACGCAGTCCCTGCACACCAACGGCTATGACGAAGCCCTGAGCCTTCCCACTGAAGAGGCAGCGAGGATAGCGCTCCGGACACAGCAGATCGTCGCTTTTGAGAGCGGCGCTCCCGAGACGGCAGACCCCCTGGCAGGCAGCTACTTTGTCGAGTCACTGACCCATGCAGTGGAAGAACAGGCCTGGAAGCTGATGAACCAGATCGATGCAATGGGTGGCAGCGTCAGCGCCATCGAACAGGGCTTTATCCAGGAAGAGATCGCGCGGAGCGCTTATACATATCAGCGGCAGGTGGAGACGGGTGAAAAGATCATCGTTGGCGTCAACAAGTTCCAGGTACAGGAAACAGGCTCGATCCCCTTATTCAGGGTGGATGACTCCATCCGGCAGGTCCAGACGGAAAAGCTGGCTTCGCTGCGGAAAAGAAGAGACCCCGCCCGTTGTGATTCCATCCTGCAGGAGCTCAATGATAAGGCCGCTTCCGGCGAAAATATCATGCCTGTCGTAGTCGAGGCCGTAGAGCGATCCTGCACCCTGGGGGAGATCGCCGATACCCTGCGGGAAGTTTTCGGAGAATATAAATAAGCTTTTTTACCCTTCTAATATACGAACGCCCGGCTGCTGATCCGCCCTTCGCTGGAAAGGGTCAGGATATAAATACCATGGGGATGATCGAATGCAATATCCGACTGTATATCCCCGGCCTGGCCACTTACCATCTGACGTGTCAGCGGCTTGCCATCCTGCGACCAGATGCTGACCTGGTAAGTGCCGGCTCCTCCCAGGTGGAGAAAGGTCTTCACCGAATTCCCCTGCGCAGTCACTCCCCTGATGGCAGTTTGCCCTTTCTCCTCCACCTTTACAGGTACTATTGCCGAATAATACGCACTGCCATCTGATAGGGTTGCAGCCAGGCGGTAGTAAACGATGGCTGCGCTTACAGGCGCTGCGTCGATATAGGTAGTGGCGCTCTCTGTCCTGAAGACGGGCGTGAAATCCGTCCCATTGGAGGAGCGTTGAACGATGAATTGCGTGCCCCCGGAAAAACCATCGGTACTCCATTGTAAGCTGATATGCTTCTCACTATTGACGCGGGCTGCGAGGTCGATGGATTGTGCTGCCAGCACACCGGCATTCGACTGCCCCTGGACACTGATGTTATCGAAGACAAAGCGGCTGGTGCCACCTGAATTGATGGTCGTGTTATAGCCATACAGCCTGAAAGTGACAGTGGAAGGAATGGACTGGAAAGCAGCCGGCAGCGCAACGGTAAAGGTGGCATAATTAATGGTCATGCTGCCAGTCGCGATATCCGTGGCATAATTGTCCAGGCTGCTGCGCAAGCTCCAGCTATTGGGACCGGCGCCCTGGGGAGTACCTGTATTACTGCGGCGTTGGATAAGGGTCACTGTATTCAGCACCAGGTAATGACCTGTACTGGCCGTGAGCGTGAATTGTACATAGCCGTTTGCATCGGGCGTATTTGCCGCTGTCCAGCCACCTTCGCCATACCACTCGGAACCGCTGTTGAAGGAGCTGCTGGTGATGGAAGAGCCAAGGGAAATGGCGCTTATGGAGAGATGACTTCCGGCCGTACCACTCAGGCTGGAATTGAGCGGCCAGTTACCGGCGTTCTGTGCTTGCATACTGATAATTGTGCATAAGGTGATAAGAAGGGTCAGGATCGTTTTCATACATATCGATTATTGCCTAAGGATAGACAATCCACCTGCCAATTGACATTTCACTCGCAGTCAACAGCGTATAATTTCTTCTTTTCTATATATATTCCCAAAAAAGGAGCGGAATTCCCTTAACAAGGCCAGTCCGGTAATGGGAATGATGCCATCGGCTTGTTTTTCCATAAAGATAAATATTGCGAAGAGCGCTGTGGAATCGTGAAACAGGCGTGTCTCAATATAAACACATCACCATGGACATACAGCAAATCTCACGGGCGGATATACTCGACATTTTGTTCGATGGCCGCAACAAGGATTATGGCGCTTATCAATTGCGCAAAACGTATAACAAAAGGCTGACCAGAGCGCTGGCCGGTATGGCATCCATCTGCCTGCTATTGATCGGCGGTTATACATTGGCGGGAAGATCGCATGCGAACGTTAAGCCACTGGACAACCCAACGGACGTCACCCTGACCGATGCGCCGAAGGAGAAGGAAAAGATCATTATTCCTCCGGTGATCCCTAAGCCCCAGCCGCAGGTGGCAACGATCAGGAACACTATTCCCCGCGTCGTACCCAATGACCAGGTCAGGCCGGAAGATGTTCCGCCACCTGACGAGAGCCTTAATGATGTGAAGATCTCCAATTCAACCAGACAGGGTACCGCGGATGATGGCTCGGTAGGCCCTCCTACCAATGGCACAGGCGCCGGCACCGTGATCGAAGCGCCCAAGCACGATGATGAGATCGACAAGATCTGGACCAAAGTAGAGATCGAATCCTTCTATCCTGCGGGCATGCCGGCCTGGCTGCGATTTGTATCCAAGAATTTCCATGTGCCGGATGAAGCCATCAACAACAACGTAGCAGGCACCGTCGTCGTCCAGTTCGTCGTTGATAAGGAAGGGAATGTCAGCGACGTGCACGCAGTGGAGGGACCGCAGGAATTGAGAGCCGAAGCCGAGCGTGTCATTAAGAAAAGCGGCAGATGGACGGCGGCTGTCCAGAATGGGGCCAAGGTCAATTCTTACAAAAGACAACCCATCACCGTGAAGCTTGATAGTGAATAAGCTACCCTTCTTTTGCTAATTCTCCCGGGCCGCCACTGGCGGTTTCGGGCATTGCAGGCAGGGCAGGCTCCGTCGTAAGCGATGTATCCAGCTCCTTGTGAATTTTCATCAACAGGCCCATATTATTCTCCAGTTTCCCCGACAGGTCGGCAATTTTTTCCTGCGCCTGCGCCAGCTCCCATTTCAGCGCTTCTATCGTTGCTGCCCGTTGGTCCAGCTGTACCTTAAGCGCGCTCATCCGCTCATCTGACTGCACCCTGTATTCCTCAAACTTCTCTTTCATCCAGAGCAGTCCCTTGTACAGACCATCACCCTCCGGCTGTTCCAGTTCAGGGGGCATGGATCCTGCAGATCCCGGCAATGCGCCTGCTTCCAGCGCCAGACGGGGGGCCTGCCTTTTCCGTCGATGGTGTATATAAGTGGTAATCAGCAGGACGATCACAAAGATGGGCAGGAAGACCCAAAGCACAATCCGCAGGAATTGCCCTAGCTCAAACAGGCTGATGGCCAGTAGATGCATGCCGGTTAATTTTAAGTAAAGCTGATTACATATTGTCCTGCAATTACTTATGAATTATTAAGTTACCTTTCGACAGTAGCGGTAATAGGGGGAATGGACCCTTTGGAGCAATAATAGGGCCAAAACAGGGAATGTGTTCACGCCAAAAAACGAACCATTGACCGATGGCATTTCCGGAAATTTGCCGTTTGCATAAATTGGGTTTTGGATGGCTGTTTTTAGCACAAATTTGGAGTCCAAGGATTATCTATACATCTTAAAATCGAATAATCATGAACCTCAAAAAAATGATCGCCCCTGTCGTCCTTATCATCGGGCTGCTGTCTTTTTCCCAGACCTATGCGCAGCGAGGGGATACAGCCGCCATGCGCCAGCGCCAGGAAGCCATGATGAAAAAAATGCAGGACGACCTCAAGCTCACTCCTGTACAGGTGGATTCTTTGAATGCCATTCAGAAGGAGTTCCAGCCCAAAATGCGTGAGATCTTTATGGATCAGTCCCTCAGCAGGGAAGACAGGCAGGCAAAAATGCAACCGTTGAATGACGAACGGAACAAACGGGTCCAGGCTGTGCTTGGAGACGACCTTTATAAGAAGTACCAGCAGTGGATGCAGGACAACCGGCCACAACGTAGAAATTAATAAAAAAAGAGCGCCGAAAGCGCTCTTTTTTTATGGTATTATCCTTTCTTTTGTTCTTTGGCCCAGTTGTCCCGGAGCGTCACCGTCCGGTTGAAGATCATTTTGTCTTCCGAACTATCCTTATCCAGCGTAAAATATCCCTTACGCAGGAACTGGTAGCGATCATCAAATTTCGCGTGACTGAGCGCCGGCTCCGCATAGGCCGCAGGCAGCGCCTGAAGGGAATCGGGATTGATATAATCCTTAAAATCCCCTTCTTCGCTGGCAGGGTTCTCCACCCTGAACAGGCGGTCGTACAGCCGCACTTCCGTAGTGATGGCATGCCGTATGCTCACCCAATGGATGGTGGCCTGAACTTTTATATTGGCATTCTCCCCACCGCTTTTGCTGCCCGGAAGATAAGAGCAACGGAGCTCGGTAATATTGCCTGCCGCATCTTTGAGCACTTCATCGCACTGGATGATATAGGCGCTTTTCAGTCTTACTTTCTGTCCCGGTGACAGACGGAAGAACTTCTTTGGCGGAACCTCCATGAAATCCTCCCGCTCGATATACAGTTCCCCACTGAAAGGGATATCCCTGTACGTGGTTTCCGGGTCTTCGGGATTATTTTCGCTTTTCAGGATCTCTTCATCTTCCGTATAATTTGTCAATACAACCTTCACGGGGTCGAAGACCACCATACGGCGCATGGCGATCCTGTTCAGGTGTTCTCTGATACAAAATTCCAACAGTCCTACTTCGATAAGATTGTCTCTTTTCTGCACACCTATCTTGTCTGCAAAACTACGGATGCTTTCCGGTGTATACCCCCTGCGCCGCAGACCGGCGATCGTAGGCATACGGGGATCATCCCATCCTGTGACATGCCTGTCATTCACCAGTTGCAGGAGTTTCCGTTTGCTCATCACCGTATAGCTGAGATTCAGCCGGGCGAACTCATATTGATGGGAAGGAAAGATCTCCAGCTTGTCGATGAGCCAGTCGTACAGGGGCCGGTGAGGCACGAATTCCAACGTACAGATGGAATGGGTGATGTTTTCAATGGAATCGCTCTGTCCGTGGGCAAAGTCATACATCGGATAGATACACCAGGCGTCACCCGTACGGTGATGATGAGCATGCTTGATCCTGTACAGGATAGGATCCCGCATATGCATGTTGGGAGAGCTCATATCGATCTTTGCCCTTAGCACTTTTTCCCCATCCTTGTATTTCCCGGCGCGCATATCCGCAAAGAGCTGCAGGTTCTCTGCGATGCTCCTGCTGCGATAGGGACTATCCTTACCGGGCTCCGTAGGTGTGCCTTTCAGCTGCGCGATCTGTTCGCTGCTGCTGTCATCTACATAGGCCAGGCCTTTTTCGATGAGCGTGACGGCAAACTGGTATAGTTGTACGAAATAATCGGAAGCATATAGTTCATTGGCCCATTCAAATCCCAGCCAGCGGATGTCGGCCTTGATGTTGTCCACATATTCAACATCCTCGGTCACGGGGTTGGTGTCGTCAAACCGGAGGTTCGTCTTACCCCCATATTTCTGGGCCAGACCAAAGTTGAGGCAGATGGACTTGCTATGACCAATGTGCAGATAGCCATTGGGTTCCGGGGGAAAACGGGTGAGAATGGTCTTATATTTACCTGCTCCCAGGTCCTCTTCCACTATTTCCTCCAAAAAATTCAGGGATTTTTCCTCTTCTTTTTTGATCTCATTCATGCTGCGAATTTACGATTTACGAGGCAGGTGGACAAACTCAGCCGGCCCTTTTCCCGAACAGCAGGCTGCCGATCCGGACCATATTGCCGCCCTCACGGATGGCGATCCTGTAATCGCCGCTCATACCCATGGAAAGCAGGAAAAGTTGATCCGGGGAAGACTGCGCTTTACCGAAATGCTGGTCGAAAAGGGCTTTCAATCCTTTGAACTCCTCCTGTACCTTGCTTTCGTCCTCCGTAAAGGAGGCCATGCCCATCAGTCCCCGGATACGAATGTGCGTAAAATCCTGCGGTGTCGTTCTGATGGCCTGCAGCACTTCTTCCAGCTCGGCGGCATCCAATCCAAACTTGGTCTCTTCCCGGGCGATATGCACCTGGAGAAGACAGGGGATGGTCCGGTGGTGGCGGGCCCCTTGCTTATGGATCTCCTTCAGCAGGCGAAGACTGTCCACACCATGGATCAAATGAACGAAGGCTGCGATATATTTCACCTTATTGGACTGGAGATGACCTATGAAATGCCAGCGGATATCCGCCGGCAACCGGGCCTGCTTGTCCACCAGCTCCTGGACATAATTCTCCCCGAAATCCCTTTGTCCCAGGTCGTACAAGGCCCTGATATCGTCTATGGGTTTGGTCTTGGAGACCGCGACAAGCTGCACACCAGGTCCCAGCTCGTCAAGGATGGATGTATACGCCGACTTGTCGATCATGCGGCAAAGTTACTACAAACGAATCGGAGATTCGTGTCCAAAGGACAGACATTAGATTTATCCTGAAAACGGGGTACATTTCAGGAGACCCGTTTTCAGGATTTTAATATGCTCCTGCTGATAACAATGCGCTGTACTTCACTGGTACCTTCATAGATCTGGGTGATCTTGGCGTCCCGCATCAGCCTTTCCACATGGTATTCCTTCACATAGCCATACCCCCCGTGCACCTGCACCGCCTCCGTGGCCGTCCACATGGCCGTCTCGGAAGCATAGACCTTTGCCATAGAGGCGCTGAGGGTAAAATCGAGATGGTTGTCCTTTTCCCAGGCTGCACGAAGGCACAGCAGGCGGGAAGCCTCGATACGGGTAGCCATATCCGCCAGCTTGAACTGGATGATCTGGTGATTCATGATCTCCTTTCCGAAGGCCTTTCTCTCTTTGGAATATTGCAATGCCAGCTCGTAAGCCCCGCTGGCGATACCCAGGGCCTGGGAAGCAATGCCGATGCGGCCTCCGCTGAGGGTCTTCATGGCGAACGTAAAACCGAACCCGTCCTCCCCTATCCTGTTCTCCTTCGGTACTTTCACATCGGTGAACTGGATACTGTGCGTATCGCTGCCCCTGATACCTAATTTATTTTCCTTGGCGCCGACCGTCACGCCGGGCGAATTCTTTTCCACGATGAAAGCATTGATGCCATGACTGCCTTTTGCAACATCCGTCTGCGCCATGACCAGGTACACGGAGGCCGAGCTGCCATTGGTGATCCAGTTCTTCGTACCGTTGAGCAAATAATGATCCCCCTTATCCTCCGCAATGGTCCGCTGTGACGTGGCATCGCTGCCGGCCTCGGGCTCGCTGAGCAGGAAAGCGCCGATGTAGATCGCTCCGTCCTTGCGTCCCTGGGCTAAAGGGACCAGGTATCGCTGCTTTTGCGCTTCTGTTCCGTATTTTTCCAGTCCCCAGCACACCAGGCTGTTGTTTACACTCATGCACACGCTGACGCTGGCATCTATCTTGCTGATCTCTTCCATGGCCAGCACATAGCTGATAGTATCCATCCCGGCCCCGCCATACTTCGGATCTACCATCATCCCCATAAAACCCAGCTCTGCCAGCTTGCATACCTGCTCTTTCGGAAAACGCTGGTGCTCGTCCCTGTCGATCACACCGGGCAGGCATTCGGTGCGGGCAAAATCCCTGGCGGCCTTCTGTATCATCAAATGTTCTTCGGATAGTTGAAAATGCATACGATGAAAGAATTTTTGCCAAAAATAAAAGAAAGTTGTTTAGTAAACTAACAGTTGTAAGTTTTTTTGGACAAAACTGGACACAGCAGGGATGGAAGGCAATTACCGGCCGGTTACTGTCTCCGGGGATCTATATAACGCACCTGTGGGCCTATCTTCTCGTGGAGGAGCGCAATGACGGTCTTGAAAATAACGATGAACAGACCTGCCTCTTCTTCAGTGAAATTACTGCTCTCGTCATCCCCTTCGTTGTAAATAATGGCAGCGACGAACTGCAATAATTCCGGCTGGCAGAACGAATCCATGATCTCCATAGCATCCGTCTCGTCAAATCCATCGTGGAAGACCTCTTCCATCTCCTCGAACTCAGCATTGAAGGATCTTTCGAACTCCTCCTCCGTAACGGCAGGAATATGCTGCTGGAGCTCGCGGAAACTCAATAGTATAATAGTGAGGATATAAGCTACATCTTCACGGGCATCTGCCACTTTCAGCTCCCTGCTTTCACCCAGCACATATCCCACCAGGGCCGGCTGCTCTTTGGCAAACTCGTCCCATACCTTCCCGATCTGGTCTTCATCCATATGTTGGATCCGATGATTGATAGAATCGATCGCATCCTCGGTGATTCTTGTCATTCCGTATTTTTCCCAAACCTACATTTAAAATGCTTAACGGACAAAACACGGTGCAGGTGGAGGCAAAATACCTACCTTTGCCGCTATGCTGTCCCAACGTATTCATAAGCATTTACTCTTATGGATATTGACGACTGTTAAAAACAATTGCCCATGCCCAAACATCATACCCCTAAGATACAAGTATCCGTGTCCTCCGAGATCGGCAGGTTGCGACGCCTGCTGGTGCACAGTCCTGACAGCGGGCTGGGGAAAGTCGTCCCTTCCAAAGCACAGGACTGGCTCTTTGAGGATATTGTCCACCTGGATACCATTCGCAGAAAAGAATATGACTATTACACAAAGATCCTCCTCTATTTCCTGGACCCCGAAAAGATAAAAGGAAGACTGGCGGAGGTAGACCGCGAAGAGAACAAACGGGCCTTTTATAAGCCCGGCGATGACAGGTTCTTCCGCAGCGATAAGGTAGTGGAACTGCAATGGCTGCTGGCCGACATCCTGCTGGATCATGAGATCAAGCTGAAGCTGGTGGCTTCCGTCTGCGCCATCGAAGGATGCTCCTATGAAAAGCAAAAGGAATTGCAGCAACTGTCACCCGTGCAGTTGTCCAAGACCTTCATCAGCGGGACGACGACGGATGATATCATGCTGTTTGCGCCTATTCCTAATTTTATTTTTACCCGTGACATCGGTATCGTTATCAATAATTATGTACTGCTGAACAAGCCGGCAAAAAAAGCCCGCACCCGCGAAGCCTTGCTCGCAAAATACATTTTCTTCAATCATCCCCTGTTTGCCGAATACCAGGATAAGATCATCGAGCTGGCGGATACACACCATCATTTCCTGCTGCCACGCGAGGGCGATGACAAAAAGGTTACGCTGGAAGGCGGGGATGTCATGGTGGTCAGCAAAGATCATTTATTGATCGGCGTCAGTGAACGGACGTCCCTGGAGGCTGCCCACCAGGCCATCAAGGTATTGTTTGAAAAAAACATAGTCAAGAAAATAACGATCATCAAGATCCCGAAAAAAAGGGATTATATGCATATCGACACCATCTTTACCCAGGTAAAGCGGAATGTATGGATCCTGCTGGGCAATTTTTCCAGGAAGACGATAAAACATGAGGATGAGGATACAGTCCAACGAATACTGGAGAACAATAAGAAGGAAGACAAAATGAAGATCATACAATTCCGGAAAAAGGACCCCGGCAACCCTGAATATTTCGAAAATCTGGAGGACCTGCTTACGGACATCAGCAGGAATGACCTGGAATGCACTGAAAAGGTCCGTTTCCTTTACTCCGGCAATAATGAATTCCCTTTCGATGCGCGGGAGCAATGGACGGACTCCTGCAACCTGCTTGCCCTTAAGGAAGGCGTCGTGCTGGGCTATGACAGGAATGACAAGACGGTCGAGGCCTTCAGGGCCAATGGCTTTTCCGTCATACACGCGCACGAGCTCATCGCTGCTATGGAAAGCGGGGACACCGACCCGGACGAACTGGAAGATACGCTGATCCTGATGCCTTCCGCAGAGCTATCCAGGGCACGGGGAGGCTTCCATTGTATGAGCATGCCCCTATATAGAGAAGATATCTGACCTCGTATGCAAACTACCTCCCACATATTGATGATACGGCCGGTGAATTTCAGCTTCAATGCCGAGACGGCCGTGAATAATACCTTTCAGTCAGCTGTCAGTGATCATCACACGCAGGAAAAGGCACTGGCTGAGTTCGAAGATTTTGTGCAAACGCTCCGTGACAATGAAGTGGACGTTACTGTGATCGAAGATACACCCGAGCCTTATACGCCGGATTCTATTTTCCCCAACAATTGGATATCCTTCCACCAGGAAGGCATCGTCTGTCTTTATCCCATGTATGCGCAGAACCGGCGGCTGGAAAGAAAGCCCGGGGTACTGCAGCAGCTGACGAAAAAATTCAGGATAGATGCGACAGTGGATCTCAGCGGTTATGAAAAGGATGCGCTTTTCCTGGAAGGCACGGGCAGCATGGTATTGGACAGGGAACAGCGCATTGCGTATGCTTGCCTGTCCCCCAGGACAGACAGGCAGGTGCTGGAAGATTTCTGCATAAAGATGGACTACCAGCCGGAAGTGTTTCTTGCAGTGGATGCCTCCAACAATCCCATTTATCATACGAACGTGATGATGTGCGTTGCCGACCGCTATGTAGTGATCTGTCTGGATTCCATACCGGAATCCTTTCAGCGGGAACATGTGGAAGCCACCATTCATGGGACGGGAAAAGAGATCATTCCTATCTCGCTGGACCAGATGAACCATTTTGCCGGCAATATGCTGCAGGTGCATAGTGCCCGCGATGAGAAACTGCTGGTCATGTCCTCCCAGGCTTTCGCATCGCTCTCCGTTGAACAGGCAGAAAAGCTGCGATCGTATAATCGTATCATCCATTCCTCCCTGATGACCATCGAGACCAATGGCGGTGGCAGCGCCCGCTGCATGCTGGCGGAGATCCATCTGCCGATCCATTAGCGGCACGCGATATCAGAAGAGGGTTAAAGGCTTTGCGTCCTCTTCGTGGTGGAGCTTGGGCGGTGCCAGGTTTGTACCGCATTTCTTGTTGAATTGCTCAATGGCATAGGCCGCCAATGCGGGTGTGTGCTCCTCGTTATGGGCATGTACAAAAAAATAGACTTCCCTCAGCCCTCGTTTTACCCAGCTGCTGATCCTGTCGGCCCAGGCATCGATGCGGGAATGATCGGTCGCGTGTCCGCTGTTGGATACAAAACGAATAAAGGCAAAGGGCGCTGTCAGCCGCATGTGGATCACATCCCTTCTCCCGGAAGTATCGGTGACAACGGCGCCTATGCCTAATTGACGAAAAAGTTCCCAGGTATCCCGTCCGGCAGCAGTGGAAAACCAGGATTGCTGCCGCAGCTCGACACAGGTGCGGAAATCATGGGGCAGCTGCCGCACATAATGATGCAACAGCCCTGCCCTGTCAGGTCCGAAGCCATCCGACAACTGCAGGAAAGAAGGGCCCAGCGCCTGGCCGAAATGCCGCATATGATCAACAAAAAGGTCTGTATCCTTCCCGGCATCTTTCAGCTGCAGCTCGTGGCTGATGGTGTTGGAGAATTTTGGGCAATAGCGAAAACCCTTGCCCGGCATTGCAGCCCATTTTTCAATTACATCCTTTGGCTGCAAATTATACCACATGGCATTCAGCTCAATGGCATTGAACTGTCGTACGTATTGCGAAAGAAAATCCTTCTCTTTTGTCTTTTTGGGATAGACCGTACCGACCCATTCTTTGATCCTCCAGCGGGTGGCGCCCACATAGATCTGCAAAGCGGCAGAAGGGCCGGGTTGGAGGGTCTGTAAAAGTTCATCGGTCATTTCGTCATCCGGAGGAAGGGAAAAATTTATCACTTCCGGGTTCTGCACTTTTCCAAATTCCATACATAGATCTTTGCGTAACTAAAACAACATCATTCTGTTTAGTTGCGGTTGAATCAAATCAAATCCTTATTTTTGGGACTTCTTTTAGTTAAGATAGAAATTTTTCAATGAATCTTACCATTAATTGAAGTTTTTTTAAAATTGAAATCATCAGAAGCAAATCTTAGATGGAAAACAAAGTCACAAAAATTGGTGTGCTCACTTCCGGCGGCGATGCACCGGGGATGAATGCAGCCATCCGTGCCGTTGTTCGTACCGGTATTTATAATGGATTGGAAGTATTTGGCATCATGCGAGGCTATGCGGGGATGATCGAAAACGATATCGTACCGATGCATTCCAGGAGTGTAGCCAACATCATACAAAGAGGCGGCACCATTCTTAAGACCGCCCGCTGCAAAGAGTTTTTTGAGCACGAAGGCCGGAAGAAAGCCTATGCCAACCTGAAGAAGCTGGGTGTCAATGGCCTGGTAGTCATCGGAGGAGATGGCTCATTCCGTGGCGCTCATAAGATGAGCGCCGAATTCGATATTCCCTGCATCGGTCTGCCAGGCACTATCGACAAGGATATTGCAGGCACTGATTTCACTATTGGGTTCGATACGGCCGTCAATACGGCTGTCGAAGCCATCGATAAGATCAGGGATACGGCCGACGCCCATGACCGTCTTTTCATCATCGAGGTAATGGGTAGAGATGCCGGTTATATCGCCCTGCACAGCGGTATTGCCACAGGTGCGGAAAACATTCTCATTCCCGAGCGCAAGACAGATATCGAGGAGCTGGTAAGCGGTCTGCTGGAAAAAGAGCGCCGTAAGAAGCTTGTCAATCTCATCGTGGTAGCCGAAGGGGACAATTTCGGCGGCGCAGGTGAGGTCGCAAAAGTGATCAAGGAGCGCCTGCCTTCAGCCGACACCCGGGTCTGCGTGCTGGGACATATACAAAGAGGTGGCGCACCCAGCTGCATGGATCGTCTAATCGCCAGCCGTATGGGTTATTCCGCTGTGGAGTGCCTGTTGGAAGGTCGTCATAATGTAATGGTGGGCATCGTCAACAACAGGATGCATTACACCCCTCTCGAAAAAGCGGTGAAAGCCAAACAAAGGATCAGCGAAGACTGGCTGAAGATCGTCAAGATATTAGCTTCGTAAAAAAAATAATAAACTACCCGTCAATGTCAAAGAATTTATCGAAATACCTGTACGAGGGTATGGATAAGCAGGCAGGCCTTCAGCATACATTTCACAAGACAAAGATCGTAGCCACCGTAGGACCCGCGTGTGACACTTATGAAAAACTTCTTGACCTGGTAAAAGCCGGCGTCAATGTTTTCCGCTTGAACTTTTCTCATGGCAACCATGAGGATAAAGCAAAGATCATCGAACATATCCGGAAGATCAATGTAGCCGAACCTTATAATATCTCCATACTTGCCGACCTTCAGGGCCCCAAGCTCCGGGTGGGTGATATCAAGGATGGAGCGCTTGCCATCGTCCCCGGTGACATCCTGACCTTTACTTCGAGAGAAAAGGTCGTTGGAACAAAAGAAAAGATCTATGTGTCCTATCCCGACCTTCATCATGATGTACAGGTAGGTAATAAGATATTGATAGACGACGGCAAGCTGGAAGTGGTGGTGGTCAGTGTATCTCCCGACGGCGATGTAAAGGTTGCCGTCACTTATGGCGGAACGCTGCTGCCCAAGAAAGGGGTCAATCTTCCCGATACGAAGATCTCTCTTCCGGCAATGACGGAAAAAGACATCATCGACCTGGAGTTCATCATAGCACAGCAATGTGACTGGGTGGCATTGTCCTTTGTCCGGAAAGTAGAGGACATCATCGACCTGAAACGCCGCCTGGCGGACAAGAATAGCCTGACCAAGGTCATCGCAAAGATAGAAATGCCTTCCGCTCTTGAAGACCTGCGAAATATTGTGCTGGAATCGGATGGCGTGATGGTTGCCCGCGGTGACCTCGGCGTGGAACTGCCGGTGGAGAAAGTTCCCATGGCGCAGCGCGAGATCATCCGTAAGTGCATACACCGGGCCAAGCCGGTGATCGTGGCCACGCAGATGATGGAAAGCATGATCGATCGCGTAAAGCCCAACCGCAGCGAGATCACCGACGTAGCCAATGCCGTGCTGGAAGGCGCCGATGCCGTCATGCTCAGTGCCGAAACAGCAACGGGGCAGCATCCCGTGCTGGTGGTAGAGACGATGCGCAAGATCATCCTGGAAGTGGAAAGGACCGAATATCCGTATAACAGGGAAGAAGATTTGGTACCGCAACCCCACTCTCCTTCCTTCCTCAGCGACGCCATCTGTTACAATGCCTGTAAGCTGGCCAAGGACGCCAATGCCGATGCGCTGGTAGGCATGACACAGAGCGGGTACACGGCGTTCATTCTGTCAAGCTATCGTCCCAAATCCCCGCTGTATATCTTCTCTAAAGAGAAAACGCTGATCAATCAGCTGAGTCTCAGCTGGGGTGTTCGTGCTTTTCACTACGCGGAAGAAGAAGGTATCGACGACATCATCGAAGATCAGCACACCATCCTGAAAGAAAGGGCCTTTATCAAGAAAGGCGATGTGGTGGTGAACACAGGCAGCCTGCCTATCGAGCAGCACCTGCCTACCAATATGCTTAAGATCACGAAAATAAACTAAAGGACTTATGCCGGATACTGGCGCTCCCGGGCGGCCAGTATCCCTATTATCTTTTCTATTTCCTGTCCATCCACCGTGACAACGGCCTGATCATCCTTCATCGCTTCGTTGATAAATTCCATTTGGCTGGGCTTTTTCGTCCGTGCTGAGGTGTGGAACTCGTTCGCGTCCGTTTTTTCCAGCAGGTGGAGAATATTTTCCGATCGCACGCCGGAACCCGGCATGATGACAATGCGGTCATCCGACTGTCTTACCAGCTCATTGATCAGTGTGGCTCCTTCGACCGCGGCAGGGCGCTGGCCGGAGGTAAGGATGCGCTCGCATCCTATGCTGATGATGTCCTCCATTGCCTCGAAAGGATTGGCAGCCCAGTCGAAGGCACGGTGAAAGGTCACGCCTAAGGGATACGCCAGGTCCACCAGGCGGGCGGCCCGCTTCTTATCGATCGTGCCATCGGCCTTCAGGATCCCAATGACGACGCCATTGCATCCCACCTCCTTACACCAGGCTACTTCTTTCAGCATCGTGTCGTATTCTTCGTCCGAATATAAAAAATCGCCGCCCCGCGGACGAATGATGGGATAAAGATCAATGTGCAATCTTTCCCTGGCGGCCCGGATGACGCCTGGTCCGGGGGTGGTCCCTCCCTCGGCCGGTCCTGCGCAAAGTTCGACCCTGTGTGCTCCTGCATCCTGTGCGGTCAGCGCCGACGCCAGGTCGAAGCTGCATATCTCCAGTTTGAACGACATATTTGTATAATTTTATCAGTACCAGCTTTTCGCAGTGTACATCCTTTCTTCTTTGTTACTTTTCAAGGCGTAGCTAAACCCTTTCTGGATAGCGAAAGCGCCTGTTTCCCCTTTCTTGTTCAGGGCCAGGAAAGCCACCTGGATCTCTTTGGCCTTTTCGCCTTTTATGCGGATGATCCGTTCAACAGCCGCCTTGCAGGCCTGTTCCGGGGACATACCCTGCCGCATGAGCTCCACCACCGTGTGGGAACCGCACATGCGGATGACATCCTCACCCTGTCCCGTGGCAGTGCAGGCGCCAACTTCATTGTCCACGAAGAGGCCGGCGCCGATGATGGGAGAATCTCCCAATCTTCCTCTCATCTTAAATCCCATGCCACTGGTGGTGCAGCTGCCGCTGAGATCACCGGCTGCATCCATGGCTACCATGCCGATGGTGTCATGGTTCCAGTCACCGTTGGACAGACGGGTGGGTGCGGATGGACCATGACCGGCGGCCCCTCCGGACCTGGTGTTCTCTATATTGATGACGGGTTTGTATTCCGACTTTTTCAGCCATTGCTCGTAAGCTTTCTTTGCATCATCGGAAAGCTTTTGCTCTTCCAGGTGAAATCCTTCCGCCACGGCAAATTGCTGGGCGCCGGCGCCTACCAGCATGACGTGAGGCGTCTTTTCCATAACCCTTCTGGCCACGGAAACAGGGTGCTTGATGCGTTCCAGGAAACCTACGCTCCCGCAGTTGCCTTTTTCGTCCATGATACAGGCATCCAGGGTAACGAAGCCGTCGCGGTCCGGATTGGCGCCCAATCCCACGCAGCAATTGATCTCGTCTTCCGTCACCCGTACGCCCGCTTCCACAGCATCCAGGGCCCTACCGTTGCTGCCCAGGATCTTCCAGGCGCCTGCATTGGCAGCCAGTCCCGTATCCCAGGTAGAGATGACGACAGGATTGCCCGAGAGCCGGGGGTAAGGAGCGCCTGCACTCAGCTTCCGGCCCACCAGGAGGCCAAATGACGATAAAAAAGATGATCGTAAGAATTTCCTTCGATTGGACATATTGGGAAACATTTATTTCTTTGGTGAAATGGGCGTTGCAACCGCCTGCGCAGCAATGAACCTATCCAGGCTTTGTCTTGCCTGTCGTCTCACTTTCTTTTGAATAAAAGAAGACCATCCCAGCAGCATACCGGGCAAACCCAGTGCCTGCCGGCTCCAGTTCCAGAAGCTGAACTCATCCTGGTGCTCGATGATCTTTCCCCCGCTGAAAGTGAATGACCCCTTGCATTTGTTGACCACACGCCGTCCCGTCGCAGAGAAAGTATAGGTAGCTCCCCAACGACAGGAACCATAGTCATCGGCCGCAACGATGTCGGCGGCAGTCACCTGCAGGTCCGTTGCATTACGCAGCAGCATTTCCCACATGGCCCGCACTTCGGCGCCTTCGAGGTTTTGAAAGACAGGGTCGAAGAAGAATATCTCTTCATGGTAGCAGTCCAGCATGCCTTTCCAATCCCTTTTCCCAAAACAGTCGTAGAATTTCTTTATTAACTGTTGGTTCTGGTTCATAAATTTGATGACATAAAACTATAATTAACCGAAGACATGAGAAAACTTCTTTTTTTGTTTGTTTTTTTTGCTGCCGGCGGCATGGCATTTGGTCAGGGAACAAGCCAGGACAGCGCCTGGATCCGGGAGAACTACTATAAAATGGAGCGATCCATTCCCATGCGGGACGGCGTTAAGCTGTTCACGACCTTTTATATTCCCAGGGACACCACGGAAAAGCACCCGATCCTCCTTACACGCACGCCATATTCCTGCGCTCCTTACGGCGAGGACAAGTGGAAGAATTTCTTCACAGGCTATCTTCGCTACTATCTGAGAGAAGGATATATTATGGTTACCCAGGATGTCCGTGGACGCTGGATGAGCGAAGGCCAGTTCGTGGATGTCCGCCCTTTTAATAAAGACAAGGCGACGGACAAGGAGGTGGACGAGGCCAGCGATACGTATGATGCCATCGACTGGATGGTGAAGAATATTCCCTTTAACAATGGCAGGGTGGGTGTTTTCGGCATCTCTTATCCCGGATTTTATTCCACCATGGCTGCAGCCAGCGCACATCCGGCACTGAAAGCAGTGAGTCCCCAGGCACCTGTCACGGACTGGTTCATGGGAGATGATTTTCACCACAACGGCGCCTTTTTTCAGATGGACGCCTGGTCCTTCTATTCCTCTTTCGGCAAACCACGGCCGACACCCACGACCATAGGCCCCTCCGGCTTTACGTTCAACTCAAAGGACAATTACCAGTGGTACCTGCAAACAGGCGCGCTGCAACATATCATGCGGCTCACGGGCGACAGCATTGCCTTCTGGAAGGACCTGTACCAGCACCCCAACCGGGATGCCTGGTGGCAGGCACGTAACGCACGGGTGGCTTTGTACAATATCCGGCCGGCCATGCTGGTAGTAGGCGGCCTGTTCGACGCGGAAGACTGCTTCGGCGCCTGGAATGTATATAAAGCGCTGAAAGCGCAAAGCCCGGCCACGAATAGTCACCTGGTCATGGGGCCCTGGTATCACGGTCAATGGGCGTCCCTCGATGGAACCCACCTGGGCAATGTGCAGTTCGGCAGTAATACATCCTTCTGGTATGAGAATAATATTGAGATACCTTTCTTCAATTATTTCCTCAAGGGCAAGGGCGCCGATCCCCGGCTGGCTGCGGCCACGATCTTCTTCACCGGGGAGAATACCTGGAAGCAATTCAGCCAATGGCCTCCTGCAGACGAAAAGGACCAGGTGCTTTATTTACAGCCCGGCGGCGGATTGGCATGGGTAAAACCTTCAGCAGGCAGCAGCCCGGACGAATACATCAGCGATCCGGCCCATCCCGTCCCTTATACGGAAGATGTACATTTCGATCGCACCCGGGAATACATGACGGATGATCAGCGTTTTGCGTCCCGGCGTCCGGATGTGCTGAGCTACCAGACACCTGTATTGACGGAGGACCTTACATTGGGCGGTCCTGTGACGGCCGACCTGAAGGTCAGTCTCAGCGGCGAGGACGCTGACTTTGTCGTGAAGCTGATAGATGTCTTTCCGGATGATTTCACCTATGGCAATGAGGCCCCGGCAGGCCGTCGGGAATCGCCAAAGACGGTCCCCATGGGCGGTTACCAGATGCTGGTGCGTGGGGAAGTGATGCGGGGCCGGTTCCGCGAGAGCTTCGAAAAGCCCGTAGCTTTCAGGCCGGGAAAGATTGAGACCGTCCGTTTCTCCATCCCGGATGTGGCGCATACCTTTAAAAAAGGCCACCGGCTGATGGTGCAGGTGCAAAGCTCCTGGTTCCCCCTGGTGGATCGCAATCCCCAGAAATTCGTCAATATCTACACCTGCGGGGACAGTGATTTCCAAAAAGAGAATATCCGGGTATTCCATGATGGCGAACATCCGTCCCAGCTTATTTTGCCAGTGATAAAATAATCTTTATGCGCAACCTTATCTTATTCCTCCTGCTGCCGCTGTTTGGCAACAGTCAGAACTTTGTACAAGACAACTATACCAAGCGGGAAGTTTACATCCCCATGCGGGATGGAACGCGCCTGTTTACCTCGATCTATATTCCGAAGGATGAGCAGGGCGGCCCCTACCCCTTCCTGATGGAGCGTACCCCTTATTCCGCCGGCCCCTATGGGGACAGCGCATATCGCGGTGGACTGGGCCCCAATACCGCGCTTTCACGGGAACCCTTCATCTTTGTTTACCAGGATGTAAGGGGGCGGTACATGAGCGAGGGGAATTTTGAGGAGATGACACCGCACAAGGAAGGCAAAAAGCCCGGCGATCAACAGACGGATGAAAGCTCGGATACCTGGGATACGGTGGATTGGCTGCTGAAGAACATCCATAACAACAATGGCCGGGTAGGTATCTGGGGCATCTCCTATCCCGGCTTTTATGCATCCGCGGCGCTGCCGGATGCTCATCCGGCTATTAAAGCCGTATCACCGCAAGCCCCTGTGACGGATGAATTCATCGGTGACGACGCCAACCACAATGGCGCTTTCTTCCTGTTGGACAATTTCAGTTTTGACAATTTTTTCGACGTCAAACGCCCGGGGCCCGTCAAGGATTATGGCGGCAATATCTTCAGCGCGGATATTTCCGACGACTATGAATTCTTTCTGCATCTGGGGCCGCTGAAGAATACCAACAAGCCGGCCTGGTTCAACAACCAGGGAAAAATATGGAATGAGTATCTTCTCCATTCTACCTATGATGCTTACTGGCGTGCCAGGAATATCCGGCCCCACCTGAAGAACATCCGGCCGGCTGTGCTGGTGGTCGGAGGCTGGTTTGACGCAGAGGACATGTTCGGCGCCCTGCGTACCTATGAAGCGATCGAGCAGCAGTCGCCGCAAAATAGCAACTACATCGTCATGGGGCCATGGACACATGGCGGATGGGCGGGAGGCGCCTGGAACCGGTACGGCATACTGGACTTTGGCCAGAATGTCAACGAATATTATCACCAGCTGGAGACCAAATTCTTCAATCACTACCTGAAAGACTCGGTATCCCCTGCACTGACAGAGGCGACGGTCTTCGAGACAGGCGTTAATCAATGGAAGCATTACGACACCTGGCCGCCCAAAGAAGCCAGTCCCATGAAATTTTACCTGCGTGCAGGCGGAAGGCTTTCTCCGGAAGGCAAGGCCGCACCCGGAGCTGCAGGATATGACGAATATGTCAGCGACCCGGCCCATCCCGTCCCCTATGTGGAAGGAAGCAGAGTGGGAAGGGACAATCTATATATTGTCGCAGACCAGCGATTTGCCTCCCAGCGGCCTGATGTGCTTACATACAGGTCGGATACACTGCCCCATGATCTCTCCGTTGCAGGAAGGCTCAAAGCGGACATTTTTCTTTCCACCACCGGCACGGATGCGGACCTGGTCGTAAAGGTCATCGACGTACTGCCGGATGGTTATCAACGGCTGGTAAGGGCCGACATATTCCGTTGTAAGTTCAGGAACAGCTTTGAGAAGCCGGAGCCCCTGACGCCGGGGAAGGTAACGGAAGTAGCTTTCGACCTCAATGAGATAGTGCATACCTTCCGGCAGGGCCATCGGCTGATGGTGCAGGTCCAGAGCAGCTGGTTCCCCCTGGTGGATATGAACCCGCAAACTTTTGTCAATATCCCTACCTGCAGCGCGGCGGATTTCAAAAAGGCGACGATCCGCATTTATCATGACCCCGCCCATCTTTCGGGAGTGGTGCTGCCGGTGATGGGAAAATGAGGATGAAACTTTATTTGCTGTATTCCTGCCCTTTCGCTAAATTGGGTTAGCCTCGTAATTGCTCATCTAAATCATCTCTCATGGAATCAACTATCTCCATCGAACAGTTTCGGGAGGAGTTGCGGTCATGGAAGGCCGAGCTCTCCTCTATCAAAGAAGAAATCCGTGACTTTGAACAGCACCTCGAACAACTCGCCACTAAACGTCTCCCCAAAGACCTGCTCGCCGAAGTAGAGCATTTTCAAAACTTATTTATTTGCCAGAAGGAAGTGATCGACAAGCTGCGTCATGACCTTCCCGATTCACGCCATAAAGTGGATAATATCTTTCATTCACTTCGTCAGATGAACGAAGAATCCAACTGGGAATCTTCCACCGAAGGATTGGAAGGCCGCATGGATACTTTCCGAAGGATCTATATTGAGATAAAGCAGGATTTTCACAGGTTTGAAGCAGACTGGTACTAAGCACAATTTTCTTTTTACAGATGATTTTTGGATTTTGCTAAAGCAAAAAATAGCTAAATTGGCGCCTAATCATCTGTAATGAGAACACTCTTTTTCCTTGTTGCTTTGAAAACAGGCATCCCCGTCTTTGCTCAACATCCGGACATTATCCCCCAACCTGTAAGCACGCAATGGCAGGAAGGTAATTTTGTCATCAACACAGGTACCGTGCTGGTCGCCGACACTTCGGACAGTCCTTCCACTACTTTCTTCAATGCTTACCTGGAACAGATCTATGGGTTCCACCTCCGGGTTGTTGGAGAGGACAGGCAGCCTGCCGCAGGCTATATACGGCTGTATAACCACCCTGACAGGGATCCCGGCATTGTCCCCGGCCCTGAAGGGCGTTATTCCCTGAAAGTAGGGTCCGGCTCCATCGTCATCAGGGGCGACACCCATACCGGTGTCTTTTATGGGATACAGACCTTGCTGCAATTACTCCCTGTCAAGCCATACGTGATGCTGTCCACAGGCGCCGCCGTCCGCAGCACTGCTAAGATGTCCGGGCTTACCATCCCGGCAGTAGCGATCGAAGACTATCCCCGGTTCGCCTATCGTGGCCTGATGCTGGATGTAGGCCGCCATTTCTTCCCGGTGGACCTAGTAAAAAAATACATCGACTACATCGCCTTGCATAAGATGAACTATTTCCACTGGCATCTTACGGAAGACCAGGGCTGGCGCATCGAGATCAAAAAATATCCCCGTCTTACAGCCGTCGGGGGCTATCGCGACGGGACCATCATCGGTCATCATCCCGGCACGGGCAACGACAGTACCCGTCATGGCGGATTCTATACGCAGGACCAGATAAAGGAAGTAGTGAAATATGCTGCAGACAGGTATATCACCATCCTGCCGGAAATTGAATTGCCGGGCCATTCTTCCGCAGCGCTGACGGCCTATCCCTACCTGGGCTGCACCGGCGGGCCTTATCACGTTCAGCAAAGCTGGGGCGTTTTCAAGGATGTCTACTGTGCCGGCAATGACAGCGTCTTCCAGTTCTTACAGGATGTGCTGGATGAAGTGATCCCCCTTTTCCCCGGCACTTATATCCACATCGGAGGGGACGAATGCCCGAAGGACAGCTGGAAGCAATGCCCCAAATGCCAGCGGCGCATAAAAGAGAATGGACTGAAGGATGAGAATGGACTGCAAAGCTATTTTGTTCAACGGATCGAGAAATACATCAATTCCAAGGGCAAACAGATCATTGGCTGGGATGAGATCCTGGAGGGTGGATTGGCGCCCAACGCATCCGTCATGAGCTGGCGGGGTGAGAAAGGCGGTATCGAAGCTGCCAGGGACAATCATGATGTCGTCATGACGCCGGGAGAATTTGTATACTTCGACCATTCACAGCTGCAAAACGATGACTCCCTCACGATCGGAGGCTATCTGCCCGTGGAAAAAGTCTACCAGTATGAGCCTGTGCCCTCCGGGTTGACGGCAGAGCAGGCAAAACATGTAAAAGGCGCACAAGCTAATCTCTGGACGGAATATATCACCAATCAACGGAAGATCGAATACATGATCTTTCCCCGTCTGAGCGCACTCAGCGAGGTGTTATGGAGCCCGAAAGAAAAACGCAGCTGGCCCGATTTCGAGCGGCGACTGCAAACACAGTATATCCGCTATCAGCTGTGGAAGGCCAACTATTACAGGGCCTATATGCCGCCAGCCGACTCCTCAGTCAGAAAAAAGCTGGCGCAATGGCAGGATAGTAAATTCGGTCTGCTGATGCACTGGGGTACCTATAGCCAGTGGGGCATCGTGGAAAGCTGGAGCATCTGTCCGGAAGATGAAGGATGGACAGAGCGCCGGGGCCCATACAGTGGCAATTATTTCGATTATTTAAAAGCCTACAGGAACCTTCAGACCACTTTTAATCCTACCCGCTTTGATCCTGCGAAATGGGCTGCCGCCGCCAAAGCCGCAGGTATGAAATATGTGGTCTTCACCACCAAGCACCATGATGGCTTCTGCATGTTCGACACCAAGCAGACAGACTATAAGGTCACCTCGGCAAAGACGCCTTTCTCTGTCAACCCGCGCAGTAACGTGGCAAAGGAGATCTTCGATGCCTTCCGCAAAGAGGATTTTATGATCGGAGCTTATTTTTCCAAACCTGACTGGAACAGCGAACAATACTGGTGGCCTTATTTTCCGCCCAAAGACAGGAATGTGAACTATGACCCTGCCAAACACCCCGAACGTTGGCAGGCTTTTAAGGACTATACTTACAACCAGATCGAAGAGCTGATGACGGGCTATGGCAGGATGGACCTTCTCTGGTTGGATGGCGGATGGGTAAGGCCGCTGAATACAGTGGACCCTGCCGTCGAATGGCAGCGGAATATCACCTATGATCAGGACGTCGACATGGCAAAGATCGCAGGCATGGCACGCCGGCATCAGCCCGGTCTTATCGTGGTGGATCGCAGCGTACCGGGAGAATTTGAAAATTACACTACGCCAGAACAGCAGGTGCCCAGCCACCCCATGCAGGATCCCTGGGAGTCATGCCTCACCATGGGCAATTCGTGGAGCTATGTACCAAATGATCACTATAAGTCAGCTACCGAGCTGATCCACCTGCTGGTGAAGATCGTATCCCGGGGAGGCAACCTCCTGCTGAATGTGGGACCATCCCCCGACGGCGAATGGGACGACACAGCCTACAGCCGCCTGCAGGAAATAGGCGCCTGGTTAAAGATCAACGGAGAGGGCATCTATAACAGCAAACCCCGCAGGCCTTTTGCATCCGGGAACAATATCTTTCTCACCCAGTCGAAGGATGGCGCCAGTACCTATGCATTTTACATGGATGCTTCGTTGCCGGCGGAAATAAGCATCGACGGCTTGAACGTGCCGGCAAAAAGCAAAGTGACGCTCCTCGGCCATAAAGGGCTCCTCAAATGGAGACAGGATGGGAAGAAACTGATCATCCTTATTCCGGCTGCGCTTAAAGATCAGGCGATAGGGCAGCATGCCGTGGCTTTTAAGATCAATTAAAAGGAGAGGGCGGAGTAATTACTCCGCTCCTCATGTGAAACCTTGCTTCGTTTTGAATGATCCGGAACCAAAGCTTATGGATGATCTTGTATGATAATTTCAGTGCCCTGCCGGATGACCTGAAAATCCGGGATGGCGGCCAGTGATTGCAGCAGGACGTCCAGGTTGTCATTCGGCATAATGCCGGAAATAGTTTTGTCGCCTACCGTCTTACCGGACAGGCGTATTGTAACACCGTACTGCTCTTTAATAATGGACACCACATCCCGGAGAGGCGTGTCATAGAACGAGAGCTTATGATCTTTCCAGGCGATGACACTGTCCTGCTTCACGTTCCTTTTCACCAGCTGGTTGTCGCTGTATTCCACAAAATCGCCCGGGGTCATCTTCAACGCATTGCCTGCTGTCGTCTCCAGGGTTACGCTCCCCTCCTGCAACATGACATTCGATTTATCCCGCCGGCTTACCACATTGAACCGCGTACCTGTAACAACGACATCAAAATGGTCGGCATGAACGATAAAGCGGCTTTTTAACGGTGTTTTACGGACGTGAAAAAAAGCTTCTCCGGCAAGCCATACTTCCCTGTCCTTCCCGTCCGTCCACCCGGATGACCATGAGACCCGGCTATCCGCATTCACGATGACCTCAGTCCCGTCCGGTAATTGGTTGTTCTTTATTTCGCCATAGGTTGTTTGAAGTTCCGGGTGGTGGCGCAGCCGGATGCTGTATACCCCGATCGCCAGGGCGATGGCTCCTGCGGCAGCTATCCACCATTTGCCTGCTCTCCGTAAAGAGATCACAGGAGACTGCGCTTTTCTTATCTTTTCCAGCAGGCGTTTTTCCGCCCTGGTTGTCTGGTGGGAAGGGAGTGCTTCTTCTATGCGTAACGATTCGAGGAAGACCACGGCCTGCCGGATACGAGGGCTTTCCCCGGGGTTGCCGGCGATACGCTCCTCCCATTGCCGTACGGCACGGACATCGGTCTTAAAATACCAGGATAGAAAGGTCTCGTCACATAAAAGATCCTCTACCCCGGCATAGCTTTTTGACATAGAAAAAAGTTTCCTCTATATTCTGTACCCCGAAAAAGCGTCTTGTAATGCCCGTTTTTTAACTTTTTTTGCCTGAGGCGCCCTATTTATCCCACCAGACGCGGGAGGTCATCCTGTCGCCGTCGGTCAGGCGGGATACGGCTGCATTATAGTGAGCAGCATTGGTCGAGGCCTCGCTTTGGGGATACGTAAAGCGGCGAGGGATATTTCCTCCTGTGATATTGCCCGGATAATTTACAGGTGTCAGCACGGGGTAACCACTACGCCTCCAGTTGGCAAAACATTCATTCTCATCCATAAAACCGGCCACCCAGTACTGTTCGTTGATCTGCCGGAGTGCGACGGAGGGATCATAGGGATGGCTTTTCACCCATGCGTCGATCAGGGTGGCGGAGGGTCCCGCGCCGGCCTGGCTCCCCAGCTGAAGCATGGCGGCCTTTACACCCGCGGAATAATGGTCAGCAGGGTCATCGCTTATCCATCCCCGCCACGCTGCCTCCGCCAGCAGCAGCTCCGTCTCGCCATAGGTGAGGAAAAAGCTGGGCGCTTCCAGCCGGGAAAACGTATAGCGGTTGACCACGGAATAATCATTTTGGTTGCCTGTCCAGTTAGGCGCTTTCGTAAGGTCATGGACACCTTCGCTATTGGGAGGATCGTACCCATTGGGTTGCCCCAGCTGACGCGCAGATGCAGTATCTCCCTTATCGGCAGGCGCCAGGGGGTCAGCGCAAACAGTGGCCAGATAAGGCAGACGCGGGTCGCCTGTAGTACGCAGAAATTCGACGAAGGTTGCGCTGAGCCGATAACCTGCCGGATCATTGCCCAGCAGGATGAGTCCCGTGCCATTGGCAACCGGGGTACCGGTGACATTCTCATGCAGCAGGACAGCATTGTCCCCATTACTGCTCATTACACCTCCCTGTATCGCCACCTGTATCCATTTCCTGGCAGTGTCCGGACTTATCTTGCTCAGGCGCATGGCTACACGGACCATCTCGGTGTAGGCGAATTTTTTCCAGGCAGCCGGATCGCCTTTATACAGGAGGTCTGCGGCGCCCACTGAATTTGCCCGGGATGGGTCCAGCTTCTCCGCAGCATCTTTCAATTCTTTCAGCAGGTGCGCATAGATGTCTTTTTGCAGATCGTAAGCGGGTGCCGTAACACCTGCGATATAGCCCAGGCCGGCCTGGAAGTATGGACAGTCGCCATACATATCCGTCATCCGCTGGAACATAAATGCTTTGAAGATCCTGCAGATCTGGAACAGGTTATATTGAGCAGAGTCGTTTTGAATGTGATGCATTGCTTCGACGATGCTGGCAATGCTATTGGGATAGTTCTTCTCCCAATAGGCGGAATTATACCCTGCGTCATACAGGTATTTATCGCCATCCCAATAAGACAAGGTAGAGGACAGGTGCTGGATCATACAGCCTGAATAGATGAGGTTGTTACGCCAGTCCTCATAGCCATAGCCATCTGTATTGCCTGAGGTCAGCAGCTCGGCGCTGGTGAAAAGATAATTGAAGTTGATCTGATCATCCGTGATCTGCCCCGGGTCGGTGTTGATCTCGATAAAATCCTTCTTGCATGCGCCGGCCAGCAACCACAAGGTCAGCAACAGGAAAGCTATGTATTTTTTTTTCTGCATCTCAGAATTTCATATTTATATTGAACCCCCAGCTTCTCACCGGGGGATAGCCTGATAGCTCCAGCCCCTGTCCATTGGTGCTATTGATGCTGGATTCTGGATCGATATTCGGCGTATGCTTGACCAGCGTAAGCAGGTTGCGTCCGATCAGCGAAAAACCTATGCCTCTTACAAATCCTTTCCGCAGTATGGTGGCAGGTACATTATAGGTCAGCACCATTGACCTCAGCTTGACAAAACCTGCATCATAGATAAACTCTTCCGCGATGTGATTGGTGCCGCCTGCTGCAATATCCTGGAAATATCGTTGAGCAGGAACAGCCTTGGTATTGGGGTGACCATCGGCGGTCACACCTTTGCCGACGAACCCGCCTTCCCTACCCGCCAGCGTCTGCTTGTGAAGACCGTACTGGTAAAGGAGCAGGTTCGTCCCGGAATATAGTTTTGCACCGAATTTAAAGTCCAGCAGCGCGGAAAGGCTCAGCCCCTTATAATGGAACTCATTGGTGAGGCCGCCCGTCTGCTTGTAAACGGTCGATCCAAGCGGAACGACGTTCGTATGTTCCGGCTCGCCTGCCGGAGTAGCGCTGGAAGTTCCGTCACTGTAGATCACATTGCCTTTCCCGTCCCGCTTGTATGCATACCCCATGATCTGTCCATAGGGTAAGCCGACAACATTGCTGATGCTGACCTCGCTGCCCCAGCGGGGATAGGCGCCATTGATAACGATGCTTTGCGCGCCGCCGATGTCGAGGACCTTATTATTATTGACTGCCAGGTTAAAGGAGATATTCCAGGAAAAGAAGGTATTTTTTAAAGGCGTACCCGTGAGCAGGAGTTCGATACCCCTGTTGCGGATCTTTCCGATGTTCTCAATGTATTCATAGTAGCCGGAGGTGGGGCTTACGGTTATACGTACGATATCATTGGTCGTCTGCTTGCTGTAAAAGGTGAAATCGAATCCCAGCCGGTTGCCGAGAAAACGCATGATCAGGCCGAGCTCTTTCTCCGCAATGCTGACGGGACGGAGGGAAGCGTTCGGTATCAGGGGTACCAGGTTGCTGGTGGCAATGTATCCGAGGGTCTGGCCGTTGATGGTATAGCTTGCCAGACCATAGGTGAGGCGGTTCTGGTAGGGTTCCGTGCCATTGGAGGACGCAGCATAAGAGGCCCTCGCCTTGCCCAGGCTGATCCACGGCGGCAGACGCCAGGCCTCCGAGAAAACAAATGAGCCGGATATGGAGGGGTAAAGATAATGGTCTGTATTGATGTTGAGAGTGGAGAACCAATCATTGCGCGCCGTCAGGTTGAGAAAGAGATAATTTTTGTATCCAAGGTCTGCGTTGCCGTAAAGTGAGTTCACACGGTAGTGCCTGTAGTAAGAGCTATACGGTTTGATGACGATATTGCTCGCGTTGTAATTTCCGGCGACCTGGAAAGGACCTGCCGGCCGATTGGGCGAGTTAGGCACAGCCCCTACCCCGTTGATGTCCGTTACATTGTCCTGCTGATTGCCCCCCAGGTTGGCAGAGATGCTGAAAGCAGCTGCAGATCCTTTGCGCATGCCGATCATAAAGCTGCTGTTGAGCTCATGGTAATTCACCTCATACTGGGTAAGATTACCGCCGTGGATGCCGTCGCTACGGGTATATTGTACGCCGGAGGGGACGATGTTGGTAACGTTGAAGATATATCCGTCCCGGGCGATCTGTCCCTGCAGGTAAAGCCAATCCAATAAGTTGTACCTGAGCGTCAGTCCTCCCGTGACACGGTTGCGGTCTGTCCTGTTGATATAATCATACGCTATATAATATGGGTTCTCGAAATAATTGTCGATGGTGCCGGCCAGCTTTTCCGTGCCATCGGGATTGGTCCTGTTCTTTAGCCAGTTGACATCGAAGGAGGTGGGCAGATACAGCAGGGGGGCAATGATATTGCCGGCATTATCTGAAATAGAGGCCCGGTTGTTCACATGCTCAAATACATAATCCGCTGTGAGGTCCATCTGCAGCCGGCTGGTCACAGAATAGGAGGAATTGAAATTCAGACCCTGTTGCCGCATGGAAGAGTTGGGGATGATCGTATTGAGATACAGGTCGGAGATGCCCAGCCGGAAATGTCCCTTGTTATTGGCGCCGGTGAGCGCTACAGAGCTTTGATTGGTGAGGCCTGTCTTGAAGAATTTATGGAAATTGTCCTTCACTGGCAGGTAGGGATATTTATCGCCCAGAAAATTCACGGCCTGCGACCCATCCATCCTGGCGCCCCAACTATAGTAGGGAGAAACTTCCGCCACCTGCTTATTGGTGGGCTTGACGCCTGACACCCCCTGGCCGTAGACATATTGGTAATCTCTTTCGTCAATGATGACATTGGCTGTCAGGTTATCATTGACCTGGATACCAATTCCCCTGGTCTTCGAGCCTGATTTGGTCGTAATGAGGATAGCACCGTTGCCACCCCTGTATCCGTAGAGGGCGGACGCTGCCACCCCCTTAAGGACAAGCACGGACTCTATATCATCGGGATTGATATTGGAGAGACCATCTCCCAGGTCGGCGCCCCCGTACCTGCCGGCATAGCCCTGCGTTGTATTGTCGTACGGTACGCCATCAATGATATATAAAGGCTGGTTATTGCCGCTGAGCGAAGCGTTGCCCCGGATCAGCACGCGACTGCTGCCATAAGGTCCCGTTGCATTAATAGCTACGCTCAGCCCCGCCACTTGTCCAACCAATGTATTGCCCAGGTTGGGGTCTCTTGTCATGGCCAGACGGGAACCATCTACTTCTGTGGCTGAAAAGCCCAGGGAGCGTTCCTGCTTCTTTATCCCTAATGCTGTCACGAGCACTTCTGTCAAGGGCTGATCCGAAGGCGAGAGGATCACCCATCCCCTGCCTGCTTCCATTGCCGACAACTGCCGGGTTTTGTAGCCAACGAAAGAGAAGATCAATGTATCCCCTCTTCCCGCGTGAATATTGAACATTCCTTCCAGGTCGGTGACGGTGCCTTTGTGGGAGTGTTTAATGGTGACGCTGACGCCGGGCAATGTCTTGCCATCGGCAGCGATTACCCTGCCGGTAGCATTGCTGGCGCTGAGAAAGGAAGAATCCGCTTCGGTCAAATGGTCTGTGGCATTGAGATTCGGCACGCCCGCAGAAGGGTCATAGCCGGCATCGCTGTCGTACGGTTTTTTGCTGAGGATGACAAAAGTGCGATCATCCACTTTTTTAAAATAGAGTCCCGTATTCTTCAGCATTTGGTTGAGGGTCTTTTCGACTGGTACGCCAGGAGAAAGCGCAGGGGATGGGACAAGCACTTTTCCCAGTGGCTGCTGAGAGAAAAGAAAATATACGCCTTTAGACTTGTTCAGGTCTATCAGTACTTCCAATAGTGGACGGAGATTCGGGGAAGAAGGCTGGGTGGAGTCCCGGGGCATCGGGGGCGGCGTAGTCTGAGGCCATGCGCGCAATGTTGCGTTCAGAAAAAAGACAAGCAAATAGGAGTATAGGCTTGATTTTCTCATGAAGCTCATGAAGCAGTTTTGAATTCGTTCTATGATCTAATGTCAGTCCTTTGGAGTATGGGCCCGGATGATGATGCTATGCTCGTCCCTTGCAACATCGTATTCTGCCGTGGCCTCCAATGCCTGCAGCAGTATATCCAGGTTATTATTGGGCAGGATCCCGGAGATCTTCCGATCAGCGATGGAATCTCCCTCTAAAACAACAGGCGTCCCGTACAGGTCGCTGATCATCGTGGCCAGCTGACTGATGGATGTGTGGTCCAGTATCAGCTTTTGATCTTTCCAGGCCAGCAGCATATCCTTACAGCCTGTTCTCTTTTCCAGCACAACAGGATCGAAGGCGACAAAATCTCCTGGCCGCATCGTCAGCGTTTTTCCTGCTTTGGTGCGAATGGTCACGCTGCCTTCCTGCAATAATACATTGTCCGCGCCATGCCTGTTCGAGACATTGAATTGTGTACCCGTGACAATAATATCGAAATGTTCCGTATGTACAATGAACTTACTTTTTAAAGGTGTTTTCCGGACATGGAAGAATGCTTCTCCTTCCACCCAAACCTCCCTGTCCGCGCCGTCCCGCCAGCCGGTGGAGTAGCTGAGGCGACTGTTGGCATTCAGCATCACTTCCGTTCCGTCCGGCAGCTGTTGGCGGTTCAGCTGCCCATATTGTGTCCTTATCACGGGATTTGAATAGCTGGCGAAATGTGTGATGAGAAACCCTGCTGCCAGCAGGATCAGGACAGCGGCAGCAGTCATCCAGCGATTACGGCCAATAATGGAAGGTTTGCGGACTTCATCGCCGGAAGAAGATGGGGCTTCGTCACCGGAAAGCGCTTCTATTCTTTGCATCAATGCCGATTCAGCCTTTTGCAGCTGCAGAGGGGATGGTTCCTTTTCCGGTAGGCGGGTGGTCTCGAGCAGGTCTATTGCTTTCTTAACAAGAAGTTCCCGGCCGGGGCGTCCCGCCATCCAGTCTTCCCAGGTACGGTCATTTTCTTTACCTGTCTTAAAATACCAGGAAAGGAATGAAGGGTCTGACAATAAATCTTCCGGATCGCGATAATTCTCTGACATAAATACTACTAATCTGTGGTCGTCGGGTTTGTTCCAGTATGTGTAAAGATAAAAAATCTTTGTTACCATATGGGAGAATCGCTTAATTTACTACATTGATTCAACGAATGACTTCCTTTTGAATACTGCAGACCGAAACATAATGCTTTGGGAATCTTTCCGCAAGGGAGATAAAGACGCTTTTGCCGCTCTTTTCAGGGAATATTATGGAACATTGTACCGGTTTGGCAATAAATTCACGACAGATACCGAATTACTGGAGGACTGTATCCAGGAGCTGTTCATAGAGCTATGGCAGGCCAAGTCGCAGACGCCCGTGCTTTCCGTGAAAGCGTATTTACTTAAAAGCCTCAAATACAAGCTCTTGAAGGCATTTCGCAAGAATGGGAAGGTGCTTCCGATCTATGATAATGGGGATATGCCATTCGAGCTGAGCCATGAGACCTTTCTCATCCATCAGCAGGAGAATGATCAGCGGCGGCAAGAGGTGATCAGGGCGCTGGAACGCTTGTCTCACAGGCAGAAGGAGATCATTTATCTCAAGTACTATCAGAACCTCAGCTACGAAGAGGTCAGCGAGATCATGAATATCAATTACCAGGTAGCCCGCAACCTTCTCTACCAGGCCATCAAATCATTAAAGAATATGCTGGCGGGGCCATTGGATTTTTTTTTATTTTTTTTATTGGCTGCCAGCATTACATTTTCTCCGGGCAGGGCACAGATGAGCATACAAAAAGGCGCAAACGATTGTCTCAAATGTGTGGCATTTGGGAAATAGAGGCTAAATTTGCGCCATCAAAAACATCTGATTTATGAGCATGGTAGACTCTTTCGAGAAAATCCCGGTAAAAATTTTCAGTACGTTAAACGAAGGTTCCCATTACATTGGAAAAGAAATAGCAGCCCTGATACGCGAGAAAGAGTCGAAAGGCGAGAAAACCGTGCTGGGCCTGGCGACAGGCTCTTCCCCGAAATCCCTGTATGCAGAGCTGGTAAGACTGCACAAGGAAGAAGGCCTGAGCTTTAAGAATGTGATCACGTTTAACCTGGACGAGTATTATCCCATCGACAATGATGCCCTGCAAAGCTACAACCGCTTTATGAAGGAGCAGTTATTCAGCAAAGTGGACATCGACCCAAAGAACTGCCATATCCCCAACGGGGAATGGAAAAAGGAAGATATCAAAAAACATTGTATAGAATATGAGCAACTGATCGAAAAAGCCGGTGGCATCGATCTGCAAATCCTGGGCATTGGCAACAATGGACATATCGGGTTCAATGAACCGGGGTCCAGCATCTTGTCCCGGACGCGGTTAGTGCCCCTGGACAATAGCACCCGGATAGCGAATTCTCATGATTTTCAAAATATCTCGAAAGTGCCCCGCCTGGCCATTACCATGGGCATTGGTACGATCCTCAGCGCTAAAAAGATCGTTCTTATGGGTTGGGGCCAGATCAAGGCCCCGGTGATCCAGAAGGCTGTGGAAGGGCATGTCACCGAACAGATACCGGCATCGCTCCTGCAGCAGCACAATGATTGTCTTTTCGTGCTGGATGAAATGGCCGCCAACGAGCTGACAAGATTTAAATCCCCCTGGCTGACAGGTGAGCTGGAATGGACGCCGGCTATCATCCGCAAGGCTGTCGTCAATATGGCTCTTAAGCTGGACAAACCAGTCCTCAGCCTTACCGACAGTGATTATAATGACAATGGCCTCAGCGATCTGCTGGTGGAAAAAGGAGATGCCTATGAGATCAACCTGCAGGTGTTCTACCAGCTGAGGGACAGCATCACCGGCTGGCCGGCCGGCAGACCGGACGCAAATAACCCTAACCGTCCGGAGCGCAGCAACCCTTATCCCAAGCGCAGCCTTATATTCTCCCCGCATCCTGATGACGATATTATTTCTATGGGAGGTACTTTTATGCGGCTGCATGACCAGGGTAATGATGTGCACGTTGCCTATCAAACCTCCGGTAATATTGCGGTGACGGATGAGTTCGTGACAAGATTCCTGGATTTTGCCGTTGGCTTCGAGGTACTCTCCGGCATCGACAGCAAGACATCCTCCCAAATACTGCAAAGGGCCACGGATTTCCTGAAGAACAAAAAGGCCAGCGAGATCGACACTCCCGAGATCCGCCAGATCAAGGGCCTGATCCGGCGTTGTGAAGCTAAAGCCACCTGCCGCTATGTGGGCATCAAGGATGAGAACATCCATTTTCAAAACCTTCCTTTCTATGAGACGGGCACGATTGAAAAAAAGCCCATGGGGGAAGAAGATATACAACTGACGATGGAACTGCTGCGCAGGCTGCAGCCCCACCAGATCTATTGTGCGGGCGACCTGGCCGATCCCCATGGTACGCACAAGGTCTGCCTGGACGTCGTTTTTGAATCCATGCGCAGGTTGAAAGCCGCGGGAGATGCCTGGTTAAAGGACTGCTGGCTATGGCTGTACAAAGGCGCATGGCAGGAATGGGACATCAGCGAGATCGAGATGGCCATTCCCATGAGCCCCGACCAGGTGAGGAAGAAGCGTTTTGGTATTTTTATTCACCAGTCCCAAAAAGACATGGTGCCTTTCCAGGGTAGCGATAGTCGTGAGTTCTGGCAACGCGCAGAAGACAGGAATGCCAACACGGCCAGTCTGTATGCGCAGCTGGGGCTGACGAAGTATGCGGCCATGGAAGCATTTGTCAGATGGCATTATTAGGGCTTTGACGGGAAGCGATCACAAATCACGACGTTTGTTGTAATTTTGCTGTTTTCCTATTTGATATGCCCATAACTATACTGGCTGAATTGAGAGAGGAATGGCAGGATGCCTGGCAATCTGCATGGTACCGGAAAAGAGTGATCGTAGGGCTGGCCCTCGTCATTATCATCCTGTCGCTATTCCCCTTTTTTTTCCAGGCCATCGAGAAAAGAAGCGGATATCCCTTGGCCGACCCCCTGTTGGCCTGGCTGCATCCCCATAATGTTTCCATAGCCATTTTTGTCATTATCTGGGCTGTTTCCCTGCTGGGCATCCTACGGGCCGCACAGGACCCTTATATGTTCCTGACGTTCGTGTGGGCTTATGTGCTCCTATTGCTGATGCGGACCCTGGCCATCACCCTGGTGCCGCTGGACCCTCCTGCCGGGTTGATCGGATTGGTGGACCCGATCAGTAATTTCTTCTATGGAGAGAAGTTTGTTACCAGGGATCTGTTCTTTTCGGGCCATACTTCCACTGTTTTTCTTGTTTGTCTTTGTCTGCCGGGGAAAATGGACAGGAGGCTGGCGCTGATGGCCACTGTCGCCGTGGCGTATTTGCTGCTGGTCCAGCATGTGCACTATACGATGGATGTACTGGGCGCCTTTATCTTTGGCTGGCTGGCCTTCTGGATAGTGCGCAGGACCGTGGTGCGGCCGGAAGACAGGATGTAAGGAAAGCGCTAAAAAGCTTCCCCCAGCTGCAGGTAAAATCCCTGGGAATGTTGCCCCAACCCATAATCAAGGCGGAGGTTGAGCTTTTCCGTCTTATTCAGCGCGATCCGTAATCCCCCGCCATAAGAGTATTTAAGGCATTTAAAATCAACATCTTTTAACTCTGGGCCCACATTTCCGATGCCGGCAAAGCCTACTGCACCAAGGCGTCCGAATAAAGGTACCCGGTATTCAGCCTGCAGGACGCCCTGGTTCTTGTCCCTGAAACGGCCGGCATAATATCCTCTCATGCTGTTGGCGCCGCCAAGGGCAGCCAGGCTCCGCAAGGGCACATCTCCCCCGGTGAATTGGCCAAAAGCCTGCAAAGCCAGCACCTGGTCTTTATAGATCCTGATAAAGCGGCGGATATCAACGTTATAGTTAGTATATTGATGATCAGAGCCTAAGAAGGGCATAAAATGGTCGAACCAGAATTGCATCATCGTCCCTTTACTGGGGGAAAAGGCATTATTACGCGTGTCAAAAGTAAAGCTAAGGCCCAGGCCGGAGATGCGGTACCCCTTCCGGCCGACGATGTTTTCCTTATCAAAAAGCCTTCCTGCATCATAATTTATGTCGAAAACGCGTTGATGTTCAAATACAACACCCAAAAAAAGGTTGCTTCCCACCCGGCGTTGGGGATGGAGATAAATATAATACTGCTTAAATTTATAGGATTCCTTGCTGCTATCCTGGGTGGACTTGCCCAATCCCCAGAAATTATCAGGGAAAGAGCTGTAGGAAAGTTGCTCGTTCACAATAAACCGTTCCCCGGGGAAATAAATGGAACCATTTAGTGCCACTACAAATTGTCCACGGGTTGTATAAAGCGCCACAGCCTGGGCGTTTGAGGTACGGGTCGCACTGTCATGCGCTTGCAGGTGAAAGGTAGAGGCGCTGACCACCCCGAAAGACCATCCTGTCTCAATAGAGCGGGCAATGATTGGCAGTATAAGAATATGCCGTACTTTTGCGGGGCCTTGGGGAGTAGCCTGTCTGCCGGGCAGGTTCACAGGTACCTTGACAGGGATCCTGATATGGTCGGGTAGCTTGATATGATCGGGGAGCTGTGCAACAGGGACTACACCAGCGCTGTCCTTTTGAGCAAAGAGGTCAATGGACAGCAAAAATAACAAGCCGAACAAGAAGATATATGGTGTTTTCCTAAACAGACGGCGCAACTATAGTGTAATTAAAGTATTTATTTACGATATTCGATAAAAAACCAGCAAATTAACACGGAAAAATCTATTTTTCTTACATTTGGAGATTAATGAAGATTTCACAATTTGTTAAAATTAAAATCATCTAATATTTTAAAGGCTTCTGAAGCGGAAAGGACGACCCTTCCCTTTCTTAAATTAAAGCTAGCATATTATGAAAAAATTTGAATGCCCCGATTTTATATTAGGAGATAAGCTGACAGACGAGCAATTTAACTTTTTCGATAAGTATGGAGTTATCATATTTAGGAATTTTCTTAGATCGGAGACTGTTCAATTATTTATTTCTGAGCTCAACCGTATAGAGCAGCAATGGCTGCAGGAAGGCCGTGAGAAGATAAATGGCATCCCCCTGAAGTTCGGTAAGGACCAGGACGGCAATAAGATGATCCAGCGTATGTGCTTTCTCTCCCTTTACAGCGAACCGCTGCATGATCTGTTACAGGATCCCAGGATAAAGGCCCTCATCGGTCTCCTGGCCCCCTATGAAGGCCGTATCAGCGAGAATGAGAAGGACGGACTGATCCTGAACCATTACGTCAGGATGCCGGAAAGCTCTTTTACGCAGATGGGCTGGCATACGGACAGTCCCAGGGACCTGTTCATGGGACAGAAGATCATGCCCATGCTGAATGTAGGTATCCACCTGGACGACACGCCCTTCGAGAACGGCGGATTGCGTGTATTGCCGGGAACACATAAGCAAGGGATCCTCCGGCTCTTATTTGGCAAGAAGTATTTCATCGATAATAACCCCGACAGACGTGAAATTGGCTTCGACCTGAACGCAGGCGATCTTACGGTACATGACGGCAGGATCTGGCATCGTGCACAGCAGTCTCCTTTGTATGGAGAAGCCAGCCGTCGCCGTGTAATGTATGTGCCGATCATCACCGGCAAATACATGCCGAAAGATGAGAAGAGCAAGACCCCCTTCTACCATCGCTTTGCCTCCAAAGTCCAGAACTAGTAGAGAAAATTATCAATTTTCATAGAAAAGGGCCAACTTGCGTTGGCCTCTTTTTTTACCTTATTAATTACATGTAATATGGAATATGCATTAATCACAGGCGCCAGCAAAGGCATTGGCAGGGCTATTGCGGAAGAGCTGGCCCGCAGAGGATTCAATGTACTCCTGGTGGCGCGGTCGGGCGATCTGCTGGTACAGGCCGCCGGGGAGATCGTCTCCCGTTATAAAGTAAAGGCAGACTGGCTGGCCCTGGACCTTTCGTTGGCTGATGCACCGCAGCAGGTATATGAATGGTGTAAGGGAAAAGGATATGGCGTGAAGGTCCTGGTAAATAACGCTGGTTATGGACTCAGCGGCTCTTTCGACAAATACAATTCGACGCAGCTGCTGAATATGATGCACCTGAATATGGATAGCCTGGTCGGGATGACCCATCTCTTCCTGCCGGAGCTGCGCCGGCAATCTCGCGGATATATCCTGAATGTGGCCAGCTCTGCAGCCTATCAGGCAGTACCCCGGCTGAGCCTTTATGCGGCTACCAAGGCTTTTGTACTGTCCTTTAGCAGGGGTCTGCACCAGGAGCTGCGGGGAAGCACGGTGTCGGTGACAGCCATCAGCCCCGGAGCTACGGATACGGATTTCCCCAACCGGGCGCAGCTGGGCGAAAAAGGAATGAAGGCAGCGGAAAAATTCAATATGTCGCCGGAAACGGTGGCTTCACTCGCTGTGAAAGCGATGCTGGCGGGTAAGGCGGAAGTAATTGCAGGCGTAGTGAATAAGGTCGGGGTTTTTATGGCCTGGCTGCTGCCGAAGGGCATCGTGGAAAGGACGGCAATGAAGATCTATGAATAGGCAGGCCGGGCAGGGTGATTGGGGTTGGACAGAAAAGTAGGTTTGTATTTTTTCCAGTTCGGATTTTGTACTATATTTGCAGCCCCTTAACGAGTTAATCGTAGGGAAAAGGCCCCGTAGCTCAACTGAATAGAGCATTTGACTACGGATCAAAAGGTTTGAAGTTCTTTTTTGAGTAGGTTTTTTTCATCTTGGCTCTGTAGCTCAACTGAATAGAGCATCTGACTACGGATCAGAAGGTTTCAGGTTTGAATCCTGACAGAGTCACTGATTATCAAAGAGTTAAAAGGGATTGGTCTTGTAAAAAAGATTGGTCCCTTTTGCTTTTTGTGCCGTCTCTTGCCGATCTTTTTTGATGATATTTTTTGGATCAGTGAAACGGTGAACTTTTCGTTTCTGCAAATTTGCTGCAACCAAAACCGCTGGGAAAGATTAGAGCGATTTTGATTCAGTTAAGTTAGGAATTTTCTATTTATCGCTTCAAAATATTGGTCAAGAGCATTTACGTTGGTCATCGGATCGCTCACCATCTGATGGATAAAAATATTAAGCAATGGATCAATCTGTAATTGGATTATGATCGGTCAACTCCTCCGCAAAATCCTTGTCATTCTGGGAAACGCCCGTCACACCCGAGTGCAAACGACATCCTAAATTGTAGCTATGTCCCACGTAAGCTTATGTACGACCAGGTTAAAGCATATATTTTGCATCGGATAAAAATTCCTGAAGATGACCTAGAAACGGCTTTTCGGTACAGTAGTGTGCGATATTTTAAAATGGCGACCATGTGATCCGGATTGGCGGATGCTGCCAGTTATTGGCTTTATCAATGATGGCGTTATAACCAGGAGTATTGTAGACGAAACAAGGAAGGAAATCACCAGTTTTTGTCTTTCCTGTTAACGCTCTTTTGGTATTAGCTTCTCAAATAAATTTGGAAAACTGGAATTCAAAAAAGAGAAGGAAGAAGACAGCAGCAAAGGCAACTAAGACTTCGGCCTGAACACTACCACCGTCACCGTTCGCTACCATCCTGCCCGTCAATAAGACGTGGGAATGTCCCCTTTTCGGATGGAATAAACAGCGAGAATAGCCCGTATTTTGAGCCAGCATCCAACTTTTAAGATCATATAACTATCCGAATACTTTGTTACTTATATACCGACATGAGTAAGATCAGATCTGCCGCTGACGGCAATCATAATGTATTGCTCCACCTTATCATAGTTTTATAGAATTGTTACGATTAGGCCATTTCAATTGTCTATACGCACGATAGCCGCCGTTAACAAGATAAAAAACAACCTAGTAAACATTAAAATTTAAACAATGAAAAAGTTCCTCGCGCTCGCATTTATCCTTATCAGCCTGTTTACAACAGCGATGGCGCAAAAGCCAAAAGTCACTTCAGCTACGGTGGCGAATAACAAAAACTACACGGTTCTCAATGCAAATGAGTCAATCATTATATATAAGTACCAGCATCCCGGCCATTCGCCAAAGGAATCTGAAAAATATACGTCTAAATACTATTTTACAACAGCTTCATCCGATGTATTACAGCCACTCACCAAGTCAAATCTGAAAAAGACATTTCCCTCTAACCATCCATTTCATGATGCGCTGGATGCAACCTTTAAGGATGACAAGGAACTTAGCGGCTATGATGACTTTCATAAAATGTATAAAGTGAATTGGCTTTTGAAGCAGCATTCGTAAAATTTAACTCCGTTGCCTCCGGTAACGGAGTTAATTCATTCAAAAGCAATGAAAGAATCCGAAAGAACAACAAATTGGTATGTCATAACAGGTGGTCCGGGATCCGGCAAAACAACAACTGTCAATTTACTTAAAGAAAGAGGATATAAAACGACAATTGAACATGCCAGACATTATCTGGATACACAGCTTATCCAGGGCCATACTGTGGAAGAAGTAAGAAAGAATCATGAAGCATTTCAATCCGGCGTCCTTGATATGCAGATTGAGCAGGAAAGATCAATTTCTCCCGACGATATTGTCTTTCTGGACAGGGCAATTCCCGATGCGCTTGCATACTATCGTTTTCTGGATCTTCCTGAAGATGATAAACTGAGAGAAGCACTGAGTACCGCGTCATATAAGAAAATATTCATTCTTGACTGTCTTGCCCTGAAACAGGATTATGCACGAACTGAAGACGAAGCTGCACAAAGGAAAATTCATAAACTATTGACGGATGTGTACAATACTCTTCGGTTTCCAGTTGTCCATGTCCCTATACTTTCCCCCGAAGACCGGGTAGATTATATTCTAAACAATCTCTAGCACCTTCCTTTATGAATTTAGTAAATGAAAACGATTCAAAAAATAAAGTCTTATAAGGCCTCCTCAAAACAGGTCTTTGACTGCATTGACGATCTGAGTGTTACTGGAATGCATATGACTGAATCATCCATGCCTATGATGGGAGGGAAAATGCATCTGGAATATCTAACTCCGCAAAAGACAGGACTTCATACAAAATATCGTTGGACAGGCAAAATGCTGTGGTGGCCGCTTGATTTTACTGTGGAAGTAACGAGGTGGGTAAGCGGCAAAGAAAAGACATGGCAAACAATTGGCCCTTGCCAAATGGTCATATATTCCTGGTTTCAAATGAATTTAGTGGTTGAGCAAGGATCAAATGAAAGCATCGCCTCACTCTCTATCAGTTATGAAAGCTCACAAAAGGTAATCAACAAAATACTTTGCTATTTTTTTGGAGATTGGTATTGCAGATGGTGCCTAAAAAATATACTTAACGATTCGGAGACAAAACTCCTAAGCCGTCAATCCCCTTAAAGACATTACCCTTCCGCAGAACATTCTACTATACCTATACCTGCATAGCTGCATATTCCTGACCCAGATCATGTTTAGGTATAATGTAGGTCACCTTCATTCGTAATAGAAAAAGCGACCTTAGTTCCATAACATGCCACAAGCAACGAGAAATAAGATCATGCAGGATGTCGCTGAGATGCTGAAAGCGATTGCTCATCCGGACAGATTGGCAATAATATACCTACTGCGCAAATCGAAGGCCGAAAGGTTGACTGTTAAGGCAATTTATGATAAGCTCGACCTGCGGCAACCGGTCGCGTCCCGTCACCTGAATATCATGAAGGGTGCCGGCGTCGTAAGACGCTTACAGGAAGGGAAAAATATTTATTACTGCCTTTGCCTGGAAAAGAAAACGGTGGAAATATTGTCGAAGTGTCTTTGCTGAACAACTTAAGCAGTCGACCCCTAACGCTATAAGTCAAGTATTAAATGACAATACAATGATCGAAAAAATAGTTTCCTGGTCAATACACAACCGTTTTTTTGTATGGATAGGCATCCTGCTGATCATTTTCGGCGGAATATATTCCATAAAAGAAACCCCGGTGGATGCTTTGCCTGACCTCAGCGAAAACCAGGTAATCATCTTTACTGAATACATGGGGCGCAATCCAAAGATCATAGAAGACCAGATTACTTATCCCCTGGTGTCCAACCTGCAAGGGATCCCGAAGATAAAATCGATCAGGGCCACCTCCATGTTTGGCATGAGCTTCATCTTTGTCGTGTTCAATGATGATGTGGATGTCTATTGGGCACGTACAAGAGTGTTGGAACGGCTGAATTATGCGCAGAAATTTTTGCCCGAAGGTATTACCCCGGGACTTGGACCGGACGGCACCGGATTAGGCCATGTCTTTTGGTATACCCTTGATGCAAAAGGATATAACCTCGGTGAATTGAGGGCTTTGCAGGACTGGTATGTAAAGTTTGCGTTGCAAAATGTAGAAGGTGTTAGTGAAGTAGCTTCTTTTGGAGGGTTTCAAAAACGGTACCAGGTCACCATTGACCCGTACAGGTTAGTCTATTATGGCATTCCCCTCATGGATGTCACCCGTGCTGTAATGTCCAATAACCGTGATGTCGGAGGCAGCCTGTATGAAATGAATGCAACTGGCTATCTCATACGAGGTCTTGGCTATATCACCAGCATCGAGGATATAAAGAACATCCCCGTCGGCACATACCGGTCCATTCCGATTAAGGTGAGTGACATATCGGAGGTGCAAATGAGCAGCGACCTGCGCCTGGGTATCGTTGATGAAGATGGCGAGGGCGAAGTCGTCGGCGGTATCGTAGTCATGCGGTATGGTGAAAATGCAAAAGATGTCATTGAAAGAACGAAGACCCGGATAAAGGATATTGAAAAAGGCCTGCCGGCCGGCGTCAAATTTAAGACTGCTTATGACCGCAGCGATCTCATTAGCGCATCGCTTAATACCCTCAAAGAAGCTCTATGGCAAGAGATATTGATCGTTTGCATCGTCGTAGTGCTCTTTCTCTTCAGCATCAGAGCGGGATTGGTGGCCATTTTCTCCATAATACTTTCTGTGCTGATAGGGTTCATATTAATGAAATTATTCGGCGTTACGTCCAATATAATGTCGCTTGGGGGTATTGCACTCGCCATCGGGGATGTCGTTGATCCAGGCATAGTGATGGCTGAAAATGCCTACCGGGCTTTGACGAACCGAGTACTTAAAACACAATAGCGTAGTCTGAAAAAAATACCATTATGGCAAAGGAACGCATAGGGCATACAAGGGAAATTCCGGAGGAAGAACGGGTAGCTATCATAGAGGATTCCTCCAGGACGCTTGGCCGCTCTGTGTTCTTCTCCGTCATCATTATGATCATTTCTTTTGCTCCTATTCTCTTTTTGGCTGGCCAGGAAAAGAAATTATTCACGCCGCTGGTGCTTACCAAGACCTTCTCCATGATCGGCGCGGCGATCCTAGCTATTACCGTAGCGCCTATGATGACCAGGACATTGCTGAAATGTCGCCTGGTCCCTGAAAGCAGGAATCCCGTTTCCAATTTCTTCATTACTATTTACAAGCCGGTAGCGCGATTCTGCCTCAAATGGCGGAAAACAGTGCTATTGTTTTGTACCCTCTTAATTGCCGGCAGTGTGCCATTGGTGCTTAACCTGGGTACTGAATTCATGCCTCCCCTGGACGAAGGTTCCTTACTAATGATGCCCGTGACATTACCGGACGTTTCAAACGCTGAAGCGAAGCGGATACTACAATTACAGGACAAGATCATCAAAAGCTTTCCCGAAGTTAATAATGTCCTTGGTAAAGCAGGCCGCGCCTATACAGCAACAGATAATGCACCTGTGAGTATGATTGAGACCATCATCATTTTGAAGCCTAAAAAAGCATGGCGGGAGGGCATGACCAAGGAAAGGCTTATCCGGGAAATGAGTGAAAAGGTGCAAATACCGGGCGTCGTAGTGGGATGGACACAGCCTATTATTAACCGGATCAATATGCTGTCCACCGGTATCAGGACAGACGTGGGCATAAAGATCTTCGGGAGTGACCTGGACAGTATTTACGAAATTTCAAGAAGAGTGGAAGCCTCGTTAAAAGGGATCACCGGGCTGCAGGACCTGTATGTAGAACAGCTTACCGGTGGAAAATACCTTGATATAAAAATACGCCGCCCCGATGCTTCAAGATACGGGTTAAACATTGACGATGTAAACATGGTCATTGAAAGCGCGTTGGGCGGAATGGTGTTAACGAAAACAGTGGAGGGAAGGGAGCGATTTAGCGTCAACCTCCGCCTGGCGCAGGAATACCGCAGCGATTTTAATGAAATAAAAAGAATACCCATCCAGACGATGAAATACGGGGTGATTCCTCTATCCGCGGTGGCTGACGTGAATATTACAGAGGGGCCGCCCATGATCAGCTCCGAAAATGCCATGCTACGCGGAACCGTACTTTTTAATGTTCGTGGCAGGGACATGGGCGGCGTAGTAAGCGAAGCAAAAAGAAAAATAGAGGCAGATCTTAAGCAGTTGCCACAGGGATATTATCTTGACTGGAGCGGCCAGTATGAAAACCAGGTAAGGGCGGAAGCACGCCTAAAAATCATTATTCCTATTGTTCTGATTGTTATTGGATTCATTCTTTACATCACATTCAGCTCATTTAAAGCAGTGGGGATTGTATTCATCAGCATCCCGGTTGCCCTGATGGGGGGTGTCTATTCCATGTATTATTACCATGTGAATTTCTCCGTTGCAGTGGCGGCTGGTTTTATAGCATTGTTTGGCGTCGCCGTTGAAACAGGCGTTCTTATGATCGCCTACTTAAATGATTCCATTAAAAAGCTGGTTGAATCAAAGGGCAACGGCCCGCAGAATATAAGCGACGAAGATTTACGGGAAACCTTTCTCGTGGGCGCTACACAGCGTGTACGGCCATTATTAATGACAGTATTGGCCAATATCCTCGGATTGATACCGGTGCTCCTTTCCACCGGTACTGGAAGTGATGTAATGAAGCCCATCACCATACCATTTGTGTTCGGCCTCGTTACCTCGACCCTGTTTGTATTGATCGTATTACCCGTGATATACCATCTAACAAAGGAATGGGAACTGAAAAAATATGGAAAGCTTGTTGTTCTCAATATTAAGGACTAGTAAATGTATGAAAAACAGACGCTATATATACGCACTTATACTGCTACTGGTGACACAGAAAAGCTTGTGCGCACAGGATACGGTGCGCCTGGGCTTAAAAGATGTATTTGCGGCTATTGATAAAAATTATCCCCAGCTGCAATATTATGCATCTAAGATCTCATCCATCCGGGCGATGGCGGAAGGCGCCAAAGCATGGATGCCACCCACTGTGGCAGTGGCTTTAGACAGATTCCCATACCGGCTCTCCATGTTGAAAGAGCAATCAGCCGATAATCAGGCCGGAATAATGGTCTCCTTTCAGCAGATGATACCCAACGCCGCCAAACTCAATGCAAAAAGAGATTATATCCTTTCGCTTGAAAACGCACAGCACAACGATCTTGAATGGCAAAAAAATGTATTGCATTTTACGGCAAGGCTTTATTATTATCGCCGCTACACGGCAGAGCGAAAATCAAGGATAATTAGCGAGTACCGTGGCCTGCTGAATATGCTGATAAAAACAGCTAAAGACAAATACACTTATAACCAGGCGGATCTCGGGACGATATTTAAGGGAGAAGCAACATTGACTGAACTGGCAAATATGGAAACGATGTTGCTTTCCCAGATAGCAGAAAGTAACATTGGTCTTAGCACTTTAATGAACGATGACATATACGCAGTATTTAATATTGATACTCTTTTGGCGCCTAATGACTATAGCTCCCAGTACTTGCATGCTGCGGACACATCACAATTAATCCGAAACGACATTTTATCCATGCAGAGCCAGATAAGTGCGATGCAGTTGAATAAAAAGCTTGCGGCAACAGCTTCCAAGCCAGACTTTGGCATCCAGGTTTCCCACAGCCAGATGTTTGGCATGGGAAACCAGTTTTCTATTATGGGAATGATGACCCTTCCCATTTTCTCCTGGTCCTCTAAGATGTATAAGTCAGAAGTAAAATCAATGAGTTATGAAATAGAGGCGATGCAAAAGCAGACAGCAACGATGCAGCTGATGGCCAAACAAATGATCCGGGAAAAACTCACCATGCTAATGTATGCAAGAAAGCAGCTGGATAATTACGAGAATAACATTTTGCCCTCTTACCGCAAGAACATGGAAAGCAACCTGCTTTCTTACAGGCAGAATACGGGAAGCTTCTTTGTTTTGCTGGATGCCTGGAACATGTTGTTTATGAAGGAGCTCGAAAGAATGGACAAACTGGGTGAGGTTTTTACCACCCAGTCTGAATTCGAATATCAAAACGAGATAAAATAACATGAAAATAAAACGAACATACAGGCAATATAACATTACTGCTATCGCAAATACGCTATTTGTTTTATTTCTTGTTGCTGCATGTAACAATGAAAAAAAACAAGGCAAGTCGGATACTTCGATCGCCGAAACTTCCTGGAACAGCCTGTCGGCAAATCATACTGTTATTGCCAAGCAAACTGCTGTGCAACCCCTGGTTACCGATGTGGATTTTATTTTGAATGGCAATGGTTATATAACATTTGATATGCGCCGTAACCGGAAGATTGCAGCCAGGGTTGGCGGCCGTGTCGAAAAGCTATACGCCAGGTATAACTACCAGCATGTGCAAAAGGGAGAAAAGCTATTTGAATTGTATAGCCCTGAATTGAACACCTATGTGGAAGAATACGTGTATATACGCAGGCAATCAAACGACACGGCGCTTGAAAGCCGTGCAAAACAAAAACTTCTATTGCTGGGTCTTACACGGCAGCAGATAAACGAGATTGATGCGACGGGGCAGGCACCAATTGCCATTCCGGTATATAGCCCCTACGAGGGGTATGTGTTATTTAGTCCTTCTGCCACCGGTGATATAAGCATGAGTGGAACTAAAAATGCTACACCGGGCATGTCCGGAATGCCCCAGGCTGCTGCCCCATCGGCTGCCGGCGGACAGGAATTGGCTGACAACAGCATAAGGGAAGGTATGTATATTAATAAAGACCAGACCCTTTTCTGGATAAACGATTTTAAGGAATTGTGGGGCATTATCGCCTTCACAAAGGAAAATGAAAAATATATAAATAAAGGCCAGCGGCTAACCGTGACCAGCGAATTAAGTGCTGAACAGCCTTTGACAACAACGGTCCAATTAATAGAGCAGGTCTACCAGGAAGGGCAAAAGTTCACCCAGGCAAGGGTTTATCTGGCAAATCCCTCAGGCAGGTTAAAACAAAACTCCCTCCTTACTGCCACGGCTTCTATCCATGCCAAGTCCCTGATAGTACCAGCAAGCAGCGTCTATTATCTGGGCAGCACTTCCATAGTATGGGTGAAAACAGGGATTACAAAGGAAGGCAGTTATATTTTTCAGGCCAGGGTTGTCAGCATAGGCCACCGCGACAAAAATGGCGTAGAGATCTTGAAAGGGTTAAGCGATCAGGAAATGGTTGCCAAGGATGCAGGTTACCTGGCCGACAGCGAGTCCATTATTAACTAATTATGCAACATTATGAAAAGCAGGCACTTGATTATTGGGTATCTCTCAGCCATCATGGCTTTTGGTATTGGTGGCTGCTCCAGGCGAAATGCCGACGTTAAAAACCAGGGCCAAACGCCCCAGGCCTCAGTACATGCGGGCCATACCGCGGCTAAGATGGAGGAAATGCAGCCGGATACGATCCGGCTTTCGAAAAGAGATGAGCAATACGCCAATATTACCGTGGATACAGTTCGCTTTAAGAATATTGCTGAATATACTACCCTGCTTGGCAGTACAAATTTTGATGAAAGGAAGATCATTGTGGTCACCTCTCGTATTCGTGGCAGGATTGACCATTTATTTGTGCGTAATCTCCAACAATGGGTAGCTTCGGGCGAGCCATTATACGCTATTTACAGCGAAGAATTGCAGTCTTATGAAAATGAACTGCTGAATGCATTGCAGCAACAGGCAACATTCAGTGAGGCGAAACAACTTATTGATCAACTGGTTGATGGGGCAAGAAGGAAATTGGCGTTGTGGGGATTGACGAAAGAAAAGATCGCGCTTCTGGAACAAACCCGTGTAGCGTCGGCGCTGGACACTTTCTACAGCCCTATTTCAGGAACACTGACAGGGTTGGATATTACGGAAGGCCAATATGTTGAAACAGGCACACCTCTATTTAAAATAGCGGATCTTTCAAAACTTTGGATAGAATCTCAAATGTATACCGGCGAATTGCAATGGCTATATCAGAAACCATCCATCACTGCCGAATTTGACGCTTACCCCGGCCAGGAATATACCGTAACGCCCGTATTTGACAACCCGGTGGTCGAGCCGAACCAAAAAATAAGCCTCGTCAGGTTCTTTGTAAATAACAACCATCAATTAAAACCTGGCATGATGGCTTATGTAAATATAAAACGAAATGAAAAAAGGGCCTTGGTTATACCTAAATCCTCCTTGCTTATTGGCAAAATGATCACGGTATGGGTACACACGGGTACCGGTATCTATGAAAACCGGACAATTGAGCTCGGTATACAAAATAAAAAAGTAACGGAGGTTGTCCACGGCCTAAAAGCAGGTGATATCGTTGTAACCAATGGCGCCTTCCTGCTCAATAGCGCCTTGATATTAAGGAAAGGGTCAGGCATGGGAGGCATGAAAATGTAAATATTTTAATTCGCAGTACAATGTTTGATAGTACAAAAAATATAACAACGCCCTGGTCGATTGACAGTAAAACAATACCGGGAATATTGAGCGCTGACGTAGAAAATGGCCTATCTTCAGCGGACGCGGCGGAACGCATGTCCCTCATAGGACCCAATAAAATAGAGTCCGGTAAAAGAGTCAATCCCATAGTCATTTTCATTAACCAGTTCGTCAGTCCCTTTGTCTTGTTGCTGGCAGTAGCCGCCGCCCTTTCATTTTATTTTAATGAATGGCTTGACGGAATTGCTATAGTGACCGTCATTGTTATCAATGCCGTTATCGGCTTTATCATGGAGTCCCAGGCGGAGCGATCCATGGAAGCATTAAAGAAGCTTACTACCATACCGGCGCGCATTTTACGTGACGGCAAACTAAGCGAGTTCTCTTCAGAACAGGTTGTACCGGGGGACGTCTTATTCGTGGAAAGCGGGGACATGGTGACAGCAGATGCACGGGTAATAAAAGCCTCCCAACTCCAAACGGATGAATCAGCATTAACCGGGGAGTCCCTGCCAGTTGCTAAGCAAATAGCAGCACTTTCCGAAGCTGTTTCTTTGGCGGAAAGGAACAATATGCTGTATAAAGGCACTTTTGTAACGACCGGCAATGGTTATGCCGTCGTGATAAATACAGGCATGTCAACAGAATTGGGAAATATTGCGAACATGGTCCAAAACGCTGATCAGGCAGCAACCCCATTGGAAAAAAAGATACAGTTGTTCAGTAAAAAATTGATCTGGGTAACTGCCGCACTGGTCATTATCATTTTTATTGCTGGATTACTGAACGGGCAAAAACTGGTAGCTATGCTGGAGACCTCTATTGCGCTGGCAGTAGCGGCTATTCCTGAAGGCTTACCGATAGTTACGACATTGGCGCTGGCCTTTGGCATGTTGCGGATGGCCAGGCATAACGTCATCGTAAAAAAGTTATCTTCCGTTGAAACATTGGGCGGCACCACCGTTATATGCACTGACAAGACCGGAACTTTGACACAGAACAAGATTGAAGCCGCGCTGATACAGGTGTTTGATAATGTTTCGCGCATAGAGGTAAATACCGGTATCCCTTCACTGCATTTTATTGATGGAGATAGTATTGCAGCAACAGATGCTTACAAACATATCCGGCGTATTGCTGCTTTATGCAATACGGCTGCTTTTCATAAAGATGCGCAGGGAGAACAGGAATCCGGCGATCCGTTGGAAGTTAGCTTGTTAAAAATGGTGTTTAGTTCAAATACAAAGCTGGAAGAATTTGCAGGCCGGTATCCCAAGCTGGATGAAATTCCGTTTTCATCCGATACTAAGGTTATGGCAACACTCCATGCCGATGAAGGCGGCTATTATATAGCAGCAAAAGGTGCAGTGGAAGAATTATTGAAATATTGCACATTTATACAGGAAGGCAACGAAAATGTCCTTTTTACCGATATCAAAAGAACGCAATGGCTGGAGATAGCGGAAAAACACGCGCAAAATGGGTTGAGAATGCTGGCATTTGCTTTCAGTAACAGGCAAACAAAGGAAAAAGAACTGCTTGGCAATCTAACGTTGGCCGGACTAATAGGATTTATCGATCCACCCAGGCCCGAAGTCTTCCATGCTTTAGAAGAATGCCGATCAGCTGGAATAAAAGTGGTCATGATCACTGGTGATCACCCTGCTACAGCCAGAAATGTCGCTCTGCAACTATCCCTGATGACCGCGGACGAGGAAGTGATACATGGGGCCAGCATGAAGCCATATAATGACCTAACCGAAGAAGACAAAGTTAGATGGATGAAGGCTCCGGTGTTTGCAAGAGTAAACCCTAAACAAAAGCTGGATCTGGTTTCCCTGTTCCAGGAGAAAAAGATGGTGGTGGGCATGACGGGCGATGGGGTTAACGACGCGCCTGCCTTAAAAAAGGCCGATATTGGCATCGCTATGGGACAGAGGGGAACACAGGTAGCCCAGGAGGTCGCGGATATGGTGTTAAAGGATGATGCGTTCTCTTCTATTGTCCTTGCCATCAAACAAGGCAGGGTAATCTTCGATAATATTCGCAAATTTGTGATCTTCCTGCTTTCGTGTAACCTCAGCGAACTCCTCATTATTGCTACTGCCTCTATTCTGAACCTTCACTTCCAGCTTTTCCCCTTGCAGATATTGTTTATCAACCTGGTCACGGATGTCTTGCCTGCCCTGGCATTGGGAGTAACGGACGCAGGCCCCCACATTATGGAACGCAAGCCTTATGCCTCGCAGGTTGCCATCATCGATAAAAAAAGATGGACTGCCATTTTTACGTATTCCATCATTATCACAGTAACAACTATTGGGGCGGTGTTCTTTAGTCATGAAGTCTTACATAAAATGGAAGGGGCCTGGAATAAGGAGCTATGCAACAACATTCTTTTTTATTCCCTTATTTTTACACAGATCCTGCATGTCTTTAATATGTCTTTTGAAAAGGGGGTGTCTTTCTTCAAATCAGAGATATTCCGTAATAAATATGTCTGGTATGCTACGCTGGGCTGTATTGTACTTGCATTATTGTCTTATTGGATGCCCGCATTGAGAAAAGTATTGGAAGTTTCAATTTATGGATGGTCGGACTGGGCCGTCGTTATCGTCGCATCCTTTATTTCTCTTTTCCTCATTCAGTTGTTGAAACGTTTGCGATGGGTAATTTAGGGAGGAATTCAGAATGCAGCTGTAGGTCTACAATTTCCTCATGGTACTTAGAAATGATAAAATGTCGGCCATCTGGGTATCGGGTTTGCAGCAAGGTGACTTAGTTGTACTGAGTGGGACCTATCTGCCTTCAAAGCGAGTACATCTTTCGAAATACGCCGGCCCGATGGAAGGTATGGGTAGGGGAAGATGAAAATGTAGGCGCGCCCCTGGCTTGGTGTAGGCTAATATGGGGTCATACCGCGGGGTTTGTAGACGGACAGGATCGTTGCAGCGAGTAACGCAGACAGTGCGGCAATGGCGGTGACAATTAGTTGGACGCCCGATCCGGCAAGGTCTGCATCGGAAAGGTTTCCCCTGGCTGCCGCGCCAGCCATATAGTCGATGACCCGGGTGTGCAGCAGCAAAATGGGGATGGAAAGGAAGTTGATCAGAAGTTTCCCGAGGACCCAATAATGGCGGAATAGCCCCCATGGGGTGCCCAGTGATAGCAGTAGCCCGGTTAAGAATGAGGCGAAAGCCAATGGGACGATGACGAACCAGGTGACGGGTTCCATGGCCAGGTAGACGGCGCGGACAATTTGCATATTCCTGCTTGTGAGGCCGGTTACGGCCAGGGCAAGAAAGCCGGCGACTGATCCCATCCAGCCGACCGAAAAAATGATATGTACGAGAAGCGCCAGTTTGCGAAGGTGTGATGTCATGGCTATCATTAATGGTGAAAACTATGACCACTTAGGTGCAAGACGACAAGACCCAGGATAAGGATGATCACGACGATGCCGGATACTTTTGCCCAACGGGGTACCCGGGGATTAATATTAGAGCTCATTGGTCAAAGTTGGGGAGTAATCAGGGAAAAGACTTTGCAAAAGCCGGGAAAGGCTTTGCAAATCTTGCGAATGTTTATACGGCGGGTTCGATGGGGATGTGGATCTTTCTTTCCAACTGAGCATAGGGGATCAAGGCTGGGTTTTCGGCAAAGGTTTCAAAGCCGATGACATCAGCAATCTTATATCCGTTTTCCGGCAACCATTGCTGGTAAAAGTAATGGATGGCCCGGTTGGTTTGCCGGAGCCCACCGCGAACGGTAAAAGCAGCGAATAGTCCGGACTTTATTTCGGTGAGGGGGAATCGATGGGATACCGGGTCCTCCGGGGCCAACGGTAAAAAGGCCTTGTAAGTATTACGTTGATGAGGGGCGAGAATTCCGTATAGGACAGGCTTTGTCATGGCCGGGTCGCGGGTTCCGGCGATCCTGGCCAGTTCCTGGAAGGCGCGCTGTATCTTTTCAGGATCATCGAATGGAGAGATGCGGCAAATACCTTTGAGGGTATCTCTCTTGACGATGCGGATGACAGGAGGGCAAGTCAAGACAGGGGACACGGAGACAGCCGGGGACGGGGATCGGGGATTAAGGGCATGGAGAATTTTCATTTGCTGTATATGGGACAGCTCGCGCAATTGTCCTGGCGAATGGTCGAAATAAGATCTCATGGCCCTGGAAAAAACGGCCGGAGAGGAAAAGCCCGAGTCCGCAGCGATCTCCTGGATGGACTTGTGGGGATGAATGATCAGGAGATGCAGGGCGGTTTCCAGTCGTAGTTTGAGGAGGTATTGTTTAGGGGATTCGCCGATTATCTCTTTGAATATCTTTTGAAAGTGAAAGGGGGAATAGTGCGCCAGTTCCGCCAAGGTCTGTAAGCAGATCTCGGTAGTAGTATTGGCTAATATATGGCCAAGTACGCGGTTAATCCTTTCTTTGTGCTCGGTATCGGCTAAAGTTCCGGACATAGCGGCGATGTTAATCCTAAACCCTCTTAAATTTTATCATGTTATCCTCCTCCCAGACACATAGTATCTTATTATCAGGTAGACCGGCAGATTTTAGGAAGCCGCCTTTACCAATCGTTATTTCTCTTTTTTCGGGCAGCTTTACAAGTTTTAAGGTGTCTTTCTTCTCCATTGTAATGATGGCATTTTCTGCTGTTCCGGCTATGCTGCAGGCCCTACCCTTATCAACTACGGTTTCAGTTTCACCAGGCTTACAGTAATAAACAGTTCCCTCCCGTTGCCAGACTGTATGAACCGTGCCCGTCCGGTCAATAAACACTCCCCCACCGTCCATGGGACAGCCATTCAATTTCCAGGTACCCATCCCTAGCTTCTGTGCCTCTTTGAAAGATTTCCCCTTATCCTGGGACTGAAGTAAATAAAGATCTCGTGAACCGTTTAGCCAATTCCTGAACATGATGGTGACCCGGGAACCCCTGGCATTAATGCTCGGCTTACAGCATTCGCAAACATGACCGTCGGGAGATTGATAGACCATCGTATTTTTGGACCAATGGGCAGCAGCGGCAGAACTGGAAGAAAAATAGATCTGATTCTTATTGCCGGTCCTCGTATCCAGCCAGACTGCATAAAAATTATCCTTATTATCCGCTGCTATGCTCATCAAGCCTTCCGGCGTTGAACCTTTCAGGTCATTTATCGTTCCCATTTCTTTCCATTCATTCGATGAATGGCTAAGCCTGAAACAATGGATGTTTCCGGATTTGTCCATCGCTGTAACAATCGAATAGTTGCCCGAACTTGCTAGCTGAGGCCCACGGGACATGCCTAAATGCATATCCGGAACCTGCGCTACAAGGGCCGGCTTTGAGAAGGTAACACCCTGATCGTTTGATGTCGAACAAAATATCTTGTCTTTAAGGCCAAATACGACCCGTATGATCCCTTTACTATCCGCGCTGATCTGAGGTTGCTCACCAGGTGCGATGAAATTGGTTTCAACGACCGACCAGGATGCAAGCGACAAGAGTAAAATCGCCAACATTGCCAGTAGTAATCTTTTCATATTTAGCCAGTTAAAAGTTTAGCCGTCTTAATAGCGGTGGAATTCCAAAAATAACATTTATCGGATGATGGCGAGAAGGTTTCTTTTGCCCCTTTGGGCCAGCCACCGTTAGAAATAGCCGTTCCGGCTGCCCTTGGGAACGATATTTGCAATATTAGCTTAACTTTGGACCTGTTTACATGAAAAAAATTACATCTATAAAGCTAAAAGCGGCTTTCCTGCTCCTGGTATTCGCCCTGAATACGGTAGTCGGTGTCGCCTGTTCTATGGGTGTAAATATGGGTTTTAATAAGCATCATCACGATGAGCCGACAGTGCACGTTCATGCCGATGGCAAACTTCATCACCATAAACACGAAAAGCAGCAAGGCCATAGCCACGGAAAGGACAATTGCTGCAACGATGCCGTTGTTAAATTCCAGCAAATCGATAAAAACCTTGCGCCCAGTGCACAGGCAATATCCGGTGCACCGATAATGGCCGCACTGGTAAGTCCCATCTTTTCAATTGACATTTTCGCTACTTCACAGATAGCCCACACTACACGGGTAATACAATATTATCACCCCCCGCCGCCTGATATACGGGTATTTATACAATCCTTCCAGATATGATTTGATTTAATGTTTCTGAAATTTTGCGTGGGTAGTAGTCCATGCCTATTATTCTTTTTTTCAAAACATTAAATCAATTAAAATGAAACCGAATATTAGAGGGCTCAAAAGCCTCTCCACGGATATTATAGTTAAAAATCTGCTTTTAATCATATTATCCGCCGGGCTCTCCGGAACGCAGATTTTTGCCCAAACCATTACCGCCCAGGCGTCGCAGCTACTTACTTCCTATTACGGCATCAAGGATGCCCTCATTGCCGGCGATGCAAACACCGCAGCCAGCAGCACTGTCCCATGAAAAAGGCCTACTGGCTAAGTAGTGAAGCAGCGATCAAGAACCCCTACTTTGGAAATGCTATGCTTGCCTGTGGAAAGATTACAGAGACCTTGAAGTAATTTAAATCACCATTCACAATTCTAAAATTTATTAATATGAAAAGTATACTTATTGGCATCGCCATAACAGTTATTTCTTTAACTGCCTGTAACAACGACAGTAACAAATCAACCGGAGAAAATAAAAAGGACAATGATACAATGCAGACAATGAATGCAGAACCCAAACCGGCATTATCAGCGAACGGTACAGATACAAAAGCCTCCGCATCAACAAAGGAAATTGCAGGCCACTATTTTCATTTAAAAAACGCATTAGCCAATGATGACGGCAAAGATGCCGCAAACGCCGGAAAAGCAATAGTTGAGGCTATAGGTAAAGTGGACACCGCTTCGTTAACTTCTGATCAAAAGAAAGTCTATAAGGATTTGGAAGACGACATGCGTGAAAATGCAGAACATATAGGTGCCAATGCTGGTAAGATTGAACATCAGCGCGAACATTTTGAGATGCTTAGTAAAGACATGTACGACCTGGTGAAAACATTTGGTGCCGGCCAGACTGTATACCAGGATTTTTGCCCCATGTACAACAATAAAAAAGGGGCAACATGGATAAGCGAGACAAAAGCAATAAAAAACCCATATCTCGGTAAAGAGATGCCAACATGTGGTACGGTGAAAGAAGAAATTAAATAAATAGCATGAAGTGGCAATACAAAATAGTGCTCGCGATAGTAACTGTTTTGATCATCATACAATTTATACAACCTGCCCACAATAAAAGTGGGCAGGTATTGCCAACAGACATAACAAATACTTATCGCGTTCCTGAAAATGTGGCAGTCATCTTTCAAAATGCCTGCTATGATTGCCATAGCGACAATACCCGTTACCCGTGGTATTCCAACATTCAGCCAATGGCATGGATGATGGCAATGCATATCAAAAACGGCAAAGAAAAACTTAATTTCAGTGAGTTTGGCAGCTATAGTGCCCGGAGGCAAATAAGCAAATTGAAGGGAATAGCAAATAGTATTAAGGATTATACAATGCCTTTAACTTCTTACAAGATAATGCACAAAAATGCAGCGCTATCACAAGCAGATAAAGCTTTGTTACTGGATTGGATAGAAAGAACAGCAGATAGTATTTCAACAAACAAGTAAACGGCACATGCGTAAGATTACACAGATATTGATCAGGATTATTAAAAGAGATGGGAAAATAGCACCATAAAAAATTGCTCTCGCAATAAAAAAAAGAACGTGAAATGAAAAAGATAAGTATAGTGACATTTCTGCTTGCCATTTATTCCTTTGTGCAGGCTCAGGATATGAAAGGGATGGATATGGGTAAAAAAGAAAAAGCGACCCAATCACAGAGTGTGACTTACACCTGCCCTATGCATCCTGAAATACATGCTACTAAACCAGGCAATTGTCCCAAATGCGGAATGAAGTTGATAAAAGAAAAACCCAAAGGTGTTAGGCAGCCAATGGTTCAGAAGCATGATGAAATAAAGATGTCCAAAGACACATCTAAGCCAGATCCCGGAAGTGTCGGCAATAAAGACACTATGCAAATGGCTAATATGCAAATGTCTTCGAAAGAAGATAATATCTCGGCACAGCCGGTAACTTACACTTGCCCGATGCATCCCGAAATACATGCTACCAAGCCAGGTAATTGCCCCAAATGCGGTATGAAATTGATCAAAGAGAAACCTAAAGCTGTTTCAAATTCATCAAAGAATAAACAAGATGAGATGCAAATGCCCATGAAAGACAGTTCTAAAAAAATGGATAACATGGGCAATGTGGATATGCCAAAAGCAAACCTGGGCGTAATGAAAACCACTACCGATAATACACCACCCCATTCCGTTCGTTATGATTTATATATTAGGGACAGCATAGTAACCTTCGGGAAAAAAGCAAAACGAGCCATTGCGGTAAACGGTCAAATCCCCATGCCCACACTCACCTTTACCGAAGGCGACACGGCAGAAATATGGGTCCATAATGAATTGAACGAGGAAACATCCTTGCATTGGCATGGATTGTTCTTGCCCAACCAATACGACGGTGTGCCCAACCTTACACAGATGCCTATTAAGGCGCATACAACACATTTGTATAAATTTCCCATCGTTCAGCACGGCACGCATTGGTACCACAGTCATACTGAATTGCAGGAGCAGATCGGTATGTATGGTGCCTTCATCATGAAGAAAAGAAAGGAATGGGATATTCCGACTATTCCGGTTGTATTAAGCGAATGGGCGGATATGAAGCCGGAAGAGATCCAGCGCAGTCTCCACAATGCGACCGATTGGTTTGCTATAAAAAAGGGGGCTACACAAAGCTATGCCGAAGCCATAAAAACAGGGCATTTTAAAACAAAGGTTACCAATGAATGGAAACGGATGAATGCGATGGATGTAAGCGATGTGTATTACGATAAATTTTTAATAAATGGCAAAAACCAGAATGAGCAACTCCAATTTAAGGCCGGAGATAAAGTACGCTTACGCATAGCAAATGGCAGCGCTTCTGATTATTTTTGGCTTACCTATGCCGGCGGTAAAATTACTGTAGTTGCCACCGACGGCAACGATGTAAAACCTATAGAAGTGGATAGATTGATTATAGCCGTATCGGAAACCTATGATGTTGTGGTAACCATACCCAAAAATAAAAGTTATGAATTTTTAGTTACCCCGGAAGATCGCACCAAGTCGGCTTCTCTCTGGTTAGGAAAGGGGGAAAAGGTTCCTGCTAAACGGCTGCAAAAGCTAAAATATTTTGCGGGAATGAAGATGATGAACGATATGATGGACATGAAAGGCAATATGATTGAAATGGAAGGAATGAAAATGCAAAACCAGGAGATGGATATGAACACCGTAATGTATCCGGAAATAACAGGCCCTGAAAATGCGGCAGATACTATGAAAGCAGACAGCATGCCAGGTATGAAGATGAATGACAAAAAGCCAGTGGATGGTGAGAAAATGCAAATGGATCATAATAATCACAGCATGGCGGGTATGAATATGGACAATGAAAGTTCCGATATAGTTACATTGAACTACGGTATGCTTCGCTCGACCGGCAAAACTACTTTGCCTGTGGGCCCGCTGAAAGAGCTGAAATTCAATTTGACGGGAAATATGAATCGGTACGTCTGGACTTTGGACAATAGAACAGTTTCAGAAAGCGATAAAATACTTATTAAAAAAGGAGAGAATCTAAGAATTATACTTTTTAATAATAGTATGATGCGGCATCCTATGCACCTGCATGGGCACGATTTCAGGGTGTTAAATGGCCAGGGGGAATATGCGCCCATGAAAAATATAATAGACATCATGCCGATGGAAAGGGATACCATCGAGTTTGCCGCCAGTGAACCCGGTGGCGATTGGTTTTTCCATTGTCATATTTTATACCACATGATGAGTGGCATGGGCAGGGTCTTTAGTTATGAAAATTCGCCCCCGAATCCCGAAATACCCAATCCCAAATTGGCACAGCGTAAATTATTTGCAGACGACAGGATGCTTCATTTTATGGCAAAAGTTGGCATAGAAAGCAATGGAAGCGATGGTATGGCCATGCTTGCACAAACGCGCTGGAAGGCAAGCACACTATGGCATTTGGGATACAAAGATATGCATGGCTACGAAAGCGAAACCATGATTGGCAGGTATTTGGGGAGAATGCAATGGTGGTATCCTTATGTGGGATTTGATTATCACTATAAAATATTTGACCCGAATGAAAAAAACATTTTTGGTAGTGATGCAAAAAATATGTTTGGGCAGGCAAGCAATAAAGAAAATAGAAAAACAGTAGTAGCCGGCATTGCATATACCTTACCTATGTTGTTTATAGCAGACGCCAGGGTGGATGGGGATGGCAAATTCCGTTTCCAGTTAAGCAGGGAAGATGTGCCTATTACCAGCCGTTTACGTTTTAGTCTAATGGTAAATACAGATAAAGAATATATGGCCGGCTTCCGATACATCATCACGAAATATTTCAATCTTTCCACGCATTACGATAGCGATATGGGCTTGGGAGCGGGGATTACTATCACTTATTAAAAACTAAAACACCATCGAAATATGAAAAAGACAATACTTGCCACATTGATAAGTTTCCTGGCTATAACGGCCTATACCCAAAGTACGGACGCAGATGCGGTAAAAGCCTTATTAAAAGAATACAACAGCGAAATTGAAAAACTAGATATTACCGGAACAGAAAAGCTATTTACCGCCGATTCAAAAATATACGAATCAGGAGGCAGCGAAGGAAATTATGCCCATTACCTGGAACATCACTTAACGCCAGAGCTGAAAGAATTTAAGTCATTCAAGTTCAGCGATTATAAAGTCGAAGTATTGGTAGATGGCAAATATGCCTTTACCACTGAAACCTACAACTACACCATCGTTGTTGCCAAAGACAATGCCGAAGTCAAACGCAAAGGCGTTGCCACATCCGTATTAAAGAAAGAAAATGGTATATGGAAAATTATGATTAATCACAATTCATCAAGGAGGTAGTTATTATGGAACACGATCATCACGATCACACAGAGTCCGGTGCCAAAGAGCATAGCACTGTGAAACATAAAGACATGCAGGAGCACAACCCTCCCATGGGGCATGCCGGCCACGACCATCACGCCATGATGATAGCCGATTTCCGAAAGCGTTTTTATGTAGTGCTGGTATTAACCATACCCGTCATGCTTTTATCAGAAATGATACAACACTGGCTCAACATTCATATCAGCTTTCCTGGCTCCAATTATGTGTTGCTTATCCTGTCATCAATCGTTTTCTTTTACGGTGGCTGGCCCTTCCTCAAAGGTTGGTTGCAGGAAATGAAGACGTGGAATCCCGGCATGATGACCCTTATTGGTTTTGCCATCACGGTAGCGTACATCTACAGCGTCGCCACCGTCATCGGCCTGCAGGGCATGGATTTCTTTTGGGAACTGGCCACCCTCATCCTTATCATGCTTTTAGGTCACTGGATAGAAATGAAGTCAATAGCAGGCGCATCCAGGGAACTGGAGCTGCTGGTGCAACTAATGCCCGATGATGCCCACCTGGTTAACGGAGAGCATATAACGGATGTAAAATCAGAAACCCTCAAAGGCAATGATATCATATTAATAAAGCCCGGCGAGAAAGTGGCCGCCGACGGAGTAATAGCCGAAGGCGAAAGTTATCTCAACGAAAGCCTGCTCACCGGCGAATCTAAACCCGTAGAGAAAAAGAAGGGCGACAAAGTAATCGCCGGTTCCATCAATGGCAACGGCGCTATCAAAATAACGGTTCAGCACAACGTAAAGGATTCTTACTTATCGCAAGTCATAAAACTGGTGCAGGACGCCCAAAACTCAAAGTCGAAGACACAGCTACTGGCCGATAATGCCGCGCGCTGGCTCACTATAATTGCCATCGTCGCCGGTATCGCTACCTTTGTAGTATGGTATTTCATGGCCGGCAAAGACCTTGCATTCGCCATTGAACGAATGGTTACTGTAATTGTCATTTGTTGCCCCCATGCACTCGGCCTCGCGGTTCCCCTTGTAGTCGCCAAATCCACTGCATTGGCCGCTAAAAATGGCCTATTAATTAAGAACAGAACAGCCTTTGAAAATGCAAGAAAAATAACCACGCTGGTATTCGACAAAACCGGCACGCTCACAATTGGAAAATTTCAGGTGTCAAAAATTGTTCCCGTACAAAGCAACATCGATGAAAATGAATTATTACGGCTGGCCGCTGCATTGGAGCAAAATTCCGAACATCCCATTGCTACCGGAATCCTGCAAAAAGTGAAAGACCAGTCTATATCTGTTCCACTGGCAAACAATTTTAAGGCCCTTACCGGGCAGGGAGTGGAAGCAGGCGTAGAAAGCAAACAGGTTAAAGTAGTAAGCCCCGGTTACTTAAAAGAGAAGAATATTGCTTTACCCGCCAATTATGCCCCCGATATCGCCGAAACAACCGTATTTATCCTTGTCAGTGATGCACTGGCAGGCTATATTTCCCTATCCGATAGTATCCGCCCCGAATCAGCCGAAGCCATCCAGACGCTCCGCGCCAATAACATAAAATCCGTCCTGCTCACCGGCGACAACCGGCAGGTAGCAGAAAGTGTCAGCAAAAAATTGAGTATGGACAGCTTTTTCGCAGAAGTATTGCCCCACCAGAAGCTCGAAAAGATAAAAGAACTCCAAAACAAAGGTGAATTTGTTGCCATGACCGGCGACGGTGTAAACGATGCCCCTGCACTTGCCCAGGCCGATGTTGGCATAGCGGTCGGTTCCGGCAGCGATATCGCCGCCGAAACAGCTGGTATAGTCCTTGTCAACAGTAACCCTAAAGACATCGTAAGCCTCGTCCTGTTCGGCCGGGCTACTTACCGCAAGATGATCCAGAATCTTGCCTGGGCCACCGGGTATAATATCATAGCCCTTCCTTTGGCCGCGGGCGTATTATATAAAGCAGGTATTTTGCTTAGCCCGGCCGCCGGCGCCGTATTTATGAGCGTAAGTACTGTCATTGTAGCCATCAATGCCAGTTTACTCAAAGTGAAGTGATTCGTTAAAAGCCTTTCGGTCCATCCGAAGAGGCGTACAGCAAGTTGTTGATGATATAAAGTGCAAAAGATTTCCAAATGACTTTAAAGGCTCGTCCCTTGAATTTGTATTAACCTGTATTACCGAGCAAAAGCAAGTTTTTGAAGGGGCCTCCCATCCCTTCTACTGGAAGCCCAAACTACGTATCCCCGATATATACGAAAACGAAGCCAACAAACAGGCATTTGGGCAGTTTTTGGAAAATTGTTTAAACGCAAAGACCGAAGACCAGATTCTCCGGGAAATCATCAAACTGGATGCTTTGAAAATTGAAGGCTTGGGCCCTGCCGTTGAAATTTGACACATTTAGTTTATAAGAAATTATAGTTCAGCGAGATAAGAATCTCAACATGATTAGAGCTATCTACTCCTAGCCATCCAAATTCTATGGGATATTCCTGATTAAGGATTGAAACCCAATCTTCATGATTTAAATTAGACTCCATAATATTTACGTCACTTTAATTTTGTTGTTAAATTACTATTCCCCAAACATTATTAGACAAGCGTCACACGTCGTTATGACCGCACCTGAACTCGGCCGAATGGCCGTTGTCCATTTTATACCGGTTGGACCAAATTTAGGATACGATCCCAAAAGGTCCTGTGCAACATGAAATTTTCCGCAACAACCTACAGTTGTATTCTTTGATGATCTTTCTCAAATAATAAATAATTCGTACATTCTCATAATAATTCAAACAACGATCTTCCGTATGAATGACCTCAAAAGACTCCGCAGGCAATTTTTAAAGGACTCGGCTAAAGCATCCGGCATAATGATGTTGGCTCCCTTGATGGGAAAGATAAAATTCGTCGAATCCGCTCAAAAACAACAGGAGACGACAATTGCTCCCAATCGTATCAAATTTGCGGTGATCAATATCGATCACCCCCATATTTATGGCATGACCGATGCGATCAGGAGAGGAGGCGGCGAATTGACGGCGTTGTATGCCAAACAGCCCGATCTGGCGGCGACATTTTTGAAGACCTATCCGGAAGCGAAGGCGGTAAAGAGTGAGCGCGAGATCCTGGAAGACCCTACTATCCAATTAGTGTTAAGCGCTGGCATACCCGATGAACGAGCTCCTTTGGGTATTCGGGTAATGCAACACGGGAAAGATTATTTAAGTGACAAACCAGGTATTATCAGTTTGGAACAGCTGGCATTGGTTAAGAAAGTGCAGAAGGATACCAATCGGATGTACGCTATCTTATACAGCGAACGGTTTGAAAACAAGGCCACGGAAAAAGCGAGCCAATTGGTGGCAACCGGAGCGATTGGGCAGGTCATACAAACGGTGAACCTGGCGCCGCATAGAATTCATAACAATGTCGGAAAAACAGGATTGGCGGACAGACCAGATTGGTTCTGGGATAAAAAAAGATATGGTGGGATTCTAACGGATATAGGCTCTCATCAATTCGATCAGTATCTACATTTCACCGGCTCCAGCGATGCGCAGGTATTGATGTCTCAGGTAGGAAATGTTCATCATCCGGACAAACCGTTATTCGAGGATTTTGGGGATGTCATGCTCAGCGGCAATGGCGGCACCGGTTATATAAGGGTTGACTGGTTTACGCCAGACGGCCTGGACACCTGGGGAGATGGAAGATTGACTATACTCGGGACCGACGGTTATATTGAGGTCAGAAAGAACACGGATGTCGCCTCAGGAAATAAAGGCGGCAATCACCTCTACCTGGTGAACAACAAGGAGATGGTGCATATGGATTGCAACAATGAAGTCTTGCCGTTCGGTCCTCTATTTGTCGATGATGTATTGAACAGAACAGAAACGGCCATGACGCAGAAACATTGTTTTCTTGCGACCGAATTGGCATTGAAGGCACAAAAAGGTGCCAGGATCATGTCATTGAAGAAATAATATAAAAATGAAACGGAGAAAATTTTTAAGCAAGACGGTTAAGGCGGCTGCGGGAGCCGCTATCGCGGCTAATTTTCCGATGATCGTCCCGGCGAGCGTATTCGGTAAAAATGCGCCAAGTAACCTGATCAACGTCGCCTCCATTGGCTGCGGGAGGATCTCTGTTAGTCATGACATGCCGGGAGTGGCAAGATATTCCGGCGCAAGAATAAGGGCCGTGTGCGACATAGATAAAAGCCGGGCTGCTGCGGGACCCGCTGCCGTAAGAGGTAATTATGAAAAAACTGCATCCTTCAACGGCGGTCTGAAAGGTGACTGGAAAATAGACGTTTACCACGATTATAAAGATCTCTTCGGAAATAAAGATATCGACGCCGTTCATATCAGTCTGCCCGATCATCAACATGCCATCGTTGCCGTTCATGCCGTCAATGCGGGAAAGGATGTGTATTTGCAAAAGCCGGCGTCCCTTACCATTGAAGAAGGAAGGATCTTAAGTAATGCGGTAAAAAAGAGTGGAAGGATCCTGCAGATGGGAAGTCAGCAACGCTCGAACGATCCCTGGCCTCAGTTCAGAAGAGTATGCGAGTTGGTCCGAAACGGAAGGATCGGGGAATTGAAAACAGTCGAGGTCGGATTGCCGGGAGACCCGGGAGGTGGCAATAAAGCGCAGATGCCGACCCCTCCTGGTTTGGATTACGATGCGTGGCTGGGTGCTACCCCTGATATCTACTATACGGAAGATAGGGTGCATGCACAACAAGCGGATATGAAGGGTATTACCAGCAGACCGGGCTGGTTACGGTGCGAACAGTTCGGGGCCGGCATGATCACGGGATGGGGTGCTCATCACATCGATACCGCTCATTGGGGAATGGGCACGGAACTCACTGGGCCTGTTGAAATTTGGGGCCATGCAAACTTTCCTACGGATGATCCCGATTATAAGGGGCTGTGGGATGTACACGGGATCTTCAGAACCGAGGCGTTGTATGCCAACGGCGTCCGGATGATCGTTTCCAACGAATTGCCGAATGGCGTGAAATTCATCGGGACGGAAGGATGGTTGTGGGCCACCCGTGGAAATTACAGGGTAACCGATACCGATCCAATTGCGGATAGCACTGGTATTAAGCCCATCGATGCAAGCAATCCGAAAATACTACAGTCAGTCATTGGTCCGAATGAGGTTCATTTGTACGAGAGTGCCGAACAGCATGTCAATTGGCTGGATTGTATTAAAACAAGGAAGGAACCTTCGGCGACCGCAGAAGTCGGCCACCGGAGCTGCAGTGCGTGCCTGTTGCATCATATTGCCATGAAGTTGAAAAGAAAAATTTATTGGGATCCGGTTCGGGAAACGTTCCCGAACCACGATCAGGCAGCCATTGGGATGCTGTCAAGACCCCGAAGAAAAAAATATGATTTTTGAAGACCTGGGCCGTTAGCAGGACAGCACAGGATGGTAGATTGGTTAAAAAATGATAACTTCCTGATCAAAGCACTTCACTTCAACATTTAGCACACTCCACTTCAACATTTAGCGCATTGTATTGCAACCGATTGCATTTGCCCGCTCTTCCCGCGGACATGATCTTGCATTTTTATCCCTTTTAGTCCGGCACCCGTTCTGGGACCTGTGAGAAACTTTACCATTTTATAACGAAAACGAGCAATGCTATTATGAACAAACGACTGCTGAGGAAGAACTATGTTCTTCTCATTCTGCTATTTTCCTTTCTTTCCAGTCACGCGCAGAATTTCCAGGTCACCGGTAAGGTCACCGATGAAAGCGGCTTCCCTTTGGAAGGCGCAACTGTTCTGGAGAAGGGTGCGAAAAACTCTACGTTTACCAAAGAAGGTGGTGTATTCCGACTGACCGTTTTATCGGGCAAAGCAAAATTGATCGTAAGTTTTGTTGGGCACGAGTCACGGGAGATCGCCGTAGATGACAGAGCGAGTCTGACGCTGTCATTAAAGAAATCGAACGACAATTTATCCGATGTAGTGGTCATCGGCTATGGAACTGTCAAAAGGGCCGATGTAACGGGAGCTGTTGCCGGTATTAATCAAAAAGATATACGTTCAAGGCCTGTCGATAACGCACTCGAGGCGATGCAGGGAAAAGTGGCAGGAGTAGACATTGGATCTAATGAACGTCCCGGCACCCTCCCGACCATCAACATCCGCGGGGTACGTTCTTTGACAGCCTCCAACACTCCATTATTCGTTGTTGATGGAATTCCTATCATATCAGGCGGTATAGATAATATCAACCCGGGCGATATTGAATCCATAGATGTCCTGAAGGACGCATCCGCGACAGCCATTTACGGTTCTCGCGGCGCCAATGGCGTTGTTATTATAACTACGAAACAGGGAAAAAATGGCAAAGTAACATTAGGCCTTATTACTTCACTCACGTTGGACAATATTGTCGATAATGAAAAGATGATGAATGCCAGCGACTATATCACTTTTCGCCGTTGGGGATATTATTATGCGGGCTTAAATCCAAACACAGGCGTCAGCACCTACCCAAGGGGAGATCAACCGGATATAGCACACGATAAATCATATTTTGGGGCGACCACCGATCCGACCGCATGGGCAAATATTGCCAGGGGTTGGGCCAGCGGCACCTGGGATGGTGCTAAGGTCTCGACCACGGATTGGTTCGGTATCGTTAAGCAGCAATCCCTGACTTCGGATAATGTTTTCAGCGTGGCTGGTGGAACAGATAAGATCAAAGCGTATGGCTCTTTTGGGTATTTAAATAATAATGGGACCATAAAAGGCCAATCCTACAAAAGATATACGGCAAGGGCAAACGTTGACTTTAATGCTACCAACTGGCTTAATTTCGGAAGTAATATAAGCTTTTCTCACAGTACTCAGGAATATGGCCAATCAGCTGTTGGAATTTCCACCATCGGCACTCCTGCCGGTGGACTATATGAATCTGCAAGAGGGCTGTTCTCATACGCCCAACCTTATGATTCCACAGGCAAAAGGATCTTGTTCCCAGGCGGCGATAATGCAGTTAAGAATGTAGTTGACGAATGGAAATACAATATCAACGAAAGAGTAACCTTAAGAGCCTTTGGAAGCTTCTATGCGCAAATAAATGCGGGGTCGATCATTCCCGCCCTCAAAGGGTTGAGATACCGTTTGAATTTTGGCCCGGACTTCTCCTATTTCCGTGATGGAACGTATATCGATGCAAACTCGGTGGCCAATGGTGGAAGTTCCAGCTTTGCATCGAAGGTCGATAGCAATACGTTCTCTTACACATTGGATAACCTTCTTTATTATGACAGGAAGATCGGCGATCATAGTTTGGGTTTGACGTTACTGGCCAGCCAAACAAAATATAGGATGGATATGGATAGTATAGCCGGCAATGGCGTCCCTTTGCCTTCCCAGTTATGGAATGCATTGACAAGCGGTACAGTCACTGGCGCCATCAGCACAAAATCCAATCTCACACAACAGCAGCTCCTCTCATACATGGGAAGGATCAATTATGGCTATAAGGATAAGTATTTGTTGACTGTTTCTGCCCGCCAGGACGGGTCCTCTGTTCTTTCCTCGGGCCATAAGTTCTCCTGGTTCCCTTCTGCAGCATTGGCCTGGAGGATCAGCAAAGAAGGCTTTATGAAATCGACGTGGGTAGATGATCTCAAATTAAGGGTCGGCGCCGGTGTGACAGGGAATTCAGCAGTCCAACCTTACTCGACACAAGGCGCAACAACTTCTTTGTTTTATCCGTTCTTATCAACCAATAGCGCCGGCTCGATACCCAATTCGGTGTTGGCTAACAAGAACGTGGGATGGGAAAAGACCACCCAATACAACATCGGTGTAGACTACCAGTTATTCAATTCACGCGTTGCAGGAAGTGTAGATGTTTATACATCAACGACAAAAGACCTGTTAATGTCAAGATCCATTCCGACTGTAACAGGGTATACGTCTACACTCGATAACATCGGTGAGACTGCCAATAAAGGTGTTGATATTTCTTTGACGACGGTGAATGTCAGGCAAAATAATATCACATGGTCGACCACAGTTACTGCAGCCTGGCAAAAGGATCATATTGTAAAATTGTCAAATGGGATCCAGCCTGATATAAACAACGGCTGGTTTCCCGGACAGCCTCTCAATGTAATCTATGGTTACAAAGCCATAGGGCTATGGCAAGCCTCCGATAAATCCGCTATGCAGGCATTTAACGCCAATGGCAATGCGTTTACTGCCGGGAGTGTAAGGATCCAGGACGTAAACGGCGACAATAAGATCGATCCCAACAATGACCGGCAGATCATTGGATGGACAAGGCCTCGTTGGATCGTAGGCATGACAAATACGGTGACTTACAAAGGCTGGGAATTGTCCGTCTTCATATACGGCAGACTACACTATATGTACAGCTATGGTGGCGAAGTAGAAGCGGGACGTTATTTTAACAGGCAGATCAATTATTATACGGAGAATAATCACAATGCGCAATTTCAAAAACCAATATTCAATGCAGGAGGCGCAGCAGGCGATCCTTATTATGCCTCCTTGGGCTATTTGAAAGCGTCTTTTATCAAGGTCCGGAACATTTCATTGGCATATAATCTCAATAAATCGATCACCAGGAATTGGGTAACTAATTTAAGAGCTTATTTCCAGGTACAAAACCCCGGCATGTTATACTCTCAGATCAAATTCCTGGATATGGACGTTGTTGGGCCAACCTGGAACAGAGGGTTCACATTTGGGATCAACGCTTCATTCTAACAACATAAACTTGAATTATATGTCTAAATATAATAGCTTCTTTAAACTTATCTTTTTTGCGGCAATACTGTCCGGAGGCTCATCTTGCAAAAAAAGCTTTTTGGATGAAAACCTGACAACTGCAAGAAATACCGATTTCTACAAAACGGATGCCGGCATCCTGCAATTGGCAGTGGGAACGTATTACCAGGTCTTTGACGTACCCCCCAACGGCGAATGGTATTATTGTGCTGCCAATTATGGGACTGATGAATTCCACATCGGCGGCGACCCTTCCAATTCACCATGGAACAACTATGATCAGACCTTCAATTCTGTGGTTACCGTCGTCAATAACAATACTGCTGCTGCCAATCTCCAGTGGGATGCGTTATACACAGGTATAGGTGACGCTAATTTGTTGATCGCCAATGCTACGGCCAGCACGTCCACTTCTACCGCCGTTAAAAGCACTTCTTTGGGAGAAGGATATTTTATGCGAGCCTATTGCTATTTAAGGCTGGTATCACAATACGGCGGTGTTCCCCTGCAGCTTACGCCGATAACGTCGGTACAGCTGGAATTTACAAGAGAGACCCCACAAGCTGTATACACACAGATCATTGACGACTTGACTAAAGCTCAGGCGTTACTGCCAACCGGGGGTGCTCCTTATCATATTACCAAAGATGCCGCTTCACATTACCTGGCTAAAGCGTTGTTATCAAGGGCAAGTGAAATAAATAGTTCCTGGAATGCTTCTACGCTTGTTGCCGATCTAACGCAGGTCGGCACTTTATGTGACCAGATAATATCAGATCACCCGCTGGCTGCGGATTTTGCAAGCTTATGGAAGTTTACCGGTATCAATTCGGCGAACGAGCAATCGCCAGAGTTGATCTTGTCTGCTCAATTTACTAATGATGTAAATACCAATCTTGCCAATGGCAATACACAACACCTGTATTTTGGTTCACGGTATGACATCCAAGACCAGATGGCTCGGGATCTGACAGGCGACAGGCCTTTTAGCAGGCTGGCCACTACCTACTACGATTATCATATTTACGACATGGTGAATGACTCCAGGTTCTGGAAGTCCTTTAGAACCAAAAGCGCTTTAAATGGAGCATCACCAACTGCTCCAAATATCAAAGGCGATCTTGGAATCATGTTTGTGATCGATCAGCCTGGTGACACTCGTTTTCCTTTGTCAAAAATCTGCAAGAGCACCTCGGCATCTCTTGTACAGGATGTCAACGGCACCGGTAGAAATATACCCACCACGTATGTAGCCTATCCTAATGGCAGAACTACGGATGGCGCACTAAATACTGATTTAACAACCACCGGTCAAAGTTTCCCCTCATTGAGCAAGTATATGGACGGATCCAGGAATTCATTGAATGATGTTGTCGGTCATAGGGATTTTATTTTGGCCCGTTCAGCCGAGACCTACTTAATGGCTGCTGAAGCAAAGGTCAGGTTAGCCCAGGCCGGTACAGGCGCTTACACCGATGCATTGACTTATTTAAACGCCGTACGTACACGTGCACAATACGCTAATGGGGAAAACCGGGCTGCTTATTATGATGGTGGCAATACATTGCAATCTGCCACTCTTCAGTCGCCAGGTGTTGGAAATTCCTTCTATGCAGGCAATTCATATTATGAATCAAACAATATTCCTGTAACTACTGCAGCCTCTGCCAGCTTGACTATTACCGATATAACAATATTACCTTCGCAGGATGAATATATTATCAGCGGTTTAGGTTTGTCCAGTCCTTATGACAGGATGTTATGCCTCATTTTAGATGAACGTTCCCGCGAATTAATGGGAGAATACCATCGTTGGGAGGATCTGTCAAGAACCAATACCCTGGTTTCAAGGACTAAGGCATTCAATGTCGATGCTGCAGCCAATATCGCCAGCAAGCATAACTTACGTCCTATACCGCAAACTTTCTTAGATGGGATACAGCAAAATGGCCAGGCATTGACGCCCACGCAGAAGACGGCGATGCAGAATCCGGGTTATTGACGATTATCAACCAGGCTTTATTACAGCAAGTATGACAGCCAGGCCATACAACGTCAGCTGAATGGCATAAAAGACCCGAAGGTTGGCGAGGGGTTGACGGAGCTGCAGATGGATCTGACCGTCATGCTTGCTAAGGATCTGCTTTATTTTTAGCTCCTGCCGGGCGCCGAAGAGGAAGCCATTCGAGATCAGCGCTACAACCACTCCCATTTTGAGCTGGAACCATAACTGGCCATATGTGTGGGTGATGATAAGGAGGCCCACACCTGACGAGATCAATAATATCCCGCCCAGCGGCAGAAGGCTGGATAAGCCCAATAGCTTTTTTAAGTAAAATTTGACGGCGGTCTGGTCTTCATGCAGAGAGTTCGAAAGCTTTTTAAAGGCAACGAAGCAAACGGCATCCGTTCCCGCCATGAGAGTAAGCCCGGTGAAGTGGATAACCAGCAGGGATTGTAATAGTCGAAGCATATTCATATTGTGTCGTCATTTTTTTGACAACACAAAATTCTACAAGTCCCTTATCTTTTTCATGCACCCAGGTTAATTAATGGCTCTCGGAAAGGGCTGCTGGAGGCCGGATACAAAAGAGGCCTGAGCCTCATTTACTGATCTTTAGGAGCCCTGCGTTAATTGCTACTACTACCGTGCTTAAGCTCATGAGCACGGCTCCGGCAGCGGGGCTTAATAATATACCCTGCTTATACAGCACGCCTGCCGCTAAAGGCAGGGCCACAATGTTGTAACCTGTCGCCCAGATGAGGTTCTGGATCATTTTACGGTAAGTAGCTTTGCCGAACAAGATCAGGCTAACAATGTCTTGCATGCCCCCTACACCACTGGCCCCCTATATATTTTGAAATTGGCCTATCAAGCTAACCAAATTAGAACTTAATTTTGTCCTAATATCAAATAAAAAAGGGAGATGTGCTATGAAAGCAATCGTTGTAACAGATCAGGCTGCGGGGACCGCAGGGATGAAATTAGTAGAACGGCCCGGGCCGCAGGGGGCAGCGATCGGGGATGTCGTTGTTCAGGTTCATGCATCGGGATTCACCGGGGATGAGCTGACGTGGCCCTCGACGTGGACCGATCGCCTCGGCCGTGACCGGACGCCGTCAATCCCCGGCCACGAGTTGGCCGGAGTGGTCACTGCCCTTGGCTATGGCACAACGGGTCTGTCGGTGGGACAACGGGTGTTCGGCCTCACGGACTGGACCCGCGACGGCACGCTGGCGGAGTATGTAGCTGTGGAGGCACGCAACCTCGCGCCACTGCCCGGCGACGTTGACTTCACGGTTGGCGCGGCCCTGGTGATGCCGGGTCTGACCGCGTGGCAGGGGCTGTTCGAGCACGGCCGCCTTCGTGCGGGGCAGAGTGTCCTGGTGCACGGTGCGGCCGGCGTAGTCGGTTCGATGGCAACCCAGCTTGCACGTGAGGCTGGCGCGTACGTCATCGGCACTGGGCGCGCTGACGCCCGTCAGACGGCGCTCGATTTCGGCGCGCAGGAGTTCGTCGACCTCGAGAACGATGCCCTGGAAGACGTCGGGGGAGTCGATCTGGTTTTGGATGCCCTCGGCGGAGACATCGTGAAGCGTTCTGCTGGCCTGATTCGCGCCGGAGGAACGCTGGTGACCATCACCGGCCCGACCGAAGTGCGGCCCGCTAACGGCCTAACGGTCGATTTTGTTGTCGTGCCCGATCGCATTCAATTGAATGAGGTCGTTCAGCGGGTGCGGGAGGGACGTCTGCGGACGTACATCGGCGCCATCTCTACTCTCGACGACGCCGTTGCCGCTTTCAATCCGACCAGGCGGACCAAGGGTAAGACGATCATACGCGTACGCCCGTAAGGACCCGATGCGGTCGAACGGATATGGTCTTCCCATGGAGGGGTGTCTTTCTATTCTTATTTAGCCTCCAGGCCATAACTCGCCTTAATGACTGCCTCATTGACAGCTTTAACCCTTTCTATTTCCATTTTTTCAACGACTCTGTCATAAGTGAGCATTCCATTTACCTCATGCTCCACGTCGGTGGTTTGCGTATAGATGGCCACGCTCAGTCCTTTGTATCTCATCAATTGTTCCACCTGGTCCAGCAAAAATACATACCGGTCCGTTAGCCTTGCTTTGGTTGGTTCATAGTCATAGGCATTGTTTTCGACAGGCCACATATGCCCTCGCACAAACAGGCCCACACCGCCAAATTCGCCTAAAGATGCCGCACGGTGCTGTTCCGGTACCGAAGCGCCGACCGGTCCTACGTAAATATGGGTGTCCACATAGTCCCCATTTCCTGGGTCACCGTATGCTTTTTGGTAGCTGGGATTGTTATTAAACCCTGAATTGCCGTTGACAAGTCTCGAGGGATCGTACTGCCTGACCCAATCTGTGATTGATTTAACATCAAAAGCACCCCAATTTTCATTAAAAGGCACCCAGGTGATAATGGATGGCGAGTTATAATGTTCATCAATAAGCGCTTTTAGCTCTTTCCTGTATTCTGACCTTGTTTTGGCAGTGTCTTCATCCTGATACCAAATGGCTGGCATATCCTGCCAAACCAATAATCCCAATTTATCTGCCCAATAGTAAAATCGCTGAGGCTCCGTTTTCATATGCTTTCTGATGAGATTGTACCCTGCCTTCCTGGTAAACTGTACATCGAATTTTAAAGCCTCTTCTGTTGGAGCAGTGAGGATACCATCCGGCCAATACCCCTGGTCAAGCAGACCCAGTTGCATGATAAACTTGCCATTGATCAAAGGCCTGGTAACTCCATTGACCTTGCCCAATTTAATATCGCGCATCCCAAAATAGCTTTTTGCTTCATCGGTGACAGTCCCATTTGCATCTTGTAATCTGATCGAGAGATCATATAAGAAAGGATCATCCGGCGACCAGGGCTTCGGTGCTTTAATGGGCAGGTAAAAGTAAGTGCTGCTGGATGATCCTGCGCGCGCAACTTCTTTATCTCCATCAAAAGCAACCGCAGTGACCTTTCCTGCCCCCGCTGAGGTTACCAGCAATTTTAAACGGCTATTTGCCAGATCAGGCAGCAAACGGATGCTCTCGATGTGATTTTTGTTTACAGGCTCCAGCCATACCGTTTGCCATATTCCGGAACAATAGGTATAGTCACCACGAGGGCCGCTCTTTCCTGAGGGTACGCGGCCATCGTTCAGATCCTGCGCTGCTACTACCAGCGTGTTTTCCCCATTCACCAGGTACTGGGTTATGTCGAAGCTGAAAGCATCATAGCTCCCGGCATGCGCGCCTGCTTTATGTCCGTTCACAAATAAAGTTGTATGATGGGCTACGGCATCGAAGTGAATAATGACCTGTTTGTTCTTCCAGCTGGAGGGAATTATAAAACTCCGGCGGTACCACATATTGATCTCCTGCGAACGCTGGATGCCGGACAACACCGATTCCGGGCAATAAGGAACGCGTATCTGTTCAACTTTACTATCAAAAGATATTGTTTTTACAGGATCGAGCGCGTCCGCAACATCTTTTCCGCCCCGATAATCCCATTTGCCATTCAGACACATCCAGTCGCTGCGCTGTAACTGGGGCCTTGGATACTCGCGTAAAGGGACGGCGGCAGCCAGCGCCGATTTCGTCCATGGGGTAGGCAGGACAGCATCCTGGGCCAGCAAACAAGAACCATTGATCGTGAGAAATAGTAAGAATAGTACCGTGTTACGTTGACGCTTATTCATGATTAGATCATAATTTATTCAGCTCAGGGTAATACCTGAATACCAGCTGCAGCTCATCATCCTGTAATTCCCGCAGCAGAACAGGCTTGTCCTCCGGCCGTAATCCTTTCTGATTGATCCGATTGATCAGGCTCCAGTCCTTGATCGGCTTTTTCGGGGTCGCTCCCTCCGGCTCATGCGCAGCAAGATCGTACCGCGTAAGATCAATCACCATCTCAGGGGTATGCTTATGCCAATCACGCAGCAGAGCAAGCCTGAACGCCTTATTCTGGAACCATTTTATCTCAAGATTATTGTACGAGTCGCCTAATCCGCATCCCCTTTCCTCAAACCGGTAATTCCATTCGTCGTTGTTCTTATAATGTGCCCGCCAGGTATTCCCGAACTCCCCAAAAGTAACGAATCTAACGTCCGGCCACCGTTTCAGGGTGTCTGTCACCCACATCCTGAGGGCACTGCAAATGAACTCCATTCCGAACTCATACACCAGCTGGGCTTCCCATATATTGGTGACCCAGCCGAATTTATTCAGCTCGAATCCCTTGTCAAAATGGATAGACTGCGTATGCATCACTTCCCTATTACCCAGTTCAAGTCCCCATCCTTTATAGGTTTCGATGGGCCCTACCCCACGCCGACTGTTATATCCCGTGATCTCGTGCCCGTTGGAGCCGCTTTGTCGCGCACAGATAAAATCCACCGTCCAGCCATCCAGATTAACACAGTCTATAAGATCGCTCTTACCCTGGCCGGGCTTACAAAAATGTTCCTTTGATGGATAATAAGGATAGGAAGGAGATCCGTCTGCCCCGCCTCCATCGATGTTATGCTGGCTCCAGATGACAGCCTGCGCCACATGAATTTTCTCCTTCTCCGCAAGGTATTGTAAGCTCTCGGCCGGCAGGAAGCCGCCAATGACAGATTGAGGCCGATAACCATTGCCGACAAACCCTGAAATGATGCGGATGGCTTCAGATAATTCTTTATTGATCCTTTCCACCGGCAGATACATAGCGGGGAAATAACCGGGGAACACTGTCACCTCATCTCCATATTTTGCCTGGCAGGCTGCCGCATAATCTCTTATTTCCACGTAATTCTTCCGCTTGTCCTCCAGCGCATTCAAAGTAAAGCCCCAGGTCAGCCGGCCATTCGGATTGTTCACGGCGAACGCCTCCCTCATGGCACGTACTCCCTCCAATGTATGCCAGTTGGCTTCATCACGCGGATGCAGTTTCACGTCGCGCGAGACCTCCCAGGGCGTAGTCCGGATCATAATGCATAATGTGATGAATCGTCCCCCGATCAGGGACAGCGGCGAAGGCCCGGAAGTTGGAAAGCCCGCGGGCATTGCATTGAGCATCCAGGAACCCGCCAACAATCCGGCACCGGACAATGTGGTATTCTTTATGAAAGAACGTCGTCTCATAAATTGATCTTGTGTTTTTTGATGAGCGCCTGATCTTCAACCGGCAGTTCCTTCACCGCGACAGGCTTGTCCTGCGGCCGGACGCCCTTCTGATTGATCTCACCCATTAAACTCCAGTTCCGGGTGCTGCCCGATACCGGCTCTTTGGCAGGCAGGTCATAGCGGGTAAGATCGATGACCTTTTCATTCGCCCCATCTACCCCACTTAAAACAGCCAGCCGGAAATCCTTATTCATAAACCACCGGAGCTTTTTATCCTTGTCCGAACCGCCAATACCGGAGCCTACCTCATCAAAACGATAATTGAAGTTATTCTGCTTATAATGCTTGCGCCAGATCAACCCGAATTCTCCCTGCGTGATGCACCGAACACCGGGCCAGCGTTTTTTGATCGCCTGCAGCCACAACGTCATATCGCCTACATCATAAGGCAGGGAAAGTTCCCAGCAATTGGTGACCCAGGCAAAACCATTCAGCTGGTATCCTTTATCAAAGTGTATAGCGGTGGAATGCATCATCTCTTCCAGCCCGACCTTCAGCCCGTATTTTCCCAACGTCTCAATGGGACCCACGCCCATCCGGCTATTGAAACCACCCGCAAAACCGGCCCGTCTTCCGGCCAGGAAATCGACCGTCCATCCATCCAGGTTTACACAATCGATGAAGTCATCCTTTCCCCGGGCTGGCTTGCAAAAATGTTCCGTTGACGGATAGAAAGGATAGCACACCGAACCATCCCCATCCTGGTTGTCGATGGAATATTGGCTCCATATATTCGCCTGACAGACATGTATCCCTTCTTCTTTTGCCAGGTACTCCATATTTTTAGAAGACAGGAACCCGGCAAGGATGCTCAATGGACGATAATGGTTACCTACGATCTCCGACACCCTGGCCAAACCCTCATGCAGGTCTTTGTTCACCTGTTCCGTGGAATTATAAGCATTGGCAAAATAAGCGCCGGGAATAAAAGTAACCTCGTCGCCATATTGATAATGATAGCCCGCGACAAGCTTTCTTATCTGCCTGTAATCAGCGGTAGTGTCGTGTAAGGCAAGCCAGCTGAGGGCCCAGGTGATCTTCGCACCCGGCAGCCCTTCAGCAATAGCTTTTCTGAAATTGATGACCCGCTGAGGCGTATGCAGACTACGTTCATCTTCTCCGACATTCCTGTCGCGCGCTACTTCGATCTGGTTCACACGGATCACGGTATTAAAGGTCAGAAATCGATTTCCCATCAGTGGAATTTCCTTACCACTAGTCGGCTGTGCTTTAACAAAGCACACCAGCAACGTTAAACAGCAAGTCAGAAAAGAAGTTTTCATAATCACCAGCCCGGGTTTTGTTTAAGTTTATCAGGATTGAGAGACACCTGCTTGGTGGGTATGGGCAGCAGATAGTTCTTATTGACATCAAATGTTCTCTGCGCGCCCGGCTGCAGCAGTTTGTACCCATTCTCCAGCTGGCTGGCGGGTGCATTGTAAAAATAACTGTTATAGCTGGCCCCGTCCAGGGTAATGACCTGTTTCGCCCATTCCGTGCCCGTCACCTTGATGCTCAATACAGACTTAGGCAGCAACGTTTCAGCCGTCGCCCATCTGCGAAGATCATCCCAACGGAATCCTTCGAAGGCAAGCTCAACGGTCCTTTCACGACGGATCTCGTCTCTCATATTCAGCCCATTGCCTGTCACCAGCGCGTTTGTCAGATGGGGCATATTTACCCGGTCTCTCAGCACGTTGATCGACAAGTCCAGGTCAGCGTCGGAAATAGAACCATTCCGCTCATACTGCGCCTCGGCATAAGTTAGCAGCACTTCCGCATATCGCAGGATATTCCAGTCGAATGCGCCGCCGCCATCACCCGGCGTAGGCATCTCGGAAATGAACTTGTACAGCATATACCCGGAATTCACATTACGATTGTTATCCACCCCGGGCCATTGAGGCCTGTATGTATCGTATTGCGGCCTGATGACCTTGGTAGCAGGTATGATCAGGGATTGCGTCATCCGGGGGTCGCGGTTGCGGAACTCGCTCCGGCAGGAGTCATAGCCTTTGAACAAAGGAGACTTGTCGATCGGCAATCCATCATTGCAAAGATATATATCAGCCGCGGCCTTTGTCGGGTTCAAATTACCCCAGGATACACCATAGGCCCAACCGTTGACATTGATATTGGTCCGGTATTTCTTTGTGATAATGGACTCAGGGTTATCCTGGCTTGTCTGATCGATGAACATATATCGATAACTGGCGTCACCCTTCCCCACGTACAATGAATAAGAGTGGCTTGTAATGACGTTGTTCGACTCGGTGATGGCCATATCCAATAAGGCATTGGCGTCACCTGACGCATGGAACTTTCTCCATGTACCCTCGAACAGACATACCCGGGCTTTGAAAGCCTGCGCCGCCTCCTTACAGATGCGGCCTTTCTCCGCACTGCTCTTCACAGGCAGGTTAGCGATGGCATTGTTCAGATCGTTGAGGATAGAATCCAGCACTACGTCACGGGAAGCTCTCGCGCTATACACCGCTGTATCGGTGGGCTGCAGCACATTATTGATGATGGGAACACCGCCGAACATCCTGAAAAGCCTGAAATAATTGTAGGCGCGGTAGAAATAGCCTTCGCCCAGAAATGGCAGGATATCATTCTTGATAGACGATCCCGTCCCTTCCTGTATCAGCTTGTTCGCATTCCGGATCGCACTATAGCTGCCGTCCCAGTTACCGTCCTGCTCCGGCGCCACATAGGTCCCTGAACTGACGGTATTGATCTCCGTACCGAACGCTATGTCCGACATATTGTCGTTGTTATTCGTACCATCATAATGGGGGTCATCCAGCGTATTCTGATAGAACCAGTTGGCGGCCAGCCGGAAATCGTTGGCCGATTGCCAGAAAGTGGGATCCGTGATCTCGGATTGCGGTTGAAGATCGAGATATTTTTTACACCCCGGAGCCAGTATGGCTACCGCTATTATTATGCTTGCTATTTTAATCATTTTCATCACTACCAGATTTAAAAGTTAACATTCACACCAAAAGAGAAAGTACGATACATGGGATAATTGTTCTCGTAAAAGTCGGTGTTAGTGGCATCGTCCGTTATTTTCGGCACACGCGTCTCCTCGGGATCATACATGCCATTCCAGGTTCCCTTCGCAAACTCGAACAGGTCCTGTCCGCTCAGGTAGACCCTGACGCCACGGAGCTTCAGGTTGCTGATCCGGAGATCGTTGAAGGTATATCCGATGGTGATATTCTTCATCCGTAGATAGCGTGTGTTCTCCAGCCACATGGAAGAAAACTGATAGTTATTGCCTTTGACCGTTCCGTTATTAGATAAACGCGGGTAGCGGGCGCTCTGATTCTCTGCCGTATACTCCTTGCCATAGAAATAGTCCAGCGGCTGGAACCAGAAATGCGAGAACGGTACGCCGAAGTTCCCATTGCCTCTCCAGACATATTTGTTGCCTGTACCCTGGAGGATAAAGCCGAAGTCAAAACCTTTCCATTTCAACCCGCCTGTCATGCTATACGTGAACTTGGGGACCTGCGAGCCCAGGTACACGGCATCACCGCTCAGTCCCTTCGATTTATCGCCATAGGTGGTGATCTGCCCGTCGCCATCGATGTCCTGGTACATCACATCACCGAGGCCCAGACCGCCATACCCGTTGGGTTGTGCGGAAGGCACGATGCCTTTACCACCATATTTCGACGCATAGGCGGTCAGGTCAGCCTGGTTCCTGATGACAGAGCCCTTGAACCCAAAATAGGAGTTCAACGGGAATCCCTGTCTGGCCTGTGTCAGGCCAAGATTATAGTTGTCCTGTCCTTTCAGATCGGTGACGATATTGCTGTTGTAGTTCAGGATAACACCCACATTGAAACGCACATCTCCAATTTTATCATTCCACGATCCATTGAACTCCCATCCCTTGACATTCAACGTTCCGGCATTCGACGTAGGAGCAGTCGCTCCCAGTGTGGAAGGATAGGTAATGCTGACGAGCATGTTCTTGTTATTCTTCCGGTACATATCGAACGAGAGGGCCAGTTTGGATTGGAATAGCGAAAGATCGATCCCGAGGTTCTTTGTCTCGATGGTCTCCCAGGTACGCTCGGGAGACGCGATACCTCTCAGGGAAGCCAGTCTCGATGCAGTTGATCCGTCAATCGGGTACTGCCCGCCTATGTCGATAAGCTGGATATAGTCGAAAAGGCCCAGCGTGGGAAGGTCCTGGTTACCCGTCTTGCCCCAGGATACCCTGGCCTTGAAAAGATTGACGAGATTGTCGCTGACGAGATTTTTGAAGAAAGGTTCTTCAGAGATCTTCCACGCCGCGGAGACGCTGGGATAAGCCTCGCTCCAACGTTTCTCAGGGGAGAACTTCGAGCTGCCGTCTTTACGCAGGGTACCCTCGATATAATACTTTCCGGCATAGGAGTAGCTGGCGCGACCGAAATATGACAGCAGCGCCCAGGGATTGTTATCCCAGTAATCACCGGCCCGCAGGTTCCTTGAGTCGGACAGGGGCAAAGTGAAAATGACATTGCTGAAGAAGTCAGCCCCGTCCATTTCCTTCGAATTCCGGGTGAATTTCTCACGGGAAGCACCGACCATCGCCTTGATCTCATGCTGGCCGAATGTCTTGCTGTAGTTGACATAGGTGCTGAAGTTCTTGTAGACAGAGCTATAGCTTTTGTAGGTCGCTTTGTTCGGATTGTTACGGATGAGCGAGTTGGGTGTGTTATCCCAATTGTGCTCGATATTGGTTGCGAAGTATGCATCGTCATCGAATCGCTCCAGGTTGATACCAAGCTGCCCCGTCCATACCAGGCCCTTGATGGGTTCAAAGTCCAGCTTCACGTTATTGCTCCACCTGGATTGTGTGATCGTCTCGTTCCCGCCCATCTTCAGCTCCTGGACCGGGTTCTCATATCCCTGGTAACCATAATAGTTGCCCGCGGGGTTCTTTTCGGGCAGATAGGAGAACATCTTCAGGCCATTGCTGATGGCATCGCTCAATTGGGAAGGCTGCCTGGTATTTAAATAGTCATACGCCGTGTTCAACTCCAGCCTCAGGTTTTTCGCGATATTACTCTGCAGGGCTATCCGGAGGTTGTCCCGCACGGAACCGTTGGTTCCTTCCGATATGTTCCCATTATCTCTCGTGTCGCCGAAGGAGATCAGGTAGGAAGAGTTCTCGCCGCCGCCGGAAATGCTCAGGTTGTGGGTCGGGCGCAGCGCTGTCTGGAAGAGTCTGCCGTACCAATCATGGGATTGATAGAACATGGGATAGGATTCCACGCTCCGGTTCTCGCCAGGCCCAACGCCGGGATCATTGGCCGCAATTTTTGCCAATGTGGAATCCGAGAACGTTTGCGGTTCGCCATCATTTTTATTGGCCTCGTTGAACATCCTGACAAAATGATCCGTCGTGGTTGCTTTCTTCCGAAGGCCCACCTTCTTCACGGCCAGGTTGAAACCATAGGTGATATTCGGCTTGCTGTTACGCTTGCCCCTTTTGGTGGTCACAAGAATGACGCCGTCGGCAGCACGTGCACCGTATATCGCTGCGGTGGCATCTTTCAGCACGGTGATATCCTGGATGTCCTGCGGGTTGATGAGGTTCAGATCACTGGGGATACCGTCGATCAGCACCAGCGGAACGTTCCCATTGATAGAGGACGATCCCCGGATGGAAAGTGCAAAGCCCTGCTGACCCGGCTGACCGCTCTGCCGGGTGATCCCCATACCAGGGACCATACCCTGTAAAGCATCCAACGTTCCCGTGACGGGACGCGACTCCAGCTTGTCCCCTCCGATCCGTGCGACGGCGCCTGTAAGGTCCGCCTCTTTCAGCCGGGTGCCATAGCCTACAACTACCACCTGGTTCAGACCGCTGGTGGCTTCCCGCAGAACAATGTGCACCGGCTCAGCGCCCGATATACGCACTTCCTGGGGTTGATAACCGATACTGCTGATCTCCAGGACCGCATTGTCCTGTACATCGATCTCAAAATGACCCTGCGCATCTGTCTGCGTGCCGCGTTTGAGACCCTTTACAGAAATGGTAACACCCTGCAGCGGACGGCCCGTACTGTCTGTGACATCGCCTTTCACATGGATGGCCTGCATCATTTCATTTGCCGAGGTAACAGCGATCACCTTATTATTTATGATCTTATAGATCAGGCCATTACCACGGATGATCTTATCCAGGATCTCTGAAAGCAGGGTGTTCTTCTCATGGAGATCGATACGGATATTCTCGCTTATCGTGTTCGAGTTATACAGAAACCTGTATGAAGATTTTTTTTCAATGATCTCAAAAGCCTTTTTGAGCTTTATGTTGGTGAGATCCAGGCTAAGCTTTACATCGTCCTGGGAATATGCTTTAGCGGATACCTGGAGGCAACCAGCCAATAATAAAACTATGGTTAGTTTCATAACAAGAAGCATTTTTTGGGGCATAATACGGCTAGCGTAAAGTGGAAATAGTTTTTTTTCCATACATTTACATGAAGTTTAATTGTTATAAAAAGCCCTTCCCTCCCTATCATCTGAGTGAAGGTTCTTACAATTGAATGGTGGCGGGGAATGTGCGGCATTTCCCGTCTTTTTCCTTAAAATTTTGGGGTGATTTTGATTGCGTTATGTCATTAGTTTTGGTTTTGGCGTGATCAGGATTACTCGATGTGGATTTCGCTATTGGATCTCTTATAGGTAAAAGGTGCAATGGCTTGTAGCTCCCTCAGCGCATCATCGATATTCTCTTCTTCGAATCTGCCGGTGAACTTGTAGGATTTAGCTTTTTCGTTTCTAAAGGATATGGTGACATTATAGCGCCGTTGCATCTGCAACGCCAGATCGTAGAAAGATTCGTCCGTGAACAGCAGCTTATTCACGACCCAGGCGGTATCAGGCGCCATGCTCATCTGGGGATTGAAGACGATAGGCTTAATGGTCGGCTCATCCACCACCCTGCCGGGTTTAGCTACCGCTACGCCGCCTCTGCTGTCATTCAGAATGATGATCCGTTGGTTAGGGACCAGTAAGATCTTCTTCGAATGGCTACCCTTTGTGATCACCTCGATAGAGCCGCTGATCAGGGAAGCCTGCCCGTGTTTATCTTCCGGGTATGCCTGAACATTGAACACCGTCCCCAGGTCTGTCACATCGAAATTCTTTGTATGAACCAGGAAAGGATGAAGGGAATCGTGCTTTACCTTGAACATGGCTTCTCCGACCAGGGTTACTTCACGCCTGCCACTATTGAATTCAGCAGTAGTATACGTCAGGGTCGAAAAAGAATTCAGCCAGACTTCGGTACCGTCCGGGAGCACAATGCTCGTCTTGGACCCTGCCGGGGTGGAGATGCTGCTGATGGTCTTTGCTTCTTCTACACGCTGCATAGGTTTGGGGCTATAAAAAAAGTAGGCACCACAGACCAGCAATATAATGCAGGCGGCAATAAGCATTCTTTTGAACAGCACCGGCCTCCTCGTGCGTTCGGGAAAAGGGTCGCCTCCCTGGAGCATATCGCCTTGTTCATCGACATGCACCTCTGAAATAACTTCTGAATCCAATGAGCTGAAATATTTCCGCATCGATTCGCGGATAGCTTTATCATGCTCATTAGCCTGCATCAGCTGCATCAGCTCTTCGAATTCCTCTTCAGAACAGGCTCCAGAAGCAAACTTTTCCAGCAGGTCGTAAATGCGCGACATGCAGCTATGACGTATGCCGGGAAAAAATGTACTACTCTAGTCGGTATTATTTTTCAGATAGGCTACAATATTCTCTACTGCTTTTGCCAGGTGGTTCTTCACCGTATTGGGGGAGATCTGCAACAGGGAGGCTATTTCTTTACGGGGCTTGTCGGCTGCATGGCTCAGGAGATATACGGCCCTCCGCTGAGGGGGGAGCAGCTCGATGGCTTGCCGTATAATATTATGATATTCAGCATCTTCTACACCAATTTCTGCATGAGGTTCACTACTTTGATGCAAACGCTGCCATAAAGCCTGTTTTTTCTTCTGGTCAGAGGCGGCTGCGCGCAGATGGTCGATGACCTTATTTTCGGTGAGCCTGTATAGAAAGGAAGAGATGCTTTTTATTTCCGAGATCCTGTCCCGTATCAGCCATAATTTTAAAAAAACATCCTGGATGATGTCTTTGGCTGCCATATCCGATTTCAGCATCTTGAAAGCAAACAGGTACAGCGGATGCTCATATTCACGGAACAGCTCATTGAAAAGTTGTTCCAACATGTCCTTCTCACTGCCAGGGCAATCGTCATTTAGCATCAGGCGGGTCTTTGTCTTTGATATTGCAAAATAATAACATTTTTTTACAGTCATTTATTTTTCTGAAAAGAACAATTGTCAAAATAGAAAAAGACGCATTTTATGGTACTTCCCACGATCACAATTCACAAAATATACCATGTATATGGCATTGTTCGCGCCTGTTTATGAAGTTAGGTTTGCGGTATAAAAAACTAAAGATCATGAAAAAGCATTTGAGCTATGTCGCAATCACCCTGCTGCTTGCAGTCTTTTCCTTCAGCGCATGCAAGAAGGAAAATAAAAACAATTCCAACAACGAATCATCGTTTAAGAACACCAACTGGACGGGAGAATTTAATTATGCAGGCAAGGGGCCCGAGCCGGTGAGCATCGAGTTTCTCGAAGGCGGTCAACTGATCTGGCGCGAACTGTTGGCTGATCATACGGGCAGCTGGAAGGTCACTGGCAACCAGGTCGCAATAAGCCTTGATGGCTCCGTGTCCTTTAAAGGTGATATTTCAGGCAATAGTTTAACTAATATCCAAAGCTCCGATATGAGCGGCAGGGCCCTGAAAAGTGCGGTATTGAATACGGACCCCATACCCGAATTGAGTGGTACCGTGTGGGGAGCAGCCAATGTTTCTTTAAAATTCAAGCCAGGATCAGTGGTAGACCTGATATTCGGCGCTCCATCGGACCTGCCGACCTATACTGACCTGCCCTACCTGCGCAGCGGAAGGGCCATACATTTTACTGCCGCCCCCGATTATAACTGGTTTACTGTCATCACAAGCGCTTCCAACATGCGGGGCACTAATCATGCTCCCGGCGATCCGACGGTGTATGGCTTTCAGGTGACGAAGCAATAAGATGCATTAATCACAATTAAACGGGAAAATCCATAAAAAACACCTACCTTAAGGAACAATTGGCCTTACTCCTTCGCCAATTGCAACCTGCCTTCCACTTGTCGCTCTGACAGTCGCATTCATTTCATATTTAAACTAAGCCAATGAAAAACATCTCGATAATGATCGTGGATGATCATACCCTGATCCGTGAAACCTGGCGGTCTTTATTGAATACAGAGGAGAACCTTGAGATTGTAGCAGAATGCGGAGACGGCCAGCTTGCCATTGAACTGGCGAAAAATACGCGCCCCAACATCGTCTTGCTGGATATCAATATGGCGCCTGTCAACGGGATGGATGTGTTGAAAATGATCCGTAAGCTATCACCTGCATCCAGGATCATCATTGTTACCATGCATGCTGAGCCTGCCTACGTAAAGAAACTGCTTCGATTGGGGGCAAAAGGGTATGTGACCAAAACCTCCCCCCGTCTGGAAATGCTGGATGCGATCAGGGAAGTGAATAAAGGGAACATATATGTTTGCCAGGAGGCCCAAAAAAACCTTTCGGAGCCAACGGTCGAAGACAAAGAGTCTGGCTTAAATTCCCTTTCCGAAAGACAATTCCAGGTCCTGGGCTTAATAAGTGCCGGAAGATCGTCTAAAGAGATCGCCGCTGAATTAGGAATATCAATAAGAACGGTTGAAGTCCACCGGCATGATATACTCAAAAAGTTGAAGCTAAAAACCACTATTTCCCTGATCCAATACGTCAATTCGCACGCGGTCGAGTTCTAGCATTAAACCTATTTATCATGCGCGCACCTATCCCCGATCACCTTCTGCAGAAGGCATTTGAAAATTCATTACAGGCAAACATCATTTCCATTGTGGCAGATGGCAGGATCATCAGGGCGAATAGAGCTGCCTGCAGATTGCTGGGCTATTCAAAAAAGGAATTATTAACCAGGAAAAGAAAGGACATTTTCCAGATCTCGGAAGAAAGCTATAAACTTATGCTCCGTCAAAGAGCACAGGAAGGGAGCGCCAAAGCTGACTTATCTATAATAAGAAAGGGTGGCAAATTGTGGCCCTGTGAGATTACCTCCGTAGTATTTAAAGATGCTAAAGGTATCAGGAATTCCATTATCAGCATTGTCGATCGTAGAGAAAGATTATCGATACAGAAAAAGATCGATGTTGAAAATAAGCGATCAATAGCAAATAATATTGTTATCGCCCAGGAAAAATTCGATACCACCCACGCGGATAATAATGATTGGATAAGAGCGATAAGCAAAACAACATATGACGTAACCTGTGACTGGGATATCGTTGCTAACCAGATCTCCTTTGGGAAAAGCTATGAGAACGTTTTTGGCTATAAGTTACCTGCAGCGAAAGTGAGCTTCGAGGAATGGATGGCTTTCTTTCAACAGGAAGAAAGGGATATTATGCAAAAAAAGGTTAGCAATATCTTCGAATCTGAAAAAAAGAACTGGGAGGACAGCTTTCAATTCATGTGCCCGGATGGTAAAATGTCCAATGTCATTATCCGGAGCAATATCATAAGGGACAGCGACGGGAATGCCATACGGATGATCGGGGTGATCCATGATATAAGTAAGATGCAAAAGCTGAAGGACATTCTCGAACGGGAGCTTAGGGTAAAGAAAAAACAACTAACAGAAGCCATCGTAGAAGCCAAGGAAACAGAAAGATCGGACATCGGAAAGGAGCTCCACGATAATGTAAACCAGTTATTGGCGGCAGCCATGTTATATCTCGATATGGCAAGGAAGGATATAAAGAACGGGGAAATTTATTTAATACACTCTTCCGAGTACATGTTCACCGCTATAGAAGAGATCAGGAAATTGACCAAGGGATTGATATCAGACAGGGATTTCGGGCTTTGCGAGGCAATCGGGCATATCGCCAGGGACACAATGAAGATCCACCCGGTGAAAATACGTTGTATATTGAAACCTTCTTTGGAAATAGCTATGAGCAACAAATTCAAGTTGAACACTTTTAGAATAATCCAGGAACAACTGAATAATATACTGAAGCATGCCGGCGCATCTGAAATACAGATTACTATGTCTGAAGAAAAGGCAGGTCTCGTTCTTTCCGTCCTGGACAATGGGATAGGGTTTGACATCACGAAAAAAAAGAAGAACGCAGGCATAGGCATAAGCAACATCATCAGCCGGGCAGAGCTTTTTAGAGGAAAGGCCCGTTTCATCACAGCACCTGGAAAGGGTTGTAAATTGCTGCTTACTTTTCCGATTGTGCACTAATTGTTCTTTCAGATGACTGTTACTGTAGTCCACCGGCATACAACGCATTTTTAAACCTTTTCGCCAGCAGGCCCGTGGCAAGCGCAATATCGATGTCTGCGACAACGACCCCTGTTTCTCCGTACTTTGCATGCGCAATGCAGGCTCCATCCGGACCTATGATCGAGCTGGCCGAATCGGGATACCGCGAAGCATAATTTGAGCTGGCAAAATAGATGGTGTTTTCCAAAGCTCTCATCATCATCGCTTTTTCATAATAAGGATTTTCCTTACTACCCCATTCTGTCAGCGATAAGCCTTCCGTATCGCTGCCGACAAAGTGCGGATGAAAAACGATCCTGGCATCCTGTTGGGCTGCCCATCTCACAGATTCGGGATAGCGGAACCCTTCGTGACAAATGGTGATACCGAACTTCACACCTTTCACCTCAAAAATACGGCGTGTTGTACCCGCTGTCCAAAAATGATCTTCAGTAGGGTCCAGCTGGTTTTTGGTCTGATAACCCAATAGTTCTCCCGACCCCGATACAACATGAGCTACATTTAACAATCCGTCAGCATGGTGCCAGTCCATGGGTATAATGATCGCTATGGAATTTTCTGCCGCGATCCGGCATACTTTGTTCAGCGCTGACCGTAAGTTTTCCGCCGTGCGGTCTTCCGGCGTATATCCCATGCCCGGGTAGCCCGGCAGGTAGGATTCGGGAAAGCAAATGACATCGGCCTGCCGCGCCGAAGCATCTTTCACCAGCTTTTCCAGCCAGTAAAGACCCTCATTTAAAGATGCCGGGAATGGAGGAGAGGCTATAGCTATCTTCATATTTAAAGATAAGAATTTTCCTATCTTGGGATCCAAAATCCTCCGGGCAACACACATGAGACAGTCTATAGCCATGCTTTTCGCTTTACAATTTTCTGGAATAGTGCTGGTGGCGACAGTCTCCTGGACATGACAATAATGTTTTATGCTAAAACCATATTTCATTACCTTAGGCACCGCAAATCAACACGAATGAAAAAGATATTGATCTTCGCCGCATTTTTCCTGTCAACCTTCATCACCATCGCTCAAAAACCGAATACGCTTACAAAGAAAGAAGTAAAAGAAGGTTGGAAATTATTGTTCGATGGCAAAACGACCAGGGGGTGGCACACCTATCTGAGAGATACGGTAGGCGCAAAATGGCAGGTGAAGGATGAAGCGCTGGTATTCGATCCTTCTCAGCCCAACAGCGGGGGTGGTGATATTGTAACCAATGAGGCATTCGAGAACTTTGAGCTGCAGCTGCAATGGAAAGTGGCGAAGGGCAGCAATAGCGGGATCATCTTCGACATCCAGGAAGATCCAAAATACAACGCAACTTATCTAACAGGCCCTGAAATGCAGGTGCTGGACAATAAAGACGCCTCTGACAATAAAAAGCAAAATCACCTGGCGGGCTGTCTTTACGATATGGCTGGAGACTCTACAGTATCCAGGCCCAATCCTGTCGGGGAATGGAACCAGGTGAGGATCCTGCAGGATAAAGGCCATCTTACCTTCTGGCTTAATGGAATAAAAACCTATGAAGGTCAGATAGGCAGTGAGGAATGGAACAAAATGGTCGCGGGTAGTAAATTCAGGAACGCGATGTTCAGCGATTTTGCCAAAGTCGCCAAGGGTAAGATAGCCTTGCAGCAGCATCCCGGATCGAGCGAGTGGAGGAATATCAAGATCCGATCGCTGTAGATCAGATTGTTTACCACCGGATATGCCCGTCGATGAACCTGATCAGGTCATCGGCCAGTGCTTCCTGTTCTTTGGCACTGGGGTGTCCGGGTGTACCTTTATAGGGGACAAAAAGCGTGAACATTTTTTTATCCTTCAAAAGGCTGACGGCTTTTTGTATATAGCCGGGCCAGGGAGCGCCTTCCTTAGTGGCATCCATATTTCCCAGCATACAGATGATATAGGCCCTGGGATACTTGCGCCTCACCTGCTGGACAAACTTTCTATAGGATGCGACAATAAACCCCTCATCGGGAGCTGTGGTTCCAAATCGCGCCTTAAACTGTTCGTGGTCCGGCATGTTGACCAGCCAGGAATCATTCTGGAACAGGTTGATCACGACAACATCGGGCCTGAAGAGGGAAAAGTCCCATTTACTGTCGGGGTCTGTGGGATCCAAACGGTCATACATTTCGGGCATTATCAAAGGAAACCAGCTGATGGTGACCCCAATGCCGCTCTTCGCGGTGCAGTTGAATGCAGCGTCGAAATGCCTGGCAGTGATGGCTGCATAGCTGATATAGGCATTCTCATACGGCGCAGTTCCCCTATCCTTTCCGGTAGTATCTTCCACCGCATAGCCACAAGTGATGGAGTTGCCGAAGAATTCGATCTTTCGTTTTTTTGCAGGTACGGCAGGTAGCAGGGTTGTATGTTCGTCCGGCAGCAGTTCATAGAGCCAGGTCTTCCCCATCGCCCATTCCGTACGTTTGAACACCTCCAGGGTATGAATGCCCGGCTGCATTCCGGAAACCAGTCTATACGGTGCTTTGAGACTGTCCAGGTGCAAGGTGCTTGCCGGCTTGCCATCCACTACAATTGTGTAGTAATTATCGCCGCGTTCGTCTTTTAAAAGGGCTTTCACTCCTGTACCGTTGAATTGAATGGAGACGGATGTTGCCGTCCAGGAAAGTTGGGCTGCGCTATCCGTCATAGCTACTCTTCCCATATAATGGATACGTGGATCATTAAAGCGGATGGTAGCGTCCTGCCCATTGCTCCGGCAAGCGATGGCTAAGACCAGCAGGAAAAGCAGGCAGCATTGTCTGTTTTGCATGAGGGCAAATATAGGGTGGATTGACATGTTCATTCCATTTCGAATGCCATGTTTTTCGTACATTACAAAAAAATAAGCTATGTTCGACCAAATTTTACAGCTCGTTAAGGAACACCTGGGGAATGATCCACAGGTAACCCAGGCCATTCCTGCCGACAAGCAGGAGGCAGTACAACAGGAGATCGCCTCGCAAATAAGCAATGGCCTGGAAAGCCAGCCCGCAGGTGGTGGCGGCGGAGGCCTGCTTGGCAACCTGGCCGGAAACCTTGGTGGCGGAGGCCTGCTCAGCGGCCTGATGGATGGCGGCCTTGTAAATAACCTCGGCAGCAAGTTCGGTTTACCGCCTGCAGCCATCAGCGCCATTACAGCAGCATTACCCGGCCTTTTACAAAAGGTCATGCAGAAGACCGGAAAGACCGGTGGATTGGGATTTTAATTTGCCTTACTCATGCAGCCACGGCCTTTTTCCTGCTTCGCAATTTTATCACCTGTAGCGTAGCGCCGATCAGGAACAATACGAAAGAAATACCAACACCCTTCTGAACCAGCGGATCATCGGGACCGGATGCCCATGGCGCTCCCTCAGGCAGCCGGGTTGCAGTCTCTGTAATAGCAGGGATCAAATGAAAAAAGAAGGTCATGGTAAAGCCGACGATCTCGATATAGGGAGAGGCGCGGCCAAAAAGCTTTATCTTTTCACTGGCAGCCAGTGCGGTGCTCAGCACTATCAGGGTAATGATCCCCAGCGCATGAGGCTTTCCAAAGCCGCCGTGATGAAAAATAAAGAAGCCGGTGAGACAAGTGAGGATGGTCGTATACACATACGTCATGCCTGCTTTGTTATTCCAGGATATGGCGCCGTAACGTACAAAAGAAATGATGCCGCTGGCTACAGCGATCAGGCTGATGACGGTATGAACCATACCGAATGGAGTGATCCCAAGCATAGTTGTAGGTTTTGGTAGATAGAGAATATGTATTGTAATATACAAATTAATTACCTGAAAGATATTGGATCTCCTTTTGCAGATTGTGTTTGGCCGCCATTTCATATTTATCAAAAAAATATGCTGTCTTGAAGATCCTGTCCATGTCCAAAAAGTGTTGCAGGACCTTTTTTCTTCCCGGATGATAGATCAGGTCAGGATAGATGGAATATTCCTTTCTGACATTCGCTGCATATTTTTCATATAAACCCCAGCTTTGCCCCAAAATGGAGAGGTCCGCATCCGTAAAATAATTGGTATCATTATCAGAACAAGGCAGATGCTGTTTGGTGGCCAGGATCTGTTCTTTGCATTTGTCGATGACAGCTGCAGGCACTCTTAAAGCCCGCATTCTCTTTTCAGCCAGACCGGCACTTTTTTCCTCGTTATTGCTTTTCAGCGGATTGTATATAACGTCGTGATAGAAGAGAGTGAAAAGGACCGTGTTCCAGTCATTGATGCGGTCTCTGACCCTATTGAGCTCGCTCAGCAAATTTTCAAGATGCTCCAGCGTGTGGTAGTGCCTGTTGCTTTTGGAATAGTTTTTCTCTATTTCCTTCCACAGGTCGTTTGTCAGGCCGGGATTGGCTGCGTAATTTCCTGCCAGTGCAACAAAGATGTCTTTCATAAGAAAAGAGCCGGGCTTTTTGCCCGGCTCTCAAAGATACTATTTGATACGAATATCCGCCACCACGGGCAGGTGATCCGATGCATATGTCTCATGGATCGAGTGGACGCCCAGCGACTCAAAACGCACATCCGGCGTATACAGAACATAATCGATGGTCTTTACAGGCTTTTCCGTTGGAATGGTCAGTGGGCAATCCGAGCGGCAGCTCCTGGCAAGGACGCTGTCCAGCAGCGTGAGTGGCCTCCTGTCGGGGTCTGCGTTGAAGTCGCCGCCGATGACACAGGGCAAGGTCAGCGACTTCACAATCTTTGCAATGGTCCTGGCCTGCAGCATCCTGTTGGCGTCGTCCCTGTGCTGATCCAGATGAGTGGATCCGAAAAGTATCTGCTTACCGCCCGGCAATTGGACCTTGACCATGCAGAGCACGCGGGTCTCCGCCTTTGTACCGGCTTCGATGGGCAGCTCATAGCGTATGGTGTCCTTTATGGGTAACCGGGATAGTACGGCGTCGCCATATGCGCCACCCCTGAACCAGATCGCCCGGCTGAAAAAATAGCTCATGCCCGTCAGACGTCCCAATTCTTTTGCTTCGTTGAGATCCAGTCCTGCCCGTCCGTTGTTGACGTCGATCTCCTGCAATGCTACCAGGTCGGGCCGGGCGGCATTGATCACGGCGGCCACTGCTTTCAGATCGATGGTGCTGTCCTTTTCTTTCGAGGGTGGATTGGCGTGATGGATGTTATAGGTCATTATCTTCAGCGTCTGCGCCCGGGTCATGCCATGTGCGGATGCAGCCAGGATCAGTGTCCATAGTACTTTTTTCATGTCTTTCATTTTACTATTGGCTTACCATTTCGGATTCTGTTTCATTTTAGGATTCAGGAGCAACTCCTGGGTGGGAATGGGGAAAAGATAATCCCTGTCATCCCTCCAATGTTTGGCGATGCTTTTGTTGATCACCACGTCGCCGCCTGAAGCGCCGTTCTCCAGGTCGATGTCGCTGCCCAGCTTCAGGTAGACGACACCCGACTGTGCCGGGGGTTTGGTGCCTGTGTAGATCACTACATCCGGTTTGCCGTTCTGGTCCAGGTCGTATGTTCCGGGTCCGGGGAAATACATTCCTTTGTATTGTTCGGTCAACAGATGGCCTTCCTTCCAACGCATGAGGTCATTCCAGCGAAAGCTTTCCATCACCAGCTCTATCCTGCGTTCGCGCCTGATCTCCAGGATGACGCCTGTATTCGTTGTCGACACATTTATGTATTGACCTGCCAGGTAAGGGTCGGGATTTGCATTGGCTGCTGCCAGGTCAAGGGCAGGCATCCCTACCCTGCTGCGCAGGAGGTTGATGGATTTGTCCAGGTCTGCCTGTTGCAGCGTGCCCAGCTCGGCCTTGGCTTCCGCGTATGCCAGCAATACTTCTGCATATCTGAAGATCGGCAGTGGGGTGACAGATCTTTGATTGGCGTCCTGTGAAGGGTCCGATACAAATTTTGTCAGCTGGTAGCCGGTGACGGTGGCGCTGAAGTCCGGAGGGAGCTGCTGGCTGGCGCCAATGCGTGTATAGCCAGGTCCCCGGACAGTTTGAACAAGTCTGGGGTCACGATCCTTCATTTCATTGTAATAGGTCAGCGTGTCATAGCGATCGATGTCGGTGAAACGGCTGCCGTCCTTCATCAGATAACTATTCACCAGCTTTTTTTCCAGCCCCGGCTTGCCATAGGAAGGCGACACGGTATAGTAGTTCAGGTTATGAAATACGGAGAGGCCTGCACTATAGGTACGGGCGAGTATGTATTCGTTGACGTCAGCTGTCTGTGCGGAGAAAAGCTCTCCATAGGCGGCATTCGGTGTGCTTACATGGAGCTTATACACATTGGCTTTGAACAGGGTGTCGCAAACGTCCGCGCAACGCTGCAGCCATACGTCGCCGTCGGTAAGACCCTCGGCAAAATCATCCCCCTTATGGTATTTCCGGAAAGTGCCTTCAAAAAGGCAGACCCTTGCTTTCAGGGCCATGGCGGTATACCTGGACACCTGGTCCACGGCTTTGGTGGCCGTCATGTTGGCAATGGCATAGTCCAGGTCGGCCAGGACAGAATCCATGATCAGCGACCTGGGGTCCCTCGCCTTGCTCAAGAGCACTGAATCGTTGGCATCGATGACAGTATTGATCCAGGGCAGGTCGCCATACAGGGCCACCATGTTGAAATAAAAATAGGCGCGGAAGAACCTGGCTGTGCCTACATACGGAGCCGTAACATTGGGCGCAAGATGACCTTTCTGATAATTGTTCAGAAAGAAATTGATATTGCGCAGGTTGCCCCAGCTCCAGTTGCCGTCTGTAACGGGAACCACGCGGTCGCCAGTCAATTGGCTCGACAGGGCAGTAGTGATGATGTTATCGAAGAGCTCATTATAAATGCCGTTCGGAAAGGCGGCATCGGCAGTGGGGAACATCCCATAAAAGGATTGCATATACAGCTTGAGCTCGCTCTCACTGCTAAAGGCATTGTCCGGTGAGATCTGGGTCAGGGGCTCCCGGTCAAGGAACTTTGAACAGGAAGCCATTGTAGCTACTGACAGGAATATGATGAATAACTTTTTTTGCATGATAATTTTTTGACGATCTTAAAATGTGATATCAAGGCCACAGGAATAATTCTTCATAAAAGGATAGTTCCGGGCATTGGGATCGCCTCTATTGCCATCCGGATCGGCCGACACCTGTTCAGGATCGACATATTTTGTTTTGAGCGCGGTGGCGGTAAATAAATTCTCTCCGCTGAAATAGACCCGTACCCTGGAGATCTTCCAGTGCTGCAGGAGAGACTGTGGCAGCGAATAACCCGCCCGCAGGCTCTTCAGCCTGATATAGGCCAGGTTCTGCATGTAGCGATTGTTTATTGACGTTAGTTCTGCACTGCCATTCAAAGCCTCATACCCCCGCAGCTTGGGGAAGTAGGCATTGGGATTTTCCGGTGACCAGATCTTGCTTTGGAAATCTTTGGGGATAAAGGAATAATATGGACGGCCGTAAGGCCCCCAGAACATATAGGTCTCGTTGCCCGGGTACCAGTCCTGGTGCGCTATGCCCTGGAAGAAGACGGCAAGATCGAAGCCATTCCAGCTGGCGCTTGCATTGATGCCGAAGGAATAGCGGGGAAGGTTGTTCCCCAGGCGTCGGAGGTCGCCGTGGTTGTAGACGGTGTTCTGACCGTTGTTCACCGTGTCATTGTGGTTCAGGTCTACGAATTTCATATCCCCGGCCTGCAGGTTATGTGCGTCTCCCGGCGCCGACAAGCGTTGTTTGTTGACAAAGTCCTGGTTCACACCGTATGCCTTCGCCTCTGCGTCCGACTTGAAATAACCATCCACGGTATATCCCCAGAAGTCCCCTACCCTTTCTCCCGCGTAGTGATTGCTGAGCAGCTTACTGATATTATCAAAGCGGGTGATGTATGACTTATAGTCCGAAAGAACGACACCAACGCTATAGGTAAGGGTTTTCCTGCCTACGAGGGCATTGTTCTGCCAGGTGACGGACAATTCATATCCTTTTGTATCCAGGTCTGCTGCGTTTTGCTTTGGTGAGCCGGCGCCGAATACGCCTGGCAGGGTCTTGCCGGCGATGAGCATATCTTTTGTCTTGCGGTCATACCAGTCAAAGGAAACGGTGAGGTGATTCCTGAGCAAGCCCATGTCGACGCCACCGTCGGCACTGTAGATCTTTTCCCAGGTGAGATTGGAGGCTACGGGACCGCCTGCGCTGAGATACTGTGGTTTTGCACCATTCACAAGCCATCCGGAAAGGCCGTTGGCAACGGTGGAGATGTAGGGGTAATTCGAATTCCGCAGTTTGGTGTCCAGGGTCTGGTTGCCCAGGGAGCCATAGGAGCCACGTATCTTTAATTCAGAGATGACGTTCTTCAGACCAGCGAAGAAGTTCTCTTCGCTGATGCGCCAGCCGCCCGATACGGACGGGAAGAAACCAAAGCGGTTACCCGTCGGGAAGTGGGAGCTGCCGTCATAACGGCCATTCAACTCCAGCAGATATTTTCCTTTGTAATCATAATTGATACGGCCGAAATAGCCTAAGAGTGCCCATTCAACGGAATTGCCGCCAGTCGTCTGACCGGAGGTGCCAAGGTCGAGGCCATTAAGATCGACGGACAGCAGGTTGATGGCTGAGCCGCTGATAAGCCGGTATTTTTTCAGCTCCTGGTTGTAGCCGGCCGTCACCTTGATATTATGCCCATTGAAATTATGGCTATAGTTGGCGTAAGCATTGACAACATGGTATTGATCCAGGTTGACAGACTCTGCATAAGAATCCGTACCTACATAATCCGTTTGTCCGACGAATATGGACCAGGGGGCCTGGGCCCTGCGCTGGAAGGCGGAATAGGGATTCAGGTCATAGCTGTAGCTACCCACGAGACTGATGTCCTTTGTGATATCCGCCGTCAGGGTCACGGTATTGGTGAGGTCAAAATTCTGCTGCTGCCCTTTGGACTTCCCATATTGCAGATCGGCTGCAAGGCCGTCCCCTATGCCATAATTGTTAAGGTTTGTCCTGTAAGTGAAAGTTCCGTCCGGGTTAGTGGGGACGTAGGAAGGCAAGGCATGCACGCCCATGGAAACAAAAGTGTTGTTTATACCCCAACCCGGAAAATTATAGGTATTGGCGTTGAACTGTAGGTTTTCGCTCAGCCGCAGCCAGGAGGTCATTCGTGCATTGATCTTGGCGCGCAGGTTATAAGACGTATACTGATCCCTGTTGAACTGCATCAACCCTTTCTGTTGATAGTAACGCCCGGAGACAGCGTAGTCCATGTTATCCGTACCGCCTGAAAAGCTGAGACCGTGACTCATGGAAGGCATGGTATTCCGCATGTAAAAGTGCCACCAGTCCGTATTGCCGTACCACACGTATTGGGGCCGGCCATTGCGGGTGTCTGTGACCACGGAAGGCAGGGAGTGGTCTGTCTGCCGTGCCTTCATCTGTTCATAATCGGCATCTGTATATCCTGTATACGGGTTACCGGTGGCGATCTTAAAGGCTTCGTCGACCAGCTTGCCTGTGCTGTAGCCATCCGTCATAAAGTCATGGCTGGTAGTGGGAGTGGCCACGGAATAGTTACCGGTATAGGTCGCCTGCACTTTTCCTTTTGGCCCATGTTTGGTGGTGACGAGGATGACCCCGTAAGCGGCGCGTCCTCCATAGATGGCTGCTGAGGACGCATCTTTCAGTACCGATATGGTCTCTACGTCTGCGGGGTTCAGGAGATTGAGGTCGCCGGGTACGCCATCGATGACCACCAGGGGTGCGCCGCCATTGATGGAAGTAAATCCTCTTATATTCAGTTTGGCCTGGCTGCCGGGATGACCGTCAGCGAAGTTGATGTTCAGGTTGGGGATGACGCCCTGGAGCGCCTGCCCTACATTGGAGACGGGGCGGTCTTCCAGCATTTTTGAATCCACCTGCGCCACAGCTCCCGTCAGGTTGGACCTTTTCTGGGTGCCATATCCTACGATGACGACTTCGTTGAGGCCTGAATTAGCCTGTTTTAATGAGATCTGCAAAGTGCTGGCGCCATGGAGCTGGATCTCCTGCGATGCATATCCTACGAATGAGATAACCAGCACCGCAGAGTCGGACACGGCAAGGGAGAACTCCCCTTTTTCGTTGGTCAATGTACCACGCTTTGCCCCTTTTACCTGGACGGAGACACCTGCCAGGGGATTGTGGCTTGTCTCGTCCGTCACCACTCCTTTTACGGGGATGATCGCCGCAACGGACGGGTCGTTCAGAGGCTTGATGACAACTACCTTACCAAATATGTCATAGGAAAGGGATTGCCCCCGCAACGCCTGTTTGAGCACCAGGTCTATCCGGCCTTCTTTCACCGCGATGTCTACTTTTTGTCGCAGATCGATCTGATCTGTCCTGTAAAAGAAACTGTAGTCACTGGAAGCTTCGATCTCTTTCAGTATTTTTTTGAGTGTTACATTCTTTTCATGGATGGTAAATTTGGCCTCCTGTGAATAGACGGCGGCCTGTGAATGGATTAAGCCCGTAATCAGTAAGAATATCGTAAGCCTCATGATCCTTTGGGTTTTCCGCAAAAAATCCTTTCGCCGTTTAAGAATAGCGTGTAAATACATACTTTTGAGTGTGTTAATTAGTTAATAACTGATCCTGTTATTTTGTAAGTTATTAGCTGTTAGCTATTTACATCCGGGGAATGCGGGAACATTTCCCGGTGTTTTTTTTAGCAACCGCATGGTTCGCCCATAGTTGTTGTTTTTAAGGTGAAAAAATCCAATCACTTCTTATCCGTTGATATAATAATAGTGTCCTTCTCCAAATGATAAACGATAGGCGTCGTTTCTTTAATGATCCGCAGCGCCTCCATGATGTTTTGCACTTTATTGAACCTGCCTGTATACCGTAAGCCGGCGAGTTGGGGGTTGGTGATTTGGATCTTTACATCGAATGTTCTTTCCAGCCTCTGCGCCACTTCATCAAACGTCTCTTCATCGAATACCAGCAGTTGGTCCTTCCAACCGGCATAACGCTCCATTTCAGGAGCGGAACTGATCTGGGGTTGCGCCTCCGGCACAGGCAAATGGTTTGCAGCTGGCTTGTCTGCTTTGGCCGGCGAGACACCTAAAGTATCTTTCTGCGCACTTTGGACATTGATATTCAGTACTTCGTTCCTGGTTAACAACACTTTTCCAGCATGACCGGCCCGCATATGAGCGCCGGTGACCTCTACTTCCCCTTCAATTACTGCTGTACGGAAGATCTTATTGTCGGGATAGGCGCTGACGGTAAATACGGTGCCAATGTCGCGTACTGCATATCCATGTGCTTTGACGATGAAGGGGATGTTCTCGATATGCTTTACGGCAAAATAGCCTTCCCCTTCCAGCGATACTTCCCGGGTGTGTTCTCCAAAACCGGTGGCATAGCTGAAATGAGTGCCGGCATTCAGCCATACTTCCGTGCTGTCCGGCAGCAGGAGCTTCTTCATTTTGCCATTGGGAACAAAGATGTTGAGTGCGGTTTGGACCGGTGTATGGGAGTCGCTTTTCCTGTAAACGTACAGACTTGTAACTCCAATGATGAAGATCAGCGCAGCCGCGACTGCAGCTTTCCGGATGGAGAAGGCTCGTTTGCCCTTTTGGTTTGCCTCGGGTGATGCAGGGACTTCGTCCGGCGCCAATTTTTTACGCAGCTTATCAAAGGCTGCATTGGTATTGACAACACGCCGGTCGGGATGATATAATGCATCGTCCCAGGCAGCTTTCAGGCTGGTGAAATAGTCCACGTTATCCTGGCTTTCGTCCAGCCATTGGCGAACAAACTGGCGTTCTTCCGCGTCGGCATTACCCGTGATATACTTTACAAGGAGGGTTTTTATCTCTTCTTCCATAGTTGGCCACTAAGACAACCGGGACGGGAAATACCCTCAAAAGATTCAGGAATTTTTTAAAATTTGTCAGACAGACGCAAAAAGGTGCTTCAGGTGGCGGCGAAGCTTTTCGAGCGCGATCATCATTTGGCGCTCGACAGTCTTGGGAGACAGGTGTAATTCCCTGGCAATGTCCAGGTATCGCAGGTCATCATAGCGGCTCATCTTGAAGATCTGGCGGCAGCGCTCAGGCAGGCTTTCGATGGCCTCTTCCACCTCTTTTGCCAATTCTTCTTCACGTGCGCTGTCCATGCCTTCGTCGGTGATAAGATGATGATGCCGGATATGATCCATATAGGCCCGTTCGATCCGTTGATGTTTAATGTGATTGAGGCACCGGTTGCGGACTGCCCTGTAGATATAGGCCCGGAAAGAGGAACTGATCAGAAGGGTTTCTCTTTTTTCCCATACGGAGGTATATACATCAGCTACCATCTCTTCTGCCACTGGCATATTGTCTATAAATCGATTGGCAAAGTAGCACAGCATTTCATAATATTCCTTAAACAATTGTTCAAATGCGTGCATGTCCCCCTTCCTGAGCCTTTCGATCAATATGTTTTCTTCCTCGTACATGTTCGGCAGCAGATAATTATTGGTGATCCCCTGTAAAATAAAGACAAAGGGAGGGCATTACCTGCCGGAACATAAAAACTTAATAGACTAATAATAATACATGGCAGGCCAAGGACTCCCGGAAATACAAATTAAGGATAAATCCTCACGTAAAATTCCGGAAGGTCCATTTTAAGCCAAAATTTGCGCTATCGCCTCCGCGATATGCTGTAAGAGCTCCGTTGAAGGAGGTTTGCCCGGCGTTTCCGGCGGTATGATCGCCCGGTAGTTGCCTTCTTCATCCCGCTCGAAGATCACATCCATTCCATCTACGGCAACATGAAAACGGTGGATATAGCCAAGCACCTGCAGCGTGGCCTCAAACTGCCTTTCCGTGTTATTATGGTTTACAGGAATGAGAAATACATCTTCCATTGTCCTGTGAAAATAGGCTAATATCCGGGATTTTGTTTCAGGTTGGCATTATTGGATACGGCGCTCAACGGAATGGGGAACAGCTGTCTTGTCGTATCATTGTCCGCCTTGTGATCCCACCAGGAGCCGGTGGTAAAAGTGCCGAAGCGAATGATATCCTGGCGGCGCCATCCTTCGAAGATGAACTCACGGCCACGCTCGGCCAGCAGCTCATCCATCGTCAGGGTAGCAGTCGTATACATCATCGACGGCCAGTCGGTTGTGCTAAAGGCTCTTTTGCGGACCGCATTGACGAGGTCCACGGCCTCCTGGGTAGCGGTACCGCCGTTGAGGCGCATGATCGCTTCCGCCTTTGCAAAATAGATCCAGGAGAGCCGGTAGACTGCCCAGTCATTGCTGAAATAATGAGGATCGGACTGGCGGCCGGGCTTGTATTTGGAAAACCGGATCCCGCTGTTCTCTTCCCCGGTGGTCATGTCGGAAGGCAGGGTGTTAGGATCTTGCCCGGGTGCCAGCGTGATGTTCTTGCGGATATTATCGACAAATACCAGCGGCTTGCCAACATACTCGCGATAGCCGGGTACGGGCCTGGATGAGTCCGGTTTATCGGCAGTGGCTGACAGATAGTACATCGCTCCTGCGTAGAACCAGGTCTTTTTCCGGAGGTCCTTATCATCGTATTTCGTATAGGTGCCGGGGATGAGCACGACGCCGTTGTTGCCATTCTCCGTACCGTCATAGATATACTGTTCATTAAAATGGTACATGTCGGAGTTCCAGTTACAGCGGAAGGTGGATTTCTGATAATCGTAGGCCATGGACCAGATGATCTCCTGACTGTTCTCATTGGTATTGCTATAGGTCATGATCAGGTTGGAATCCAGGGCCATGGCCCCTCCTGTCTGGGCGCCGGCAGTCGAGTTGATGAGCGAGTCGCAGACGGCGATGCAATCATTGTAACGTTGGTGGCCTGACCATTTCTCGGCATTCAGATAAAGCTCCGCCAGCATGGCAAAGGCGGCTGCCTTGGACATACGGCCTATGAGGGCCGGAGAAAGGTTGGGTATCTGGTCTTTGTAAGTCAGTATCTCGCTTTCACAGAACTGGAATACGCTGTCCCTGCGGGTTGTCGGCAGGTTGATCGGCGTGCCTACCTGCGTGGCGATGGGGATATTGCCATACAGGTCCATCAGCTTGATGTAATAGAAGGCCCGCAGCAGATGCAGCTCGGCTATCAGCCCCAGCCTTTCCTGGTCGCTGATGCCCATCCGGGAAGCCGAAAGCTTCTCCAGGTTGCCGATGGGATCGTTGCAATACCCCACCCCTGTATACATGAGGTTCCAGGGGTTCAGCACGATGTCCTGGTCGTCGATGACCCAGGTATGATAGTGCAGGCGGATCCAGTTGCCATTGTCCTGTCCATCCACACCTTTGATGGGCCATGCCAGCTGATCGCCTGCCAGCTCGCTGACCCGCCAGTAACCAACCTGGCCCGAAGAAGTGATCCAGGCCTGGGTGTGGGTATAAGGCCGGAGCACAGCAGATAGCACTTCCGTCTCGTTGTTATAATAATTCGCAGTAATATAGCTGCTATACTCTGTTTCGTTGAGCTTGGTACAGGAGGCCCAGGACAGAAGTGCGATGGCAAGCCCGGCGCCGAAGATATATCTATGTTTCAGTTGCATCGAAGTAATGTTTGAATGTGGTTAGGATTGTTCCATCAGAAACCCAGGTTCAGGCCCAGCAGGTATTGCCGGGTAGAGGGATAGGCGCCCTGAGCGTCGATGCCCGGCGCCAGCCCCGTGTCCTCGACGAAGTCCGGGTCATTGCCTTTGTATTTGGTGAATATGGCCAGGTTGCTGCCGCTGGCATAGATCCGAAGGTTTCGGACGTAGGCTGAGTTCAATTTAAATGTATACCCCAGGGTGACATTGTCCAGCTTCAGGAAACCGCCGGGCTGCAAATAATAATTCGAGTATTGATACGTGTCGTTGAGCCTGGCGTACTTAGTAAAAGCGGCATTCAAAACATTTCCCGGCAGCGTGGACAGGTTGCCATAATCGATATCCATGGTATTGAGGATCTTGTACCCAAAGCGCCCACGGAAGAAGATGCGCAGGTCGAAGCTCTTGTAGACAAAGCTATTGGTCCAGGAAAGATAGAGCTTGGGGATGGCATTTCCCAGGATGGCATAATCCGACTGGGTGATGCCGGACAGGGGGACGGCCGTCTTGCCATCTGCTTTGTAAAAGAGCCAATGGCCGGCGCTGTCAAAGCCTGCATACCGCTTGCCATAGAAGTTGCCGATGGCGCCGCCTTCGTCGATACGGAGCGCATTGCCCAGCGCCCCTGCCCCGGTGATCCCACCCTCATCTATGTGCGACACTTTATAAATGGAATTGGAAAAAGAGATCATTTTGTTCTTTGAAGTGGAAGCGGTCATGTCCATCCTCCAAAGAAGTTCTTTTTGATGTATGATCGTTCCGCTAAGGGTAAGCTCGATCCCCTTGCTGGACAAGGTACCCACATTCGTATAAATGCTCGATTGCACGAAGGGGGGTAACTGCGTGTTGTACGTGTATAAAAGATCAGATGTCTTACGATAAAATCCGTCAATCGACCCCGTCAACCTGTTGTGCAAAAGACTGAAATCAACCCCTATGTTGGTCTCCGCCTTTTTCTCCCATTTAAGGTCAGGGTTGGGATTATTACCCGGACCATAGGTCTGGCGAAATACGCCATCAGGGTAACCATACTGCCCACCCGTGGTAAGGGTCACCAGTGATTGGTAAGGACTAATGCCGGAATTACCCGTAACACCCCAACCGGCACGCAATTTCAGGTTGTCGATAAACGATACGTCGCTTATAAAGGATTCTTTGGACAAGTCCCATCCTACGGATACAGAGGGGAAATTACCCCATTTATGGTTGGCGCCGAACTTGGAAGAACCTTCGTGGCGAAGGGTGGCCTGGAGGAAATATTTTTCCTGGAAATTGTAGGTCGCCCTTCCAAAGAAGGCGATGAGCTTTTCATCGCTTTTAAAGCTATATTCTCCGGCCTTGCCATCGGCCAAAGCCTGGCCTGCACCCAGGTTATTATTTTGAAGGAGGTCATTGAAGAATCCCCGGTTGCTTTCGTTAAAATCAGACTCGACATGGTATTGATAGTTATATCCCGCGAATGCCGCGAAATGATGAGCGCTTGCGAAGCTGCGTACATATTCCAGCGTAGGCGTTACGGTATAGTCCGTGATAAGGGTTGATCCCTTATAAGCATAGCCGCCGCCGGGGTATTGATCATTATTCTGGGATGCATCGGAAAGCAGGTTCTGGTATTGATCGTCGTTACGGCTGTCGCGCATGATAGAACCGAATATGCCGGCCTTGAGGCCTTTTATCAGCTCCAGCTCGAACTTGGCATCCGCGGAGTTAGTTGCCTGGTCCCGCCGGTTGAATGTTTGCGCCATATCCGCAACGGGATTGGCCGTAAGCTTGGAATAATAAAAATGCCCGGTGGAATCATGGATAGGGAGGGTCGGTATGCGTGACAGTGCCGACTCCCATTGTCCTCCGCCATTGAGATTGGCCTTGTTGAAGTTGGTCACCAGGTCTATTTGTGTAGTGAGGCGGCCATTAAGCCCCTTTCCGTTGAGGGCAAAACGGGCGCCATATTGCGTTCGTCCATTGGCAATGGCAATGCCCTGCAGTGTGCTGTAGTAGATACTGGCGCGGTAAGATAGGTCGTCCGTACCTCCGGATATCGCCAGGTCATGATATTGCGAGAGGTTGTCCTTGTTCACGATGGAATCGAACATGTCGGTGTTGGCGCTATAGATCCCGGTGGCATACTCAGGGCTGAGCTTCGGATACAAGCCGCTGGCTATTTTCGCCCTGTATTCGGAAGGGGTCAGGAAGTCCGGTTTGTTCCGAACATATTCTTTTCTGAAGTAAGTGGAATAATCAAAGCGCGTAGGACCTTTACGCCCGCGTTTGGTCGTCACCAGGACGACACCTCCATTGGCCTGAGTGCCATAGATAGCGGCTGCCGAACCGTCCTTCAGCACGTCGATGGAAGCGATGTCGTCCTGCTGCAGCAGATCCAGGTTGCCGCCGGGGATCCCATCGACTACGATCAGGGGGGAATTGGAGCCGGTGACGGAAGTGGCCGATCGCAGCTGGATCGAGACCCCGGTATTGGGATTGCTGCCGCTGGTACGGGTAATGGTCAGGCCCGCGACCTTCCCTTGTACAAGGTCCATCACATTACGGGCGCCTCCCTGGTTGAAGTCCTCGGGTTTGACGGAAGCCACCGCAGAAGTAACATCCTTTCTACGCTGAGTGCCGTATCCAATGACGACTACTTCGTTGAGGGAATGGTTGGAAGGACGCAGGGAAACATTGATGGTGGTGTCAGTGGACCTCACAGGCACCTCCTGGCCGTCAAATCCAACGGAAGAGAACACGAGTGTAACGGCGTCCGATACCCTGATTGAAAAAGTGCCGTCCGCCAGCGTGCTGGTGCCGGTGTTCGAGCCTTTGACACGGACCGTGACCCCTGCCAGCGGTTCGTTCAGGGCAGCGCCTGTGACTTTTCCATTTAATTGTCTGTTTTGAGCATGAACGTAGCCGGGAACAAATGCTACGATTAAAGCAATGAGGATTGGTAGAGCAGCAAGCTTCTGCATCACATGTAGTTTTTTAATACCTTAAATAAATAATAAGGGAAGGGGTGGGTGTAAAATAGGTGTAGCTGTTAGGTAAGTCGTGGAGTTAAAGTAAAGTTAAAGACGCCCCTTGCAGCCACCTGTTAACAGATATAAAACACATTGTTAACGGAAATCAAACATGCCGTAACTTACAGCATTAAATTTTCATTTCATGGGTGTAGTGCGCAATCTTTTTGGAGACAATCAGGACAATAAAAAACCTTCAGATGATGATCACCGGTGGTTGGAAAAAATAGAAGTACTGCCGGGGCTTCAGCTTTCGAGGGCGTTGGCGGCACATTGGATGGATATTGAAAGGACCAGGCTGCCTTTTATTAAGATCGATGCTACACCTGTATCCACCCTTTCCCCACTGCATAGCTCTTTTGGCTACTATCCTGCCCTTCCGAAAGGATTTCCTTACCCTACAGATGCGGAAGGGAGATTTCTTTATCCACTGGCCCAGATACGCTGCTCCGATCTGCCTCCTTTGGCAGGATTCCCGGCCAGTGGCTATCTGCAGTTCTATATCTCCGGAGGAGATGTATACGGGTTGGATTTTAATGATGCACAATCCCAGAAAAATTTCAGGGTACTGTTCTTTGAAGAAGAGGAAGTGCAGGAACATGTGACGAACTTTGATTTCCTGGCGCTCGGAGATGCCGACACCTACGGTGTTCCATTATATACTCCTCATGCGCTTTCCTTTCAGCTGCAGGATGACTATGTAGGTATGGCGGATATACGGTTCAGGCGGTCCGAAGCTTTTTTTACGGCGATCAAGGAGGAACATGCTGCCATTGCTGAAGAACTGGAGGAAGAGTTGTGGAAGACCTTTGACGGCAGCGGACATAAGATAGGCGGCTATGCCTATTTCACTCAATGGGACCCGCGTGATAACGAGGGCCCGATAAAAAATTATATATTGTTATTCCAGATGGACACCGATGCGGAGATCATGTGGGGTGATGCTGGCGTGGGGAATTTCTTCATCGCCCCGGAGGACCTGGCGAAAAAAGATTTCTCCCGCGTGCTATACAATTGGGATTGCGGCTAAACATTCAATTATGAAATATTTCTTTTTGCTGCTGCTCGCCGGCTTTTTTACCCGGCAGGTCCAATGGACCCCATTATACAACGGTAAAGACCTCGGGGGATGGGATACCTATCTCAGGCCGGACAGCGGGGGTAACGGGGGGCTAAATCATGATCCCAAAAAGGTCTTCACTATTGTACGGGATGGAAACGAAAATGTTATCCGTGTCTCCGGCGAAATGATTGGGGGTATTTCCACCCAAAAGGAATTCGGGAACTATCATTTGCAACTGATGTTCAAGTGGGGAGCGCTCACCTGGGGCAAGAAAAAAAATAAGAAGAAGGACAGCGGTCTGTTGTATCATTCCGTCGGTCCCTATGGCGCGGATGCGGGCGCCTGGATGCGCAGCCAGGAATTCCAGGTAGAGGAAGGGAATTGCGGTGATTATTGGGGATGCGCCGGCGGCACAGCTGGGATCCCTGCGCTGAAAAGGTCGGACAGCGCATATGTGTACAGTGCCACCGGACAATTATACGCTTTCAGGAATGACAATAATATTGGGCGGCATTGCATCAAAGGCGGCGATGCGGAAAAGCCATCGGGGGAATGGAATACGCTGGACCTCTATTGTCATGGCGACACCAGCATACATGTGGTCAATGGCAAGGTGATGATGATCCTGTATCACAATGGCCAGGTGGAGAATGGCCAGGTGCTTCCCCTTACAGAAGGTAAGATACAGCTGCAATCGGAAGGCGCCGAGGTCTTTTATAAAGGAATAAGGATACAGTCTATCGGGCAGCTGCCTGCTGAATTGCTGCAATGATCCTGGAGAGATCGAGCGTCTTAAATTCGGGCTGCAGGATCAGGCGGTTTTTATCATTGAAGCCGCATTTTACAGCCTTTTCCAGGTCATGCCCGGCTGCCTGCCCATTCTTTTCACGGACATGCAGGATGGCAGAAAAATACCAGGCTTCACTATTGGTTGGATCGGCGGTTTTATACAGCTCTGTAAAATACCGGCCTCCCTCGTTCTCATTAGTGCTGATCAGGCGATTGCCGAAGGAATAAAATGCCAGGGAAAGATAGGCCAGCAGGCGTTGATACATTCCTCTTTCAGGTGTTTTTGCAGCAGCCTTTATTTGAAGGTCGTGTATGGCAGTGGTCCAGTACGACATATCCTGCTGCTGGAAGTGCTGCATGTATTCAGCTTTGATGTCCTGTTCCCGGGCAAGCAGAGATTGCCGGGACCGTAACTCCAGTTGGTATTGCGAATCATTCGCAAGGGATGCAGCCTGTACTTGGAACCAGCTGGTTTCAGCCGTGAGCCCGTCCAGCAGACTGATGGAAAGCTGGCATTCCTGCATCGCCTTTATGAGGCGATGCGTCTGGAGATAGGTGGCCAACCGCGTCTTACTGTTTTTTACGTATCTCCCGATCAATGCATTGTCTTTGGGGATAGAACCTTGCCTTATGGCATCGAATAGCAGACCCGCGAAAGCCAGGTCCATGGTGCTTTCGGGCGCCCATTCGTGTTTGCCGTCGAAAATAATGATACGATGCCGTGTACGGGTGCTGGCCAGGTTGCCGTCGAGGGCTACAAGATCCGTAAGGTTCATATCTCCTTCGCCTGCTATCGCCGTGAAACTGAAATCATAATCCCTGGCAGGTACGCCGTCGGGAAGTCCCGCGCCACCGGCGATCACTCCTTTTATTCCCGGATGTTGCAGCGCGATATAGCAGGCCACTTTCGCGCCGCCGGAGAATCCGCAGGTATACATACGGGCTTCGTTGATCTTCAGCCTGCTCTTCGAATCATCTGAAAGATGTCGCCAGATATTTTCTGTGCTTGCCCAGTCGTTGCCATTTTTCGAGTTGTTGCTGCCGGCAAGAATATAACCGTAGGCATCAGCGAGCGTCCTGTATTTTTTCAGCGGCAGGGTTCCGTCCCCATGAGGGTCGAAGAGGTAGATAACAGGCGATGGGGCATTGCCGGCTTTTATAGGAATATAGAGGGCATAGGATTGGGAAGGATCGCTTTTGCAGGTGACTTTTTCTATGAGCTTTCCGGGAGGGAATGTCAGGTCGGCGTATGCAGAGATACGGGTTGTCAAGACCAGTAAGAGGAGCCAGTTTCTTATCATTCCCAAATGTAAGCCGGAATATAATCGCTTACGCCTCCTGCAATGCTTTAATATCCAGCTTTTTCATTTGCAGAAGTGCGTTCATCACACGACCGGATCTTGCAGGGTCGCTCATCAGCTGCGGCAAAATGGACGGTACGATCTGCCAGGACAGCCCAAACTTGTCCTTTAACCAGCCGCATTGTTGTGATCTTTCGTCCCCGCCTTCCTTTAGCTTATCCCAGTAATAGTCCAGCTCTTCCTGGTCCTTGCAGCTCACAACGAAGGAAACAGATTCATTGAATTTAAATAGGGGGCCACCATTGAGCGCGGAGAATTTTTGTCCGTCCAGCGTAAAGTCTATCGTCAGCACGGTGCCTTCCGGCATTTGATGGATCTCAAAACCTTCTTTTCCATAGCGGCTGATCCTGCCAATGCTGGAATTAGGAAAAATGGATGTATAATACTTTGCTGCTTCTTCCGCCTGCCTGTCAAACCAGAAGCTGGGTGTGATCCTTTGAACGGTTGCCATAAAATGTTTTTTAGGTTATTAGTTATACCGTGCAAATTACATATCCTGCAGTACTCCGGAGGGTGTAGAACGCGACATTGTCAGGGGGAGATTGTGACAGGAACATCCGCTTACAATCTTGGGTCCAGGGGCTCGCTTTCCAGGGCCAGCACCCCGAAGACACATTCGTGTATGCGGCGAAGCGGTTCCCTGTTGACAAAACGCTCCAGCCCCTCTGCACCCAGCGCAAATTCCCGAAGCGCCAGCGATCGCTTACCGGATAATCCCCGGCTTTTTAGCCGGCTCAGGTTGTCAGGGTTTGTGTATTCCGGACCGTAAATGATCCTCAAATATTCCCTGCTGCGTATCTTGATCGCCGGCTGCACCAGGCCCCGTTTGTTGATATGTATGAATGAGTAAGGCTTTACCACCATACCTTCGCCGCCTGCGTCGGTGAGGCTCAGCCACCAGTTTGTCGCCTCCAGCAGGCTGGCCTCATCATCCAGGTGAATGACCTTGTAGGGTGTAGCCAGCATTAAGCCGTCATCCACCACACAGATATCCCGGATATTCTCCATATGCCATTCGTGGTCCTGGTGCATCCAGGCCTTCCCTTCTGTCGCCAGGATATGAAAAGGAGCCAGCTTGTAGCCTTCCAGCTCTTTCACAGGCCAGCAATACCTGCGGTATGCCTGCACGAACCGATCGACCTGGCCGGGGCGGGCAGCGTATTTTTCCAATAAGGGTGCAATGTCTGTCTGACGGCCCGCAGCCTGCTGCAGGTTTGCCATCACACGCTGTAAAGCATGTGTTGCAGCGGCGCCGACCGCACCATACTGTGTTGTCAGCAAGCTTTGCGCTTTGGCGCTCCAGGGCATTAGCTCCGTATCGAGACAGACCCAGTCCGTTTGGAATTTGCGGTAAAAGCCCGACTCGTCCAGGGCTTCATTCACCCGCTGCAGAAAAGCCTGCTCCATGGACTTCTCCTGGAAGAAAGCACGGCCTGTCCTGGTGTAGATGACGCCAATGCCTTCATTCGCGATGCCGAATACCCGTTCTACGACAGCAGTATCTTTTGCGACGATGACGACAGCCCTGGAACCCATATGTTTTTCTTCACAGACCACCTTGTCCACGCCTACGCCCCGGTAGTAATCAAAAGCTTCTTTAGGATATTCAAGGTAATCTGCCATCTTGCTGGTCTCGCCCGGGCTCATTGTCGGGGGCAGATAGATCAGCCATTTGGGATTGACGGCAAAACGACTCATGACCTCCAGGGCCGCTATCGCATTCTCTTCCTTTATCGTGACGCTGTGGCTATGCTTCGTCTCAATGATCTTCTTTCCTGTTATATCAGCAATGTCCAACACATCATCATGCTGTTGCTGAAGAGAGCGCTGGGTTTGTACCTGGTAATCCAGCGGCCGGGCAGGTTCGCAATAGACACGCGCCGCCGGCACAGATACCAATTCCTTTTCCGGGTATCGCAATGCAGTCAGCTTGCCACCAAAGACGCAGCCCGTGTCGATGTCGATCGTCCTGTTCAACCATTGGGCTTCCGGCACCGGCGTATGGCCGTATACCACCTGCGCCTTTCCCTTATATTCAGCAGCCCAGTTGTGGCGCACCGGCAGACCGAACTCATCCGTCTCCCCCGTGGTTTCACCATATAAGCAAAACTCCCGCACGCCGCCGGAGCCCCTGCCCTGCATATCCTCACGCAAACCAGCATGCGCAACAACGAGATTCCCTTCGTCAAAAACGTAATGGCTGATGAGGCTGTCCAGGAAAAATTTCACCGACTGCCGAAATTCAGGGGTCTCAGCCTGCAGCTGTTCTATTGATTGTTGTAAGCCATGAGTGGGCTGTACATTCTTGCCATTCAGCCACTTCAGCAGCTTGACGTCATGGTTGCCGGGCACGCACCAGCCCAGGCCTGTACTTACCAGGGACATGACGATCTTCAGCACACCGGGAGTATCGGGCCCTCTGTCGACCAGGTCCCCAACAAACACCGGTTTGCGACCTTCCGGATGCCTCCATAGCCCGCGGTCGTCTTCGTAGCCCAGCTGCCGCAGCAAAGCAACCAGCTCTTCATAACATCCATGCACATCCCCAATGATGTCGAAAGGCCCTTTTTCCTGTTTTTTATTATTGTACAGGGGAACACGGCCGATGCCTGTCACTGCCTCCACTTCCTCTGGTGTCCGCAGCTCGAAAATATGCCGGAAACCTTCCAGCTTCAACCTTCCAAGGCTACGCCTCAGCTGGCTGATCTGCATGGGAATGACATGTTTTCCAAAATCCCTGTCGGTGCGCGTCTCATGACGTTGGGTGCAAACCTTTTCGGGCATATTGACGACAATGGCCACGGGCAGGACATGATGCTCCCGAGCCAGCCGGACCCAATCCTTGCGGCCCGCGTCCTGCACATTGGTGGCATCGATGACGGTGAGCAGTCCATTCTTTAGCCGTTTGGACGCAATAAACCGGGCCAGCTCGAATGCGTCGGCGGAAGCCGCCAGGCTATTTTCGTCATCACTCACCATCGCGCGGCATGCATCGGAAGAAACGATCTCCGTCGATCTAAAATGTTTGCGTGCGAAAGTGGATTTCCCCGAGCTGGAGGCACCTATCAGTACCACCAGGGAAAGCTCCGGAATGTTTATCTGCTTATCGTTTGCCATCGGGTATATCTTTGGTAGTAATAAAAATGGCCATCTGGGTCAGGGCCCCGACATCCGGTGCTTCTTCTCCCACCGGCCGGAAACTTACAGCATAGCCATGTTCTTCTGCTACCCGCCGGCCCCAGGTCTCAAACTCCTTCCTTGACCATTCGAAACGATGATCGCTGTGGCGCATCCTGCCTTCCTCATGATCTTCAAAAAGCTGATTGTATTCGGCATTGGGGGTAGTGATGATCACCGTGGCAGGCCTTGCATATTCAAAAACTGTTTTTTCCAGCGCAGCCAGCCGGGGTTCATCGAGGTGCTCGATCACTTCCACCAGGGCAGCCGCCCCGAAGCCTTCGATCCTGCGGTCACGATAAGTTAAAGCTCCCTGGATGAACCGGACCCTCTTTTGCTGGGCAGGTGACAGCCTATCGACTTTCAGTTTGTCCTTTGCGATCTCCAGGCTGCGATAGCTTACGTCCATGCCAAGTATTTGCTGGAATTGCTTTTCAGCGAGCAATAATTTCACCAGCTTGCCTTCCCCGCAACCCAGGTCGACCACCGTGCTGGCGCCGGTCTCCAGGAGCACGTCCTTTACGGCCAGGAGGCGCAGGTCATGCGCACGGACCCTGGCTTCTACGGGCGCTTTCTCCTCTGCGTCCTCTCCTGCCTCTTCTTCCTGCAGCAATGTCACCAGCGCCTGGTTGGCAAGGCTTTTCTGGTGCTTTAAGTAGCGAAGAGTGATCAGCTCGCGGGCAGGATGCCGCGGCAGCCAATCCTTTCCTTTTTCCAGCAGCTTGCCGATCTCCTGCTGGCCTACCCAATAGTGCTTGTCATTGTCACAGACAGGTATCAGGATATACAGGTGCGATAGCAGCTGCTGCACCGTGATCATATTGCTCAAGCGGACCGTAAAGTACCGGCTTTCGCCCCATTCAGGGAAATTCGGGTCGATGGGATGTCTTTCCAGCATAAGCGTATAGCCCAGCGGTTCGAAAAGCTGCCGCAGCAGCTCCTCGCCGCCCCGGACTGGCAGGACGGCAATTTCCACTTCCAGGGACATAGGTTCGTCTACCAGTTCCGGCTTATCCTTACAGCGACCATTCATTGCCGTGGAAAAGGCCTTGACGATGGCGGCGCTCATAAAGGAACTGGCCACATAAGGCCTGTCGTTGACATACTGATCGAGTGCAAAGTCATTGGCCCTGTCAGGACCGCTGCTACGCCGGACGAGACCAACGGGATCTATATCCAGCAATAAACAAATGGTACATTTTTCCTCCGAGACTTCCGGGTAAAAAATGTGTGCGACCCCGGCAGTGATCTCCACCTGCTGTATCTTGTCCGGATGTTTGTGCAGGAGAAAGCTCAGGTCGGATGCAGGCCGGCGCGTTGAGGTGATGGTCAGTAACATGATCAGGCAAAAGTAACGAAATACGACTTTACTTCCTTTTGGAGCAAGACAGCCGCATTGGCCATCGCCTTTGCGGAACTCATACCTGCCGGAGCAATGGCACGGACTGCCTGCAATTTCAGAAGGCCGGCATCTTCCACTTCGGTAATGCCGCAAAAAGCGATGGCAGGGATATTATGCTCACCGGCGAGTAAGGCTATTTCCGCCACTACTTTACCATAGGATGATTGCTTATCGATCTTCCCTTCGCCCGTGATAACGAGGTTGCCTTCCGGGATCGTGTCTTTGATCCGGGAAGTATCCATCACCAGTCCGATGCCTTTTTGCAGCCGGACATCGAAGAAGCCCATCAGCCCTGCCGCAATGCCGCCTGCGGCGCCTGTACCGGGGATGGAAGCAATATCTTTTGGCAATAAGCCGGCAAAATGTCGGAGGCCTTGATCCAGCCGCCGGACCTCATCGGCCAAAGCGCCTTTCTGCGGTGCATAGACGAAGGCGGCGCCTTGTTCTCCATAGAGGGTGTTCTGCACATCACAGGCAATCTCGAACTGCACTGCAGGCAATGGCGCCGGAGGAACGATCTTATCGATGTGAATGAGGTTTTCACCGCAGGTATTCACCGGATGACCATCTTTGTCCAGGAATTGAAAGCCCAGTGCCGCCAATATGCCTGTTCCTGCATCATTGGTAGCGCTGCCGCCCAGTCCGAGGATGATCTTTTTTGCCCCGGCATTGATGGCCTCTTTTATCATCAGCCCTGTTCCTTTGGTGGAGGTCTTCAAGGCGCTCCTTTCATTTTCTTTCAATAGTACCAGCCCGCTGGCCGCAGCCATTTCTATGATGGCGGCTCCGTCCTTCAACTCATAGGAGGCGGTGATCGGCCTGCCCAGTGGATCTTCAGTATGACAGGGCATCGTATCCGTATGGAGATAATGTTTCATCACCGCGGCAAAGCCGTCCCCGCCGTCGGCCATCGGAAAGGGAAGGCAGGTAATGGATCTGTCGAAAGCTGCTATGCCGGCAGCAATGGCTTTGCAAGCCTCAAAGCTGGTGAGGCTTCCCTTGAATTTATCCGGGGCGATGATGACTTTCATAATTAATAGGCAACAGGGAAGCAAGATACTTCTTCCACGAGAAAGTCTTAACTTTAAAAGAAAAATGGCCAACCAAGGGCTGCTTTTTATACCTGACATCAGCGGCTTCACGCGTTTTGTGCATTCCACGGAGATCGAACACAGCCGGATGATCATCCAGGAACTGCTGGAAACATTGATCAATACCAATCAAATAGGGCTTGAGATCTCCGAGATCGAGGGAGATGCCATCCTTTTCTACAAATTCGGAGACATGCCTGACCTGGAAGTTTTGTACAAACAGGTGGAGCGTATGTTCTGTGAATTCCATAAGCAGCTGATGGCTTATGATCAGACAAGGTTCTGCCAATGCAAAGCCTGCATATCTGCTATCGATCTGACGCTCAAGGTCATCACCCATTATGGTGAATTCGCGGGCTACAACGTAAAAAACTTCAATAAGCTCATTGGAAAAGACATCATCGTCGCCCATCAGCTGTTGAAGAACGATATCCCGCAGCATGAATACTGGCTGCTTACCAATAGCGCGGCGCAGCAGCCACCCACCGGCCTTAAACAATGGATGCAATGGGACAGCAGCGCCAAACAAACGGAGAACGGCGAGATCCCCTTCTATTATACGCAGCTAAGCCAGCTTAAAAATGAGATCCAGCCTGATCCATCCCCTCAACTGAGCATCGAAGACAAAGTGAAGATGCTGTCATTTTCCCGGGAATATCCCACGGATATTATTACCCTATTCCATGCAGCGGGTGATTTCAACTATCGCGCCCGTTGGCAGGAGGGGGTGAAAAAAGTGGAAGAGATCAACCATTTCCTTCCCCGGGTGGGCATGCGTTCACGTTTTTTATTAGACAGCGGGCAAGCGTCGATCTACACCAGCAGCTATGCCTATCAGAACGATAGGATCGAGTTTAGCGAGACGGATGAAAAGAAGAACACCACTACTTATTTCCTTCTTGAAAAAGTGACAGATGAGAGGAGCCGGCTGACGCTTAGCTATTACATGAAAAATAACCTCGCAGCCAATTTCCTGTTCCGCCTGACAAAAAAGAAGAAAATAGAAGCTGCTTACGAGCGATCGCTGTTGAACCTTGACAAAGTAGTTGCGGAGATCCCCAGCTTTGCCTACGATGTAGAAGATCTGCGAAAGAATTGACCTGCATAAAAAACCGCTCCATATAAATGGAGCGGTCGATTATTTCAAACAAATGATCCTGGCGCTGACAGTATTACTGTTTCAGCAGCTTCAGTCTTACTTTTTTGTCGCCCTGTATAAGTTCAGCAAAATAAATTCCAGGTCTGTAAGTTCCTGCCACCTGCACAGTGCCATTGGGAGACAACCCGGTTTTTACTTCCAGGATCTTGCCGGCAATGTCAAGTATCTTCAATGTCACAGGCGCATCGCTGCTGCTGTTTATGCCAATGGTAAACTGGCTGGATGAAGGATTCGGCGTAGCAATGGCGGTGAACGCCTTCTGCCCTTGCACAGTAGTATGCAGGGACGCAGCGGTCATGGCCGTGGAGAAATCCTGGGTTGCCGCCTGAGGCGATGTAAACGTCTGGTAGGGCGACAGCCTGCTGCCTGCGATGGGGCCTTCAAAACGGTAGTCAGGCATTTGCCAGCCAACAGAAAGATGGTCGTTACCCGATCCTTCTTTATGTACCGTTTCGATATAGTACCGCACTCCCTTTACGAGGCGAATGGGAACAGATCGCTGATTCAAATTCGATAACCATGCCTTGAACCCCACTGCTTTTTCAACATACGCTATCCTTCTTATGTTGGCCGGATCATCATTTGTGCTTAACCACAGTTCGCTTTGTTCGTCGCTGGCCAGGTAGAATGTGTAATTGCCGGTAACTGGTGCGCATACATACCCCCGCACGCGTGCTCCATAGTTGTCGCCGATGTTGGGCCCGTACTCAAAGCTGGATAGCTGAGCGGTGACATCCGGATTATTGGGATACTTCACGCTGCTGGAGAGGTTGATCAGGGAGGAACCCGGAATATCCGTGAAACCTTCACCGGATATGCTGCCGCTGCCTGTGCAACCCACGATGGTAACACGCACCGTATCCGAGACTGCGCTGTCGCCTGCATTGTCATAAGCCTTTGCCGTCACCCGGTATGTACCGGGCTCAACCTCTCCGCCGGTGAACTGGTAAGGTGCCAGTGTGTCTTCTGCAAGTTTAGTGGCGCCTTCATAGAATGCCACTTTCACTATGGTGCCGTCCACATCTGAAGCCTGGGCCGTCACCGTGACAGGCGTACCGGCGTTGAATACAGAGCCATTGGCGGGAGAAGTAAGCGTAACCGTCGGGGGTGTATTGATTACATACGGATCGTAGAGCTGCAACAGTTGTCCACCTTCCGCAATGTCAACAGGTATGCCGGTGGTATAATGGGCCTGAACGGTCAGCAGGAACTTACCTGGTCCGAGGATCTCCTGCATGTCGAGGACACCGGAGGATTCCTCATCCTGGTTGAAGGGAGACGTAGCAGGCACGCCAATGTCTCCAAAACGGGCGGGATCGTGCTTGCCGATCATTATCAGGGAATCGGTGGTAATGTTGTACTGCCATACCTTACCGTTGTGCGCGCTGTTACCTACGTCCTCCACCAGGATAATATGCCCGTTCTTATCGATGGTCATATTGTCCAGCATATTGATGCCTTCCGTTCCATCGACGACGGCCGCTACCGTACCGCCATTTTCGGGATGCCTGATGTCATCGAATCGCAGGCGCCATACACGGCTGCGGCCTACCTGGGTGCCGATGCCGTCATTGACCTGGTCTATCTGGTCGGTGGTATTGAAATAAAAATCATTCGGGTGGGAGGGATCCCATGCGCCGTCTTCCGGACGGGAGAACCTGGTCACGCCCGCTGTATTGCTGGCCGTATTAAAGGCGGCGCCCGTAATACCTCTGACATCCCCGATGTCTACAAGGCTGAACCGGGTGCCCGGTGCAGGAGGCAGGTTGACCGTAGTGGCATTGACGCGTTCCACAGGGAAGCCGTCCACTTTCACACCGAAGGGTGTTCCATTGGTCAGACCGGCTTTTTCCACTTCAGTGCCCGTATTGGTCTTGGTGCCAATGTAGAAATATACCTGGCCGTCCGTACCATCGTTCATCAGGCCGACTACCGTCTTGTCACCCGAATGGGGGCTGGCTACGGAATTCTCCCAGGATGCCTTGCCAAGCGCTGGCAGTTCCCATGAGGTACCGCCATTGGCGCCTGTAACGATATGAGCGAACGCGCGGCTTTCATCATTGGTCTCTTCACCGTTCATGAAGATCCTTTCCTGCGTACCCAAGCCGGTGGCTGCATTGTAGAAGGCAGGTACGGCAGGCAGATCAGCCGAGCAGAAGCGGCCGAAGATCGTCAGCGAAGAAGGAGTGGTGGAATCATATAAGGTATAAGTAGAGGTGGATGGGTTCCACAGGTTTACCCGTTTCATCAGGTCGCTGCCGCTGAGCACCTTCAGGTTCGATTTATTGATGATCCATTTGGAGACGAAAGAGCCTTTGGAACCATGTGCCCTCGGGACTCCTGTCGTATTGGTCAATTCATGGTTCATCAACAGGGTAAACGTGCTATCGCCGTTGTCGAAGGCGCCCAATCCATCGGGGATACCTGACATCCTGTAGCTTCCCACCGTATCGTTGGCCGTCAATATGGGTGTAAACTGTACACCCGGCGCAACAGGTTGCAGATATGCCGATTGGCTGCTTACACCTGAAGTGTCGTAGGTACGGGGGGCAAAGGCTAAAAAAAATGCACATATGATAAGTATGTGCAACCAAAATTTTCGAGTCCATGATCCGGGTAAACTTACATTCATACAACAGTTTGTTTTAAAATTTTAGAAAATAGAGGCCCCTTAGCCTTTCCGGGCTATTTAGTTAAATGACACCTGCTATACGTACGGTATTAAGCGTGAGGCACGTAGGACGCGTGCCACCGTGTTGCCTATAAATGTAGAAGTAGTTGATTTTTTAAATGCAGGGAAGTTTTACACCGGTTGGATCAGGGTAAAGCTAGAGAAAAATGAAATACCCACATGTGGCACATGCGTTAACAAACTAATAACAAATTATGAATGGGCGCTATTTAACTTAATAAAATTAACCCGTTGCGTCCACACTATATTGATCGGCAAACCCGTTTTAAGACATTTACATGGTGAGTAAACGTAAAATCCGGCGGGTCCTACTTCGGTTTATTCTTTTGCCTGTTATCATTCTCATTATATTGGTGGTCGCCGCCGTAACGATCCTCTATTCCCAGCAACAGCGGCTGGTGGGACTGGCTGTGGGAGAGCTGAACAAACAGCTCCCGGGAAGGCTGGTAGTAGACGGCAGCGAGATCTCTGCCTTCCAGAATTTTCCCTATATCTCCATCGGGCTGAAAAATGTAAAGTTTTATGCTACCAAGCAGAATGCTGACAAGCCCATTTACGAGGCGGAGCGCATGTTTACGGGTTTTAGCCTCTCGGATATTCTCAAGCAGCAATATCATGTAAAAGTCATTGCCCTGAAGAATGGTCATCTCGACCTCGTACAGGACACCACCGGTAAGCTGAATATCGTAGAGGCCAGCCGGATGACGAAGGATACCACAAGCACCGCTGATACGGCAGCTTCTGCGGCACTGGACCTTGCCATTAAGAAAATAGTCCTGAAGAACATGACCATCTCTTACCTGGACAAGGGAAGTGGACAGCGGTTCGTCACCCATATAGATAAAATACGTTCTTCCTTACAGAATGATAGCATGCGGGTCATCGCTGACCTCCAGGGCAGTATGATGGTGGATTATATCCATCCCGGCGATAGTACCCTGTTCCGGCATAAGCACCTGGAGACGGATGTTCAGTTGACCTATGAAAAGCCGGGGCAGCTATTGAAACTGGGGGTTTGCAAGCTCAAACTGGAAGATGCCCTGTTCAATATCACGGGGTCGGCAGACTTCTTACATGATAACCTGGTGGATATCCGGGTGACGGGAGACAAACCCGATTTTGCGCAATTATTTTCATTCGCGCCGCCGGAAGTGGCTAAAGAGCTAAAGCATTTTCGGTATGACGGGCACCTGGCCTTTGATGGAAAGATCAAAGGCAAGCTGAAAGGCGGCGGACAGCCATTGATCGAGCTGTCCTTCTCGTGCAGCAATGCCTGGTTGAACAATACGCAGGCCAACAAGAAATTAGATTCCCTCGGCTTCAAGGGATACTATACCAATGGTGCAGGCAGGAGCTTGAAAACTTCTGAGCTGCGGTTGCTGGACATGACGGCCCGGCCCGGTGAAGGGGTCTTCAAAGGCAATTTTATTTTACGTGACTTTTCCGATCCTAAGGTCTCCATGCGGGTGAACTCGGAGCTGGAGCTGGGATTTGTTGGAGCGTTCTTAGGGATAAAGGACCTGCAGCGGCTGACGGGACACATCAGCCTGAAGATGGATTTTAAAGAGCTGGTGGACCTTAGCCTGCCGGAACAATCCATGGACAAGCTGACGCAGGGTATACAGAGCGAGCTGACGGTGCGTGACCTTACTTTCAGGGTCCCCTCCTATCCTTATAATATCGAGCATGTGAATGCTCACGCCGCCATGAAAGACGGCTTGGTAAAACTGGATTCTCTGGTCTTCAAGGTCGGCGGTTCGGACTTCCATATGGCCGGGTCGATCAGCGATCTGCCTGCCATCTTCCATCACCAGCAAAAACCAGTGCAGGTGGCGTTCAATGCTCATAGCAATAAGATCATCCTGCGGGAGCTCCTGAATGCCGATACTACCAGGAACAAGAAAGCAAGAGAAGAGATCTACGGTTTTAACATCGGCCTGTCGCTGGAAACTTCGGTCAATGAGCTATTGCATCCAAGCCCGCTTCCCCGAGGCAAATTCAGCATACAGAACCTGAATGCGGCCTTCAAACGCTATCCCCATGCCTTTCATGATTTCGGTGCGGAACTGTCTATCGAAGACACGACCCTGCGTCTTAAAAATTTCGCCGGCAGGATCGATAGCAGCGATATTCATTTCAGCGGCCGGGTAAACAATTACGCTTTGTGGTTCAACAAAGTGATGAAAGGAAGGACCCAGGTGGCCTTCGACCTGAAATCACAGCACCTGGCCATGCATGACCTGTTGGGCCGCAAGAGCCGGCAGTACGTACCTAAGGACTACCACGACGAAGTTGCCTCCAACCTCTGGTTGCGTAGCAAGATAGACCTGAAATATGATTCTGTATTTCGTTTCGCCAATATCAAGATCGCCAATATTTCAGGGGAGCTTAAGAATCACGCTTTCCGGCTGGACAGCGTCAGCGGCAATGTGAAGATCGGTACCGACAACTTTGTCAAGATCGATACATTGAAAGGTAAGGTGGGTAACAGCGATTTTGATATCAGTATGCGGCTGTACACGGGCAAGGATACGGTGAGAATGAAAAAAGAGAACTACCTGCAATTCTCATCCCGGATGCTGGATGTGGACCAGCTGATGAGCTATCGCCTGACAGCTGAAGAGCCGGCGCCTGATCTTTCCGAAATGCCGGCGACTAATGCAGTGGCAAAGACATCCACGCATGCCAGCGCCTTCAATGTATTCCAGATACCCTTTATCAACTTCAATGCATCGGCGAATATCGGGAAGATAAAATACCGTCGCCTCTGGATAAAGAACTTCTTTACCAATATCAGGATGCAGACCAATCAGCAGTTGTATCTTGATACGTTAGGTATGGACATCGCAGAAGGTAAGATCAATGCCCGCGCCCATTTCAACGGCAGCAACCCGGAAAAGATCTATCTGCGGAGCAAGATCAAGGTACAGGACGTGAATATAGAAAAGATGATGCTGAAGCTGGATTATCTGGGACAGGATTATGTAATCAACAAGAATATAAAGGGCCATCTCAGCGGGGATATCAAAACCTATATACAGGTGTATCCCGACCTGACGCCCCTGATGGACCATTGCCAGGCGGAGATGGACGTCGCTATTACCGACGGCATGCTGGTCAATTTTACACCCATCAAGGCGATGTCAAACTACTTTAAGGATAAGAACCTGAACATGGTACGCTTTGATACCTTACGCGACAAGCTCACTTTCAAGGATGGCGCGCTGACCATCCCTGCCATGAATATCAACTCCTCCCTTGGCTTTATGGAGATCTCCGGCACCCAGTCGCTGGATACCCATATGGAATATTACGTACGCATCCCGCTGAAGCTGGTGACGCAGGTAGGTTTCAGGATGCTTTTCGGAAGAAAACAGGAAGAGGTGGACCCTGACCAGGTTGATGCCATAGAGTATCGCGATAAGGACAAGCGGGTACGGTTTATGAACCTGAAGATCTCCGGAACGCCGGATGATTACAAGGTCGGTTTAGGCAAGGCCAAAAAGGCATAGATCATTGCAATGCCTGGCGCTTGGGCATGCCAATTGCATAGTGCCTGTAAAATCATTATTTTATGCCAGACAAAGCAACCATAGATCGCGCCAAACGCGACAAGCAGCAGGGTAAATCCGCCAGCACGCAGGCTGGTGAATTTGTACGTAAAGAGATAGATAATATCCGTGAAGGAAAGCATGGGGCCCGCAATACGAAGCAGGCGATCGCCATCGGATTGTCCGAAGCACGCCGTGCAGGGGTTGATCTGAAGCAGCCTAAGAAGGGCACCGTCTCCGAGAAGACCCGTCAAAATGCCAAAAGAGATACGGAGAAAGGGCAAAAGCATGAGCCCGTTTCGAAGACCCGCAGCCAGGCGAGGGTAAAGGCCTTACAAAAGGAAAGCACGGCGGCTGCCTCACCCAAAGCACTGTCAAAACAGGCAAAGTCAGCAGCCGGTAAGCGCAGCGCTGCCGACCGCAGTGCAGCCGCCAAAAAGGCCGCCAGAACAAGGGCCGGTCGCTGATCTCACCTTTCCACGGCGAATGAAGGGGAATTTGAGCTGGCCTGTTTTGTTAAATTTTTTATAAGGCCTTAACAGGTTCCCCAATTTTTTCTTAATATGGGTAAATTTGCGATAGTAAAAATTTATCCAATGGTGAAAAACCTGACGCGCCGGACCTTGAAGCTGATGAATATGCTGTGCCTGTCTCTGGCTACCTTCTTTTTCCTCAGTTTCTTACCCCTCCCTTCTACGCCATCCTCCGCTCCGGAAATTTCCAGGGCTCCCATTAAGACTGCTCCGGTAAATATTAAAAGTTTTTCCTATGCCGACTCATCCCGGCTGAACACACTTTACAACACCCTGCAGCTGGACAGCCTTGGGCTGAGCCTTGAAGCCTTTCATAAAGGCATTGCCGGCTTTTTGAGCCTGGTTTTGTCGGGAGAGGTGCAAAACCCGGGAGTACTTTCCATCATCGATTTCTCCAAGCCATCCACCCAAAAGCGGCTTTTTGTATTGGATATGTATAATGAGACGCTGATGTTCAATTCTCTCGTTGCGCACGGCCGCAATTCCGGCCAACTACTGGCTACCCGTTTTTCCAATCGTCCGAACAGCTATATGAGCAGTCTTGGCTTCTATCTCACCGGAGACGCTTTCATGGGGCAGCACGGCTATTCGCTCAGACTGGAAGGCAAAGAAAAAGGGTGGAATGACAATGCTTTTCACCGGAGCATCATCATGCACCCCGCTGATTATGTCAGTGAAGCGTATATTCGCCAACGGGGTTTCCTGGGTCGCAGTGAAGGTTGTCCTGCCATCCCGGAAGAAATAGACAGGTCTATTATCGACAGCATCCGCGGAGGAAGCTGTCTCTTCATCTATAGTCCTGATATCAGGTATCTCCACAGGTCCCGACTGGCTTCATGAGAAGACCTGCGTTCATAGGGTTGTTCCCCATTTTCATGGTTGCCGGCTGTTCGTCAGGGCCAGGCGCTTCATTACACGCGAAAGGCATCGCCATTCAGCCCATTACATTTAATGACCCTTCCACGCTGGTCTTTGTCCAACGTGAGATCCGCTCGTTCTATCACTGCCCTGTGTATATTCTCGGAGAGATCAATATGCCTGCCTCTTTCATAAACCTTTCCAAAGGAGAGCGTTACTCCGCCGACTCGATCCTCAAGTGGCTTTCTCACAGAAAGAACGACACGGTCGCCATTCTCCTGGGACTTACCGGGAAGGATGTCTATGTCGCTAACAAAGACGCATTCGGGAGGATCAAAGAGCCTGCCAGCAAATATGCGGTCTGGGGGATCCTGGGCCTGGGATATACGCCCGGAAATGCATGTGTGATCAGCGATGCTCGTTTCCGGTCTGGTGATGACATGCCGGGAAATCACTTAATTCTTAATAGTAATATAACGCATCAGCCCGCCTGCGCTTGAAACCTTCTGTTATTTTTACCGCGAAGCCCACAGCATCAGTCATCCAAAATGAAGAAGGTAATATTTTTTCTGTCCATCATTACTGCTGCTTGCATATTTTCAGGGATGAGCAAAAGCCATAGTCCATCGGACTATTTCAACTTTTACCAATCCCAGATCAATGCATTTGATGCCGCGAACCAGGAGCTTGTCCGGTATATTGAAAAGCTGTCATCCGTAAATAACTCAAATGTAGATGACATAAAGGGCAGGATCTGGGAAGTGCGTACAAAAATGAAGGCGCTTGATTTTTGGCTGCGATACCTGGAACCAGTGGCTTACATGAAGATCAACGGGCCATTGCCGGTAGAATGGGAGAACGAGGTCTTCGAAAAATTTGAAAAACCCTATAAAAGGGAGGGGGCCGGATTAAGCCTGGCGGAACTTTACCTGGACGAAAAGGCCCCGGAGAAGGACTCCTTGCTGCGACTGCTTAACCAGTCGCACGAAGCATTGGCCACTTTCCGCGCAGATTCTATCACAAAGTCCCTTCAAAAGCCCGCCCATTTCTTTTTTGCAAACCGGCTTTTCCTTCTGAACCTGGCCGCCATTTATACAACAGGATTCGAATGCCCCGATACCGCGCGGGTTATACCCGAGCTTTCATCCATGCTCAAAAGCGTGAGCGGAATTTACAATACGTTCTTGCAGGCCTTTCCCGGAGACAGCCTGGTAGGTGACTACCTGGCAAAGTATGCTTCCATGCAGCAATATGTGGATGGCCAGGGAAGGACACCGGCCATATTCGACCATTTTCATTTTATAAAAGATCATGTAAATCCTCTATTTGGGATCAACCAGCAGCTCATTCATCGTTTTCGGGTGATCTCTTCGAATTACAATGATTACTCACTCAATAACAACTGTTATTCCATCTTCGATAAGGGACTTTACCGGGGCCAGAATGAAAAGGGTTTATTCATTGTAGTGGATGACAGCGCAGAACTGAGCGGCATCCGGGAGATAGGCCGCCTGTTGTTCTACGATCCTATCCTTTCGGGTAATGGCAAGCGGAGCTGTGCCAGTTGTCACAAGCCTGCTGAATATTTTACAGATACAACGGTCAGGACCAATCTCCAGTTCGACGGCGTCGGCAGGCTGCCACGTAATACACCCTCCCTCATCAACGCAGTGTATAATCACTTGCTGATGCTTGACGGAAAACATATTAATCTGCAAAACCAGGCGCAGGATGTTATGACAAACCCGATCGAAATGGGTTGTAATGCGGAAGAGATCGTCTCCAACGTGATGAGCTGCAACACCTATAAAAAGGCGTTTCAGCATTTTGTAAAGCTGACGCCCAACTACCCGGACATGTCGCTTGAGCATATCGTATCTGCCATTACTTTATATTATGCCGGTTTCAGCAGGTACAACGCTCCCTTCGACCTTGCGATCAACCACCGGAAAAATATCGATGAAGAGGTGCTCGCGGGGTTCAATCTTTTTATGAGCAAGGCGCAATGCGCCACCTGCCATTTCGTCCCTCAGTTCAATGGTGTAAAACCACCGTATGTCAGCAGTGAGTTCGAAGTGCTGGGCGTTCCGGCCGACCTCGCCTATCGTAAGCTCAGCGCGGATTCAGGCAGGTATGTCGTAAATCCTGCGGTCGAAACATTACATGCTTTTCGCACCAACACCGTCCGGAACTCATCTTTTACAAAACCCTACATGCACAACGGCGTATTCAATACTATGGATGAGGTGCTGGATTTTTATGATACGGGGGGAGGAATGGGGCATGGGTTTTCAAGCGGGAATCAAACACTTTCTTCCGATTCACTCCATCTTTCCGATGCGGAAAAAAAGGCACTGAAAGCATTTATGAGATCCCTGGATGAGAAAATAATATTCCAGGACCCGCCGGCTACCCTGCCGGCCACAAAACTTGAAAAATACAGAGACCGTTTGCCCAGTGGCGTATACTGATAAAATGAAAACAATGCGTAAATTTTATTTTCCTGTTATTTTGATCATATTGGTTGCGTCAGGCTGTGTTAGCGAGGCCGTACAGACCAGGAAAGATATAGACAGGCTCCTTCCACCCGTACCGCCTTCCTTCAAACACGCCGACTCTGTCAGGCTTATTAAGAACTGGTCCATCGGCATTCGTCTGTACAAGAAAAGCTGCGCCTCCTGTCATGGTATCTTTGGAAAAAGCAAGGACACCATCCCAAACTTCAGCAAGGTCCAGTTCGATAACTATAAGACGAATTTCCTGGCGGGAGACACTGCCAATCATGCGGTTATGGCTAAAATGACCGAGGAAGAGCTACAGAATATCTTTCTTTTTCTCATCGATCTCAAACGAGGATAATAATAGCGCGTACTTCCACAGGAACTGTAGTGGGACCGATTTTTGCAAACACTGCAGAAAGACGTGTTTTATGAAAGTCAACCCTTTAAATGACAAGACTGTCGTCATTACAGGTGCGTCCAGCGGTGCAGGGCGTGCCACGGCCCTTGAATTTGCAAAGCATCATGCCATATTGGTTCTGGCAGGCAGGAATGAAGCGGCCCTCAATGAAGTAGCAGATGAATGTAAAGTGCTGGGCGCCCAGGCATTTGTTGTCGTCACGGATGTAACTGACCCAAAGGCAATGATCAACCTGGCCCATACGGCCAGGGACTGGCAGGGAAAGATAGATGTCTGGATCAACAACGCGGGTGTCCTGGCCGCCGGAGATTTTGACAGCACGCCCATGGAAGTGCATACCCGGGTGATCACCACCAATCTGTTAGGCTATATGCATGGCGTACATGCAGTGCTGCCTATCTTTAAACAACAGCAATACTTCGGAAAAACCTCTCAGCCCAAACTTGCTGGCTTTCTACCCGTCCCTTACGGTGCGGGCTATACTGCCAGCAAGTTTGGGCTGAGAGGTTTTTCCGAAGCCATCAAAGGTGAGCTGGCTGGTTGGCCCGACATTCATGTATGCGATCTTTTCCCGGCGTTTTTAGATACACCTGGCATATTGCATGCAGGCAACTATACGGGCAAGTTATTAAAACCTGCCCCTCCCCTCTCCGATCCTATCACTGTGGCGCAGGCCATGGTGGGGATTGCCCGCCATCCAAGATCGGATAAGTATGTAGGCAGCGGGGCGTTGCTGCTGAAATCCGCCCATGCCTTTTTTCCTGAGCTAACGACGAAAATTACGGGCCGTGCAATGCGGAAATACTTTAAGCAGGCCGATGACATGCCCGCCACCAGCGGCAACCTTTTCAATACAGTTGATTATGGGATGAGCATGCATGGAGGATTTGGTTTGCCAGCCAGGCCGAAGGGCCGCCGGAAATATGTGATTGCCGCCTTATTGGCTGGTATGGGCGTGGGCCTTTATTTAAGCCGTCCAAAGTAATGATCCAGGCCATTGGCGTAGCCGACTACGACAAATACCTTTCCATCGACTCATTAAAGATATTCTTAACATTTCCAGTAAGGTTCAGGTCCCTCATAAAGCTATATAAAGTATCAAACGGGATGGCTTCCACCTGTTGTTTGATCCGTTGTACTTCTCCCTTCCGCAAGGGCATCCTGTTGGGATAGCTGTACATGACGGCTATATGTTTTTTATTCGGCGCGATGACCAGGGTATCGCCGCAAAACACGGCGCCTTCCGGCGAAAGATGGGGGACATGCAGGATGCTGCTGCCCGGAAAATGGCCGCCGACGTTGATCAGCCGCATGCCATCCCATAAAGCTTTTTCCTCTCCTTCCCAAAGCTCCACACGCGGGCCATTGTTGAATAGCCATTGCTCATCGCTGCGATGAATGTAGACAGGACAGCCAAATGTTGCAGCCCAGTCATTCATATTGCTGTAATAATGGGGGTGCGAGAAGGCAATGGCACGCAGGCCGCCATGTGCTTTTATAAATTCAACGATAGGCTCGTTGAGCAATGGGATGCAATCCCATAAGATATTTCCCTGAGGGGAAAGGATAAGGAAGGCCCGCTGCGCGATGGCAAATGAGGGGGAAATCTCCAGCTCGTAAACGTTTTCCTGCAGCTTGTTGGTCCGGACGCTGTACCTGGACATCAACTCTTCCGGTGTGGTCCAGCGTTGTCCCCCTTCCGGTATATATTGTCTGTCGTCCGCACATATGGGACATACATCGTATGAAACATGCGAAGAATAGCAGGTTCCGCAGGTGGCGCAAATTTTTGACGGTTGCATATTGATGAGTTATTAATCCTTTTCAGCTACCATGTGCATGGAAATAGCGATCCTGTTCCAGCTGTTGATCGTTACTACGGTAAAGATAAGCTGTGCCACACCGGTGTTGCCAAAGTGTTGCAGGGCTTTTTGATAAGTGTCTTCGGACAAGCCTCCCTCGCCTATCCGGGTGATCTCTTCGGTGAGCCTTAGCGCGGCCCGCTCCGCCTCCGAAAAGAATGGCGTCTCCCACCAGGCAGCGATGGCAAATACCCTTTGTTCCGGCTCTCCTGCCTTCCGGGCATCTTTCGAGTGCGTATTGACGCAATAACCGCAGCCATTGATCTGTGACGCCCTCAGCTTTACCAGCTCTACCAGCTTTGGGTCCAGGTCAAATGCGGCGATCTGCCTGTCGGCCACGTCCATTGCCTTATAAATGCGGGGCTCGGCCTTATCTATGTTCATTCTTTCTGTCATATACAACTGTTTTTTGATGGAATAAAATTAGTACCTTTCTGGATTAGTCAACTAATCCAGAATAAACAAAACGACTAATCCAGATATGCAACTCCTGGAAGAACTGATCCACCTCGACGAAAAGTCCGGGATACCTGTTTACCTGCAGATCACCAATGCCTTTATTCACAATATCCGGTCGGGGCGGCTGCGCAAAGGGCTGAAACTGCCCGGCAGCCGTGAAGTGGCGGCGCTTTTACACATCAACCGGATGACGATGGTGGCGGCCTATGACGAGCTGCAGGCCCAGGGATGGATAGAAATGGTACCCCGAAAAGGAACTTTTATAAAAAACGACCTGCCGGTGCTCACGCCCGGCAAGCTCGATACAGCGCAACCGGCTTTTACAATGCCGGAAAGAACGATCTTTTCCTTTGATGAAAAGAAGATCGTACAGGTGCCATCCGGCGATTTTCCCGAGGCAGGCAAGCTCATTATCAACGATGGCTTCCCGGACAGCCGTCTGGCGCCAACCGAAGAGCTCATCAGGAGCATGCGTAGCTTTTCGCGGCTGGCGACACACAAAAAATACCTGATGTATGGCGGTGCCCAGGGGACAGGGTCGTTACGGGAAACGTTGGCCGGTTTCTTAAGCGACACACGGGGGCTGCCTATTTCTCTGCGCAATATCCTTATTACACGCGGCGCCCAGATGGGGACGTATATCGCTGCCAGCATTGTGCTGTCTCCCGGTGACGCCATCATTGTGGGAGAGCCCGGTTACTCGGGCGCAAACCTTACCTTTCTTCAGCTGGGTGCGAAGATCAACTATGTCCCTGTAGACGGGGATGGCATGGACATTGATGCGGTGGAAAAGCTTTGCCACAGCAAAAAGATCCGGATGGTCTACGTGATCCCCCATCACCACAATCCTACGACAGTGACCCTTATCCCCGAGAGAAGGATACGGCTGCTGGAGCTATCGGTGAAATATAAATTTGCCATCATCGAAGATGATTATGACTATGATTTCCACTACGCCAGCAAGCCCATGATGCCGATGGCCAGCCTGGACAGGCATGGGAGCGTCATCTATATTGGTACATTAACGAAGACATTGGCGCCGGCCATCAGGATCGGATTTATGGTGGCGCCGGAGCATTTCATCCGGCATGCCGTCTGGTTGCGCAAGGCCCTGGACACACAAGGGGACAGTCTCATGGAAAATGCCATTGCGGGGCTCTATAAGGATGGTACGATCGCCAGTCACATAAAAAAGTCCGTGAAGCTGTATAAGGAAAGGAGAGACCACTTATGCGGATTGTTGTCATCGGAACTGGGAGATCACATCGAATTTAAAGTGCCGGACGGGGGTATGTCCGTATGGGCGAAGTTTCTTCGCGTCGACATGGTAAAAGTATCGAAGAAAGCCTATGCAAAGGGGTTGATCATCAGGGATGGTACGGCCTATGACACGCCCGCCAGGAAGTACAACTCCGTGCGAATGGGGTTTGCGTCCCTCGATTGTAAGGAGCAGGAGCAAGCCATTGGGATACTGAAAGCTGCGATCTACTGAACAACAGAGGATATTTCTTGTTAGATTGCAATAAAATATTTCCTTTAGCAATGACAGCAAATACAACCTCATCACCCGTAACAGCCCTTTTCCTGGACGTCGGAGGCGTAATGCTTACCAATGGCTGGGACAGGAAGGCAAGGGAGGCCGCAGCAAAGCAATTCGGACTGGACCTGGATGATCTGAACGACCGGCATCGCATGACCTTCGATACGTATGAGACCGGTAAGCTAAGCCTGGAAGAATACCTGAAGAGTTCCGTTTTCTATAAGGACCGTCCATTTACTATCGAAGCGTTCCGTAACTTTATGTTTGATCAATCCGTGGCCTATCCCGATATGATCGATCTCATCAAGGCATTAAAAGCGAAATACAGGCTCCGGATAGCCGTGGTCAATAATGAGGGAAGAGAGCTCAATGAACACCGCATCAGGACATATAAGCTCAACGAATTCGTGGATTTCTTTATCTCCTCCTGTTTTGTACATTTCAGGAAGCCGGATGCCGATATCTGGAAAGTGGCGCTGGATATTGCGCAGGTGCCCAGGGAGGAAGTGGTATATATCGACGACCGCCCCATGTTCGTACAGGTAGCTCAGGGATTGGGGCTTCGGGGTGTCATCCACGACCACAGGAATGTTGCGCAGACGAAAGAGGCACTGGCTGGCATGGGACTGAAATTATAGTGAATGGCCGGGCTAACATACCCGGCCATTTTTATTTTATCCGGTGACCATTGCAATCTTTTCGTTCAGTCTGATATTGTGGGAATTAAGCCCCGGTTTCTGACCGTGCATATCAAATTCCAGCCTCGCCTGTGGGCCAAAGATCAGGCAATGCGTGGAGCCGCCAAAGTGGAAGGTGCCAAGCTGGTCTCCTTTTTTCACATGCTGTCCTTCATAGACTGTGATATCGCAGCTGGAAACCTCCGCCATCCCGACGGGCATAAAACACATCAGGCCTATCGCAGGGTTATCCGCCTGGATAAAGATCAGGGCCCTGGTGGCCAATTCAGTTATATATCCCTGTGAGTCATTGGGTCCCGCGGGATCATAAGCCTCGGACTGTGCTTCAGCATAATAAGTACCATCAACGACATAGGCTTTTACGATCTTTCCGCTGACAGGACTATGCCATCGGTGATAGCTCAGGGCGCTGAGAAAAGCCTGGTAGACCGTGCCCCCTTTAAATTTTTCCGCCAGGGAGTCGCCAGCCATCATATGCTGTAAAGAATAGGGCTGTGCTTTTATCCAGAACTTATCGCGCATCTTAATATTTTGTGCGATCCGGTAGGGCGCCGACTCGCAGGCATTTACGATCACGTTGTCGTCATTCGGGGACGCCACCGGGCGCTGCCCGTCCCTGAACTCCCTTGTAAAAAAGTCGTCCCAGGACTTAAATCCATGGTGAGCCGCCAATGGATCACATTTAAACTCGGTGTCAAAGGCAGGCATGGCCTTCATCGCGTCTTTGCCGAACCAGCCTGTCTTTGCATTTTTATTCAATACGGCGCAGGAGTCTGCCGACCGGAGAAAGATCGCCCATTCGTTGAGTATCTTTTTCAACTGGCGGTTGACTTTCTCATTCATAAAAGCGGCATATCCCGCTGTTGTACCCATCGACCAGTCCAGGATGGCGTTGATAGGAAAACCAACCAGGCTTGTCGTATTAAATTCCGGCGCTTTGGTCATGATCCTGTTCATCAAAAGCAGCATGTGGTGGTAGTTCCTCACCTGTGGCTGCCCGGAGGGGTCCTTGGTAAAGTGCCGGCGGTAGGGCACCTGTGTAAACATCAGGTTAAATAACATGAAGACCTCCGGGTCCTTTTCAATAAGGTCTTTAAACTCCCGGATCACCGGTATCAAAGGTGCTTCATTCTTTTCTACTTCAGCAGTGAGACCGCTTAACCAATTGTCAAGCGTCTCCTCATCCGAGGGCAGCCAGCGGCCTACCCTGTAAGGAATAGGTTTCTCGAGGGTTGAGGTTCCCATATTAAATTTTTTAAATGATGAGAGAATGGCGCCTGAGAAGAATAAAAAAGAAGGGATACATAGATAAGATGTCTTTTTGTCTTGGCCAAAAAAAAGAGTACCCCGAAATGGCATATTAAAGATAGCTCAGCCACCATTGCTGCCGCTGATGGGCCCGTTTATAGCGGTCATAGTATTTACACAGCGGGTAGAGCGCCAGGATAGTGACAGCCCAGACAAGATATACGACCCAGAGGTCGAATCCATATCCTTTCAGTTCATGTGTTTGGTTCACGCGGCTGGGGAGGACCATAGCCGAAGCTTTATATCCCTGTAGAAGGACGCCTGCTATCGCCAGCGTATGTATCAGGAAAATGTGCGCCAGGTAATAGATCATGGGCACTCTTCCGAAGACAGCAATCTTCTCCCTGACCTTTTTTAGTGGTTTGAAAGGGACGGGACGAGTGATGCAAGGCTGCCATCTTTCCGCAAATACCAGGAAGATCATAGCAGGCCCCAGGGTCATCAACACATACAGCAGGGAGGGAGGGTATTTGGTGACATTGATGAATGAGCAAAGCGTGAGAAGAGGATGATGCTGGAAGCTCCAATGTGCGCCATCGCCATATATATTACCGGAGCGCAGGATGAGGAAGAGGCTGATGGCGCCGAAGCCTATTGATAACAGTGATACCTTCCTGATCTCGGGGTCGGCATCCGTCCCATATAGCGACCCAAAATAATACCCGAGTGTCATCACACCTGTCCAGGGCAAGATGGGATAGCGGATCAAAAATGTGGAATGCCCAAACCGGAAAGTCCCGGGCTCGTGTAGAAAGGACCAAAGGATGGAACCGGGCCCTTCCCCGGGAAAGTGGATGCCATCCAGCATATTGTGGCCTGCTATCAGGATCAGGCCTATCAGCAGGATGAGACGCCTGTCCAGGTAAATGATAGCCGACAGTACAAGCATGCTAATGCCTATGGCCCAGATGACCTGCAGGTTATGGATCGGATATGCAGGATTGAATGTCCAGGCCAGGGTGACAACGAACATCTCCAGCAGCACCAGCCATATGCCCCTGGTGAAGAGGAACACGGACAATTCCTTCCTGCTTTTTTTTTGACCGTATAAATATGCGGAGATACCTGAAAGGAAAACGAAGATGGGGGCGCAATAATGGGTTACCCACCTGGTAAAGAACAGGAAGGCATTGGAGCGATGTAGATCCGTCGGATCATACAGGAAGGCATCGCGGTGAAAATAGTCACGGACGTGATCCAGGGCCATGATGATCATGACGGCGCCTCTCAAAAGGTCGATTGATTCAATACGTTTCTTAACGGCTGACATAAAGTGCACTTCAGGTTTAAGGAATAAAAAGGGGTGGTGGGCAGATAGGTAAGCAGCAAATAGAAAGAAAAACAAAGACCCGGACAAAGAATTGCCGGGTCTTTTCTGTTTCAAACCATGTTGACCCTTGCTATGAACTATTCAACGGGTCAAAAGTATATTACAATTCGATGGAAAAAAATGGAAATGATCTATGGGCTATAGCAGCATGACCTTCGGCTTGTATCATTTACCAAACGGCTTGCAGCAGCCGCTAATATTTAAATGACTCTTTCACCTTCATCAGGAACTGTTCCTTTTTCCGGCGGCTAACCTCTATTTCGGCGCCATTGCTCATGACGATGACACCACCTTCGCCACGCACGTATTCCTTTACATGTAATAAATTGATGAGAAAAGATTTGTGGACCCGAAGGAAAATATTACTCAGCAGCCTGTCATAATCGAAAAGGGGCTTTGATATCAGCAGCGATTTATTGTTCGTGAAGTGAAAGACAGTATAGCTTCTCTTTGCCTCGCAATACATGACCTCTTCCAGCTTTACGATGGTGAATCCTCTCTGCGTGGGAAGGCATAGTCTCATCTCCATTGGTTTATTAGCTTTATTAATATTATGTATCAGCGCTTCGGCCTGTTCTGAGCTTTTTTCCTGTTTTAGTCTTTTGCATACCCGGTCTACAGCTTCCACCAGCCTGTCTTCGTCCACCGGCTTCATCAGATAGTCGACGGCGCTGAATTGCAGTGCCTGCAGCATATATTCATTATGTGCTGTCACGAAAATGACCTCGAAATTCCGCTCGGGTAATTCGGTCAGCATTTCCAGGCCGTTCTTACCCGGCATCCGGATGTCGAGGAACACCACATCGGGACTGATATCTTCAACTTTTTCCCTCCCCGAATCCACGTCCAGGCAGGTAGCAGAGATCTCTACCTCAGGGCAGTTCCATTCCAGCATCCTCTTTAAGGTGCGGATACCATCGGGTTCGTCATCGATCAAAATTGCCTTCATACACATGGTTTGTTAGTGATAGTATTAAATCGTAGGACAACACAAGTACCCGTACCGTTGCCTGGAACATGGCTTAAATCCTTAATTTCAAGACTGCAGCCGGCATCGAACTTCTCATTCAGGATCTTGATCCGGTGGCGCAGGTTGCTGAGCCCCACGGATTGATGTGTCGGCTTTTGTATTTGCTTCAGCCGCTGAGATTCTTCAATTCCGATGCCATTGTCCTGGATAGTACAGGATATGGTCTCCCCTTCCATTGAAAAACGTACTAAAAGCTTCATTTCACCCTTTTTGTGCATCATCCCATGCCAGATAGCATTCTCAGCCAGGGGCTGGATCATCATGGTGGGGATGAGGACATCTTCTTTATCTATCTCGTCGTCGACATCGATACTGAACGTAAAGAAGTCGCCAAACCGGAGCTTTTCCATCATCAGGTAGCTCTCAAGATATTCCATGTTCTCATACAAGGTGGTGAACGTTTCCTTTGACTGGTTCAGGGTGATACGGATCATCTGGGCGAACTTACTGAGATAACGGGAAGCCTTCTTCTGCTCGTTGTCCAGGATCATTCCTTTGATGCTGTTCAGGGAATTAAAGATGAAATGAGGGTTCATCTGGGTCTGCAATGCCGATAGCTGTGCCTCTGCAAGCTGCTGGTTAATGGACGCCAGTTCCCTTTGTTTGATCTCAAGCGACTGCTGGGACTCTATTTGTTTGATCTTATTGCCGACATGTGTGGCAATAGTGGTTAAGATCTTAATGTCCCTTTCTTTATAGTAGTCTGGTTCAGGATGTTCAGAATCAATAACGCCAATCAGCTCATTATTGTGAATGATGGGCACGCAGATCTCACTTAACCGGGCTATATCATCCACCCTGTAGCGATCATCTTCACGGGTATTGACGATGAGCAGGGGCTCACGGGTCTGCACCACATGTCCGACAACCCCCTGCCCCGGCATCACATCGAACACTTTCTCTCGAATGGCCTTCGGAGATCCTTTTGGACCATACGATGCCTTCTGGACCATCCTGGTCTTGTCTTCATTCCACAGGTAGATCATACAATCCACATAATTCATCCGGCCTATGAGGTTCTTCGCCACGTCCCACAAAACCCCTTCCACATTCTTTTTATCTGCCAGGGAAGAAGAAAAATAGTGACTGATCTGTTCCAGCTCATACTGACTTTTGTACTCTTCGGCCTTTAGTTTTTCAATATGCGTTTTTGCCTGTTCTTTTTTGCGGGTGAGCTCGATCCTCCATTTCAGTAATAAGTAAACACACAGCGCCAATAATAATATCCAGGTGATGGTAAACCAGGTTTGTTTCCAGAAAGGAGGCAATATCGTTATCCGGATCTCCTTTACCTGTTCGGGCCATCGATTGTGCGCCGAGAAAACTTTCACCTGTATCCGATGATCCCCTGGTGGCAAACTGGAAATACTAAACGTATTCTGCGCACCTAAAGGTTGCCAGAGGGTGCTATCATTTTTTAAAATGCGATAAGCGAAACGCTGCGTATTGCTCGTGGAAAAGTTGATACAACCAATGGTAACTCTTATGTCATTGTCATCCCAGCGGGCCTCTACTCCCTTTTGAGGATAAATGTATTCCCTTAGATCTCCGGCTCTGATCCCTTCGATAAAAAAGTGCGGAGGCGGCTCTTTCCGATACACTACATCCGGGTTGAACCTTACCAATGTCGTCGCAAATCCAATATAGAGCATGTTCTCGGCAACGTCATAATAGAATTTGGCGCCTATATTGATCGGGTGGTCCGGAAAACCGTCCTCTTTTCCAAAGCTGGTGATCCGGGATGTGGGTATATCAAGGCAGGCGATGCCTGAGAATGTTGCCAGCCAAAGCTTATTGCCCAGCAGGATCATCGCGGAAATATTGTTATCCGGCAGGCCATTGTCCCTTGTAAAATGGCGGATAAACCCTTTATTGAAATCGTAGCACGCCAGCCCGCTATTGTAAATATTCACCCAAAGATGGTTGTCGTGATCGGCTACGAATGAATTGACCCTGTTGTCAGGCATTTTTATAGAAGGGAACGTATCCACCACCTTATCAAAGGTCTTCAGGATCGAATTATAGCGGGTCAGCCCATGGCCCGCTATCCATATATTACCCGGGTGATCCTCTGTTATAATATTGCACTCTTCTATCCTTGAATAAGGCTGACCATCGAGGGACATGACGGAAAACTTTTTGGAAACAGCATCATACCTGTAGATATTGCCTGATGCCACCCATATATTATCATGGCGATCTTTATATATGTCAGCTATCCAGTCGTGCACCGAATCCCATTTATCCAGCTTCACCGGCGTCACATGATCATTCAAAAGGTTCAGCCTGACCAGGGGGCCATTGAGTCCAAGGAGAAGGGTTGTATCGCTGAGCGCCGTAAGGCAATAGATCCCCCCGTTTTGCTTGCTGTTGTATTTTTCCAGGCCGATGCGCCGGGTGAACTGAAGCGTCTCTTTATCGAAGACCAGTAATCCGCCATTGCCCCTGGTGGCTGCATAGATATTCTTTCCCAGGACGAAGACATCATCCATCACGATGTTCGGATACAGCGCTTCCACCTTATTGGGAATGGGTGATTGTTCAACATAGCACTGGCTGTAACCCTGTCTGAACAGTCCTTTATTGGTTGCCACCCAAAGATTCCTGTCCCTGTCGATGAACAGGTTGCGGCAGGAATACAGCGGAAAATATTTATCCGTGTAAAAATCAACGTCCCCTGTGCCGGGGTCAAAATGGATCTTATAAAAACCGGAAGTATGGGCGGTGATGTAGATGGTTGAATCGTTGACGGACAGCAAAACTGACCGGTAGCCAAATTCATCCCTGGCCACATGACAGGACAGCTCCGTGATAGTGCTGATATTTTTTGACAGGTCGATATAGCGAAGGGTATCGTTATGGTTGTTCATGATAAAAAAACAACCAGGCTTGTTTTGAAAGTATAAATAGCCGGGATCAGGCAAACGTGTAAAATCCGCCAGCAAAGGGGCATCGGAGGGCCTCAGCCGCCTGAACTCCTTCTTATCTATATTGTAAAAAAACAATCCGTCAATGGTGATGATCAGCAGCCGGTGGGCATCCAGCCACATAAGCCGCCTTCCGAAAGCAAAGGTGGTGCCGGCTGCCGAGTCCTTTGCATAATGGTCATAGCGGAATGCCAGCTGGTAATCCTTATCGAAGTGATAAAAGCCTGAGTAGGTCAGAAGGAAAATATTGCCTGCCACATCGGACTGCACAGAATGGACCTCGTTGTATTTATACTGAAACTTCCTGTCCGTGAATGGAACGAAAAGACTTTTTATACCGCCGGTGTAAGTATCAATAATGTGTAGCCCGTCGCTGTAGACCGCAAGCCGACGCCTGTCCAGCCAGATCAGGCCGCGCAAATAGTCCGGCTGCATGGCTGCGCTGTCGCCGCAGCTGTTCATCTGTACAAAATGACTGCCGTCAAACCTGTTCACACCGAAGAAAGTAGACATCCAGATATAGCCCGTGGAATCCTGGGTAACACTGGTTACGACATCGTGTGAAAGTCCGTCTTGCTGGGTATAGCGGATAAAATTTCGTCCATCAACTCCTTGCGCCATTAACAGTCCTTTCCCCGACAGGAGGCAGCATAGGAAGAACACTGCACGCACCAGCACGCCAGTCAATCTCAATCTCATTGGATAGTTGCCAGGTTGTTTTAACTGCAAAACTACTCTTTTGCCCCTACTTTTCGTAATTATTACACTTTGCACGGGGCCGGTCAAAACCAATGGGAAACCGGTCTCCGCCGATGATACACACCACCGGGCCGATGGTGCGCTAAAACACGCCGGTAAAATTATTCACGCTGCCCATTGTGCCTTTCCGATGGGGAAAAAGCAAAGGCCGGAGGGAAAAGATGGTCCATGGGCGTACGCCTGCATTCTACTTTCGCAGCTTAAATTATTAAACCTATCAAAATCTCTCAAATAACTATGACAAATTTCGCCGCCAGGTGGCCTATTATATTGGTTTCTACTGGATTAATGCTTATGTTTCACGGGGTGTCGGCCCAGCGGAAGAGCAACACCGTGGCAAACGCTGCGGCCGGAGATTCGATGAAGGTGGCAGACCTGGAAATAGTGATCGTAGGCTCCCGCAGCAGGGGCGCACGAAGCAAGCTGTCCACGCCCGTGCCGGTGGACGTTATCAGAACCAGCGAGGTCAAGCCTTTTGCACAAACCGATGTTTCCCAAATGCTCACCTACACCGTTCCTTCCTTCCAATCGGCCCGTCAGACCATTTCTGATGGTACGGATCACATCGACCCCGCAGGCCTGCGTGGGCTGGGACCTGACCAGACGCTTGTATTGCTCAACGGCAAACGCCTCCATTCTACGGCCCTGGTGAATATCAACGGCACCGTCGGAAGAGGCTCGGTAGGGACGGACCTGAATACCATTCCCGCTGCGGCGATCGAACGGATCGAAGTGCTGCGGGATGGAGCCGCGGCCCAATATGGCTCGGATGCCATCGCAGGTGTCATCAACATCGTGCTGAAAAAGAACTATAATGGATTGAATATTTCCAGCATGCTGGGAGAGAACTTCACCACCATGCCGTATAAAGGCGGTATGCGGATCAATGATGGTGTGAATCAGCAGGTGGATTTCACGGCGGGGATCGCCAGAAGCAATGGCACCTACCTGAATGTCAGCGGTCAATTCCTTCAGCGCTTCAGCACCAATCGCAGCGGCGATGATAATTTTCCCCTCATCTACCTGGGCAATGCCGGGGCCTTTCCCGCCAACCCTTATCCGGTCGCACAGGTCAGCGACGCCGACTACAGAAGGTACCTGATGGATGCCGATGCAGCCATGATAAGGAGACAGGGATACGACCGGCATAATATCGTCGCGGGTAATTCCTTTTCGCGTAACCTGACGACGTATCTCAACGGAGGTACGAAGCTGTCCCGCAATATCGATCTCTACCTGACAGCCGGGATCTCCCACCGTGACGGAAAGGCCACGGGGCAAAGCCGTAACCCAAATTCGGTGGCTCAACAGGCTGTGCTCGCCAATGGGGAACGGTATTATTACAACGGCTTTCTGCCGCAGATCGCACCCAAGATCGATGACTGGAATGTCCTTGTGGGAGTGAACATCAAGGCTGGGAACTGGAATATCGATGTGAGCAATATGGCAGGGAGGAGTGCTATCCATTATTTCGTAAAGAACTCCGGCAATGCATCCCTGCCGGCCAGCGATATGGTACAGACGCAATTCGATGCAGGAAAACTATCCTTCTTCCAGAATACGACCAACCTGGACATTAGCCGGCGCATCGACTACCGCTCTGGCCGAAGCCTGAATGTGGCATTCGGTGGAGAGTTCAGGCATGAAGCTTTCCGGATCACTTCCGGCGAGCCAAACTCCTACAACAATGAACACAGGGTCGCACACGTGGATTCTATTGCGCCCTATCCGGGAACCACGAAGTGGACCACGTTCGGCAATATAGCACCTGCATCCGGTGCACAAGTGTTCCCCGGCTTCAAGGACGTTGATGCTGTAAAGGCCACAAGGAATATCTATGCCGCATATGGCGACCTGGAGCTGACCCTGGGACGTTTGCTATTGGACGGTGCGGGCCGCTATGAGCATTATGCGGAACAGGGATTCAGCTTCAGCAATCTCAGCGGCAAACTGAGTGCTCGCTATGAATTGTCCTCCCGCTGGTCTGTCCGGGGCTCAGTGAGCAATGGTTTTCGCGCCCCCTCTCTGCATCAGCGTTATTTCCAAAACACATCCACCCAGTTCGTAGGCGCTCAACCTTCCAACTCACTGACAGCTAATAATAGGAATCCTATCGTACGCGAGGCCTTCGGTATCAGGGAGCTGAAGCCGGAAAAGTCCACCAGCTATACCCTGGGCGTCGTCGGGAAAATAGCGTCGGGCCTTACGGTTACAGTTGACGGTTATTTCATCTCTATCAAGGACCGTATCGTCCTGTCCGCGCCATTCAACCGGAACAATCCGCTGGTGGACGCTATCCTGAAGAACGGAGGGGTTGATTCCTCCACTTCGGCCCTGCAATTCTGGACCAATGCAGTCAACACGGAAACGAAAGGCATCGATGCGGTGATCACTGATCGGTTTCGCGTGGGTGGCGGCAATGCCCTGATCTCCCTGTCTGCCAATTTCAACAAGAATACAGTTGTCGGTAAGCTGCATACCAACAGCGTCATCGATAACCCTAAGAATAATCCCAGCGCAACCAACCCTGCAGCCAATCCGGCCAATGACCTGGCGCTTACGTTGTTCGATCGTCAGCAACGTGGCCGCATCGAAACGGGCCAGCCGCAAAACAAGATCAACCTCACGCTTAGCTATAGCATTAAGCAGTGGGAGTTCCTTGCCCGCGCAGTTAGATTTGGCTCCGTACAGTTCCTTAATAACATCGATCCGATGCTCGTCAATAAGACCACAGGCGCCTTCTTCAATGATATTGCCCCGGGTACGGACCAGGTATTCAGCGCAAAGGTCACTACTGACCTGGTGCTGTCCTGTCATGTCGCGCCGGGCGTGACGCTGTCCGTGGGAGGGAACAATATATTCGACGTCTATCCTGACAGGATCTTTGTGGACCCCAGGAACGCCCTGCAAACTGTGCATGACAATCCCATCCAGGGAGCGAATAAGATGCCTGGAGGATATAATTCAGGAAGGGATGCATCCAATAGAGGACGCTTTTTATTCGGCACTAATCAATTCGGATATAACGGTCGATTCCTATTTACCCGAATCGTTCTCGATATCGGCCAGTTTGAAAGGAGGTCAGCTGCGCATAGATAGCGAGGCGATCGGGTATGTTGATCGGGTCAGGAATTACAAGCCGGTGGAAGGAGGTCCACCGGCTTTCCTGCATTAATTTGACAATCAATATTTTAAGAAAGGGTTCAAAGGGTTACATTTCTACGACCAGGTTGTACTATTTATGACCGCTTATTGTAAATACCTGAAAAAAGCCGTACTTTAGTAAGCGTAAACACTTAAACCTGTTCCAATTACCAATGAAAGCTATTAACACCTCAGCCCTCGTGGCCTGCACCTTGCTCCTTACGGTAACAGCCTGCCGTAAAGAGATTGGCACTGCTAACCAGCAGCAGCTTTCCCAAGGATCTTCCCGGCCCACTGCGCAAGGAATGCACGATTCCACGCCCAATTCGCCCGGGGGCGACACGACAGGGGTGCATCCTCCCTACCCCGTGGTTACGCCTACCTCCACTTCAGCCTGCAGTTTTTTACCTATCTACGGAGATACCATTATCTATCCGCAGCCGGCGAGTGGACAGGATTATATATTCAATGTTGTCAACAGTCCTGGTACGGGTAAATATTTTGCATGGCCCCAGGGTATGGTGATCGACCCCAACACCGGCGCCATCAACGTTACAAAGAGTGAAACGGGTTTGAAATATGCCATCGGTTTTGTGAAGGATGGTACTACCGATACTTGTTTGAGCACGCTCGTCATCGGTGGCGCGGCGTATATGGATAGTGTTTATGTCATCCAGGCTGGCCAGAAGAATGCCCTCCCCTATTTCGATGCCAATCCTTACCTGCCTTCCATCTGCCAGGGCAATGGATGTACTTTCGACGTCGGCGGAGCTGCCCGTCAGCAGAAGGTGATCATCAACACGGCTTCCGGGGTGATCGACCTGGATAAGACACTGAATGGCACCGGTCTGCTGGGACTGGGCGGTGCGTTCGGCCTGCTGCCCGTGAATGGGTCCACTGTCACCACCCGTATTTATTACAAGCTGAACGATGCAAGCAACCAGGCCTTGCAGCATATCGATGTGCAGCTGCAATACTTTGACACCCGGTCCGCCATCGGCGCAGGTCTGCTGGGGAATGTGATCAATAAGCTGAACAACCTGCTTAGCGGGAATATGATCAGTAATTCGGCCAATCCCAGGCCCCCGCTGATCATTATCGTGCGCCGCTGATCGGCCCACCGGTAATAATGTAATTTTTTTCTACGATTAGGTGTATATTCACACGCATATATATCTAATCATTTTTTTATGTATGGGAGGACCGTAGGCTGGCTATGTTTCTTTCTTCTTTTTAGCACTGCGCTGGCGATGCCCGGCGATCCCATCAGCCGCATCCTTTCGCGGTACCAGCAGTCCGATCGGCTTTTTCATATCATCAATGCCACCCCTGCCGACGACAGCACTGCACTGGCAGGCTTTGAAGAGATCATCAGCGTGGTGGGAAAGATGGCCGATTTTGCCGGTAAGGACACCCTGCTGTTCCAATCCTGGTTGAAAAAGGCGATCCTGCTTGACTCGAAGTCCAATTACCCGGGCGCCCGGGACGCCTATCGGCGGGCTTTGGGTTTTTCTCATCCTGACGACAGCCTGCTGTTTGTCACCTATATCAACACGGGTGGTGTCTACTATAATCTCAATCATTTCGATTCAGCCAGTTATTTTCTCCTTCGGGCCGACAGCATGACCGGGCATTTCCGGGGAAAGGAAGATGAAGTAAGGCTGTACAATACGCTGGGCGTCCTTTATTTTGACAATGGCAACTACCGGCAGGGCAAGAACTATTTCAGCCGGGCGCTCGAGATCGTCGAACGCAAAAAGCCTTTGGACACGGCATCTGCTGCGGGCCTACAGACCAACATCGCTACATGCTATTATCACCTGGAGCAGTACGAAGAGGCGCTGGCTATCTATAAAAAGCTGTTGTCCTATCATATGTTCAGCAGCTATGTATACATCAATATGGGCAATGCAAATATCAATCTGCAAAAATACCAGGAAGCCCTGGCCTGTTTCCGGAAAGTGGATGCAGCCAAAATACCCGGTGTGCTGAACGAGATGGGCTATACCCAAATGAAGCTGAACAGGCCTGATTCCGGCGCCTGGTTCCTGGATCAGCTGCAGGCCGGCGCGCATAAACTCCCGCTGAACGAACTGGACCTGGGTACCAATCATATGTACCGGGCCGATCTGCTGACCGGCCGTCAGGAATATATGCCGGCGCTAAGCCTGCTTCAGCAAGCCATTATCATCTTTTCCAGGAATTTTTCCAATAAGGATATTTATGCCAATCCCACCAGCTTTACGGGTACTTTTGCTTACTACCGGCTGTTTGACGCACTGGTAAAAAAAGCGGAGGTTTTCAGGCTGCTGTACAAGGCTCGACCTGGGAACGAAACTTTTATGGAAGCTTCATACAAGGCTTACCAGGCGGCCCTTTCCCTTTTGCGCACCATTGAAAAAAGCTACGATACGGATGACGCGAAAATATTCCTGAAGAAAAAGAGCGGGCAGGCCTATGAAGGGGCCCTTTCCGTATGCCTGGAGATCCGTGGACACCATCCGGGGGTGAACTACGCCGAACAGGCATTCATGATCAGTGAAAAAAGCAAGGCCTCCATCATTACTGCCAACCTGGAGGAAAATGCCTTCGCCCATGCGCCGGGGATCGATGCGGGGCTGCTGCAGAACGAGCGGAATATTAAATACAATATTGCACGGCTCAATGTCAGAAGTGAGGAAACGATCGATAAGAAGGAGATGGAAGCCATTGGCAGGGAAAAAGTGAACTACGAGATCGAGCTGTCCCGTCTGCAAAAGCAGCTGGAAAAGAACGGTGCATATTACAAATTAAAATACGAGGATGCCGGTCCGGGTGTCCGTGAACTGCAACAACAGCTGGAAGGCCACCAGGCCCTGATCAGCTTCTATGCAGGAGGCGAGATCCTGTATGCATTCACCGTCACGAGCGATGGCTTTATTTATACCCGCATCGACTCCCTTTCCCGGATACAACAGGATACGGAAGCATGGCTGGATGCACTGAAAAGCACCGGCAGCGGAAAGAAGTTCAAAGGAGGCGACATAGGCAGGCGTTTGTATCAATTGCTGGTAAAACCCCTGCAGGAAGGCATCAGATCGAAGGACGAATGGATCATCATCCCGGATGGATTTCTTTATTTCCTTCCTTTTGAATCTTTGCCGGCAGATGAGGAAGGCTCAAAGACCTTATTGGAGACTACTACCATCAGCTATCGATTCTCCTCCCGGCTGTTGACGATGGGTAACCAGCAGGCAAAAGTGGCTGCGGATGCTCAGATCCTTTCTTTTGCGCCTTTTGCCGGGGGTGGACAGGGATCGCTTTTTCCTGCCTTGCCGGCCAGCGGGGAAGAGATCGCGGGCTTGCAGGGGGCCAGGTACATGAATGCAAAAGCTACGAAGGGGCAGTTCCTGCAGGACATCAATAAATATCCTATTGTACACCTGGCGACGCATGCTATCTCTTCCCCTTCCAATGCAGCTGCGTCATTTGTCGCTTTTTATCCTGTAAAACATTCCCCTATTGAAGATTGCCTCTTTTTAGAAGAGCTCTATGGGCTTGACATGAATGCCACCCGGCTGGTGATCATCAGCGCCTGCGAAACGGGCCAGGGCGAACTGATAGCCAGGGAAGGGGTCATCAGCCTGTCGAGGGCCTTTGCCTATGCAGGCTGTGCCAGCACCATCAATAGTCTTTGGAAGGCAGATGATAAAGCTACTTCTTATATTCTCCGGCAATTCTATATTCACCTGCAGAAAGGAGATACCAAAGCGAGAGCGTTACAACAAGCTAAGTTGGATTACCTGGCCAGCGATGCGATCAACAAGAGCCCTGCTTTCTGGGCGCACCTGGTATTGATGGGAGATGCCGGGCCTGTATATGCGCGGACTTTGAGCTGGCTTTGGACTTTGTCACTGATACCTTTGGGAGGCGTTGCTGTCTGGATGAGGAGGAGGAAAAGAAAAAGTCGACGTTTCTCAAGGACGATGGAATTTGACGGACGAACGTTGTAATTTTTTTTTCTTCAGGGCACTACGTCGACTTTCTGTTGTTTCGGGCTTAAGCAAATTGGTTTTTCAAGGTTGGATCGGTCTTTTAAAGGATAGGATCGGGATGGGACTTCATTTGGATTGGATTGTTTTTCAGACGGGGTTCCTTGGTTTTCAATGGATCAGGATCTTTGGGTTTCTCAGGATGGGGTTTTTCAAGGATGTGGCTTAATGGTTCATGGCATCGGATCAATTAATAGTACGCACCGGGGAAGCCAATGTAACCGGAAATACTGCTTTTTTATAATTATTTGCTTTCCTTGTATTGGACCAGGCGCAGGTCCAGGAATGACATATGGGTGACTTTATCATGGAATAGATGGTCCTTATTGGCCCTGATCTTTTCCAGGATGGGGAGCGCTTCATTGACCTTATCTTTCGCCAGCCAGCTGATGGCCAGGTAATACTGGGCTTCGTCCAGGAAATAGTCGCTGCCTGCCTGCGCATTTATGGCGATCACCTGCTCGAAATGTTCAATGGCATCATCGTATCTCTTCAGCTCGAGGTCGGCCATCCCGGCAAGAAAATCCGTCTTATTATCCCTTTTCGCCTTGTTGAAGCCGGATAGGACTGCATTCCAGTCTTTGGCGTGGTATGCCTTTTCTATAGCATCTGCATCGCCGGCACCCCGGCTCGTATTCAGTTCATAAGACGAATAATACCTGTCATAAAGGCTTCCGGAGCTAATGGTGGCATATTTGTAGAAGACAGCCCCTCCGCCCACTACTACGAGAATAGCTGCAATCTTTGCCAGATTACGGGAGAGCCGGCGAACGACGCCTCCTGAAGGTCTTTCCACAACGGCCTGCTGTAGCTTCCATTCCTGTTTTACGGCAGCTACCTGTTCCTGCAGGCCTGCTTCCTGTATCGCATCCACTGCCAGCAGGAGATAACTCCATTCACGTGCGGCTTCCGGGTCATTGCTGATCAACTGCTCCATCTCCGGAGACCCTTCGCCCTGAAGGCTTTTGTCGAGATGATCCACCAATGCTTGATGCTGTTCCATAGGTTACTTATTTTACTAATTCACTTATTTGCCTGGCGATCTCCGGGTTGTTCCTGATGAGCCCGGTCAGCGACTGCAGACATTTGTACTTTTTATTTCTCACCACCTGCTCATTCTCATAGGGCAGATGTTCGACAATTTCTTTCATGGACAGGTCATCATAATAGAAGAGCATCAGGATCTTTTTACAGGGCTCTCCCAACTGATGGACCAGATCACGCAGCTGCCGCTTCTTTTCAAGGTCACTGATCTGGAAGCTAATGTCATCTTCCTTCTGATCCCGGCCGTGCTCGAATAATTTTTCCCGATGGCCGGACCGCTCTCTCTTTTTCAACTCATTGAACCAGATGTTCCTGGCAACAGATACCAGGAAGGTCTTGACGCTGGCTTCCATGCGGAATTTTCCTTTTTTCACAATGTCGATGAAGGATATTACCGTCTCCTGGAAAACATCTTCAGCATCCTGTTCACTTCCTCCGTAATGAATGATAAAAGAACTTGTTGAGGCGGCATACTGCTGATAAATGAACAGGATAGCCTTGTTAAGGTCCTTTTCCTCCTGAACGGCTCCTATCAACTCGGCATCAGTATATTTTTCCGCAACTCTCATATAATGGTAAGTTCTGAAAGATGAAATGTAACCGGGGTATCGAATTAGGGGTTTATCTGTATTTATGTAAACGAATTGATCGACATTGAATTGTACTTTAGTGAGTTATAGAAGGCCGCAGCCCTACATCGCTAATAATGATTGCCTTATAATTAAATAATAAAAATCATACCAAATACAATGGGATGACGAAAGTGAAAGGATCAGGGGTGTTTGGGTAGAATGACTGAGCCCATTTATTACATCAATTTATTACATCAAAAGGTAAGAAATAAGGTATTGTGTGCAATTAGTACGATACACCTTTAAAAATGCTCCTGCTATAAGGAAAAAGGATCTAATTATGACGTGATCGGCCTGTTGATCCCGGAAAGACACGATGGGTGGAACAAACGGCCGGCGGGATATAGCCTATCTTCGATAAAATTAGTTATATGCATAAGAAAAGAGGTTTGTTCATTGTGGGTTTGGTTGCATTATCCCTGGCGGTTACCGCCCAAAAAATTAACACGGATTCACTCAGCCTCGTGTCTAAAATAAGCGAGTATCAGCTGAAAAGGGCCAAACTGCAGAACACAGTAGATAAGACAATGCAGGATAAAGCAGATGCTGCAACAAAAGTTCAAAATTCCGCCAACCAGAGCAGCCAGGACGCCAACCGGCTGAGCAACGATCCCCAAAATAAGGGCCTTGCGAAAAAGGCTGACCAATCTGCAGGGGACGCCAGGCGGGATTCAAAAAAGTCCAGGGCCGCCAACGACAAGCTGCAAGATCTCTACAAAGAGATCGCAAAATTGGATGACAAAATTATGCGTGAACAAAAAAAGCTGGCCCAACATACAGGAGTTGTCGCCCCGGTAGAAATCAGGCCTGTCGATACACCCATTCTTCCGGACAGCACCCGTCATTCATAATAGGCCCCCTTTAAAAGGTACCCTATTTCTCCACTCTTATCGTCACCACATCCCAGGGAGCGAGCTTGATAGCATCTTTTACTTCAGACAGGGGCAGTTCGGAAGTATTACTGGTATGCACAGCTCCGGTTGCGACGGACCATTGCAGAGTAGTCCTTGCCGGAGTAGCCGATGCATTGAACAAAGTGACGATCCAGGCCTTGCCGTCCTCGCTGGGCTTCAGCACCTGGACGATGATATCATTGGACGTGAGTGTCAGCTTAGGCCGGGAATGATCCCCTCCACCGGCCTTTGCCACGATCAGCGGTTGTGTCAGCCCGGTAGCAAAGCGGGTGGCTTCCGCCGGCTGAAAATTGCCATGCGGGCGTAAGGCATAGCGGAAGGTGACGATGCCTTCCTGGTATGCTCTGTAGTTGGTCTCCCAGTGATTGTTCATAGCCCATGAATATAGCTTTTGAGTAGGCCCGATCTTTTTACGCCAGACATCAGGATTGGTTTGACCACCCAGTAAGGTGGCGGTGATGCCTCCCACCTGTACCAGCGGTGCGTCCAACGTAACCCAGGTAATGCCCAGGCGATCGTTGCTGACATCTGCCCATTGTCCCACTTCCAGCCAGTTCTTGCACGATCCCGGGATCTGGTCGGTCTCGGGCCGCATGACAGCGAACGGGATGTCTATTTTCACCGCTCCATTCGCCACATTGAAAGGGAAACCGAAATTGAGGCTCTCTTTTCCACCTGTGTTGGCCCATGCATAGTCCCCCGGATGGGGATTCAGCTCTGCACGCTGTTTGTCGACGATATTCGTCAGCTCCACATAGTCAAATCCGTTTACGAGTCTTACTTCGCGCGCCAGGCTATTGCAGCCGGGGGCAGCAGACGTGATCAATAGAGTGGACAGGACCGGGCCTTTCTCTTTTACGGTGATGGAAACGGGCCCATTTCGTTTCAGTTTGGTCGTGTCGCTGCCATTGAGGAAAAGATAGTCATTGGCGTAGTTGCCGGCCGCGGAGTCCACAAAATTATTGTTCATGCCGCTGCGACGGACGCTGGTGAGCGCCCCTGTCTTTGCATCGATGCCGACGCTGATGATCCCATTGTCCAGCAGGCTCCTGGCCGCCTGAACGTCCTTTGGAGCGGTCGCCTTATTTAAGGGTGATTTGGATATAATGTATCGCTTTGCGGCAAATGCCGGTACGTCAGTAGCGACAAAGGCCAGCTCTCCCGTGGAGAGACGCTGGGAAGGGACTGGCTTACCTGCTGCATCAGTTACAAGGTCGCCCCCGGTAGAGAGCTCAGGCGAGACCAGTACGAGGTTGGTCCGTGTCCAGGAATTGGTGTTGAATACATCCAGCGCACCGGATGGGCCTGTTGCTTTCGCCGGTTGTACCGCTTCGGTCAGCAGCATCCTTGACAGGGAGTCGGCCGCGGTGGCGTAGGATCTTTTGATATCCCATTGTTCAATGGTCTTTTGCGCGAGGGGTGTAGTGACACTGATGTCAGCGCCCCAGGTATGTTCCGAATACAACAGCACATTACGCCAGGCATCGTTGAATTTGTCAGCAGGGTAACTGCCGGAGCCGGTGATGGTCCACAAGGCTTCGGCCTGGGACAAACGGGAGGAGGTGGTCCTGTTCATGGATGTCTCCAGGGCAGAGGAAGCTGCCCCGTCTTCCCAATAGCCTGTCCAATCACCTTGCACGACAGGCAGACGATCGCCGTATGCTTTTTCAAAAGCGCTGAATGCCTGACTCGTCGAAGAAATGATAAAATGAGGCCAAACATATTTTTGGTTCCACTCTTTTACAAATTCGCTGATCTCCGGGTCCGGCACGGCATTATCCCCGTGTCCGCTCCACCGCAGGTAAGATATTTCATAAGGGTATTTTATTTTCTTAAGCTGATCTGCATAAGCAACGACGAATGCAGCGTTCGGATGTGCCAGTGTATGCGATAAAGCATATCCTTTGTAAGGTATCCACACCAACAGTTTTTCCTTACCCGAAGGAGACAGCCAATAGAAAGGCTTGTTCTCCCAGGCAGGGAGGATATCGCCGATCCTGTCGAAATAATTAGGCGCTGCGGAAAAATACTTAATTCCCGCCTGTGCCATAGCCGCCACGGTACCCCAGGTATAACCGGGTACGTCGCTGATCATCGCGGCATCCACTTTTACACCCGTCTGCTGTTCCAATGTCCCGGAGAACTTAAAGAGGTGCAATAGCTCTTCCGGCCGGCATAGCCCGGTGAGGGTATTGAGGTACATGCCGTTCAAAGCAACTCCCCCATCCTGCAGGGCTTCGATGAATTGTTTTTTCTGCTGGTCGTTCATCCTTTGCAGGAAGAGGTCGGCTACATAGGTCCCTTCCAGGTTCCATACAAAGCGGGCACCATCCGGGTAATCTTTTGTTTTGCGGGCATATTCAATGCCTTTCAGCAGATTGTCTATTTGTTTCTTCTCGACGGCGGTCTGGATCTCTGTATAGCCTATATCGTTGTGCGAATGCGGAAGGATGTACACCGTTTTCAATGTGACAGGCTGCACTGCCACCGTTCTTTTTGCAATTACCTTATGGTCTTTCTCCACTGCAATGGTGATCATGGAATCTTTTGTCACCACAGGCGTGCGGACCTCCAGCTGCTGACTGCCGCTGGTCAGCTGGAAGATCTGGGGTGCACCTCCCCCGGTATTTACCATCAGCGCTCCCGGATTGCCTGTGTTCAACAACAGTATCTGCGTCGTTTGGTACAGGCGGTCATCATGCCGGGTAATGAATGGCTGACCTTTGATCTCAGAGACGAATACGGTGGAACGGACAGGCTGCGCGGTAATGCCGGCGGGGGTTTCCAGCCCTACCCAGTCGTAAATGAACCAGCTGCCGGCAACGTTGGAGATGGAGATGTCATTATCTCCTTTAAGAAGGATGCCCGCAGGGAAAGTGATGGAGAACGCATATTTTTTACCTTTGGAAACATCGCCGTCTATGGCAGCCCCGGCACCTCTTGGTAATGTCTTCGTGAATTCATGTCCGTTGATGGTGATCTTCAGCTGATCCCTGGTTTGGTCATGCGTATCGGCCAGCTTGAATTGCAGCCGGCAGCTGTCTGTGGAGGAAAGATCCTTAACTCCAAAAAGAATGGAAAAGCTGTGCTGCCTGCTGCCTGCCCATGCATCGTCCGGTCCGGGATGAGCATATGGCCAATCCGTCCTTTCATGGCTGCGGCCGATGACGAAAACGCCGTCCCTCTCAAATTTCGCCCCCTGATCGGGAGCGCCGGCAAATTCATTAATACTGTTGTCGGCTTTTCCTATCTGCCAGAGATAGCTGCCGCCGGCGTGCTGGGCGCGTAGGATCATAGAAAAAGTGAGGGCAAATAGAAGGCAGGCTACGTGATTCATACAAGTATATTAGAATGTTCAAACATACTGACAATTTCGGGAATAGGAAAATATTTTCTACGCAGCGCGACAAGCCATCAGTTGGAGGATGCGGACCGGAGCGCCTGATGGAGGGAGACTACCTTTCCGTCAGCTTTCGTATGCTTCATGCCATTCCGGCGCCGGCCGGGCAGGGCTGTGAACCGGTAGGTATTGATCGGCACGACGACGGCCCGTCTGGAAAAATCCCCGGGCCCTTTGTGGAAGATCCGGTAATGGATGGTCCCTTTAATAAAGTGCAGCAAGTCGTGTAACAAAGCCTTCATATAATGGCATCCACCTAAAACATGCCATTTAAATGAATATTGGTTATCTGTGGCTTATAAGAAATTGCCCGCTACAGCTTTCCCATATACGGAACGGCGTTGGAAAATTTCCGGGCCGTGTCGGTCAATCGGCGCAGGTATTCATCCGTCACGGGTTGTTTTCCATCCACGAGTGCGCTGCCGATGCCGAAAGCGACAGCACCGGCTTGTTGGTAGTCGGCAATATTCTCCAGGTTGACGCCGCCGGTTGGCATCAGGGGGATATGCGGAAGAGGTCCCCGCAGGTCCCTGAAATAACCAACCCCTACAGAAGCAGGGAACACTTTTATAATATCCGCGCCATTTTTGTATGCGGTGAGGATCTCCGTAGCCGTGAAGGCGCCGGGAATGCTGACAGCCTGAGATTGTTTGGTGACCCGGATGGTGGGTACGTCCAATGCAGGTGAAATGATAAAACGGGCGCCGGCGTCAATGGCCGCCCGGGCTTCCGCAGCATCCAGCACAGTCCCGGCGCCAACCAGGAGACGGTCTCCCAGCCGGACAGACAGGTCCCGGATGACTGCCAATGCATCGGGAGAGTTCAGCGTGATCTCCAGGCACCTGATACCGCCTGCGTGCAAAGCCGCTGCTACCTCAGGCACGGCATCCGGGCGTACACCCCGGAGAATAGCCACTATCTTATTTTCGAGAATTTGCTGCAGGGTGGTTGATCCACTCATAGAATGTTTTTTTGTACGTGTCGGAAATAGGGATCATCTTATCCCCGATGCGGATCTGATCTCTTTCGATGGATGTTATTTTATCCAGGGCTACCATAAACGATTTATGGACACGGCAGACGATGCCTGGCGGGATCTCCTTTTCAAGATCGCCGAACGTTTGCAGGGTCATCACCGGCCTGCCCGTGGTATATATTTTCCTGTAATCCCGCATGCCTTCGACATAAAGGACCTCGCTGAACTGCAGCTTTTCAAGCCTGTGCGCTGTCCTGATAAAAATAAATTTCCTTTCCCCAGTGGGCATCTGTCTTGACAGATTGCCCCGTACTTTTTCCACGGCCTGAAGAAAACGTTCGAAAGTATATGGTTTCAGTAAGTAGTCCGTCACATTCAGCTCGAATCCTTTCAGGGCATATTCGTCATAGGCTGTGATAATGATCACCTGGCTGGCGATGGGCCCGGATTCCAGCAAGCGGATGCCCGAGAATTCGCCCATATTGATGTCTAAAAATATAAGGTCCACGGGATGGATCTTCAGGTATACGAGGGCCTCCAGTCCATTGTCAAAGCTGGCAGCGAGATGAAGAAAAGGAAGCTTACCCACATAGTTCATGGTCCTCTCCCGCGCCAGCGGCTCGTCCTCTACTATGATACAGTTAATGGACATACCGGGTCAGCATAAGTTTTGCTTTATAGATCATATTTTCGTCAGCTATATCCAGGACATGATGGTCCGGATACAGCAATTTAAGTCTTTTTTGTATCAGGTCGTTCCCCAGCCCGCTGTGATCATGCCCCTTTTCCTGTTGGTGTCCATAGGAATTCTCGCAATGGAAGTGCAGCGTATCCCTTTCAATGCGCAGGGACAGGCGTATGGCCGCCGTCTTTTTATTATCCGCGTGCTTAAAAGCATTTTCGATAAACGGCATGAACAGCATAGGAGCGATGATCCAGCCTTCCGGCGCCCCCTCTACACTGTACTGGATATAGCCCGGGTTGGAAGTACGGATCTTCTGAAGATCTATGTATTTACCGATGTACAGCAGCTCTTTTTCCAGCGGTATCTTTTCGGCCCGGGTCTCATAAAGCATGAATCGCATGATATCGGACAATTTATTCAGGTACGCTGAGGCCAGGTGGGGGTCTTTTCCGATCAGGACATCAATATTGTTCAGTGTATTGAATAAAAAATGAGGATTCATCTGTGATTTGATCAATGCCAGCTCCATCTCGTCGTTGCGCTTTATCAGCTGCTCTTTCCATCTGATGTCACCATACCAGGAGACGAATCCTTTCATGATAAGGGCGATGACACCATGGACAAGACACACAAAAAACAAAAACAGCAACATGGCCAGGAGCTCTCCCGGAGAAAAGGCTTTTTTAAGCGGGGACTGAAGGATGATAAGCCTCAGCGACAGCGCCGACAACAGCAGCACAACAACTGCACAGGATAGTAGCAACCCTGCAAACCGCTTCCGCTGCAGGAAGCGGGGAAATATAAAAAAATAATACGTATAAAAGGAAAGTACAGCTGGAGAAATGGCCCCCCAGACCAGCGGAGGCTGAAAGATCGTGGACAACAGCAATCCGACCGATCTGTGAGCGCCGATACGCCCGGTGATCCTGATCATGGCCGCGATCAGCAACAGGTACAAGAACCAATATCCTGTGTGCAACAGAACGACGAATAATTTTTTCATACTGCGGGAAGTTAGGATTTATCTCTTTTAGTCCTGTAAAGCACATAGCTCACCATGATAAAAACGGCGAAATAGGCCAGGGCCCAGACATGGATATTGACGGCAGGTTCGCGCTTCGTCATGTGGCCATGGAGAAATTCTATGGAGCTGTAGCAGTAAGGCATTGTATAGCCGTATTCCCAGTTGACGGCGACCATGGATGCCACGTAGAAACCTACACCCACCGCCAGCGGCACCATGAAGTTACGGAACTGCATGCTTACAAGATATTGCAGCCCGACGATGGGCAGCGTGTCGAGGAAGAAAAAGCCGCTGCCTTCCAGGAACTTTCTCCAGGGAAAAGGTTCCAACGGGTACGGCACACCGCTGAACAGGGTAGGAATGATGCCTGCCAGGTAGATCCCGACATTGAACAATAGAAAGAATTGCAGCAGCATGACCAGGATGACGGAAAGCTTGGACAAATAGAGGATGCAGGGGTCTTGTGGGGTGGTATGCGCCTGTTTCCAGGTATTGTTCCTGTATTCCAGCTGCGTGATGAGGCTGGTGGCCAGCATGACGCCCAGGGGTAGCAGGAAAAAAACCATGAATTGCCAGCCGCGAACATACAGGCCTTCCCAGAGGACAGGGGAAATGTTGCCCGCGGCCAGGGACCCAAACTTTTTAAGCCGGACGATCAACAGGATCAGGGGGATCAGGAAAGCGCCGACCCATACGAGGGCGGCGGCGGCGCTATGCTTTTTTTTCAGCCATTCACTTTGAAAGCTGTAGAAGAATGTCATGGTCGTTCCATTTTAATAGTGTCTAAGAAGATCTGTTCAAGGTCGGTATGGGGATAGCGCCCCAATAGCTCCTGCAGGGTTCCCTGGTACACCATCCTGCCTTTATGGATGATGCCCGTGTGGGTCGCCAGCTTTTCGATCTCGCTGAGCAGGTGGCTGGAGACGAGGATGGTAATACCGTGTTGCCTGTTGAGACGCTTCAGCAATTCCCTTACGTCGATGATGCCATGGGGATCGAGCCCATTGGTCGGCTCGTCCAGTATCAGCAGGGAGGGTCTGTGGAGGAGTGCCACGGCAATCCCCAACCGTTGCTTCATGCCCAGGGAAAATTGTCTTACTTTTTTACCGCCTGTGGCCCCAAGTCCCACCAGTTCCAGACATTGTTCGATATTTTCCCGGGGACAGCGATAGATCTTCTGCCACACCAGCAGGTTGTCCTTAGCCGAAAGCTGGCCGTACAGGGAAGGCGACTCGATAAACGATCCCACCTTACGGAGCATCCCTACCCTGTCATCTTCGAAGGGACGCCCCCAGAGAGCGATGTCTCCCTGCTGCTTTTTCAGCAGGCCCAGGATCAATTTCAGGGTAGTCGTCTTTCCCGCACCATTGGGCCCCAGGAATCCATAGATACATGCTTCGGGCACTTGCAGCCCAACGTTATCCAGCACTGGCTGCCGGCGGGAAAATCCGTGACTCAGCCTGCATGTCTCCAATACATATTGCATGATCAAATTATTTACAGGTGGTAAAGCTAGCAGCTGCCAGCTTCCGGGATAAATGCATTATGCGGGTTGGAGGAATTTGTCTGCAAAAGAGCCGTTTTGTCCGGCAACCCTGTTGAAAAAAGATTTTGCTACTTATTAAATATTTTATTAAGTTTATAAACCATTACTAAACTGCTGCAGGAATGATCGCACGACAAACCATTCCATTTAATACGCAACTAAAGTACCGGCTTGTCCGTCAACTTTACTTCTCCGGCGTTGCCTCCTGCAACGATCTGAGCGAATCGCTCGGCAAAAGCCTCCCACATATCGCCAAATCGCTGTACGAGATGATCGATGAAGGTTTTGTCATCGAGAAAGGATATGCACCTTCCAATGGCGGAAGACCACCACTGATCTATTCCCTTCAGCCGGATAAGCTGTATATTCTTTCCGTAGCCATCGACCAGTTGTACACCCGCATCGGTATCCTGGACCTTTCAAACCAGCTCATCTCCCCGGTGGAGACCATCGAATTGCGGCTGCTGAACAATAAAGATGCATTGACATTACTGGCAAAGGCGCTGACAAAGGTGCTTAGCCGCATGGGTAAAGACCGTAAGAAGATCATTGGGGCGGGTATCAGCATGCCGGGATTTGTCAACACCCGCAGCGGCATCAACTATACCTATCTGCCTACCAACAGTAAAGAAAGCCTGCGGGATTACCTGGTACGTCAGCTCCACATACCTATTCATATCGAGAATGACTCCAGCGTGCTGGCCCTCGCAGAGCTGAAAATGGGGCTGGCGAAAGGCCTGCAGGACGTCATGGTCATCGACATAGGCTGGGGCGTTGGCCTGGGCATGATCATCAACGGAGGTCTATTCAGGGGGCATACAGGCTATGCGGGTGAGCTCAGCCACATTCCTGTTTCAGAAAGCAATATACTCTGTGAATGCGGCAAGCGTGGCTGCCTGGAGACCGAGGCCACACTGCGCGTCGTAGCAAAAAAAGCCATGGAAGGGATCCGATCAGGCAAAGTATCCGGCCTTAAGCCCCTTGACAACCCTGAGAAAATGAGCGAGGCCATTATGGCCGCCGCCAACCATGGCGACCAGTATGCCATCGAGCTGCTGACAGAAATGGGATTTAAGATAGGTAAGGCCATCGCCATTCTGATCCATATCGTCAATCCCGAGCTGATCATCCTGGGCGGCCGCGGAACGGAGGTTGGCAAGATACTGATCGCTCCCATCCAACAGGCTTTGAACCAATATTGTATTCCCAGGCTTTCGGAGCACACGGGTGTGAAAGTCTCTCAGCTGGGTCATGACGCGGGTCTCCTGGCTGCCGCTGCCCTTGTCATGGAAAAATTTGGAGAAACCCACCCTGGATAACTGGACCGCAGATCAACAGGTCACACTTTGTAATTCATATTTGTTAACCATTCAAACTACAGCTTATGAAAAGTCAGCTTAAGCAAAACGGCTTACGCTCCTTCCTGGTCCTCCTGGCCCTCTGCATGGCCATGGGAGTATGGGCCCAGAAAAAGGTGACGGGCACCGTCACCGGCGCCACTAACCAACAGCCCGTCATGGGCGCCACCGTGGCCGTAAAAGGCACGAAGGTCATCACCAGCACTTCGGCCACGGGTGAATTCTCTCTTACCCTTCCTGCAGGCAGATCACGACTGGTCATCTCTTCTGTCGGCTTTGAAAGTACGGAAGTGGATGTAACGTCGGACATTGTCACAGTCTCCCTGAAGGAAACCAGCGCCGTCCTGAATGATGTGGTCGTCACAGGGTATACTTCGCAGAGAAGAAAGGACCTCACAGGCGCCGTCACGGTTGTGAATGTCGGAGACATGAACAAACAGCCCACCAGCCAGATCGCCAGCCAGCTCCAGGGCCAGGCTGCCGGCGTAACAGTCATCGGTTCCGGTCAACCGGGAGAAGAGCCACAGGTACGTATCCGGGGCATCAACACCTTTGGGGACAATACCCCCTTGTATGTCGTAGATGGCGTCCCCACGCAATCCATTGTCGACTTTAACCCCAACGATGTGGCTTCCGTCCAGGTACTGAAAGACGCAGGGGCGGCCAGTATCTACGGATCGCGCGCCTCGAATGGCGTCATTATCATTACCACAAAAAAAGGCCGCACGGGCAAACCCGTCGTAGCGTATGATGCCTACTATGGCACACAGGTGCCTAAACATGGGAATGTATTCCGGATCTTAAGTCCGCAGGATATGGCGCAGCTGAAGTTCAATGCGCTGGCCGTCTCCGGCAGTCCTGTGACGGATACCACAGCAGACGCTTTATATGGCGGCGGGCCAAAACCCGTGCTACCCGATTACATTTTTCCCGAAGGAGCCATGGAAGGCGATCCGTCGGTGGACCCTTCGCTGTATTATATCAATCCCAATTATACAGACGAGGACGATTACAACAGCTTTTATCACATCGTGAAAGCCAATAAACAAGGCACTGACTGGTATCATTCCGTATTTCGTCATGCCCCTATGCAAAGCCATAATATCAGCATCAGCGGCGCCAGCGATAAGGCCAGATACCTTATGTCCTTCAACTACTTCAACCAGCAGGGGGTCCTTATCAACACTTACCTGAAAAAATATACCATCCGCGCAAATACTTCCTTTAATGTCTCAAAAGGCATTCGGGTGGGTGAGAACCTCGCCTATTCTATATCGATGAACCCCCACATCGATGCTTTGCAGGGTTACAGTGCCGTGGCCTATACTTTCCGTGAACAGCCCATCATCCCTATCTATGACATCAAGGGCAATTATGCCGGGAACTATGGCGGTACGCTGGGGGACGGCCACAACCCTTTCGCCATTCAACAACGCACAGCCAATAATAAGAACCAGGACAACAGGCTTTTCGGCAATGTCTACGCGGAAGTGGACCTTATGAAAGGACTGACCCTGCGCAGCAGCTTTGGAGGTTCGGTGTCCAATACCCAGGCGCGCTCTTTCTCCTATCCCACGTATGAAGACCAGGAGAACCAGCTGACCAACAGCTATACCGAGAATACTTCCCATGGCAATACCTGGACCTGGACCAATACGGCCCAGTACAATACCACTTTCAATGAGGTCCATAGCCTGCAGGTATTGCTGGGCACAGAAGCCTATGACAGTCATTCAGGCACTTTTGACGGGACCGTTTTTGATTATTTTGTCTTTGACCCGAACTTCACTACACTGAGCTCCGGCGCTGGCTCTGTGCAAACACGCAGCACCCGGGCTTCCGAAGGCCTTTGGTCTCAGTTTGCGCGATTTGATTATGGGTTCCGCGACAAATACCTGCTAAGCGGCACATTGCGCAGGGATGGTTCTTCAAAATTCAAAACACATCAGTATGGCTGGTTCCCTGCCGTGACTGCGGCATGGCGGCTGTCTGAAGAGTCCTTTATGAAGGATCTCGGCTGGCTCAGCGATCTGAAGGTCCGGGGCGGCTGGGGTATCATGGGCAACCAGATCAACCTGGGTTCGGACAATGCCTACAATACCTACGTGTCCAACAAACAATCCTCCTATTACGACATAGCCGGCACCAACAATTCCGTACAGCAGGGTTTTCAACAAGGACAGATCGCCAATCCCGATGCCAAATGGGAAAAGGATATCAACATGAACATCGGATTTGACGCTACGTTATTTAAGGGGGCTGTTACCATTACCGCAGACTATTATCAGAAGAATATCAAGGACCTTTTGTACAATCCTGAACTTCCCGGCACCTATGGTCGTGGGGTAGCTCCTTATGTGAATATCGCTCAAATGAAGAACAAGGGTATAGATCTTTCCATCGCCGGCCGTACAAAGATCACCCCTGACCTTGTATTCGATGGGACACTGACCTTTACGACTTATAATAATAAGATCACCAAGGTCACCGATGCGACCGATTATTTCCTCTCCGGCGACGTACGGAATTTCAGTGATAAATTCGTTAGGAACCAGGTGGGAAAGGCTGTGGGATCATTTTATGGCTATAAGATCGTTGGATTCTGGAACAGCGCTGACGAGATCGCTGCCGCCGATCTGAAAGCCCAGCAGGCCACCGGTGCCTCCGATGCCATTTACCAGACAGATGAGGGCGTAGGCCGTTTCCGTTATGCCGATGTCAACGGGGACGGTGAGATCACGGCGGATGACAGGACAATACTGGGCAATCCCAGTCCCAGCTTCAGCTATGGTCTTAACCTGGGTCTGACCTACAAAAATTTCGACTTCAGCATATTCCTGTATGGTTCGCAGGGTAATAAGGTATGGAACCAGGTGAGCTGGTGGACGGATTTCTATTCTTCTTTCGGTGGCGCCAAGAGCCATACGGCCCTCTATGATTCGTGGACGCCCACGCATCACAACGCCAAGGTAGCCATCCAGGAAAATGAGGGCAACACCGCCACCAACGGCGCACCCAACTCCTATTACATCGAGAATGGATCCTATCTGCGGGCAAAGAACCTGGTGCTGGGATATACTTTTGGTAAGGGCTTGCTGCAAAAGCAGCATATAGAAAGCCTCCGCGTCTATATTCAAGCCACCAACCTTTTCACCGTCACCAAATATTCCGGACAGGACCCCGAGATCAATGGGGCCGGCGTCACGTCATTCGGCATCGACGAAGGTTCCTATCCCAGCACACGCCAGTTCGCGGCAGGTGTAAGCCTCAAATTCTGATCAAACAAATAAAAAATCATGAAAACATTACCATATATATCGACGGGCTTTTTACTGATGGCCCTTTCCTTTGGCAGCTGTCGTAAGAGTTTTCTAAACCGCGAGCCACAAGGCTCTCTTCAGCCAGAGAACCTGGAGAGCAAAAAGGGTGTCAATACATTATTGGTCGGCGCTTATGCCGCCCTTGACGGTCAGGACTATGATGAGGAAGCAGGCAATATACAAAGCCTGGGGGGTGGCAATGCCTGGGCCTGCGCTCCCAGCAACTGGCTATTCGGCAGTGTAGCGGGCGGTGACGCCCACAAAGGCAGTGACGGCAGCGATCAGATAGGTATGATCCCCATTCTGAACTTTAGTATCACCCCCAGCAATTCCCTGCTGGATGACAAATGGAAGGCCGTCTATGAAGGCATCACCCGCTGCAATTTTGTGCTGAAGACCCTGGCAAAGGTGACGGATATGTCCGGAGAGGAAAGAACCAACGTCAAGGCACAGGCGCGTTTTTTAAGGGGGCATTATTATTTTACGCTCAAACGCATGTTCAATAATCTCCCCTGGATCGACGATACCACTACCAATCTTAAACCCATCAATACAGTTGACATCTGGCCCATGATCGAGGCAGATTTCAAATTTGCGTATGACAGCCTGCCATCTACCCAGCCGGACATTGCCCGCGCCAATAAATGGGCTGCCGGGGCTTACCTGGCCAAGACCTATCTTTTCGAGCATAAATATCCGGAAGCCGAGCCCGTCTTTACAGACGTGATCAACAACGGTAATACGACCAACGGACTGCAATACGACCTGAACCCCAACTTCACTGACAACTACCGCCCATCGGAAGAACTGGCCAACCCGGAAGCTGTTTTTGTGATCGAGAATGCTGCGAATGCCATCTCGGGTTCCATCAGCAAGGCAAACCAGGGTGACATGCTGAACTTTCCTTATGGCAACGGTATTCCTTTCACCTGCTGCGGCTTCTTCCAGCCCAGCATCGATCTGGTGAATTCCTTCCGCACGGACGCAAATGGATTGCCTTACCTGGACGATTACAACAGCCATCCGGTGAAGAATGACCAGGGCCTGTTGTCCGATGAGCCTTTCACACCCGATGCCGGCAATCTGGACCCTCGGGTAGACTGGACAGTGGGCCGCAGGGGCATCCCCTACCTGGACTACGGCGTTCATCCGGGCAATGACTGGATACGCGCGCAGAGCTATGCAGGCCCTTACTCCCCTATCAAGAACGTCTGGTGGAATGCCAGCACTGCGGACGACGGGGATAATTCACAGTGGGCCCCTGGCTCGGCCATCAACGTATTTGTGATCCGTTTTGCCGATGTGCTGCTGATGGCCGCCGAAGTGGAAGCCCAGCAGGACCACCTGGACGTGGCGGAGGATTATGTCAACCGGGTACGGCTCAGGACCGTGGATAACCCTAACTCATGGGTCCATAAATACAAGGTAGATACGCTGCCTGAGAACGGTTTTGACCCCACGAAACTGGCTGCTTCCTATAAGATCAGCCCTTATCCCGCAGGCGCTTTTACTTCCAGGGACTTTGCATTGAAGGCTATTTATTTCGAACGCAAGCTGGAACTAGCCATGGAAGGATATCGTTTCTTCGACCTGGTGCGGTGGGGCCTTGCTTCGACAGAGATAAATAATTATCTGCAGTATGAGTCCCAATACGTCACGGATGTCAGAGGCGGTAAATTCACTGCAAACAAGAATGAGTACTGGCCCATTCCGCTGAACCAGATCGACCTGACGAGGGTCAACGGCAAGGCGACCTTAACGCAAAACCAAGGTTATAAATAGAAATAAATATGCAAAAACTCAGAACACTGGCCATCCTGCTGCTAATCACAGGATACGTCAATGCACAAAACTTACCTGCCCGCTGGGATGAGCTGACCGCCAGCGACTGGCCCAGGGCCCTGGAAAAGTCTTCCAGGACCTGTATCCTTCCCATCGGCATCCTGGAAAAACACGGCCCTCATGCACCTATCGGATCAGACCTGATCCAGGTACGCGAATGGGCGGCAAGAGCAACCAAAAAAGAATATGCCGTCGTATTCCCCGATTATTTTTATGGACAGATCAACGAGGCGAGGCATCAGCCCGGGACGTTTGCCTTGCCGGAAAAAGTAGTCTGGGAGCTGCTGGAGAGCACCTGTGATGAAATTGCCCGCAATGGCTTCGACAAGATCGTCATCATCAATGGACATGGAGGCAATCCCGAATTCCTCAGCTATTTTATCCAGACCAGGCTGGAGAAGCGTCACAATTATGCTGTCTTTTTTTTCCAGCCAGACAAGGATTCCACCTACAATGCCGGATATGTCAAACTGCATAAAAGTGATCCTGCCAACGACGCCCATGCCGGTGAACGGGAGACCTCTGTTCTGTTGTATATGCGGCCGGAACTGGTGAAAATGGACAGTGCATCCATCGAGTCGGGAGCTAACCAGCGACGGCTATCTATTCCTGATATGTACACCGCTATCTGGTGGTATGCAGCCTATCCCAATCACTATGCGGGAGATGGCGCCAAGGCTACCCGCCAGCTCGGCCAGTTTGTGACAGACCACATCGTCGGATCGTTGGAGAAAGCTTTAAAGGCCGTGAAGGCAGATACTACAACATTGTCGCTGCAAAAAGAATATTTCGACAGGGTAAAGGAATAGTCCTTTAGATGATGAAGTACCAAAAGATCGTCGCGGCTAAACAGCCCGCAACAAAAGACAGGATCAATCCTGGAATGGAGAAAGTGTTTTTATGGGTAAGGGGGGTATGGATCTGTTTCATATTGTGATTATTTGCTCACGTTTGTATGACAACCTGCATGCCACGCCTATTTAATTGAGGATCAATACTCCAAATTTAGATCCCTTTCCTGATTTGAGCGTCGTTTCCCAAATTAGGAAGGGGATTCTTTTTTTCTGCTACGGGGGGTAACAAAACATCGGACAGGTGGATATAAGACAAACGGATCAGGTTTTTCTTAACAATTAAAACAGGATGTATGAAATTCAAAACAAGTAAAGTCATCGCAATTTGTCTTATCCTCGGAGCGATCAGCAAATCCACTTCTGCCCAGATCAGGCTGGGTGCCGTCAGCACTACCCATTTAACTGCTGCGGCTTCATTGAATACACCTTCGGTGAGCAATGCGTTGCGGGCTTCGTCTGCGGCTTCGGTCAATACGGCCTCCCATGTAGCAGGTGCAGCTGCGGCTTCGGCCGATCAGGCAGGATCGAAGACAGCGGCTACAGGCCGGCAGATAGCAGGAAAGACGACGGCAGCAGTCTCCGGTACTACCAGTACGGCCACGGACCTATCCTCCGGGACATCCGCACAGAGCCCGGCATCTGCCCAGGCAAATGGCTCTGCCAATGCATCGAATGGCACATCTTCCGGGGTAGCAGTGAAAAGCTCCGCCAGCGCCAGCGTTCAAAAGCAATAAATCCCTATGTGGCAGCGGTAGCCGCGAGGCGCCGCTGCTTTTAATTCTTTTTTATGTTACGATACCTGCTATTTTTTACCATACTCATCAACACTGCCAGGGCGCAGGATTCACTCACTCGCTTCCATATCGGCGTCACTGGTAATTCCGCGCTGAACTATTACGGCCGGGTAGACAGTCTCCATAGCAGCGCCATCATCCCTTTCGTCGGGGTCACCCTTAAAAATGGGCTCTATCTCAACGCCAATGTCGTCTTCATACACAACAGGCTGCAATCAGAATATGCGGCCACGCTGGTGGAGGGCGGCTATAATTTCAGGAATAAGAAAAACAGCTGGGCCGGGAATATTTCGACCACCCGGTATATTTACCAGGACAATACGGACCTCATACAATCGGCCGTAAAGCAATCCATCACGGTGAGTGTCACGCAGCTCAATAAGATCCTGAATATTACACTGGGCGGGGATATCAAGTTCAGTAACCAGGCCGATCCCGGTCTTCAGGCCGGACTGGATCACATCGTCCGCTGGACCAGGGTATTCCATAAGGGTGTCATCGTTCTGGACCCTTCGGCCTACGTATATGCAGGTACACAGCATTTTACACAGACCTGGCTGCAGCAAAAGAACTTATTGTTCCTCCCTGCCGGGCAGGAACAATTGACGAAGGAGGGCCGGCAATTCAATGTCCTGTCCTATGAGCTCAGCCTGCCGGTGGTGTTTGCCTGGCAGAAATTAGTTTTTATACTTTCCCCGGCTTACGTGCTGCCACAGCATCTCCTGACGACAGACGAAGCAAAAGATCTGTTCTATACGACGGCAACGGTGAAATTTACTTTTTAAGGCATTAAACCGGCGTTGCGGACGGGAGTCATATGGAATTGCCGGCGAACCGGCGTATTCATTTCTTATCCATTTTTTATGAACGCAACCGCCAAATTTCTGCGTCTGGCCTTACCTATCTTCGGCGGGGCCATTGTACTATCATCTTTCTTAGGGGAAAAACGCCCTCATCGCTTTCCCTACCGGGAGGCGGGACTTACCGAGAGACAGGCAGCAGCGCACCTGATCAGCCGTTTTACGTATGGGGCCACTCCCGGACAAGTGGACGAGGTAGTTAAGACGGGATTGGAAAAATGGTTCCGGCAGCAAATGGAAGGAACCCTTCCGGACGACTCGCTCGAAAAGATGCTGGAACCTTACGATGCGCTTAAGCTGAATAATATTCAAATAGCCAAGACCTTTCCCAAAAATGGCCAGGTGGTTCGCATGGCAGTACGTGACGGCTTCATCGATAAGGATTCCGTAAAGACTGATCGAAAGGCTTACCGGGAGGTCATAAAAAATTATATGCAGGAGAAAGGCTATAAGCCGGAGCAGGAGCTGTTCCGTCAGCTTTATTGCCAGAAGATCCTCAGGGCGGCCTGGTCGGAGAACCAGCTAAGGGAGGTCATGACCGATTTCTGGTTCAATCATTTCAATGTCTCCATTACCAAAAATGACTGTGCCGGGTTCATCCCCGTATATGAGCGGGATGTCATACGGCGCGGGTCGCTGGGCAAATTCAGCGATCTGCTGAAAGCTACCGCTCATTCGCCTGCCATGTTGTATTACCTGGACAATTTCACCAGCAGTGGTCCGATGGACGGGGCGAGACCAGGGGCCACCGGCCCACGGAAAGCCCAGGGGCTGAATGAGAACTATGCCCGCGAGCTGATGGAGCTGCATACCTTAGGCGTCGACGGCGGCTATACGCAACAGGACGTTACACAGGCGGCCAGGGTGCTGACAGGCTGGACAGTGTATCCTATGGGTGAATATGGCAAGGCTGCCGGGCAAAGGCTGAACAGGATTGGAGATGACAAGCTGGAAAGTCAGGGCTTTGTGCATGAGGGTGATTTCCTGTTTGCCGCCAACCGGCATGACAGGGGCGAGAAAGTGGTGCTGGGCAGGCATTTTGGACCTGACGGAGGCTATGAGGAAGGCATGCAGCTGCTGGATATGCTGGCGCACCATGCGTCCACAGCCCGGTTTATTTCCCGGAAAATAGCCGTTCGCTTTGTCTGCGACAATCCGCCTTCCACACTTATAGATAAGATGGCTAAAACTTTTTTAAACAAAGATGGAGATATACGCGAGGTGCTGACGACCATGGTCTCAGCTCCTGAATTCTGGAGCGCCGCTGCTATCAGGGAGAAAACCAAGTCCCCCTTCGAGCTGGCCATTGGCGCCGTCCGCAGCCTCCGGGCAAGGATCGACCAACCTTTCCAACTGTATAACTGGGTAACACGTATGGGGGAAAAAATGTATTTCTACCAGGCGCCAACCGGCTTCCCGGATAAAGGCCAGTATTGGATAAATACAGGATCGCTGCTGAACCGTATGAACTTTGGTCTGGCCCTGGCAACCGGTCGCATTCCCGGGGTGAGCTTTGACCTGGCCCTTCTTAACAACAATCACGAGCCGGAGAGCGCCCAGGCAGCGCTGATGACTTACTGTAAGCTCATCATGCCGGAAAGGGACCTGGACCAGACGATCAGGCGGCTGACGCCGATGCTGAATGATCCCGCGCTGCAGCAAAAGGTAAACGCGGCCAGCAACAAGGCAAACGAGGGTGTGGCAGCAACAGAAGGAATGATCACAAACGAAACAATGGTGCCCGCTGCACCAGCGTCCATAGCGCCGGCGACAACGGCACAAGTAGTAGGCATTATCATTGGTTCACCGGAATATCAACGACGTTGATCAGCCGCAAAACAAAGTATATGGTTACGAGAAGAGGATTTTTAAAAGGAGGAGGCCTCGCCTTGCTGGGCGTAGGTCTCATGGGCGGCATACCAGGGTTTCTTGCAGAAGCCGCAGCCAGTGACAAGATCATGCGGCCTTATAAAAAAAGGAAGGTCCTGGTTTGCATCTTTCAAAGAGGCGCCATGGACGGATTGATGGCAGTCGCGCCTTTCACCGACTCCTACCTGCAAACGGCGAGGCCTACCCTATTCATCCCGGCATCGCAAGGCGGCAACACCAGCCCGTTGATCGATCTGGATGGGAGATTTGGTCTGCATCCGGCAATGCAATCTTTCCTGCCTTTCTTTAAGGACCGGCGGCTGGCCATCGTTCATGGCATCGGTTCCCCCAACAATACACGTAGCCATTTCGATGCCCAGGATTATATGGAGTCAGGTACGCCTTTCAATAAAGGCACCGCCAGCGGCTGGCTGAACAGGGCTGTAGGGCTGTTGGGCCATGATGCCCTCACGCCCTTTACCGCCGTCAGTATCACTTCTGCCCTGCCCCGTTGTTTTTACGGAGACAATCCTTCGGTGGCCATCAGCAATCTGCAGGATTTTGCCATCCAGATGAGGGGCAATCCTGCCGCGGCGGGGAAGGTAGCCAGCAGCTTTGAGGACCTGTACGACCAGACCTCACCCGGGCTTTTAAAAGAAACAGGCAAAGAAAGCTTCGAAGCCATGAAGATGCTCCAAAAAGCTGACACACGAAATTACAGACCGGATAACAACGCAGCATACCCGAGCTCGCCGTTGGGAAACTCATTAAAGCAGATCGCCCAGCTGATAAAAATGGATGTGGGCCTTGAGATCGCATTTACAGAGTCCAATGGATGGGATACCCACTTTAACCAGGGAGCTGCCAATGGCATATTTGCCCGCAATGTCACCGATCTTAGCAGCAGCATCACGGCTTTCTGGACCGATCTGTCGGCTTACCAGGATGACGTCACGGTGATGACCATGACTGAATTTGGAAGGACGGTGCGGCAGAATGGCACAGGTGGTACGGACCATGGCCGTGCATCCTGCAATTTCATCCTGGGCAATGATGTCAACGGCGGCCTTGTCCACGGTAAGGTAGAAACACTGGCGGTGGAAAACCTGGAGGACGGTCGTGATCTCGCCGTCACCACGGACTTCAGGGCCGTGTTCAGCGAAGTGGCGGACAAGCATCTGCAGCTGGACGATGACCGGGCGCTCTTTCCCGATTGGAATGGGAGTAAGATCGGGGTTATGGCTTAATAGTAATATAATCTGCTGGACTCTCCGCAAAAAAGACCTCCGCATCGGCGGCAGCTCCGGGTATGGAAGGATCGCTATATAAAAAGACCCTGTCCACCGAGCCCAGGCGCATGTCATCGGGTATGCGCAGCGTTACCCGCCCGGACGCCTGGCTGACGATCTCCATCCTGTTGTCCGAAAGGCCATTGATGACCATATAGCCATAAGAGAAGGCATTGTTCCAGTATTTTGCCCCGGCGGCATTGGCATCATAAGTAACGGTGATCTCCTCTCCCCTATGGAGGATCGAACCCCTGGCGGGGAAAGTAAATCCTGCATTGACCATAAAGGGCCGGTCCATATAGTAAGGACCTTTTGTCACGCTACGTACCCCGCTGACCAGCCGCATATGATAGTACCCGGTGTCCACCGCACCGTCGAAGGGAACGGTGATGGTTATCCTGGAATAGGTGAATATGCTGGCTGCTGAAAGGGGGAGCTGTATTACCGTATTGTTCCTGTTATTCAGGAGATACAGTTTTGTCTTTGTCGTATCCGTTATGTAATATTCTCCCAGCAGATTGAACGACTCGCCGATCTGCAACTTGTTGCCGTCCGGATCCTCAAAGCTGATGTCTGGCTGATTCACGGAAGGCTTCAGCTTAAAGGTCCTGGTGTTACCATCCTGCGCTGTCACCGTATACATAGTCGTTTCAGAGAAAGCCACTTTAACACCGGAAGCCGGCATGATGGCGGCCTTTTCAGGGATGCCGATGACGGGTGTGATTGAATCCGCCACCGGCTGTAAGGGCGGCCAGTAAATGATGATGTTGTCATCCACAATAGCTGCGGACAGCGGCGCTCCGGAAGGATCGGAGATTACAAAGGTCTCGATGGTATTGTAAGGGTATAGGGCATATTCCTTTTTGCAGGATACGGACGCCAGGGTCACCAGACAAAAGATCGATATATTACGGATCATCGGTGTTGTGTTAATATAGGTTAGCCGGCATAGCCGGCTAACCTGTTAAAAATGCTTAGAGATTGTTAATTACACCATAAGTGATGGTATATACCCCTCTATTCCAGCTGGGCGTACCCTGTGCGGAGACGCCGGAGAAATAGAAAGCGTAGCTCGTACCGCTGCCTGTGGGTGTTACCAGCAGGTAGAAGCCGGAGATAGCTACGGGATTGCCTTCCGTATCATAATTATACCAGCCATTGGGGCTGCTGCCGCCAGTGTTCTGTCCGACCCCACCGCTGCCCGCAGTAGTAGTGAAATCACTGATCTTAAGGCTCGTGAAAGTAGCACTGGGGTTATACAGGTATTTCAATGTATAACCTGTTGGAACTTTAACAAATGAATTGTCAAAGCTGGTGAACAGGACATTCACTCCCGTGAAAGTGCCGGTGGAATCCTGAGCAGGCGTCGCCAGGTTCACATACACTGTTCCGAAACCTGTAGATCCCAACGCAGGGTTCCCATATTTACCTGTGATGGTATAAGGGCTTGCGCCGGCGACAGTCACAGCCCTCGCCGTAGTGAGGTTAGTGGCCGCCTTATCATTGTTCTTGCTGCAGCTCACGGTGAAAAAGGCCATGGCGGCAATGGCGGATGCGGTCCTGAAATAAGTAACTAAGCTCTTTCCCATAATAAAATAAGCGTTTTTTCAACTGTTAAAAAATAGTAAGGCTCTATGTTAAGCACCCCCGTACGCTGGGTGGAATAACCTTGGTTATTTAGGGTTGACGATGAGGTTACCGCGTGTGACAGGCACGCCCCATCCGGCAAATAAAAAACGGAACCGGACATTTTCGTATTCCCCTACGGGAAAATCGTCCGGGATCTTTACGAATATTTCGGTCCGGGTATAGCTTACGATCGGAAGGGTAATGGTACCGTCCGGGATGGCGACGGTGACGGCTGTGGCATCGACGAAAACACTGCTAAGGGCTGTATAGCTGATGGTGTCGCCTTGTCTGGCCGTCCGGGAACCAATGAACGACCCGGGTGTAGGCTGTTTGAAAATGATATGCACGGGTTGCACAATAGTTGCTTTTTGCCCGGAGAAGCGGACACTGAACTTGTAATAACCGGTGTCTACATCGGCAGGTATGGGGACGGATGCGGACCAGTAGGTGCTGTCCGTCAGGGAAAAATTACCCGATACTTTTGGAAGCGTGATGATCTCTCCAGTGACGGTGTCCGTCAGCAGCCAGGTAGCAAGCGCCATGTTCCTCGTGTAAAAATTACCCTGGACGGTGGGAAGTGTATTGTTGGGATAGCCGGTGCGGTCATTCGGATTGCCCCAGGTGATGACCAGCGGTGGGGCGCCCTGCTGCCACACTTTCAGTGTATAAGTATGGGCAGTACCGTCGGCCCCCTTTACCGTATAGGTCACCTGCTTTCCGCCATTGAGCAAATAGGCATCGCCACCTGTAGTATCAGCATCGATCATGACAGGCGCTGCCGCAGCTGTAAGCTGGGCGCCCGCTGAAAGCGTTATTTCCGGGTCTATCAGGGTCAGTCCATAATAAAAGGGCAGGTATACATCAATGGTGCTATTTTCGTTGTCGATGGCGCCATAAATGACGGAATCCGGGATATTAGTGACCCTGTATTCCAGGATCATATTCTGCGGCATTGGGCCAATGCCCACCTTTTTCTTACAGGCGAACATGGATACTACGGCGATGGTCAAATAACAAAACAGCTTGTTCATTTAGAGAATTTTTTGCTTCCGGCTTTAACAAGTATGTATTGAAAACTGAAGTACGGATGTGGGGAATTGCGCTGCCATAAAGAAGGATCCAGCTCGTCCTTATAGATGCTTAACATTTTTATCTTGGCGTAGTTGCCTTTCGCTGTGCGGACGACGACGGTGCGGGTCTCCTGCAAGACATGGGCTACATGCTGCTTGTCATAGCTGCCGTCTCCGAACAGAGTGCCGCCCCAATCATAAGCGTAATAGCCTATCCCTGTCCCGTAAGCGCCCATATCATCAGTGCCGATGAGACCGCTGCCTGTCCTGAAAGCTGCGTCATCGGGTATATCGATGACACTGTCGAAATTCTGTGTAAGGATACAGATACCTCCTTTGCCTGGTCCCTGATAACCCAGATTGACGTTGTTGGCTCCATTGTTGCCGCCCAGGAAGCTGCGTTCCGTGCCGCTGAAGCTGAGGTCCCATCTGCTGGTGCGTTTGTAATCCACCGGCGTCACCGCATTGGTTTCCAGGTTAAAATAAATGATCGAAGGATCATACAAAGGTTCTGACGTATCGGGTCTGTCGGCGCCCACATTCATCACCGTGATCACACGGTTGAACATCGTGTCGGATACGGGCGGCTCTGTACCGGAAGGAGCTGTTGTGCTTTTTGAGCAGGAAACCATCAGTAAAAAAAGGACCAGATATGGTAGTCGATATAATATTCCCATGAAAATATTTTGTTAAACTGCTCCGCAAAATTCCAGGGATTGGTCGACCAATTAAGGAGAAAATGCTACCTCAAACGGAATTTCTATTGCTGATGATTTTCCTCATTGGGTTGGTTTTTTTCCTTCCTGAACCCATGACAATTGTGTGACAATTGTAATTTGCCCGCAGAAATAAATTTTGTATGAAAAAACATTTCGTCGCTATCAACTACATTTCCTGCCAGGAAAATTTCCGGGGCCGTTTTGAAGAGCTTTTTGCCTCGCGTGCGCATGCTATCGATACGATGCCAGGATTTATTAATATGCATGTGCTCAGACCTGCCAAAGATGGAGAGGACTACCTCATCGTCAGCTATTGGGAGACCGAGGCTGCATTTAAGGACTGGACAAGTTCCGAGGCTTTCAGGGTCGGTCACAAAAGAGGGTTTGAGGAAATAGCGATCGCAAAGGCGGAAGGAAGGCCTTCACCGATGACCAGCAGCTTTAAGACATACCAGATCATCAGTCAATGAAAAAGTCATCCACTACTCCCTCTTCACCCGGCTGGTCCAAATGGCTGAAACGTGCCGGGTGGGGAGGATTTATATTTTTTCTTATCAAGGGGTTGTTATGGCTGGTGTTGATCTATTGCATCGGGAAAAGATAAAAGAGATTATCGCTTAAGCGTATTGGGCGGGTAGCCGAAATGTTTTTTGAAAGCCCTGGCAAAATGGACAGGATGCTTATACCCCATATGATCCGCCACCTGCGCCACTGTTCTTCCCTGCTGCAGCATCTCATGAGCCTGGTTCATCTTTATCGTTTGCAGGTAGCCGAAGACGGTATTGCCGAACACCTGTTTAAAATATTTTTTCAGATAAGCTTCGTTGGTACCTACCTGGTGGGCCAGATCGATAAGGGAGCAGGGGCTGTCCAGGTTGGCCAGGATGATGCTCCGGGCATGGTGCATCCTGTCGATATCCTCCTTTTTAAGCCCTTTGTCCTGCATTACGGAGCGCCCCGTCCCCGCAAGCTGCTCGTATTGCTCCAGCTGATAGGCCATCAGCTCCATCGTCTTGCTTTTGATGAACAATTCTTTATACCTTCCTTCCAGGGGGCAGCGGAGCATCTGGTAAAGGATGTCGCTGAAAGCCCGGGACAACGGCATATTGAACCCACTCATTGCAGTGGGCTTGTCGCTCTGCAGGTTGTTCTGGACGATCTTGTAAAAAGCATGCTCTTCGGGAAGATAGTGCAGGAAAAGCTCGGGACTTATCCCCAGCTCGAAGATCTCCAGCCGTTCGCCCGGCTGCCAGCTCAACGCGATCTCCTGCTCATTGAGGAATAGGTAATTGTATTCATGGCCCGAAAAAGAAGCAAGCTCTCGTTTGCCGTTGTCCACAGCATAGGACTTTTTCCCGCTGAGGGTATAGCTGCATTGTATGAATGGCCGGCGATTGTCGATCAATACCCTGCCCTGTTTTTTAGAGCTGACATTATAATATCCCAGGCTGATGCCGTCGGAGCTCTGCATTTCATGCACCATGCCGGTATGGTGCTCTTTATCTATCTCTCGCGCTTTCTCTGTAAAGCCGCTCTCCGCTTTGTATATATTAAAAGGGCAGAACATAGGAAGGTCAGTTAGGAGTACATCTTTACTCATTTGTCATGGAAATGTAAAACAATATTATGAATCGTTTATCTGTGCGCGGCATTGCAGCAGGAAATTTGATTTGCGCAAAAAGGAAAAGCCGGTATACAGTGGATTTGACCACATAATTTTTCCTTTCATGGTAGCTTTTTCTCCGTATATGGTAGGTACTTACAGAGAACTTTGCCGTGCAAATGAGATACATACTTCTATTTCTTTTACTACACCTGTACGCCGATGTTAAAGCGCAGCAAAACGACAGTCTGGCATCAGTGACAGTGACGGCAAAAGACCGGTCGTCCTTCAAGGCTGACAATGTGATAGAGGCCGGACGGATAGTAATGCCATTGCAGGTAGTGGATAAAAAGACGATCGCCCTCCTGGGCAGCCGCCGGCTGGATGAAGTGCTGCGGGAACAAACAGGCCTTGCCGTGGTAAGTGATCTGGGATCTGGCAACAGGTCCATCGGTCTGCAGATGCAGGGGTTCGGGTCGGAATATATCACCGTACTGATAGACGGTCAGCCTATGGCGGGAAGGAACAATGGGAACTTCGATCTTTCCCGTATAAGCGTCGCCGCTATCGACAGGATCGAGATCATTAAAGGCGCTTCTTCCAGTCTCTATGGCAGCGAGGCGCTGGGAGGCGTGATCAATATCATTACGCGGCAGTATGTCAGCCGCCGGCAGGCCCTGGCTTTTCTGTCCCACGGCACAAATGGTACACTGGACGCATCCATCGACGCCGCCAGTCCTTTTGGCAAAGGGGCAGCGTATCTCACCGGCAGCTACTACAGGACAGACGGCTTCAATGTAAATCCGTATCTGGAAAAAGGGAGCCAGACGGCGCCGCCTTACAATAGCGTGGGACTGCAAGGCCGCGTCAATTTCCGGCTGAATGAGGTCAGCACATTGTATGTCAGCGGACGTTTTGCCGGCAGGCATTCCATCATGACCCGGGACTATGGCGCCCGGCCCAGCAAGGACGGGTTGGACGAAAATGACCTCAATGGCATGATCTCCCTGGACAATCATTTTGCGGGAGGGACCCGGTTGATCGGCCGGTATTACCTGACACGCTATCACTCCCTGCAAAAAGTATATTTACCCCACGACGGCAGTTTGCTGCAAAGCGACAATTATACGGAGTATGTTCACCGCATGGAAATACAGGTTTCCCGCGACCTTTGGAACAAAAAGCTATCGGTGATCGGGGGTGCAGGTGGCGAACACCAGTCTATCAATGCGGTATCGCAAGGCGCCAGCGGTCGTTTCTACAACTATTTTGGATTTGTGCACGGACATTATGCGCCTTTTATTAAGTTGGGCTTGACAGCGGGAATGCGTTATGACGGAAACTCGCTGTACGGCGGTCGCCTGAATCCCAGCGTTGGCATACGTTATATGCCTTCCTCATGGCTTATGTTGAAAGGAGGCATGGGGAAAGGGTACAGATCCCCCAGCTATCGGCAGTTGTACCAGGTATTCACCAATATCCTGCAAGGCTACACAGTGATCGGCGCTAATACATTCACAGAAGGAGTAAAGGAGCTGCAGGCCTCCGGTCTTATAGAACAGGTGTGGCCTGTTGCTTCACAGGTAAAAGACCTGCGGCCGGAGACCTCCACCTCTTTCAATATAGGTTGGGAGCTGACGCCTGTTGCCAAAATGAAGGTCGACCTTTCCGTCTTCTATAATACTATCCATAACCTGATCAATACGCAGCAGGTGGGCATCAAGACCAATGGTTCGCAGCTCTTTTCCTATGTCAACATCGCCCGCGCCTATACAAAAGGCATCGAAGCAGGGATACGATGGCAGCCATTGAAAGCGTTGCTGGTCACAGGTGGCTATCAATTGCTGTATGCAAAGGACCGCGGCGTCATCGATTCCATCAGGGCACGGGCGGGTCAATATGACAGCGTCAGGAGCTTCCCCTCGCCCCGCCCTTCTTCAACATCGGATTATTTTGGCCTGCCCAACCGCAGCCGGCATATGGCTAACCTGCAGGTGTTCTATAGTTTCCACCGGCCGGGTGTGGATGTCTCGATGCGTGTGATCCACCGGGGAAAGGCCGGTTTCCTGGATACGGACAACAATGGTTTCATCGATCCTTATGATGTATTTGTAAAAGGTTATTTGCTGGTGAATGCTTCTTTGCGAAAGAAGCTGATGAAAGACAGGCTGACGTTGCAGCTGACATGTGACAACATCGGCAACCACACCGATTACCTGATGCCGGCACAGCCCGGACGAACGATCATGGCAGGGGTCGCCTGGCAATTCTACGGAAAAAAACAAAACACCGATCAATGAATATGAGAATATACAGCCTGGTAATGGCCGGCACACTCCTGCTGGCATCCTGCTCAAAGAAGAATAACAGGCCCGAAGGGCAGGACGGGCAAAGCATCCTTATCTCCGACCTACCGGGAGATACTTCCGCCACCATGGCCGATGGCGGTAACAATAGCTTTAAGAACATGTATTTCAGCTTTACTGCCAACGAAGCCGTCCATATTGGAGAGGATGATAAGAAGAGCCTGCGCTGGGACCTGGCCTTCACCGGCCCGTATAATGCAGAAATATATGTCAATTCCGCAGCCAATCCGTACAATCCCGGCTATGAAGGTACGGGTAAGGGCGCCATCGTGCAGATCGACCAGCCATATGACCAGGTGGTAACAGCCCCTTCCGATGAAAGCTTTGACGCGTCCGCTGTCACCAAGATCGGCTGGGATGCGGGCAATGGCACCGGATGGTTCTTTTATTCGCTGGCGAACCATATCTGCGTGCCTATCAGGAACAGGACGTTCGTATTGCGTACAGCCGGCGGGAAATATGCCAAGCTGGAGATGATCAATGTTTACAAAGGCAATCCGCCCGTCGTGACAGATCTTTTCTGGCCGGCGCCTTATTTTACGTTTCGTTATTATGTACAGCAGGATGGTAGCCGGAACCTGCAAACAAAATAACGGTCTATAAATTCCCCTTCTTCATTTCTTCCACTGCATGGTGGGCGGCGCGGGCGGTAAGCGCCATGTATAAGATGGAAGGGCTTTGGTTGGCAGTGCTGGTCATACAGGCGCCGTCGGTGACGAACACATTCTTACACTGGTGAAACTGGTTATGTCCGTTCAACAGGGAGGTTTTGGGATCCTTACCCATCCTGCATCCCCCCATTTCGTGGATATCCCTGCCAGGCGCCCAATGATTGTCATACTGGCGAATATTCTTAACGCCACAGGTGTCCAGCATCTCGCTGCTTTGCGTCAGAAAGTCTTTAAGTAATTTTTCATCGTTGTCGTCATAACCCACATTCGTCACCAGTAGGGGGATGCCCCATTGATCTTTTTTGTCCTTGCTTAATGAAACGTGATTGGATTCTTTAGGCACTGTCTCGCCCTGCAGGTACATGTACATGCCCCATGCACCGGGTTCGCTCATGGATGTCTTATAGCCGGCGCCGATGCCGGGGCCTTCCGGCTCTCTGCCTCTTTGCCTGTAGCATCCGGAGAATGCCATATACGTGCCGACAAAATCCATGTCATTCTTTCCCAGGTTCCGGAAATTGGGCATCATGCATTCCGTCGTGCGGCGGCCATAATAATACTTGTCCTCAAAACCTTCGATATCGCCTCCCACAGAGCCCCGGTAATTCTGAAAGCAGACATATTTCCCCAGGAGACCATTGTCGTTTCCAAATCCAGTGGGGAAGCGGCCGGAGGTGGAGTTCAGCAGTATCAGGTTGGTATTGAGCGCGGAAGCGTTCATAAAGATCACCCGCGCAAAATAATCCTCTTCCTTCTTTGTATTGGCATCGATGACCTTTACACCGACGGCCTTGCCTTTTTTTTCGTCATAGATAATTGAATGCACGACGGAGAAAGGCCTGATAGTGAGATTGCCTGTGTTCTGCGCCCAGGGCAACGTTGAGGAAACGGAGCTGAAATAGCCGCCGAACGGACATCCCCTCATGCAAAGGTCCCTGGCCTGACATTTTCCCCTCCCCTGTTTAAGATGGATCTCTTTTGCCTCTGTCAGCTGCGCCCATCGACCCTGAATGTAATAGCGTCCTTTATATTTCGCTTCTATCCTCTTCTTCACTTCTTTTTCCGGGCAGTTGAATTCGAAAGGCGGCAGGTACTCCCCGTCTGGCATGGCTTCGATGCCATCTTTGTTGCCACAGATGCCTGAGAATATCTCCACATGTGAATACCAGGGCGCTATCTCATCATAGGTGATCGGCCATTCAATACCGTATCCATCCCTCGCAGGAGCAACGAACTCATTGCTGCTCCACCTTGGACAGGCACGTCCCCAGATAAGGGATTTACCTCCCACCTGGTAGCCTCTGATCCATTCAAACGGCTTGTCCTGCACATAGGGGTGATCTTTATCCTTGATAAAGAAGTGGGTCGTGTCTTCACCGAACCCTGCTGCCTGGGTGATAAGGGGATTTTCGTCTGTAAAGCTCCTGGGCATCTGCCCCCTGTGCGGAAACTCCCAGGAGCGCATATTGGCGGTGGGATAGTCCTTAAGGTGAACGACATTGCGTCCTCTTTCAAGGACGAGGGTCTTTAAACCCAGCTCGCATAATTCTTTGGCGGCCCAGCCTCCGCTGATGCCGGAGCCGACGACGATGGCGTCAAAATTATTCATATGGCAAATACCTTGTTATCCACTTTAAACAAAAAAGGACTCGGCAACGATCTTTCCGTCCTTCACCTGGTAGACGCAGAGCTCAGACATATTCATGCGGCCCTGCCCTTTCATCGTAAGGTCCATGGACATTTTGGCGGCAAATGAGTTGCCAGCCAGTAGCGGTTCCGAAACTTCCAGACCATGATATTTTTCTACCATGGAGGAAAATTTTTTCCCTTTTTCGAGAATGGCGTCCAGGCCTTTTGTTTCCTTTTGAAAATCAGGCGTGGCATATGGCTCGATGCTGATGGCATCTTTGTCAAACAACTCTTTCTGCGCTTTCTCAAACGCTCCTTCCCGGCATAGCACTACCAGCCGGCTGGCAATTTCCTGTGTGTTCATGGTTAATATTTAGGAAAGGTACTGCAAATCCGGTGCCCGGAAAAGAATTGAGACATTACCCGAAATTCCTTTATTTTGCTGCATGCGAAATCCCATTGTTTGCCACAGGCGTAACCTGGCCGTTGCATGCTGCACTATTGTCTTTATGACTGCCTGCCATGCTCCGGACGATTATGACAAAATATTCAGCAACCCACTGCTTTACTCCAATACCGTTCACGAGCTGAATACGGTGGTCATGGGAAACAATTTTGGCCCTATCATAGCATCCAGGAACTATCTCTATGCAGCCATTGCCGGCTATGAAGTGATCGCCGCGGGTTATTCCGGGGAATATGCTTCGCTGGGTGGCCAGCTGCATGGATTGGGAGCCGTTCCGGCTCCGGCAGTCGGGCAAAAGATCAATTACGGGCTTGCGGCTATTCTGGCTTATTGCAAACTTGGTGAAGCAGTGACCTTCCCGGAAGGCAGCATGCGCGCATATACGGATAGCCTGAAAAAGATGGCAAAGGAGCACGGCATGCCGGCCGACATGTACAGTAATACCCTTGCCTATGCTGACACGGTAGCCGCCGCCATCATGCGCTGGAGTAAAAAGGACAGATACCTGGAGACAAGAGGCGCACCGGAATATACGGTGAAGGATTCTCCCGGACGCTGGGTCCCTACCCCTCCTGCATATGCTTCCGCCATGGAGCCGCATTGGAGCACCATCCGTTATGTGGTGATGGACAGCATCGACCAGTTCATTCCTCCGCCTCCCCTGCCTTTCAACGTCACCGATAAGAACAGCCCTTACTACAAGGAAGTGAAATTGATCCAGAACAAGGTAGACAGCCTGACGCAGGAAGAATCCTTTATTGCCGACTTCTGGGACGACAATCCGTTCAAGCTGAATGTGTCCGGGCATCTTATGTTTGGTACTAAAAAATTCTCGCCGGGCGGGCATTGGATGAGCATCACCGGCATTGCGGCCGAGAAAGCAAAAGCAGATCTTCCCACTACCGTAACGGCCTATGCCAAGACCGCTATTGCCCTGTTCGATGCGTTTATCCAATGTTGGAATGTAAAGTACATTTATAACACAGCCCGGCCGGAAACGGTGATCGATAAATACTTTGATCCTAACTGGCGGCCCCATCTGCAAACGCCGCCATTTCCGGAATATACATGCGGGCATTGCACTATTTCCGCTGCGGCCTCCGAGGCACTCACCAGCGTATTCGGTGACAATTTTTCCTATACGGATACAACGGAGCTGGAATTCGGCATTAACAAGCGATCCTTTCCCTCATTTCGCGAGGCGGCGCTGGAGACGATGGATTCCCGTTTCTTCGGGGGCATACATTTCCGGTACAGCACCGTGATCAGCAACCGCATGGGCAAGCAGATCGGGGGGCTGGTGGCGACCCGGCTAAAAATGAAAAAGTGACGGTCTTTCGTCAGCCCGTGGCGTGCAGGTCTTCATTAAAGAATATCTCCTCTTTGGACTGGTCCCAGTGTTCTTTTGCTTTCTGCTGATCGGGGGTTCCCCGGTGAAAGTCCCAGAAGCGCGCTTCGGGAGAGGAACAATGATAGGTGATCTGGTGATTACCCCAGTCGGTGGAATATAGGGTATGTCCACAGACCTTACATCTGATCTCGGGCTTGAAGGTCTCCCAGGATCCGTTTTCAATGTGCATGTGGGTACGGTTTTACGGAGGGGCATAATACCCCGCTTATAAACGTGTTCTTAACTTTGTTATTTTAGCGGCTGGAATATGTCCCTGCTAGCTGGATTTAGGTAAAAAATAAGGGTTGAGCAATTTATCTAATTTTTCTCCGCCACGATCTCCTTCAACGCTCCATTCACTTTGACCTTTACTTTCCCGGGCGTCGCCGAACCGATCCGGTAATGCGTGATCCTGCCATCCTTCCATTCCATCTCTACCGTAAAATTGCCGCGGGCTTTCAGTCCACGCACCTTCCCCGAAGGTTTCCACGCATCAGGCAGGGCCGGCAGCAGCTCGATAAAGCCCGCATGGCTTTGTAGCAGCATTTCAGCAACACCGGCCGCAGCGCCGAAATTACCATCGATCTGAAAGGGCGGACCGGCTGAAAGCAGGTTGGGATAAACGCCTCCGCCAGCGCCATAGTTCATATCGGTCTTCAACGTGGATTTCATCATCTCGCGCAATAGCTTGTATGCCCTGTTCCCGTCATGCAACCTTGCCCACCAAAGCAGCTTGTAGGCGATGCTCCAGCTGGGACCGTCGTCCCCTCTTGCTTCAAGGGTTTTCTTACAGGCTTCTGCCAGTTCAGGTGTTGCCTCCGGCGTAATGAGGCTGGCGGGGTAAAGGCCATACAGATGAGAGACGTGTCGATGCTGCGGTTCCACCTCTTTGTAATCTTCCATCCATTCCATCAGCCTGCCGTCCTTTGCTATCCGTCCGGGCGGGGGGAGCTTTTTCAGACTGGCGGTCAGGGTATCCCGCAGGCGCTGGTCTATGCCAAGTGTTTGTGCGGCCGTTATGACATGGGTGAAAAGTTCTCTGATGATCTGGTTGTCGATAGTGGGCCCCATGCAGATACTGGCATGATTGCCATTGGGCAGTATGAACCAATTCTCGGGAGAAGAGGATGGCGCGGTCACCAGCCAGCCTGTCGTTGGATCTGCGATCAGCATGCTGTTGTAGAACTGGGCGGAACCTTTCAGTATGGGATAGACGCAGGCAAGGTATTTTTTGTCGTTGGTGAATGCATAATGTTCCCAGAGGTTATTGCAAAGCCAGCCGGAGCCGCATTTGGTCACACCCCAGGAAGCGCTTTCCCCTGGCTCGGTAAAGCCCCAGATATTGGTGATGACATGGGCTACCCAGCCTTCTGCATTATAATAAGCTTTGGCTGTGCGTTGGCCATTGGGGACCATCCCTTGCACAAGGTCTTTCAACGGCAGGTCCAGCTCGGAGAGGTTGGAGACTTCTACAGGCCAATGATTCATCTGGACATTGATGTCCAGGTGATAATCGCCATTCCAGGGTGTCTGCGTCTGGTTGGCCCATAGCCCCTGCAGGTTGGGGGGCAGCAGCCCTACCCTCGTGCTGCTGATGGAGAGATAGCGGCCAAATTGGTAGAGTAGGGTGGCCATTTGATTGTCCGCAGCGGGGTTGTCATGGTAGGCTGTGATACGGCGGTCTGTGGTGAGAAGGGAGTCTGCCTCCGGTCCACCAAGGTTCATGCTGACGCGGTCAAATAGTTCCCGGTAATAGGAGACATGCAGTTGTTGCTGCAAAGCGTAGGATCTGTTCCAGGCTTTGGCAAGTATTTGCCGGATATGGTGTTGAAAATCACGGTTCTTCCAGTCCGTGCCTGCAGATAGACAAATGACAACCTCCGTGGCGTTATGGATGGTGATGGCCGTGTCATTTGCGGTCTGCTGCCCGTCTTTGAGATGGGCCTGCACACAGGCAAGATATCGCATCCCTTTCCCATCTATGCCATTATCCAGCTGCCCCTGCATGAGCAAGGTTACCCCTTCTGCGGATACTTTGGCCCGCTCTGGCCGGTTCATCGTCAGGCGCAGGTTCAGCTGTCCCGGCTTATCGGCTTTTAGCCGGATGAATGCAGCATCATCTCCGAAGCTGGTGAAATATTCCCGCGTATAGGTGACGCCATTTATCCGGTAGTGACAACGGGCAATCGCTTCGTCCAGGGAAAGTTCCCGCTCGTATTGTGTGTATTGGGTGTCTTTGTACTGGAAAGCGATATCAAGGTTACCCAAGGTCTGGAAGCAGCCCCAGTTAGCACCTCCCGATCCTTTGCCCTTACAGATGAAGGATTGGTCGATGATCTTTTGTGCTTCATCGTTCTTTCCTGCCAGCAGCAGTTGCCGGATCTCAGGCAGCTTTTTATATGCTTCATAATTATTTGCGTCCTGCGGAGCGCCAGACCACAGCGTAATGTCGTTCAGCACGATATGTTCCCGGAGAATGCCGCCGTCCGGCATCATACCCAGCCGGCCATTGCCCAGGGGCAGGGTTTCTTCCCATTGGCTGGCAGGCTGGTCATACCAGGTTCGCAACGGCGGTTGTTGTCCATCAGTGATCAGGGCCTTAAACAAAAAATATAGAGCAGGCAGGATATTGCGCACTTTTAGCATTGGCAAGTTTTACGATGCCAAAAATAGCGGAAAGCGCTCCCGGGAAAAATAGACAATTCTATAAAAAGGATGGATTATAATCTTAAGGTCATACACGGGTTAATTTCACCGGAGGGGTGTGATTGGCATTCCACTGACATACATATAAGTTCTGATCATCGTCCACACATACATCATGGCCATGCTGGAAGATGGTATTGGATGCCTTTAAGGTCGGTTGCAACACCCCGTTCTTATAAACGGGCGCCTCTCCTCCCGGATTCGAGATCACTTTATTGTTACCGTCGAGGATGGTGACAAAGCCGGAATCTCCGTCTATTCTTTTGCCATTGGCGTCTTTCGACCAGCAGATGCCTGCATAGATATGCTCCCCGCTGGGCACGGCCCTGCAGACATACATACCTGGCAGGTCTATGCGACGAATGAATTTTCCGTCGAGCGTAAAGACCTTAAAGCAATTCTCTTCACGGGAAGTGCAGATGAGCGTGGGCTTGTCCCTATCCCGGAGATCGACACAAACACCGTGAGCATTCACCAGGTTGTGCTCCGGGTTGGCATTGTGGTGTCCACCAAAATGCCGGATATACTGGCCCTTGGCATTGTATTGGATGATATAGTCGGAGCCGTAGCCATCAGCCACGTAGATATCCCCATTCGGAGCTACGGCCGTCTCAGTGGGCTGGAAATATTCATCGTCCTTGTAGACGCCGATGGTCCTGGGATGGCCGATGGAAAATATCAGGCGGCCGGTGAGGTCCGTCTTGATCACCTGTCCTGCCTGGCGTTTAGTGGCGCCAGTCTTGTCCTGGTACCAGCCACAGTCCGTGAGGAGAAGGAAATCATCCCCACCCTCTTTGGAGAGGGTCAGACCATGTCCGCCGGGAAATGAATTGCCCCAATAGTCCAGCAGCTTGCCTGACTTATCGAAGATGAGGATATTGTTCATGGTGCAATCGCCCAGCATAATGAGGCGGCCCTTGCTGTCCTGCACCATTTCATGGCAATTGGACAGGGGGTTGGCATTGATGCTGATCTTGGCCCAGCCTTTGTCAACTTTGTAGGTGTGTGAGCCGTGGCCGACAAGGGGATCTTCAGGTTGACGGTCTTTATGAAGGATGGCGAATGTGGTGGCCGGTGTTGCAACTGCCGCGGCAGATGCAAGGGCGGTATGGCGGAGAAAATCTCTTCTGGATGTCATGATGGCAAACTTTACTGGGTTTTTCAGACGACAAGTTAAGATAAATTCGCCTTGCAGCCATAATTGTCTGCTTAAGATGCAGTGAGGCCGACACAGGTAAAGGAGATACAGGTCTCGGTGCCCTTGTTCTCTGTGCTGGAGATAAAAATCTTTCCGTCGTTGTGCTCTACAAATTGCCGGACGAGGAAGAGGCCGATGCCCGTACCTTTTTCCCTGGCAGTGCCGTACGTAGATTGGGAAGGTCCGGAATGGTCGAGGAGTGTCGCCAGCTTTGGAGCAGGGATCCCTACCCCATTGTCTTTTACATGAAGCGTGACAATATGGTCTTCCAGCGTATGAAAAAGCCGGATAGTACCTCCCGGGTGAGTGAACTTGACGGCATTGCCGATGAGGTTCTGGAAGATGATCTTCAGCTGCTCCTTATCCCCCCGAATGGTCAGCCCTGTTTTGATCTCATTCTCCATGCTTATCTTTTTTTGGCCGGCCAGGTAGGTATATACGGACAGCACCTCTTCTATTATTTGTGATGGATCCACCTCTTCTTTTCTGGCAACGATACCTGGTCCGGCCAGCTGAGTGGTGACCCATTGGAGGAGGTTGTTCAACATGTTATTGTTGAGGATCACCTGTTTGTAGAACAGGTCATAGAGCTTATTTTTTTCTTCTTCAGGCAGGTTGCGCGCCTTCATCAGCTCCAGCATTTGCTGCATGGCTGCCATTGGGCTGCGGAGGTCATGGCTGATGACGGAGAACATCTGGTCCTTCAGCTGATTGGAAGTGGCCAGCTGTTGATTCAGCTTGTTCTTCACGGTGTAGTTACGGTAGAATAGCAGGGCGAGACCTATCAGCAGCACAGCCAGGAAACAGGCGCCCGTCAGCAGCACGGTTCGCAATTTAATGGTCTTCTGGTCCTGTCCCGAAAGGTCTTTCAGCAGCTGGTTCTCTTTTTCCCGTTGCTGTAATTTCAGAAAGTTGACTATTTGCTCCCGGCTGTCATGGTAAAGACTGTCGTTATAGATCTTATCGATCACCATGTATTCATGTGCCTGTTGATATTGATGGATGGCCGCATAGCTGTCTGCCAGGATCTTGGCCGCCCGCTCGGCATCCCATTTTGCGTGGATCTGCTGGGCAAAGGCAAGGCTAAGCCTTGCCTGCACGATGGCCGAATCATGTTGTCCACGTGCAGAAGATACCTGGGCCAGGCCTGCATAAGCAAATGCTTTTTCCCAGCTGTCTTCCTGCGATCGGGGGTCCGCCAGCAGGCGCTGGTAATAGCGCACCGCCGTGTCATATTGTTTCATGTGCAGCCAGGTCTCTCCCAGCCTGTTGAGGCACATCAGGGAGACATGATGCCCCCTATCGGAAACAAGGGCCCTGTTGAAGTAGCTCAGGGCTTTTGCAAACTCACCGGTCTGCTCAAAGCAAATGCCCGCGTTAAAAAGATAGGGCGCCATGTGAGAAGAATCTCCGCCTGCGCGTGCCAGGTCAACGGCCCGTCGAAACTCCTGTAAGGCCAGATCATATTGATCATGCCCAAGATAGATCAGCCCTATTCCATTATAAGCAGAAGCCAGGCCGGGCCAGTCGCCGATCTTTTCAGCCTGGGCCAGGGCGCCGATGGTGTATTTCAAAGATTGCTCATAAGAGCCTTTGACGTAATAGGCATATCCCAGGTGGTCCAGGGCCTTTGTCAGCGCCAGCATATCCTGCAACTCTTCCGCCCTCTCCCGGGCCTTGAGGCTATAGAAGATCGAACTGTCGGGATTGGTATATAACAGGCGGTAGCCGGCGGCATTGAGCCGGAGAAGCAGACTATCGGTAGTAGCCTGAGCAGGGGATTGCGCCGGCAGCGGAACGCCGGCCGTCAATAGCAGCAGTACGCTTAGCAGTATAAGCGCTTTGGCTTTAAATAGGTGTTGCAATCAGGTCAGGTTTTAAGGATCTGGTTGATGGTAACTATTCAACGTCCTCGGGCTGATCAAATTATAACTTTAAGTAAAATTATCTGCCACTAACCTAAAATATTTAGGGGTTTATACCTAATAAAAGGCCCGCGTTCTGCGTTATTTAAAGTCGGGCAATTTATCTGCGTTGTTATCTTAAACAAAAGATTCATATGAGAAAAGGGGTGGTAATAGCCTGGCTGATGCTATTGTTTATGGGCATTGCGGGCTTTTTTTGGAGAAGCGAATGGGTATATGCATTACCTACGCCCGTTCCCGCTAACTATCGTCCGGTGGTTACGGGGACAAAGGTCAGTCTGTCGCGAAGCGTGCTGGCAGCATTGCCGTCCGGCAAGCCATTGTTCCTTCATTTCTTCAATCCTGATTGTCCCTGTTCCCGTTTTAATGTTCCGCATTTCAGGGAGTTGGTGAAACAATACGGGCAACAGGCGAATTTTGTATTGGTCCTGATGACGCATGAACAATTTACCCCTGCCGGGATACGGCGTCGGTTTGATCTGCCGGAAAGCGTGCCTGTCCTCAGGGATTCATCCATCGCCGCTGCCTGTGGCGTTTATTCCACCCCGCAGGCCGTGATCCTGGATACGGGCTATGAATTATTTTACAGGGGCAATTACAACCGCAACCGTTACTGCACGGATGAAAAAAGCAGCTACGCCCGGCTGGCGCTGGCAGACCTGCTACATCATAATGCTCATCCAATTTTTGATCCCATGGCCATAAAGGCATATGGCTGTAAACTTCCGACCTGTACGCAATGACACCCCTATTCAATACCTTACCTGCCGACTCAGCACTCCATCAGCAGGCCGCCCATTACCTGCTGGAGGTCAAGCGAAGATCTGACGTGCTTATGAATTTCTTTTTGGCCGGCTTTTTCGTGGCAGGGCTTGTGTTCGCCCCCTGGTTCGATACCTGGACCATTGCCTGGGGAGTAGGAGGTTTGTCGCTGCTGGCCTATTATTCTGTCAAGTTCCTGCTGCCCGACTCAACCCTTTATCAGTATGTGCTGAGCCTGGTCATTGCCATCTTTATGGCCCAATACATCTACCAGATGCATGGTCTTTTCGAGATGCATTTCTTTGCTTTCATCGGTAGCGCCATACTTATCACTTACCAGAACTGGAAGCTGCAGATACCTATTATGACCTTTGTTATTCTGCATCATGCAGTGTTCGACTATTTACAGTTCTCAGGCAACGATAATATCTTTTTCACCCGGCTGGCATACCTGGACCTCTCCACCTTCATCATACATATTGTGCTGGCGGGGATCGTTTTTTTCATCTGCGGACTCTGGGCTTATCAGCTGAAAAAAAGCGGAGCTATCCAGATCCGCCAGGCGGTTGAGATGGGCAGGATGCAGAAGGAGGCAATACTGCACGAAGAAAGGAAGAAAAATGAACAAATGCTGGAGCAGGCCTATCTGAATGCGGAAAAGGCCCGTCAGGAAGCCGTGAAAGCCAGCCAGGCCAAAAGCATTTTCCTGGCCACAATGAGCCATGAGATCCGCACCCCCATGAATGGAGTGATCGGGATGTCTTCCCTGCTGATGGAGACCAACCTCACCGGGCAGCAAAAGACGTATGCAGAGACTATTGCCACCTGTGGCGAGACCTTGCTCAATGTCATCAATGATATCCTGGATTTTTCCAAAATAGAATCAGGCGGCATGGAGCTGGAAGATGAGGATTTCAATCTCTATGACAGCATTGAGCATATACTGGATATTTTCAGCATGCGGGCGGCGCAAAAGGATCTGGAGCTATTGTACCAGGTGGACAGGGATGTGCCGATGTATATACGGGGAGATGATCTTCGCTTGCGGCAGGTCATTACCAATCTTGTTGGAAACGCCATGAAATTCACAGAGAAAGGAGAGATCTTTGTCGGAGTGCGTAATGCCGGCACCTACCAGGACGGCTCTATGCAGCTGGAATTCGAAGTGAAGGACACTGGCATCGGCATCCCTGCGGACAAGCAGGAGCGCCTTTTCAAAGCTTTCTCCCAGGTGGATACTTCCACTACCCGTAAGTACGGAGGTACAGGCCTGGGGCTGGCCATCTCCGATAAGCTGGTCAGGCTCATGGGAGGCGATATCCGCGTGGATAGCCGACCCGGCAATGGCTCTACTTTCTTTTTCACCATCCTTACACAGGCAGGCGCCGGCGTGGTGCCGAACTATACCAGCAATGGCCTTTCCGCTTATGCAGGACGGCGGGTATTGATCGTGGATGACAACCAGACCAATCGCACGATCCTTCAGAGCCAGCTGGAATACTGGAACCTGGTGCCCGTGCCGGCCGTGTCCGGTATGGAGGCGTTAGCCCTGCTGGCAAAAGATGATAACTATGACCTGGTGCTGACGGATATGCAGATGCCGCATATGGATGGCCTACAGCTGTCTCGCAGCATTCGTGACAAACATCCCGACCTGCCCATTATCCTGCTCAGCTCCGTAGGAGATGAATATAAGAAGGCACATATGAAACTCTTCAGCGCCATCATGACGAAGCCTATCAAGCAGCAGCTGATGTACCGGAATATCCTTGCGGCCCTGCAGAAACGTCCGGCGCAGGCGGCCATGACATCCTTCCAGACAAAGCTGCCATCCGGCTTATCGAAGCAGCATCCACTGCGGATACTGGTGGCCGAAGATAATGTGATCAACCAGCAGGTGATACTGCATATTTTGCAGAAGCTGGGCTATGAGCCAACCATGGTGGCCAATGGCCGGGAAGCCGTATACCTCATACTGGAGCAGGCTTATGACATTGTCTTTATGGACCTGCAAATGCCTGAAATGGATGGTCTGGAAGCGACTCGTCTCATACGGGCAACTGCCGGGTCGCAGCCTGTGATCATCGCCCTCACGGCCAATACCATGGAGGGCGATGAAGAAGAATGTCTGAATGCAGGCATGAATGATTACATCGGCAAGCCGGTGAAACTGGAGGAATTAGTGGAAAAGCTCCGGAAATGGAGCAAGGAGCTGTATCCTCAATGACCTGGAAAGATCAATGCAATATTTCCTCCAGCTTTTTATTAAGCGCTTCGCCTCTTAAATTCTGCGCCACGATCTTCCCCTGTGGATCGATCAGGAAATTCGCGGGTACACCCATAATGCCATAAGAAGTGGATACGGCGTTCTTCCAACCCTGCAGATCCGATACATGCATCCAGGGCAGCTGGTCCTTTTCGATGGCCTTTACCCAAGCGTTCTTGTCGTGGTCGAGGGAAACGCCGACGATCTCGAGGCCTTTGTCCTTATACAGCTGATATTGTTTGCGGAGATTGGGGTTCTCCGCCCTGCAAGGTCCGCACCAGCTGGCCCAGAATTCCAGCAGCACATATTTTCCACGGAAGTCGGCGAGGGTGACAGTTTTGCCATCCACGCTGCTTTGTGTAAAGGGCAGCGCCTGGCGGCCTGTTTCGATCTTGCTGAGCAGAGCTATGCGGTCGGCTACTTCCCTACCCTGTGCGGACTGCTGCACCTTCGAGTCCAGCGCGGCGTAGAGTTTCCGGCTTTCGGCCAGGAACTCGTTGTTTGTCATCTGCAGGAGCTCACGTGCGCTGATATAGCTGGCGGGGTGCCTCTTTATAAAGTTCAGGCGGATCTCATGCTCGTACGCATATTGTTTGTCTGCCTGTGCCTGTATTTGCGCGGCGGCGGCCGTATCACCTGCTATCTTTTTGTTATAGGCTTCGTTGAACAGGGCAATGGTGGCCTGTCTGTTGGCCTGCACGGCCTGGTTGAATGCTCCGAACTCATCCACGGTGGCGTTGCCCTTTACTTTTATAGAGGACATGGAATCCGCGTTGCCAGTGATGTTAATGGTCGTATTGTCTACATACAGGTCGATCTTGATCCGGAATGTAGGTGTAAAGATCATCGCGGGGACGGGTTCAGATACGGAGCCTTTAAATACGAACTGGCCATTGATGACTTTGACGGTGTCCGTCTTTGACCCGGCAAAAGAACCATAGTTCATGTAGAGGATGCTGTCCTTGCAATTTGTGAGCTGTCCGGTGACGATAAAGCCACGGTCTGCGCGGGCAATGCTTGCTGCCGATAAGAGTACAAATAAGATAAAGAGGGACTTTTTCATATTGATGTTTTACATTGTTATTGATTATTTGACCACTGCATCCACCGGCGTACCGGGTATACCGTCGATCTTCTTTTTTATATCGCCGAATTTTCCCGTGCTGACATCCAGCAAATACAGGGCACCGTCTACGCCTGCAATGAGGGTATTGCCGTCGTCGATAGCTTTTATCATCGAAACATCCTTGCCGCCGAAATCTGTGATCAGCACCTTTACTTCCTCATTCAGCGGGTTGTACCTGTAGATATTCGATCCGGATGTGAAATAAAAGATCTCTGTCGGAGAAGAGGTCCATTTTGTGTTTACGCTGACCAGCTCCTGCCGGGGGAAGGGCTTTTTCTCCATCGGCGCGAATTGGGTGACACCGATAAAATTGACCGCGAACTTCAGCCGGTATATCGAGTCGTTGGCGGCCTTCCCAAATGCGTAGCAGTTGTTGTTATTGATCTGTTCCAGGTGCCAAAGGTCCAGGCGGGTATTTCTTGGATCGAATGCCGTTGTATCCGTTACGGGATAGGCATTACCGGCATAGGCAGGGCTTCCGAAATTGGTGAAAGAAAGGAACTGGCGGCGATTCACATCATAGCCCACGAAATAAGGCATGACGGTATTAAAGATGCCTTCCCTGAACATGGAATAGTCGCCGTCGGCGGCCTGACCGAACATGCCGTATACCGGGCTTCCGGACCAGGTCTGTGTTGCGCCTACATATAATTTTCCGTTGATGACCCCTTCCAGGACACCATTTGGGCTGTTAAAGAACGTGCCTGCCACGGGCACTGCGGGTGGATCAAAAAAGTTGCCACGCAGCGTCTTTATTCTTTTGAAGGTATTGGCATCTATCTGGATACCCCTGTCCGTGCCGTCTCCGAAGAAGAACCAGTAGCTATTGATGACCGTAGGTACGATGTACTGGTTGAGCATGGCCACCACCTGCTGGGGCGCCCCGGGCAGCTCTTCGCCATTATTGATGGCGCTGTAGAGACGGGGCAATACCGTACCATCCGGCGATATAAAGGAGATCTGCGATTTACCAGATTCATTGCTCAGGACGGTGGTACCGGTGGCGAACACTGTCTTACCGTCGACGGCGAAATCATAGAAATATTTCATACCGTTGGAGCTGTCGATGATGGTCAGACGTCCGAAATAGCGGGAGGGCTTCAGGCCAAACACGGTGCGAATCGCGGGCCCATGAAATTCCAGCCCTCTCATTTCCTCGGGAACAGCGATCTTCCACTCGAATCCCAGCTTGCGATCAGGGCCGGCGATGGTCACTGTCGGCGCAATGATGAGGCTATCCCCTACTATGGCGCTGTACACTGTGTCAAAGTTCTTCAACACCGGTGCGGGAGGTATATGATAGCTATAGTTACCTTTGTCCTTGTAACAGGAAGCGGCAAATAATCCCCAGACCGCGAGTATGTATATAAGATGTTTTTTCATTGCAGTATTTTTTTACAGATCAAATGACGTTGGCACCATTTTCGTCGATAAAAAAGAATTTTCCGGCTGACAGATCTTTCTTGTACAGGATGCGGTGGTTAGGTGTATTCTCATTATAGAAGTCATAGTTCCCGTCCGGCCGGAGCTCCAGCACATAATGCCTGTCAGGGTTGTTATTGATCCATGTGAAGGGGTCGGCCAGGAAGTTGTTCAGCTTCCCTACATAGTACAGGTTCTTTGGTGCATCCAGTCCCTGTGTAGACAGGTCCTGCACACCGACGGAAATAAGGAATAATTCATGCTTGACCTGCGAATAATAGCCGCCCAGCCACATGGTCCACCAGTTGGGCCTTTCCAGCTTATTGGATATAATGATTCGCGCCTTGATAAGCGAGGAGAAGGCCGTGCCCAGGCTGCCGGTGGGCGCCAGGTGAAGGTTAAGCGCTACCGAGCGTTTGGTAAGCAATGTATCGGTGTTGAAGATCACGACGGGGAAGACGCTGTAGCCTTCGTGTGCCGGCATGGCATATTGTGGCTGTAAGGCGGCATAGTGGATCCCTGGTTCGGCCGTTGTGCCACTGTCGGTCACCGCGACTTTGTAAGTGCGGAGACTGTCGATCCTATTGCCGGAGATGCGAACGGGAAGCCAGACGGTGTCCAGCTCCTTTCCCGGCGTATAAGCGAAGGTATACACGATACTGTCCCTATCGCTGGTAGCAGGGTCAAAATCGAAATAGATATTATCGGAAGAATGATAGGGCATGTAGGCCGCCTTGCGGCAGGATGCCAGGAGGATGACAAAAATGCCTGTTATAAGGAATATTTTTTTCATGTTAATTTGATTATCGGTGACCATAATCGATCTCTGAATTAGGCAGGGGCAGAACGAAGATCTTATCGGAGGCTGGATAGCTGATCCCGGTGAGGCCGACCAGGTTCCTGTTCAGCCGCTTGTACATATAAAAGATCTGACCTTCTCCATAGAACTCCTTGCGGGCCTCTTTTACCAGCTCGTTCAGAAAAGACGCTTTATCCGAGATTGTCAATGGCGCATTGATGCCCCGGTGGTACCGCACGGAGTCCACGTATGCCGTGGCTTTTGCAGGGTCCGTGTCGTAAGTGCACTCGGAGGCTATATAGTAGAGTTCGCTCAGCCTAAGGGCAGGCGCCATCAGGTAGTGGAGATTGGCATCCTTGTCGCGGACATATTTCTGTAGCTCGTACCGATCACCCGATACATCAGACACAGGCTTCAGCCATTGCTTGAAGCGGAGGTCCTCCCCTCCTACACCGCCCGTTTCGTACAATGTATTGGCTGCATTCTTCTCGATGTAAAGGCTGGACAGGCCGGAGCCGAACAGGTAGACCAGGTCATCCTTCACATAAGGATCGTACCAGGCAAAGACAAGCTCCTTGTAAAGGATGCGGTCTATCGTCTGGGGATTGGCAGAGATGAAATCAGGGATCTTTGTCCAGGGGAATTTCCGTGAGTTGATGACCTCCAGCGCATTGGTCAGCGCTTCCTGTTTTTTATCCATGTACAGATAGACCCTGGCCAGCTCTCCGCACACGGCGTAATAATTGATCCGGTGCCGCCTGTTCTGCCAGAAGAGGGATGACAGCGATTCTTCGGTAGATGTAACGTCGTTGGCAGCCGGGTAGCCGATGATGTAGCCGGGTGAAAGGATGGGATCTACGGACTTAAGGATATCCTTTGCCGCGTTGAGATCCACAATGGCTGCATTCAGCACTTCGGTGACGTTGGAAGTGGGCGTGACCATATTGGAGAAGTCCTTGACATAAGGTATCGCTTTTGCCGTCGCTCCATTGGCATATGAAGGCGCGAACAGCCGGAGCAAATCGAAGTGGATGTAAGCTCTCAGGGCCAATGCTTCGCCTTTGATCAGGCCATAATTGATATCGCTGAGCAAGGTCTTGTGCGTCTCGACGTTCTGCAGGATCAGATTGCAATTAACGATGGCATTATACAACTTGGTCCAGGCAAGATTTTTTACATCCACTACATGCGGATCCAGGTAATTAAAAATAGAAAATTGCAGATAGCCCAAATAATCCTTGGGAGCTATGGTAAAATTCTGAGCCAATACGTCCTGCATGGCGAAGGTCAGCTGAAAGCCGTAGGAATTCCCATCGGAACAGTTGGTGTATACGCCGTTCAGCGCCTCCTGGAAACCCGATTCAGTCTGGAATAATTCATCCTTTTCTATCTGGGACTCGGGCTTCACGTCCAGCCATTTTTTGCAGGAGGAGAACATGACGGCGAGCAGAAGGGTCCAAATAAATATCTTCATATTACTACGTTTAAAAGCTTGTTTGTACGGAAAAAGTAAAGCTGCGGGCGTACGGATAGTCGATACCCCGTTCAATTTTCATGGTGCTCCAATGAAACACATCGTTCATAGTGAATGCCAGCCGGCAGGTCCTCATACCCAGCCGTGCGGCGGAGGCCGGGACCAGGTCGTAGCTCAGGTAGACGGATTGCAAGGTCAGCTCGTTGTCCTTCTGGATAAAACGATCGGAGAGCTCGGACGTATTCAGGTCCGCGATGTTCTTGAAGAGCGCCTTATCTCCTGCCTTCTTCCACCTGTCTGCCAGGACACGACTGTCCACATTGTAACGCGGGTCGGCGTTCTCCACCCTGTCGATCAGCGTTTGATTATAATCCTTTCCGCCCAGCATGGTGAAGAAATTGGCATTGAATAGGAATCGCTTATAGCCGATGGAGGTCCCGAAGCTGCCAGTGACCTTTGGAGTGGGGTCTGCCACCGGTGCGACGTCTCGCACATCCCAGGTGTAGGTATGGGTGCCGTCCTTCTTTATAAAGATCTCCTTTCCATTCTCGGGATCGATGCCCAGGGAGCGTACGGCGTAGATGGTATTCACCGACTGACCTTCGTTGTAACGCAGCAGGGGCGATGCCTTGAGGCTGTCGGTCTGCTGAGCCTGGTCTACTTTATTGTTGTATGCCTTGAGGGCATCGGAGATCTTTAGGATCTTATTGGTATTGTGCACGAGGTTGGTAAATACGTTGACCGTCCAGGTCTTATTCTGTAGGATGGTATATTTTACATTCAGCTCAAAACCACGGTTAGCCATGTCGCCCAGGTTGGCTTTATAGGAGTCAAACCCTGTAGACGGCGGAAGGTTGATATCCGCCAGCAGGCCATTGGTGATCTTGTAGTAATAGCGCGGGGAGAACAACAGTTTGTCGTTGAACAATCCCAGGTCCATACCGATGTCGCTCTCACGGGTGCGTTGCCATTTGAGGGCATCGTTGCCATAGTTATTGACCGAAGCGCCTACACCAGTGCTGTACCAGTAACTGGAATAATAGCTGTAGGTTGTTTTGGACAGGTAGGGCGGAAAGGACACGGAACCTGTCATGCCTGTGCTGACCCTAAAACGAAGCTGGCTGATGGCAGGGAAGTTACGGGCGAAGAAATATTCCTTATGAGCATTCCAACCCAGGCCGACCGCCCAGAAGGGAGCCACTTTGTTGTCCGACCCGAATTTCGAAGAGCCGTCAGCCCGCAGGTTGACATCCAACAGGATCTTATTCTTCAGCGAATAGTTGAGCCCCAGCAGCGTGCCGAACAATCTTTCTTTGTTAAAATTGCCGCCGGGTGAACCGACCAGCGGATAGCTATTGGCGAATCCGATGTTCGTAAACCTATCGTTTGTAAATCCAATGGCGCCGAAACCTTTCAGGTCCGAGGTATATGTGCGGATATTGGATCCCATCATTAAGTTGACATAGTGATCACCCAACTGCCGGTTATAGTTCAGCGTTACACTTCCGTCAAACGTATTCTCATCTATGGACTGATAAGCATAGGCGCCTCTTTGCGACAATAGATAGGTGGGGTAGAAAAAATATTTGTTACTGAGGGGAGATTCGAAAACGTCCTGGGTAGATCTCTTTTTGGTATAGCTGATCAGTGAACGTAAGCGCAGGCCTTTGGAGATATTCCACTCTCCAGAAAACGCATCGATCAGTTCCAGGTAAGAGGATTTATTAAAGCTATGCAGCGAGGCATCGTACAACGGGTTGAGAACGACATCCGTCACATACTGCGACGTTCCATAGCCATGTGTATCGATGATCCAGGAATCCAGCTCCTGTATGACACGACCGGCAGAATCCGTCTTTGGATAATAAGGGTTCATCGTCCCGTAGGTGGAGAAACCGCCGTATGGGGACTCCCTGGAATTAACCTGGTTGACGGTGAGCACGTTCTTAAATAGAAAGACCTTGTTGGGATTGTAGGCAAGATCCATTCCCAGCGTATACCTGTCACGGGTGGATCCTTTCATCACACCAGGAGAGGTCTGGTAACGAAGGTCGAGGCCGTAGCGGACGGAGTTAGAGCCGCCTTCCAGGTAGAGGGTGTGCTTGTGCCCGAAAGTGGTGCGTAAAGGCTGCGACAGCCAGTAAGTGTTGACACCGCTGACCACATTCCTGTTCTTGGCATAATAGCGAACATCCTGATCGTCCTGGGTGATGCCGGCTACGGGTTTGTAGAGGCCAGCCAGCATTTCATAATCCAGCTTTTGCCGTGCATCCAGCACATGATAGCCTGAAAGGTCCGGGCCTGTAACATTGAGCTCATAGTTGTAGAACATCTGCAGCTTGCCTTCTTTGGGCGCTTTAGTGGTGATGACCAGCACACCGTTGGCAGCGCGTGAGCCATAGATGGCGGTGGCGGCAGCATCTTTCAGCAGTGTGACAGACTGAATGCGATTGACATCCAGGTCATATACTTTTTCCAGGGACACCTCGAAGCCATCCATGATAAAGGTTGGCAGGTTGACATTACTGTTCAGGCTGGTCCTGCTGAGCACGTCGCCGTTGCCGCTGGGGAGGGCCGTGGAGCCGCGCACATTGATCTGGGGCAGAATGTTGGGATTGCTGCCTGCCAGGTTATTTTGCATGATGGCAAAGGAGGGATCGAAGACCTGTATACTTTGAAGGAAGTTCTGTGGGTTGACCTTCTTCAGGTCTTCGCCAGATATGACCGTGGTATTGCCCGTGAAACTTTCTTTGTTGATGACCTGGTAGCCTGTCACCACCATATTGGCAAGAGGATCCTTATTGGCATTAAGGGACAATTTGATGGCAATGAAGCTGTTGTCTCTCACCCGGATCTCTCGGCTTTGAAAGCCCACATAGCTGATGACAAGCACGGCACCGGGTTTTACCAGAAGAGTAAAGGCGCCGTCGGAGCCAGAGGGCGTCCCTGTTTCCGAACCCCTCACTGTTATGTTGGCGCCCGCTAAGGGCGTATTGTTCTGTGCTTCGGTGACCTTGCCGTTGACACGGATCAGCGTCGGGGTCGTATCTGGCTGTAAAGCAGGCGGCACTTCAGCCAGGGGTCTGGCGCTGATGACAATGGTCCTGTTGACAATGGTATAGGTCAGCGGTTGATCTTTGAAACATTCGTCTAAAACGACCTTTAGCTCCTCATCATTGGCGGAGACAGTGACATTGTGAGACTTTTCCAGGAGCCCGGAATTATAGAAGAACAGGTAGCCCGTTTGCCTTTTTATTTCCGAAAAGACTTTCCTGAGGGGGGCATTCCTTGTTGTAATAGAGACTTTCTGCGCAATGCCTGCGGCGGATACCTGCAGACAACCAACCAGTATAAGTATCGTGGTTAATTTCATAACCAGCATAGTTTTGGGCTTTGCAAGCAGGCTGAACAGGCCGGCTTTGCAAAAAGCGGTAAATACCATATTTTTATAAAAATTGGGTTTAAGCGAATAAAATAGTTGCAATGCTTTTTATGAAGTTGGCCCATTTCGGCCGGGGGTGTGCCACCACTCCCGGCTTCTTTTATGTAGGGGTCTCCACGACGCCTGAGCGTCGAGGGGACGGTGCAATGACTTAGGGAGCCTCGCGGGCATTGGGAAGTTTTCTCATTTCGGTATGTTAGTTTGGTTTGTTGAATAGGTCAGGGTAAAACCGTGACCTTTTTATCTTCTACTTTAAAATGCACGTTACTTAGTTCCAAAATTTTAAATACTTCTTTCAGCCGGCTGTTGCGCGGGATGTCACCGACAAATTTTTCTGTCGTGATCTTTCCCTCGAAAACCACTTCCACATCATACCAGCGGGCGATCTGCCGCATGACCGTGCGAATGTCTGCGTCCTCAAAGTGGAAGCGTCCATTCTTCCAGGCGATGACCTCATCCAAATCCACGTCCGGGAAAACAGTCGCATGACCCGTATTGTCCAGCTGTGCCTGCTGCCCCGGCTTCAGGAGAGTGGCGACTTTGCTCACCACACGCACGCTGCCTTCCAGGAGCGTGGTCTTTACAGTGGCCTCATCAGGGTACGCATTGATATTGAAGTGCGTGCCCAGGACTTCAACGGAGCCAGGGTCGGCGCCGGGGTTGAATGTTACTTTAAAGGGTTGCATGGGATCTTTCTGTACTTCGAAATATACTTCTCCCGTGATACGAACGACCCGTTCATTCCCGCTGAAAGCTGTTGGATAGGTGATGGAGGAAGCGGCATTCAGCCAGACGCCTGTGCCGTCAGGCAGGATCAGCCGGTATTGACCACCCCTTGGCGTGGTGAGCGTGTTGTAAAGCAGGACAGTTGGTTTTTCGTTCAATGCTTTGTAAGCAAGCTGCCCATTATTGAGCTTGGCAATCTTTGTGTTGCCTTGTTGCGTCAAGGGTCCCGTCCTGGCGCTGTCCAGTGCAATGACGGAGCCATCGGACAACGTAAGCATAGCGACGTTGCCCCCGGGAAGGCGGTCTTGCCGGACAGCCGTCGATGGCGGCTGTTTTTTGATCGTTGGAGCAGGGAGGAACAGATACCAGGTAGTGATGCCCGCGATAATGGCTGCTGCGGCGGTCCATTGGAAGATCCCGGAGAATTTCCTGATACGGGGACCTGGAGCCTTATGACCAATGGTTGCCCGAATGGCCTGCCATCTCGCTTCGCTGTGTTCGGGTAATGGTGTTGTTTGTTGCAGTAGCCCGAGCAGATACCTTCTCGCCTCTTCGTCCCCTTCGGATAATTGCAGCAATTGAGCCAGTTCTTCCTGCTCAGCAATGGTGGCGGCATTGGCTGCGTATTTATCTATTAGTTCGTGGATCCTTTCTCGGGCAGTCATGTCTGGTTGTCTTATATATGAAAGACGATCGGTAAAAAGACTTGAACTAGTCTTATGAAAAAATTATTTTTTCATAAGGAGAAGGGCGCAGGTGAGAAAAAAAGTGCGGAGCAGGTCCTGGTCATGCAGGTAACTCCGGATGGACTGCAGGGCTTTCACGAGGTGATTGCGGACGGTGTTGGGAGAGATATTCAGCTGTCGTCCAATGGCATCATAGTCCAGGCCCTCCTGGCGACTCAGCAAATAAACGGCTTTTTGTTGCGGAGGCAGCTGATCGACAGCCTGTTGTACAAGTGCAGCGCGGTCACGAAGAAGTAGCGTCTCGTCCGTATCGTTGTGAGAATGGGGCATGATAGCTGAGAACTTTTCCAGCATTCTGCTCTCATTGAGCTGGCGTTTGATCTGGTCCAGGGTGTGGCGGGTGGCAATGGTGAAGATATATGCCTCGGGGTTGGTCACTTCGTTCAGCTTTTCCCGATGTTGCCAGATCTTTATGAATATTTCCTGGGTGAGCTCCTCGGCAAGTGTCTGGGTTCGGATCATTTTAAGTACGAAGGGATAGATACGGCGGTCCCACCGGCGAAACAGCTCTTCGAAGGCCCTTTCATCTCCCCGGGCAATCCGGTGAAACAGGTCGGTATCTGTATTGGATGCAGATAGAGACAATATCAAAATTTTGTTTGGATGGCAATTACGCGTTGCTCAAAGGATAAGTTAGATGGTCGAAGGTGCAGGTGGCGGCGGGTGAAGATACAACCTTTCTCTCAATGATCCGATAGTATAACAGGCGCGGGCTGCATCGATGGCTTTTTCCTGACTGCCAGCAGCAGCAGGGGCAGCGCCACGAGAAAAACGGTCCCGATCAGCAGGTACGCATCTCCAAAACTCAGCACATTCGATTGCCGGAGCACGGCATTGTCCAATAATCTCAACGCCTGGTGCTGCGCCTCAGCCGTCGTGGCTCCTTTGGTGGTGAAATAATAAGTATATCCTGAAAGACGCTCTGCCAGCAGTGGGTTGCCGGGAGTAAGGTTGGAGATCAGGTCTGTCCGGTGGACGGCGTTGCGGTTGGTCAGATATGTATTGACCAGCGCAATTCCGAATGAGCCACCCAGCTGTCGCATCATGTTGTTGAGGGCAGCCCCCTGGGGCATGTCCTTTGGCTCAAGTCCCGAGACAGCCAGTGCGGTGAGAGGGACCGTAATGATGGCCAGTCCCACGCCACGCCAGATCAGCGGTATGGAAATATCGGCCCGGCCCGCGTCTATGTTCAGCCGTGACATCTGCCAGCTGAATAGGATGAAGAGCCCGATGCCTGTGAAGATCATCACCAGGGGAGAGAGCCCTCTTTGCAGCAGCCGCGCTGAGATCATCAGTCCCCCAAGGGCGAGAATAGCGCCGGGCAGGAGCAACAGCCCTGTTTGCGTCGGTGTGAAGTTCAACAAACGCTGAGCGAAGACGGGCGTAATAAAGACGGAAGTAAATATGCCTACGCCTGAGACAAAGGTAAGGATGGCTGCAACGCTTAGATTGCGGCTCTTCAACACATGCAGGTTCACCACAGGGTTCTTTACCCGCAGCTCCCACCAGATGAACAGGAAAATACCCAGTACAGCTGTGACAGTGAGATAAATGATATAGTTTGTATCAAACCAGTCTTCCGTCTCCCCTCTTTCCAGCACCGTCTGCAATGAACCCACGCCCACAGCGAGTAAAAAGATCCCTGCCCAGTCGATCCGGCCCGCCTGCTGCTTCAATGCCGGCTCTCCCAACAGCATAAAGCAAAGCACAGCTACTGTAATACCAATGGGAACATTTATGAAAAATATCCACGGCCAGGATAAATATTCTGTGATGACACCTCCCAGGGTCGGTCCGATAGTAGGACCTATAAATACCCCGATGCCAAAAAGCGCGCTGGCCACATTTCTCTTTTCCTTCGGGAACAGCTCGAACACGATGGCCTGGGATACGGACAGCAGCGCTCCCCCACCCATGCCCTGTAGAAAGCGGAAGGCCACCAGCATCCATATATTAGTGGCCTGTCCGCATAAAAAGGAACAGAGGGTGAAAAGGATCACGGACCCGATGTAATAATTACGCCTGCCTAATTTCAATGCCAGGAAACTGGTGATGGGGATGATGATCACATTGGCGATCGCATACGAAGTGATGACCCAGGAAGTATCTTCCAGGGTAGCACCCAGGTTGCCGCTCATATGCGAAAGGGCGACATTGACGATCGACGTATCTATCAGCTCCATCATGGCGGCGCCGATGACGGTGAATAGCAGGATATTTCTTTTCAGGCCGTTCATTATTCAGCTGTATTCATTACTTTGAAAGCTTCAGCGGGAGATGACAACGAAAGTTGATAGAGCTGGGCCGTATTGCCTACATGAATCTCGTACTGATCGCTCTCTAATGCCGTCAGGAGCTCATCTGCCACCTGGCGGGGCGGAATGCCGTTGTGACCGTTGATCTCTTTGGAAAAGTCGGTGTTGACCAGGGGCGGCATCAGCTCGAATACCCTGACGTTGGGAGCTGTCTTCTCCAATGTCAATCTCAACGTTCTTGTGTAAGCATGCAAGGCGGCCTTGCTGGCGGCATAAGTAGCCAGACGGCGGCCGGGAGCAAAGGCTACGATGGATGTTACGTTGATGACGGCAGCTTCATCCTGCTTCTTCAGGAGCGGTAGTAACTTTTCTGTAAGTCGTATGGGAGAGATATAGTTCGTCTGCATCTCCTCATCCGCTTTTTCGGCAACATCTGTCTCCTCACCCAGCTTGTAGTAATATGCCTTACCCGCATTATTGATGAGCATATTAAGGTCAGGGAATTCCCTGCTGATCCTTTCGGCAAGAGCATCCACCTGTGCGGCTTCTGAAACATCGCTCACAATGGCTGTTGCATTCTTAAGCTTTGAAGCAGCGGCCTTCAGCCGTTGTTCATCCCTGCCGGTGATGATCACTTTATTCCCTTTTTCCGATAATAAGGCAGCGATCTCGAAACCTATGCCTGCGCTACCGCCTGTGATAAGGACGGTATTGTTGGTCGTGTTCATAATTGTAGTTTTAAATATTTAAAGAATTATACCAATCGGTATATTTTAGGTCAAAAAAAATCATTTCAGGTTGCGGATCATTTTTCCCACGTGGTCCATCACCTGCCTCCTGTAGTGGGGTTTGCCGGTCACCCTGGCGATCATGATACCGCCTTCGATGGTGGCAATGATGGATAGGGCGGTCTGTTCCGGGTCTTGTATCTCTCTGAACTCTTTGTTCTCTATACCTTGTTGCAGCAGGGATATAATGAGGTCCTTCCAGGACATGAGGACATCCACTACTTTCTTCTTCAGATCTTCATGCGTATCGTCCGACTCGACAGCAGTATTCAGTATGGGACACCCCCCTTCAGGGAAGGCATGCGTATTATTATATACATCCGCATAGACCAATAACTTCTCCCGGATGGTCTTTTTCTTATCCATTTCTGCGCGGATCATGGAAGTTACTTTCCTCACGTTATGATCGAAGGCGGCCAGGGCTACCTCATCCTTATTGGCGAAGTTGCCGTAAATGCTCCCTTTGGTGAGACCCGTCGCATCCGTCATGTCGCTGATGGACGTGCCGGCATACCCTTTTTTGTTGAAGATGGGGGCCGTCTTCTCCACAATGAACTGTCTTGTTTTTTCGGCCTTGCTCATGCTGGATTACTTTGATAAGACAAAATTATACCGAATGGTATTATTTTCCAAATCTTTTTTTCCGGGGTTCGGGTTAAAATGTGATTGGCCCCTGATAAAATGCAGGTTTGGCTATTGCGGATAATTATTCATCTTTATGAATATGAGATGTTTATTTTGTCTGCTCCTTTTATATGGCAGTGTGGCTGGTGCACAACCCATCACGACAGCGGGTGCTCCTGCCGTGCTGACCATCCGGCAGGCGGGACCTCACAGCATACGGTTGACACTTAAGCCGGAGACCTTTCGCGAGGAATTCCCCTGGTCTCCGGCATTGGCAGACCATGACTATGGCCCGGCAGATCTGCGGCTTACCCACCTTTCCGGCCCGGTGAAGCGGCGGATAGGCAGCCTGCTGGTGGAAGTCCGGCCCCATCCGTTGACGGTTGTCGTAACTACAGCCGGTGGCCGGCCGGTGCAGGAGCTGGTCTTCCGGGATGACAATACCCTCTCCTTCCGGTGTGGCAACACACCAGTGCTGGGACTGGGCGAAGGAGGGCACCGGCCGGACCCTGGCATCGACTGGCGGCTCGCTCCCATCGAATTCGATCGACGGGGAAGGTGGCAGGAAATGCAGCCCCGCTGGCAGAGCGATGCCTATGGTTCCCGGAATCCCGTCCCTCTGCTGATCGGCACGGAAGGCTGGGCCCTGTTTATCGCATCACCCTGGGTACAAGTGGACCTCCGGGATCCGCACAAGGGGCTATTTGTTCCGTGGAAGCCCACTGCTAAGGATTCTATACAACAAAATGAAAAGAACCAGGGACTGGCACAGGCCAAGGGCCTGCCTCCTGCGTCTACTGTCATCCCGGGGCTTTATGACGTGTTTGTTTTCGATGCCCATGATCCCTCCTTCCTGATGGCAGATGTCTCCCTACTGACAGGCCCGGCGGTCATGCCTCCCAAATGGGCATTGGGCTATATGCAGTCGCACCGTACATTGAAAGATGAGTCGCAGATATTGGGTATCGTCGATAGTTTTCGCGCCAAAAAGATCCCGGTGGATGCCGTCATCTACCTGGGTACGGGCTTTACTCCCCGGGGATGGAATACCAGGCAGCCTTCCTTTGAGTTCAACCCCGAGGTCTTTCATCGTGATCCTGCCGTGGTACTGGCGGATCTCCATGCCAAACATGTAAAAGTGGTAATGCATATGGTACCCTGGGACAGGGATCGCCTCCCTGCTTTGCATGGGTCTATACCACCAGCTGCCGGGGAAGCCATCGACAACGGACATATACAAAATTACTGGCAGGAACATGTGGCCCTGATGAAGGCAGGCGCCGATGCATTTTGGCCCGACGAAGGAGATTGGTTCAATCTTTATGAGCGCATAAAACGCCATCAGCTGTATTACCAGGGCCCGTTGTCAACTTTGCCCAATGTCCGCCCCTGGAGCCTTCATCGCAATGGTTACCTGGGCATCGCCCGCTGGGGTGGCTGGGTATGGTCGGGCGACACGGAATCTTCGTGGAAAACATTGGAAGGGCAGGTGGCCGTCGGCATCAATTATTCCCTTAGTGTAAGTCCCTACTGGGGCTCCGACATCGGCGGATTCTATCCCAATGCTGAAAAGACGGGAGAGCTGTTTGCCCGCTGGTTCCAGTTCGGTGCCTTTTGCCCCTCTTTCCGCAGTCATGGCCGTACGACTATGACCATCCTGCCCTGGGGCTGGGGCCAGGGCGACAGGGGAGAACTGGAGACCAGTCCCGCCGACAGCACGAATATCCGCCGGAACGTGCTGCTATCCGAGATGAATAACCCGGAAATCCTGCCGGTAGTCAAAAAATACGATGAGCTGCATTACCAGTTGCTGCCCTATACCTATTCGCTGGCATGGGAAGCCCGCCGGTCCGGTATGCCGCTGATGCGTGCCCTTTGGCTGCATTACCCGGACGATACTACGGCCCGTGGCCTCGGCAGCGAATATCTCTGGGGCCGGGACATGCTGATAGCGCCCGTGTTTGAAAAAGGAGCTACCCACCGCAAAGTATATCTGCCCGCAGGGGAATGGTATGATTGGTGGAGTGGTGTTCGCCTGACAGGCGGACAGTGGGTCGGCAGGGAGGTAGACCTGACCATCATGCCTGTCTACGTACGTGCAGGAGCCATCCTTCCTTTCGACCCCGTGCGGCAGTATACGGATGAGGCGGCGACTGCTCCGATGTGTTTGCGGGTATACCCGGGTGCAGACGGAGCATTTACGCTTTACCAGGATGATGGGATCAGCCTCGGCTACCTGCAGGGGAAGGCTTCACTGATCCATTTGACATGGGATGATGCGCATAGGGTACTAAGGATGGAGCCCGGCGGCATCAACAACATGTACGCACACCAGACATACCGCGTCCAGTTGATGAGAGGAGGTATGGAAAGGACCGTTAAATATGAGGGCAAGGCTATGAATGTCAGGTTCTGATTTTATTTATTCCTCCCTTTTTCACCCGGATAAAGTGTCAGGATAACATCGCTCTGCCAGAACTCCTTCGTGTGTATTTCGAGGGCTGATAATTTTCCATCGAAGGCGGCGCCTGTGTCAATATTCCAGACATTATGTGCCCGCATGGGTTCATATATATCATAATTCACAGTGGGTGTATGGCCGATGTAGATCTCATCAAAAAGCAGCAATCTTTTGGGGTAGCGGTATGACGTCTTTTTTATTCTTGGATCCAGTGCCAGGGCCATCTCCCACAATGTTCTGTCCCAGGAATAATTGCTGGAATAATGTTCGTTCTGTGGTCCGTGCATGGAGGAGAAACCGGCATGGATGAACAGGCGGTCCCCTTCGATGTAGTAGTTCCGCATCCGGTTGAAGAACACGAGATGCTTTTCCCGTTCCTTCGGTCTAAGTGGCTCATAGCTTGCGACAGTAGCCAGTCCTCCGTGCATGAGCCAGTTTACGTCCGGCGTTTCACCTGCCAGCCATTCTTCACACCAGACGTCATGGTTTCCTTTGATAAAGATGCAGTCGTATTGTTCCTCCAGCTCCATCAGCCTTTCCAATACATTCGATGACTGTGACCAACCGTCCACGTAGTCACCAAGGAAAATGAGCTTGTCGTTCCTGTGCAGGTTTATCCTGTCCAGTAATTGGTCCAGCGCGCGCACGGCACCGTGAATATCTCCTATGACGAAGGTTCTTGCCATCATTATACAAAATAAATGATTTTCCTGCCGACTAATGCCTTAAAAATCCCATCCCAAAAGCGCTACCGACACCCAGCAATGCCCCAGCCCCAACGTCTGTCGGATAGTGCACGCCAAGATACATCCGGGAATAACCTATGCCGGATGACCATAAAAGCGCAGGCGCCATCACATACCATTTCGGATAAGCCCGTGCAAGAGCAACAGTCGCGCCGAAGGAGGACGAAGCATGACCGGATGGAAATGAATATTCTCCGGGACGGTATACAGGAGTGAGGTGAACATCGGTGATAAAAGGACGAGGGCGTTTGACGATATGCTTGATGGCATAGTTCAACAAAGTAGACAAGGCAGTGCTGCTGGCCGTATACAGTGCATTTTTCTTCATATCCACATCGTTCCGGATAATTCCCGCTACCAGCAGGCCGGTGGGAATTCCCACATCCACATAAGTATTCGCATTTGATATGGCCCGCCAGAATGCTGTCTGTCCGGGGGTCCTGTGCGCCGCCAGGTATTCCAGGATATGTTCGTCTGTTGCCTGCAGACCGGATTGCGCATGCGCCGTGCAAAACATGATACACAGCACACCACCGAGGATCACCTTCATCATGGACGGAAGATACAGAAAAAAATAAAGAGATGGTTTGTACCACAGATGTTGTGATACAGCCATTGACACGAGACAATATACATATTAGCTTTGTCCCATCAGATTGGCAGGCAATACAAAAGGCAGGGTTCATGAGAGAGCCGCCCCTTCGGGGGCGGCTAATGTTTTGGCACCTCCGCAGTTTCACTTTGATACATAACCCGGCGATATCCCAGCTCTGCCCCCCCGCTGACAGGAAGTATATTGCCGGTGATAAAGCGGGCCTTATCGGATATAAGGAAGACACATGCATCCGCAACCACATCCCCTTCCGGGCAATAGCCTAATGCATGAATACCGTCCAGGTATTTCTCGATGCCGGCAGCATCCTCCTGGGCTTGTCCCCACTCGCGCAGCATGACCGTCCAGACACCCGCAGGTGCGACGGCATTCACGCGGATCCTGAAAGGAGCATAGTCCAGCGCCATCGATTTGGTCAGTGCATTGATGGCGCCCTTGGTGGCCGTGTAGGCAGCATGATTGTCCTGGCCGATCTCTCCCACGAGGCTGCTGGTATTGAGGATGCAGCCTTCAGACCGCTGTAATGCTTCAAGGCCGTATTTTGTCGTATATAATATGCTTTTAAGGTTGACATTGAACAGTGCGTCCCATTCCGTCTCTTCTGTTTCGTGCAGGGGTTTTGCGGGATAGGCGATACCTGCATTGTTATGAATGACATCGATACGCCCATATTTATCCAGTGTTTGCTGGATGGCAGCCTTTACATCTTTGGAATTGGATACGTCACAAAGAATGCCCATGCCGGAATGTCCCAGGAGGGCGGCAGCTTCCGTCACGGAGGAAAGATCATTGGACACGATGACCACCCGTGCGCCCGCTTCCACGTATTTCTTGGCACATTCGAGGCCAATACCCTTCGAGCCGCCGGTGAGGAATATGATCTTGTCTTCTAGCAGTTGCATAGGATTATTTTACCTGAATATGAAATATAATGTTGTCATCACTGCCAGCAGCACACCGGACAGCATCATATAATTGCCCCATCCATTCCAGCCTTTATCGCGCAGCGGCTCAATAGGCGACTTCCAGTAAAGGACCGCACTTTCCGCCGTGTGGCGCACAGGATATATATAAGATAGTATTCCCTGCATGGTCAGGCAGACCACGAAAAGGTAGAACGCTATCATCATAAAAGGGATACCCGCCATGGCGGTATGTGGATATAGCTTATTGACTACATAGACCAGTGCGCCCAGCAGCGACCCCGCGAGCAATGTGATCTGTGCGGCTTTTGCGGAAGCCCGTTTCCAGAAAACGCCCAGTACGAATACGCAGGTGATGGGAGGCGCAATATGAGCAATGATATCGTTGATCCCGTTGAAGATGCTGCCATAGCTATTAAGCAGCGGCAATAAAAAAATAGAGAACACCAGCGCGATGCCTGCTGCTATTCGTCCCATCTTCACCAGTTGCCGCTCATCAGCCGCCGGCCGGAAGCGTTTGTAGAGATCAAAGCTTACCAGGGTGCTGATGGAATTCAGGGCTCCGGACACCTGGCTCATGAGGCCCGACAGCAAGGCGGCCACGATAATGCCCGCCAGGCCCGTGGGCACAAGCTGGGTGATCATTAATGTGTAAATGCTTTTGCTGTTGGTGATCGTATTGCCGGCGGCATCGGTAGTCTGCAAAGTATGAATGTCCAACAGTCCTTTTTGGGCCAAAGTATAAGCCAGCAGGCCGGGCACGATGAAAATAAAGACAGGCAGTACCTTGATGAATCCGCAGAACAGCGCCCCTGCACGTGCATGGTTAACATCCTTCGCTCCCAGTATACGCTGTACGATCGTCTGGTCCGCGCACCAATACCAGATACCAAGGACGGGATAGCCCAGGAATACCGCATACCAGGGAAGTCCGCTGGCATCGCCATGCGGACGGAGCATCGATAGCTTCTCCATATGGTGTGTCTCCTGCAAGGTAGCTACCATGGCGTCCCACCCGCCCATTTTTGCAAAACAGGCAATGGTGATGACGACGGCGCCGGCTACAAGCACCACCGTCTGGATGCTTTCGGTGACGACGACGGCCCGCAGCCCTCCGATGATGGTATAAACGGCAGTGATGACGGCGATCACAGTGACGCTGGCGTACATATCGATCCCGAAAAGGGTTTCCAGTACGATACCTCCCGTCAGCAATGAAAAGGCAATATGAATGATGATGGCCGAAAGAATGGATACAAAGGTCAGCCAGTCCCTGCAGGCGCGATTGTATCGCCTTTCCAGGAAATCAGGCAATGTACTGACACCGCTGCGGATATAGAAAGGGGCGAAGAAAAGCGCCAGCAGGATGAGCGTAAAGCCCGCCATCCATTCGAAATTACCGCTGAGCAATCCCGTATCAAACCCGCTCTGCGCCAGGCTTACCAGGTGAAGGCAGGAAATATTGGTGGCAAACAGCGCCAGCCCGATCATGGGCCAGCGCAGGGACTTGCCTGCCAGGAAATAGTCATTGGACGACGCCTCCTGTTTTTTCTGCCGGATGCCCGCCCATAATCCCACGGTGACGATGCCGAGAATATAAAGCACGCTGATGATGATATCTGGCTTCTTTATCATGCTATTTCAGGTCGCAGCTGCTACCCGGCTCCTGCGGTGTTTTGTAAACGCCGCCGGTTATGACCACCGGATGTACAAAATGTTTTTGAAGGTGGGGAATATGTTCAAGGAATAAGGCCTGGTGTCCAAGAGCAATGTGGTTGAACAATACAAGGTGCTGATGCAGCTGCCCCATGTCCCCCACATGCGGAACGACAGGGATACCAAATCTGCGGCAAAGCAGACTCACTGTTATAAACTCGCTGACACCCCCTACCCTGACGGCATCCACCTGTATGAACCCCGCACAATCCGCCTGAAGATAATTCTTAAATATGATACGATTGGGTACGTGCTCACCCAGCGCCAGCTTTGTGGGCGCAATGCTCCTGGCCAGGGTCTTATGCCCCAGGACATCATCGGGGTGCGTCGGTTCTTCGATCCAGTAGGGATCGATATCCTGCAGGTGCCGGCATATGCGGATAGCCTGTGGCAGCGTCCATTGCTGGTTGGCGTCCAGCATCACTTTCACCTCCTCGCCCGCAGCCTGTCTTACGATATGGGCACGGCGTATATCCCTTTCCGGGTCGGCCGAACCCACTTTCAGCTTCATGGCCGTAAACCCATTGGCAACAGCCTTCACCGTATTTTCTCTCACCTTATCGTCAGGATAGTTGAACCAGCCGATGGAAGTGTCGTATCCTGGATAGCCTGCGTTCAATATTTCCTGCCGGACATCTTTCCCCTTCTCATTTGTTTTCAGCAGGGCGAGGGCCTCTCCTCTTGTCAGCTCATCTTCCAGGTATGAAAGGTCCAGGGTGCTGATCAGTTCTTCCGGGGAAAGGTCTATGAGCAATTTCCACAAAGGTACGCCTCTTTTTTTCGCCCAGAGGTCGAAGCAGGCATTTGTCACGGAAGCCAGGCCCAGATGAACGACGCCTTTATGTGGTCCCAGCCAGCGGAACTGCTGTTCGTTGGACAGGCTGTTAAAAATATTGCCAAAGTCGCTCATCAACGCCTCTATATCTTTCCCTTTTAATTTCTCAGCATAGAACTGGGCTGCCTTGCAGACCATGTCATTCCCTTCTCCCAGGGTAAAGGCAAGACCAGTGCCCGTGAGACCGCTGTCATCATGTAGCCGGGTGACTGCATAGGAGTAGACGGGGTCTCGGTGAATGGCGTCGCTTCCGGCGCCATTGCCGAGTGGGTAACGGGAATCAACAACTGATATTTTATTTATCATAATCTAATTCTTGGTCAGATCAATAGCCTTTTCATCGCGTGCTGATTATTACTTATCCCACAATGTTATCTGACTGATATTGGTATAACCTTCATTGGTTGCAACGGTCTTTATACGCATGACGACGAACCGCACAGGTGTACGTGGATTATTGAGGATCACGTCATAGGGGGCGGCGCCATCGTCGGTCCTTACGACTTCTTTCAACAATGTCCAACCCTTGGCCGTCATATCCGCCGCCCATCCCCCATCACCGGGTGTCAGGCTTGTGATAGCGCCGGTGGTATCGGCAATGCCCCAGATCTCGAAATCAATGGGATTGTGACAGCAGTTCCTCCCTGTCTCCTCGATCTTGCCCAGGTTGCTATATATTTTGTGCATATCGAACGTGATAGTACCCGGTATGCCAGGGCCGCCGCTGCTATGGAAGATCTCAGGGTAGCCTCTCGGCTGCATATTGCCATCCCAGATACGCGCCAGGTAGGTATCGCTGCCGTATGGGTTCAGGTCGTTGGGGAGATGCACCTCCGTGAAAATGGTCTTATCACACATGAGATATGGGACGGTGTCATAGTTGATGCTGTAAAAGGTGTCGATCGCACCAATGGAAGGTATGAAAGAAGATTGAAAAGAAATTCTCGTGCCTTCTTTAAAGTCCGGCAGGTTGATGGTACTATTGCTTAAGGGCAAATAGGCGTAGACCGTATCACCGCTGTTATTGACATATTTGAAGCGGGTGGCTATATTGATCGTGTCTGTCGGCGGCTGGAAATTCAGGGTTGCAGACCCGTCGCCATTGAGAACGCTCGGTTTGTTGACGTCCAGCAGACGATTATGCAGTCCTGACCGGTATATGTTGCCATATACCTGGGCGTTGTCGATCTCGGTCACGACGCTGCGGTTGCCTTCACCATCATAGGAGTACAGGAAAAAGGTATAAGCGTATTCGGACAGGTTGTTAATGATACACTTCACCGTGTCGCTGGTTTTATGGGTGGCAGCCGGCAGTACCACCGAGTCAGCGCCGTTGTTCCAGGTGACTACGTATTTGGCCACGCTGGGGTCCGGGCTGGGATGCCACGTCAGCATAAGCCTTCCGTTACCGGGCAGGACCTGCGGGCCGCTTATCTTGCCAGGATAGGTGAGCTCCGTATTGTTGAGAAATGAACGGTAGTCCGTAGGCTTTTTACTGCATCCCCAAACTGCGAGGAAGCAGGCCAGTAATATCCAGGAATTTCTATAATAATTTTTCATTGTCTTTTTTTTTAACCGTTAGTGTCGGCGCACAATGCGTGCGCTATCTTGGGTCGCCCCAGAATGTCATTTCTGCTATATTGAAAAAGTTGTTGGTCTGCGATACATTCTCCAGGCACTCAAATCGCATATAGCGCACTCTTGGAAGGTTAAGATCGAAACCATAGGAGAAGCCCGCGTTCCAGAAAGCCAGGTCCTCGTTGGTATATTGAGGATTGGGCAGTTTGGAAGGCTTATCCGGCAGCACAAAGGTACCCAGGTTGATCCATCCGCCGGGGGTAGTTCCCCCAACAGGCGGCAGATTGTCCGCCGTCGGCATCGTTTCATCGACGGGTGTGCTGGTGCGCCCCCACAATACCCAGGTGAGAGGAGCGCCAGCCTGCCATAGCCAGTTGCCACTGCCATCGATGCCTCTGTCCCAGATGGTATAACGGCTCAATTTCGCCTCCTGGCCCATATCGAAGGTGATCACGGCCGGCCATACCAGGGGTTGAATAGGCTGGGCGGTGTGATAGCCAGGGGAGCCGGTGTTGCCATCCCACATATTCTGCAGCACCCATCCAAAGCCGGTAGCCACGTCTGTCCCCAGTACATAGGGTTGGAATGACGATTTACGCATCTGCGATTCATAGAAGGGAAGGATATCCTGGAATACCGTGTCGGATATATTTCCCCATTTGTCGGTGATGTATACGCCGAACTTTCTCGACACCGTATCATATCCCCTGAGACTGAACTGAATGGTATCCTGGTCTGAATAGTTCTGGGAAATGATCTGCAATTTATTTCGCTCATCGGCCGTAATGGTTATAACGCCGACGGGAGCATGATCCTTGTTAACGGCCATAATATTCAGACCCCCGAAATCATTGGACATCTTCACGGTTCGGGATACCCGTATATAAGCAGGTGTATCCGGATGAACGGTTACGACTACGGAGTCCGAGCGAACGTCCGCCCTGCTCACCGTCCACAGCACCACCTGGTAATCCTGGCTTTTTGCAAAACCACTCACTGTAATGCTGTCCGAATAGTAAGAAGATTTTGATTGCCGGCTGGCTTTGTCATTGATCTTGTACTCGGCCTGTACATAGAGTATATTCTTCGATTCGGGGAGGCTGTAGGTGATATAGGATCCCCCGCTGAAATTGGTGACCTTTATGTTCGTCACGACGCCCGGCTTGGTTTTGTCGGTGGAAATGACGGTGTTATACCCGTCCGTTTTTTTGCAGCCGGGCTGTAAGGCCAGCAGCGCCAGCATCAGCCCTCCGAGAAGGCGGTGACGATGCAGCCGTATGGATAATGTATTTGATGTCATATGAATTTCTTTGCGCATTAATTTACCAGTAAAGGGTCTGTGTGAGATTGGGGTTTGCGAGGATGTCGTAATTCTGTATGGGGTAAAGATAATTCCGGAGTCCGAAGATGGGCTGGAATACGTTCACTAGCTGATAGTATCCATTTACCGTCTTGTTAAATACGTTCCATCCCTGCACCGGACCGGCGAGAACGCTTTGCAGCTCTTTCCATCTCCTCAGGTCCCATCCGGCCTGTCCTTCGAAGGACAGCTCGATGCGCCTTTCCTGGTGTATGATGGACCGGAGACCTTCCTTGGTAGAAGGCTTGCCCGCATTGTTGGAATAATTGTTCCAGGAATCCACCACACCTTGCAATCCCGCCCTTGCCCGCACTTTATCGATCCAGCTGTACACCTCGGCGCTGGGCCCATTCACCTCGTTCAGGCATTCCGCATACAGGAGCCAAAGGCCTGTGAGTCGTATCAACGGCCAGGAATATCCCTGCCAGACGCTGCTTGTCCCGGCTGTGGATTGGTAAGGCACCAGTTTTTTTGCCCAATAGCCTGTTGCGTTATATCTCAGTTTGTCAGGAGGGGCGGCAAATCCATTGACGGCATTGACGTAGTTCATGCTCCTGTCATCCGTATTGCCGGAGCCAAACCAGTTGGCGCCGTCGAAAGACACGTCAGCATAATAGCGGGGCTCGCGGTGAAAATTTCCCTTTGCAGTGGGATAACCAGAACGAAGATAATAGTAATGGGGTTGATCGCCATACTGCACCGTGTACCTGCCCGCATAATCCCAGGTCTTGTCTTCGCTGATAGGCACACCATGATCGGAATAGAACAGCTCGGATTCAGCCAAGGGTACGGAGAAATTGGAATAGACCGCAAAGACATTGCCTGCCGCATCTTGCGTCACGCGGGGAGAAGCCATGTACTGCCAGCCGAACTGGGGGTTCAGTGTCCATATCTGCTCCTGGTTCCATTGGTCCACGAATGCGCCCTGGATAGTGAGCAGCTGACGGACGGAATCCGTCAGGTGGGCTATATTACCGGTGAGCTTCAGGCTGTATAAGCTGGCGTTGGCTGCATTCGCCGCATCGATGGCGGCCTTTGTCGCCGTCAGGGCTTTTTGCCATTTGCCCTGATCATAGGTGGCGGAAAAGAAGCTGGTGCCATCCTTGCTTTTCATCGCTGCATAATCCGGGTTGCCGTTGAACAGCGGGCTGGCCTGGGTAGCCAGCACTTCAGCCTTCACCGCCAGCGCGATGGTGGATGTGATCCGCCCTGCTTCCAGGGCCGTATTCTGAATGACGGCGGGGAGGTCGGCGGCAGCCTGGTCCAGGAGCCCTACAACATAATTGAAGCAGGAATCCACAGTTTGCTGTTTGACACGCACCTGCTCCGTCGTTGCGTCGACGGGAGGGCTTACGTCCACGATAGGGATGGGGCCGTACTGACGTATCAGCCAATAGTGATAATATGCTTTCAGGAATTTGGCCTCGGCTACCCACCTGGTCTTATTGTAAGCGGGCAGATCCTGCGGAATGTTGATATTTTCAATGAGGGTGTTGCACCGCCGGATGGCTTGCCAGAGGTTCAGTCCCATATTGTACCCGTCCCAGTAATTCAGGATAGGGTTTGCGCTGTTCTGCGTACCACGGAGTATCTGGAAACCGTCATCTCCGCCTTGCCCTCCCAGGATGGTCTGATCCTGCAGGGGAAAGGGAAAAATGATCTCGCCGGAAGTAGTAAAGCCTGCGTTGCGCCGGACATCGGACAGGCTCTGCAGCGTGCTGTAACATCCGAAAAGATAGGCCTGCGTCTCATTGGCATTGACAAAGGCGCTTTCGAGCGTGGCGACGTCGTCGGGCACAACGTTCAGGTATTTTTTACAAGATGACAGCATGGCCACCGGCAGCGACACTGTCAACAATATTTTTACAATCGTTTTCATCCTTTAATTTTTCTTTTTTAGAAATTGGCGTTGATACCTACGTTGAAGACTTTTTGGATGGGATATCCGAAGCCTTGTCCGGCCATTTCAGGGTCCCATAATTTGAAATGGCTCCAGGTAACAAGGTTCAGCCCGTTGAAATAGATACGGAGATTTTCCATGAATGCATGTCTTACCAGGTTCTTCGGGAAAGTATAACCGATCTCCAGTGATTTCAGGCGCATGAAGCTGCCGTCCCTTAACCACCACGTGCTTTGCTGCTGGTTATTGACATTGACATACGTAGAGAGCCGGGGCCAGAGGGCATAGAGGTTCTGGTTCTCCTCGGACCAGTGATCATCCGCATAGGCTTTCAGGATCTGGGCATTGTTGACGAAAGGCGTGGTGCCATAATATCCATTGTAGCGGTCGTTCTGCGAGGTGGGATTGATGAAGAAGGACTCCCTTGCCAGGCCCTGGAAGAAGGCATTGATGTCAAAGCCTTTAAAACCGGCAGATACCCCAAACCCGTAAATGATCTGGGGAGTGGTGGGCAGGCCGATGGGTACCTGGTCATCCTGGTCAATGATGCCATCTTTGTTGACGTCCCTGTATTTGATATCGCCGCCCTGGGGCTGGAGTGCCGAGCCAAAGGTCTGGGGAGGGGAATTGAACGCTTCCTTGTCGTCGACGAAGAGTCGTTCAGCGATGTATCCGAAAGGTTGATTGATAGGCTGGCCAGACTGAAAGCGATAGGGATATTTGTACTGCAGCTCTTCATAATGTCCATATCTGCTGGAAGTAATGGTGAGATTGCCCAGCATGGAGACCCAGATATCCTTTGAGAAATTCTGTTTATAATCCATATGCAGGTCGAGGCCTTTGGCATAGGCTGTCCCTAAATTCGCCTTGATAGTGGATTCCAGTCCATCCGTGACAGGAATATATCCGCGCGGCTGAAAGATATTTTCACGGTATTCCCAATAATATTCGGCGATGACGTTTAATTTCTTGTAGAGGGTGAACTCCAGTGCGAGGTTGCTCTTGTGGGCAGTTTCCCAGGTGGCATCCGGGTTGGGATAGTTCTGGACGCTGGGACCATTTAGCGAGAAGCTGTTGTTGGTACCGAAAGTAGCCCCCGGTCCTGCATGGGGCGTCACGCTGGAGAGATAGAAGAACCGGTTGTTCTCCACCTTATCGATGTTGTCATTGCCCACCAGTCCATAGCTGCCCCTCAGCTTCAGCCGGGTGACGATGTTGCCGATATTGCCATCCAGCCAGAATGTCTCGTTCGACACTATCCAGCCTGCCCCAATGGTGGGGAAAAGGCCAAAGCGGTGATTGCTGGCAAAGCGCTCGGAGCCATTGTAGCCGAAATTGCCTTCGACGAAATATTTGCTCTTGTAGTTATAGGTGAGCCGGCCAGCTATCCCAAGGTTGCGGTGTGGCAGGGAAAGCTGTAAGGTGGCGGCGTTGGCGGTGAGGGTCTGCTCCCGGGTGCCTACCAGGGTGGCAGCTATACTATGATCGCCGAAATTATGGCTATAGTCCACCGTTCCCAGAAAGTATATATAGGTATTGACGTTCTTGTTGTTCCTGCTCGGGTCATAGCTGAGGTATTCCTGCGCATCTCCGGGTTGGCTATTCAGCCATGTCAGCGAATATTTACTGGTGCCCGGTTCATATTGATTGATGGCATAATAGAACGGTTTATACGACCGAACGAGATCGAAATAAGAATACCGGTTGGTGCTGAACAATCCATGGAAGTTCAATCCGGGCGTAATAAAATTCAGGTTCTGGTTCAGCTCGAACTGCGCGGACATACGCGACTCCGAAAAGCTTTTATAGCCGTACATCAGGTCGGCATAGGGATTATCCTGGAGGCCGCCGAGGAGTTGTCCATTGTTGCCGAAAAGGATATGCTTGGTCAGCCGGTTGGCGCTGTCCGGAGGGAAGTAGGCGGGGAAAGCGACGGGGCTGGTATGGAGCGCTCTGTCATAAAGGTCTGTAGCGAAGCCGGATGCATCGTCCGTGATCGGACCCGTATAATCGTTGAAATTACCCCACAGCCGGACGACAGCTTCGGTGGTCTTGGTCACCTTCATATTGACATTGGCCCGCAGCTGGTAATTTTCATATTTCATGCCGGAGTTGAAATTATTCACGGGATTGGTCTGCATGATACCATTGTCCCTGCTATAGGAGCCGGAAATATAATACTGGGAAAAGTCCGTACCCCCGCTGAGGCCCAGGTCGGCCCGTTGGGTAGTGGTCTGTTTTTTGAAAAGGGTGGACATCCAGTCGACAGCAGGATATCTATAAGGATCGTTGCCGGGTGCATGGGTCCAGGTGGCCTGGACGCCTGCAATCTCGTTGGGTTGGAATTGTGGCGTCGCCACTGCGCTGCGGGTAGTTACCGCCTCGTTGTACGTTTTCATGTACGTGACAGGATCCGCCAGCTCCACATTCTTTATCGGTTTGGAAATGGAATGCTCATACCGCAGGTTTATCCTGGCCCGGCCAGTCTTTCCCATTTTGGTCGTAACGAGGATGACGCCGTTGGCGCCGCGGGCGCCATAGAGGGCGGAGGCGCTGGCGTCTTTCAGGATGGAAAAGCTGGCGATATCGTCTACGTTCAGGCGGGCCAGGTCATTGGCGCTGAGCTCGATATTGTCCACGAGGATCAGCGGGCTGGGGCTGTACCCAAACGTAGTGACACCCCGGATAAAGAACTGGGCATTGTCGCGTCCCGGCTGGCCTCCCCGCTGAAATGCGATCATCCCGGCAACTTGTCCTGCCAGGGCATTGGTGAGGTTGCTGCTGGGTGTCCTCAGCTGATCGGGATTGATGCTGGAGACAGACCCCACTACCGCCTCTTTCCGTTGTTTTTGGCCATAAGCGGTAACGATCACCGTCTCACCTGCAGGGGCCGTCCTCATCACCACATTCAGCGTTTTAAGGTTCTCGGAGACCTGGACCTTCTCATCCGAATAGCCTACATAAGAAATGACAATGACCGAACCAGACGCAACGTCCAGGATAAATCTGCCATTGCCATCAGTAGATGTGCCCACATTACGTTGGGATTGAGAGACGACGCTGGCGCCTTCAATTTTTTTGCCGGCTGTGTCAGTGACAGTGCCGGTGATAGTGATCTTGGTTCCTTGGGATCTGGGAGGGGCCTGGGAGAAAGCTTCACAGTAGATAGCAAGAAAGAAAATCATCAGGCTTCCATAGTAGCCGAATTTCTTCATAATACAAGCATCGTTTTGGTTGTTATTTAAAATAAAGCAGTAACAATTAATAACACCAAAATTATATATGTAGATACCTGCGGAGAATAGTGGATTCGTTTATTTTGATGGATTATTCGATTATTATTACACGGGAGGCCCTTCCGGCTAGTGGCCGATGATCACTTCTTCCAGCTCTTCCAATGTCTTCCCTTTTGTCTCTTTTACTTTCAGCCCGATGAAGAGAGCCCCCAAAGCACAAATGCCTGCGTAGATATAAAAGGTACTGTCCTGTAAATGACGATATAGGATGGGAAAGGTGAAAACCAGTATAAAATAGGCGGTCCACAAGCTCAGTACGGCAATGGAAGTTGCAGCGCTCCGGACCTTGTTGGGAAATATTTCAGAGATCAGCACCCAGGTGACAGGGGCCAGCGACATGGCATAAGTGCCGATAGCTGCCAGCAGGTACCAGGACACCTGCGATGATCTTACTGCCAGCATTCGTACGACAACGATGTATAAGATAGATAATCCGCATGCACCCAGCAGCATCAGGGGTTTACGGCCTATCTTATCCACCAGCACCATTGCAAGCAAAGTGAATAGCAGGTTCACCCCACCGATGAAGACCGTCTGCAGTAATTGCCCATCCCGGGGTACGCCGATGCTTTGGAAGATGAGGGTGGTGTAGTTAAACACCACATTGATGCCGCAAAGCTGCTGGAATACCGCCAGGCCAATGCCAACGAGCACGGCTGGCAGCACTGCCTTTTGCAAAGCCGCCGCATAGCTTATGCGGGTATTGCTCCCCGTCGTCCGTTGGATATCCGCCAGGCTGGATTGTGCGAAAGCTTGTCCTCCGATCTTTTCAAGTGTGGCCCTGGCAACGTCGGGTCTGCCTGCTTTCACCAGCCAGCGGGGGCTTTCCGGCAGCCACCAGGCGCCGGCAAAAAATAAAGCGGAAGGCACTGTCCCCAGACCGAACATCCATCGCCAGGCGTCTTCACCCATGTTACGCAATGAATAGTTCACGAGGTTGGTGACGAGGATGCCCGTGACCACTGTCAGTTGGTTGATCGCTACCATTCGGCCGCGTAAATGGGCCGGTGATATCTCAGCAATGTACATCGGCGACAGCATGGATGCCATGCCTACTCCTATGCCTGCCATAAAACGGGAAGCAATGAAAATACCACGGGCCGGTGCGAAAGCCATCGCCAGGGAAGAAAGACCGAAGATAGCGGCGGCCGTCAGCAGCCCTCTCCTTCTTCCATATCTATCGCTTAGGGCGCCGGCGACCAGGCAGCCCAGGATGGCGCCGAGGGCCAGGCTGCCTGTGGCAAATCCCGCCCAATATTCATCCAACCCAAACTGTCGCTCTAAAAAAGGAAGAGCCCCTGAGATCACGGCAAAATCAAATCCAAAAAGATATCCTCCCAATGCGGAGATAAAGGAGATACCCAGGATATAGGCATTGTTATAAGCAGAGCGTGACATAGGCAGCAATTTATTTTATATTGAACTCAAAGATCGTATTCGCATGATAAGTTTCACCCGGGTTTAATATGGTATTCGGAAACGCGGGCCAGTTGGGGCTGTCGGGGAACGCCTGCGTCTCCAGTGCTATGGCGCCGTGCTGTCTGTACGGTTCCGGGTGGGCTCCTTTTATGGCGCCATCCCACCAGTTGGCAGTGTACACCTGTATACCAGGCTGATCAGTCATCACCCGCAGCATTCGTCCAGAAAGAGGGTCATAAAGCTCCGCCGCCGGATCTTCCCCATCCAGCACATAATTATGATCAAAACCTTTGTCATTTGCAAACCGCCCGATCCGGTCGCCAATGCGCACTGCCGCCGACAGGTCCAACGGCGTGCCTGCCAAAGGCAGAACATTGCCTGTTGGCAGATTGTGTATGGATTTCTCCGTATATCCCTTTGCACGAACCATTAGCCAGTGGTTCGAGATCAGAGGATCATCAAAACCCGTCAGGTTGAAATAGGAATGGTTAGCCAGGTTGACGGGTGTCCGCCGGTCTGTCACCGCCATATAGCCAAGGGTTAACCTGTTCTGCTGGTCTAAAGTATACTTCACCTGCACCTGCAATTTACCGGGATACCCTTCTTCTCCATCCGGGCTGGTGTATGCGAAGATAACGCCGACCTCCTGCGTATTGTGTATGGAGCCTTCCATATCCCATATCTTCTTATGAAAGCCCCCGTAGCCGCCATGCAAATGGTTGCAATCATCATTCATGGAGAGATGTACGGCCTGCCCGTCCAGGCTGAAACGGGCGCCTCCGATGCGGTTGACATACCTGCCGATGATACAGCCAAAATACCATGGGTTCCGGAGATAATCCATCGGGCTGGCGAAGCCCGCAACAATATTCCGATGCACGCCCTGGCGGTCCGGGGTATGAATCGACATGATGGAGCAGCCAATATTAGTGATATGGACCGTAGTTGTCCCGTTCTTCAGCGTGATCAAGTACACGTCTTTTCCATCCAGCTTGTCGTAAAGGGTATTGGACCAGGATAAGGATCCGGCAGTAAATGTGCGCTCAGTGCTCAGCATGGAATATCCTGTTTTGTTGCCTGTGTAATAAAAGGTGACATCTGTAAATATACGGCTGCTCCCTGGTGATTCATGTCCAGCTGCAGGACTTCTTCCAGGCATTTTCTGCCGGCGCTCTCTTCTCCCAGGCCAAGATGTCCCAGGCCGATGAGATAAATACAATGGATCTTATTGCGTAGGTTGAGATCCGTATCGAATACGAGCATGTCGGGAAGGGACACGGCGAAATAATCGATGGTGATATGGTCATCCATATGCTGCTGACCAAACAAAACGAACTGGTGGAAAATGGCAGCAGCCTTGTCCGGCTCATTCAGTTTTAGCCAGGCCAGCGCCTGGTAGATGATCTTGTCCGGCTGGGGATCATTGTAATAAATGGCCTGTGCGGGCTGGCTGATTCCTACCGTAGCTTCCCTGAAATTCCTTATTGCTGCATCCATATCTCCCAGTCCCTCATAAGCGCATCCCATCAGGTAATGGATATCGTTCTCCTGAACACCAAAAAGCTTGCCCTCACCCAGGTTCGCCGGGTAAGTTCGCGCAGCAGATAAAAGCTCGATGGCCTTCCCGTATTCCTGCTTGTACAGCGCCTGCTTTACCAATTCAATATGGCAGAGCAGGTATTGTCCCACCACTTTTCCTTCTCCTCCCTCCCATGGATGAAACTTTCGGGCAGCCATTAGCTGACGGGCTTTTTCATATTGCTGCAGGTTGTTATAGAGGGTGACCTTTTCCAGGTAGAGGTCATCTCTTGCCTCCACCAGGAGCGGATATGTGTCGAGAAGCGACAGTCGTTCTTCAAATCTCCGTCCCATGATCTTATACAGCTGGTCCAGCTCCATCAGCACACGTGCATCGGACGTGTCAAGGGAAAATGCTTTTTCCAGGTATTGCAATGCCTGATCTCTTTTCCCCAGCTTATTGCAGGCAGCCAATGCCAGGTTGCGGAAAACAGTAGGAAAGCTTGCGTCCAGAGCAGCGGCCTCCTCCCAGCAGGAAATGGCTTCAGCATATTGACGCTTGTCATACCATAAATTGCCCAGGTAATAGCGTGCCCTGGCATCCGAAGGGTTTAGCTCGATGGCTTTCTTCAGGATCAGGATTTCTTCGATCTTATTTGGGAAGGTGCCGTCCGGGCGTCCCGACGCTGCAGCGATGTAGAGCTTCCCCGCCTCTTCAATGCGCCCATCCTGCTGCGCATACCAGGCCTTGTAATACGCCACCAAAGTGTTTTCCCCACTGAATAAGGACAACAGCCGGCCAGCCTCATCATATAGCCCCGCCTGTGCATAATCCAATGAGATCTCCAGGTAGTTCTGTACGCTATTCCGCATCAGCACCTTTAAAGGTGACGGATCGCCATCCCGAAGATAAGCTTCGAACAGACAGCCAAAATTAAAGGGATCAACGGCCAGGGATTCCCCGATCAACATACTGTTGTCCCGCCCTGTTTTACGCAGTATCACAGCTTTCAGGTGCCTTGCCGTATGACTGTGATAATTCCGGATAAGGGATTTTTCTATGAGCGATAATGCTTCTTCATATTTCTTTTGCGCCGTGGCGATCCTGGCTAAGTTCAGAAAGGCGCTGTGCTGCCATGCATCGTTCCAGGTGGCCTTATAAAAATATTCAAAGGCTTCATCAAGGCGACCCTGCAGCTTCAGCGACCACCCCAGGTTGTAGTAAGGCTCCCCATCATAAGGATTTGGATTACGGCTGGTCAAGGTCCTGATGGCATTCCTGAAATAAGGTTCTGCCTTTTCAAATTGCCCCCGGCGAAGGAGCAGCAGCCCCATGGCATTGTTGCAACGGATGTCTCCCGGACTTCTTTTCAACCCTTCTTCATAGTAATCCGTCGGGTTGAAGGTCGCGTGCCTGTACTGTTCGAGGTGCAGGCCATTCAGGTATAGGTCCTCCACCTGCTGGATATCCCTGGGCGCCCTGGCGGGCGTAGCTGCTGACGGCGTCTCCCTTTTTTCGGACGATTCCGGTTGCCAGGATACGAGGACTCCCCCCGTCTCCTCAGTGATGACAACTTTCCACTGCTGCGGATCGCCGGGCGCCGCACACCATTGGTCGAAAATATGGTAAGGTGACAGATCTGTGATAAACTCCTTTACGGGCTTGTTATCTTTCAGAAGGCAGACCTTGACCTTTTCATATTTCGCCGTACCATAAGCCCTGATGTGCAACCGATCCCCCTCCCATTCCATGTTGAGCATGGCCTCTTTTGTCGCATTCTTCACCACCCCCACCTGGCTGTAAGGCATGAAATATTGTTCGAAGGTCTTTTCTTCATTGGGTTGCAGCCAGGAGAAATCCGGTTGATTGTCGGTGAACACACCGGTCATCAGCTCGATATAGGGTCCGTCCTCATCCGTCAGGTTACGATCCCATGCCCGCCCAAAATCGCCATTGCCCCAGGTCCATTGCTTTTTTCCGGGAGAAAAGTGATGATCGGCCACATGCAGCATACCTGCCTCCGTATCATTCTCATAACAACCCATAAAGTCGTACTTGCTGCGGATGGCCATATAAGATGTGGGTACGGGGATATTGGCATACCGGCTGATATCCGTTCCAGGTGCATAATTGACCTTATAGTAAGTACCGGTGGCGATGGGAAAGTCGGACACATCCCGCTTGCCATGATCAAAGACAGCGTACACATCCGGAGGAAATACAGACTGATAGTGATCGTTGACCTTTACGGCCGGGTTGGCCCACCAAAGGAAGGTCTGGGGAAAAGGGGTCCGGTTGAACAGCCGGCCTTTGATCTCCAGGTAAGCCTTGTCCGGATATAAGGTAAATCCGGCCATACCCTTTGTGCGGAACATCAGCTCTATCTCGTTCACCCAAATTGTCCTGCTGCCATCGGGGCTCTCCTCAATGGTGAAGTCGACAGGGCTGTAGGTGCTGGGACGGTGATGTTGGGGCCAGTTGAACTCAATGCCCCCCGAGATCCAGGGCCCCGCCAGGCCCACCAGCGCAGGTTTGATCACCTGGTTGTAATAAATGAAATCGCGTTGCTTCACTTTGTCATATGCACGTTGGACCCGGCCTCCCAGCTCGGGCAGGATCATGATCTTAAGGAACTCATTCTCTAAAAATACGGCAGTGTACTCCTGGCTTGTTTTCCTGTCGTCGATCTGTTCGATCACAGGATGGGGATACACCACCCCGCTGCTGCCCTGGTAAACTCTTTTTTCCAGGAACATGGGATTCTTTTCTGGCTGTCCGATCCTGTAAGTAGGGATGGAGATCTTCTCCACCCAGGCTTTTGTATCCGTCATAGTCATATCGTTTTACTCCGGGATCACCTTCACCATCAGCGCATCTTTCGGAGGTGCGGTCAGGGAAAAGGCATCCTGGTCTTTTTCTATCCGGCCCAAGGGGGCACCTGTGATAAGATCTTTTAGTATATAGCGGCCCTTGCTGAGCCCGACATCCTGCAGCCGGATGGCTTGAATGTAAGGCTGTTGCGTGTTAAAGTTAAACAGCGATATGAGCGCACTGTCCTTTAGAAAAAAGGCCATCTGCTGATCGAAGCTGTCGCCATCGGAGAACCTCAGCGGGGTAAAAGCCCGCGGCTTGCCGAAGAAAGCGCAGAGCTCGGGGTTATTGAGGAACTTTTTCGCTCTTTCCGCCGCCAGCGGCTGCCGGAGGTCCGATCCGTCGCCGAGGATGCTGCCCATTGTCATCATAGCGTACAGCCTTACCTTGATCTCCTGTTCGCTGAGATCCGGGTTCTTCTGAAAATGTTGCATGATGCATACATCCAGGTTGGTATAGGGCCACAACGTGCCCTGTACCCAACCCAGGTGAGAGGCCGTTGCCAGGGAAGCCTCAGTGCTGCCCCAATTGGGAAACCCTTTCTCATCATCCCTTAAATGAGAGTAGACGTCGGTGGACAGGAAACGCGTATGTGCATATTGGTGAGGGAACATGGGTGATATCGCCTGGGTGATGAATATATCCGGTCCCAGGATGGAGTCGATGAGGTGCTTCAGCATCTTCATGCCTTCGTTGTAAGCCTGCATGCCCGTGCGAACCTTTGGGTCCCACCGGCTGGACGATTCCAGCGCTCCGGCCGTCAGAAAATCGATCTTTAAAAAAGTGGCATTGATCGCTTTTGCCTTCTGCAGCTGAGTGATGATGGACTGGCGCGTGGCCGGATGGGTCGGGTCCAGGGGAAAGGCGCCCCAGTCCCCGTCCTTATAAGCAATGGGCTTACCATCCGCATCCTTTAAGATCACTTCCTTTAATGTGTAGGTGGTTCCTGCCACCATTGTATTGTCCATGTTGTTCTTCCAGGTCCAAATGGCAAAAGGGATAAAATAGAATCCCATCTGCTGTCCGTTCTTCTTAGCATATTTGCCAAGGGAGGCCAGCAGCTCGGTAGTATAAATGGATTGATCGTAAGAGTCAATGCTGAGCACGGGCCGCGCACGGCGGCTGAAATTATCCAGCGTGTGAAGGAGGTCTGAGACCTTCCCTACCCCTGTTGGCATCATGACCTTTTCATAACCTAATACGCCTTCCACTCCAAAGCTATTCCAGTAGACAGGGGCATATCCTTTCCAGGTGAGGCTGCCATTGAGCTCTGCGCATTCACATCCATAGCCGGTGAAAGCAGTGCGAACATCGCTCCCGCCGCTGAGATAGATCAACGGAGACGCCACCGTGCTGCCCATCATGGTGCCGTGTGGCATATGATCATGGGTGCCGTCCAGCCCTCCGTAAGCACGCGGTAGCGAAGCCACGTCAGGCGTGGAAGTGCCGCCATATACCACAAAGGAATCCAGCTGCCCCTTGATATCAGCCGTTCTGTATGCTACCCCGGTTTTCCAAAAATCATGTCTTACACTGCCCACGACCATGCCGGAAAAGGAGTTGTTATCATATACGCTGCTGAACTCATAGCTGATGCCGCTGCTCCCGGGCCAATGCCTTTCAACAATCCCAGTCCAGTCGTCATTGTCAAAGGGTTCGTCCAGTATACGTGGTTCACTGCCCGAAATGGTCAGCTGCCCTTTTTGTCCGGGCATTACTGCAATGGGACTGATATCCCTTGTTTCCACGGGTGTCTGGTCCGCCCGGCCCGCCAGCAGGTCTGTCAGTATCCACGGATGGTCGCCATAGAGAGTAATACGCTGCAAAAGATAGAGGGCGTGCCTGTCATCCATATGGCGGATGTTGATGCGTATGCCATTGCCCAGACTGTCATGCACATCGTCGGTGCTGTAAGGATGCTGCACGAGGTCGGACGTGGAAAGAACATCGCCCTTCAGTTCGCGGAGATATCCCACGGTGTTTGTCAGGGTGATCCCCGATGAAAATCTATAATCCACTTTCCCCGTTGCGAGGTGGAAGATCACACGGGCCTGGTCATTGTCCAGCACAACACTGTCGGGATACTCGTGCAGGGATTGGGCCTGCAGGGATGGCTCCCGCATGCACAGCAATGACAGAGCGGTGATGATAGGTATCTTCATATTTTAGTAGCCGGGGTTCTGGTCATTCAGTGACAGGGCGGCGTTCGTCTGCAGCTCGCTTAAGGGTATCGGATACAGGTTGTTCTTTTCGGAAACATTCTGCGCCGGATGCGGATCGCCCGTTCCATTGATGGGCACATAGTAGGCTCTGGGGTTGTTATATCGCTGTACGCGCGCCACCAGGGTGCCCGTCCGCTTCAGGTCGAACCAACGCCAGCCTTCGCCGCCCAGCTCGCGGGTACGCTCATCCAGCAATTCCGTTCTCAGCTCCGTCTGCGTGGGTGTATGCCCCAGGGCGTCCTGCAGGTTCTGCAGGCCTGCACGATTGCGTACCTTGTTCAATGGGGTGAGCGCTGCCCCTGCCTGCCCCAACTCGTTCAATACTTCCGCATACATGAGGTAAACATCCGCTGCACGGAGATAATACAGGTTCTTTCCCGAATTATAGATATCGATATCCGCATTGCTGATGTCATACTTCTTCACCGTAGGCAGTCCCGGATCGACCCACCAGTCCATCGTGTTTCCACTGCCGTCATAGCGGTGGGGCCAGATGGACACGAGATAGCGCTTGTCATTGGTCTTGTCAAAAACAGTGTCGGAATAAAAGGAAGTAGCCATGACCACCGTACCGCCGGCACCTGGCGTATGGTTATTAAAGGCGCTGCCGGGAATACCCGGGCCTGCATAGGATCCAAATAGGTTCTGAAGGCCCTGAGTATTGTTGGGGTCCGTCGAATACTGGATCTCGAACAGTGACTCTGCATTGTTCTCATGCTGGCCGTCGAAAAGCTGGGCATAGTCGTCCAGCAGGGTCAGGCCGTTATTGGTCTGCAGGTCCTCGAATAAAGGCTTTGCGTCATTGTAATCCTTCATTGTGAGATATACTTTTCCCAGGAGCGCCTTTGCAGCCTCGATGCTGGCCCTGCCTTTATCGGGATTTTTGCTCCTGGCCCACAGGTTCGAAATGGCAAATTTAAGATCGCTGACGATCAGGGCATATACATCAGCGACAGGGGTACGTTTGACGCCGGCGGAAAAGGGAGTGGTTTCCGTTCGCAGCGGTATATCTCCGTATAGTTGCACGAGATAGAAATAGAAGAGGGCCCGCATGAATTTGGACTCCCCTAACAGCCGGTTGCTTACAGAAGGGTCGGCGATCGAAGCGTTCGGGATACCTGTGATAGCTGCATTCGCATTGGCGATGCCGATATAGCAGTCCTGCCAGAAGCCGGAAAGCTGGTAGTTCTGGCTGCCGAACTTTATGTCGTACACGTCCAGTCCCGTGACATTTGCCCAATAATCCCCATAGCCCTGGGATTGGTACGTACAGCGGACCTCATCGGTGCCCACGATACCTATCAGTGCATAGTCCGACTTTTTCAGGGTCTGCAGCTGCGTATAAATGCCGGTGACGGCGGCAGTTGCGCCGGCCTGATCTTTAAACACCTGTGGCTGCGCCACGAACACCTCCGGAGTATAGTTCAGGCCCTTCCTGCAGCCGGCGGCGATGATCACCAGGCCGGACAGCACAGCCAGGTATGTTCTTATTTTATATCGATGAATGAATTTCATAAAATGTTTTTAATGATTAGAGCCCTAATTTTGCACCGATCAACCAGGTCCTGTACCTGGGATAATTTTCCAGCTGTGTGGGATTGCCATTGTCCGGGTCCAGTCCTTTGTATTTGGTGAAAAGGAATGGTTCGATGGCCTGGACATACACGTTGAGGCTTCTCAGCTTCATCTTCTGTGTCAGGCGGCCCGGGATATCGTACGCCAGGTTAATGCTCTTTATCCGGATATAATCCCCTTTCTGAATAGAATAGCTGGAACCCTGATCGGGTCCGCCCGGCAGCGGTTTCAGCGAAGTGGCAAATGCATTGGGCCTGGGGATATTGGTATGCGTATTGCTCTTCGTCCAGTAGTTGGCACCCTCCTTCGTAACGTTGCCAATATTGCCGAACCAGGTGTTGTACCACGTGAGGTTGGTATAAGGCAGGTTGTTCAGCTGCTGACCATACTCATAGGAAGCCAGCACAGTCATCGCTATGCCTTTATATCGGAAATAGTTCCAGAATCCGCCCCAGCCTCCGGGAATATTATATCCTACGATGGTCTGGTCCTGCGGGGTGATCTTGCCGTCATGGTTGCGGTCCAGTATTTTAACATCCCCGGGCTTGCCGTTGGGGTTCAGGCTGAAGTCATCGCCTTCCTGGTAAAGCCCGTTGAATACATAATTGACCAGCACGCCGCTGGGTGGCTCTCCCACCCGCAAAGAGAGACTCACCGAATCGCGTCCCGGTAAGAGATGGGTGACCTTACTCTTATATTTCGACCAGTTGAAGGTCATCTGCCATTCGAAGTTCCTGGTCTTTATGGGCGTCGCCTGGAAATTGATATCGATGCCCTTTGTGTTCATGGCGGCGACATTCACCTGCTCATTGTAAAAGCCGGAGGAAGGCGCCAGGGTAAAGGGCATCAGCAGACTGGTGATCTTCTTGTTATAAAGGTCTACGCTAAGGGATATCCGATTGCTGAAAGCAGCGATGTCCATACCCAGGTTGGTCTGATGCTGACGTTCCCATTCCAGGGTGGGATTGCCGGCCGTACCGCCTACCTGGTAGCCGCTGGTGGCATTGCTGCCGTTGAAAGGATACTGTGCGTTATTATAGCGGGTGTAGATAGCGTCATAGGGAAGGTTCTGGTTACCGATGAGGCCATAGCTGGCCCTGATCTTCCAGTCGCTTAAGGTCGATCTCAGCTTATATCCAAGGAAAGGCTCATCTATCAGTCGCCATGCGACACTGGCAGAGGGGAAGAAACCATAGCGGTTTTCCTGGCCAAAACGGGAAGAGCCGTCGCGCCTGCCTGTCAGGTTGAGGATATAACGCCTTTTGAATTTATAGATCGCCCTTGCCAGAAAGGATTGGACGATCCAGCCATCGTAGTTGGTATTGTCCTGGGTTTTGATGCCGGCACTACCCATGTTCTTGAAAGTGAGCAGGTCGGTGGGAAATTGCTGACCTTTCATATCCATGGCGGTATTCTCTCTTCGCTCGTAAGTGGCGCCAGCCAGAAGATTGAGGTCATGGTCGCCTTTGTTAAGCGTATAGGTTGCCGTATTCTCCCACAGCACATCTGTTGACTTTGTCTGGTATACCTCGGCAGATCCATTGACAGCAAATCCTTCTCCCGTATTCCTTGGATAATAATAATCATTTTCACCGCTGAGCAGGTCGGCGCCGATGCTGCTCCTCAATAGAAGATTACGGATGGGCGTAACCTCCACATAAAAGTTGGCAAAGGTCCTGTTGGAAGTATAGTTATTCACCGAATACAGCGCCGAGGTCATGGGATTGCGAATGGTTAGCGCACCCGTACTGTTGTCCGTGACGACCAGGGGGGCTCCGGTGGAATCGAAGACGGGCATCAGGGGGCTTTGCGTCAGCGCCTGCTGGTATACATTGGAGGTGACCCCTTTGGTGAAGTTATGGTCCACATTGACGCTGCCGCCAAGTTTGAACACCTTATTGATATCCGACTCGATGCTGAAATGACCGCTGTACCTGGTAAAGCCGGTATTGATGATGATGCCTTTCTGGTCCAGGTAGTTGCCGCTGAAGTAGACCCTGTTCTTTCCTACACCATTGGAAATGCCGATGGAATAGTTCTGCATAGGGGCCGCCCGGCGCGTGACAGCCTTTAGCCAGTCATAGCTCCTGTATCCTTTGGCAATGCTCTGCAGCTCGTATTGATTAAAGAACTTTGAGTCCGGGCTGTCCACACCAAATGTGATGGGGTCTGCGTCATTGAAAGCAAATTTCTTCAATTGAGCATATCCCTTCGCATCCAGCATATGGTAAGGATTGTTAATCGTTTGAATACCATAGTACATGGAAAAGTCGATGGTAGCCACCCCGGCTTTGCCATGTTTGGTCGTGACGATGATGACGCCGGCTGCCGCCCGCGAGCCGTAGATCCCGGCCGCTGCAGCGTCTTTCAGCACATCCACCGACTCTATGTCGGCGGGATTGATGTCCCGGATATCCCCGGTGATCGCTACCCCGTCCACTATATACAGCGGGCCTTCGCTCTGTGTTATGGAGTTGAGTCCACGTACATTGATGTTGTTACCTGACCCGGGCGCATATCCCGAACTGTGGACTTCCACGCCCGGCGTCCTGGACGCAAGGGCGCTGGCCAGGTTGGTGGCAGGCAGTTCATTGATGTCTTTGGAGGAAATGCTGGAGATGGCACTGGTAAGGTCCGCTCTTTTTTCCTTGCCATACCCGATGACTACCACATCATCCAGCCTTCGATCGCTGGTTTCAAGGAGAATGGTGATGGAAGTGCTGTCGTCTTGCACCGCGACCTCGCGGGTCTTATAGCCGGCATAGCTTACTTCAAGGCTTGTACCGGCTGCAGCCGTAAAACTGAATCGCCCCCGGCTATCCGTAATTTTCGTAACAGCACCAGCGCCTTTTGCTTTAATGTTAATGGTCGCCAGGGGCAAAGGTGCACGGGTGGAAGCATCCTGGACCAGGCCCTGGACCAGCCGCTGCTGGGCAACCGCCTGGCCCGAGACACCAAGGCAACTGATAAAAAAGACGAGATGGACAATGCTACGGAAAAACCGGTCACGTCCACCAACTTTACATGTTTGTATTAGTGGCATTACAATCGTTTTAGACAATAAGAGTTAATTCTTGTGTTCAGTGTGAGATTTAGTTTTAGCTCACCAAAATTCGACTTTAAGGCAACGAAAAAGAATAGTATTTTTTATGAAAATGATGGATTTTTTTCTGCTTTTCGTATTTTGCATAAAATCCATATGAATTGGAAAGATCAAGATCGTTGCGCAAGCGGCAGGGATTCGAAGGGCAAAAGCTCATCGTCCTCCCCAAGAAGATCATGACGGAGTTCTTAACAAAAGACCCGATCACCAGACAGACGTATATCACCGACATCGGACATTATCCAAAGGCTAAATTTCATTATGTTGAAAGACCCGGGGGCATCAGCCAGCATATCATCATCTATTGTGTGGAGGGAAGGGGCTGGATCGAGATCAACAAAAAAAGAATGGAGATCGGCCCCTCCCAGTTCATTGCTATTCCCGCCAATGTCGCACATAAGTATGCAGCCAATGAAAAGGACCCATGGACTATTTACTGGATACATTTCAAAGGGGAGATCGCAGCCTATATCGTGGACCTGATCCTGCTGAACTCGAAGAACTATAAACCGGACCTTGCCTATAACGAGAACAGGATAAAGCTTTTCGCGGACATTTATTCCAACCTCGAGAAAGGCTACAGCCAGGACAACCTTCGCTATGTCAATATGATCTTCTACCATTTCCTCTCTTCCCTGCTGTACGAGGATAAGTTCAATTATATTGAGAACAGGAAAGAAGGAGATATCATCGCGCTGACGATAGAGCTCATGCAGAAAAAGATCCACTCGATCGTGTCTCTCCAGGAATTTGCGGACTTCGCCAAATTATCAGTATCTCACTTTTCCGCAGTTTTCAGGGAAAAGACAGGCTATTCGCCTATCGAATATTTTAACCACCTCAAGATCCAGAAGGCCTGTCAATACCTGTTGCTCACCAATATGACCGTAAAGGAGATGGCGATCAGCCTGGGCGTGGAAGATCAATATTATTTTTCCCGGATGTTCTCCAAGCTGATGGGATATTCACCCGTGGAATACAGGAAAAGGAACAAGTCGGCGGGATAAGCAATTTTAAGGTTGATCGGGTTGAAGCTATCTTCTCATATTCCTGATCATGCGGTCTGTCCTTCTTTCCGCCCTGGAATTCTGCAGGTCGACAACGGCCCAGATAGCGGCAGGCAGCCAGCCGATGAGCGTGATCTGCAGGATGAGGCAGACAATGAAATGAAGTATCCTGCCGCGGAGGAGGAAGGACACACATGGAAGAAGTATGGCGAGGAGGAGCATGATGGCCGTATTGCTGGTTTATACGAATATAAGGAAACCCCGGAAGATTTAGTTACCGCTGATATAAAACTGAGTGTCATCCGCGCACCCGCACGATCTTCGTTGGATGACTCAGCTTATAATCGAATTTACTTTGATCGATCCCTGCCTGCCGGTTGATATACCCCTTCCTGTACCTTTTCACCCGCGCCTCGAAGCGAACAATATCCCCTTCCTTCAATGATCCCAGCTGTTCAAAGCCTTTTGTCATATTGAACCAGAGATGATCCGATATTAAATTTCCATTACCATCGCGGATGGCCGTTAGGAGGATAGTCTCGGTGGAGGGCCCTTTATAGCCGGACTTAAGGCCATATTTTTTAAACACGCCTGTGAATAGCTCCCGCTGCTCGTCTAATTTCTTCAATTCTGTTCTCAAAATCATTATTTTGCGAAGGATAAAATAACCGAACGGCCCAAGTTACATATTATGCCTGATACCTCCTTTTTCGACCGGGACCTGAGCTGGCTGTCCTTTAATCACCGGGTAATGGAAGAAGCCGCCCGGGAAGCGACACCATTGCTGGAAAGGGTGAATTTTCTCTCCATCTACTCCTCCAACCTGGATGAGTTCTACAGGGTAAGAGTGCCTGCATTGGCCGCCCTTGGCAAGATCAAAAAATCGAAAGAGACCGTGGCCGGTGCCGAAAGCGCCGCCCTGCTGCAAAAGATCACGCAGGAGGTGGACCGTCAGCTGACGCATTACGGCCGGCTCCTGTTAGATAGCGTGCTGCCACAGCTGTCCCGGCAAGGGATCGAACTCATCTACGGCCCTGCGGGGCAAACAGAGATGCCTTATTCGCTGCCGGTGCCCGCCTCCGTGAAAAAGGCCGCTGCCGCATACTTCCACACGGAGCTGCTGGCTTTTTTGCAGCCCGTGCATCTGTCCATGGCAAAAGACAGCTTTTTCCCGGGTAATGAACGACTTTATTTTGCCGTCGTCGCTGGCGGGCCGGCACAGGATATCTACATCCTGAACATACCGTCCGACAGCGTTTCCCGTTTTTTTACCACAGAAGATGAAGGACGCAAATACATTCTCTTCATCGACGATATCATAAGGGACAACCTGGCCTTTATCTTTCCCGGCCTTCCGGTGAAGAGAGCCTGCAGCATAAAGATCACCAGGGATGCGGAACTGGACCTGGAAGACGAATACGAAGGTGACATAGCGGAAAAAATAGAAAAGAAGCTGGCCAAAAGGGACGCCGGCCTGGCCACCCGGTGTTTACACCAACCGGGCGTACCCGAAGACATCCTTCAGTCGCTGATCGATGCCCTGGGGCTTCATGGCGCATCCATCGTACAAGGGGGCAGGTATCACAATCTGCGGGACCTTGCCTCTTTTCCAGTGAAGGACAGGCACCTCTCCTATCCGGCCTGGCCGCCTGTGCAGTTCCAGGGAGACGTCGATCACGGGCTGTTTGATCGTATAGCCAAAGGCGATATCCTTTTGCACACCCCTTATGAAAGCTACGATCCCGTACTTCAATTTTTTAACGAAGCATCCATCGATCCCGCCGTGGAGGAGATCTATGTCACCATGTATCGTATAGCCCGGGACTCGCGGATCGCCAATGCCCTGATCAGCGCATCCCGCAATGGCAAGAAGGTCTCTGTATTCGTAGAGCTGAAAGCCCGGTTTGACGAAGCCAACAATCTCCAATGGGCCCGGCAGATGAAGCAGGCCGGCATCAGGATCATATACAGCATCCCTGCCCTGAAAGTGCATGCCAAGGTAGCGCTGGTAAAGAAAAAGGTACAGGGACGAATGGTTTATTATGGCCTGCTGGCAACGGGGAACCTGAATGAAAAAACAGCCCGGTTCTATACAGATCATATCCTGCTGACAGGCAATCACGATCTGATGCGGGAACTGGAGCTATTGTTCATTTTCCTCAGCCGCCGCAAGGAGCCCCGCAACGCTGAAAAGATACCCTTCAAACATCTCCTGGTGGCGCAGTTCAATCTCCAGGACAGGTTCCTTTCCCTCATCGACCGGGAGATCAGTAACGTTAGGCTGGGGCTGCCCGCATCCATCACCATCAAGCTCAATAACCTGGAAGAGCGGGTACTGATCAATAAGTTGTATGAGGCGTCCAATGCAGGCGTATCCATCACCCTCATTGTACGCAGCATCTGCTGCTGTGTCCCGGGCATACCCGGCATGAGCGAAAACATCGTCATCCGGAGGATCGTGGACAGGTACCTGGAACATGGCCGCATATTCATCTTCCATAACAATGGAGAAGAAGAGATCTTCCTCGGTTCCGCAGACTGGATGAACAGGAATATCTACCGCAGGATCGAAGTATGCTTCCCGTTATATGACGGGCAGCTGCGGCGGGAGATAAAGGAGATCATTCGATTGCAGACGACGGATAATGTCGCGGCGGTTACGCTGGATCAGGAGCTTAATAATGTGCCTGTCAATGGTGGACATCTGCCGGTACGTTCACAGGAAGCTATTCATGATTACATCACCCAAAAGCGTGGCAATGTCATCTAACCTGTCTTTCCTGCGAACACGCGCTGTATCGAAACCGAACGGTCAATACACTTCCATCCATTTTAGTCGATTGATTTAGAATGGACTATCGATCTGGCTTATTTTTGGGTGCAAATTTGCCATGCTTACAACCCATTTTAAGATCGCACAACGCAACCTGGTCCGGAACAGGGCCTCAGCCCTTATCAATATCGGTGGTCTTGCAGTGGGTATGGCCGTCGCCATACTCATCGGCCTATGGATCTGGGATGAAGTGTCATTCGATAAAAGCTTTGAGCATCATTCCCGTATCGCCAGGGCAATGCAGAACCAATGGATCAACAACCAGACGGAGACCTGGGATGGAGAAGCATATCCGCTGGGACCCGAACTACGGCGCGTCTATGGCAACGACTTTAAGCATGTCATCATGTCCGGATGGACATACGGACATATATTATCCTATGGCGACAAGAATATAAAGAAAGGGGGTAACTATATGGAGCCTGGTGTCACGGACATGCTGTCGCTAAAGATGCTGAAAGGCGGCAGGGATGGTCTGAAAGACGCTGCATCTATTTTATTGTCCCGTACAACAGCCCAAGCGATCTTTGGAGATGCAGACCCGATGGGCAAGACCATTACCCTGGATCATAAACTGCTGGTAAAAGTAACAGGGGTCTACGAAGACTTGCCCGCGAATTCTTCTTTTTCAGATCTGACATTTATCTCCCCCTGGCAATTGCTGGTAAAGACAGAGCATTATGACACGCGGTTCAAAAACCCCTGGGGTGCCAGCTGGTTCCAGGTCTTTGTCCAGATAGCCGACAACGCCGATATGGACAAAGTCTCGCAGAAGATCCGCAATGTGGAATTGAATGCACTTAAAAGTATGAACAATGCGGATACGCGGTTTAGGAATACCATTTGGTTGCACCCCATGAGCAAATGGCATTTGTATTCCACCTTTAAGAACGGGATAAGTGTCGGCGGCCGCATACAGTATGTATGGCTTTTCGGGATCATCGGTTTATTTGTGTTGCTGCTGGCTTGTATCAATTTCATGAACCTCAGTACGGCAAGGTCTGAAAAAAGGGCCAGGGAAGTCGGTATACGCAAGGCCATCGGTTCCATGCGCGGGCAGCTGATCGAACAGTTCTATGTCGAGTCATTGCTCATATCCTTTTTTGCTTTTCTCGTGTCGCTGGCGCTGGTACAGCTAACCCTGCCATTTTTTAATCAATTGGCGGATAAAAAGATGACGATACTCGGAAATGGTCCGCTGTTCTGGTTGATCTGTATTGGGTTCAGTCTGCTCACCAGCATGATCGCGGGCAGCTATCCTGCCTTGTACCTTTCTTCTTTCAAGCCGGTGAAGGTGCTGAAAGGCACTTTACGTGCCGGGCGGAGCGCCACCCTGCTCCGGAAGGCCCTGGTAGTTACCCAATTTTCAGTCTCCATCATACTGATCATCGGCACCATTGTCGTCTTTAACCAGGTGCAGTACGCCAAGGACCGCCCTGTAGGCTATAGCCGGGAAGGACTGATCACGGTGCCCCTGCAAACGGAAGATATCAGGAAAAGGTATGCGGCGCTTAAGACAGACCTGCTGGCGAGCGGTGCGATCGCTGGTGTGGCCGAATCAGAAAGTAATATTACCAATGTATACATCGGCAACAGCGGCCTGACCTGGAAGGGAAAGGATCCGAATCTCCAGGAACAATTCATCAGCCTGGCCATCTCCGGTGAATTCGGAGCAACAGTGGGCTGGCAAATAAAGGAAGGGCGCGACTTTTCCTCCGCGATGGCCAGTGATTCAAGCGCTTTTATCATCAATGAAGCAGCTGCGAAATATCTGGGTTTCAAAAACCCCGTGGGCGAGACCATCGACTGGAAAGGCAATGGAACATTCAGGATCATCGGCGTGGTGAAAGATATGGTAAGCCAATCTGCATATGCCCCTTCTAAACAAACCTTTTATTATCTGCCGAGATGGCAGCAGCTGGGCGTCTGCAATATCAGGATCGACCCGCGTGTAAGCGCTCATGAGGCCATCCGTAAGATTGCCGCAGTCTTTAAACAATTTGATCCCGCCACCCCCTTCGAATTTCATTTTACGGATGAGGATCATGCAAAGAAATTCGCCAATGAAGAACGGGTTGGCCGGCTGGCGGGCGTTTTTGCAGTCCTTGCGATTTTTATCAGCTGCCTGGGCTTGTTTGGTATGGCTTTGTTCATGGCGGAGCAAAGGATAAAAGAGATCGGTATCCGGAAAGTGCTGGGTGCGTCAGTCTTTACCCTGTGGCGACTGTTGTCAAGAGAATTCGTTACGCTGGTGCTGATTTCCATTGCCGTCGCTACTCCGGCTGCCTGGTATTTCATGCATAACTGGCTTCATAATTACGAGTACAGGACCAGCTTGCCCTGGTGGATCTTTGCCGCGGCGGGCATCGGCGCCCTGGGCATTACCTTACTGACCGTCAGCTATCAAAGCATCCGCGCGGCATTGATGAATCCCATAAAGAACCTGAGATCAGAATAAAGACAGCCGGACGCCTATTGCGGATCCGAAGTAGTCTCTCACTGCTCCATTGAACTGTGTGGGAACATTCTGCCCCGTCTGCAGATAAAGCCAGTCGGTGCCGGCTTCCGTCTCGCTATGTAAAACATCCGCTGTCAGAAAAAGCGCCCATTTCCTGGTGAGGAAGTAGCTCAATTTTACGGCTCCCTCAAGATCATATCCATTTGCCTGGTCTTCAAAGCTGATGGGGTGGCGGAAAGTGGAGATGAGGTTCCAGTTGGCTCTTCCCCTGAAGCGTATGATGTCGTAAAACAAGGACGCTTCCAGGGAAAGGTGCGCAGAAAAGTGAAAATCTCCCCGCAGGCCCATCACGGCGCCTTCATATTTTGTGGCATAGGTACTCTTAAGCCCCGCGGCCGCCCCTGTCTGATCTGAAGACAACAAATAGAGGGACTGCTCACGCAGCGCATAGCCCAGGCTGGGAGTAAGCGTGACCAGACGGTTTAAGCGGATCGGATATTCCAGCGTTGTTCGCCAGGAAAAGCTCATGCCCTTATTGGCATCGAACGCGCCATAATAGGAGCGGTTGGTTCTGTTGTCCCCCTGGTAGTCCATGTCGGTGACGCTGCCGGAAGTGATAAAAAGACGGGAAAATGTCGAGCGTAATTCGAATGACTTCCAGCAGTTCCATTTCACCGCAGCCTTCACGGTGGGACCGGCCAGGTTCTTCCATTTCAATTCCGAGAGGATATTCGGGTTGGAGCCCTGCGTGTTGCCCGCAATGGACCAGCGGAAATCCTCGGACTGATACCCGGTGGAGAGAGCGAAAGTGAGACGGGAATGGCGGGGGGCCGGCGCCGGGTCAATGACCCGCTGCGCTATGGACAGCATCGGGGCCGGCAGCAGGAACAAGAGTACAATGTATTTCTTTCTGTGGATAAGGATCATTGTGTTAATCATTTTCAATTTTCCAGCGACTAAATTAAGCTATCCGCCGTACTTTTACCAGCCAATCCCAACAAAATTGTCTTATCCGTCTCAACAGCACGACTTGCTCCATAAACTACCGTCCTTTGCAGTCGGTGAAGGATATGCAGGGCTTTTCCGCAGGAGATGGCTGTATCATTCGCTTTTCTGGTTATGCTATTTTTCTTCAGCGGCCCTTATTGCGGTCAATGTTCACCAGATCCGCCACTGGACCTTTTTTCTGCAGTTATTGACCCTGCTGCCACCGGATATGCTGCAGGTATACCTCAATATCTATGTGCTGATCCCATTGTTCCTGTTCAGGAGGAAGTACTTTCTTTATTTTTCCATCCTGCTGGCAAGCATTCTCCTGCAATCGGTGCTGTTTATCTGGCTGCACCGGCAATATATGTTGTCGGGAGAAACGGCATTTGCTTATGTGATGGACTTTACGCTGGGTAATTTTGGCATCCAGGGTCTGAATATCTTTTCCCTCGTCGGCCTGACGACAGGCATTAAATTCCTGAAGGACTGGATGCTGCAGGAGGAGCGATGGCGGCTACGGGAAAAGCAGCATATCGAGACGGAGCTGAAGTTCCTTAAATCCCAGATCCATCCCCACTTTTTCTTCAACACGCTGAACAACCTGTATTCACTGACGATCCGGAAATCCGACCAGGCGCCTGAAGTGGTGCTGCGGCTGTCCGACCTGATGAGCTATATGTTGTATGAATCCGGCGCCGCCACGGTTCCGCTGGATAAGGAAATTGCCAACCTGGAAAATTACATGGCCCTGGAACAGCTCCGCTACGGGCAACGGCTCACCCTTTGCTTTGAGAAGAAGGGAGATACCTCCGCTGTAAGAACACCGCCGCTGCTGCTGCTGGCCTTCGTTGAGAATGGCTTTAAGCATGGGCTGAAAGGCCGCATGGGGCCTGTACGGATCGATCTGTCGCTGGAGGTACGGGAAGACTGGCTCTTCTTCGAAGTTTCCAATCCTGCGGACCAGGAGCCGGAAGAAAAGGAACAAGGCGGCATCGGGTTGAAGAATACCTCCCGCAGACTGGATATACTCTATGGGGCCGGCTATTCTCTCGACCTGCGGCAGACGGAGGATGTATTCAAGGTACAATTAAAAATTCCCTTGTCATGAACACGCTGAATTGCCTCGTCGTGGATGATGAGCCGCTGGCAGTTGATGTGGTAGTGGCCTATCTGCAAAGGCTGGAGATCAACCCTGTCTGCTGTGAGAATGGGATCGAAGCGTTGCGCCAGCTGCAGGAAAGCCATTTCGACCTCTTGTTCCTGGACATCGAGATGCCGGGCCTCAACGGGATCAGCCTGCTGAAAAGCCTGCCCCACCGGCCAGCCGTGGTCATCACGACGGCTTACCGGGATTTTGCCGTAGAAGGTTTTGAACTGGAGGTCCTGGACTACCTGGTAAAACCTTTTTCTTTTCCCCGGCTGCAGCAGACCATGGAAAAATTTACCCGCTGGAAGGCAGCGGAATACATTTTCCTGAAAGTGGACAAAGAGCTGGTAAAGGTGTTGATGAAAGATATCCTGTATATTGAAAGCAGGAAAGATTATGTGAAGGTGCTTACGGAAACCGAAGAATACCTCTGCCATCAGACACTTACGGATATCACCGCAAAGCTGCCCCCTGAAAAATTCTTTCGCCTCCATCGTTCTTATACGGTGGCATTAAATAAGATCAGCCTCTTCGCGGACAATTGCGTACATATCCGGGGCAGGGCCATCCCTGTCTCCAGAGAGTTGCGCCAGGAAGTGAAACGCCGGCTCCAGGTATAGGAGGTTACGGTCCGCCATGTCACCCGTCGACAAAAAAATACATTTTGTCGAATTTCCGGCTGTAAGTCGAATTTTCGCTTGTTCCGGAAAATGACGGTTGGTACATTTAATAATGAACAGAATTAACTCCATCGACATCGCCAGGGGCCTGGTGATGATCATTATGGCGCTTGACCATACCAGGGACCTGATGCACACAGATTCCATCATCCAGAATCCCACTAACCTGGCCACCACTACCCCTGTCCTTTTCTTTACACGCTGGATCACTCACCTATGCGCTCCCAGCTTTGTCTTCCTGTCGGGCGCTTCCGCCTGGTTGTCTGCCCGAAAGGGAAATGCCGGGGACGGCCGCCGTTGGCTGTTCAAAAGAGGCATCTTTCTCGTGCTGCTGGAGCTGACGCTCGTCAACTTCAGCCTTTGGTATGACATCCATTTCCGCTCTATTATATTCCAGGTCATTGCCGCCATTGGCTTTGGGTTCATCGGCCTGGGACTGATGTATAAGCTTTCGTCCAAAACGCTGGGCATTATAGGACTGTCGATCATATGCCTCCATGATCTCCTCCTGCGGATACCGATGACCTCCATCACGGCGTTGCAGCTGGCGGGTGCCTGGTCCTTCGGAGGCGGCGTTGTTAAGCTGGGTAATGTCACCCTGATCTTTGGCTATCCGGTGTTGCCCTGGTTCGGCCTGATGCTGGCGGGATTTGCCTGCGGCCGGCTATTCGCATCACCCATGGAGGTGCGCAAAAAACAACTGCGGCGCATCGGGCTGATAGCTTTGGGCCTCTTCATTTTGCTGAGAGGCGCCAATATATATGGGGACCAGGCGCCGTGGAGTGTACAGAAGAACGCTATATTCACTTTCATGTCCTTTATGAATGTCAGCAAATACCCGCCTTCCCTGCTCTATACACTGGTGACCCTGGGCCTTTTATTCCTCTTCCTGTCCTACATAGACGGAAGGGAAACCGCCTTTACCCGGATAGCAACCGTGTACGGCAAAGTGCCCCTGTTCTATTACCTGATCCATTGGAACCTCATTCATTTGCTGATGCTGGCAATGGTCTTTTTACAAGGCTTCCGCGCAGATGAATTAGTATTCGGGACATTTCAGTTCGGCAGACCGCCCAACAGTGGCATCAGTCTCCCATGGGTATACCTGGTATGGCTATGCGTGGTCACAGCATTGTATCCTTTATGCATATGGTATGGGCGTTATAAGTCCCACCATCCGGAAAAGCGCTGGCTGAGATACCTGTAGACGGCTATTGGAAGGATTGGCTGAAGGTCACGGGCTGCCGGATCGTGCCTTTCACCTTCCGGTGATGGTCCATGGCGGGGATCCAGTCAGGCGAGCGGCGAACTGCCTCGAGGGCTATTTTGTCAAAGGCAGGATAAAAAGGAACATCCACTTCTGCGTCCATCACCTTGCCGTCTTCATTGATAGTGGCCCTTACCACTACCGTAGCTTCGTCCCCGTTGGTGATCTTATACTGTTCGGGGAAATACAGGGCTCTGCCCAGGTAGTTGGCCCATGCTTTCTGTCCGCCGGGAAAAGACGCTTCCCTGTCATCATTGGCTGTGTCCGCAACTGGCGACCCCTTCTCATCGTAAAATGTTTTTGCCTGCAACTTTCCCCCGGCGTCGTAGATCTCCGTAGCGCTGAGCCCTCCGGCCTTATAGAAGTATTGCCATTTACCGTATTTTTTATATCCCGGAGCATAGCGACCGGCGACAGACGGATTGCCATTGTCGAACCAGGCAATGTGCAGGCCGCTTCCGTCCGGGTTGTAGCTGCCGGAGTCCCGCATATAGCCCGTATGATACCAACTGGTGCGGACGCCAATGGGATTGCCGTTGTCGTATACGGTGGAATCCGATAAAAGACCATCGCTGAAATAGCTCAACCATAGGCCTTGCTTCTTACCGTTGCGGTAAGCACCTGCGGATTCGATAATGCGGGAGGAATGGATAAAACGGAAATAGCCGGAACGGATCTCACAGGTACTGTCTGTATAAAGCCCCTCCATCTGCAAAGTGAGGCTGCGCAAATAATAGTCCCTCCGATGCCAGCCGGAATCGGTGTTTTCAACAATGCTGTAAAAACGCGCGTGTGCGGCATCCGTGGCACGCCAGAGATGATCGAAATATTTCTCTGTCTTCTGACAATGGGCTGCGGGTACAGCCAAAGAACAGAGCACTGCAAACAGAAGGGGTCTGGTCATGGCATTTGCGCTCTACACCATAAAGATAGTTCTTAATTCGCATCCCGTGAATGGAGCACAGAAGCGTCAGGTCGCAAGGTGTTTGGTGAACCCCCATTGGACCAGCCGCTCGTACGCTGCCCAGACCTTGTCAGGGATGTCCTGCGGGATCTGGAAGCCTTTGGCAGGATAGATCCGGATACGCTGGAGATCGCCTACCATGATATTGATGACCCTTTCCATTGGGATCTCGTCAGTGGGATAAGCTTCGAAACTGATCTGCGGGGAGGTGACGATGAGCTTTTTGTCCGGCCAGTGCTTTTTGAAAGTGGCATAGCTCCTTCTTTCCATATAAGGCTTTTGCACCAGCAGGAAAGTTTGAGGATCAAGGCCTTTTTCCCGGAGCAGCTTTTGTGTAAAGAGTATATTTTCTCCCGTATTGGTCGATTGGTTCTCGATGAAGATGGCCTCCGCCGGGACGCCTTTGTCCAGGGCAATGCGGGCAAACTTGTCGGCCTCAGGGTCTTTCCAGATCCCTTTGGTAACATTGCCCAGGCCTCCGGAAAAGATGAGGATGGGCGACCAGCCCTGCAAGTAGAGATCCGCACCCCTGTCAGCTACGCGCAGATCGTGGCTGCCCAGTACGAGAATGCAATCGGCTTTTTCAGGAATATGATTCAAATGGTGATAGTCCCATAGTTTCCTGGCTTCGATGAGTACTTCCTGAGTGATCATAATAGGGATATAGATGGACAGCGCAAATATAGCAGTAATTTTAGTTGCTGCCTGCCAGAAAGCGATAACCTACCCCTGATTCAGTGATGATATGTTCAGGTGAATTGACGTCTTTTTCGATCTTTTTACGCAGCTGAGCGATGAATACCCGCAGGTATTGTAGCTGATCGACAAAGTCAGAGCCCCATATTTCGCGGAGCAGGTATTGATGGGTGAGCACTTTCCCTGCATTTCTCCCAAACAGCGCCAGGAGGGCATATTGGGTAGCCGTGAGCTTCAGCAGTTCATTATCCTTTTTTACCGTACGGGTGGCAAGATCGATCTCCAGCCCATTGAGGCGGATGATGGGGCCATCATCTTCCGGTCCGGTGCTGCGAAGGGCGGAACGGATCCTGGCGAGCAGTTCACCGGTGCGGAAAGGTTTGATAAGATAATCGTTGGCGCCGTTGTCGAGGGCTGTCACGATGTCTTCCTCGCTGCTGAGCACCGAAAGGATGATGACAGGCTTGCCAAACCATTCCCGCATTTTTTTCAAAGTGGTATGCCCGCTTTCATCCGGCAGACCGAGGTCGAGTAAGATCAGGTCGGGAGAATGGATGGCTGTCATTTGAATGCCCTCACGGGCAGTGGCAGCCTGTAAGATTGAATAACCGTTGGATTGCAAGGTGATCTCCAGGATCTTACGAATGGAGGTCTCATCATCGATGACCAGGATCTCTGCCGGCACTGTAGGGTTCATAATACGGAAAGTTGAAGGGTTGGGTTTTCGTTGGACATTGCATTGCTCCGGGAAGGGAGGCATGCCGGCAAGCTGATGAGAAAGCGGGCGCCACCCGACGGCCGGTTGGACAGCGCTATTGTACCGTTATGTGCTTCTACAAAACCTTTGACAATGGATAGCCCCAGACCCGATCCGCCGATGCGGGAGTCTTTCAACCGGTAGAATTTGTCAAACACTTTATCGATCTCCTCTTCCGGAAAGCCCGGACCGTCATCTTCCACGATGATGACCAGCAGCTCGTCGCAACATTCGGCACTGATGCGGATCCGGCTTCCTTCAGGCGTATAAAGAGCGGCATTGAGCAAAAGATTATACAGCACTTGTTCCATGAGACCGTAGTCCAGGCGCACGGGAGGGAAGCTTTCGCTAATGGCCACTTCAGCCTTTCTGAGGAACAAAGGCTCCTCCAGCTGATGCAGGATGGAAAAGGCCATCTCATGGATGTCATGCCAATCCTTTTTAGGCTGTATAAAGCCGGATTCCAAACGGGACATGTTCAACAGGTTCTCCACCTGCCTGTTGAGCCGCAGCGATGCAATGGATATTTCGGTGAGGAGCTTCCTGCTATCTTCCACGGACAGCCGCGATGGCTGTTCCAGCAGGTTGTCCGTTGCGCCGATGATGGTGGCGATGGGGGTCCGGAACTCGTGAGAAAGCGAGTTCAGTAACGTATTATATAATTTCAGGGTTTTGGCTTTCTCCTCTTTTTGATGGGCTATCTTTTCAATCTGTCTTATTTTAAAGGTGAGGACGGCATTCACCAGGGCAATGACGAAATACATGGACAAAAGGATCTCGTCCTCCGTATTGCCTACCCGGAAGTTAAAGCGGGGCAACAGGAAGAAATAGTCCCATATCAGGGCGCTGAGTACGGCTGTCAGCAGGACAGGAAGGATATCGAAGAACATGGCGATCAGCGAGAGGGTCAGCAGCAGGACAAAGGCCACAACTTCGGGACCGATGTAGGCGGAAAAAAGAAAGCAGATGGCCGATACGAGACAAACGGACTGGATACTGACCAGGTATTGCCGGCGCTTGCCAATCCTGGAGCCTATAAACGGAGTAACATATGCATCTTGCCTCATATATAATGACAAAATAAATATACTCAATTTATAGGAGAGAGATAAAATAATCTAGTTAATATGTCAATAAAATAAGAAAGAAGGCCTGGGAGCCTCCTTTCTAGGTGCAAAATGGGAGTAAACCAAATATTTAAATAATCCTAATGCGTTACTTCTGTTTCTTTTAAACCATTGGGCGTAGCCACCAGCAAGGTACCCTGAACGTATTTTTCGTCGTGCTGGCTGGCATCCAGGCCTTCTTCCTCTTCATCACTTGTCACACGCAGCGGAACGATGATGTTGATCACTTTGAAGATAACGAAGGATACTGCGAAGCTATATCCAACCGCGATGGCCATTGCTTTCAGCTGGGTGAAGAAGAAAGCGGAGTTGCCATAGAACCAGCCGTCGTTGCCGGCGCTGTTCACGGCCTTCGTGGCGAAGACCCCTGTCATCAGCATACCTACCATACCACCGATGCCGTGGCAGGGAAACACATCCAGTGTGTCATCCAGCACAGTTTTGGTAGCTTTAATATGTACGGCGATGTTGGAAACAAGCGCTCCAAATACACCAATGAAGATACTTTGCGGTACGGCTACAAAGCCGGCTGCGGGCGTGATGGCCACCAGGCCGACAACAGCGCCTACGCAGAAACCAACCACAGAAGGCTTCTTACCTCTCACTACGTCGAAGAACATCCAGGAGAGACCGGCCGCAGCTGCAGCAGTATTGGTGGTGGAAAAAGCCGACACGGCCAGGGTATTGGCAGCTACAGCAGAACCTGCGTTGAAACCAAACCATCCGAACCACAGGAGACCTGTGCCGATGAGTACATAAGGTATGTTGGCGGGATGCGTTGTCAGTTTTTCAATGTGGGACTTTCTGCGTTTCAGCACCAGCGCACCTGCCAGGGCAGCGCAACCAGCGGAGATATGTACTACGGTGCCACCGGCGAAGTCAAGGGCGCCCATCTTCGCAAGGAAGCCATCAGGATGCCAGCTCCAGTGAGCCAGGGGAGCATAGACCAGCAAGCTGAACAGCACGGTGAAAAGCACATAGGCGGAAAACCGCATACGCTCCGCAATAGCGCCTACCACCAACCCGGGGGTAATGATGGCGAACATAAGCTGGAACATGGAGAAAAGACCCTTGGGAATAGAGGTAGCAGCAACCCAGGGTTTACCGGACATAACGTCCTTATAAAACAAATGTGTGGCGGGGCTGCCGATGATCCCGTTGATGGAATCCCCAAAGCAGAGGCTGTACCCAACCACGATCCACAACACTCCTACCACGCCTGCCGCTACCACGCTCTTCATCATAGTGGAAAGTACGTTCTTCCGGTTAACCATGCCCCCATAGAAAAAGGCCAGACCGGGAGTCATTAAGAAAACCAGGGCAGTCGCAACCAGGATCCAGGCGATGTCAGCCACATTGTATTTTCCCTCATCAAAATTGGGTAGTGTAGGAACGAAAATAGCTGCAACAGCTACCACTACCAGCGTAATAAATGGCAAAGTGCTTTTAAGAGTGAATTTTTGCATAATCTCGTAGATTTCACGTTATAAAAAACAATAATTTGTTGTACCCGAGTGGAAAGTTATAAAGAATTTATAAAATGAAAGAAGAATATTGTATGCATTAAAATTATAATGTATTGTAAATACTTAGTTAAATATTTTATTATTAATAACTTACATATTCCTACCCAAAAAATGGTATGAAAAATTTTTATTAATTCTTTATTAAATGGGGGTTGAAATTGCAAAATATTCATTGCGCAAATCATATTTAGCAACTAAATATATGACAAGGGATAGCTGATCAATCCTTTTTAGCAAATCTGGGCAGGAGATCGGGGGCAGTACCCGGCATTTTTACCTTATATCTATAATTACCGCCGAAAGCATCCTCCTCTTTCAGGAACTCATGGGTCTTCTTGCTGATCCAGAAAGTTTGGGTGTATGCCCCACGGGGACTTTGCCCCTCTGTGAACAGCTTCCAGCAATCAATTTTTTCCCCATTCATTAAAGTGAGCGCTTCGCTGCCCGTCACTTTATAGAGGATGTATTTGGGAGGCTCCAGTCCGGCATCATAGAAATTGATCAAAAAGGACTTGCCGGCGGCCAGCGGCAGCATCTCGAAAGTCTCGATGTCCAGGTTCCAGTTGAGGTTGGGCGCTGAGAATTTGAGATTGAAGGTCTTTTTATCATTTCCCGCCACGGTATCCGCCCCTGTGATCTCATCCTCATTCCAATTGTAAGCCGCCGTCTTGCCCCGGACGGTCTCACAGTGAAATACAGGAGCAAAATCCGTCATACTATTCAGCGAATACACTTTCCTGTAAGCCGTGGAGTCACCCCCATACCAATGTTGCGTGATCGCGAAATAGCGCTTGCCCCCTTTGTCTTGTATGGCAATATCCCGCATCCAGTACCAGAATCCCAGCCTGTCTGCCTTTTGAGGATATTGAAAATAGACCAGGTATTGACGCAGGCCCGGCTTCAAAACAGTCGTCAGCAGGCGCCCTTTGCCGGGCCTTATGGTGTCGGCCTGCCCGTCCTGTCCCCGTAAAATGGCGGCAAGCAGCAAATGGATCAACAGCAGAGAAATATAAATGAATGTACGCATGGGAAAGATTTTAAAAGTGGCCAAATCTCCCCAGACCCGGTGGCTTAGGCAACTCCATTCAATTACCTTTACCGCTTTTTTAACCAGGCATAGAGATCGTTCAACACCGGCGTCGTTGAACGACCGGGGCCAATCATTGAAAATCAGCCGTCACTCGCCGAAACCTTAGTAATTTGCAGACGATAGCTGATGAACATTTTCAACGAAAAAGCAAGCCCGCGTCAATTACAGATACTTATCTGGGGGGTGATCTTCCTGATCAACTTCTTTTCCCTGCTGCCGATGGATGGACTCTTGCAATCCGTCATCTATACCTTTCTGAATACTTTCTTCTATGCGGTGATCATCTATGGCAATATCTGGTTCCTGTTTCCACAGCTCTATCAGAAGAACAGGGCAGGATGGTATGTGGTCTCGGCGATCGTGCTCCTGGCAGCCACCGGTCTGCTGAAGACCTGGATCAGCCAGTTGATCTACAATGCCTGGTTTGCCAAAAAGCATTATGCGCTTACCTGGGAGAACACCCTTTATGTGACCGTAGGATGCGTCGTGGTATTCATCCTCAGCTTTGTATTCCGTATCGCATTGGCTTATTTCGTATTGAAACGCCAGGCCCAGCAGATGCAGGAACAGAAAAGCCTGGTGGAGCTCAGCCTGCTGAAGTCCCAGGTCCAGCCCCATTTTCTTTTCAACACGCTGAATAATATTTATTATGAGGCTTTCCGCGAAGCGCCCCGCACAGCCCTGCTCATCGGCCGCCTGTCCGAGATCATGCGGTACTTCGTCGATGAAAGCCCCAAGGAAAAAGTAGCGCTGGCCACGGAGATACAGTTCCTGGAAAATTACATCGCCCTGGAAAAGATCCGCATCCGTCATGGCGTAGAGGTCGTTTTCGTGCGGGAATGCAGCCTGAAGCATCTTATCCCGCCGATGTTGCTCATGACCTTTGTGGAAAATATTTTCAAGCATGGCATTGATCGCGCGGGCACAGAGAACAAAGTGTCCATTTCCCTGCAGGAAAAAGAAGGCTATCTGATCTTCCGGACGGAAAATGAGCTGCAGGAGCCTCCCACCGTGGCAGCGCCCCGGGGCTTTGGACTTGAAAATCTGAAAAGACGGCTTACCTTACTATACGGTGGCCATGCGCAATTGAGTGTTTCGAAGTCTGATAGAACTTTTCACGCTTACTTAAAAATTCCGCTGCTATGCCCCTTCGTTGCCTCATAGTGGATGATGAACCCAATGCGGTCAGCCTCCTGGAAATGCTCATTGGGCAAAATACTTCCTGGCAGCTGCTGGGCAAGTGTTATAACGCCCGCGAAGCTTTGGCCTTTATAAAGACCGAGCCCGTGGACCTTATCTTTCTTGACATCAATATGCCACAGCTCTCGGGCATGGAAATGGCCTCCCTCCTGCCCCCGGAAACACGCATTGTTTTTACCACCGCCTATTCCGAGTATGCGGCGGACAGCTACTCCTTTCAAACGATCGATTATCTGCTGAAACCCATCACCCTCCGGCGGTTTTACTCCTCATTGCAGAAAATAGAAGCCCATTTCAACATGGTGGAAGGCCAAAAAACGCCCCGGACGCCCCCTGCTGTTCCCTCCCCTGCCGAAGAAGAGTATTTTTTCATTAAATCCGGAAGGACCCTGAGCAAAGTGCTGCTGAAAGATATCCTGTATTTTGAAGGAGAAAAGGAATATGCCCGGCTGGTGAGCTCACATGATAAAATATTGATCTATAAAAGATTGAAAGACATCGAAGAACAACTCTCCCCCACCTTTACCCGGGTGCATAACTCCTATATTGTCAATGTGGCGAGGGTAGACAGCATCCGGGACAACCATATCTTCATCGGGGGCAGGCAGATCCCCATCAGCGAGAAATTCAGGGAAGCCTTCATGCATATCATCCGGGAGAGGACATTTTAACAGGGGCTGAAGCATGAATGTTGTACTAATGGCGGACCTTTGACGTTAATATTCAAAACCTTGAAGCATTGGCGCCTGTAAAAAATCCCCCAAAAAAGAAATTCCGGCTCGTCCGTATCTTCTGGATCGGCTTTTTCAGCGGCCTGCTGGCCTTTATCCTGCTGCTGGTCCTCATCGGCATGGGCGCATTTGGCAAACTGCCATCCCTGCATGAGCTGGAAAATCCCACGCTGGTGCTGGCCTCTGAGGTGCTTGCCGATGACGGCACCTCCATGGGCAAATTCTATACCGAGAAAGGCAACCGGACCCATGTGGACTATAAGGACATCTCGCCCAATATCATCCATGCGCTGGTGGCAACGGAGGACGTGCGTTTTTATGAGCACTCCGGTATCGACTATATCGCTGTCATGCGCGCAGTCCTGCGGTTTGGCAGGGACGGCGGAGGAAGCACGATCACCCAGCAATTGGCCCTCAACATGTTCAATGGAGAGCGAAGCCATAACAGGATACGAAGGGTCATCCAGAAACTGAAGGAATGGATCATTGCCATTCAGCTGGAGCGGAATTTCACGAAGGAAGAGATCCTTTCTCTTTATTTGAATGATGTCTCTTTCAGTGACAACGTATATGGCATCCGGGGCGCCGCCAGGACCTTTTTCCAAAAGGAGCCGGCAACCCTCAGCGTGGATGAGGCAGCCCTGTTGGTGGGCATGGTGAATAATCCCCGTTTTTTCAATCCCCGTACCAATCCCAAGGCTGCAATGGAGAGGAGGAATATTGTGATCAACAGGATGGTGACCAATCATTACCTCGCGGAAGGAGATGCGCTTGTCTTCAAGCTAAAGCCCGTCGATATCGGGCATTACCGTAAGGCAGACGAAAACAACGGACTGGCTCCTTATTTCCGGGATGTGCTGAGGGGCGACCTGAAAAAGTGGTGCAAAGAGCATATGAACACCGAGACGGGCGAGCCTTATAATCTTTACCAGGACGGATTGAAGATCTACACCACCATCAATCCCCGCATGCAGCAGTATGCCGACGAAGCGGTAATGCAGGCGATGCCGCAATGGCAGAAGGTACTGAACGCCCAGCCCAATATTGTCAACGGGGACATCTGGAAGGAGCATCTCAACGTGCTGGAAGCAGCAATGCGCAACAGTGAGCGCTGGAAGTTAGAGGAAGAGGACAGCATGTCGGTGCCGGCTATCCGTAATAGCTTCCACCAGCCTGTGCGCATGAAAGTATTTTCCTGGAATGCCGCCCATGAAAAGGATACGGTGATGTCGCCACTTGATTCCATTAAATATTACAGGCAGATGCTCCAGACGGGTTTTATGGTAATGGACCCGGTGACGGGCGCCGTAAAGGCCTGGGTGGGAGGGATCGACTTCAGGAACTATAAGTTCGACCACGTCAATATCAATACGAAGCGGCAGGTGGGCAGCTCCATCAAGCCTTTCCTGTATAGCCTGGCCATTGAGGATTTCAACTTTACTCCCCAGACACAATGTGATGCCGTCCAGCAATATTTCCCGGAATACAAAGCCTATGTGCCTGCCAGGGCCAATCCGAAGGTCAGCGGGACCCGGACCATGGCCAATGGGCTCGCCTGGTCCATCAATGAGGTGGCGGCGTATATCATGAAACAGTTTGGGCCCGAAGGCCCCAGGCGTTTTGCCGAGTTCATCCGTCAGATGAACATCCCTACGGCTGTGCAGCCCTACCCCTCCCTGGCACTGGGTGCCTGCGAGCTGTCGCTGTACGAAATGATGTGGGGCTACACTGTCTTCCCTTCGGGTGGCATCAGTACGCAGCCCTATTATATCACCCGCATCGAGGACAAACATGGGAATGTCCTGGTGCGCTTTCCCCCGGATCACAAGGAGGTGCTAAGCCATGCAACGGCATTTACGATGACGCGGATGATGCAGGGACCGGTGGACTTTGGTACGGCTGCAGGATTGCGCCAGCGTCTAGGCATTACCGAAATGGGTGGCAAGACAGGTACAACCAATGACAATTCCGATGCATGGTTCATGGGCTATACCCCCCAGCTGCAGGCTGGCGTTTGGGTTGGTTGTGACGATCGTTTTATCCGGCTGGATAGCAGAAGGGCTGATGGCGGTCACGTGGCCAGGCCCATATGGGAGTACTTCTTCGCCAAAGCGCTTGCCGACGGCACCCTGGGCCTGGATAAAAAGGCGCTCTTCGCGCGGCCTGACAGCCTGGGGCCCCAATATGACTATCAGAACCTGATCGATAAGGTCCCTCCCCCCGGCGCTGAAGGCGTCGACCAGGGGAATGGAAATGCCAGCCAATATATCGTAGACACTGCCGCTAAGGTAAATCCCGGCCAGTATTAAGCTGCCGGCTATTCCGGCTGCATGTGCAGGCTGACACCAATACGGTTCCAGGCGTTGATGTTGATGATGGCCATAATGATCTGCGCCGTCCTTTCTTCTCCCAAAAGCGCCATGGCCTTTTGATACAGCGGTTCTGAAAGCCCATGGCGGTGGATCAGTGTGATCTCTTCCGTCATTTCCAGCATTACCCGTTCCTCTTCGGTGAACTGGGGAGATTCCCGCCATACGGACAGCAAATAGATCCGCTGCTCCGTTTCACCGGCGCTACGGGCATCCTTCGCATGCTTGTTGACACAAAAGGCGCAGCCATTGATCTGGGAAGCCCTTATCTTTATCATGTCCCGGTGCAGAGGGGAGATCCCCGTTGCAGCTATGAAGTTGTCGAGCTCGATGAGTGGTTTGTAAGCGGCAGGCTGTACGTCCCGCATCCTGAATCTTTTTCCCATTTTATTCCTCTTTTTTAATCTACAAAACTACTGCGCTCCTGTCTCCCAAAAGGGGGCCAGATGCGATAAAGCGGATGGGCCAGCCTCTTCTGAAAAAGTGTACCTTTGCGTGCAACATGCGTACCATATTTCTCTTGTTATCCTTATCAGCCCTGATCTCCGCCCATGCACAGGTGGAACGGGACCCCGTCAGCGCTTTCCGGGAGGCCGGGCAGTCCGGCAGAAAGATCCTGCTGGTGTTTTCGGGAAGTGACTGGTGCATCCCCTGCATACGATTTGAAAAAAATATTTTGACAGATAGCGCTTTCCGGCAATTCGCCGGTCAGCGCCTTGTTGTTCTGGAAGCCGATTTCCCACAGCGTAAAAAGATCCCTGAAGGAATGAAAGCCCAGTACGAGGCCCTGGCCGGCGAGTTCAATGCAGAAGGGGCTTTCCCAAAGATCATCCTGCTCAATTCCGATAAGGCCCTGCTGGCCGTCCTGCCTTACACCGGCCAGACGCCTGCCGACTTCATCGGAGAAGTAAAGAGGTCGCTGAAGGAGGCGGTCGCTCCCCTGCCTTAACGATGGTCAAACGCCAGATCCATACCCGGCTGATGGGCTCTTCATTCGAGCTGATCGTGGTGGAAGAAGACGAGGTCATTGCCGGCCGCCGGCTGGAAGAAGGCGTGGCGGAGATCCGGCGGATCGAAGCGCTGCTGACAGAGTTTAGCCCTGATTCACAAACGGCTTTACTGAACAGGTATGCCGGCATACGGCCCGTCGCCATAGACCCGGAGGTCCATCAACTGATCGGGCGTTGTCTCCGGCTTTCCGCCCTCACCCAGGGCGCCTTCGATATTTCGGCAGGCGCACTGAAAGCTTTGTATAATTTTAAACTACGGCAGGCCCATTTGCCTGATGCCGCATCGCTGTCAGCTGCCCTGTCGGCTGTTGGTCACCGGTACATTAAGCTGTCCCCCGATGCTGCATTCCTTTCCAGGACCGGCATGCGCATCGGGTTCGGGGCCGTCGGCAAGGGATATGCTGCAGACAGGGTTCGGTCGCTATGGAAGTTGCAGCAGGTGAAGGCAGGCGTCATCAATGCCAGCGGGGATCTCACCGCCTGGGGCAAACAGCCCGATGGCAGCCCCTGGCGGGTAGGTATTGCAGATCCGCGCGATCCAGCCCGCATCCTGCTCTGGCTGCCGGTGGACGATGCGGCTGTGGCCACTTCGGGAAATTATGAACAATACTTCGACATGGACGGCGTCCGTTATTCCCATAATATCGATCCCCGCAGCGGCACGCCCGTGAAAGACATTAAAAGTGTTACCATCGTCAGCCCTTCTGCAGAACTTTCAGATGCGCTTGCTACGGCTGTCTCTGTCATGGGCGTATCGGCAGGTCTGCATCTGATCGACCAGCTTCCTGAGGTCCATGGTATAATTATTGATGATAAGGACCGGCTTCTTTCATCCAAAAACATAACGACACATGCACATAGCGCATAAACCTGTTATCCTGGCAACCCTGCTGCTGGCAGTTGCCGGCATCCTTCCCGGCTGCACACCGGTGAAACCCTATCAACGGGCCTTTCTCAATGACGCAGCGATGCGGCCGGGCAGGGCCGATGTGGAAAAATTCGACATAAGCGCACATACTTACCGGGAAGGCGCCAGCGGCGGCGGCAACGGAAAGCCCAGCGGAGGCTGCGGCTGCAACTGATCCTTCATGAAACCGAGCAAAATAAATGCTAACACACAGGGGGATGACCAGCGAGGTTCCATCCAACCATTGAAAAGACATTTGCACGGATGAATAACAAATACCTTTCGCTTGCACTGCTGGTAGCCGCATTACATGCCCATGGGCAGCGTCACCAGGATAGTCTGTATAAGCAACAACGCATATCCAAAACAGATATACAGGTGCTGTTCGGGTATTATACCCAGAATGGCAATCATTCCGCCATCACGGGTGGAACAGGTACGGAAAAACTGCATGTCTATTCCCCCGAATTCACTATCACGCATCACCTGGATTCCACCCGTAACTGGTCGCTTAATGCCGGCGTGGATGTGATCTCTTCCGCGTCTTTGGACAACATCGACTTCATCGTCTCTTCCGCGTCGAAGCTGTCGGCACGAACGCATATCAGCCCCTCCTACAGTTGGAAACTAAAAAGATCTGATACACGCATAACCCTGGGGACTGGCATTTCCGTCGAGTCCGCGTATCTTTCGTTTCCCGCCGGCGTGTCGGTAAGCCATGTCAGCCGGACGGGGTCGCAGGAGTGGAGCGCTGCGCTGCAATGTTATTTCGATGATCTCCGTTACGGCCGGATCAGCGCCGACTATGGATACCCGGTAGGGCTTATCTACCCGGCCGAGCTGCGGGACACCGCGTGGTTCCACAGCTTCCGGCGCAACTCCTACAACCTTTCGTTTTCCTTTTACCAGGTGATCAATCCCCGGATGCAGTTGGCCATATTCCCGGAGCTGGTATACCAGAAAGGCTTGCTGTCCACTTCCTATCACCGGGTGTATTTCAATAACGACCGGTTTACCACCAGAGTGGAAAAGCTGCCTTCCGAACGATGGAAATTCCCTTTGGCGGCCCAACTGAATATTTTTGCCGGCACCCGTTCCATTATCCGCAGCTATTACCGCTTCTACCATGATGACCTTGGCATCACCGCGCATACCCTGCAATTCGAAGTGCCGGTGAAAATACGGCCGGAGCTGAGCCTGGCGCCCCTTGTGCGCTTTTACACCCAGACGGCTGCCCGCTACTTCGCCCCTTTTCGCAAACACGTGCTGACGGAAAAATATTACACTTCCGATTACGACCTGTCGCATTTTTCCAGCTATAAGGCCGGGCTCACCTTACGGTATGCACCGCAACGTCCGATGAGCTCCCGCTACACATTCAACACACTTAGCCTGCGATATGCCTGGTACAAACGTTCTGACGGATTAGCTGCGCACATCCTGACCCTGTTGCTGGAATTGGAGCATACCCGTTCCCGCGCTCTTCACAAAGGGTTTGCCCCCATGTGATCAGTCATTTGGATTAAAGATCTTGTCGGGGCTGAAGATGTCCATATTATCAAAAGTAGTGGTGCTGCTGCCGGTGCCCCCCAGGCCTACATAGCTTTTTCCATTGATGGTGAAAGACACCGCTCCCTGCCGCTGCGCACGGGGGTAAGGTGTACGCTGGCTCCAATAACCTGTGGTAAGATCATATGCCCATGTGGCGGATAACAATGAACCATTCTGTCCCGTCACGAGGTAGGCTTTCCCGTTGTTGACGAAAGCCGTTGCATATTCGCGTTCAATATTCGTATATCCATCGTCGAAAGTAGCGGGATCGGTGTTGGTTATGTTGCTCAATGGCTTCCAGGGCGCAGTTTGCGTCGGATCGAATTCCCAAAAGTCCCGGACCATTGTCTGGTTATTCGAGCCCGTAACAATATACGCTTTGTCGTTATATACAAAGGCCACAGCTCCACGTCGTTTGGAAAAATTAAGGTCCGTGCCGGGTGTCCTTGCCCACTTGTCCGAATCAGGCTCATACTGATAGAAGTCGGAAAGCGCATAGATGCTGTATCCTGTCCCGATGTACCCTTTTCCTTTGACGGCAAAACCCACGGCATCATACCGGCCCCCCCCCGGATAGTCCGCCTTTTTTGACCACACTTTGTTTACCACATCGTATTGATAAAAATCATTGAATTGGTGGATACCGTCCCAGCCGGTGCCGATGTAGCCATAGTTACCCACACTGAAAGCAGCAGCATTGCTGCGACGAGGCCCCGGAAATTCCTGCAGTTGCGACCAGCCGGTGTCACTGCTGAAGGACCAGAAATCATTCAGCCTGTTGTAGGCGGAACCACCCACCGACTCATTGATGCCCAGCCCTACATAGGCTACGTTGCCCACGACAAAGCAGGAAGCATTGCTGCGGGGGTATCCATTGATAGCGGAAGCCTGTATCCAGTCTCCTGTTTGCAGGTAAGACGGACTTGCCTTGCTGCAGGATGAATTACTAAATAATGTCAATACAAACAAGCCGATAACAGGCAGGTAGATAGAACGATGCATGTAGGAGGATTTTATGGGTTTAATAAATTATCTCTAAGCAATGATCACTTAATGCAAGAGCGATCGCCGCCCTTCATCGCGGCAAAAGTCCTGTTAAGGTTTTCTATAAGAAATGTTAAGGGGATAAAATCGTAATATTAATAATAAGGCAAAGCCGCACAAACGGCGCGAAAATTGCAAGCTGTTACGCTATGTCATTGCTCAGATCCTACTTTTTTTCTACCGTGGCGCTTATAAGTCTTTTCGTCCCGCATCTGCCCGGGAACCCGTCGTCAATTGAACCTATCCATCCGGCAAGGCCCTTTCCCCAGCATGTCGCCTACCGTGAGGGATGTATCCTGCCCAACCACATCAGCAGGCAGCAGATGGATGACAGTGTACGGGCATTTTACAAAGCATGGAAGCAACGGTACATTCGCAAAGGATGCAATGAGGGAGAAAGATATGTATGGTTTGAGGGACCGGATACTCATAATAAACTATGTGTGTCCGAAGGGCAGGGCTATGGCATGATCATTACAGCGCTGATGGCCGGGTACGACACGGAGGCGCAGACCATCTATAACGGGCTGTATCTTTATTACCGCAACCATCCCAGCAAAGCCGACCCCTATCTGATGGCATGGGCCCAAAAGAAGGATTGCCGCAACATCGACGGCAGTTCGGCCACAGATGGCGACATGGATATTGCCTATTCCCTTCTGCTGGCCGACGGTCAGTGGGGCAGTAAGGGAGCCATCAACTACAAGGAAGAAGCCCGGCGGATGGTGAAGGCTATTTTGCGCATGGAGATCAACCAAAAGACATTTTCAGTACTGCTGAGCAATTCGAGTGATCATTACAGTAAGGACTATTTCGACATGCGCAGCTCGGACTTCATGCCAGCCCACTTCCGTACCTTTCGCGCTTTGTCCGGCGATCCGGGTTGGGACAAGGCCATCGACAGCAACTACAAACTATTCGAATACCTGCAAAGAACGTATAGCCCGGATGCAGGACTATTCCCGGACTTTATCAATAAGGTTGGATCGCAGGCAATACCCGCACGGCCACGCTACCTTGAATCCAGGTATGACGGCGCTTACAATTACAATGCCTGCCGTACGCCCTGGCGCATCGCAACGGATTTTATCGTGAATGGCGACCCCCGGGCGGTCGGCATCGTGGGAAAGATCAATAAGTGGATCCGCACTACCACACAAGGCAATCCTGATAATATATCTGCAGGCTACAGCCTGCAGGGTGAAGACCTGAAGAACCGGTATTATGAGGCGCTGTGCTTTATCGCTCCCTTCTCGGTTGCTGCCATGGTTGACAGGGACAACCAGCCCTGGCTGAATAAGCTCTGGGATTACACGGTGAATTTTCGGCTGAAAGGATTTGATTATTATGACAACAGCATAAAGATGATCAATATGATCATTCTTTCAGGGAATTACTGGGCGCCGGAGATATAAGCCCGCTCCTATTTTACAGGCGTCCCATCCCTCCGTTCTTCGCTGGCCACTTTAATGATGGTATCTCCCACGTGAAGGTCGCCATATACTTCCACCTTGCCTTTGTCGGAACGTCCCGGCTTCACATCCACCCATTGCGCCTTACCATCGGCAACACGGATAACGAATATCCGTTCTGTAGAGTTGACAATGGCAGCCGACGGCACGATGAAGGTGCTGTCTCTTGCGGGAAGGGGCACGTTGACCTCAGCCACCATACCGGGCAGTAAACGCTTATCCTCATTGATCACGTCCATTTCTATGCGTTCTGCCCTGAGCTTGTTATCCAGTGCGCCGGCAAGGCGTTTGACCTTGGCATGAAAAACCTCGTTCGGGAGGGCCTTCACCGAGAACTTCACTTCGTTGCTTTCATTGAGATAACCTGTATATGCTTCCGGCACGGAAACCACCAGTCTCAGGTGGCGTTGCTCCTGCAAGGTGAAGAGAGGGAATTCCGACCCTTTTCCGGAAGGGCCTACATAGGCGCCGGGGTTCACGTTGCGCGCGCTGATCACCCCGCTGAAAGGGGCTCTTATTTCCAGGTATTTGAGGGTCTCGGCCACCTGGCCATAGGCAGACTTCGCGGCTTCCAGCTGGGCAAGGTCCGATTTCTGCCGGGCATCAGCCTGATCGATGTCATTTTGCGAGATGGTGCCGGGTGTTTTGCTCGTCTCCACCAAACGCTGATAATTAGCTTTGCTGGCGATGTAGATCGCCTCCTGCGATTTCACCCTTGACTGGGCGCTGGCCAGCTGCGACCCCAGTTCCGGCGCTTCCAGGCTTGCCAGGAGCTGCCCCTCGCGTACTTCCGACCCCACGTCTGCGTATAATTTTTTTACAAAGCTGTTCTCTTTGGCATAAAGGTCCACCTGCTGATACGCTATCAGCTCCCCGGGCGTGGTAAGCGCCGTGGACAGCCTGCCCTTTTCCAGGGAAAAAGTCTCTGCAGGCGCTGTGGCCGCAGGCGCGGATCTGGTGTCTTTCTTTTCACTGCTTTCCCCGTCCGACGAGGAGCAGGCGCTGAACAAGGTGGCGGCAACCAGCGTGTACAGTACCATGGCAGTCAATGAAGTTTTATTTCTCATTTTGTTCATACAATGACGGTATATAATGTTTGCTTTCTTTATCAGAAGGATCGAGTGACACGGACTGGGTGGAAGTTTTACCTTGAACCCAGGCAAAAATAAGCGGCAGGATGAATAATGCCGCGAAAGTAGAGGCGATCAGACCGCCTATGACCGCGCGGCCCAAGGGTGCAGCCTGGTCACCGCCTTCGCCGAGACCTGAGGCCATCGGGATCATACCCACCACCATGGCTACACTTGTCATCAGGATGGGCCGCAGTCGTACGGCCGCCGATTCCCGGGCAGCTTCCAGGGCATTGCCGGAATGCAGGCGCAGATGCTCCGCATTCGTCACCAGCAGCACCGAGTTGGAGATGGACACCCCCACCGACATGATCATTCCCATATAGCTCTGCAGGTTGAGGGTAGAACCCGTGAGCATGAGCAGCCCCAGAGAACCTAACAATACGGCAGGGACCGTGCACAGCGTCACCAGCGACACTTTAAAGGATTGAAAGTTGGCCGCCAACATAAGGAAGATCACCAGGATGGCCGTGATCAGTCCTATCTGCAGACTGTTGAGCGTCTCCGAAAGCACCTGCACCAACCCTCTTGTCTCCACCGTGATCCCCCGTGGCGGCGTGCCCAGGGAGGCAATAGCCGCCTCCACGTCTTTCGACGCGCTGCCCAGGTCTTTTTTATATAGGTTAGCCGTCACAGATAGTACCGGGTTAGGGCCGATATTGTCATCTTCGCCATAAGTGGAATCAACAGTAATAGAAGCGACATCGCTGAGCGTGGGACGGGGCGCATTGGGGACGATGGGTGTCTCCCCGATATTGCTGGTGCTCGTCATCATGTTCTCGGGTACTTCCACCTGGACGTTGTAAGCAAGGTTGCTTTTATGATCGATCCATACGCTTTTCTCTGTAAAACGGGAAGAGGAGGTCGCTGCCAGCAGGGAGCGGCTGATCGTGGCGGCATTGGTGCCCAGCTGCGCAGCCCTTACCCTGTCGATATTGATATTGATAGCCGGGTAATGGGTGGCCTGTCCCAGCTGCACGTCGCGGAGATAGGGTATCTGCTGCAGCTTGGCGATCACCTTGTCGGCAAACTCCTCGTTGAGCTTTTTGTTCTTACCGATGACCTTCACCTCGATAGGCGTCGGAGAGCCCTGGCTAAGGATCTTATCGGTGAGCTCGATGGGTTCGAAGGACACTTTCACCTCCGGCATATCCTTTTGGATCTTTTGCCGGAATTCATCTTTCAGGTTATCCATATTGACCTTATAATCCTCTTTCAGGCTCACCTGTAATACACTTTCCTGCGGACCCGCCATGAAAAGGTAGATAGGGTTGGTGGAGAACTGGCTTCCGTGCATGCCTACCATGGCGGAAGTAACGCCGATGTTCTCATGCCCAACCATCGTATCGAGGATGTGCAACGTGCGGATCATATATCCTTCCGTCCTTTCCACACGGGTGCCATCGGGGGCGCGGAGACGGACCTGGAACTGTCCCGCATTTGATTTAGGCAATACGTCCCGGCCAATGCTGTTGAGCAGAAGCCATGCGCCGCCCAATCCCAAAAAAATATATGCCAAAGCGATGGATGTCCGAAAAGGAAAACACCTGTCCAGGAAGCGAATGAAGCGGTTCCTGAACTTGTCAAAGGCCGTCACTTTCCCCCCCTTCCCCGTGCCGCCTTCGGCCAACTTATGCTTTTCCGCCCAGGGATCTTTCTCATCGGCGGCTGAGAGCCCTGACTCCCTGAACTCCTCTTCATCGGTCTTTCCTTTGCCGTGATGCCCTTTCATCAGCCAGTTGGCCATGATAGGTACGAAGGTCTGGGCCATGAGATAAGATGTGATCATGGAAAAGGCGATGGCCAGCGACAGCGGAAGGAAGAGCGAGCCGGGTATGCCGCTCATGGTAAAGGCCGGCGCGAATACTGCCAGGATACAAAGGAGGATCAGCAATTTTGAGAAAGCGATCTCCCGGCAGGCATCCCAGATGGCCAGGGCCTTCGGCTTGCCCATGGCCAAATGTTGGTGGATGTTCTCTATGGTGACTGTCGATTCGTCGACGAGGATGCCGATGGCCAATGAAAGACCGCTCAGCGTCATGATGTTGATGGTCTGGTGAAAGAGCGTAAGGAAAAGGACACCGGAGATCACGCAGATAGGTATGGTGAGGATCACGATCGAGGCGCCCCTGGCATCACCCAGGAACAGCAGTACCATCAGTCCTGTGAGGATGGCCCCGATAGCCCCCTCCGTCAACAGGTTCTTTACGGAATTGATAACGTATACGGACTGGTCGAACTCATATGAAAGTTTCACGTCCTCCGGCAGTTGCGCCTGAAAACGGGGGATGGCCTTCTTCAGGTTCTGCACCACATCCCAGGTGGATGCCGCAGCGGATTTGGTAATGGGAAGATAGACGGAGCGCTTGCCGTTGATCAGCGCATAGCCGGCAGTGATATCGGCCCCATCTTCCACGGTTGCCACATCTTTCAGGTACACGTTTTGAACGCTGTTGGTATACAGCGGGATCATTTCAAAGTCCTTTACTTTTTCAATGGTGGTATTGGACGGCGTGAAATAGTTCAGATTGCCTATGCGGACATTGCCGGCGGGAGTAGCCTGGTTGTTCAGCCGCAGCGCTTCCACCAACTGATCGGGTGTAAGGTTATGGCTTCGTAACAATTCAGGGTCGGCTTTGATCACCACCGTGCGGACGTTGCCGCCAAAAGGCGCCGGCGCCACCAGGCCGGGTATGCTGCTGAACTGGGCACGTACATAAACGTTGGCCAGGTCCAGCAATTCGTTGTTGCTCCGCTGGGGGCTGCTGATCACCAGCTGTCCCACTGGCAGGGTGCTGGCATCAAAACGGAGGATGAAGGGAGGCTGTGAACCCGGTGGAAAAATGGCCTGGGCCCTGTTGGTATACCCTGTGACCTCGGCGGCAGCCTGCGCCATATTGGTACCCTCATAAAAGGTGAGCTTGATGAGGGTAAGCCCCTGGATATTCCGGGTCTCGATGCTCTTTACGCCGCCTATATACAGCAGCAGGTTGACATACTGTTTCCCGAAATAGGTCTCCATCTGGTCCGGGGTAAAGCCGCCGTAAGGATGCGAGACATAGATCACCGGCAGGTTCATGTCCGGGAATATATCGATCTTGACAGAACGGACTGCACCAATGCCGAAGAAGAGGAGTCCGGCCACCAGTACTAAGATGGTAATAGGTTTTCTGAGTGCGCTTCTTATCAATCCCATGGTGGTAATTCAGTTAAAATTCATTAAAAAACAAGCTAAAATCCCCGCTGGCGGCAGCTTTGAACAGCAGCGCCTGCCAGACATTGTTATTGGCGATGTCCCTGTCGGCCTCGGCCCGGTTGACCGTGAACAACGCCGTCGTGATATCCACGATCGTAGCCAGGCCGTTCTTATACAGCACAGACTTCTGGAGGTAAGCATCCGAGGCGGCCTTCAGCTGTATGGGAGCTTCCTGGTAATTGTCCAGGGCATTTTTGATCCGGGTATCGGAAAGGGCCAGCTGAGCCTGCAGCTGCTGGTTGACCAGGGCATACTCCTCTTTCAGTCCTTCCGAGATCCATCGTTGGGAAGCCACCTGCTGGTGTACACGCAGTGGGCTGGTGAGGTTCCAGACCATCCCCACCCCAATGAGATAGTTGCCACGGGAAAAGCTGACACCTTTCAGATAGTTGCCCGTATAAGCGTCCGGGAACTGTGTGCCGTAATTATAGTCGAAGCCCGAACCCCTGTCCTGTAATACGCCGAACAGGGAGAAAGTGGGGTAGTTAAAGGTCTTTAGATATTTAGCCTGTTCGTTGCTGACATTGATCCGTTGCTGGTAGTATTTCAACAGCGGGTGTTCCGTCATGGGTGTGGCCGGTCCCGTACCAAGCGCCGTGGGTATACGTGAGATGAAGAGACTGTCCAGCACAAAGTCGGCAGGAGGTACGCCCATATAGATCGCAAGCTGGTTTGCCTGCTCCTGCTGGAACTCCCGGGCATTGGTGAGCGCGATGCGGGCATTGGACACTTCGGCAAGGGCGAGGGATGAATCCACACCGGGGTTGAGCTGATTCTGCACGCGGGCCACGACCACATTCATCAGCGCCTGGGCCCTGTCGAGGTTATGCTGCTGGGTGATGACCAGCCTTTGCGCCGCCAGCAGATTGAGATAGGCGGCCGAGACCCGGATGCTTTGCTGAAAGCGCTCCTGGTTGAGGTCCTCCTGGTCGCGGGATAAGACCGTCTGCGCCACCCGGGTCCTTTCTTTGGCCCTGCCGAACTGGAAGAAGTCCCAGTTGACATCCGTAAGGTACAGCGCCCCAAAGGCAGCGTGCCAGTTTTGCGTGGCCATGGCCGCACCTGAAGACGCTACAGCGCCGCCTTTGTATCCATATATGGGTCCGTTAGTCCCGTTGATCGTGCCATAATCATGCTGAGCAGAGATGTTCAGGTCCGGCAGATATTCTCTTTTTGTCTCCAGGACATTGGCCCGGGAAGCTTTGACATAACTGGCCTTGGCGCGGATGGTGCCATAATTCTTAAGCGCGGTCTGCACTGCGTCTTTCAGCGAGAGCGTCTGGGCCTGGACACCGGCCGTGAAAATACTAAGCAACAAGGCCCCCAGCAAGGTGGCAAATTGGTTCTTTGACATGATAGATGAACAGTTTTTTCATTCTTCCGTATCCATATGGCGGCAGGGAGCAGCCTGCGGAGCATATCGGGTTGTCAGGAGGAGCTCCTGTTCACAGGTCATTAGGTAGCTTAGGGCTGCATCACTGGATACAAAGGGAAATTAAAATTTTGAAGCAATTTTGAAGCGGGAAAGGAAGACTGGAAGCTGATGGCTATGATATGCCGGCTGGACGCGTATTCATAGATGATATTAAAATTCATTAATTCGCAAATTTGACGGACGATCGCCAGGCCAATGCCGATGGAGTCACTGGCAGGATCGCCTTTTTTAAAGCGTTCGAATAATTCTGCTACAGGCACCTGGGGAGGCAGACCCGTGTTGCTGATCACCAGACCGGCCTTTACAAGATGCACGCTGATCCTACCACCAGGAATGTTGTGCCGGATAGCATTGCTCACCAGGTTGGTCAGGAGCAGATCTGCGAGAGCACTGTGGAGATTTATATACACTTTATCTTCAATATACATTTCTAAGTCTATGGATTTCAGGTGGATCAATTCTTCAAATGAATCCAGTGCCTCCTTTGTCAGGACGCTGAGGCAAACGGGTTTTTGGGCAGTATATTCGTTATTTTCCAGCTTGGTCAGCAAAGTAAGGGAGCTATGGATGCGGGACAGCTTTTCCAGGGCATTTTGCATTTCCGCAATGAGAATGGCCTGGTCATCACGGATGTCCGACTCCATCAGCAGGTCCAGCTTGCCGCGGATGATGGCAGTGGGCGTCTGCAGCTCGTGGGAAGCGTTCTCAGCAAATTCCTTCAAAGACTGATAATCCTCTAATGCTTTGTCTGTCATCCTCTTAAGGAATTCATTTAATGCTGCGAATTCATCTGTCCGCGTTTCAGGCAGGAGGATGGGGTTCCGTCGCTTGAGGTCGAAACCCTGGATGACCTTCAGGGTCCGTTTGAAGGGTGAGAGAATGTATTTGGGTATCAGCTTGCCGGAGATGGCAACTAATATCAATAATAAAAGGAGGATCCATTTGAAGGAGTCCACTACTCCGGGCAGCAACTGGTAAAAAGAGGGGATAAAGGAATAGGTGGAAATGCGATAATGCCGGCTGTTGATGGTATAAAAGGAAGTGACTACCAGCCGGTATTCATTCACCTGGTACTCCGGGTTCCAGCCTACGCCACGGGTGTAATATGAACTGGCGTCTTTGGGCACGCTGTCGGCAGGTATCTCGGAGATGGTCGCACGCTTCCGGGTGGGATGGTTGGTATAATCACCGCCTTTGCTGATCTGTTGGGCGATGAGGTCGTTCAGTTTTTCATGCCGCATCACTTCCACCCTGCTGATCTTCCACTGGATCTCGAAGTAAACGATGGCGCCGCCAATGAGCAGCACAACCATCATAATGGCGAAATACCAGATAGTAAATTTATTAGTGAGCTTCATCTGAATTTTAAGTTTCAGCAGTATGTTTATGCGTGGCGAATTTATAGCCCAGGCCATAGACCGTGCTGATATAATCCGTTCCGCCGGCATTGGCTATTTTCCTCCGGAGATTCTTGACGTGCTGGTAGACGAAATCGAAATTGGCCAGGTTGTCTGTATAGTCGCCCCAAAGATGTGCAGCAATGGATTGACGGGAAAGCACCCTGTTCTTATTGACGAGGAAATACAACAGCAGATCGAACTCCTTCCGGGTAGTGTCCAGGGTGACGTTGCCGATGCGCGCTTCGAAAGTATCCGTATTCAGACTGATCTCGTTGAATGCCACGATATGGGTACCACCCAGGTTCTTCCTCCTGTAGACGGCACGGATGCGGGCATGCAGCTCGGCGAGATGGAAGGGTTTTGTCAGGTAATCGTCGGCGCCATTCTCCAGTCCGATGATCTTATCGTCAAGGGCGTTGCGGGCGGATATGATGAGGACATTGCTTTGTTTGTGTTCTGTCCGGATAAGGTCCAGCAGGTGGATGCCGTTGCCATCCGGCAAACCGATGTCCAGCAGGATACAGTCATATTGAAAAAGGCCCAGCTTTTCACGGGCAGCCTCCAGGCTGCCGGACAGCTCGCAGATATAGCCTTCTTTGGCCAGGAAGTCGTGGATGTTACGGGCCAGCTCCTGGTGATCTTCTATGATCAACACTTTCATAGCGTAAAGTTAGGAGGTTTTTCCTAGCGGTATCCTGCAGCCTGCAAATGAAAAAGCTCTGCATAGCGGCCGCCCTTTTCCAGCAGCTCCTCATGGCTGCCGATCTCCAGCAACTGTCCTTTGTCCAGGACCAGGATCCGGTCCGCCATGCGTACCGTGGAGAACCGGTGAGAGATCAGTACGGCACTTTTACCCCGCGTAAGGTCGGCAAAACGCTGGAAGACCTCGTATTCCGCCCGGGCGTCCAACGCAGCCGTCGGTTCATCCAGGATCAGCAATTGGGCTTCCCGCATATAGGCCCTTGCCAGGGCTACCTTCTGCCATTCCCCACCGGAAAGCTCCACCCCCTGGTAAAAGCGCCTGCCAAGGGCCTGGTCGTATTTATCCGGCAGCCGCTGCGCCAGCTTGTCCGCAAGGCTTTGTTGCGCCGCAGACTCTATCAGCGCTCTATCGTCCTTGTGGGCAATATTGCCTACGGCAATGTTTTGGGCAAAAGTCATCTGGTAACGCAGGTAATCCTGGAAAATAATGCCGATGTTATGCCGGAGTGCCTCCGGGTCATATTCTTTCAGGTCGACGCCATCCAGGAGGATCTGACCTTCCACCGGGTCGTACAGTCTTGCCAGCAGCTTGATAAGCGTGGTTTTCCCGGCGCCGTTCTCTCCTACCAAAGCCAGCTTTTCTCCCGGCCGTAAGGTAAAGGACAGATGCCGGATAGCCCAGCGTTCGGAGTTCATATACCGGAATCCGACATTTTCGAAAACGAAACCTTCTCTGATCTTTTTTGGAAAAGGACGCGGGTCACCGGCAATCCTGATGCGGGGTTGGATCTCGAAGAACTCGAAAAGATCCCGGAGATAGACAGCCCCCTGGGATACGCTGGTAAAACGGCTTAGGATCCCTTCCAATAGTGACCGCAGCTGACGGAAAGAACCGGCCAGGAATGTGAGATCGCCGATGGACAGGGCCCCGCTTACCGACCTCCATATAATTACCATATAAGCCACATAATATCCTATAGATCCAATAAATGCGAAGACAGCTCCCCAGCGTGATCTCCGTATGCTCAAGCTTTTATTATCCTTGTAGAATTTATTGGAAAGCATTCTGAACCTGTCGATTAGAAAGTCTGACAAACTAAAAAGTTTAACTTCTTTAGCCGTGTCGTCACTGGCGCCCAGATAACGGATATAGTCCAGTTCCCTTCTTTCCGTGGTCTGCTGCCGGGTGAGGGCATAGGTCTTATCATTAAAGTAGGATTCCCCCAGGAAAGCAGGTATGACGGCAATGAGAAGCAGAACGATCAGCCAGGGGTTGAAAGCCATCAGTCCGGCTGCCAGGAATGCCATGGTTACCAGGTCCTGGACCTGGCTGAGCACCTGGGATAAAAGCACCGTACGGCCGGTGGTCTGCTGCCGCGCCCTTTCCAGCTTGTCATAAAAAGTGGAATCCTCGAATTGATCAAGGTCCAGGCTGGCGGCATGCCGCATGATCCGGATAGAAGTAAAATTAGCGAACAAATCGCCTAACAAACTATCCATCAATGAAATAGCCCGACTTAGTGCATCCGATGCAATAGCCAGGGCAAACTCCAGGGCGATCAATTCCCAAAGATGGTGTGTGGCTTCAGGAGAAGTATTATGCGTTTTGGAGAGCAGGATCACCTGGTCGATGATCAGTTTACCGACATACAGAATGGCGACGGGTGTGGCAGAGCGGGCGATACGCAGGATCCCGTTGACCACCATGATCCGGGGGCTTGTCTGCCACACAAGCCTAAAGAACCTGGGCAGGTTGCGTAAAGCTTCCAGGCGTTCTTTAAAAGTCAGGGGCTCAGATTTCATTGTTTTACTAACGGAATTATGGGTGCAAGGTTCAAAAGATGGTCCTATCTGGGGCAATTTTGCTTATATTCCACCCAAATTTCACGATATGCGTAGCCTGGCGGTGCTGGTCTTATGTAATTTATCCGTTCTCCTCTGCTATTCTCAAATGCCGGATGGCGATACCCTCACTGGCCGGGTGGCCGTATGGAATGATCTGCCGGTGTCTTCGGGCCAGGGGGTGGCGAACAGGCAGGTGCTGAAAGGTGCCACAAGGGACCTTTCTTTATTGGATATCCGGGCCGTTACCCTGGAGGCGGGGGTCATCCTGCCCGCCTATGGGTCCGATGCTGATGAACTGATCATCGTCAAGGAAGGTAAGCTTGATGTTTCATTCGGCGATGTGGACAAGGTCCTGGGTCCCGGGGGAGTGGCGCTTTTTTCGGCAGGGGAAAAATATAGTATCGAGGACGGGGACAGCATTCCTGCCAGTTATTACATATTGCGTTTCAGAAGCAGGTCGGTTAAAGACCCTTCGCGCACGACGCCTCCCTTCGTGTTGGATTGGAAAGAGATGGAGACCAGGGCCACGAACAAGGGTGAGAGCCGGCAGATATGCAGCCGTCCCGGGGCATGGCTGGGAAAGATCGATATGCATGCCACTACCCTGAATGCCGGCGAGGTAAGTCATGCGCCTCACGTTCACCGGTCGGAAGAGCTTATCCTCATGCGCTCAGGAAAAGTGCAGGAATATATTGGCGGCAAATACTATCCCGCTTCTGCAGGGGATGTCATCTTCCTTCCTTCCCTGGTACCCCATGCACTGGAGAACAAGGGCAGCGGACGATGTGAATATTTTGCGCTGCAGTGGGCCTTATGACCCGATCATTTGCCTCCCGCCTGTTTGTAATACTTCAATGCTTCGGGCATCAGCTCCTGCAGTTTTGCGATACGGTCTGCATCTGCGGGGTGGTCGCTGAGAAGGACCGGGGGCTTTTCTCCCCCCATCGCGGCCATGCGCTGCCAGAAGGGAACGGCTTCCCGGGGATCATAGCCTGCCATGGCGGCGAAGATCAGCCCATAATGATCTGCCTCATATTCATGTTTGCGTCCGTAAGGTAAAAGAACGCCTACCTGGGAAGCAGGTGCATATACCTGGTTGAAGATACTTACAGTTTGCGGATTGCTGCCCAGCGCCACGTTGCCGGCGACCTGTATGCCCTGCGCAAGCATCTGCTGGCTCATTCTCTCCCGCCCATGACCTGCCACTGCATGGGTGATCTCATGCCCCAATACGATGGCAAGGGCGTTCTCGTTCTGTGTGATGGGCAGCAGCCCTGTATAAACGACCACTTTGCCCCCGGGCATACACCAGGCGTTCACCTCCTTGCTTTCCACCAGGTTAAACTCCCAATTGTAGCCTTCCAGGGTACTCCCCAATCCCTGGGACTGATAATATTTATTGATGGCGGCGGCGATGCGCGTGCCAACCCTTTTTACCATTTCGCTGTTGTTATTCGCCACAGGCACCACCTTATTGGAGGTAAGAAAGCTCTTGTATTGCGTAAGCGCCATTGCCTGGACCTCATTTTCAGATACAAGGCTCAGTTGCTTTCTGCCGGTGATAGGATTTCGTTTACACGAGAGCGTGCACAAAGTGCCCGCCAGCAGCAGGACTGAAAGAATTTTATTCACGGTGTTTTTCTTGTTTTAGCACTACAAAATTAGAATTTTCATGCCGGATTCAGCCATATAGAGGTAAATTTGTCAGAAGGCCCGGATCAGGCGGGCCGGTGTAAATCGTCGCGCATGAAGCCCAGGCTATTAAAAGTTCCCAAAACCCCGGCACATTCATTCAGTGTCCGTGAAGACAGGGACCCCTATATCAACAATCGCTGGCATTATCACCCTGAAGTAGAGCTGATCTATTTTCACGAGGGCGGCGGCACACAATTCGTAGGCGATCATATCAAGCGATTTGACTCAGGCGATATTATCCTGGTGGGCTCCAATCTCCCTCACTACTGGCGCCATGACGACGTATACTTTAACGAAGACAGTGGGCAAAAGGTTCATTCCACGGTGATCCATTTTTCGGAGAACTTCTGGGGCGAAGCTTTCTTGCAGCTGCCGGAGACAAAGGCTATTCGTAATTTGCTGGACAAGGCCCGGCGGGGATTGCAGGTCAGTGCCCGTGAGCAGCGTCAGATAGCTGTTCTCGTGGAGAAGATCCGCAGCAGCGAAGGTGTGGGGCGGATCATTGCGCTTATCGAGTGCCTTTCTGCGTTTGCTGCCGCTCAGGATGTGCATCTCCTTTCTTCCATTGGTTTCCGGCATGATTTCTCCGAAGTGGAGAATGAACGGATCAACGCGATCTATGATTACACCTTCCGTCACTTCCCACAGAAGATCTACCTGGAACAGGTGGCGGCGGTGGCGGGCCTGGTGCCCAATTCTTTCTGCAGGTATTTCAAGTCCCGCACCGGCAAGACATATACGCAGTTTGTTACGGAGATACGGGTGGGACATGCGTGCAAGCTGCTGATCGACAACAGGATCAGTATAAAGCAGCTGTGCTTTGAGAGCGGGTTCTCCAACTTTACATGTTTTCATAAGAATTTCAAGATGATCACAGGAAAGAGTCCGCAGCATTACCTGAAGGAGCATTTGATGGGGTGAGATCGCTTTCTTAATTTGCAAAAAAATTTAGCCTTATGGCGACAGATATAAAATGCCCAAATTGCGGTCACCAATTTGCCATGGAAGAAGCCGTATCCGAGGAATACAAGCAAGAACTGAGAGAACAGATGCAGACCTTCCTGAAAAGCAAAGAAAAAGAATTCCTGAAAAAAGAACAGGAGCTCCTCCATCAATCCCAGCAACAGGAAGCTACATTCCTCCGCAAACTGGAAGAGGAAAAACGCCAGATCCAGCTCAATACAGAACAATCCCTCCGCAAATCCATCAGCACCGACTATGAGACCAAACTGCGGATGCTGGAGGACGCCAATAGAGATAATGAGGAAAAGCTAAAACTCTCCCGCCAGAAAGAGCTGGAATTCCTGAAAAAAGAACAGGAGCTGAAAAACAAGGAGGCGGAATTGGAACTCTCCGTACAGCGGCGGATGCAGGAAGAAAGAAGCCGTATCACAGAAGAGATCCGTCACCTGGAGATACAAAAGACCGCCGCCCGGGAGAACGAGCTGCACCTTAAAATGAAAGAGCTGGAAAAGCAGCTGGACGATCAGAAAAAGCTGGCAGAGGAAATGAAACGCAAAGCCGAACAAGGCTCCATGCAATTACAGGGAGAGGTGCAGGAACTGGCCCTGGAGCAGCTGCTGCGCTCCAGCTTTCCCTTCGACGAGATCACCGAAGTAGGAAAAGGTATCCGAGGCGCTGATTGTATCCTGACGGTCCGCAACAATTATGGCCAGGAATGCGGCAGGATCATTTATGAAAGCAAACGAACGCAATCCTTCTCCCCTGAATGGATCGAAAAGCTAAAAGCCGACATGCGCAACCAGGGTGCCCATCTGGCCGTCATCGTCACACAGACCATGCCGAAGGACATGGAATGTTTTGGTGAGAAGAATGGCGTTTGGATCTGCTCCTTCTCAGAGGTCAGGGCCCTTACTTTTGTCCTGCGGGACGGTATTATCAGGATCTTCAACGCCGCCAAATCCCAGGAGAACAAAGGCGACAAGATGCAGCTGCTGTACAATTATCTCACCAGCGGTGAATTCAGCGAACAGTGGAAGGCCATCCGGGAAGGGTTCCTTTCCATGAAACAGTCCATTCAAAAAGAAAGGGACACCATGGAAAGGCTGTGGAAAGCAAGGGAAAAACAGTTGGAAAAAGTATTGCTCAACGCAGCTCATGTCCGGGGTTCCATCGAAGGCATCGCCGGAAAGGACGCCATCGATGTCCAGCTGCTGGAGGACGACCAGGACCAGGATCTGCTGGACTAGTTTTCGGCCTTCGGCCGACGGACCCGTAGTCCGTCTAGGTCAACAGCCACGCCAGGATAAGGGCCTGCTCATCGAAGATCCTTCCCTCAATGCCCAGGTGGATCCTTTTGCCTTTGTCAAATATAAATGGCAGCTTGACAGCATCCCCATCCATTGTGATATTACCTTCCAGGTGCATGTGCCGCTTGAAGTCAAGCTCGCCACGCCCATACCATTTGAAGATGGCCTCCTTGGCGCTCCATATCATGGTCAGGAACTCCTGGTGGACCCGGCCGTGTAGCCCCCATTGCTCAAGGAACAACGCATATTCTTCATTGAAATAATGCGCTTCGTCCTCGGTGAGGAATTTCCGGGCCACTGTTTCTATGCGAGGGGTGATCACCTCGATATCCACCCCTACCCTGCTGTTGCCGCTGACAATGGCGGCAGCATATTCACCGCAATGGGAAATAGAGAAATGATACTTCTCGCTGGCCAGGAAAGGCTGCCTCGTATCCGCGACCCGGATCTCCTCCAAAGGGAAATCTTCGAAAAGGAAAGAAAGCAGGTACCTGCCCGCCAGATGCTGCAGCCGCTTGTACGGATGAGAAACATTTCTTTTCAAAGGCACTTTCTCCAGGAAGAAGGATTCGGGCTCCTCGATACGCCAAATACCTAGTTTTGTATCCTGGTTGATATTATGTTGATAAAAAAGGGGCATCTTTAAAATTATAACAGCAACTTGCAAACTTAACCAATTTCACCATGATCTTATCTGATTTGCGCATACTGGAGGAGATGGAAAAAGGCTCGATCAGGATCAAGCCCTACGATCGTGCCTGCCTGGGTAGTAATTCCTACGATGTACACCTGGGCAAATGGCTGGCCACTTATAAGGATCATATATTGGATGCCAAAAAACACAACGAGATAGAATATTTCGAGATCCCGGAGGACGGCTTTGTACTGTACCCGCATGTCTTTTACCTGGGCGTTACACTTGAATATACGGAGACCCATGCACATGTCCCATTCCTGGAAGGAAAATCCTCCACAGGCCGATTGGGTATCGATATCCACGCAACAGCAGGGAAAGGCGATGTAGGTTTCTGCGGCAACTGGACACTGGAGATCTCTGTCAAACAGCCCGTGAAAATATACAAGGGTATGCCGGTGGGACAGCTGATCTACTTCCCTGTAGAAGGAGAGATCGAAGTAAAGTACAACCAGAAGAAGGATGCCAAATACAGCGGCCAGCCCGACAAACCCATCGAAAGCATGATGTGGAAGAATAAATTCTGACAAGGCTTAGAGTGCTTCCCAGCCATTCTTTTTCCCATATGCTATCAGCCAGGCGATGACCTCGTTATAGGTGCGCATACCCTGGGGCTGCCTGTTAATGCGCAGAAATCGTCCATATAGGCGCCGGACCACAGGTTCGAAGGGATTCTCATATTTGCGGTTGAATCGCTGCAGCTCTTTAAAGTCGGCCTTTACAGCGGGAGATAATTGCTTCCTCAGCGGTTGCAACAGTACGGAATCCCGCAAATACAGCTCCCTTGCGGCATAAAGATAAAGATCGAAATAAACGGAATAACGGAATGCAGGGTCGCCGGACGAACGGGCGGCAAGATAGCCTGCAAAGTTGGCCTCATTCTCCTTGGCATACCCCAATTGATGACCTATCTCATGACAGGTGGTATATGGCTGGGAGAAAACAGGAACAGTAGTATTCACCTGCGCCTCACCCGTGAAGGGATTGTAGTAACCGCCAAAACCAAGATAATCTCCCAGGTAGCCATAGAGAGAGGTCTTTACAGAAGCCGAAGGATAAGCGAATCGTTTATCCTGTGCCGAAAGCGCTGCATACGAATAGGCGGCGCCCCGGAATATCGTGCTGTTATGGGCCAGGGCAGGTCGCTGCAGGTGCGCAAGGCTGTCCTCGTCATTGATCCTTGCGACCACCGCCCGCAACAGGGTGTCCAGTTCACTGGTAGAGTAGGCCTGTACGTTCAGCTGCAGTTGATAGGCGATCCCCCGGCGATCGTAGTTAAGGCCCCAGGATAAGTTGAAGTAAGTGTAGATCAGCAGCAGTATGAAAAGAGTGTGCTTTGACAGGGCCAGCCACCAGGCCCGGCTGGTTTGCCGGCGTATCAGTCTTTTGATGAGGGATATGAGCCCGTATATAAGCCCCACCACCGCCAATGCGTACAAAATATCCCCTATGCTGAAAGGCAGCCATCCGAACAATACGCGCTGGATGCGGGCGATCACCGGGTAAATTCCCATGGAATAATATTTCTCGACGGCATCGGAGGAAAATGAAAGAAGCTTAATGCCGGCGGCAAGCGCAATCAGGATTATCCAGGCCAGTTTAGATTTACCTAACATACCGCTAAAAATACTGTAAATATTAGAGCATCCATGTTAAATTGCACCCTATAATTCCACCCAACCCGGTGGACAAATTGCGCCGCCTATGAACATAGACTTTAACAAGAACGAGGACGTCATGAACAGAGCGCTCAGCCAGCTGAGAGCGCGCCTGGATAAGATCGCATTGGGTGGCGGCAAAAAAGCCATCGAGAAGCAACGGGAGAAAAATAAGCTTACGCCCCGCGAGCGTATTGCCTACCTCGTGGATGAAGCAAGCCCATTCATTGAGCTTGGGGCCCTGGCAGGCTACGAAATGTATGAAGAGCAGGGAGGTTGTCCTGCGGGGGGTACCGTAGCCGGCATCGGGCATGTCAGCGGCCGGCAATGTGTCATCATAGCCAATGACCAGACCGTAAAGGCAGGTGCCTGGTTTCCCATTACGGGAAAAAAGAACCTGCGGATGCAGGAGATAGCTATGGAAAATCGTCTGCCTGTGATCTACCTGGTAGACAGCGCAGGGGTCTTTCTTCCTATGCAGGATGAGATCTTCCCGGATAAAGAACATTTTGGCCGCATCTTCCGTAACAATGCCCGGATGAGCGCCATGGGCATCACCCAGATCGCCGCCGTGATGGGCGCCTGTGTGGCCGGAGGAGCGTACCTGCCGATCATGAGCGATGAAACATTGATGGTGGAAGGCAATGGTTCCATCTTCCTGGCGGGCCCCTATCTGGTCAAGGCAGCCATCGGAGAGGACATCGACACAGAAACCCTTGGCGGCGCTATGACGCATACTGAAATATCGGGCATCGCGGACTATAAATTCAAAACAGAGCAGGAATGCCTGGACCAGGTAAAGAAGATCATGGCAAAGCTGGGGGCATCTCCTGCGGGTATTTATCACCGGGCAACACCTGCCCCACCGCAGAAAAACCCCGAAGAATTACATGGCATCCTGCCGGAAGACGGTTCGAAGCCCTATGACATGCTGGAGATCATCCATCGCATAGTGGATGATTCCGCCTTCGAGCAGTTCAAGGAAGACTACGGTAAAACGATCCTTTGCGGATATGCGCGGGTCGATGGCTGGGCAGTAGGCATCGTGGCCAATCAACGGAAGATCGTCCGGAACAGGAAAGGAGAGATGCAGATGGGGGGCGTCATCTACAATGACAGCGCGGATAAGGCTGCCCGTTTTATCATGAACTGCAATCAGAAAAAGATCCCCCTGGTGTTCCTGCAGGATGTCACAGGCTTCATGGTTGGTTCCCGCAGTGAACATGCCGGCATCATCAAGGACGGTGCGAAAATGGTGAACGCAGTAGCCAATAGTGTGGTACCGAAGATCACCATCATCATTGGCAATTCATATGGAGCAGGCAACTATGCCATGTGTGGCAAGGCCTACGATCCCCGTTTCATCTATGCCTGGCCATCAGCCAGGATTGCCGTGATGGGTGGGGAGCAGGCTGCTAAGACCCTCCTGCAGATCCAGGTCAGCGCCCTGAAAAGCAAAGGTCAGGTGATCGACCCGGCCGAGGAACGGCGGCTGCTGGATGAGATCAAGGGCCGCTATGAAAAACAAACTACACCTTATTATGCCGCCGCACGGCTATGGGTAGATGCGATCATCGATCCGGCCGACACCCGTAAAGTGATCTCGGAGGGCCTGCAGGCGGCAGCACATAACACAGATCTGCCTGCATTCAGCACAGGCGTGATACAAGTCTAATACCATCTATGGCAAACAACGAACTGGTAATGTATACAGACGGCGCTTCCCGCGGCAACCCCGGCCCGGGAGGCTATGGGACAGTCTTATTCTGGGGAGGTCACCGCAAAGAGCTTTCACAAGGCTATAAACGTACAACGAACAACCGCATGGAGCTGATGGCTGTCATTGCCGGACTGGAGGCACTGAAAAAGGACGGGCTGAAGATCACCGTTTATTCAGACAGCCAATACGTGGTGAAAGCCTGGGAACAGGGCTGGCTGAAGAACTGGATCGCCACCAACTTCAAGGGAGGTAAAAAGAACAAGGACCTCTGGCTGCAGTTCTATGAGCTGGCTAAAAAAAATACCATCCGTTTTGTCTGGGTGAGAGGGCATGCGGACAACCCCCATAACAATCGCTGTGATGAGCTCGCTACAGCAGCAGCCGATGGAGGCCCTCTCCTGGTGGATGAAGGATATGAAGAAGGTGACTAAAGGATCAATCCTGGCGGTAAATGACGGCATCCGCAGGGGGGACAGAAATAGTAAACATTCCTGGCTGCAACAGCGTCCCTGAGAATAATTCTTTTAAAGGCTTTTTTGCAATGCCCCAACGGAGGGGGGCGATAGTGTAATGCAGGACCGTATCGCTGTAATTGATGATCGCGAGACAGGAACGCCCGCTATCCCGTCGTATGAAAAAACTTCCCGCTTTGTCCCCTGTATCTCCTTCCACCGGCCTGAACGCTCGCCCTTCGCGGGCAATTCCGGCCAGGTCGTCATTCTGCAATAGTTTTTCAGCAGTGGCACGCCATTGTCCCGGAACTGAATAGTCGTCGCCTGTTACAAGCGTTCCCGTAACAAGCGCAGAAGCCAGCCTGGCGCGATTCATGCCTGCGCTTTCCGACTTGAACACCACATGATCGGCATCCATGTGATCGTATATTTTTCCTTGCCACCAGCCATAAGTGGTACTATTGAGCGTGTAAGCCGTCTCGTTGATATTGCTATAGGCATCACAGGCAATACGCCTCATATGCGCATAACGGGCGGTGGCGAGATTGGGAGAGATGGCCGCATACACCAGCATTTTGCCCTCCAGCTGGTCCACCAGGTATTCCATGCCCTTTCGGAAAGCCTGCATGCCTGTATGAACGGTGCTGTCATAATAATTGTCTGCTTCCAGTGTAGCATGCCCCAGAAAATCGACCTTGATCATTTTGAAGCCGCATGCTATGAATTTACCGATCAGTAATGCGATCCGCGCTTTTGTGCCGGGGTGGGTAGGGTCCAGCGCCCTTGCGCCATCCAGGTCATTATAGTTGCCATTCTGTCGTATCCAGCAATCCTGGTAGCTGTAGCCCGATCCTTCCATTTTGCGGTCAGTCTTTCCCCAATCCACAAAGGGCGCCCAGTAAATACCCGGCTGGAAGCCGTTGCTTTTGCAGTAGTCGCAGAATTCCTTTAGCTGGCTATAATCGCCGCCGACCCCGCCTTGCAGAAGCATGTCCCAGTATGAGTCGAGATCGATATATAAAGTATGGTCTGCATTGCGAAAATTGCCGCAGGAATCATGAAAAAAATCCACCACTGCCTTGGCCTTCGGGAGTGTCAGCTTGTCCTGCATGGCGCCCCAGCTGTTCCACCCAAAAGGTGTAGCTTTTGTCCATTTCGGAAGATAGCGCCGTATCATTGCAGCATGGGACATTCCATATGCCTCCAGCCCCGTGCGCCAGTCAGCAAACCAGCCAACCATCATCATGGGACTGCTGCAATACCCATCGATCTCTGCCATTACCTGCCCGTGTCCCATCATGTCATGGGTATAACGCTTATCCGTATAGCCCGCAAAGATCTTCAGTGAGCATTTGCCGGAAGCCGCTCCTGCCACCTGTATGCCAGTCTTCCAATCCGTTTGGTCCACTGAGCCAAGGATCAAGCCATGCCGGGAGATATTGTTATACAAAGCCGTCACTTCTGCCCCAGTGAAATCTGCATCGGCAAGTGAGCAGGCATTATATCTTACCCAGGCGTCGTTGTCGAAAGGGACCAGTAAAGCCCTGTTGTCACCTGGTTCCCGGATGTCGGCGTATGCCGTGGTAAGTGGCGACATATAGTCGCAGCCGGCAGTCTCCAATCGGACGCTGGTATAAAAATATTTTTCTCCCTTTTTCACATAAAAAAACTGCTGCATCACCGGTCGTCCTTTACCCTTGAGGAGTACACTGTAGACCATGCCTCCCCTCACGGTATGTGCGCTCCATTGACGGTTTGGATAAGCAGTGCTGCTGTCCCGATGATCGCCCGCGCCGCAAACGGCAACAGCGTCCTTTATCAACGCCTTTCCGGCATGCAGGAAACTGTAGGTACCTCTGTTCAGATCATATTGGAGCTGGTTGCCTTCACCTAAGGAAATGACCTCCACTTGTGCAAATGTTGTCAGTGCCATCGAACAAGCCAATACCAAAAATGCTGTTTTACCTTTCATACTTTAACCTTGAGGAACCGAAGCTCTGTATAACAGCGTATCCTGATCTGCCCGTAGGTTGAGCTTAGCCTTGTCGAAAGCAATGAAAGCATCTCCTGCTTTGCGGGCAAAACCATTGCTATCCTCTACCTGTATGTTTCCTTTAAGCACCAGGAATATCTCTACCGAGCGGGACTGTATGGTTACCATCTCTCCCGCCTGCAGGCTGATCTTGCTCAGCTCGAAATCCGGAGCCGGGGTTTTATAGACGACGATATGCCCCGGTGTATTATTTTCCCTGATGATATATGGATGGGTAGCTTCAAACCGTACATGCTTCAGCAGCTCGGGGACGTCAACGTGTTTGGGTGTCAGTCCGCCCCGGAGGACATTATCCGAATTGGCCATGATCTCTACGTTCTGTCCCTCCAGGTAGGCATGTGGCAGACCCGCATCCTGGAAAACAGCCTCTCCCGGATGCACGTTCAGCAGGTTGAAGAAATAAACAGAAAAAATGCCCCTGTCGATATTGTCTCCTTCATTGTACGTAAGAGCGGCACGGGCAGCCCAGAAATCCTCGTCCTGCTTGCGCAGGAGCTGCTGCCGGTAGAGGGGTATGATCCTGTCCAGGAGGGGTTTCAACAGGGCATTCACTTTCTGCTGCGGCATTTCCATCACTTCTTTGTATAACCCTTTATATCCTTCCATGGAGAAGACAGGCTGCAGGAAACGCAGCTCGGAGACGGTGGACAGGATACGCATCAGCTCTTCTTCAGGCTTGAACCCGTGCAACAGCCAGAATTCGCTGAGCGCCAGCATCAGCTCCGGCTTGTGATTATCGTCCTTATAGTTACGGTGGGGCGCAGTAAGCGCAATGCCTTTCTCATTCTCCGCCGCAAACTCCAGTTCTGCATTCTTCTTGGTAGGATGCACCTGTATCGACAGCATGTCCTTTACGTCCAGTATCTTCAATAGATAGGGAAGCCTGCCGAAGCGCTGCGCTACGGCCCGACCCAGGCTGGTCTCCGGCTGTTGCCGGATATACTCGTTCAGCTTCGCGGGCTCCGCACCCTCCAGCTCCGCAGGCGCATTGTCATGGGCGCCCAGCCAGTATTCGGCAAATGGCTTGTTCTCCGGGTTGGCTACAAGCAGCAGCTTGGACAAATAGGTCGAGCCGCCCCAGGCATATTGCTGTATCTTTCCTTTTAGCTTAAAAACATTTTTTCCCTGCTGCATGAATGAAATTATTTTGCAAATAAAAGAAAAAACGATGGCCCGGCATAATGATCTTGGAAAGTGGGGGGAAGAGCTGGCAGCCGGATGGCTCATGGAGCAGGGCTTCCTGGTACGGCACAGGAACTGGCGGTACCGGCACGGTGAAATAGACATTATCGCCACACGCGGGGAGGTCTATCATTTTATTGAGATCAAATGCAGCATTGGGGATACTTTCGGGAATCCTGAAGAAAGGGTGAGCAAAGCCAAGCTGAGAACGATGATGCGCACTGCTGCCCATTGGCTGTATGAACATGCCGTGCCTGGTGAAAAGAGAGTACAGTATGATGTACTGGCTATCCGGCTGCTCAACGGGAAACTGCTGGAATGCCTGCTATTCGAAGACGTTTCACTTTAGTTTTTCCTGGATGTATTCCACCAGCCGGTAAGTGGCAGGACAATATTCGATGTTCTGTTGATACATATGCATGTACTCCACCATCTTCCTTTTCGTGTGATGAGGGAAGCCGGCGCAGTCGGCAGGGCGCACTGCATAGATATTACACATATTGGTTTTCAGGTCCAGGAACTGGCAGGGCTGCTTTACATTCATCCAGTCGCCGGTCCTGTCCTTATACAACCATTTCTCACGGAATGCCTTTTCCGTCATGCCCAGGTGGGATGAGATCCGCTTTACATCCTTTTTGGTATAGGTAGGCGACATCGTTTTACAGCAATTGGCGCAGTCCAGGCAGTCCGTATGTGCCCAGGCATGCTTATCAGCCTCGGTCTTCAGTGTGTCCAGGCCTCGCGGCGGATTGTTCCTTAGTCTTGTCAGAAACCCTTTTATACGCCTCTTATTATTTCGAACTATCTGCCGGAAGCTACGTAGGTTGACGGTTGCCATGCGTAATATTATGAAAAGGCAAACCTACATTAAAATGCCCATTTATGGAGCGATCACAGGATGATACAAAGAAAATTTTCAGGTTTGTTCATTAAAGTTTAAACTTGCCGCATGTGGGAGCCATATAAGAAAGGATATAAGGCCTGGCTGCAGCTGGAAAAGTCCCTCTCGGAAAATTCCGTGGAAGCATATTTATGCGACATCGATAAGCTGACACAATTCCTGGAAGCTTCCGGCGCCATGAAAGCTCCTGAAGCCATCGAGCTGAATGACCTGCAGGCTTTCCTTCAATGGATCGGTCAGCTGGGACTAGAGCCCGCTTCCCGGGCCCGGATATTATCAGGTATCCGGTCCTTCTACAAATATTGCTATATTGAACAGATCGTAAAAAAAGACCCCACCACCCTGCTGGAGTCACCCAAGCTGAAAAGGGCCCTGCCGGATATCCTCAGCTTTGACGAGATCGAAGCCATCATTGGTCAGATAGACCTCAGTAAGCCCGAAGGAGGCAGGAACAAAGCAATCCTGGAAACCATGTACAGCTGCGGGCTTCGCGTCAGTGAGGTGGTCAACCTGCGTATCTCGGCTCTTCGCCTGGACCTGGGTTTTATCCGCGTCATTGGAAAAGGCGATAAGGAACGTTTGGTCCCCATTGGAACTTCCGCCGCCAAATATATCCGGATCTACCAGCACGACATCCGCGTCCATATGCCCCTTAAGCCGGGTAATGAGGATATGCTCTTTCTCAACCGAAGGGGCAGCAAGCTCAGCAGGGTGATGATCTTTATAATGCTGAAAGAGCTGGTTCGGCAGGCAGGCATAGAGAAGAACATTTCTCCGCATACTTTCCGTCATTCATTTGCCACCCACCTGGTGGAGGGAGGCGCCGACCTGCGGGCTGTTCAGGAGATGCTGGGACATGAGAGCATCACTACGACGGAGATCTATACCCACCTGGACAGGGAATATCTGAGAGAGACGCTGCATCGCTTCCATCCGGCGTTTAAGTAGCATCTAAAACACAACCAGTTCCTGTATGGCTATTTTGCCGGATTCCACGAGTGCGCCCGAGACCGAGAAAAGTTGCGCCATATAATCACCCGGCTTAATATCCCTGAGTGAAATAGTCACCGACGCCCCTCTGGCCACCGGGTTGGGATAGACTGTAAGGGGCTTTTTGGTAAGACCGAAAAAGCTGAGACTGTCTTTTATGAAATTGGCTGCCGTCTGCCGGATGTCGGTGCGAGCGACACCCCCACACCTGATCAGCGTTTTTCCCATTACGGTCCTGCTGGTCACGACTACGGTATCCCCCGTTACATGCCGGGACAAGGGCAGAGAGATCGTCAGCAGACCTTCCTTCAGCATATTTTTGCTCACCGGCAGGGATTTCCTTTCATAACCTACAGAAGAGATCTCCACGCTATGCGCACGCAACAACCTTTCCCGCGGAATATGGACACGTCCTGCCGAGTCGGTGCTGAAACCCGCCTGATCTATCCGCACAAACGCCCATGGTACAGGCTGGCCGGAAATGGAATCCACCACCTTCACCTCATCGGTCCTGCTGTCCATCCGGCCCACCGCTGGCACAGGCACCTTCTCCTGTGCGGAAACTTCCGACGTTAGCAGCAACCCGGAAAGTAAGAACTGCCATATGGCATATCGATTCCTTTTCGGGGGCTTTACAGGGGACAGGTCTCTGTTGAGCTGGTCCTCCATAAATCGTCCGCAGACAGACTTTCCGGCGCCCGATAGCCAGGAGAGTACCTCCTGGTCGCTCATCATCGTGAAATCTACTACTGTCTTCCGGCAGGAACCGCAGAAACGTCCGTCTGCGTCAGGCTGCATATCGCCCCATTGCTCATGGCAGGGTTCGGCGATAAGTAATTGCGTTTTTTCCGGCATAAGCATCCATTTCCTTCAGGATGCCCGGTCAGGAGAAATTACACAAGCGCTGCCGAATTTTAGTTATTTTAGGCCCTTTAAACACGGTGCCGTTTTTAAAGAACATACCATCCCATTCCGACAGCGACGCCGCGCTGATAGCAGCCTACCGGCAATCCGGAGACCTTTCCATCCTGGCAGCTGTCTACCAGCGATATATGGACCTGCTGTACGGCGTCGCATTGAAATACCTGGGGGACCCGGAAACTGCCAAGGATGCAGTGATGGCCATATTCGAAGAACTGGCACAAAAGCTGCTCAAACATGAAGTAGAGAACTTTAAAGGCTGGCTGTATACCCTGGCTAAAAACCACTGCCTTATGCAGTTGCGTTCGGCCAACCGGATGAGGACCGGCGAATTCGATCCCGACCATATGCAAACGGGGGAAGAATTGCATCTGAATGGTGTATTTGAAAAGGAACAGCAGCTGGATAGGCTGTCGAAATGCCTGGAGACCCTGTCGTCTGAGCAAAGGACAGCCGTCGAACTGTTCTATTTACAGCATAAATGCTATAAAGAAATCGAGGCAATGACGGGTCTGGAATGGAATAAGGTGAGAAGCTATATACAAAATGGCAGGAGGAACCTGAAGATCTGTATGGAACAGCAGGAGCTTAGCACACAACCTGGCGTAAAAATAAAATGAGCGATAAGGATAAACATATTCCCACTTTTACTGCCTCGGATATTGAAAAATACCTGAGCGGGGAGCTCTCTGCCCCCGAAATGCATGCATTGGAACGTGCGGCACTGGATGATCCTTTCCTCGCCGATGCGCTGGATGGTATAGCCCTCCACCGGAAAATGCCTCAACAGCCTGTATTCAGTGAAGATATGGCCCAGCTGCGGGGAAAGCTTCAGGACAAGGTGAAAGACAGGGAGAAACGTCAGGGCCGGGTGATCCCCCTCGGCATGCGGTATGCTGCTGCTGTGATATTGCTGGTGGGATTGGGGATCACGGCTTATTACACGCTGTCGAATAAGAGATTGGCGGAAGCCCCGGTGGCAATGATGGAACACAAGCCTGCTGCGCCTGTGATTCGTCCCGATACGACGCCTGCCGCTGCAGCCCCGGTGATGAAAGACACAGCTATTACCCGATCAATTGTCAGCACCCGGCCGCCGGCCCAGACCTTGAAAAAAGAACAACAGGTCATGCCCGTCGACAATGCAGGCGCCGCGGACGCCGCCAGGGTGCCGGAGAAGGCGAAAAAGGAAGAAGAGGACCAGGCAGTGCAGGCAGAAGGACGGGCAGTCGCCAAGACGCCTCTCGGGAACGTGGCGCTTGATACGATGAAGCTGCATTTCGATACCTTGTCTTATGCCAGCAACTACGACCACGAGATCACGGCGCGGCTGGCGAAAAAAGCTGCAGATAAAAATGTCCCCGGTGTTTCCGGATCCACGGCAGGGAACCTGCTGGTTTTTTCCGGGAAAGTGACGGACATACATAACCGTCCCTTACCGGGCGCTTTCCTGTCCCTGAAGAATAATGCAAATATCTACGCTACCACTGACAGGAACGGCAACTTTAACCTTCGCCTGAATAAAACGGACACCAATGCTGCCGTGGTGGTGAACTATGTCGGTTATGAGATAGCCACTATGGCCCTTAACACAGAGAACACGAAGGGCAATATCATTCAACTGCAGCCCCAGGCAGCCTCGCTGAATGAAGTAACGATCGTAGGCTACGGATCCCGACGGAAAGAGCTGATGAGACAAAATATCGATGCACCGCAAAAGGCGCTCTCCACCCTGGCCGTTCCGGCAGACGGATGGCCCGCCTACAAGGCTTATCTCGAATCCAATAAGTCTTCGGTCAGCCTGGATTCGACCCTCCGGGGAGATGAGACCATTTCCTTCATCGTCGACAGGGCCGGCAAATTATCTTCTTTCAAGGTGGAACAATCCATTTCACCGGCCCATGATTCCGTGGTAACCCGGATCGTCCGGGAAGGCCCTGCATGGAGGCTGCTGTCAGGCAAAAAAGCCCGCGCAAGAGTGATCCTCACTTATTAATTAGGACCGTTCATCCAGACTTAAAGGGAAGTTTGTTCCCTATTCGTGTATTTTCGGTGTCTAAATATTTACACATGCAAAGGTCAATTCTATTGTTTGCTTTATTCACTTCATTCTATTTCTCCGGCACGGCCCAGTCCATTAAAACGCCGGCCCCCTCTCCTCCCCAGTTCATCAGGCAGGATTTCGGTCTTTCAAACATCGAGCTATCCTATTCCCGTCCGGGTGTAAAAGGCAGAACGGTCTTCGGCGACCTGGTTCCTTATGGTAAAGTGTGGCGGACAGGCGCCAACCAGGCCACCACCCTGACCTTCGGTGACGACGTGATCATCGGGGACACAAAGGTCCCCGCCGGTAAATATGGCCTTTTAACCATTCCCGCCCAGGATGAATGGACATTCATCATCACGCATCAGCTGGATGTCACCAGCCCGGCCGCGTATAAGCAGGACCTGGATGTCCTGCGTGTAAAAGCCGCTGCTCATGACCTGCCTTTTGCGCTGGAGACTTTCACCATCCTCTTCGCGGATGTGACCTCCAATAGCTGCAACCTGCAGATCATCTGGGACAAGACAGCAGTATCCTTTCCCATCAGGACGGACATCGACACCCGCATCATGACCCAGATCGACAATGCCCTGAATAAGGACAACCGCCCTTATTATACGGCTGCCGTATATTACGTGGACAACGGGAAAGACCTCAGCAAGGCCCTGGAATGGTTCGACAAGGCGATCGCACAGGACCCCACGGCTTTCTATGCTGTCTATCAGAAAGCCCGCTGCCAGGCAAAGATGGGTAAGAAACAGGAGGCCATCGCAACAGCAAAGAGGTCCATCGAGCTGTCAAAGCAGGCGAAAAATGCCGATTATGTTGCGCTGAACGAGAAGCTTATTGCTTCACTGCAATAGTCTGGACATATATGAAAAAGAGGGTATCTCGATCTTTTCCTTTTGAGACACCCTCTTTTTTTATTGAAGCTTGGCCAGCCAGAGACTGGCGTTCATAAACAGCTGTGTATGGCTGAGTATAGGCCAGCTGACGAAAAGATTGTTGCCGGATGCCCCCGTCCCATCGTCCATGGGTGAGCTATCGGTAACCACAAAGACCCTGCCCGTACCGAAAGTGGAAGTGGCGCACATGATATGGGTATTGTTCTGGGTAAAGCCCGATTGCCAGATCAGCCCCTGTACAGTGCTGTTGGCTGCAGCGTTGGTGGTGATGGTAGCGCCATTATTGAATTCCAATTGGGAGACGCTGCCTTGCGATCCGTTGAGGATGGGATTGCTGCCGCCTCCCGTCCATACATTGCTGGTAGTCTCCGTGATATTGGTCAGGTCGATGCTGAAGCCGAACGGGTTGGAGGCAACACTGTTATTCGTCATCAGGTCGTCCCAGATCTCCGGCGAGTCATGGCCGTCATTGTTGCGGTCTGACACCGTGTGGTCCGAGATCATGAACAGGCCGCCGCCATGGCTGACGAAGTTGAGGATAGCGGTCTTTTCCGCAGCAGTGAAAAGTATATTGGGCTCGTCCACGACGAATACATCATAGTTGGAAAGGTCCTGCGCGTTGGAGGAATTACCATAAGTGATGGCTGCACCGGAAGGAAGGGTCTCCACTGCGTCGCCCGCCTTGACCAGGGCAATGCCCCAGCTGGAGATGGCGCCTGTCCAGAATGTCTCACCCGTGGATGAAGTAACAGAAGACTGCGCCGGCGTAGGTGTCCGCTGGGGAGTGCCCCCATCCTCGTCGATGACCCAATCCGCATTGCCGGCCGTCTCAGCTTTGGTCGCATCGAACAGGAATTTTTTACCGCCTCCCGTCGAGCCGCCGCCGGAACCATTGACAGTGAAGTCATCGAAGTTGATACGATTGCTGGTGCCGTCCGTCTTCTTTAGCTGGAAGCGGATGTTGCCCGTCACAGACAAGGTAAAAGAGGCCGTCTGCAAAGTCGTGGAGCTGGTGGTCACGGTAGATCCGGCCTGTACGAAGGACGACCCGCCGTTGGTGCTGTACCATAGCTGCCAGGTACTGCTGCCATCCGTTCCGAAAACAGCATGTTTGACAGTAACGGAAGTTGCGCCGCCGGCTGCATCGAATTGCATCGTGATGGTGCCGGAATTACGCACCCTGGCGGACTGGGTCCCATTCTTGCGGTCTGTGGAGAGATTGCCTAAAAGGGCATCGTTGAAGTTCCAGACACCTGTGCCCAATGTAACATTTGCTGCGGCGTAAGCCCCCTTGGTGCCAGTCTCGAAGGTTTCAGAGAGCGTCACGGCCCTGGGCAATGTAGTGGATGTATCAGGCCGGACCAACGGTTTCTGGCAGGCCGATAGCACTGCCAGGAAAAATAGTGATAAGGTCAGACGAAACATAGATAATGGTTTTTGTTCTCCTAAAGTTACGGTTATTGAGGTCGTACCGTGTTAACTTTAGATGAATAGAAAACCCTTTGGATCAATTCGGCCAGCAATACCACTCCCACTGCCCCAACCAGGTTGAACCAGAGGAAGCTCAATGAGACAATGCCTTTGCGGCTAAGCACATTCAAAACGATGACACCTATCTCAATGATAACGGCGCTGATGAATACCGCCGTGGCACCAACACGCTTCCGGTAAAAAGCCACCAGGAAAACACCCAGGATCACACCATAGAACAGGGAGCCCAATACATTCACGGCTTCAATGAGGCTGTTGCCCAGGTTGTAAGCCAGTTGAGCCACTGCCACACAGAAGGCGCCCCAGAGGAAAGTGTAAATTCTGGAGAGCCGGAATTCCCTTTCATCCGTGAGCGGTTTGGAAAACCGCTTGTGGAAATCCACGATGGTGCAGGAAGCGAGGGAATTGAGGGTAGCGGCGATGGAACCCCAGGCCGCCAGGAAGATGACGGCGATCAACAGACCGATGAGGCCTTTGGGCAGGTAGTCCAGGACAAACCTCAGGAAAATATAATTGGTATCATTGTCATCGCCTCCTACATCCTTGTCATTGAGCCAGCGTTTGAGGGTACTGCGGTAAGCCGCCTTTGTACTTTCGATCTGCTGCACCTGCTGCTTTGTCGGGGCGGTGGAGGAGAGCCTGGTCGCTTCTGTTTCTCCATACGCTTTTTCCAGGAGCACCAGCGAATCCTTATATTTCGATTTCGCCACTTTGTCCAGCTGGGATTGATTGAAGAAGACGGGCTCTTTATTGAACTGATAGAACGCAAAGACCAGGACGCCCAGCAAAAGGATGAGGAATTGCATGGGTACTTTTACCAGGCCGTTCAACAGCAGTCCCACACGGCTTTCGCTCATAGAGCGGGCCGTGAGATAGCGCCCCACCTGTGACTGGTCAGTGCCGAAATAGGACAAAGCAAGAAAAAAGCCCCCGATGACACCGCTGAAAAGATTGTAGCGATCGTTCCAATTGAACCCTTTTTCATTCACACCGGTTGTGATGATATTCAGCTTTCCCGCTTTCCCTCCGATATGCAAAGCCTCTGTCAATCCCACCCCTTCGGGCAGACGATGGATAACCATATAGCCGGCAATGAACATGCCTGAAAAAATGATGATCAGCTGTAGCTGCTGTGTATAGGCCACGGCCTTGGCGCCGCCTGTTACTGTATAAATGATCAGCAATCCTCCCATGAAGATATTGGTCCAAAGTATATCCCATCCCAGCAAAGAGGAAAGTATAATGGAAGGCGCCGAGATGCTGATGCCTGTGGACAGCCCTCTTTGAAGGAGGAATAAGAAAGAGGTCAGTGTGCGTGTCTTGAGGTCAAAACGTTGCTCCAGGAATTCATAGGCGGTGTAGATCTTCAGCCTGTGGAAAGCAGGTACGAAGGTGATGCAAAGGACTACCATGGCCAGCGGCAGACCAAAATAGTACTGGACAAAGCGCATGCCATCCGTATAGGCCTGCCCGGGTGCCGAAAGAAAAGTGACGGCGCTGGCCTGTGTCCCCATGATGCTCAGCAGCACCATATGCCACGGCACGGTCCTGTTGGAAAGGAAATAGCCATCCAGGTCCCTGCTGGTTCGCCCCCTGTACAGGCCGTAGGCGATCATGCCCAGCAATGTCAGGATCAGAACTATCCAGTCGGCAAGGCTCATGCGAAATGTTTGGTAAGAAAATTAAAAAACAGGATCATCAGCAGGAGGAAGCCAATGACCAGGGCATACCAGGTATTCCATTTCTTAAATACAGGTGCTTGTTCTTCCTGGTCTTGCGTATCCATGGTGCAAACGTTATTTTTTATTTCTGTTGGCGATGAGGGAGGCAACGATCAAACCGATGAGCAGGCCCACGATAAGGCCGATGGTCGCATGTTTGATGAAACGCCCCACTATCAATCCCACGACGATCGCAATTACGATCATAATATCCCGTCTACGGTTCATAGTGTATGAAAATATGCGCGTATCAGAACGCTTTCTTTTGGTTAAGGGCAATGATATTGGCCAGCAGCCGATAAGCTCCCGGCACCCCGGCCGGTAGTTCACGGAAAAAGACCAGTCCTGTGTAGACGAACTTGCCTTTACCATAATCTCCTATCACAAGACTGCCTTTCTGGTCGCTCTCTCCCGGGTCATGCATGGATAGGATCGCAGTATATTTCGGGTCCAGCTGGTCGATGAAATAAATTCCGCGCTCCTGGATCCATCCTTCAAAATCCCTATCGGTGATCTTGTTCGGATAGTTAAGCACAGTATGGGCAGGCTGCAGGAAGTCCACTTTGGCCGTTTCGTCCGTCACCCTGTTGTTGGTGATGGCAAAAGGATAAGGGCCTATCTTCAGAGAGCTGTTGCCAATCCCATTCCTGTTGTATTGTACAATGAGATTACCACCCTCATTTATATAGCTCATCAACTGATCATGTTTACCCGCCAGCCAGGGATGCACGTCATAGGCGCGTACACCGGCCATGATGGCATCGAACTGGTGAAGATTACCCGCTGTGATATCTTTCTCCCGAAGGAGGACAACCTCATAACCCATCTGCTGCAGAGCCTGCGGTATCTTATCCCCCGCGCCTTCGATATAGCCGATGCGTTTACCCAGTGTCTTTACATCGGCCGACACGAATTTTTCGCGGGAGGCGCTGAAATAATCTATCCGGGGGATGTGATCATATGTTATTGTATGCAGCTGCCGGGCCGTATCCTGTCCGCCGTCCCGGCGGAACAGCAGATCGGACCAGGTGACGCCGGGTTCCTTATAGGACGACCGGGCCGACCAGATCATGTTCGGACCGGCGGAGGCGGGATGTTCACGGATAGATATATCCGCAGGGCGTGTAAGCGATAATTGCGGAGAGCCCGTATGAGCACCCTGCACATTAGTCTGGGCCTCGAATTCTTTTTCTTCGCCATTGGCAAAGACGAGCAGGTCCGGATCGAAACGTGCCGTCACAGGAGGCAGCACCGTAAGGGGCTGATAAAGCTCCCCTTTCACAGGATCAGTGTATTTGTACAGCACCGGGCGGGTGAATGTAAGGTCGACACCATCGATCTGCACATTGAACGCGACCTCGAAAGCAGGCTTGCTTTGGGCATCGCCGATCAGCAGCTGGTTGCTTACATTATAAGATCCGGGAGACATTTCTTCGGCCAGCCAGTAGGGCTGCGTCACGGGGTTCTTCTCCGGTACATAAATATTTTTCTGAAGAATGTAATTGCGGTTGGCTGCCAGCTCCTGTTTCCAGGGCAGGCTATAAGGACCGATGTTTACTTCCGACAAGGACGCCCTGGCATTGAGCCTGTTATTAACGACAAAGGACACCTGGAGGGAGTCTCCCTGCACCGTATACGCGTTACGGACGGATGCTTCCAGCCATAGGCCGCTGCAGGCCTCTATCAGGCGCAATACTTCCCTGCTTTTCTGCGTCTTCCAGTAGCCGTCCTTCAAATGGGACAGCGCCCGGTAGATCTTTACCAGCCCGGGAACAGACGCGGCCGGATCGGAAAGGGAATAGCTGTTTATCACCCCATCGATCAACTGCCGGATCTCACCTCCTCCCTGTACACGGTCCCAGGACAAGGGTATACCATCCAGCGGGTCATTGTGCGCGTCTTCGCCCGCCACCAGTGTAAAGAACTCAATGGACTGCCCCCGGGCCGGTGTAAGGGCGGCGCCCTGGCTCTTATGCTGCGTGCGGCTTTCAGCAGCGATCTCTCCATAGCTTTTCCCCAGCACCGGGTTGTACAGCCCTACATCGATCTTCATCTGATCGTTGCTGGTAGTATTGGTGGAACCGAAGTTAAAAGTGTTCCAGAGAATGCGTCTGGCCTGCCAGGGCTTTACGCCATACTTGAATTGCTCGGGGAAGCGATTGGGATCGGCGGCAGCAGTAAAAGCCTCATGCGCCAGCACTGCCGACGCAGAGTGATGACCGTGACCCGCACGGCCATCTTCCGGGAAGCGGGTGATGACGACATCAGGCTGAAATTTCCGGATCACCCAGACCACATCGCTCAAAACTTTTTCCTTGTTCCAGGTGCGGAGCGCCTCTTCCGTCGTCTTGGTAAAGCCGAAGTCAAAGGCCCGGGTAAAGAATTGTTCGGCGCCGTCGATCCTGCGGGCCGCCAGCATCTCCTGTGTGCGTATCAGCCCCAGCTCTACCCCCTGCTCATCCCCGATGAGGTTCTGCCCCCCATCGCCCCGCGTCATGGACAGGTAACCCGTACGGACCAGGCGTTCTTTGGCCATATAGGCGATGAGACGGGAATTCTCGTCATCCGGGTGAGCGGCCACGTATAATACAGAGCCCAGGACATTGAGCTTCTTCAGGCGCAGAAAGATCTCCGCCGAGCCCAGGGTCTCAGGGGCCTGGGCGTGAAGCGTGGCCGCCGGAAAGAGTATTAAAAGAGAGAAATATATCCATCCAAGGTGCTTTACCTTTCTCATGAGGTGCAATTTAACTACCAAATATTTAAACAATCTCTTTAATTCCATCAGCGGTAGTTTTTTTTAACGGACCTGCGGTCCGGGTCTATTTAGACGTCTACTGACCAACCAAAAACACCGCATTACAAAATAATAATTTACCATTCTCCCAGAAGCTTCTGAACAGCGGATCATCGGCCATATAGACGATCTCGCCTCTTCCCATCTCCTGGACGCCGAAGATAACCCCGTCCTTCAGCTTTTCTTTTGCTTTATTACCCGTGAACCCGCTGACATAATTATCTTTTTTAATAATTCCAACATTCCAGCCGCCTTCCTTAATGAATTCATATACATTGTCATCCTGCTTAAGCGTATAATAACGATCGGGATAGCCAAAAGCAAGCGGATGTGAATTATCCAGCTCGACCCTGTAGATGGAGCCCGGAACACTCCTCACCACTTCATCCCGCTGCCTGTTGCCATACCGGTAAAGGAAGGAATAATCACTCTCTTTCTTCCCCTTGTCGTCCTCCTTCTTTTCTTCCTGTTCCTTGCCCTTAATGCCCCATTCCAGTTTGGACAGCTGCTGTACGGCATTCTCCATGGCAATAAGCCTTCCTCCTTCCCGCACCCAGTTGCGCAGTGGCTCTGCAACGGTCTTATCGGCCAGGTTGCGATAATATCCATCCGGCAGGATCAATACATCGTATTTATTCAGGTCCAGACGCCCGATGTCCTCGGCATTCAACTGGGAAATGGGATAGTCCAGCTCCCGCTCGAACAGATGCCAGACCTCGCCCGCATTCAGCGAACTCACCTGCTCGCCCGTCAGCAGCCCCACCTTAGGAGCATGGATAAAATGCACTTTGTCACTGCCAAAGTCGGCGCCTTTGTCCACAAAGCCTGAAAGGATGGGATATAATGTTACGCCGGTGGATTGGGCGGCGGCGGTTACGAAAGGCCAGAGACTGGCTCCCAGTGAGCCGTTGCCTGTAGCCAGAATGAGGAGCGTGCCTTTCTCAAAATCCTGCCCCCCGGATTGGAAGGCCTGTTCCGTAAAACGGACCTTTATCCTTTTCTCCAGCAGACGGGAGAGGAACCTTACATTGTTCAATCCCGTCCAGCGAACGGCATATGCATATCCCGCCGCAGCCCCGGAAGATGAGGACGGCACCGTTGCGGTTTGTCGCGCCCCAGCCTGGACAAAAGCATTCAATCCATATGCCTGCAATCCATATACGTAAGGGATGGACCATGCAGTAATATCATAGGTCACCGAATCACTGATGTGTGATGTCCGCTCGAACAATACCCTCAGAAGGTTGGACCTGGGCTGATTGGCATTGATGACAATGTCGTCTGTGGTAGCTTTGACGGCAGCCATCTTACCCGTCTCATAATCAATGCCGCTGTAGCTTGCCGCAGGGGCCGGCGCCCACTCGATATCGTTCTTTTCCAGGAGGGTCTTCAGCCGTTCCAGACGGTCACCATACAGATCGTTACGGATCAGCCAGGCCTTAAATTCGCCAGCCGGTCTGTCCCGCGCATCGATGAAATATTTATGGAATTCCTTTATGAGCCGGGGAGCATTTTGCGCAGACACCTCTATCGTCGAAATGCCCGTAGTATAATGGTGTTCCAGGCGATCCGACAGGGTAAGGGTATCCTCATCACTTTTGATGACTGCCAATCCTCCCCTGGGCGAGCCCCCCTGCTCGAAGGTCATGCCAATGGCCCCATTATAGGTGGGATAGGTATCTCCGTAGCTGGGATAGAAAAGGTCGAATTCCTCTTTGGTGAAGTAGAGCCATCCGTTGCGGTCGAAATACCTGGCGTTGTTCTTCCCGATCTGTACCTGGAAGTCCCGTTGCCAGGGTGTTATTACATCATGGTAAGGCTCAGCGGCCGGTGCGAAATAATAAGGGTTATTATAGCCCTGTTCATGAAAGTCCACATGCACCTGCGGAAGCCAGGCATTGTATCTTTTCATACGCTGCTGCGTCTCTGCCTGTGTCTGCCAGGCCCAATCCCTGTTGAGATCGAAATTGTAATGGTTGGTCCTTCCACCCGGCCAGGGTTCCCGGTGCTCCCGGGATTGAGGATCGGGGTTGGCATTTTTTCCTACCGCCATGGCAAACCAGTTGACATAACGGTCCCGGCCATCCGGATTGATGCAGGGGTCGATGACAACCACGGTATGCTGCAGCCACTCTTTTGATCTCGTGTTGGCAGGGTCCGCCAGCGTATATAGGGTCTTCATGGCCGCCTCGGAAGAAGAGGGTTCGTTGCCATGCACATTATAGCTCAACCAGACGATGGCAGGGAAGGACTCATCGGGCGCGACGCCGTCTTTCAGTACGCCGGCAAGGCGAAGATTATTACGACGGATGTCTTCCAGCCGCTGCAGGTTTTCCGGCGATGCAATAAATGCCAGCAGCAGAGGGCGGCCTTCATAAGTCTCGCCGTATTGCTCCAGTTTCACCCCGGCCGGCAGGGACCTGGCCACCTCTTTGAAATAGTTGACGATCTTATAATGGGGCGTGTAATGGTCCCCTAATTTATATCCCAGGAATGCTTCCGGAGAAGGGACGGTTTGGGAAAAAGCAATGTATGAAAATAGCAATGATCCGAACAGGAGTGAAATGAGCTTCTGCATAATTTGTTTTCTCTGGTTGGTTGATAGCGCCTTTGGAAAATAATGGAGCATGAATGTAAGTAAAAATGGTAACTTTCCGCTAAATCCATCTTTCATTATGCGCCTTCTGTTCGCCGGCATTTTCGTATCGTTGACATGCTCTCTTTTCGCACAGATAAGCAGCCCTTATCATTACACTATCCAAAAAAAGAAAGTGGTCACAAAAGGCGCTGTCGTCTCCGCACATCCGCTGGCCAGCAAGGCGGGCGTGGTTATCTTACAACAGGGAGGTAATGCCGTGGATGCCGCCATCGCCACGCAACTGGCGCTGGCGGTCGTATATCCCGCCGCAGGTAACATCGGCGGCGGAGGATTTATGGTAGCCCATCTGGCAGACGGCAGTAATATCGCCCTGGATTTCCGGGAAAAAGCACCGGCAGCGGCAACCCGGGACATGTACCTGGACGCAGCCGGCAATGCCCGCACGGACCTGAGCCAGAATGGCCACCTGGCTGCCGGCGTACCCGGAACGATCGCCGGCATTTTTGCGGAGCTGAAATACGCCCGCCTGCCCATGTCCACCCTGATCGGGCCGGCCATCGATCTTGCGGAGAACGGATTTGCGATCACGGCGGCAGAAGCCCGTAGCCTCAACGCAACACAATCTTCTTTTAAAAAATACAATACGGTGGGGCCCGTATTTATCAAAGATGAAGGCTGGAAAGCAGGAGATACCCTGATCCAGAAAGACCTGGCGAAGACCTTGCGTCTCATCCGGGACAAGGGGGCTGCGGGTTTTTATGAAGGGGAGACGGCCAGGTTGATACTGGAAGAAATGCAACGGGGTAAGGGTATTATTACCGCGGCTGACCTGGCCGGATACCAGGCGAAGCTACGGGAAGCAACTGTTTTCCCTTACAAGCAATACAGCATCGTCACTATGCCGCTGCCCAGCAGCGGCGGCGTCATCCTGCAGCAATTGATGAAAATGGTGGAAGATCTGCCGTTGAGGTCCTATGGCTTCGAATCCCCAAAGACTGTACAGCTGATGACGGAAGCAGAAAGACTGGCCTACGCCGACAGGGCAAAATACCTGGGTGACCGGGATTACTACGCGGTCCCCGTGAAAACGCTTACCAGCAAAGCTTACCTCCATGCACGAATGGCCCTGATCCAGCCGGACAAGGCGGGTACGAGCAAAGACATCCAGGCTGGCATCCTTTCTCCCGCCAGCGAAGAGACCACTCACCTGAATGTATGCGACCGGCAGGGCAATGCCGTTTCGATCACCACTACGCTCAATGGCGGATATGGCAATAAGGTAGTGGTAGGCGGAGCAGGATTTTTCCTCAACAACGAGATGGATGATTTCAGCATAAAGCCGGGAGTTCCCAATATGTATGGAGCCGTCGGTGCGGAAGCCAATGCCATTGCGCCGGGCAAGCGCATGCTCAGCTCGATGACCCCTACCCTCGTTTTGGATAAGGGTAAGGTATTCATCATAGCGGGCACGCCTGGAGGTACCACCATCACCACTTCCGTATTCCAGACATTGATGGATATACTCGAATTCAACATGACTACGGAAGATGCGGTAAACAAACCCAAGTTCCATCATCAGTGGCTGCCGGATGAGATCTTTGTAGAGACTGGCTTCCCGATCGAAGTTCGGGAAGCTTTGCAGAAAATGGGCTATACTATTACACAGCGGGGAAGCATTGGGCGTACGGAGGTGATAAAGGTATCGGGAGGAAAGATAGAGGCCGTAGGTGATAGCCGGGGGGACGATGCAGTGGAAGGATATTGATGCCATTAACCTTTAAATAATATTTCTGATGAGCACATCTTCATTAGGCGACGTTTATCTCGCATCAGTGATCAAAAGAATAACAACGTACAAGCTGCTGGGAGAAGGGACCTTTATGCAGCTGGAGGAAAAGGATTTTTATTACACCCCCAATGAATGGTCCAATAGTATTGCCATCATTATTCAGCATCTCAGCGGCAACATGATCAGTCGCTGGACCAATTTCCTGACAGAGGATGGAGAAAAACCAGGCAGGAACAGGGAGACGGAGTTCAGCCTGGAAGGACAGCATTACAGCAGGCAGCAGCTCATCGGTCAGTGGGAAAAAGGATGGAGCTGCCTGACAGATACGCTAAGCAGCCTGACGGCCGAAGATCTGCTCCGTACCATACATATACGTCACGAGCCGCTTTTAGCCATCGATGCCATCAATCGGCAGCTGGCCCATTATCCCCATCATGTCGGACAGATCGTCTACATTGGTAAAATGATCCGTGGAAAGGACTGGCAGTCCCTGTCCATAGCCAAAGGCGGGTCAGACCAGTTCAACCGGCAGATGCAGGAACAGCACGGTCGCTGAAAACTACTTTTGGAGGCAATTAAACTTCTCTTGGAAAAAGAAATCACAATTTGGTGATTTGCAGTCACTATCCAGGGTTTATTGGTATTGAATTTGCACATCAAATGGTATTGTTTAATTTTACAGCTTGAAATGAATGCCCCCTGAGAAAGATCTGGAAAATACTCCGTAATACATTACTGATTTTAATACTACTTCTGGTAACGCTTTGGTTGCTCATCCAGCTGCCACCTGTTCAGACATGGCTGGTCTCGAAGGTCACCAGTCGCCTTTCTCATCAGCTGCATACCACTATCACCGTCAAGCGGGTGGATTTTTCCCTTTTCAACAAAATGGTGCTGGAAGGGACGCTGGTAGAAGACCAGCACCGGGATACCATCCTGTATGCCGGGGCATTGAAGGTCAATATCACTGACTGGTGGTTCTTCAAGGATAAGACGGAGCTTCAGTACATTGGCCTGGAGGATGCTACGATCCGGCTGCACCGCAGGGATTCGGTGTGGAACTACCAGTTCATTGCCGATTATTTTTCATCACCTTCCAAACCCGCCGCTACCCAAAAGGACAGTGCGGAACATCCCGTCGAGCTGGCCCTCAAACGCCTCGACCTTGCCCGTATCCATTTTGAAAAAAAGGATGAATGGAGGGGGGAAGATATGGACCTCCGGCTGCAGGCCCTGTATCTGAATGCCGACACGCTCAGCTTCACGCAAAAGCTGGCGCGGATAAATGCGCTCACCTTCACCCACCCCGACTTCACGCTGACCAATTACAAAGGCAGGAGGCTTACCCCACCCGATACTACATTGATCCTCGATCCCCTGCACCTCCGGCTGAACCCGGCAGGATGGGATCTTACTGCCATTAAGGTCAGCATCTTCAATGGATCATTCAGGAATGAAAAGCGGGAGGACACCCTGCCTAACAAGCATTTCGACGGCAACCATATCTATTTTCATACGGTCAATACAAGCTTTGCCAATCTGAGGTTGCGCCAGGATACTATAACCGCTCAATTACTGCTGGCTACAAAAGAGCGCAGCGGCTTCGAGGTGAAGAAGCTCAGCGCCCGGATCAAGTGGTACCCGGAAGCGATGGAGTTCCATCGCCTGGACCTGCAGACTGGCAAAAGTCATTTGCGCAACTACTTTGCCATGCGGTTCCGGACCCTGGATGATATGTCGGACTTCGAGACCCGCATCAGGATGGAAGCCGACTTTGCCGACGCGGACATTGACAGCGATGACATCTCCTATTTCGCGCCTGAATTAAAAGACTGGAAAAAGCATCTCCGCATCAGCGGTGTCGTCAAAGGCACCGTCTCCGACCTGGAAGGAAAGAATGCAGTCGTCCAGGCCGGTAAAAGCACCCTGCTGAAGGGGAACTTCAAGCTGAAAGGCCTTCCGGATATCGACAAGACCTTTATCGATCTGCAGTCCTCCGAATTCAGTACAACGTACGAGGATATGACGATCCTGGCGCCCGAGATAGCGACGATCGAACAGCCTCGTCTCGACAGGATCGAATGGCTCCGGTTCAAAGGAAATTTTACAGGCTATATCCGGGACTTCGTCACCAACGGCACCATCGAGACCAACCTGGGCGCACTGAATGCCAATGTCAATATGAAGCTGCTGGAATACGGCCCTTCGGTCTATTCCGGGATCATCAGTACGAATGATTTCCAGTTGGGACCCTTTCTTGACAACAACGACCTGGGAAAGATCGGTTTCCAGGGGAAGGTCATCGGCGCCGGTCTGAAGGCCGGTACGTTAAATGCCAGTCTCAATGGGACGATCAATAGCCTCGAGTTCAACCATTACACTTACCAGCACATCCAGATCAATGGGGCCGTGGCCAAGCGGAAGTTCAATGGGGAGCTCGTCTCGGGAGACCCGTCCCTGGATGCCCGCCTCAACGGGTTGATCGACTTTAGTGAGGAGCACCCCAAATTCGATTTCGAAGCGCAGGTGACGAAGGCCGATCTCACCAGTCTGCATTTTGTCCGTCAGCAGGTGGAGTTCAACGGTAAGTTCCGTTGCAATTTTACGGGTGACAATATCGACAACTTCCTGGGTCATGCCAGCATTTATGATGCATCAGTCTTCAAAAATGGCCAAAGGGTATCCTTCGACTCCTTGTCCGTGGAGTCAAGCATCGTGGACAACAACAAGACCATTACCGTGGTCAGCAATGAGTTCGACGGCGCCATTGTAGGTGAATTCTCCATCAAGGACCTGCCGGCCAGCTTCCAGACCTTCCTGAACAAATATTACCCGAGCTATATCAAGCCGGCGAAATCCATCCCCATCAACCAAAATTTCAGCTTTGTCATTACGACTAAAAAAGTGGATGAATACATAGATCTTTTTAATAAGGACCTAAAAGGCTTTAACAATGCGGGGGTAAGTGGTCGGATCAACACGCGGGACAACCTCCTGGACCTGAATGTAGACCTGCCGAACTTCGGCTATAAGAATATCAGCTTCGACAACCTTTCCCTGAAAGGAAGAGGCAATCTGGACAGTCTTTCCATGGAGACGACCATCGGCGACGTTCATCTGAACGATAGTCTCCATTTTCCCGGTACCCGGCTTCACCTGCGCAGCTCCAACGATCTGTCCAATATACAAGTGGCTACCAGCGCCAACCAGACGCTGAACTCCGCCAACCTCGCAGCAGAGGTACAGACCCTGCCTACGGGGGTGCGCGTAAAATTCCTGCCTTCCACCTTTGACATCAACAGCAAGACATGGACGATCGATAAGGACGGCGAGCTGTCGTTTAGTAACCATATCATCTCCGCCGACGGACTGACCATCCACAATGGGGAACAGCAGGTGCAGGTGACCACCAGTCCTTCAGACGAAGGCAGCTGGAACGACGTGCATATAGACCTGAAGAAGATCAATATTGGTGATTTCACCCCTTACTTCGTAAAGTCTCAACGGATCGAGGGCCTGTTGTCCGGCAGCGTCGACATGATCGATCCTTTTGGCAAACCTACCGCTCATTTCAAAGGCGAGGCGGAACAATTCAGGTTTGAGAACGACTCCATCGGCCGGCTGCAACTGAACGCGGATTATCAGAAGTCCACCGGTATGTTGAATACGCTGGTCCATTCCGATAATAAAAGCTATCATTTCGATGTCAGGGGTCTTATCCATACAAGGGACAGCCTCCAGGGTCCTCCCCTCGACATTATCGCGGATGTCAGTGATACGAAGATCGATCTGCTGGAGAAATACCTGGGTGGTGTCTTTACCAATCTCACAGGCAATGCCACGGGCAAGCTCCGCATCGTTGGACAAGGCGACGCGCTCCAATACCTCGGCACCGTGCAGCTGAAGGATGCGTCGTTGAAAGTCGCTTATACACAATGTATCTATAAGATCCCTTCGGCTACCATCCAATTCAAAAAGGACACTATCGACTTTGGCCAGTTCCAATTGAAGGACAAACAGGGACGTACTGCAAATCTGACAAGAGGAAGGCTTTTCCATCACGCCTTTGACGATCTGGCCTTTGATTTTGAGCTGAGCACCAACCGGCTGCTGCTGCTGGATACAAAAGCCACCGACAATAGTCAGTTCTATGGCTCTGTCATCGGCAAGGCGCGTGTGACACTGACGGGGCCCGAGGAAGACATGCGGATGTATATCAAAGGAGAGCCCACCGACAGCAGCAATATCTACCTGCCACCTTCCGTCGTCCGGGAAAAAGGCGAGGCGGATTTCATCGAATGGAAGGTCTATGGGAAAGAAATGAAAAATCAGGCAGCCGACAAAAAGAGCTCAAACCTCCTGGTCAGCCTGGACATGTATGCCAACAACTATGCAAATGTTTATGTGATCCTTGATCCGCTTTCCGGAGATATCATCAAGGCCAATGGCCATGGCTCGCTGGCCCTGGAAGTAGGTACGAATCAGGACCTGACGCTCAAAGGAAGATATGAGATCGACAGAGGTAATTATAATTTCACCTTTCAGTCCTTTATTCACAAGCCCTTTATACTTAAGGAAGGCGTAGGTAATTACATCCAGTGGAGCGGAAATCCTTATGATGCCAACATCGGCATCACAGCTACATACAGGGCCGAGAATGTACGCTTCAGCGACCTGGGTCTGTCTGCTGCCAGCGGAGTGGTCATCAGCAGTGAGAATGTAAAGCGGTACAGGGGGGACATCATCGTTACTGCGATGCTGTCGAATAAATTAATGACACCGAAGATCGACTTTCAGATAGAGCTTCCCCCCGGCAGTTCGCTGAGAAATGATCCCGAAGCCCTTGCGCTGCTTCAGAAGATCCAGGGTGATGCGAATGAATTGAATAAGCAGGTGTCCTGCCTGGTGGTATTGAATACTTTTGTACCCTTGTCCAGCAGCACCAGCGCTTTCGACGCACCGGGAGCCGTGACGGGTGTCGTCTTCAACAGCATCTCCGGCATCGTCAGCAATTATTTCAGCCGGTGGGGATACAATCTTCTGCGGAGGATCTTCAAGGATCCCACGCTGAGGGTCAACTTCAATACCAGCTTCTACAACGGCACCGCCATAGCAGATGTCGACCAAAGCAGACTGACCCCGGACAGGACCAATCTTAATCTATCCGTCGCCAAAAGCTTCATGCAGGAAAAGCTGACCCTTACGCTGGGAAGCGCTTTTGACATCGGTATGGGCGCCGCGCAGGTACAGGCGGCCTCCTTTCAGTTCCTGCCTGATATCACGGCCGAATATAAGATCACCCCGGACGGAAGGGTTGTCCTCTCCTTCTTCTATCGTGATTCCTATAATTATTTGTCGGGCAATCATACACAAAATAGTTCCGGCGCCAGTATCTCCTACCGGCGGGATTTTGACAGGATCGATGAGCTGTTCAAAAAGAAAAAGAAAACACCCCGCATCCCCAAGAAGGATAAGAAGCCCACGGATGCAACGGGAAGCAATGCCGCCACGGCTAAAGACAGTAGTGGCAATACACAGCCGGAATAGCTTATTTCAGGATCTGATGTCCCAGCTTGTCCCGCTTCGTCTGCAAATATTTTTCATTATGTGGGTTGGGATGGATCTCGATAGGCACGGTATCCACGATCTCCAGGCCATATCCCAGCAGACCGGCTCTTTTCCGGGGATTATTGCTGATGAGCCGGATCTTGGAGATCCCCAGATAACGCAGGATCTGGGCGCCTACACCATAGTCCCGCTTGTCCATGGGAAAGCCCAGGTGAATGTTGGCTTCCACAGTATCCATGCCCTCTTCCTGTAGCTTATAGGCCTTTAGCTTGTTAACCAGACCGATGCCCCGGCCTTCCTGGTTCATATACAGGATGGCTCCCTTGCCTTCCCGTTCTACAAGCTGCATAGCCTCGTGCAGCTGCTCCCCACAATCACAACGCATCGACCCGAGGATATCCCCGGTGAAGCAGGAGGAATGCACCCTTACCAGGAGCGGTTCTTCTTTTTCCCACTCACCTTTTACCAGGGCGAGGTGCTCATTACTCGTATTCTTTTCCCGGAAGGCGATGAGCTTGAAATGTCCGTATTTGGTAGGCATATCCACCCGAACGATCTCTTCGATCAGGGAATCTATCTTTAGCCTGTATTCTATCAAATCTTTGATAGAGACCACTTTAAGATTAAATTTTTCGGCTATTTCCAGCAATTCCGGCAGACGGGCCATGGTTCCATCCTCATTCATGATCTCCACCAGGACGCCCGCCGGCTCAAATCCGGCCAGCCTCGCCAGGTCGATAGTGGCCTCTGTATGACCAGCCCTGCGCAGAACCCCGCCTTTTTTAGCCCGTAAAGGAAAAATATGGCCCGGGCGGCCCAGGTCTTCCGGGCGGGTAGCCGGATCGATCAGCGCTTTTACAGTCTTGCTCCTGTCGCTTGCCGAGATCCCCGTCGTACAGCCATGTCCTAACAAGTCTATGGATACAGTGAAAGGCGTCTCGTGAAGGGCCGTATTATTATTAACCATGAGCCCCAGGCCCAGCTCATCACAACGCCCCTCTTCAAGAGGAGCGCAAATGAGACCCCGTCCGTGCTTACTCATGAAATTGATCACTTCAGGGGTAACATTCCGGGCCGCGGTGATGAAATCGCCCTCATTTTCCCGGTCTTCGTCATCCACCACGATCACCAGCTTGCCCAGTTTAATATCTTCAATGGCGCTTTCAATACTTGCCAGCATGTACAACTAATTTATTACGTTACAAAGTTAACAATAAAACGACTCTTTAGTTGAAAAGGATGCCTGAGTACGGGTCTTTCCGAAAGCGTCAACGCATGAACGATATTTGGCATATGAAAAAAATATGGCAAAAAAATGCCCCTGTTGGACAACTGTTTATAACTTGTTAAAATTAATTAACACTTGGAAGCAGCCTTTTTATAGTTTTGCTTTTCTTTACCCAGTCTGACCTATGGCACTTCTTTCCTGAGAAAAACCCCGGTTGCCGCCTGCCAGCGTTAAGTAATAATTACTTAACGTCGATCGTACCCCTGATGCCAAGACAAGATCATTTCTTTGCAGGCTGAAAAAAAATACTAAAAACGACTATTTATGATAAAACGACTGCTATTATCAGCATTCACAGTTCTTTGTGTGTTTTTTACATTTGGTCAGGAGACCACTTCCCAGATCCTTGGGACGGTCACCGGCGACCAGGGGCCGCTGGCAGGAGCCACTGTTACGGCGCTCCATACCCCTACCGGCACCCATTACACTACCACTACCCGTAAGGACGGTCGCTTCAATTTGCCTAACGTACGTATTGGCGGCCCGTATGTGCTCACTATCTCTTATGTAGGTTTCAAGGAAGAAAAACAAGACAATATCAACCTGGTAGTTGGTCAGGATTTCACGGCCGACTTCAAAATGACGGCTGAATCCAAGCAGCTGACAGAAGTGGTTGTGGCTGGTTCCAGGCAGCAAAACAAGATCTTCAACAACAGCCGCACAGGCAGCCAGGAGATCATTGTCCGCAGTCAGCTGGAAAGACTGCCTACCATCCAGCGTTCCATCCAGGACTTCGCCAAGCTGGAACCCTCCGCCAACGGCCTTAGTTTCGGCGGCACCAGCGGATCCATGAACAATATCACCGTGGACGGCGCTGACTTCAATAACTCTTTTGGCTTGTCCGGTACCCTGGGTGGCCAGGCAAATGCCCAGCCTATTTCGCTGGATGCCATCGACCAGATCCAGGTGAATGTTGCCCCTTATGACGTAAGACAGGGCGGTTTCACAGGTGCAGGCGTCAACTCCGTCACCCGCAGCGGGACCAACCAACTCAGGGCTTCCGTATATACCTATATCAAAGGACCCGGTACCATCGGCTATAACGTGGAGAACACAAAGGCTCTGAGAACGCCTTTCACTTATAACATATTAGGGGCCAGCATCGGCGGAGCCATCATTCCCAATAAAGTGTTCTACTTCATCTCTGCCGAACAAAGCAAGCAGAGCGCACCTGCAACCAATATCATTCCTTCCGACGCCTCTCACCCCACATCATCCGGCGCCGTATCCCAGTCGAATGTGGACGTGCTGAACTCCGTCATCGCCGCGCTGAAGACATACAATTACGATCCGGGCCTTTATACAGGTTATACCTTTAAGACCAACAGCTACAAGCTTAATGCCCGCATCGACATCAACATCAATAATTACAATACCCTGACCTTAAAGTACAATTACCTGAAATCTTATGCGGATCAGTTCCCCAGCACCAGCCGGCCCTTTGGCAGCATGATCACGGGTGGTAACCCCACCTCGAGCGGGAATCCCCTGCCCTTCTTCGGCGCCGGCTACCGGATCAATAACAACCTGAATATTTACATCGCCGAACTGAACACCCGTTTTGGCAACAAAGCATCCAACAAACTGCAGGTGGGCTACACCCGCGAAAGGGATTTCCGTGCGCCGCAGTCTTCCTCTGCCACCTTCCCCCTGGTGGACATCCTGAACCCGAACAACAATACGATCTATACCACTTTTGGGTATGAAATGTATACGTATAACAATACGCTGAATATGGACAGCTACCAGCTGACCGATATCTTCAGCCTCTATAAAGGCGCGCATGAGATCACTTTCGGTACGCAGGACAGCTATAAGAAATACCAGAATGCTTTTGCACCGGGCTACAACGGCGTATACCAGTTCAACAGCCTGGCTGACTTTACCAGCGGCGCTCCGGCTCAATATTTCTATCAGCAATATTCCACCCTTAAAGGCGGTGCCTTCCCCTGGGCATACGCAGGCGCTACCAACCTGAGCATCTTCGCGCAGGACAAATGGCGCGTAACGCCTACTTTCACCTTTACTTACGGCGTTCGTTTCGACTACACAACCTACCAGAACAAATTCACCAGGAACGACAGCTTCGCCGCTTTGAAATTCCTGAATGGCGCCCAATATGATGTAGGTTCCGCGCCCAATGGCTTCCTGGTGGTATCACCCCGGGTAGGCTTCAACTGGGACATCACAGGCGACAGGACCTGGCAGCTCCGTGGCGGCGCCGGGATCTTCGAAGGCGCTCCCCCCTTCGTATGGATCGAGAACCAGGCCGCCAACAACGGCGTCCAGTTCGGCTCTTTTGCACTGGGCAGCAGCACTGTCAACTCCGGCGTTGCATTCAATCCGGACCCTTCCAAAACACTTACAAATTTGTTAGGTACTACTCCCCAGACCAATACGCCTAAAAACTATTCGGTGAACATCATCGACAAGAAGTTCAAATATCCCACCAAGCTGCGGACAAGCGTCGGCCTGGATAAGAAGCTTCCCAATGACTGGCTGGTCACCGGCGAGTTCACCTACTCCAAGGACATCAATGCTCCTTACATGTCCAATGTAAACCTGAATGAGTCCAACGGCAAACCCATCAGCAACGGTCCGGACACCCGCATACGTTATATTCAGGGAGCCTCTACTTCCAATAAATATTACTTCGCCGGCACCAACCTGTCGAACCCCAACATCGGCAATGCCATCCTGCTGGCCAATACCAACAAAGGTTACGCCTACGTCGCTACCGCCCGGGTACAGAAAACCTGGCATAACCTCATCGCCAGCATAGCTTATACCTACACGGAAACCAAATCCGCCATGGAGAACGGCAGCACGGCCAGCTCGCTCTGGTCTGCCCGCGCCGTCGCCAACACGGACCCCAATGCAGCAACCCTGTCCCGCCCGGGATGGTACCAGCCACACCGTATCATCGCCTATGCCAACTATCGCATAGACGAAGGCAGCCATACTTCCACTTCCATCGGGGCCATATATGAGGCCACTACGGCAGGTTCTGCTTCTTATGTATACAATGGTGACCTCAACGGAGATGGCAACTCAGGTAACGACCTGATCTATATCCCCCGCAATGCCAGCGAGATCAACCTGGTGTCGGTGAACAACGGTCCTTCGAATATCAACAACCCGACCCTGGATCACAGCGATACCCGCACAGCCGCACAGATATGGACACAACTGAACAATTTCATCAACCAGGATCACTATATGACCAGGCGCCGCGGTAAATACGCCCAGGCTAACTCTGTCATGTACCCCTGGTTCAAACACCTGGACCTCAACGTTACACAGGACATTTATTTCTATACGAAGAACAACGGAGGTAAGGACAAGCACACCCTGCGCCTCAGCGTGGACATCGTCAATGTAGGCAACCTGGTGAACAGGAACTGGGGATTGATCAAGTCTCCCACCGCCACCAACTTCCTGAAATTCGAGGGCATGGCTTCTGACGGCAAGACCCCGCTGTTCTCCTTCCCATACGTGGACGCCGCCAACCAGGCGCCCGTGACCAACAGCTTTGCCAACAACACGAACCTTACCTATTTTGCCAACAACCAAACCTTTACAGGCAGCCGCTGGCAAATGCAGTTCGGCATCCGCTACCTGTTCAATTAACAAAAAGCCATTGTACAACTGAAAATATTAAAAATGAAAAAAACATCTCTTTTATTAACCCTCGCAGCCGGATTGGTCATTCTTGCGTGTAACAAACAGACCATCCTGCCCGCCGTTACCCCGACGATATACTTTACGGTGAACAAAACGATGTCCCACGCAGCGGATACCGTCAGCAGCAAGGGGGATACCCTCTGGCTGACAGCCTCGGGGACGATCAGGGACACTTCCAGGACCTATGCTGTCATCGGCAATTTCAAAACGGCAGATTCCATCACCAGGACCACCTATTCCATCCTGTATGTCAAGAGCCTCCCGGTAACCTTTACCAACGCGGCTCCTGATGCCAACGGCTTCTACAAATGGAGTGGCAAGGTAGGATTGCCTGTGCCGGCGGTGGCCGCCAAGACGCGGTTCTACTCAACGGCAACCTTCGGCTTCGCAGCATATGGCAGCAGCCAGATGGGTAACGTCGCCACGACGGATAGCAGGACGATCTATGCAAAATAACATATACCCCATTATTGAAGAACCCCGGTCATTTACCGGGGTTCTTTGTTATATGCCCATAATAAAAATTGCGGCAGCACCTTCGCCCAGGTATCTACGTCATGCCGCCCGCCGGGTACTTCCAGGTAGTAAATATCTTTTACAGGATCATACCCCTTATTGACCAGCGCCACTATCAGGTCACGCGTATCATCAATGGAATCGATAACGCCATTCTGATTGCGGTCTTCCTCTTCGTCTTCCGTGCCGCATTCGAAAAAGAACTTCAGTCCCGGATGACAGGCGCCCTCCGCCACCTGCCGTTCCATAATGCGATGGATATGCTCGTTATATTCCGGGTCTGACTTGTCCTTTGTTCTCCACCAGAAACTACCGGAAAAAAGACCAGCCACGGAAAATTCCCCCGGATGATGCCATACGATGTCCATGGCGCTTAAAGCTCCCAGCGACCATCCAAGGAACGCCTTCTCTTTAAAGGAGATTACTTTACAATAGGTCTGCACGGCAGGGATCACCTGCCGGAGCACAAACTGCGTGTATGCTGCAGCCAGGGCCCCTCTGCCCTGGAAATCAGGAGTGACGGCCGTACCGTATTCCATTCTTCTTTCAGCACCGGCATGGATCCCGGCACATACCAGGGGCGCGAGCAAACCACGGCTGTACAGATCGTCCAGGACGTCAGACAGCCCCATCTTCTCCAGGTCCTGTCCATCATTGATCAATAAAAGGGGAATGTCTTCCGGTAAAGAAGCAACGTTGCCGGGAAGGTAAAGATCGACGGTTACATTGCGTTGAAGGGTGTCGGATGGCAGCTCTATACGCTGCTGAAAAATGGTACGCCTCTTTTCTGCTTGCATGAGCCCAAAAATAACACCCAATTTTCGAATAGCAGAGTGGTCATATGCGTTTTTTTCAATAGATTTAAGCATGGATCTCCGGGAAGAATTTCATACCTGGCATTCCCCCGCCCTCGGCAGGGAATTCAAAATGCTCGTCTTCGGGCACGCCGGCTATCCCATCATCCTCTTCCCCACTTCCCAGGGCAGCTATTACCAGAATAAGGACCAGGGCCTTGTCGAGACCGCCCGGTGGTTCCTGGAGAACGGGAAAGTAAAGATCTATTGTCCGGACAGCATCGATGCTCAGAGCTGGTACAACAAGTCCATAGCGCCTGCGGAGAGAGCCTGGCAGCATACACGATATGACCAGCTGCTGCTGGAAGAGATCGTACCACGCATGCGTCAGGAGACAGGTCATAGCCGTATCGCCACGGCCGGCTGTAGCTTTGGAGGTTATCATGCCGCCAATTTTGCTTTCCGGCATCCGGGCATCGCAGCGTTTTGCTTTTCCATGAGCGGCATTTTCGACATCCGGGATTTTGTGGATGGATATTATGACGACAATGTCTATTTCAATGATCCCGTGGATTTCATACCTGGTGCACATGACCCCGACCTGTGGAAAATGGGCATCGTGCTGGGGACAGCGGAATGGGACAGCTGCCGGTCGCAGAACGAGCTGATGAGCGGTCTGCTCGCCGCCAAGAACATCGGTCACTGGCTGGACATCCGGCCCAACCGCAGCCACGACTGGCCTGTCTGGCGGGAGATGTTTCCTCATTATCTTAGCATGTTGCCCGGGACGTCCTGACGGAAAAATACAACAAAAAAGAGGTTTATGACTGCAAGTAAAAAGATCGGTGTCTTATTCGGTAAGGAAAGAAGCTTTCCCATGGCCTTTATAGAAGCCATCAACCGGAAGAACCTGCCGGGTATCACGGCAGAACCTGTACGCATCGACAAGGTAATGCAGGGTGAACCCAGTGGCTACCATGTGATCGTGGACCGCATTTCCCAGGACGTACCTTTCTACCGTGCTTACCTGAAAAATGCTGCGCTGTGCGGGACGGCTGTGATCAATAACCCGTTCTGGTGGAGCGCGGACGAGAAGTTCTTCAACAACTGCCTGGCCACGAAGATCGGCGCCCCTGTCCCCAAAACAGTGATCCTTCCTTCCAGGGAGCTGCCCACGGACACCAGTAACGAGTCTTTCATGAACCTTGCCTATCCCCTGGATTGGGAGGCCATCTTCCATTATGTAGGTTTTCCCGCCTATATGAAACCTTTTGCAGGCGGGGGGTGGAAAAATGTATACAAGCTGCATAATGCGGAGGATTTCTATCAGAAGCACGGGGAGACAGGTCAGCTGGTGATGCTTTTACAGGAAGAGATCGTTTTTACGGAATATTACCGTTGCTATTGCATCGGGGGAAAGTATGTACGCATCATGTCCTATGAACCGCGCAATCCGCACCATGAACGGTACAATGCGGACTTTTCCCCTTCGCAGGAAAGGCTGCAGCAAATGGAGGAGATCGTGCTGCGGATCAATGCCTGGCTGGGCTATGACTTCAATACGGTGGAGCTGGCCGTAAGGGATGGCATCCCTTATGCCATCGATTTCTGCAATCCTGCCCCCGATGCGGAAAGGACCAGCGTGGGAGAGGATAACTTCAACTGGGTGGTAGAGAAAGCGGCGGATTATGCCATAGAAAGGGCGGCGGCACACCAGGAGGGAGCAGATAATCTTACATGGGGAGAATATATTAAACATTGTAGCGAACACAAGCGTTTTTAAAATATATGGCAGACATCAATTACAACACGTTCACGCTGGGCATAGAAGAGGAATACATGGTGGTTGATCCCGCTACACGGGAACTGAAAAGCCACGAACAGAAGATCGTATCGGAAGGACAAAAAGTGATCAAGGACAAGGTCAAGGCCGAGATGCACCAGGCAGTGGTGGAAGTTGGCACGGACATCTGTCAGAACATAGAAGAGGCGCGCAAGGACGTCTCCACCCTGCGCAAGACCATTTCCCAGATAGCCGAAGGCCTGGGACTTTGGGTAGGCGCGGCGGGCACACATCCTTTCAGCCATTGGGAAAGCCAGCTGATCACCGACCATGCCCGTTATAACGAGATCGTCAACGAACTGCAGGAAGCCGCCCGCAGCAACCTGATCTTCGGTCTGCATGTACACGTAGGCATGGAAAGCCGGGAAATGGCCAATCACATAGCCAACTCCACCCGGTACTTCCTGCCCCATGTCTATGCATTGAGCACCAATTCCCCTTTTTGGGAAGGCCGCCTTACAGGCTATAAATCTTTCCGGACAAAGGTCTTCGATAAGTTCCCCCGGACGGGCATACCCGAGACTTTTGAAAGCATTGAAGCTTATGACAGTTTTATCAAGCTGCTGGTAAAGACCAATTGCATCGACAATGCCAAAAAGATCTGGTGGGACCTGCGGGTACATCCTTTTTTCAATACAGTGGAATTCCGGATCTGCGATGTCCCGATGACAGTGGATGAGACCATCTGTATCGCCGCCCTTTTCCAGGCCATCTGCGTCAAGATCTACAAGCTGCGGTCCCGGAACATGAACTATATCCAGTATTCACGGGCACTCATCAACGAGAATAAATGGAGGGCCAGCCGTTATGGCATCGACGGGCACCTCATCGATTTCGGGAAAGAGGAGGAAGTCAACACACGGGTGCTTATTTATGAGCTGCTGGACTTTGTAGACGATGTGCTCGATCCGCTGGGCAGCCGGTCTGCAGCACGTTTTGCTGAAAAGATCCTGGAGACAGGGACGGGTGCCGACAGGCAGCTGAAAGTATATGAGGAATCCAAAAGCCTGACGGCCGTGATGGATTACATACACGGGCAGTTCCTGCATAATACCTAAAAGGCCAGCTTGAAATCAGCATCCGTCAAGCCGGAATTCAGCTTAACGCTTTGTGTCGTCAGGTCCAGTACGATCTCTCCCTGGTCGATCACCTGGTGATAGGGAAGCTTGATGCCACCTGCATCCCGGTAGTCACTGTAGTCCACGGTGCTCGTCTGCCCACGTTTGTCTGTGCGGATCGTCTTAACCCTGTATCCGGTGGACACATCGTAGTATACGATCGCGGTGCCGCCCGAAGGAAGGGTTACTTTTAATTCATAGGCATCCTTGCCGTCGAGCACTTTTATGCTGGTGAGCTCCGTCTTATAGCCGCTGTTCTGGAAGTTCAGTTCGGGGAATGGCATTGCTTCTTCCTTGATCTCCCTGCGCGTCTCTTCATCCAGCACCGGCGTCTGTCCCATCTGGCTCAGCTTGACGCTGTCGCCATTGACAAGGATCTTCACTGCCGTCATGTTCATGTCCGGCAGCGTGATCTCCATAAGGTATTTATCGTTCCCTTTGATCTTTTGGGTACGTATGACCTTCTGTCCCTGTACTTCTCCGGTAGAAGTGATGACGATATCCTGGAGACTTGTCAATTTCTCCTTCCCGCCGACGCTTTGCAGATATTTGTTGATGACATCATTGGCGGATGTGCCGGGAGGTACGGGCTTGGTCTGGGCCGCACCTGTCCAGGAATTGTTGGCAGGATTGATATCCGGGAAATCATGATTGGGGTCGATAACGACGGACTTTATTTTGGAAGTAGATCCATAGGCAATAGTCTTTACACCGCCTTTTTGCCATATCTCCACGGGGAGCAGTATCGTATCCTTTTTCCCATTCTCCTCTTCAATGGCGAGGTTGACGGGCATGGCCATTTCCTCCAGGTTCTCCAGGGTGATGAACGCGCCTTTTGAAGGATCGTTATCCGGATATTTCACTTCCTTAACTCCCTGGTCCAACTTCCAGTTGTTCAGGATCCAGCCTCTCCAGAACCATCCCAGGTCTTCTCCCGAGGCATTTTCCATGGTATGGAAGAAATCCCAGGGGGTAGGATGCTTGAAGGCCCAGCGTTTGATATAGGTGCGGAAAGCGTAGTCGAACCGTTGTTCACCAAGGACGTATTTGCGCAGGAGATCCAGGGCCATGGCGGGTTTAGCATAAGCGGCGGTGCCCAGATTGCTGGCCTGGATCACTTCTGGAATGTTCAGGATAGCTTCTGAATTGGCCCCGAAATAGTAGCCGGCGAGGCGTTGCGCATCTTCCTTCCGGAAGTACTCGCCATTTCTGAATACTTTTGTATCCACCCCATTGATAAAGGTGTTGAAGCCTTCGTCCATCCATGCGTACTTTCTTTCATTGGAACCGACGATCATCGGGAACCAGTTATGGCCAAATTCATGGTTCGTGACATTCCACAAGCTGCCCTGCCTGCTGTTGGAGGAGCAAAAGACGATGCCCGGGTATTCCATACCACCTACAATGCCGGCCACATTGGTGGCGACAGGATAAGTGAACTCAAACCACTGTTTGGAGTATAGCTCGATACAGTTCTTTACAAAGTTGGTGCTGCGTCCCCAGGAGCTGTCGCCTGCAGCTTCCACCGGGTAGACGGATTGGGCGAGGGCCTTGCGACCGCTGGGCAGGTCGATCTTTGCCGCATCCCAGATAAAAGCCCGGGAAGCGCCAAAAGCCACGTCACGGGTCTGGGTGCATTTGAAATGCCAAGTGAGGCTTTTCTTAGAGAGGCTGGCAGCGGGATTTGTCACGTCGCCAGCCGTGCGTATGAACACCGTTTTGTCACTGGCTTTGGCTTGCGCCAGCCGGCTGATCTGCGTCGGCGTCAGCACTTCGGTGGGGTTCAACAGCTCACCGGAACCAACAACTACAAGGTTGGCAGGGGCCGTGACGGAATAGTCGATGTCGCCATATTCCAGGTAGAACTCGCCTGCGCCAAGATAAGGAAGGGTGTTCCATCCATAGATGTCATCGTATACGGCCATGCGGGGGAACCACTGGGCTATTTCGTACACCCAGCCATTGCTGGTGTTTAGCCTGCCCATCCTGTCAGTGCCATATTGCGGTACCGTAAAGGCATAATCGATCTTTATCTGTATGCTGCCGGCAGACTTCAATGCACTGGCCAGGCGGATCTGCATACGTGTGTCCGTCACCAGGTAATCGGCTTTCGACGGCTGACCGTTGGTGAGGATGGACACGGATTTGATCACATCGCCTTCCGTGAATGATTTATTGGCCCACCTGCCGCCCGTCACCGGGTTGGTAGCTTCGCCGCGGGAATCTTTCAGATAAATGTTCTGATCCAGCTGCAGCCAGAGAAAAGGCAGATTATCAGGGCTGTTATTGGTATAAGTGATGGTGACCGATCCGCTGATGCCGTGGCTTGTCGTATCCAACGTCGCATTGATCTTATAATCTGCGCGGTTGCTCCAGTACCTGGAGGTGGGCTCACCACCTGCCGAACGGGTTGCCGTCGCCTGGGAAGGATAAAAGAAAGGATCGAATACTTTGTGCTGATCGAAATGGGTATTGCCGGGTGTCTGGGCATACCCCATCTGCAGGAAGAATAAAAAGGCCGGGAGGATAAACCTTATCTTTCTCATGATGTAAAAATTTATGATGCCCCCCGGTAGACGGGGGGCATCAGTATTATGGTTGGGGAGTGATCCCCATGTCCTGTACTTCTTTGGCAGTCACCATGGGTACCTGTCCGGTCTTTAGCCGCTCGTACACTTTCGTGCCTACCGCCAGCGCATCCTCTTTTGTCCGGAAGCCTCTGTTGGTCGGCAGGGCAGGTATGATATCCTGGTGAATATAGACCTTTCCATCGGTGTAGATATTATATCCCCATCCTTTGGCGGTCTGAAAAGGTTTCAGCTCTATCAGCACATGGTCTTTTTTCCACTGCCGATCCCTGTATCCTTTGTAAAAGAGCGCAGCACCTGCCAGTACGATCAGCCCGGTGATGATCCATTGCCGGGAGAAACCGTTCCAGCTCCTTTTAGTCATACTGGTTATAGATCTGGCCCGGGAAGAATTCCCTGCAATCATCATACGCAGCAGTACCGCTGATACCGGTGGTTATGAATCCCCTGTTCTGTACGGTAAACCCGATGGCGCCTTCGCGGGAAGCTCCTTCATAAGGGGTCTTCTCTGTCCACTGGTCCGTAGCGAAATCATATTCCCATGTATAAGTATTCGGTGTTCCGTTGCTGCCCGTGGTGATATATGCCTTATCGCCCGTCGCCTGGCCCTTGATGACAAAACCCACCGCGCGATAGCGGATAATATTGGTATAGGCATCATCGTGGGTGTCGGAGTTGGTGTTATAGATGTCACGCAGCCTGGCCCATCCCTTGTTGCCTGTCTGCGTAGGATCGAACTTCCAGAAATCATAGCAGGCATTGCCTACCTGCCACTGTGAGCCGGGCGTATAGCCTGTCACGAGGTAGCCGATGCCATTGTATACCCAGGTAACCGCCTGGGACCGCTTGGAACCGGGCATGTCGGGGCGTTGGGACCAGCTGTCGGCAGTCGGGTTATATTCCCAAACGTCGCCAAAATAATTGCTGGCATCCGTGCCGGTGAGCACAAAGGCAGAATTTGAAAAGCTCATGGACACTGCATCAAAACGGGGATACGCCTTGGTAGGAGTGCCGATAGGAGCTGCCGACGTCCACGTATTAGCAGCCGGGTCATACTTCCAGAAATCGGCCAGGGGGGTGATCCCATCGGAAGTACCGGTGCCGATATATCCATAGCCGCCGACACCAAAGCCTACGGCTTTCATCCGGCCTCCGCCACCATAATCCGCCATCTGTTTCCAGCCGCCGAACGCGCTGTCATAACCTGTAGGAGTACTGGTGGGAATAGGATCGGGAACATATCTGAATACTGTTGCCAATTTAGTATTGGGAGTATTGGGGTTCAATCCAGTGCCCACATAAGCAGAATCGCCAATCGTAAAAGAAGCGCCGTAGCCCATGGGCACACCAGCAAAGATCGCACGGGATACCCAGTTGCCGTTTTGTGTATAGCTCAAGCTAGCTTTGGAACAAGAAAATAAGAGACCAAGTAACATCAAGGAGAACAACAGACTGTTAATCCGCTTCATATTTTTTTGATATTTTGCGCTAATGTATTCGAAGTCGACATAGCAAATTCGTTAAAATGTATGTTTGGCCACTATTTATAGATAATTCGCCTTTTTTTATATACAAAAAAAGAAACTTCGCGCCCATTAACAATTTCAGGCCAAATACCCGGGAGGCCGCCCGTTCTATCTGACTGAAAAAGAAGGAGAAAAGCCCTATTCAATACCCCTGGGCAAGGCCATGCGGCCCCTGGGGCCCGTTTTGAATTTGTATATGAAAATCCCGCATTCGTCGTTTTTTTGTTACTTTTGATACATACTAACAAAATAGTAACAGATAGTGCCCTTATTATTGCACTTCTTGGCTAAAAACGAGCTGGTGAGACTGCTTCCCGTACGTAACATAACCAGGCGATTGGCCGGAATATAGAAAATCTCATGACTATAAATAAATACCTTAAGAAAGAGGCGTATCTACTCTTATCGGTCTTGTCATTATTTTCCCTGCTTAGTTGTCAAAAACAGCCTAATCTCAAGTTTGGCCAGGATTATATTGGAGACAACGGCTCCGCCAATATCGTCCTGGTGGATACTGCCACGGTGCAGATATCCACCGTCCTTGTCGACTCTTCCGCCACGGCAGGTACAGGATATCTGCAGGTGGGAGCGTACGACGATGCTTATTTTGGCAAGATCTATTCCCGGGCTTTTCTGCAGGTGGGACTGCCTTCCAGCTTCCCCAAGATAGACCAGTTCAGCGGGTATGACTCCATCGGGCTGGTGATGCTTTTCAAAAAAGGCAATCCCTATTATGGGGACACTACGGTCAGCATGACCTATAATGTCAACCAGGTCACGGACCTGTATGAACTGAACGAGGCCAGGAATCAAAAGGGCTTCTTCAGCAACAGCAGCTTCAACATCGACCCTACCCCCCTGGGATCGGGCTCATTCCGCCTTTTTCCCAGCATTCCCTATGCCAGCCAGGGTTTCGGGGACACGGTGAAGATCCGGCTGAACCAGGCGCTGGGAAAGAAGATGTTCGATATGATCTTCAACAACTCGGACTCCATTACAAAATCGCCGAACTTCCTCAACTGGTTCCACGGGCTTTGTATCTCACCGGATACCACCCAGGGCAAGGGGATCATCTATGGGTTTTCGGACAGTATCCTCATGCGGATCTACTATCATGACGTCAGCACCACCACCACCCTTAAAACCGTTGATTTCGGGATTACCAATAAAGGCTTTCAATTCAATAACATTATTACTAATAGAAAAGGGTCCAAACTGGATAAGCTTGACACGGCCACCCAGCTGGTGCAGACCCCTCCCGCCACAGGCTCAGACACCCTGTTCGGCGGCGGATATATACAAAGCATTACAGGTCTCAACGTAAAGCTGACCTTTCCTTATCTGAACGGCATTGCCCACCGGCAGGATTACTTAAGCGTGATCCGTGCACAGCTGACGGTTAAACCCATCCCGCAGAGCTTTACCACCACCTGGACCCTGGCACCCCAGCTTTCCATCGACTATACCGACTTCAACAACCTCATCGGATCGCCCGTGGCGAGCTCCACAACGGGCCAGGCGCAAACAGGCAGCCTGGTCGTGAATTACAGCTCCCCGCTGAATACGGTCTATTCTTATGATGTCACCAATTTCATCAAGACACAGATAACCAATGCCAGCCCCAATGCCGCACAGCAGGGTCTTATGCTGAGCGCTCCGTCCCCTGCCAGCACCACTTCCTTCGCCAGGACCGTACTGGCCGATAAAAGTTTTCCGGTGAATCAACGGGTGACCCTCAGTGTATATTATCTCTCCCTTTATCCTCATAACTAACTCTTACGTATACCAGAAAATGAAAATAAGATCATCCATATTCATATCTTGTTTGTTGCTTTCAGCGGCAGGGGCAATGGCTCAGGGAAATTTCTCCCCATATTCCCAGATGGGCATCGGGGACCTGGAAGATAATTTTTACAATCGCACTTCCGGGATGAGCAATACAGGCCTGGCCTACAGGCACAACCGCTATCTTATCAGCAATAACCCGGCATCGTACAGCGCTCTCACCGACCAGTATTTTACGGTGGAGATGGGTATCCGGGGAAGCCTCATTAACTACTATGGCACACCGGTGGACCCCGCCAACAAGCAATCGGCGGATATCACATTCCGTCGCCTGGCGATGGGCATGAAGCTTTCAAAGCACTGGGGTTCCAGCATCGGGCTGGTGCCTTTCAGTACCCAGAACTATGAGTATGACGTACCTTATTATTTGCAGGGTAGTTCATCCGAATTAGCTAATCATCACTACCAGGGACATGGCGGCGTCAACAAGGTATTCTGGGGCAACTCCTACGAATTCTTCCACCACGTTTCCCTCGGCGTAGAAGCCGGGTATCTCTTCGGGCAACTGAACCAGAAGGACATTATTCAAAGCCTGGGCACCAACAGTACCCTTGCTTCGACTACCAATACCGTGGATCTTAACAACCTGTATATGACCTACGGCCTGCAGGTATATGGCAAGGTCGGGAAGAAATGGGAATACTCCCTGGGAGGTACTTTCAACCCGAGAGCCGATCTGCTGGCAGCCACTACGCGGGTAGTCCTCGACAATGATTCCATACAGCGCAATAACCAGGAACAGCCCCAGTCTTACCTGTCTGTTCCCAATGCCTTTGGAGCTGGCTTTTCCCTCACTTACAACCAGAAATACTCTATCCTGGGAGACTTCAGGCACAGGCCTGGGGCGCA